>ENA-ORLW01000002-ORLW01000002.1-human-gut-metagenome-genome-assembly--contig:-NODE-2-length-444850-cov-51.026681_pt1 | contig 444850 bp, 332 predicted proteins | sample MGYA00243017_ERZ508829 | MGnify/ENA primary metagenome ERZ508829 (study PRJEB26277, sample SAMN04329776) | human gut metagenome | biome: human-associated habitat | host: Homo sapiens | place: USA...
TTTAACTCCATAAGCTATGAATTTGGAGACAAAGATAATAATTTATAAATTTACCCCTCAGGTTTTTACATTGACCCGAAAAAAGCAGTAATTTTGCAGTCCGATAATTATCATCATAAATACGACGTATGAAACTTGATTTACTTACCGCAATCTCTCCGATTGACGGTCGATACAGAGGCAAAACGGATGTTTTGGCTGCCTATTTTTCAGAATTTGCACTGATTAAATACCGTGTACAAGTTGAAATAGAATACTTTATCACGCTGTGTGAGCTGCCTTTGCCGCAACTGAAAGGGGTGGATAAGGGCGTTTTCGAAACCTTGAGAAACATTTACTGTAACTTCTCCGAAGCCGACGCGCAACGCATCAAGGATATTGAGAGCGTGACGAACCATGATGTGAAGGCTGTGGAGTATTTCTTAAAAGAAGAGTTTGACAAGTTGGGTGGTATGGACGACTATAAGGAGTTCATCCATTTTGGCCTGACTTCACAAGATATCAACAATACGTCTGTTCCTTTGTCTGTAAAGGAGGCGCTGGAGCAGGTGTACTATCCTCAAATAGAGGAACTGATAGCGCAGCTCCGTGCTTATGCGGAAGAGTGGGCCGCTATCCCCATGCTTGCCAAGACACACGGACAACCGGCTTCGCCTACCCGTTTGGGCAAGGAGGTAATGGTGTTTGTCTACCGTCTGGAACGCCAGTTGGCAACGCTGAAGGCTTGTCCGGTGACAGCAAAGTTCGGTGGCGCTACGGGTAATTACAATGCCCATCATGTGGCTTATCCGGAATATGACTGGAAGGCATTCGGCAATAAGTTCGTTTCCGAAAAGCTTGGCTTGGAACGCGAGGAGTATACTACCCAGATATCCAATTACGATAATCTGTCTGCCATCTTTGATGCCATGAAGCGCATCAATACGGTGATGATTGATATGAACCGTGACTTCTGGCAATATATCTCTATGGAATATTTCAAGCAGAAGATTAAAGCCGGTGAGGTGGGCTCCAGCGCGATGCCGCACAAGGTGAACCCGATTGACTTTGAAAATGCGGAAGGAAACCTGGGCATGGCGAATGCTATTCTTGAGCACTTGGCGGTAAAACTGCCGGTTTCCCGTTTGCAGCGTGACTTGACGGACTCTACCGTGCTCCGCAATGTGGGTATGCCGTTCGGGCATATCATTATTGCCATACAAAGTTCTTTGAAGGGTTTGCGTAAGTTGCTGTTGAACGAACCGGCCATCTACCGTGACCTGGACAATTGCTGGAGCGTGGTGGCCGAGGCTATCCAGACCATTCTGCGCCGCGAGGCCTATCCGCATCCTTATGAAGCGTTGAAAGCGTTGACCCGTACCAATCAGGCCATTACGGAAGCGTCTATCAAGGAATTTATAGAGGGACTGAATGTAAGTGAAGAGATAAAGAAAGAATTGCGGGTGATTACCCCCCATACTTATACGGGAATTTAAGCAACCACAGAAGTGTACCGGAGGAATTTCAACTTTTTACTCCGGCAATTGTTATAGAAACATATAAAATTCAAGGTATAATAGAGACAATGAATGGCCGTGAGGCCAAGGTTTAATTTTATTCGAATAAAAAACAATGAGTACAGAAAACGAAACTTGGCGTGATGCTTCTTCCGCAGAGGAGAACTCAGGTGCCGGCCGCGATGGTAACCAATTTAACAAGGAAGGTGGCTACAGCCGTCCGTCTTACAACCGTGATAATGGCGACCGTCCTTATCGCCCCAGATTTAACAGTGAAAACGGGGACCGCCCGCAGCGTCCTTATAACAGTGACCGCCCTTATCGCCCGCGCTTTAATCCTGGTGCGGACAATGGTGACCGTCCGCAGCGTCCTCGTTACAATAACGATAATGGCGACCGTCCCTATCGTCCGCGCTATAACAGCGAAGGCGGCGACCGTCCGCAACGCCCTTATGGAAACAATTCGGGTGACCGTCCTTACCGTCCGCGCTATAACAGCGAAGGTGGCGACCGTCCGCAACGCCCTTATAATAGTGACCGTCCGCAGCGCCCGCGTTATGGTAATGAAGGTGGTGACCGTCCGCAACGTCCTTATAACGGCGACCGCTCCTACAACAGCGACCGTTCTTATAATACGGACCGTCCCTATCGTCCGCGCTACAACAGCGAAGATGGCGACCGTCCGCAGCGTCCTCGCTACAATAATGAGGGTGGTGACCGTCCTTATCGTCCACGCTTCAATTCGGGTGGTGGAAGACCTGGCGGATACGGCAACAGAGACAGCTATAGCCGTCCAGTCCGTCGTTCGGCCGATTATGACCCCAATGCTAAGTACAGCAAGAAGAAACAGATAGAATATAAGGAGCAGTTTGTGGACCCGAACGAGCCTATCCGCCTGAACAAATTCCTGGCCAATGCCGGTGTTTGCTCCCGTCGCGAGGCTGATGAATTCATCACTGCTGGAGTCGTTTCTGTAAACGGAGAGGTGGTAACGGAATTGGGAACCAAGATTAAGCGTGGCGATGAAGTGAAGTTCCACGACCAGACGGTCAGCATCGAACGTAAGATTTACGTCCTGCTGAACAAGCCGAAAGATACAGTGACTACTTCGGATGATCCCCAGGCACGTCGCACGGTGATGGATTTGGTGAAGGGCGCATGCGACGAACGTATTTATCCGGTAGGTCGTCTGGACCGCAATACTACAGGTGTATTGCTGCTGACAAACGATGGTGACCTGGCTTCCAAGCTGACGCATCCCAAGTATCTGAAGAAGAAGATATATCATGTGCATTTGGACAAGAACCTGACAAAAGCCGATATGGAGCAGATTGCAGCCGGCATTCAACTGGATGATGGGGAAATCCATGCAGATGCCATCAGCTATACGGATGACTTCAAGAAAGATGATGTCGGTATTGAAATCCACTCCGGCAAGAACCGTATCGTGCGTCGTATCTTCGAATCGCTGGGATACAAGGTGATGAAACTGGACCGTGTGTATTTTGCCGGTTTAACCAAGAAAGGCCTGCGCCGCGGCGAATGGCGTTACCTCACGGAACAAGAGGTGAACTTCCTGCGCATGGGTTCTTTTGAGTAATATATATAATAAGGTATAATAACTGTTTTATGGAAAAGATTAGTAGAACAAAGATTGTTGACCTGCTGAAGCGTGAAGATTTTGGCGCTATGGTCAACGTGAAGGGCTGGGTTCGTACCCGCAGAGGTAGTAAGCAAGTAAACTTTATCGCGCTGAATGACGGTTCTACAATAAATAATGTGCAGATTGTAGTAGACTTGGGTAACTTCGATGAGGAGATGCTGAAAGAGATTACTACCGGTGCTTGTTTGAGCGTAAACGGTGTGCTGACGGAATCTGTCGGTTCCGGTCAGAAGGCCGAAGTGCAGGCCCGCGAAATCGAAGTGCTGGGAACTTGCGATAACACGTATCCGTTGCAGAAGAAAGGTCATTCCATGGAGTTCCTCCGTGAGATAGCCCATCTGCGTCCCCGTACCAATACGTTCGGGGCTGTGTTCCGTATTCGTCATAATATGGCGATTGCCATCCACAAGTTCTTCCATGACAGAGGATTCTTCTATTTTCATACTCCGATTATCACGGCTTCCGACTGCGAAGGCGCAGGCCAGATGTTCCAGGTGACTACGAAGAACCTTTACGACTTGAAGAAAGATGAGAACGGTTCCATTATTTACGATGATGACTTCTTCGGAAAGCAGGCCAGCCTGACTGTTTCCGGACAGTTGGAAGGCGAACTTGCCGCTACTGCATTGGGAGCCATCTATACATTCGGTCCTACGTTCCGTGCCGAGAATTCCAATACTCCCCGCCACTTGGCAGAGTTCTGGATGATTGAGCCGGAAGTAGCGTTCAATGATATTACGGACAATATGGACCTGGCGGAAGATTTCATTAAATATTGTGTACAGTGGGCTTTGGACAACTGTGCCGACGATGTGAAGTTCCTCAATGACATGTTTGATAAGGGCTTGATTGAACGTCTGCAAGGTGTCTTGAAAGAAAGCTTCGTGCGCCTGCCTTATACGGAAGGTATCAAGATATTGGAAGAGGCTGTTGCCAAAGGGCATAAGTTTGAATTCCCGGTGTACTGGGGAGTTGACTTGGCTTCCGAACATGAGCGCTATCTGGTGGAAGACCACTTCAAGCGTCCGGTTATCCTGACTGACTATCCGAAGGAAATCAAAGCGTTCTATATGAAGCAGAACGAAGACGGCAAGACCGTGCGTGCCATGGATGTACTCTTCCCGAAGATTGGAGAAATCATTGGCGGTTCCGAACGTGAATCGGATTACAACAAGCTGATGACGCGCATTGACGAACTTCACATCCCGATGAAGGATATGTGGTGGTATCTCGATACCCGTAAGTTCGGTACATGTCCCCACTCCGGGTTCGGTTTAGGCTTTGAGCGCTTGCTGCTGTTCGTTACGGGCATGACGAATATCCGTGATGTCATACCGTTCCCGCGTACGCCGCGCAACGCCGAGTTCTAAGTTTCGGAATATACAAACTGGATAAAATCATCCGCACAAACATTCTGTTGTTTGTGCGGTTTTTTTATACCCAAAAATGTTATAATCTCAAAATAAATCTTTATATTTGTGTCTAACGGAACGACATAACGTTAACCAACATCATACGAATATGAAACGGAACTATTTCTTTACCATGCTGGCAGCGGTGCTGCTTGCGGTAGCGGGAGCCAATGCGCAGGAGAGCGCAGAGTTTAGGCCTGCGGAACTGGCAGGAATTTGGCAGTTATGTCATTATGTGTCCGAAATCCCGGATGTTCCCGGGATATTGAAACCGAGTAATACCTTTAAAGTGCTGAGTGATGACGGCCGCATTGTCAACTTTACAATGATTCCTGGCAAGGATGCCATCATCACGGGGTATGGGACTTATCAGCAGCTGACGGATAATTCCTATAAGGAAAGTATTGAGAAAAACATCCATCTGCCCATGTTGGACCACAAAGACAATATATTGGAGTTTGAAATAGGGGACGACGGGGTAATGTACCTGAAGTATTTTATAGCTAAGGACTTGAATGGGAATGAACTGAATACATGGTTCCATGAAACATGGAAGCGGGTGGGCATGCCTGCAAAATTTCCCGAAGACCTTGTCCGTTGATATTTCTTTCTCTTTCCCGTTTCTTTCTCATGCAGCTTTGAAGGTCTTCTATGATGGCATTGGCCGATGAAGGCCGCATCATAAAGAGTTGTTCTAGCGGAGATTCTTTCGTTTCTCCGCAGGATAACTTTGTCTGTTGTATATCAGCCAAGTGGCTCTCTAAAAAAAAGTGGAAAACTTTTGCCAGTTCTAAGAAAAACCGTACCTTTGCAAGCCGATTATTATCTCAAAAGGATAAGCATTTAATTCATAGCGAGTTAATCTTCCATTGTCCGGGATGACTGGCTTGCGGTGAAGAAAAAATTTTAGTAGTAACATTTTAAAAAACAATTAAGAGTGGATACTTTAAGTTACAAGACCATTTCTGCAAACAAAGCTACAGTGACTAAAGAATGGGTCATTGTTGACGCTACAGACCAGGTATTGGGTCGTCTGGGCGCAAAAGTTGCGAAACTGTTGAGAGGAAAGTATAAACCTAACTTTACCCCTCACGTAGATTGTGGCGATAATGTAATCATTATCAACGCCGACAAAGTAAAATTAACCGGTAACAAGTGGAATGACAAGGTATATCTGTCATATACAGGTTATCCCGGCGGCCAGAGAGAAATCACTCCTGCCCGTTTGCAGGCAAAACCGAACGGTGATGACAAGTTACTGAGAAAAGTAGTAAAGGGTATGTTGCCTAAGAACAAGTTGGGCGCAAAATTGCTGGGCAATATGTATGTATATGCCGGCAGCGAGCACAAACACGATGCTCAGAACCCGAAAATGATTGATATTAACGTACTTAAATAAGAGATAATGGAAGTAGTAAATGCATTAGGCAGACGTAAAAGTGCAATTGCACGTATTTTCGTAAGCGAAGGTACTGGAAAGATTACTATTAATAAGAGAGACCTCGCAGAGTACTTTCCATCAAGCATTCTTCAGTATGTAGTTAAACAGCCGTTGAATAAGCTGGGTGTTGCTGAAAAGTACGACATCAAAGTTAATCTCTGCGGTGGCGGTTTCACCGGCCAGTCTCAGGCTTTGCGTTTGGCAATTGCCCGCGCACTGGTGAAAATCAATGCTGAGGACAAGGCTGCTCTCCGTTCTGAAGGTTTCATGACTCGTGATCCTCGTTCTGTTGAACGTAAGAAACCGGGACAACCGAAAGCACGTCGTAGATTCCAGTTCAGTAAACGTTAAGAGTTGGAGAACGGTTGGGGCGGACAAGTTGCTTAATTCTCGACTTTCACCTCTCAACTCTCAACTGAAAAAGCGTTTAGTATCTAAACTACCGGGACTCTTCAGATTCAGACTACCCGGCGGTTGGTTTAGAAGAAACAAAAAAGAAAGTAAACGATTAATTTAAAAGAAAATGTCTAGAACAAATTTTGATACATTATTAGAAGCCGGTTGCCACTTCGGTCACTTGAAAAGAAAGTGGAACCCTGCAATGGCTCCTTACATCTTCATGGAGCGCAATGGTATTCACATCATTGACCTCAACAAGACGGTTGCTAAAATTGACGAAGCTGCTGAAGCTTTGAAGCAAATCGCTAAATCAGGAAAGAAAGTCCTGTTTGTTGCTACTAAAAAACAAGCTAAGCAGGTGGTTGCCGATAAGGCTGCATCTGTAAATATGCCTTATGTAATCGAGCGTTGGCCGGGTGGTATGTTGACTAACTTCCCGACTATCCGTAAGGCTGTCAAGAAGATGGCTACCATCGACAAGTTGACAAGCGACGGTACCTATTCAAACCTCTCCAAGAGAGAAATTCTTCAGATTTCACGTCAACGTGCAAAGTTGGACAAGACTTTGGGCTCTATCGCTGACCTGACTCGTCTGCCGTCTGCTCTGTTCGTTATCGACGTAATGAAGGAAAACATCGCAGTTCGTGAAGCTAACCGTCTGGGGATTCCCGTATTCGGTATCGTTGATACAAACTCCGATCCTACGAATATCGATTTCGTAATCCCGGCAAATGATGACGCTACTAAGTCAGTAGAAGTTATTCTTGATGCTTGCTGCGCTGCTATGCAGGAAGGTCTGGAAGAACGTAAGGCCGAAAAGGTAGACATGGAAGCTGCCGGTGAAGCTCCTGCCAACAAAGGTAAGAAGAAAGCTACAAAAGCAAGACTCGACAAGTCCGACGAGGAAGCAATCAATGCCGCTAAGGCTGCTGCTTTCATGAAGGAAGAAGAGGCTTAATCATACTGTTGAGAGTTGAGAATTGAAAGTTGAGAGTTACTTTACGGCAATTCTCAATTCTCTATTCTCAACTCTCAATTACTTTATAAGGATATTATTAACAATTAAAATAAAAAGATATTATGGCTGTAAGTATGGCTGATATAACCAAGCTCCGCAAGATGACCGGTGCTGGTATGATGGATTGCAAAAATGCTTTGACTGAAGCTGAAGGCGATTTCGACAAGGCAATGGAAATTATCCGTAAGAAGGGACAAGCTGTTGCAGCTAAGCGTTCAGATCGCGAGGCTTCTGAAGGCTGTGTGCTGGCTAAGACTACGGGTGACTTTGCCGTTATCATCGCTCTGAAGTGCGAAACTGACTTCGTGGCTCAGAATGCTGATTTCGTGAAATTGACTCAGGACATTCTGGACCTTGCCGTGGCTAACAAGTGCAAGACTCTGGACGAAGTAAAAGCTCTGCCGATGGGCAACGGTACTGTACAGGATGCTGTAACAGACCGTAGCGGTATCACTGGCGAGAAGATGGAGTTGGATGGTTACATGACTGTAGAAGGTGCAAGCACTGTGGTTTATAACCACATGAACAGAAATGGCCTCTGCACTATTGTTGCTTTCAACAAGGCTGTTGAAGAAGGACTGGCTAAGCAGATTGCCATGCAGATTGCTGCCATGAACCCGATTGCAGTAGACGAAGATGGCGTATCTGAAGAAATCAAGCAGAAGGAAATAGATGTTGCTATCGAGAAGACAAAAGCTGAACAGGTACAGAAGGCTGTTGAGGCCGCTTTGAAGAAGGCTGGTATCAACCCGGCTCACGTGGACAGCGAAGACCACATGGAAAGCAACATGGCCAAAGGCTGGATTACTGCTGAAGACGTGGCAAAGGCAAAGGAAATCATTGCTACTGTTTCTGCCGAGAAAGCTGCACATCTGCCTGAACAAATGATTCAGAATATTGCTAAGGGCCGTCTTGGCAAGTTCTTGAAAGAAGTTTGCTTGCTGAACCAGGAAGACATCATGGACGGCAAGAAGACAGTTAGAGAAGTCTTGAAAGAAGCTGATCCTGAATTGAAGGTTGTTGACTTCAAACGTTTTACTTTGCGCGCTGAATAATTCCGCTTAGAAACGATTCTATAAAAAGAAGTGGCCGTATATGGAGTTGAATTCCTAAACGGTCACTTTTTTATGCCTCTACAGTTGCAGTGAGACGGATGATGCGTTTATCCCACGGGCTTGGTTTGCGTGTATCCTTCTGCCTTCAGGAGGTCGATGACACGTTGTTTGAAGTCGCCTTGCACGATGATTTCTCCATCTTTGGCACTTCCGCCTACTCCACATTTACTTTTCAGCAATTTGCCCAGTTCTTTCAGATTATTGTCGGTGCCCACGAAACCGGTGACAAGAGTGACGACTTTGCCACCCCGGTTCTTGCGGTCCAGCTGTACACGCAGGCGTTGTTGTGCAGGGGGGAGGGTAGCTTGCTCCTCATCGTCATTCATCTCATAGTTGTAGTCCGGGTTGGTGGAATAGACTATATTCAACCGTTCTTTCCAATCATTATTCTTCATACTTCTTTCTTTTAAACTTCCCAAAAGTACGATATTATGTGGAATTATGCAATTAGAAATTATGTTAAGCTTTTGTTGCATCCGTGTTACTGATTAGAAAAAAAGCACTACTTTTGCCAATCGCAATATTGAGAACTTAAATAAGAAACTATGAGCAGTCCGTTACAGAAAAAAGAAACCATGAAGGTGCCGGAACCTACCTTGCGCCGGCTTCCGTGGTACCTTTCCAATGTAAAGTTGCTGAAACAAAAGGGGGAACGATTCGTATCATCCACCCAGATTTCCAAGGAAATCAATATTGATGCTTCACAAATTGCCAAAGACCTTTCGTATGTCAATATCTCGGGACGTACGCGTGTAGGCTATGAGGTGGACACACTGATAGCTGTGCTGGAGGATTTCCTGGGATTTACCAATATACACAAAGCCTTTCTGTTCGGTGTCGGAAGCTTGGGAGGTGCCTTGCTGCGCGACTCGGGTCTGAGCCATTTCGGTTTGGAGATAGTAGCTGCTTTCGATGTGAAGCCCGAACTGGTGGGTACGACACTGAGCGGCATCCCCATCTATCACTCGGACAAGTTCAAGCAGAAGATGCAGGAGTACGATGTCAATATAGGCGTGCTGACGGTACCTATCGAAATAGCCCAGCAGATAACGGATTCCATGGTAGAGGGCGGTATCAAGGCCGTATGGAACTTCACCCCGTTCCGTATCCGTGTTCCCGAGAACATTGTCGTGCAGAACACTTCCCTTTATGCCCATCTGGCCGTGATGTTTAACAGACTGAACTTTAATGAGATCAAGTAATGAAGATTATTGCTGTAGGAATGAACTATGCTCTGCACAACAAGGAGCTGGGACATACACACGAGAATAAGGAACCGGTTATTTTCTTGAAACCCGATTCGGCTATACTGAAAGATGGCAAACCTTTCTTTATCCCCGACTTTTCCAACGAGGTGCATTATGAGACGGAAGTGGTGGTGCGCATCTGCCGTTTGGGCAAGAATATTGCTCCCCGCTTTGCCCATCGCTATTACGATGCGGTGACGGTGGGCATCGACTTCACGGCACGCGACTTGCAACGTAAGTTCCGTGAGGCGGGTAATCCGTGGGAGCTTTGCAAAGGGTTCGACAATTCGGCAGCTATCGGCACCTTTGTCCCTTTGGAACAAGTGGGCGGCAATGTACAGAATTTGGACTTCCATTTGACGATTGATGATAAGGAGGTGCAACGCGGTCATACATCGGATATGCTTTTTCAGGTAGATGAAATCATTGCTTATGTCAGCCGCTTCATGACCTTGAAAATCGGTGACTTGCTGTTCACGGGTACCCCTGTGGGAGTAGGTCCCGTCAGCATCGAACAGCACTTGCAGGGCTATCTTGGGGAAGAGAAAGTACTTGACTTCAATATCCGCTGAGCAGCATTCGGGATTTTTGTCCGTAAACCTCTATGTTAGCTTACTAAACTTCTGCTTTATAAAGCTAAAGTACCCCTTTACTAATTTCGTCCAAACATCTTTTGTCCAAAGAACTTTGTAATCAACGGGTAAATGTTTACTTTTGTGATGTAATCTTGAACTATAGACAGAGAAACCGTACTGCATGAAACGTTTGTTTGCCATCCTTTTCGCTTTGTTTTGCACTATGCCTTTATTCTGCCAAGATAGAGAGGTGGATTCATTGCTTCGGGTGCTTGATGCATCTGTGCAGGGGCGTGAACGATATACACTGGAACGTCAGTCTCAAATCAATGCCTTGCAGTGCCAGCTGAAGGCTACCCGTTCCGATGCGGAATTACTGGAAATCTACCAGGAGTTGTTCGGCAAATACAGCGCCTACCGCATGGACTCTGCCTTGTGGGCAGCAAATCGTTGCGTGGAAGTAGCCCAGCGTATGCCCGTAGCATCGCATCTCTACTCTGCTCGTATGCGTGTGGCAGAGGTGATGATTGGTACAGGAATGTATAAGGAAGGACTGGAAATTTTGGAAGACATTCCCCAGGAGGAACTGGGTGCGATAGATATGTTCTACTACTATAATCTTTATCATAAAGTGTACACGCTGATGGCATCCTATGCTTTTTCAGAAGAATTGCAGGCGTCATACTCCCGGCTGGCATATCAGTACAAAGACTCCATTCTGCGTGTGAAGCGTCCCGATTCGCAAGGCTATCAACTAACTTTGGGCGACAAACTACTGTATGAGGGTAAGTATGACGAAGCCATAGGTGTTTTGGAGGGTTGCTATGATATCCATAGCCAGAAGGACTTCAGCCTTGCCATTCCTTCTGTTGCATTGGCAAGCGTTTATGGTGCCAAAGGAGACCACAAGCAGGAAAAGAAATATCTTACCATCTCGGCAATAGCCGACGTGCAAAGCGGAACAAAGGAATACATTTCGCTTTGGAAACTTGCCAACCTGCTCTATGGCGAGGGCGACATAGAACGTGCGTATACCTATATGGAATGCTCCATGCAAGATGCTACCTTCTGTAATGCTCGCTACCGTACGATGGAGATTTCGGGGATGTTGCCCGTCATCAACTCCACCTACGAGGCCAAGTTGCATGAGGAAAAAGAACAGCTGGTCACCTTATTTATATGGATATCCATCCTGGCGGCAGTATTGCTGGTGGCCTTGGTCTATATTTATCATCAGATGAAGCGCCTTTCCCTTGCCAGAAAGACCATGGATGACATGAACAAGGAATTGAAGCACATCAACGGTGACTTGCAGGAACTGAATGCTCGGTTGCAGGAGTCGAACCGTGTGAAGGAGGAGTACATCGGCTACGTCTTCAACATGTGTTCCGTCTATATAGACAAGCAGGAAGAATTCCGCAAGATGCTGGCAAGGAAAGTGAAGGCCGGGCAGCTGGACGACCTGGTGAAAACCATCCACTCCACCACCTTTGTCACCGGCGAGTTGAAAGAATTCTTCCATACGTTCGACAGCGTCTTCCTGAAACTCTATCCTAAGTTTGTGAACGACTTTAATAACCTTTTGCAGGAGAACGAGCGCATCTATCCTAAAGAGGGCGAACTGCTGACTCCGGAACTCCGTGTGTTTGCCTTGATTCGGTTGGGAATTTCAGATAGCGGAAAGATTGCCACCTTCCTGCATTACTCTTCGCAGACCGTATATAATTACCGCTTGAAAGTGCGGAGCAAATCCTTTCTTTCTAAAGAAGATTTCCTGAATATGGTGCAGAAAATAGAGTAAAACTCCTCCTATGCCCTTTATGTGAATCTACTTTCTTACTTTCTGCTAATTTTCACAATATGCTGTTTTTTAATGTTTTATAGATAAAGCTAATCTGCTTGCGTCTACTTTAAGCTTCTACTCGCCTTTTTCGCGGGACAGTTAATCATATACCTTTGCAACATCGACAAAAGATTAAAGTTAACTGTAGTTTTTTGATAAGTATTAGTTAAGAAGATTGGGTATAAGGATTGCATGGAACCGGGCGTGCTTGGTTCCTTTTCTTGGCAAACATTATTTTTATTAACTATATATTGTATTATATGAAAAGCATGATTAAAATCGCAAAGAGTATTCTCCCGTTGCTGGGATTGCTCTTGTCTTTGTCACTTTCGGCACAAGATATTGCAGTGAAAGGACATGTGAAAGACCACACAGGTGAACCACTGATTGGGGCTAACATCTTGATAAAGGGTACCTCTGTGGGAACTATCTCTGATGTGGACGGTAACTTTACTTTGAAAGCTGCCGTCAATGATATTCTCTCCATTACATGTATCGGTTTTAAGGGCCAGGAACTGACGGTTACCGGCAGCAATACACCGCTCGTCATCACTTTGCAGGAAGACACGGAGATGCTGGACGAAGTCGTTGTAATCGGTTACGGTCAAGTGAAGAAAGGAGATGTCACTGGTTCTCTGCTAACTGTGAAGCCGGACGAGCTGAACAAAGGAAAGCAATTGACTGCCGAAGACGCTCTGGTGGGTAAGGTTGCCGGTGTGAACATTGTACCGGGCAGCGGTGCTCCGGGCAGCGGCGGTACCATCCGTATCCGTATGGGAGCTTCTTTGTCAGCAGACAACGACCCACTGATAGTTATCGACGGTGTGCCTGTCAGCAACGCCTCCATCAGCTCTATCAACCCGAATGACATTGCTTCGTTTACGGTATTGAAAGATGCTTCGGCAACAGCCATCTACGGTTCGCGTGCCTCCAACGGTGTCATCATTATCACTACGAAGAAAGGAAACACCGACGGTGTTTCACGTCCCTCTTTCAGCTACAGTGCCAACGTGACGGTGGGCAATGTGTATAAGAAACTGGATGTACTTTCCGCTTCCGAATATCGCGAAGCCTTTGCCAAGTATGCCAATGCTCCGGAGGCTTTCAAGCTGGGTGATGTCAATACCGACTGGCAGGATGAAATCTACCGCGTGGCAATGGGTACAGACCACAACCTCTCCATGACTGGTGCTTTGAAGAATATGCCTTACCGCGTGTCCGTGGGCTATACCAACCAGAACGGTACGTTGAAAAACAACAACTACCAGCGCCTCAATGCCAGTATCGGTTTGTCGCCCAAGTTCTTCGACAAGCATCTCTCTGTTGACATCAATATCAAGGGTAGCATCGAGGACGAAAAGCCGGTTTCCACCAGTGTCATCGGAAGTGCCGTAGGTTTCGACCCTACACGCCCTGTATATCAGAACTATGACGGTAATGTAGGTTTGGGGTACTATATGTGGATGGGTGTAAGTAATACCCCCATCACGCTAGCTGCCTCAAACCCCGTCTCCGACTTGGAACTTGCCGACAAGCAGAACAAGACCAAACGCTCCATCGGTAATATTGCCCTCGATTATAAAATACACGGTTTTGAAGACTTTCGACTGAACCTGAACATGGGGTATGATTTCCTGACGGAAGACAAACACGATAACATGCCTGACTTGGCCCCCGCCATGTACACCGGCAACGAACAGGATGGTACCGGAAAGCGTTATACATATCATAACGACAAACGCAATACACTACTCGACTTCTACGCCAACTATGCTAAAGACTTCAACGACCATAACCTCAATGCCATGGCTGGTTACGGCTGGCAACGTTTCTGGTACAAGAACCATGATACCACTACCGACACCAAGGGTGAGGATCTTACCTCTCCCAAGCACGAGGAAGCTGAACTCTACCTGCTCTCCTTCTACGGTCGATTGAACTACTCTTGGAAACAGCGTTATATGCTGACTGCTACGTTACGTGCCGATGCTTCTTCTCGCTTCTCGCCCGAGACCCGTTGGGGCTACTTCCCTTCCGTAGCCGCTGCATGGCGTGTGAACGATGAGGCTTTCTTGGCAGACAACAAAGTAGTGTCCGACCTAAAACTCCGTTTGAGCTACGGTCAGACCGGCCAGCAGTCCATCGGTTCCTACTACCAGCATTTGTCCACCTATACTGCATCTTACGATGAGTCCAGATACTTGTTCGGTAACAAGTGGTACACCACCTACCGCCCCAACGGCTACGATCCCAACATTAAATGGGAGACTACGGAAACTTACAACATCGGTATCGACTACGGTTTCTTGAACAACCGCATCTCGGGTACGATTGACTACTACTGGCGTAACACGAAAGACCTGCTGAACGACATTTTTGTACCTGCCGGCAGTAACTTCACCAACCGTATCGAAACCAACATCGGTGATATGGAAAGCAAAGGTCTTGAAATCGGTGTGAACTTGGTTCCCATCCAGACCAAAGATTGGGAATGGAACATCAGCGGTAACTTCACTTGGAATGCCTCAAAGATTACCAAGCTGAACACCATCGACAACGAGAGCAACTACGTAAAGACAGGTAACGCCGGAGGTACAGGCCGCTATCTGCAAGTACACATGGTAGGAGAGACTCCGAATACCTACTATCTACTGAAGCAAGCTTATGACGAAAACGGACAGCCGCTGGACGGTAAATACATTGTCAAAGACGGCTCCATCACTTCTAGCGAAGAAGACTCTAACAAGTACGTCACTGGTAAGAGTTCCAAGGCCCCTTACTATTGCGGTCTGTCCACCCGTCTGTCCTACAAGAATTGGGATTTGGGCATCAACGGACACGGTAGCTTCGGTTTCTATGTCTATAACTATGTGGCTGCTTCCAACTCCTTGGATGCACTCTATGGCAGCAACGGCGTTTCCAGCAACATCCTGCGTTCTACGCTCGAAAACAAGTTTACGCAAGACCGCCAGTTCACCGACCATTTCCTGGAGAGAGGCAACTTCTTCCGTATAGACAATATCACCATCGGTCATACGTTCAATAAACTGTGGAACGACGGGACATCGCTCCGTCTCTCCTTCGCCGTACAGAATGTATGCACTTTGAGCGGATACTCCGGTCTTGATCCGGAGCTTTATGACGGAATCGATAAAAACATCTATCAGCGTCCGCGTACGTTCATGCTGGGAGTTAACCTTAATTTTTAATGACTAAAAACAGATACATGATTATGAAAACTAGATATTTCAAATTAGTAACAGTATGTTTGCTGGCTGTGTCACTTTTTGCTTCTTGCCTGGGCGACCTGGATACATTGCCGCTGGATGATAACGAACTGACCGGTGAGATGGTGTACTCTACTCCCGAGGGCTATATCGGCATGATTGCCAAGTGTTATGCTGCCCTGATACAGACAGGGCAGAAGGGTGGTGACGGAGGAGACGGCGATGTGTCGGGCATCGATGAAGGATATTCTGGTTATACTCGTGCCTTGTTCTACTTGCAGGAAGCTTGTACGGATGAAATCGTATTCCAGTCCGGTGGCAGCAAGGGTGTACGTGCCATGCTTTACTTGAATTGGGATGCTTCTACTGAGATTGTGGGTTATCCTTATTACCGTCTTTTCATGACCATTAACTATTGCAACGAGTTCCTACGTGAATGTACAGAGAGCAAATTGCAGGAGAGAGGTGTGTATGAAGCCTTGAAAGACGAGTATCAATACTATTGTGCCGAAGCCCGCTTCATCCGTGCTTATAGTTACAGTATGCTCTGCGACCTTTACGGTTCTACACCCTTCGTGGACGAAACGATGGAAGTAGGTGACATGCCCGAGCAAGCCACTCGCGAGGAAATCTACAACTTTGTGGTGTCCGAACTGGAAGAATTGACCACCCTGCTGAAAGAACCCCAAAAGAACGAATATGCCCGTGTGGACCGTGTAGCAGCCTGGTTCTTGCTGTCACGTGTTTACTTGAATGCCGAAACTTGGGTAGGAAAGAATGAATACACAAACGCATACAAATATGCCAAAAAGGTAATTACGGAAGGTAATTATCCGCTGGCTTCCGATTATCGCCACATCTTCTTGGCAGACAATGAAACTTGTTCCGAAATCATCTGGCCGCTGGTGCAGGATGCAGACTATGCGCAAGGCAGCGCAGGTACTAACTTCCTGATTAAGGCGTTGATGAATGGAGATATGGGCAACTATATCCGGATAGGTGTGAACGGCACCTGGGGCAATGCCCGCGTAAAGACACAGCTGGTGGATATGTTCGAAGAAGAAGACCAGACTTTTGTGGCAGACGACATCTGGGGGAACGGCAAGAAAGACAAGCGTGCCCAATTCTTCTCTATTGGCCACACCAAAGAAACTTGGGTAGAAGGCAAGGAGTTCCAGAGCGATTTCAATAACGGCTACACCTGCATCAAGTGGAGAAACGTGCGCAAAGACGGCAGTGAACTGGAACCAGGCGGCACGAAGTACTCCTCTGTCGATTATCCGATGTTCCGTACGGCAGATGCCTACTTGATGGCGGCTGAGGCTATTCTGCGTGGCGCCGAAGGTGGTTCGCGTACCGAAGCGTTGGAGTATGTGAATGAAATCAGAGACCGTGCTTACATGTCCGGCAAATATGGTAATGGCGTATCGGGACGCATCAGCGACAGTCGGTTGAATCTTGATTTCCTTTTGGATGAACGTGCCCGCGAGTTGCACATGGAGTTGGTTCGCCGTACAGACCTGATTCGTTTTGGTAAGTTCACCAAGGGATATAACTGGGACTGGAAAGGTAGTGACAATGGCGTGGCAGGTTCTTACATAGGTAAGGATGTGGACGACAAATACAACCTCTTCCCCATTCCGCAGGACGAGTTTACCACCAATCCTAATTTGACACAAAATCCTGATTTCTTGAACTGAAAAGCTTTATTATCCTATGAATTTTAGATTGAAACGAATCGTTTTTTCTACCATTCTTTTTGCCGCATCGGCTGTGCATACATCGTCGTATGCACAAGCCACGCGCGAAGAAATCTTCGATAACATTGCCGTTACCGGAGGAGTGTATTATGCCTATCCGGCACCGGGTGTACAGACCAAGGCACCGAAGGGTTACGAGCCTTTCTATATCAGTCACTTCGGACGTCATGGCTCGCGCTGGCTGATTTCTGACGAGGAGTATATCCGTGTGATGGAAGTGTTTGAAAAGGCACATCAGGCAGGTAAACTTACTCCGCTGGGCGAAGATGTGCGCAAGCGGTTGGCTATTGTCTGGGCAGATGCCGAAGGACGCGGTGGAGACTTGAGCCCAGTGGGCGTGGATCAGCAGCGCGGTATTGCCGAACGTATGTATCAGGCATTTCCCGAAGTCTTTAAAGGTGCGCCGGAGATGTCGGCATGTGCTACACTCGTAATACGTTGCGTACTCAGTATGGATGCCTTCTGCGAACGTCTGAAGGAATTCAATCCCCAACTGAAGATTGAGCGTGAATCTAGCAACAAATACATGCCTTACTTGAACTTTCATACGCAGGAAGCCATGAAGTTCACTTCGCACAAGGGCCCTTGGTACGAGGAGTTCCGCAAATTCGAGAAGAGCCATGTTCGTCCCGAACGTCTGATGAACTCACTTTTCTCCGATAAAGAGTTTGTCCATAAACGTGTGAATCCGGAGGAACTGATGCGCGGTCTTTATGCGATAGCCTCGGACATGCAGGACGTGGAGCAGGAAGTATCGTTCTATGATATTTTTGAGAAGCAAGAGTTATTCGACATTTGGCAGATACACAACTACAAGAACTACGTGTGCGACGGTCCCTCGCCCATGACCAACGGACTGATGGTGGCAAACGCCAAACCGACACTGGAGAACATCATTGCCGCTGCCGACGAGGCTATTGCTTCGGGTAGAAACTCGGCTACTTTCCGCTTTGCACATGATGGAAACATTATCCCCCTGGCAGGATTGATGAAGTTGGAGAACTGCTATAACGAGGAGGCCGACCCCGATAAGTTCTATCAGGCGTGGTGCAACTACAAGGTTGCGCCGATGGCAGGAAATATACAGCTGGTGTTCTTCCGCAAGAAAGGCTCGCCGGAAGATGTGATTGTAAAACTGTTGCTGCACGAGCATGAAGTAAGTATCCCAGTGAAGACGGATATGGCTCCTTTCTATCACTGGCAAGATGTGAGAGCTTTTTATAAAGGAATTGTAGACAGTCTGCCCGACAGACCGTAACATATTCTTCATACTCCATACCGATTGCACGGTTTACGTTCGATTTTCTTTCCACAAGGGGAGCAAAAAACGGCGTAATCCGTGCAATTTGTGTCTTGTTCCTTCTCTTGTTCCTATTTTTTCTGTACTTTCGTATCAACTTAAAGAAGTAACGATATGAAGATACGTGTAGGTTTCGGCTTTGATGTCCACCAACTGGTGGCAGGGCGCGAGCTTTGGCTGGGCGGTATCCGCCTGGAACATGAAAAGGGATTGTTGGGGCACTCGGATGCAGACGTGCTCATCCATACTATCTGTGACGCATTGCTGGGAGCGGCGAATATGCGCGACATCGGCTATCATTTTCCCGATACTGCCGGTGAGTTCAAGAATATAGACAGCAAGATTCTGTTAAAGAAAACAATAGAACTGATAGCTGCTAAAGGCTATTTGGTGGGTAATATTGATGCTACCATCTGCGCTGAGCGGCCTAAGTTGAAGTCCTATATTCCCGAAATGCAACGTACGCTTGCCGCGGTGATGGGAATAGACGAGGATGACATCTCCATCAAGGCCACCACCACGGAGAAACTCGGCTTTACGGGCAGGGAGGAAGGTATATCCGCCTATGCCACTGTATTGATAGTGAAGGAATGACATGAAATAATATCAACTCAATTTAATCATCCACTTATATGAAGAAAATCTCCTTGACCTTTTGTCTGGCACTTTTATCCTCCTTGTTCTGCCCGGCACAAGTATCGCCTTTACAGTTCAACAAGAATGGAGAGTTTAAAATCGTCCAGTTTACAGACATCCACTTTAAGTATGGTAATCCGGCTTCAGACATTGCTTTGAAGCGTATTGGCGAGGTGCTCGATGCTGAGCGCCCCGATTTAGTAGTCTTTACCGGCGATGTGGTCTATGCCGCACCTGCCGATACGGCCATGCGCAAGGTGCTTTCCTATGCTACGGACCGTAAGATTCCTTTTGTCGTAACCTTTGGTAACCACGACAACGAGCAGGGAAAAACACGTGCCGAACTTTATGATGTTATCCGTTCCATGCCTTTCAATATCCAACCCGACCGTGGCGGAGTTGAATCCCCCGACTATGTCCTCACACTGAAATCCTCGGACGGCAAGAAGGATGCAGCCCTGCTTTACTGTCTGGATTCCCATTCCTACTCCAAACTACCCGACGTAAAGGGGTACGACTGGCTCACTTTCGACCAGGTGAACTGGTACCGTCGGCAGAGTGCCGCTTATAAAGCAAAGAACGGTGGCCAACCTTTGCCTGCACTGGCATTCTTCCACATCCCTCTGCCGGAATATAACGAAGCCGCTTCCGACGAGAACGCCATACTGATAGGTACCCGCATGGAAAAGGCTTGCGCTCCGGAACTGAATACGGGCATGTTCACTGCCATGAAAGAGGCCGGTGATGTGATGGGTATGTTTGTCGGACACGACCATGACAACGATTATGCCGTAATGTGGAAAGGCATTCTGCTGGCTTACGGCCGTTTCACCGGTGGCAATACCGAGTACAACCATTTGTCCAACGGTGCCCGTGTCATTGTGATGAAGGAAGGTGCCCGTACTTTCACCACCTGGATTCGTCTGAAAGGTGGCGAAATCATTGATAAGACGGTCTACCCCGACAGCTATATGAAGGACGATTGGCGTAAGCGTCCGTTGGTGACGGAATAAGGGTGAACTTAAAAAGAACGATATGGACAAGATAAGAACTGGATTAGCCGCTTACGGAATGTCGGGACGTGTTTTCCATGCTCCCTTCATCTCCACCAACCCTCATTTTGAATTGACTGCCGTTACGGAGCGCAGTAAGGAACTCTCCCGGGAAAAGTATCCCGACGCTTGTATTGTGCGGAGTTTTGAGGAACTTATCGGACTGGAAGGGTTGGATTTGGTTGTCATCAACACACCGGACAGCACTCATTATGAGTATGCCCGCCGCGCCCTCGAAGCTGGCAAGCATGTGGTTGTGGAGAAGCCTTTCACTACCACCGTGGCAGAAGCTGAGGAGCTTGTGGCACTTGCCGCAAGCCGGGGGCTGACCTTGAGCGTTTACCAGAATCGCCGGTGGGACGGCGATTTTCTGACGGTCAAGGAAATACTGTCCAAAGGCCTGCTGGGACATCTGGTGGAGTTTGAATCCACCTTCCCCCGTTATCGTAATTTTATCAAGCCGAATACTTGGAAGGAAACCGGACAAGATGGCGGTGGCTTGACCTATAACCTGGGCGCCCACGTCATAGACCAGGCTGTGCAGCTGTTCGGTATGCCCGAAGCCGTCTTTGCAGATATTGCCACGTTGCGCAAGGACAGCAAGGTAGACGACTACTTCATCATTCATTTGCTACGCCCCTCAAAGGCACCCGAAGTAAAGATAACGCTGAAATCCAGCTATCTGATGTGTGCGAGCGAACCCCGTTTCGTCCTCCACGGCAGGGAAGGTTCTTACGTGAAATATGGTTTCGACCCTCAGGAAGCCGCCTTGAACGAAGGCGTATTGCCCGTCACTCCGCACTGGGGCGAGGAGGACAAATCCTCTTGGGGGATACTTCATACGGAAAAGGGCGGTAGAATCGTGCATGAACCTTATCCAAGCCTTCCCGGTGATTATGCAGCTTTTTACGAGAATATCTATCGGCATATTTGTCACGGCGAACCTTTGCAGAGCGATGCCCGCGAGGTGGTCGGAGTCATCCGCTTGATAGAGGCAGGCTGGGAAAGCAGCCGTATGCAGCGTGTGGTTCGTATCTGATAGAAAATCTTTTACCCGGTAGGGATGTGCAGCTTCACATGTGTCAACCGGGTGTATTTCGTACTTCCTATTATATAGGTACGCGCGATGCGTGCCGATGCTATCTCCATCAGTTCCCCTACTTGGTAGGCATGTTCCACGGCGGGCAGCTGGCATGATTTCCGGCTTGCCGTGCGTGCATTCAGCCGGATGCTGACGAAGTTGCCGATGAAGTCTTTCAGCTTCAGCACCTGGCGCACATAGAAATAAGGAGTGGTCCCTTTGAGCTGCGTCTTGTAGGGGTTGTCCTCCAGTCGCACGCTGAGTACCGTCAGCGTCAGGTTCTCCACTTTTTCGCCTTCCTTCCCCAGAAAACGTCCGCCGGTGGTCTGGTACGTTTTTCTCCGTTGTATGTCGAGATGGACCGAATGGTAAATCTTGGCAATCTGTACAAAACGTTCCTGCTTGGGGATGCGTGGTTGGAATTTGAAAGCTATCCACGTAAGATAGGCAGGGTCTATACGGAGGATTTCGTGCAGGAAGTGTCCGTGGTATTTGCCTACGGAGATAATGTCGTCCCCTTTGCTCTGCATTCTTTTGGCATTGTACTCCACAAGCAACAGGCTGCGCGGTGAGTAGAAGCATAGCGTGCTTGCCATCCGCAGCGTTTCGTGAATGTCGGTGGAAAGGTCGCAAATGTAGAAGATGGACTGTCTTCCGGGCAGTGGAGAGTAAATCCATAAAGTATATTGGAGATGCTCCGGTCGGGGCAGTACGACAAGATAGGCGCCCACTTCCTTATAAGAGGCTCTCCCTTGATTGTATGCATTCAGTTTACTATACAATAAGTCTTGTTCAGTCTGCGGTATACCGGGTATGATTGGATTTGCCATAGCTCGGAATAATTTATTCCAAATATACATTTTTGGAATGAAAGAAACAAGGGGAAGCCAAGAAATATCAGAAGCGTACCATCAATTCCAATACTACTTTGTCTTGTTCCGACTCCTTCGCTATGCTGTTTTTGGCATAGAAGTATTTCTCGTAATTCAACCGGAGGTCTGTGCGGAATGCTTTGCTGAGGCTGAAGGTGATGCCGCCCGTTAGGCGTTGGCGTTTGTAGTCGGTCACCGTCAATCTGCCGGTTTCTTCATCGGCGGTTTTGGCGTCGCTCTGGTCGGTCATCATGTCGTAGCGCAGCAGGAAAGACATTTTGTTGAATACTTTCCGTAACGGCAGATCGTAGTTGATGAAGGTGTTGACAGCGTGTACATCTTTGAAAGCGTTGTCGGAATATTGCTTGTACAAATATTCGCCTTCGATATGGAAACGGCCGGTTTCATAGTAGGCACCGATGTCGTAGGATTGCATACGTACTTCTTCCGGCTGGATGCTCTGCACGCTCAGTGTTAGGTTCAGTCCTTTGGTGAAGAGAAATTGGGCTTTGGCGGAGTAGTTCACTTCCTTGTGCCATTCTTTCTGGTTAGTCAGTCCGGAACCGTTGAAAAGTCCTCCTTCCACAGTGATAGGTACACCGGTAGGCAGGGTATATCCTACTGTGAACCCCACGTCCCGTACATTGCCCACTTGCTTGGCGATGAACGAGCGGTTGGGGAAGTATTGCTGGTGCGGTGAGCGGTGGGCGTCGATGGTGAAGGGGACGCGCATTTGTCCGGCGGTGACTGTCAGTCCTTTTGTCGGGAAAAGCCGGGCGTAGGCATCCAGCATCTTGATTTGACCTTCGTCGGAGAGGTCTATCTCGGCTTTGTAGGCTACGCTGGGCAATACGTTACCCGTCACGCTGACGCGGGCATTGCGTACTTCGAAACGTCCTGCACCCATGGTGGTCTGATATTCGTATTTGGCGCGGATGGTTCCGTGGACTTCCGGCAGGTAGTCTTTGGTTTCCATCTTCTCCTTTTCAATCTTTTTTCCGTCCTCGTTGATGGAGGGCGTTTGGGCAATTGCGGCCAACGGCAGCAGGGCAATCAGTACTGTCAATGCACTTTTTTTCATAATCTGTTGTTGTCGAATGATTTGTCGGCGACAAAGTTCGGACATACGTGTTGTGTTTTTGTGTCATATATGTTGCATTGTTGTTACAAAAACTGTTAGAGAGAAGAACTGTGATAGGTGCCGTTTTAATCTTTTTATGGCTTGATTTAGTTTCTTGTTTTTATTAAAACGTTGGTTGTTAGGATTATATGTGCACTGAGCAAAAGTTTCAGTCTGAAATATCAATGAAATATTCCTATCTTTGAAGAAAATATCAAGAACGTTTGTTTTAGAACTCTGATGCTTATGAAAAGACAGTTGTTTTTAGCAGGAATAAGTTTGATGCTGGGGGGCATGTCAATGCTTGCCCAAGATATATCTCCGGTGAATTCCGTTTCTTACGAATGGAAGAGCGTACCGATAGTGGGAGGAGGCTTTGTGGACGGTATTGTTTTTCACCCAGAAGCTCCCGGTATCCGTTATTGCCGCACCGATATGGGAGGGGCCTATCGGTGGGATGCTGCTTCCTGCCAGTGGACGCCCTTGTTGGACTGGATAAGTCTGGATGAAAGCAATCTGCAGGGAGTGGAGAGCATTGCCATTGACCCGCAGAATCCACAGAACGTGTATATTGCCTGCGGTACGTATACCAGTAGCTCCAATGGGGCCATACTCTGTTCTTATGATGGCGGCAGAACCTTTGCTCGCGTTGATGTGCCTTTTACGATGGGTGGCAACGAGAATGGGCGTGGTAATGGGGAACGGATGATGGTGGACCCGCAGAATGGGAATATCATTTATATGGGAACCCGTTTGCATGGCTTATGGCGCAGTACGGATAAGGGGAGGAGCTGGGCACGGGTAGCGTCTTTCCCGAATGTCTCCGAGAAGCTTAATCCCGTCGACCGTGCCGCATGGGGGAATCGCGGCAGTGGTATTGTCTGTGTTGCCTATGATGCACAAGGCACTCGCGACGAGCGTGGCACCCGTGACATTTATGTGGCAGTGTCATTGATGGGCAGGGAAAATCTGTTTGTGAGTCACGACTATGGTGAAAGTTGGCAGCCGGTCGGGGGACAGCCGATGCAGTATCGCCCCACGCATATGGTCTTGACCGGTGACGGGCAATTGGTTCTGACGTATGGAGATACTCCCGGTCCAAGCCAGATGGGGGATGGAGGTGTGTGGAAATACGATATCCGTAAAGGCAAATGGACAGACATTTCTCCCGTCAGACTGCCAGGTGGCGAAAAGGCAGGATTTGGCTATGCAGCCGTATCTGTAGATTCTCGTAATCCGAAGCATCTGATTGCCAGTACACACAGTCTAGGGGGCAAGCACGGTTATAAAAGTGATGAGATGTTCCGTACGACTGACGGTGGCAAGAGCTGGAAACCGATTTTCAAGACGGGATATGAGTATGATTATTCCAAAGCTCCCTATACAAAGGTAGCGCCCCTACACTGGATGTTCGACATAGAGATAGACCCTACCGACGCTGAACATGCCATGTTTACCACCGGTTTCGGTGGCTGGGAAACTTTTAATCTCTCTGCCGTGGAACGCGAGGAACCGGTGAAATGGAGTATCATGTCTGCCGGTATCGAAGAGACCGTGCCTCTCGAACTTTATGCTCCCGAAAAAGGGGCGCGCCTGATTTCCGGTATCGGTGATTATGGTGGCTTTACGCATTTCGACCTCAATCGACCCGATTCGTTGGGCAGCCATGCCAATCCTCATTTCGGAAATACGAATGGAGTGACAGGCGCTTGGCTGAAGCAGGATTTGGTAGTCAGGGTTGGTACACTGTTTGGCCATCAGCCGGATGCAAAGACTATCTCATATTCAGAAGATGGGGGCAGGCACTGGACTATGTGTGCCACCGTTCCAACAGAGAAGTCTCGTAATGGGCATATCGCCGTGGCAGCAGATGGCTCTTCTTGGATTTGGATACCCGACCGCTCGAAGGCTTATCTGACCCGTGATAAGGGGGCTTCTTGGCAAGTTTGCCGTGGTTTGCCTAAGAATATCCGCGTCATAGCAGATAAGGTGAACCCCAAACGTTTTTATGCTGTAGATGCTGTGGCCGAAATATTGTATAGCAGCGAGGATGGTGGGGCGACTTTTCATGCCGACACATTGAATTTAACGGTTAAACGGTCCCAACGCGGTAATGCCGGTGCCGCTGTACGAAGAGGAGATCTGCGTGGAGGGCAAGACCGTATCTATGCTACTCCCGGTCGTGAAAAAGATTTGTGGATTGCAGCTTATGATGGTTTGTACCACTCTGTCACTTCAGAAAAATTTGATTTCCGTGTTTTGGATAAGGTACGTACCATCTATGCTTTTGGCTTCGGCAAGGCAAAGCCGGGTAATGATTATCCTGCCATCTATCTGATAGGCGTAATCAACGGGCAATATGGTTTCTTCCGTTCTGACGATGCGGCTAACTCTTGGGTACGTATCAACGATGATGCCCATCAATATGGCTTGGTATTGCATATCTGCGGTGACATGCAGGAATATGGACGGGTTTATATAGGGACACATGGCCGGGGAATTGTGACGGGAGTACCCGCGTCATAGCTTTTCTTCATGCAGTTCATGTAATCTCCTTTGTGCCTACTTTTCATCAAGTCCGTACATCTGCAGCCTTTATGGGCACTGAGATGATACGGACTTTTAGTTTCTTATATTGTCATTATGTACTGTAGGTTACTGCCGTCATTTCGGTATTTGCAGTCATTACCTCCATAATCTCTTCTCTTACGAATATTGTCTTTTCATTTAGTATAAATTTAGTCAACATCCGTTTGGAAAGTCTTGTGACTGTATGATATATTACTTTTTCAAAGAAAATATTTTTCGTTCGTTTATATTTTAATATATTTGCATTCCAATCTTCCCATCATTTGTTAATAAATGTTGGCTAGTGTTTGATGATGGTATTGCATAACCTTAAATGAAACCTAATGGTACACTTGTATAGATATATCATTTTTATAATTGGCCTTTGCACTACCCAACTGGTTTCCGCATACGGATTAAGATTTCGTGGCGCGGTCAGTCCTATTGATCAAAGAACATCCTATGATGTGTTTGCTCATAGTTATCCTTCTTTCAGAGACTATTTTGACTTGGAGTTCAATATAGCTTTGTATTCTACCGAGAGCGTCGGTTATATCTTGCGTGTTAAGGGGAAGGATGAAGGACAGATTTTCAATCTTTTTTTTGATTTTCGTGGTGATGATATCTTGTTCCGTTTGAATCAAGAGGGGAAGTGTGTGTTGATAGCCTTGCCTGTCAATAAGGCTGGAGCGATGAAATCCCATTGGTTTAGGGTGAAGATAGCCTTTAACTTGAAGCAGGATGAGATTACTCTCAAGATTCATGATCAGGAAAAAGTATGCAAGGGTGTAGCACTTGCCGATGAGTTCAGCCCGAAAATAGTGTTCGGTAAGAGCGACCACATTATTGACGTTCCAGAGATAGCTATTGATAAGTTGGTTGTGCACGCTGACCACACTTACACGTTTCCTTTGGATGAGGCGGAAGGAGAATCGGTTTTTGACCGGGAAGGGATTCTTTACGGTAAAGTGGAAAATCCGGTGTGGCTGATTAATGAGGCCTTTCACTGGAAGCGGGAGGGCGGTTTTGCGTCGGCTTCAGAAGCAGGTTCTTGTTATAATATTGGTAGAAATGAGATTTATTATTTCAATCGTGATTCGTTGTTTGTCTACAATATGGAGACGGGAAATATTTCTGCCAAGGCTTTTACCGAACGGTGTCCTGTGAAGTTGTTTCTTGCCGGTAGTTTCTTTGACAGTGCCAGTGAAAGGTTATATGTCTACGAGGTATATACAGAGAATGGGGATGCGGAGCCTATGATAGCAAGTCTAGACTTGAATACATTGGGCTGGAGAGTAGAGAGTTACAGTCGGCTCAGCATGCAGTTGCATCATCATTGTTCCTATTATGATGCAGTCCGCAAGCGTTACACCATCTTCGGTGGTTTCGGCAATATGTATTACAGTAATAAATTCTATATATTCGATCCGGAAGAAGCGCGTTGGGATACACTTGGTTCTCTATCCGGTGATTTTCTTTGTCCCCGTTATTTCTCTTCGGCCGGTTATTTGGACAGTAACCATTCTGTCTATATTTTTGGCGGTATGGGCAATGAGTCGGGTGACCAGGTAATAGGCCGCCGTTATTTTCACGATCTTTATAAGGTGGATTTGCAAGAGATGCATGTGCAGAAACTTTGGGATATTTCGGAAGGACAGCCCAATGTGGTGCCGGTGCAGGATATGCTGATACAGAATGATTCTTGTTTTTATGTCTTGCGTTATCCCGAGAGTGTGTCTAACTCGTTTTTGCATCTCTACCGTTTTCTTATAAAAGATGGCAGCTGTCAGATATTGGGTGATTCCATTCCCATTTACTCTGATAAAATCACGACAAATGCTCGTCTTTATTATAACGAGCGTTTAAGCAGGCTTTTTGTGACGGTGCAGGAAACACGTGATGACGTATCTTCCAAATTTTCTGTTTATTCGTTACTCTTTCCACCGGTTTCTCTTGAAAAATATATTGCGAATAACAGTGGAGGAAGTGTTTCACGTGTATGGCTAGTGCTGGCGGTCGCGGTTGTAGTTGGTGGAGGCGTATGGATAGTGTACAAGTGGCGCCGAAACTCCGGTAAGGGCGAGGCCGGCAAAGCTGTGAGACAAGACAAGGAACAGCTTCTTGATGCTTCTGATACCACTAAGATGGAGAGGCAGGCAGTAGATGCGGGAACTGCCAACTCCATGTATTTATTCGGTGATTTTTCCGTTTTCGACCGGAGTGGTCGCAACATCTCTTATATGTTTTCCTTGCGTATCAAACAAATATTCTGTCTCATTTTGCGTTATAGCGATGCCGACGGAATTTCTTCCAAACAACTGAGTGACTTGATATGGCCCGACAAGCCAAAAGATAAAGTGAAAAACTCGCGTGGAGTAGCCATCAATCATTTGCGCAAGATTCTGAAAGAACTGGATGGCATAGAACTGGTTTATGAGAAAGGATGTTTTCGTTTCACGCTGTCTTCTGTCTTTTATTGTGATTATCTGCGTTTTATGGCGATAGTTGCTGAAAACCGGGTAGAGAATTGCCGGCAAGAGTTCCTGCATATTGTAGGGCGTGGCAAGTTTGTCGGCTTTATGGACGATCCGTTGTTCGACGGTTTTAAGCAAGATGTGGAGTGCCGCCTGGAAGTGCTTGTTTTACAGTTGATGAAAGAGGCTTTTGAGGCTCAGGATTATTCGGAAGCTGTGAGTTTGGCTGAAGCGGAATTCAATATTGATCCGGTGAACGAAACAGCCTTGTCTTGTTGCATCAAGTCACTTTTCATGCTTAAGCATGAAAATGCTGCTATTGGTACTTATCAAAGATTTGTGGCAGAATACAAAAAACATACGGGGGAAGACTACCCTACTCCTTTCAGCCTTTATTGGAATTAGCTTTCCCGGTATGCTGCATCCGGTATTTTTTGTCTTTGCTTTTTCTTTTATTTTTCTGTCTGCTTTCCTGAAGTTCTTGTTGTTGTTCTTATATGCAATTGAAAAGTATTTATAAAATATTTTTAAGTTTAGGCACATATGTAGGCTATCTCAGTCGTATACTGAGATAGCCCATTATTTCTCCTCTGATAATTAGGCTCCCAAAATCGATGAATTCAATATGGTAAATGAAGACAAATGGGCTGTTGAAAATAAAGATTTAGTAGGACTTATACGATAATTGTTTTATTCGCGGCACTACTTTTGTGGCTTAAAGTGTTAGGCGAAGTCTGTACTTTCTTTTATGGGTTAAAATGATCTGGATTAATGTTTTTTTTATGCCATTATACCCAAATTAACCCTAAAATTAACCCATGTGGAATCAATTTTGCAAATAAGGGGGCGGTTTGCAACACCCTGAGGCTGATGTGGGCGATTGGCATCGGCTCCTTTGTTATATTAACTTCTAATTAATAATTTAAGCTATGAAACAGTTGAAAAAGCTGAAAGTTTTTGGACTGATGGCCATGCTTATAAGTATGGTCATCATGGCGAGCTCTTGTTCGGACGATGATACGGGCGGAAGGGCTTTATCTTATGGAAAGGTGACGGGTGTCGTCACGGATGATTTATCTTCCCCTCTTGAAGGGGTCACAGTTTTAGTCGATGGTTCCGGTATAACGGCTGCACCGGACGGTCCTCAGACCACGACAAATTCGCAGGGTGTATATACACTCGAAAATATTTCAATAGGTACACATATAATTACATTTACGAAAGCCGATTACCAGACGGTAAGTGTTACCGTTGTGGCAGGAAAATTCAATGAAGAACAAGTGGCTGAAGTTAGCCCTAAAATGGAGTATGCAGCCGCAAAAATCAAAGGAAAAGTAGTTGATGCAGGAAAGGGAAATACTCCGTTGGAAGGAGTGACGGTCAGCATCAGTTCCACACAGACTGCCACCACCGGAAGCGATGGTACATTTGAAATTGGTAATTTGCCATTGGCAGACTACACCGTTACTTTTACCAAAGCAGGCTATGCTTCCATTGCGAAGAAGGTAGCTATAGCTGACTTTGTGGATGGCATTGCCACTATAGAGGTTCGCATGGGTGGGACAGAAATATTGCGCGGACTAACTCTTGATGATTTGAAAGCTGCAGAAAAATGGTATTATAACGAATACCGTGGCGGACGAAACGCTGAAAGCTATCCCCACTGGGATTGGGCTTGCAACTACATGTGTACGATGGACTTCCGTGGCGACTGGGAAGAGCAGAACGAAGGAACCACTCTCCGCATTCGTAACAATGAAGAGGACCGCAAGAATCCTGCTGACTTGGAGATATTCGATTCCTTTGTATTCGGAAGCAAGCTGATTACAGAAGATAACTACATGATGACCCTCCAGATCCGTACGCACAGTGCCGACGAAGCTGCTCCGGTATATTATGGCGTGCAGGTGGTAGACCTGACTGCTACCGATCCGAAGGCTGAGATGGTGGGTGATGTCAGAACCTATGCCTCGGAAAATTACATTTCTGTTCCAGTAGACTTGAGCAAATACATCGGTAAGGAAGTAATCATTGCCATCGGTACATTCCGTGCCCAGACTGGTGATTACTGGAAGCAGTTGGTATTGCGCCGCATCGCTTTTGCTAAAGAAGCCGTTGAAGGATGGGGCTGGTTGCCCGGAACATCGGTCGAAGAGTTGGATGGTTGGGAGATGACCCGGGAAATGGTACGCTCTACCATGCCGCAAATGAAGTCGAAGTTCACTGGCTTGAGTCCGGTTGAGGGAAATCGCGATAACTATGTGGACGCCTATCGTGCATGGCGCGAGGTGGACCATATTTGTGCCGAGTGGTCGTATATGCCGCTCAGTAAAGATCCTGAGGTATTCCCTTCCGAAGGCTATCTGATAAAGACACGTAGTGGAAACAACGTAAGTACCACCGTTCCCGAATCTTATTTCTATGCCAAATTCTCCATTGCGTCTGGGTGTGATAGGATGACATTGAAGACTCGCAACTTCAGTGGAACGAATGCTACCTTCTTCAAGGTGACAGCTATCCGTATGGACGGAACTGTCGTACACTTGGCACCTGCATCCCATACGGCTCAGTTTGCTGAGGCTGCTGCCGACGGTTGCTGGAAATTTATCCATCAGGCCGGAGGAAAGGGGGATCCGGAGGCATATGCCGATTTTGTCTATGATTTGTCTCAGTTCAACGGAGAAGATGTAATGTTGACTATTGGTGTCTTTAAGGGAGAAGAGAACGGCGACGAGAACAAACTGGTGCTGCGTGACATCACAATGGAGTGACAAACTGCTGATATTTAATTTTTTTTGTTTTTCCCTCTTTATCTCCTTTTGCATCTTGTGAGGGGAGAGACGGGGACTGAAGAAACTAATTGTATGAATATAATGAAAAATTTATTTACTTTATTGACTTTGCTCTTATTGACGTTAGTGGCTTGCAGTAATGACTCTGCTGTTGATGAAAAGCCGGACAACGGAGGTACGTATGTTCCAGGTAATCTGCCGGTGCAGAATGTGGCACGTGCCATAGAGCTGATTGACAATGCTGTAGAGTGCTATTTTACGGGTACGGGCATGGCTATGTCACGTTATTATAACCCTTATACCGGAAACCGTTCCAGTGAGTTGGGCAGTGTGTGGATGTACACTAGCTCCATTGAGGCCGTGAATGCTGCGATGAAAGCCATGAAGACCGGGAAGACAAAGGGAGAGACGGCTCTTTATGACTCTCACTTTAACCGCTACAAGGAACTTTTAGCTCAACTTTATGACAATCTGGAGTTTTATGCAGGTACTTTTACGCTGACCTCTTATACGCAGACCAAACAGTGGACGGTATACGGCGTAAACCGCGGCAACGGCAAGGGAGCTGCACAAGTGGAAGGTACCCTCAATGTTTACGATGACCAGATGTGGCTGGTGCGTGAACTGTTGGAATCCTATCATATTACTGGTGAACAGCGCTATCTGGAAAAGGCAGAATACCTGACAGAATACGTGCTTGACGGTTGGGACTGCACCCTTGATGAGCAAGGTAGTCCATTGGGAGGCATCACATGGGGACCGGGGTATATCACCAAGCACTCTTGCAGTAATGGCCCTATTGTCAGTCCTCTGGTGTGGCTGCACGAAATTTACAAAGGAAAACCTGACGAAGTGACCTATGGCTACGTGGCTGCCGACAACAGTCGCAAGCTACGCACTGAGAAGAAATCTGACTATTACTTGAATTTTGCCAAAGCTGTTTACGATTGGCAGAAGAAACATTTGCTGAGACCAGACGGGGTGTACGACGATATGATGGGTGGTTATGATTCACCGGACATAAAATATGTTACCATTGATGGTGAACGCTACCGGACTGGTTCCAAACTGCGTGATCGTGTAGGTCCGGCCATCACTTACAATAGTGGTACGATGCTTTCCGGTGCTGCCGACCTTTTCAGAGTTACAAGCGATGCGACTTATCAGACGGACTTGGCGGAATTGACCGATAATAGTTTTGCTTACTTTGCCAAACCTGAAGCTGCCAAACCGGGCTGTTATACATTTGATGTCAGCGGATTCTGCAACTGGTTCAACGGTGTACTGATGCGTGGGTATGTGGATGCTTATTCAACCCACACTGCTGCCGCAAGCTGTATCGAGGCATTCCAGAATAATCTGGATTATGCCTACGAAAACTATCAATACAAACATATGCTTCCCACCAATCTGCTGGTGGGGTGGTACAAAGCTGAAAAGAACAAGAACAACGTGGAAGGAATGTTCACTTTTGCTTTTGCCGCCGAATATGCAGTGTTGGCGAATTATGAATGGAGCAAGAAATAATTTTAAAATTAATGGACTATGAAGAATTTTAGCAAGATGCGACAAGGATTATCCTACATGGTAATGGCATTCCTTCTGATGCTGATTCCGGCAGGTGTTTTCGCACAAAACTCTATTTCCGTTTCAGGAATAGTTATGGATGACACCAATGAACCTGTCATTGGCGCTGCCGTTATGGTGAAGGGCACCACTATAGGTGTCATTACCGACATTGACGGACGTTACACCATCAGTACTCCTGCAGATGGTATTCTCAGTTTCTCTTATGTGGGATTGAAGGACAAGGAAGAGAAAGTGAACGGACGTACCACTATCAACATCATTATGCAGACTGACTCCAAGATGATAGACGAAGTAGTGGTGATAGGTTACGGAACACAACGCCGCGGATCGGTGACGGGTGCCGTTTCTGCCGTCAAAGGGCAGGATATGATAAAGACCAAGAACGAAAATCCGCAGAATATGCTGACAGGACGTATTCCTGGTTTGCGCGTATGGCAGAAGAGTTCTGAGCCCGGAACTTTCAATAACAGTTTCGATATTCGAGGTATGGGATCTCCATTGATTATCATCGATGGAATTCCTCGGAGTACGGAAGAATTCCAGCGTTTGAATGCAATGGATATCGATGATATTTCTGTGTTGAAAGATGCTTCTGCCGCTATTTACGGTGTACGTGCAGCCAATGGTGTAGTGTTGGTGACCACCAAAAAAGGAGGAGCTGGAAAAACGGAATTCTCTTACAATGGTTCCTACACTTTCCAACAACCTTCACGTATGCCTGAACTGTGTGATCCTTATGAATCTATGACGCTGTTCAACGAAATGTCGATGAATAACATCAATGGCGGTTCATGGGTCTTCAGCGAAGAGAGCTTTGAAGCATTCCGTAACGGTACGCGCCGTACGACGGACTGGAATGACTTGATTATCTCTAATGTGGCTCCACAGACACAACACGACATCAGCATTTCCGGTGGCAACGAGAAGACGAAGTTCTATATCAGTATGGGCTACTTTTACCAGGAAGGTATCTTCCGTTCGGGAGACTTGAATTATAATAAGTTCAACCTGCGTTCCAACATTTCAACTGAAGTTGCTAAAGGTATAAAATTCGAACTTGGTGTAAGTGGCATCTCCGACGAACGCAATACGCCTTACAGTAGCGCACAGGATATCATTCGTAACTATTGGCGCCAAGGTGTACTTTATCCTGCATACGCTGATCCTGAAGGGACGATGTTGAACTACAACGGTTTGGACATGGAACAGAATACTGTGGCTATGATGACGGCCGATATTTCCGGTTACAAGAAGTACAAGCAGAAATATTTCCAGTCTTCGGCTACTTTGACGGTAGATTTCAGTGAATACACACCGGTATTGAAGGGATTGACTGCCAAAGCTATGTTCAGTTACGATTATCGTGCTGACAACAACGAGGCTTTCCGCAAAGAGTACTACCAGTATGCTTATGACGAGCAGACCGGTACCTACAATCAGAAGGTTTATAACGAAAGTTCGCCCAGCAACATGCGTCGCGAGTTCTATGACAAATCACAGATGTTGGGACAATTCACAGTGAACTACGACCGCACTTTTAACGATGTCCACCATGTGGGTGGTGTTGTCGGTTGGGAGGTACAGAAGCGCAACGGTGACAACTTCTACGCTGTCCGCGACCTGGCATTCTCTATGCCTTACCTGCTGGCTGGTGTGACTGAAGGACAGATCGGCGCCATGCAGACTGGTAATAATGATTTGTATGAACAAGCTAACGAAGCTTTGATAGGTCGTGTCAACTATTCGTTTGCCGACCGATACCTGCTGGAAGCACAGTTTCGTTACGACGGTTCCAGCAAGTTTGCCAAGGGGCATCAATGGGGTTTCTTCCCTTCAGTATCGGCTGGGTGGAGAGTATCCGAAGAACCTTTCTTCAAAAGCATAGATGCTTTGAAGTTTGTCAATCAGCTGAAGCTGCGTGCCAGCTACGGTGTGCTGGGTGATGATGGTGACTTGAATTATGACTGGGCTATGGGGTACACTTATCCTGCAACCAGCGGTAACATGTCTAATGGCGACTATAACGGTTATTCACCGGGCTATATCTTCGGTGGCAAATTCATCAGTGCAGCAAGCCCGATGGCATTACCTAATGAGAACATCACTTGGTTCAAGTCGAAGACATTCGACGTGGGTTTCGATTTTGAAGCTTGGAACGGTCTGCTGGGTGTTTCGTTCGACTATTTTAATCGTCTGCGTACTGGCCGTTTCGCTCGCCGTACCGGTGATTTGCCTACGGTGGTAGGTGCTTCTGCTCCGCGCGAAAATTTGGACAGTGACCGCCAATTCGGTATGGAATTGGAATTGACCCACCGCAACAAGATTGGACAAGTGGCCTATAATCTGAAAGGTATTGCTACCGTTACCCGTCAGAAATACCTGACTGCTTCGGAAAAAGGTCCTTGGGCCAATTCCTACGATCGTTGGCGTAATGACAACTTGACGAACCGTTATCAGGGAGTACAGTTCGGTTATACTTCTGCCGGACGCTACACCAGCTGGAATGATATTTGGAGCTATCCTGGCTACAAGGAACGTGACATTCTGCCGGGTGACTACAAATATGAAGACTGGAATGGTGACGGTGAGATTAACGGTCAGGACGAACATCCGTTTGCCTTTGACCAGACTCCATGGTTGCAGTTCAGTTTAAATGCCGGCTTGCAATGGAAGAACTTAGATTTCAACATGCTGTTGCAAGGCTCTGCGCTGGGTTCTATGGAGTACAAAGAGCCTTTGCATGAAATTTGGGGTAAGAACGGTGGCGGTGCATTGACACAGTTTCTTGATCGCTGGCATCCCGTAGACCCGAAGGCCGATCCCTATGACCCTTCTACTGTCTGGACTTCCGGTCACTACGCCTACACAGGTCGTTGGGCGAAAAACAATTCAGCTTTCAATCGTGTAAGCACCGCTTACCTTCGTCTGAAGAGTATCGAGCTGGGTTATACATTCCCGAAATTGAAACAGATTCCCAATGCCAGTCTGCGTATTTATGCCAATGCTTACAACCTGCTGACATTTACGGGTGTGAAATTTGTAGACCCTGAGCATCCCGATGATGATTTGGGACGCATGTATCCGTTGAACAAGACCTATACATTGGGAGTTTCCCTTTCTTTCTAATTAATGATATAAACCTAAAAAATAATAAATATGAGACATAAACTGATATCCGCGATGTTGTGCATGACTCTTGCCACTTCATGTGTCGATATGGATATTGCTCCCAAAAATATCGTGACTTCCGAGTCGTTGCTTTCCAATGAGTCTGGTATGGACATCTATATGGCACGTTTGTATAGCAATATGCCATGGGAAGACTTTAAATACCTCTCACAATGGGGGGTGAACTTTAATGGTTGGTTGAATGCCATGGGTATTGACGGTACTGGTGAAGCCATGAACAGGGACGGTATTTGCTGTGCGTTTACCGGTGAAGACAATGCTTACTGGGGCAAGGCTTTTGAATTGTTGCGCGATGCCAACTTCCTGCTTGAGAACCTGCCGAAATATCAGAGTTCCTATGCAGAAATTACTTACAACCACTATTTGGGCGAAGCCTATTATGTGCGTGCCACAGTTTTCTATGCCATGGCCCGTCGTTTTGGAGGTATCCCTTTGGTGACAAAAGTCATCCAGTATCCTGGAGACGGAAATTTGGAGGTTCCCCGTGCCAGTGAGGAAGAAACATGGAACCAGGTTTTGGCAGATTATGACAAGGCCATTGAATTGATGATGTCTAGTAGCCCCAAGAGTGGTTACAGTAATAAGTATGTAGCATTGGCTTTCAAGTCAGAAGCAATGCTCTATGCCGGTAGTGTAGCTAAGTATAATGAAACGGTAACTGGACGTTTGACCGGTTTGGGTACCAAGACGGGAGTACGCGTGATCGGATTCGATGAGGACCGCTGGCAAGAGGCTTCCAAGAAGTATTTCACTGAAGCCTACAAAGCCGCTTCCGAGGTGATTAAAAGCGGTGTATACTCACTTTACAAGAAGAAATGGGCCGCTAATGATCCGGAAGCACAATATCAAAATATGGTGGATATGTTCTCCGATCTTAGCAATAATCCTGAGAACATCTATGTGAAGGAGTACGTTTACCCCACCAGTACTCATGCTTACGATTCTTACAACTTACCGCTCACCTTTAAGGCTCCGCTGAACTGTGGTGTTTGCCCGACAGCCGACTTTGTTGAGTTGTTTGATGGTTTCGACCGTTATCCCGACGGTACCTTGAAGGTGACGACAGGCAATTCTTGTACCGAAGGTAATTACGTTATGTATGATAGTCCCATGGACTATTACAAGAATGCTGAACCTAGATTGCGTGCTTACGTCATCTTCCCTGGTGATGTGTTTAAGGGTAAGGAAATTGAAATTTATGCCGGTGTTTATACGGGGGCCGCGCCTGTCAAACCGCTTCTTAGTGACTATTCGTATGGTGCTGCCACTACCAAGTACAATCATCTGAGTGCTTATAAAGAGAAGCCCAAAACGCTTTATCTCAGTCCGAAACCTGAAGATCAGCAGGAAATTGTAACCCTGCCTGATGGCTCTACGATGAAGGCTGCTGGCCAGAACGGTCCTTTCTATGAAGATGGTGGAAGTGCTATGACCGGTCTGCTGGCACGTAAATGGTTGAACCCTGATCCTGCATTTGTTCCTCGGGAAGGCAATAGTGCACAACCTTTTATTTTGATGCGTTATGCCGAAGTGCTGCTGAATGCAGCCGAGGCTGCTGTGGAACTTTCGTTAGCGGGCGTCTCTTCTCCTGATGGTACAGATATGTTGAGTGTGGCAACGAAAGCCATCAATGATATTCGTGAGCGTGCCGGTGCCCGGTTGTTGACTGCCTCGTTGACTGGTACAACAGACAGCCGTGATATCGTCCGCAAGGAACGTCGCAAGGAGTTGGCCTTCGAACATAAGACCAAATGGGACTTGCGTCGCTGGCGTGTGAATCACTATGAAGGTCGCGATGGATTCTGGGGTGAGCAACGCAATAAGGACCGTTTCAGCAACACGACTCGTTATCGTTTCCGTGGTATCTATCCGTTCTATTCGACGGCGACCGGCAAGTGGTTCTTTGATGTTTGTTTCAACTATACGACTGCCGGTGACAAGGACTTCGGTTACACTCCGGTGGACTATTATTTCTCGATTCCGGGTGGTGAGGTTTCTAAGAGTCCTGTGATTGACCAGCAGCCTAATCGATAAAACTCAATAATTAAAAAACTTAAAACGTATGAAAAAGACAATATTTTATAGCTTATTCAGCGCCTTGTTCATGTTAACCTCATGCAGCATGTTCGAAATAGACAACTATGAGGAACCGGCAGAAACAATTTGGGGCGAAGTGGTAGATGAAGCAACTGGTAAGCGTGTATTGACCGACCAGGGCAGTGAGGGTATCCGTGTCCGTCTGACCGAATTGAGTTGGGGTGACAATGTGCAACATAATCCCGATTTTTACTGTATGATGGACGGTACATTCCAGAACACGAAGCTCTTCAAAGGTGAGTATAATGTCCGTATCGACGGCCCGTTCATTCCATTAGTGCGTGAAAATACAGACGGTACCTTGCTCCATGATGGTTCCGTCAATACTGAAATCAGTGGTACGACGAAAGTGAAATTTGAAGTACAGCCCTTTCTGAACGTTGAGTTTGTAGGTGATCCGCAGGTGAGCAATGGGGTCATCAAGGCACAAGTACGCGTGACACGCGGTGTGTCGGATGAAGTTTTCCGTGAAAAAATCCAGCCGATGGGCAATTGGAAAGACGAATACTTGAATGTAACTGACATCCAGTTCTTCGTCAGCTACTCAAACACAGTAGGCTACCGGGCACGCGACGAGCGTTGGTCGAGCAGCATCAGCTATGAAGGTAAGAGTTTCGAAGATTTACTGGGTAAGGAAGTTATTGTCCAGTCTAACGGCAGTATACCTTCGGGCCGCAAAGTGTTTGTACGCGCTGCCGCACGTATTAACTACGACACACCTGTAGGTAGCGGCACACGCCGTTGGAACTACAGTGAGCCGGTAGAAGTACTTATTCCGTAGCTTGATGGCATACAGCCGAGGCTTTGCTGCTATAGTGCCAAAGCCTCGGCTGTTGAGCAATCTTTTGCCATTATAGTGGTAAGGACAATGATTAATACCATAAAAACAAGAAACCAATATGAAGCAAAAACATTTTTTGATAAGTTTGACTGTCTTGGCAATAGGCATCTCTGTAGATGCTCAGACCAAGGACAATGTTAAAACCACTTTTCAAACCTCACGCGAGTGGAAGCCTTCTATAGACAATAGGGCCGATGCGGTGATGGTGTATGGAGTAGGGGGAAATCCTTCGGATAAATCACGCAAACTATCTTTTGAGGAACGGGTGAAGTCCTGGAAAGAGCGTGGATATATCATACACTTTATGACCGGTATTGCTTGGGGTGAATATCAGGACTATTTTACCGGACAATGGGACGGGAAATGGCATTTGGATGAGGGACAAGTCACACAGACTGGAGATACGATATGGCACGGTCACATGGTGCCCTATATCGTACCGTCGGAGAATTTTTTAAGTTATCTGAAAGAGAGACATGTGAAGAGGGTAATCGACGCCGGTGTGGATGCCATCTTCATGGAAGAGCCTGAATTTTGGGCAAGAGCCGGTTACAGTGATTCTTTTAAGGAGGAATGGAAAAAATACTATGGCTTCGAGTGGAGACCGCAACACGAGTCTCCGGAAAATACTTACTTGTCGAGCAAACTCAAGTATTACTTGTACTATCGTGCACTGAATGAAGTTTTCACCTTTGCCAAAGAATATGGTAAAAGCAAAGGGATGGACGTGAAGTGCTACGTTCCCACCCACTCGCTGGTGAACTATTCGCAATGGCAGATTGTCAGTCCAGAAGCAAGCCTTGCCTCACTTCCTTGTGTGGACGGTTACATTGCTCAGGTGTGGACCGGAACTTCGCGTGAGCCGAATTTCTTTGACGGTCGCAAACGTGAGCGTGTGTTCGAGACTGCCTATCTGGAGTATGGCTCTATGGAGTCAATGACTGCTCCTACTGGTCGCAAGATGTTCTTTCTGACCGACCCTATCGAAGACTGGCCGCGTGACTGGGCAGATTATAAGAAAAACTATCAGGCTACCTTTACTGCACAATTACTCTATCCCAATATAGCCGATTACGAAGTGATGCCTTGGCCGGAACGTATCTACGAAGGACTATATCGGACAAGTGCCAATAGCGACAAGAAAGAACGTATTCCCCGTTTCTATTCCACACAGATGCAGGTGATGATTAATGCCTTGAACCGTATGCCTCTGACTGATAAAGAACTGACCGGAAGCAAAGGATTCAGCGTACTGATGGCAAACTCCTTGATGTTCCAGCGTTTCCCTACGCACAACGGATATGAAGACCCACAATTGGCGAATTTCTACGGTCAGGCGTTGCCTTTGCTCAAACGAGGGGTACCCGTCAAGACCGTCCACATTGAGAACCTCGGCTATAAGGAAGCGCTGGCTGACACAAAAGTGTTGTTGATGACTTATGCGAACATGAAACCGCTTGAGCCTGAAGCGCACAGCCACATAGCCGATTGGGTGAAGAAAGGGGGAGTATTGATTTATAGTGGAACGGACAACGACCCTTTCCAGAATGTAAGGGAATGGTGGAATACCAACGGGCATAACTATGCTACCCCTTCCGCACATCTTTTTGAGCAGATGGGGCTTCCTGCCTGGCCGAATCAGGGAGAATATAGTTACGGTAAGGGAACTGTATGTGTTATTCGTACCGATCCTAAAGATTATGTCCTGCATGAGGGTGGTGACAAATATTTTTTGTATCTTGCGGCCCGGATGTACGAGCAGAACGCGAAAGCGGGAAAGCTGGAGTTCAAAAACAACTTCTATCTGCAAAGGGGAGATTACGACTTGGCTGCTGTGCTTGAAGAGAGTGTGAGCGACGAGCCGTTTACTGTGGAAGGATGTTTGATTGACCTTTTTGATCCCAAATTACCGATATACACTTCCAAGCGGATAAATCCGGGTGAGCAAGCCTTGTTGCTGAATGTAGAACGTGTAGCCGGTAAGAAGAAGCCTCAAGTGCTGGCTTCGGCAAGTCGCGAAGAACAGGAAGAACGCGGAAAAGGCTGGTATTCCTATGTGGCGAAAAGTCCTGCCGAGACTTCAAACGTATCGCGGGTACTGTTGCCGAGTTGTCCTAAGAGTGTGACAGTCGATGGCAAAGAAGTATTCGATACCAAGCGTTGGCATGCAGCAAGTCATACCTATTTGATAGAGTTTGAGAATAATCCTGACGGAGTGTCGGTGAAGTTTTGCTGGTAATCTCAGACCTTTTATTTTTTAGCATTTAACAACATAAACAATTATATTATATAAACGATATGAGAAAAAAGCTTTTATACCCCTTGTTGGCATCATGCCTTTTTGCGTGCAGTGACAAGGATACGTCTTATGAAGTCGTCAAGAATGACTTGAGAGCTCCAGCCTACCCGCTTGTTACCATCGACCCTTATGCCAGTGCATGGTCCATGAGCGATAACCTTTATGACAGCCCCGTTCGCCATTGGACGGGTAAGGATTTCCCTCTGATTGGCGTGGTGAAGGTAGACGGTGTTTCCTACCGTTTTATGGGGACTGAAGAATTGGAGATGAATGCAATCGTGCCCACCTCTCAGCAAGGGGAGTGGACTGGACGGTATATCACAGACAAGCCCGCTGGCGACTGGACATCTGCCGATTACAATGATTCCGGATGGAAGTCGGACCGTGGTGCCTTTGGTACCAAAGAAAATGAGCCTACAGCCAAGACCCAATGGGGAACCCGCAATATCTGGGTGCGCCGTACGGTAAATATCGACCGCGATTTGACCGGCATACCTGTCTATCTGGAATTCTCCAATGATGATGATGCCGTATTCTATATCAACGGAGTGAAGATACACAGTACGGGAACCACATGCAATAAGAACAAGGTCGTGAAACTTTCCGATGAGGCTTTGGCTGCTTTGAAACAAGGAGACAACATCATTGCCGCCGAGTGTATCAATCCGGTCGGCAACGGTCTGCTCGACTTCGGCCTGCAGATTCCGAAACATCAGGAAACCGTGTTTGGCAACACAGCTGTGCAGACCTCTGCTGACGTGCAGCCCATGCAGACACACTACGCTTTTACCTGTGGTGATGTCGACTTGAAAGTCACTTTCACGGCACCTCTTTTCATGGAAGACCTGAAGCTGTTGAGCCGCCCCGTGAATTACCTTACTTACAGTGTTGCTGCCCGTGATGGCAAGGAACACGATGTGGAGGTGTACTTTGAGGCCTCGCCGCGCTGGGCGCTCGACCAGCCTTACCAGCAATCTGCAAGCGAGGGATATGAAGCTGACGGGCTGCTTTACTTGAAGAGCGGAAGCAAAGAGCAGAATATCCTGGCTAAGCAGGGCGATGACCTTCGCATTGACTGGGGATATTTCTACATGGTTTCCGGTAAAGAAAACACAGCATACAGCATCGGCAACAGTACCGAACTGCGCAAGAACTTCGTGAACGGCACCTTTAATTCAGCTTCGCTTGCGGGTGAGGACAGCAACGGGAATATGGCCTTGGTGCGTGACTATGGTAAAGTGAGGAAGGTTACCGACAAGATAATGCTGGGATATGACGACATCTATTCCATCCAATACTTCGGTACAAACTTGCGTTCTTACTGGAACTCGAGAGGCGACCGTACCATCGAGTCGGAAATGCTGGCCGCCTACAATGAGTATGACGAGTTGCTGGCACGCTGCTATGCCTTCGATAAAAAGTTAATGGAGGATGCTTCTGCCGTAGGCGGCAAGGAATATGCCGAACTCTGCGCGTTGGCCTACCGTCAGTCCATTGCCGCCCACAAGCTGGTGGAAGCTCCCAACGGTGACCTTTTGTGGCTGTCGAAGGAAAACAACAGTAACGGCTGTATCAATACGGTGGACCTGACCTACCCCTCGGCTCCCCTCTATCTGATCTATAATCCTGAACTGGAGAAAGGCATGATGAACGGTATCTTCCATTATAGTGAAAGCGGCAAATGGACCAAGCCCTTCGCCGCCCATGATTTGGGTACCTATCCTCTTGCCAACGGACAGGTTTACGGAGGCGATATGCCGGTTGAGGAGAGTGGAAACATGCTGATTCTTACGGCTGCCATTGCTGCCGTAGAAGGCAATGCCGACTATGCTGCCAAACATTGGGAAGTGCTCACCACCTGGACCGACTATCTGGTGGAAAAGGGACTCGATCCTGAGAACCAGCTCTGTACCGACGACTTCGCCGGACACTTTGCCCATAACACGAATCTTTCCATCAAGGCAATTTTAGGGGTGGCCTCTTATGGCCGGTTGGCCGAAATGCTCGGCAAGAAGGATGTTGCCGAAAGCTATACAACGAAGGCCCGTCAGATGGCGGCTGAGTGGGAACGTATGGCCAACGACGGCGACCATTATCGTCTGACCTTTGACAAGCCGGGTACCTGGAGCCAGAAGTACAACCTTGTCTGGGATAAATTGCTCGGACTGAACATCTTTGACACAAAAATTGCAGAAATGGAGATACCTTATTATCTGACGAAGCAGAATATTTATGGTTTGCCTCTGGACAGTCGTGAGACTTATACCAAGACCGACTGGATCATGTGGACTGCTACAATGGCTCCTGACCTGGCCACTTTCCGTGAATTCATCGTTCCTCTGCATAAGTTCATGAACGAAACGATAGACCGCGTGCCTATGTCCGACTGGGTGTTTACCGACAAGCCCAATTGGCGTGGCTTCAAGGCCCGCTCGGTAGTAGGCGGATATTACATGAAAATGCTTGAAGGCAAGCTGATTGGAAATAAACAATGACAAAATCTATTAAACGAATGAAAAGACTTTTTGCATGGGGAACCGCCCTCCTTCTTGTAGGCGGTATGCAGGCGGCCTTACTGCCGGTTGACGAGCCGATTACTCCTGTTGATTACGTCAGCACCTTGGTTGGCACGCAATCCAAGCATGCCCTTTCTACGGGCAACACTTATCCTGCTGTGGCAATGCCTTGGGGTATGAATTTCTGGACACCACAGACCGGTACTATGGGGGATGGATGGGCTTATACTTATGATGCCGACAAGATTCGCGGATTCAAGCAGACACACCAGCCCAGTCCGTGGATTAACGATTACGGACAGTTTGCCATTATGCCTATCACCGGAAAGGTGGCTTTCGACCAGGACGAGCGTGCCAGTTGGTTTTCTCATAAAGCCGAGACCGCCACTCCTTATTATTATAAAGTCTATCTTGCCGACCATGATGTGACGGCGGAGTTTGCTCCTACCGAGCGTGCCGCTGCCTTCCGTTTCACTTTCCCTGAAACGGAGGAAGCCTATGTGGTGGTCGATGCCATGGACAACGGTTCTTTTGTGAAAATCATTCCGGCTGAAAAGAAAATCATAGGCTACACCACCAAGAACAGTGGTGGTGTGCCAAGCAATTTCAAGAACTACTTTGTATTGCAGTTCGATAAGCCTTTTACTTATACTGCTGCCGTGAAGGACGGAAAGATTGCCCCCCGTACCACCGAGGCAAGTGCCAATCATGCCGGTGGCATCATCGGTTTTCATACCCTCCGTGGCGAGCAGGTGAATGTACGTGTGGCTTCCTCGTTCATCAGTCACGAGCAGGCCGAGTTGAACTTGAAGGAACTGGGTGACCGGACGCTTGAAGAGGTGGCGAAAGCCGGGCGTGACGAATGGAACCGGGTACTGGGCCGCATTGAAGTGCAGGATACCGACCTCGACCGTCTGCGTACTTTCTACTCTTGTTTCTACCGTTCTGTGCTTTTCCCGCGCAGTTTCTACGAGATAGATGCGCAAGGTCAGGTAATGCACTACAGCCCCTATAATGGTGAGGTGCTGCCCGGCTATATGTTTACCGACACCGGTTTTTGGGACACTTTCCGTTGTCTCTTCCCCTTTCTCAACCTGATGTATCCATCCATGAATGCCAAGATGCAGGAAGGATTGGCCAACACTTACAAGGAGAGCGGTTTCCTGCCCGAATGGGCCAGTCCGGGACACCGTGGTTGCATGGTGGGCAACAATTCCGCCTCTGTGGTGGCGGATGCCTGGCTGAAAGGTCTGCGTGGCTACGACATCGAGACATTATGGAATGCTGTGAAGAGCGGTACGGAGAATGTGCATCCCGAGGTTTCCTCTACCGGACGCCTGGGACATGAGTATTACAACAAGCTGGGTTATGTGCCCTATAATGTGGGTATCAACGAAAATGTAGCCCGTACGCTGGAGTATGCTTATGATGATTGGTGCATCTACCAGTTGGGACTTTCGCTCGGCAAGTCGAAGAAAGAACTGGCTCCTTTTGCCAAACGCGCGCTGAACTACCGGAATCTTTTCGACCCTGCCCATAAGTTGATGCGCGGCAAGAATGAAGACGGTACGTTCCAATCGCCTTTCAACCCCTTGAAGTGGGGTGACGCCTTCACCGAAGGAAACAGTTGGCATTATTCGTGGTCGGTTTTCCACGATCCGCAAGGACTCATTGACCTGATGGGTGGCAAGGACTCCTTCAACCAGATGATGGATTCCGTGTTTGTGTTGCCGCCTGTGTTCGACGAAAGTTATTATGGCAGTGTCATCCACGAAATTCGGGAGATGCAGATCATGAACATGGGCAACTACGCTCACGGCAACCAGCCCATACAGCACATGATTTACCTCTATAACTATTCCTCCCAGCCGTGGAAGGCGCAGTACTGGCTGCGTGAGGTTATGGAGCGTATGTACAGTGCCAATCCCGACGGCTATTGCGGTGATGAGGACAACGGCCAGACATCTGCTTGGTACGTGTTTTCAGCTTTGGGATTCTATCCCGTCTGTCCGGGTACAGATCAGTATGTGCTGGGTGCTCCTCTTTTCCGTTCTGTGCGTCTGCACTTGGAAAATGGCAAGACTGTGACGATTGAAGCTCCTGAGAATAGTCGTGCCAACCGCTACGTGCAGAAACTTACAGTGGATGGCGTTGACTATACACGCAACTTTCTGACACACGAGCAACTGACGAACGGCTCCTCGCTGCGCTTCACTATGGACAATGTGCCCAACAAACTGCGTGGGACAGGAGAGGAGGATGCTCCTTACTCCTTCTCGAAAACGCTTAAAAAGAAGAAGTGACCTCAAAGCCAAAACCATAGCAATTAATGATGAGGGTGTGCCGAATGTCTGACGGAGTGATAGCTGAAAAACGTTTTGACACACCCTCTCTCTCTTACGATAAATCACTGTTTGAAAACCCTATTTACCATGAAACTTAAGAAACTTACTATTTACTGCTTGGCATTGTTTTGCTCCTCTTCTTCTGTTTATGCGCAATCTGGTGAAGAAGTTCAAAAGAAACGTAGCGGCAATCCGATTTTTCCCGGTTGGTATGCCGACCCTGAGGGAGTAGTGCTGGACGGGAAGTTCTGGATTTATCCTACATATTCCGCTCCTTATGATGAACAGACTTTTATGGATGCCTATTCTTCGCCCGACTTGGTGCATTGGACCAAACATCCACGCGTGCTTTCAAAGGAAAATATCCCATGGTTGCGCCGTGCTTTGTGGGCGCCGGCTGTTATCGAGGCCAATGACCGCTATTATCTTTTCTTCGGAGGGAACGATATACAGAACAACTCTGAGATTGGCGGTATCGGTGTGGCTGTGGCAGACAATCCGGCAGGTCCTTTCAAAGATGTGCTGGGCAAGCCCCTGATTGATAAAATTGTGAATGGCGCACAGCCCATCGACCAGTTTGTGTTCCGTGATGACGATGGCACTTACTATATGTACTATGGCGGATGGGGGCATTGCAACATCGTGAAACTGTCTTCCGATTTACTTAGTGTCGTTCCTTTTGATGATGGCACAGTCTATAAAGAAGTGACTCCTCAGGACTATGTGGAAGGTCCTTTCATGTTGAAACGTAACGGAAAGTATTACTTCATGTGGTCGGAAGGCGGTTGGGGAAGTCCCGACTACCGTGTGGCCTATGCCATTGCCGACTCTCCTTTCGGGCCGTTCCATCGCGAGGGAATCATTCTTCAGCAGGATGCCGATGTGGCTACCGGTGCCGGACATCATTCAGTGGTGCGTGGAAAAGGTAAGGACGAATGGTACATCATTTACCACCGTCGCCCGTTGGGAGAAACGGCAGCAAACAGCCGTGCCACCTGCATTGACCGGATGTACTTTGACAAAAAAGGAAAGATAAAGCCGGTGCGCATGACTTTCGAGGGAGTGAAAGCTACCACCCCTCCACTTGACTAATAGCAATTTTCAATTCAAATTTATATAGAAGAAATATGAGTCTTAATTCCAAAAAGATTTGTTTCAGCCTTGTCCTGGCTGCGGCTGCCGGGATGGTTCAGGCTGTCAATAGTAGCTGCCTTCTTGCCGATGCGGGCTTTGTAGCCGTGCAGGATAATACGGTATCTGCCGGTAACTATACCTCTAACCGTCCTAAAGAGAAACAACGACTTTTCCGTTCCACTGCCGTGGAGAAAGAGATTGTCCGTGTACAGATGCTTTTGAAGAACCGCAAGCTTTCCTGGATGTTTGCCAACTGTTTTCCAAATACGCTGGATACTACTGTGCACTTCCGCAAGGGCAGCGATGGAAAGCCTGATACTTTTGTATATACGGGTGACATTCATGCTATGTGGTTGCGTGACTCAGGGGCGCAAGTATGGCCATATGTGCAGCTTGCCAATAACGACCCGAAACTGAAAGAGATGCTGGCCGGTGTTATTCTACGCCAGTTCAAATGTATCAATATCGACCCATATGCGAATGCTTACAACGATGGTGCGCTGCCCGATGGGCATTGGATGAGTGACCTTACTGACATGAAGCCCGAACTGCATGAACGTAAATGGGAAATCGACTCGCTTTGTTATCCTTTACGGTTGGCTTATCACTACTGGCAGGTGACGGGTGACACTTCGGTTTTCGGTGCTGAATGGCTGGAAGCCATCCGCAATATTTATACTACTTTTTGTCAGCAGCAGCGCAAAGAGGGTGCCGGTCCCTACAAATTTCAACGCAAGACGGAGCGTGCGCTCGATACGCTGAACAATGATGGTCTGGGTGCTCCTGTCCGTCCGGTGGGACTTATCGTGTCCTGCTTCCGCCCGTCGGACGATGCCACAACGCTTCAGTTCCTTGTGCCTTCCAACTTCTTTGCTGTCACTTCCTTGCGTAAGGCTGCCGAGATTCTGGAAACAGTGAACAAGGAGACTGCTTTGGCTGCCGATTGCCGTGCCTTGGCCGATGAGGTGGAAATGGCTTTGAAACGCTATGCAACCTACAATCATCCTGAATTTGGTACCATTTATGCTTTCGAGGTTGATGGTTTCGGTAATCATTTGCTGATGGACGATGCCAATGTGCCTAGCTTGCTTGCCATGCCCTATCTGGGAGATGTAGACGTCAATGACCCTATTTATCAGAATACCCGCCGTTTTGTGTGGAGCGACAGCAATCCTTATTTCTTCTGCGGCAAAGCCGGTGAAGGTATCGGCGGACCGCATATCGGCTATGACATGGTGTGGCCTATGAGCATTATGATGAAAGCTTTCACAAGCCGGGATGATGCCGAAATCAAAACTTGCATCAAGATGCTGATGGATACGGATGCCGGTACGGGCTTCATGCACGAGTCGTTCCATAAGGATGATGCAACTAACTTCACCCGCCCTTGGTTTGCTTGGCAGAACACCCTTTTCGGTGAGTTGATATTGAAGTTGGTTAATGAAGGGAAGGTGGATTTATTGAATAGCATTGATTAAGATATAACATGAAGAACTTATATACATGGGTGGCTGCCTTCCTTTTCGTGGCATTGGCAATTTCGGTTATGGCTTGTACTTCTGCCTCTTCTGCTGGTACGGTGACGGTGGTTGACCGGCCGGATATACATGCTGTCAATACTAATTATATGGGTTACCGTGCCCCGCTTCGTCCATTGAACTTTATAAAATTGCCAGTAGGCAACATCCGTCCCGAGGGGTGGGTAAGGAAATTTCTGGAGTTGCAGCGCGACGGCCTGACCGGACATTTAGGGGAAATCAGTGCTTGGTTGGAAAAGGATGACAACGCTTGGCTTACGACCGGTGGGGACCATGGTTGGGAGGAAGTTCCCTATTGGCTCAAAGGGTATAGCAGTTTGGCATATATTCTGAATGATCCGAAGATGATAGAAGAAACCAAATACTGGATCGAAGGCGTATTTGCCAGTCGCCAGCCGGACGGTTATTTCGGCCCGGTCAACGAACGCAATGGAAAACGCGAACTTTGGGCACAGATGATTATGCTCTGGTGCCTGCAATCTTATTACGAGTATTCTCAAGACCAGCGTGTCATAGACCTGATGACAAACTACTTTAGATGGCAGATGACGGTTCCCGACGACCGACTTCTGGAAGACTTTTGGGAGAATAGTCGTGGAGGCGATAATATCATTAGCATTTACTGGCTTTACAGTCATACGGGAGATGCTTTTTTGCTCGAATTGGCCGAAAAGATTCATCGCAATACTGCGGACTGGACTCAGTCGACCTCTTTGCCCAACTGGCACAACGTAAACATTGCCCAATGTTTCCGTGAGCCTGCTACTTATTATATGCAGACCGGTGATTCTGCCATGCTGAAAGCCTCTTATAATGTCCATCGACTGATTCGTCGTACTTTCGGGCAAGTGCCCGGTGGCATGTTCGGGGCAGATGAGAATGCCCGTTTGGGATATATCGACCCCCGCCAAGGGGTGGAAACCTGCGGGCTGGTTGAGCAGATGGCTTCTGATGAAATTATGCTTCGCATAACGGGCGATCCCTTATGGGCCGAGCATTGCGAAGAAGTTGCATTTAACTCTTATCCGGTTGCCGTGATGCCGGATTTTAAAGCGTTGCGCTACATCACTTGCCCGAACCATGTCGTCAGTGATTCCAAGAATCATCATCCGGGCATTGACAACCGCGGACCGTTTCTTTCGATGAATCCTTTCAGCAGTCGTTGCTGTCAGCACAATCATGCACAAGGCTGGCCCTACTTTGCCGAGCATCTGGTTTTGGCAACTCCCGACAATGGAGTGGCAACGGCTCTTTATGCAGCTTGCAAAGCTGTGGTGAAAGTAGCTGATGGAAAGGAAATCACTTTGCACGAAGAGACGAATTATCCTTTTGAGGAAGACATCCGTTTTTCTGTCTCTACCGAGGGAAAAGTCGTCTTCCCGTTCTATTTCCGAATCCCTTCATGGACTCAAAAGGCGAAAGTGTGCGTGAATGGTGAGGAAGTGGATGCGGTTCCCGTGGCAGGGAAGTATCTCTGCATCCATCGCGAGTGGTCGGATGGTGACTGTGTGGAATTGACGTTTCCGATGTCTTTGTCCATGCGCACCTGGCAGGTCAATAAAAACAGCGTAAGTGTGGATTACGGTCCTCTCACGCTCTCTCTTAAGATTGCTGAGAAATATGTGGAGAAGGACAGCCGCGAAACGGCCATCGGTGATTCTAAATGGCAAAAAGATGCTGACCCTCAAAAATGGCCCACTACTGAGATATATTCCGGCAGCGCGTGGAATTATTCGCTGGTGTTGGACAAGACAGAACCCTTGAAACACTTCGAGGTAATCCGTAAATCATGGCCGGCCGACGACTACCCTTTTACGGTGGCCAATGTACCTTTGGAGGTGAAGGCTGTCGGCCGATTGGTTCCCGAATGGGAAATAGATGAAACCGGGTTGTGTGGCGTGTTGCCCGAAGAGGATGCAGCGAGAGGCGACAAAGAAGAAATCACACTCATCCCTATGGGAGCTGCGCGGTTAAGGATATCTGCGTTCCCGAATACAAGAGAATAAATTGATGAATGATGCGGACAGTAGTGAAGTGCTGACATCTTTAACTCCTGACTTGCATAAATAGAAAACTTAAAATAAAATGAAACGTATTGCTTTTTTGGATTACGTGCGCGTGTTTGCGTGCTTCTTGGTCATGTTGGTTCATGCCAGTGAGAATTTTTATGGAGCTGCCGGCTCTACAGATATGGTAGGACCGCAGTCTTTCCTTCAGAATGAGGGCGATAGGTTGTGGGTATCAGTTTATGATGGTTTCTCTCGTATGTCTGTGCCTCTGTTCATGATTGTTTCGGCTTATCTGCTTGCACCGATGAAGAAAGGACAAAGCTGTTGGCAGTTTTACCGCAAACGTTTCCTGCGCATCATGCCGCCGTTCGTCTTTTTCATGGTACTATATAGCACGTTGCCCATGTTGTGGGGACAGATAGACGGCGAACAATCTCTGAACGACCTTTCACGTATCTGGCTGAACTTTCCTGCGCTTGCCGGGCACTTCTGGTTTATGTATCCGTTGATAAGTCTTTATCTGTTCATTCCGGTCATTTCACCGTGGCTGGAGAAGGTTTCGGCCAAAGAAGAACGTTTCTTCATCGGATTGTTTCTGATTTCTACTTGTATACCTTTCCTCAACCGTTGGTTTGGTGAAGTATGGGGACAGTGTTTCTGGAACGAATATCACATGTTATGGTATTTTTCGGGTTATTTAGGCTATCTTGTGCTGGCACATTATATCCGCGTGCATCTTACTTGGGGGCGCTCCTTGCGTCTGCGGGTCGGTTTCTTGCTTATGCTGGTCGGCGCGGCGGCTACCATATGGTCGTTCTATGTCCAGGCTGTTCCAGGAGTGGTTCATTCTACACCGGTCATTGAGGTGGGATGGGCTTTCTGTACCCTTAATTGCGTGGCGTTGACGGCAGGCACATTTTTGTTGTTCGGCTGTATCAGCATTCCGCAGCCTCCGCGCATCATTGCCGAAATGTCTAAACTCAGCTACGGCATGTTTCTTATGCACATTTTCTGGCTTGGCTTGTGGGTGTCGGTGTTTAAGTCTACATTGGGATTGCCCACTGTGGCTGCCATTCCGGTTATAGCGGTATGTACGTTTATCAGTTGTTTCGTGGCAACCAAGCTCATCTCGTTGATACCGGGCAGTAAATGGATTATCGGGTAAAAACCTTGTATTCGCTTTCCCGTTGAAGGCTCGGGAGCTGTCAATTGCCTGCTGCTAACCTCACTGTAGTAGGGGCGTAGCGTCACTGCAAAATGGTTGCATTCTTTTTGCACTGATTATCTGCTGATTCATAAATGGTTATGCTAAGAGGAAAGGAGGTGTAATCAAAGACAGATGCGTAATTGATAAGAAAACGCCGGAACACCTATGAGGTGCGGTAGTGCGAAGGAAAGAGGTCTTACCGGAAAAGCCGATGAATAGGAAGGTTGAGGAAGAAGGTGAAGGCTGTGGAGGATGAAAATACTCTCTCTTTAGCTGAAAAGCTGTGTATTCTGCTTGAAAACGTGTACTTTTGCAGATTATATGAATGAATGGCAGAATATGAACAAATCCGAAAAGCGAGTATTAGTGGGAATGAGCGGAGGTATAGACAGTACCGCCACTTGCCTGATGTTGAGGGAACAGGGCTATGAGATAGTCGGCCTCACCATGTGGGTGTGGGGAGACGAACCGGTGGAAGCCCGCAACCTTGCCGACAGTATGGGAATTGAACACCATGTGGCAGATGAGCGTGAGGCTTTCCGGCAGATTATTGTTCAGAACTTTATCGATGAATATCGTCGGGGGCGTACTCCCAATCCTTGTGTGATGTGTAATCCGTTATTCAAGTTCCGTATCCTGACGGAGTGGGCGGACAGGTTGGGGTGTGCGTTCATTGCTACCGGGCACTACACCCGTCTGGAGGAACGGAACGGGAAGGTTTACATTGTTGCCGGGGATGATGATAAGAAAGACCAGTCCTATTTCCTCTGGCGACTGGGGCAGGAGGTGTTGAAGCGATGCATCTTCCCGTTGGGAGCATTCACCAAGATGCAGGTTCGCGAGTATCTTCGTGATAAAGGATATACGCTCAAGGCGGAAGAAGGGGAAAGCATGGAAGTCTGTTTCATCAAGGGAGACTACCGCGACTTCTTGCGCGAGCATTCCTCGGAGATAGACAGTGAAGTGGGGCCGGGATGGTTTGTCAATTCGGAAGGCGTCAAACTGGGGGAGCACAAAGGATTTCCTTACTACACTATCGGACAGAGGAAAGGCCTGGAGATAGCTTTGGGCAAACCTGCCTATGTGCTGAAAATTAATCCGCAGAAGAATACCGTGATGCTGGGCGATGCGGAACAATTGAAGGCCGGATATATGCTGGCCGAAGAGGAGAATCTGACGGATGAAGACGAATTCTTTGGATCGGAAGAACTCACCGTGCGCATCCGTTATCGCAGCAAACCTATTCCTTGCACCGTGAAGCGCCTGGAGGACGGGCGTCTGCTGGTGCACTTCTTGTCGGAGGCTTCTGCCATTGCTCCAGGACAGTCTGCCGTGTTCTATGTCGGCCGGCGTGTGGTTGGAGGCTCATTCATCGCTTCCCAACGGGGCATCGGGATGTTTCTTTAATTTTTAATTTATAATTTCTAATTGTGAAAAGACTTGTACTTCTTTCAGCCTTTGTCCTGTTTGCGGCGGGAGCATCGGCACAACAAGATACTTTGAAGTATCGTATCAGCCTGAAGGATAAGGCTGCCACCACGTATTCGCTGGAACATCCGGAAGCGTTCCTTTCTGAAAAGGCGATTGAGCGTCGCCGGAAGCAGAATCTTCCGATAGACTCGACAGACCTTCCGGTATGCCGTAAGTATGTGGATGAGATTCGCAGGCAAGGCGCGAAGATTGTCGTTACCGGCAAATGGGAGAATTTTGTTACAGTGTCCTGCAACGACTCTGCATTGATAGAGCGTATTGCCGCCCTGCCTTTTGTTCGGAAGACGGAAAAGGTCTGGATAGCTCCCGGAGGTGACGGGCCGTTCATGGCGACAGAGCGCGACTCTCTGATAAACCGCCCAAGCGTGCATCCCGACAGCATTTATGGATTGGCTGTCGACCAGATACGGCTGAGCAATGGCGATAAGCTGCACGAAGAAGGCTTCAAGGGACAAGGAATGACGATTGCCGTTATCGACGCGGGTTTCCACAATGCCGACAAGATAACCGCCATGCAGAATATCCGCATCCTGGGTACGAAGGATTTTGTGAATCCCCAATCGGATATATTTGCCGAAAGCAGCCACGGCATGGCGGTGCTCTCGTGCATCGCCATGAATCGCCCCGGTGTCATGACCGGTACAGCTCCCGAAGCTTCTTTCTGGTTGCTGCGTAGCGAAGACGAATACTCCGAGCATCTGGTAGAGCAGGACTACTGGGCTGCTGCTGTGGAATATGCCGATAGCGTGGGAGTGGATGTGCTTAATACTTCATTGGGATATTACGCTTTCGATGATAAATCCAAGAATTATAAGCTCCGCAATCTGGATGGGCACTATGCGCTGATGTCACGTCAGGCATCGCGCATAGCCGATAAGGGCATGGTATTGGTATGCAGTGCCGGAAATTCGGGCACCGGTTCTTGGAAGAAGATTACGCCTCCGGGCGATGCCGGGAATGTGTTGACGGTGGGCGCTGTCGACAAGGAGGCTGTCCTGGCTCCTTTCTCGTCTGTAGGGAATACGGCAGACCATCGGATAAAGCCGGATATTGTAGCCGTCGGGCTGGGTGCCGACGTGATACGCACGGACGGCAACCAGGGAAGGGCGAACGGTACCTCTTTTGCCTCACCCATTATGTGCGGCATGGTGGCCTGCTTGTGGCAGGCTTGCCCCGAACTTACGGCAAAAGAAGTGATGGAATTGGTGCGCCGTTCCGGTGACCGTGCCGATTTTCCCGATAACATCTACGGTTATGGCGTGCCCGATATGTGGAAAGCATATCAGGATTATCTGCTCAAAAGATAGCCATATGGAATCGTTGTCTTTGTATGAGCTCAACGCCCTTGTGCGCCGCAGTCTGGAACAATGCCTTCCTGACGAGTGTTGGGTGCAGGCGGAGTTGAGCGATGTGCGTACCAACAGTACGGGGCATTGCTATCTGGAATTTGTGCAGAAAGACCCTCGCAGCAACAGCCTGATAGCTAAGGCGAGAGGAACAATCTGGGCAAATGTGTTCCGCCTGCTGAAGCCCTATTTTGAGGAAGCCACGGGGCAGGCGTTTGTTGCGGGCATCAAAGTGCTGGTGCAGGTCACCGTCAGCTTCCACGAACTTTACGGCTATAGCCTTACGGTGCAGGACATAGACCCCACCTATACCTTGGGCGATATGGCACGCCGCCGCAGGGAGATACTGAAACAGCTCGAGGAAGAGGGGGTGCTCACTCTTAATAAAGAACTGGATATGCCCCGCCTGCCGCAACGTATTGCCGTCATATCCTCACCGACGGCGGCGGGCTATGGTGACTTCTGTCATCAGCTGGAAAACAATTCCCGGGGTTTCTACTTTTATACGGAACTGTTTCCTGCCCTGATGCAGGGCGACCGTGTGGAGGAGTCTGTCCTCTCTGCTCTCGACCGGGTAAATGCACGCTTGTCCGAGTTTGATGTGGTTGTCATTATTCGCGGTGGAGGCGCCACGTCCGACTTATCCGGTTTCGATACTTATCTGCTTGCTGCTGCTTGTGCACAGTTTCCGTTGCCTGTCATAACGGGCATCGGTCACGAGCGGGATGACACGGTGCTGGATTCTGTGGCACATACCCGTGTAAAGACCCCTACGGCGGCTGCCGAATTCTTAATAGAGTCCATGGACAGCGCTGCTGATGAACTGGAAATGCTTGCTTCTCGCTTGCATGAGGGTGTCAGGAATCTGTTGCAGCAGGAACAGCGCAGACTCTCTGGTTACAAGAACCGGATTCCTTCTGCCGCATACCATCGTATATCCGATGCAAAAATGGCTTTGCTGACTGTGCGGAAAGATGTGGTGCAGGCTGTGACTTCCTCTTTGTTCCGCCATCGCCATCGCCTGGAATTGTTGCAACAACGATTGGCAGATGCTTCACCGGAAAAGTTGTTGGCCCGCGGTTACAGCATTACGTTGAAAGATGGGAAAGTAGTGAAGAATGCAGATGAACTGCAGGAGAATGATATGATAACAACCCGTCTGCAGAATGGTGAAGTGGTTTCAATAGTACATATTTAACTCTCCTCTCATTCATGCAGTGTTTTGCAAATCTCTGCATTTTATGAATATTGTTTAAATCATTTAAAATGAACAAAGATGAAAACACAAAATTTGTTTTTTATGCTGATACTGATAAGTATGGCATTTAGTTTTATTTCATGTACGGATGAGGATGATAAGGTCGAAATTCCTCAACTGGTAGGTAAGTGGATTGTGAAAGAACCAGTCCTGCAGGACGATTTTGTGACCTGCTATACGTTTAATGCAGACAAGACCTATGAAGTTTATACCGGAAGCCCGTTATCTAACGGAGTCCCTTTTCGTGGAACTTATATCATAAGTCTTGATGAAAAATTGATTAAGTTGTATGATAAAGAGGAACATTGTACTGAACAATATCATATTTTGAAACTGACGTCCAAGGAGATGAAGTGGGAGAACGCATCGCCCAAAGACGGGAATTCTGACAAACGGCTTGAGAAGTACAACGATTAATTAATTTCAATTATGCCGGTAACCAAGAAAAAAGAGACCTACTCCGAAGCCATGGCACGTTTGGAGAAAATTGTCAGCCAGATAGACAACAACGAACTGGAGATAGATGTGCTTGCTGAAAAAATAAAGGAAGCAAACGGAATTATAGCATTTTGCAGCGATAAATTGACCAAAGCTGACAAGGAAATTGAAAAATTACTGTCGGAGAAGTGGGAATCTGAAGAATAAAAGCTATTTTTGTTGCAAAATGTACGTAATAGAAGTAACTAATACTTTGAGATATGAAAGAACTTGATTGGGCTAATCTGCCGTTCGGATATATGAAGACAGATTACAATGTGAGAATTTACTATCGTAACGAACAATGGGGCGAACTGGAAGTTTGCAGTGAGGAAACCATTCCTATGCACATGGCTGCCACTTGTTTGCACTACGGTCAGGAAGCGTTTGAGGGTTTGAAGGCTTTTCGTGGCAAAGACGGTAAAGTGCGTATCTTCCGTTTGGAGGAGAATGCAGCCCGCCTGCAATCCACTTGCCGTGGCATCTTGATGCCGGAACTTTCTACGGAGCGTTTCAAAGAAGCTATTCTGAAGGTGGTGAAGCTGAACGAGCGTTTCATTCCGCCTTATGAATCGGGTGCTTCTCTGTATATCCGTCCGTTGCTGGTGGGTACCGGTGCACAAGTAGGCGTACATCCTGCCAGCGAATATCTGTTTGTGGTGTTCGTGACCCCGGTAGGTCCTTACTTTAAGGGTGGATTCTCAACCAATCCGTATGTCATTATCCGCGAATTCGACCGTGCTGCCCCATTGGGTACCGGTATTTATAAAGTAGGTGGTAACTATGCAGCCAGCTTGCGTGCCAACAAGAAAGCGCACGATTTGGGTTATGCCTGTGAGTTCTATCTGGATGCCAAGGAAAAGAAATACATGGACGAATGTGGTGCTGCCAACTTCTTCGGCATCAAGGACAATACGTATATCACTCCGAAGTCTACTTCCATCTTGCCCTCCATCACCAACAAGAGCCTGATGCAGCTGGCAGAGGATATGGGCATGAAGGTGGAGCGCCGTCCGGTTCCCGAAGAAGAGTTGCTGACTTTCGAGGAAGCGGGTGCCTGCGGTACGGCTGCCGTTATCAGCCCCATCGAACGTATAGACGACGTAGAGAACGGCAAGTCATACGTTATTTCCAAGGATGGAAAACCCGGACCGGTATGTACGAAGCTCTACAACAAGCTGCGTGCCATCCAGTATGGTGACGAGCCGGATACTCACGGGTGGGTGACGATTGTTGAATAATACGGTGATGGCAATGTCTATCGTATAAGACTTGCCGGGACTTTGTTTTTTATACTTTTAGGCACGGATTGCGCGGAAAGCACGGATAGATTGAAGAGAGACCGTGAAAATCCGTGTAATCCGTGCCTAAAATAATATGTTTTATGTTTCAATGCTTCTTAAATGGGAAAGAACAAGTTAGAGAAGTTTGCCGATATGGCGAGTTATCCGCATGTTTTCGAGTATCCGTATTCCGCGGTGGATAATGTGCCGTTTGACATGAAAGGGAACTGGCACGGGCGGTTTTTCAAGAACGACCATCCCATTGTCCTGGAACTGGGCTGTGGTAGGGGAGAATATACTGTCGGATTGGGACGCATGTTTCCCGAAAAGAACTTCATCGGAGTGGATATAAAGGGTGCCCGCATGTGGACGGGAGCCACCGAGTCGCTGGAGTCGGGCATGAAGAACGTTGCTTTCTTGCGTACGAATATCGAAATCATCGACCGCTTTTTTGCTATGGATGAGGTGAGCGAAATCTGGCTCACTTTCTCGGACCCGCAGATGAAGAAGGCGACCAAAAGGCTTACTTCCACTTATTTCATGGAGCGCTACCGCAAGTTCCTGAAGAATGACGGCATAGTCCATCTGAAGACGGACAGCAACTTCATGTTTACCTATACCCGGTACATGATTGAAAGAAACCGGCTGCCGGTGGATGTGATGACGGAAGACTTGTACCACTCCGGCATGGCTGATGAGATACTCAGCATCAAGACCTATTATGAACAACAATGGCTGGATCGTGGTTTGAATATCAAGTACATCAAGTTCCATCTTCCGCAAGAGGGCGAGTTGCAGGAACCGGATGTGGAGATAGAGCTGGATGAGTACCGCAGTTATAACCGTAGCAAGCGTAGCGGATTGCAAACCAGCAAATGATGTGAATCAGTGGTTAAAACTACTACTGATTCGCATAAAAATAGTAAATAGTAAATCGTCAAATAGTAAATACAATGACATTATATCCAAAATTAATCCTTGATGCATTGGCAACAGTGCGTTATCCCGGTACCGGAAAGAATCTTGTTGAGGCTGAGATGGTGGCCGATAACATGCGGATTGACGGGATGAAGGTCAGCTTCTCGTTGACATTCGAGAAACCGACTGATCCGTTCATGAAGTCAATGGTGAAGGCTGCCGAGACAGCTATACATACGTATGTCTCTCCCGAGGTGGAGGTTGTGATTACGACTGAAAGCCGTCAGGCGGCACGTCCGGAAGTGGGTAAACTATTACCCCAGGTGAAGAATGTTATCGGAGTGTCTTCCGGAAAAGGTGGGGTAGGCAAGTCCACGGTTGCTGCCAACCTTGCCGTGTCTTTGGCAAAGTTGGGTTATAAAGTAGGTCTGCTGGATGCTGATATCTTCGGGCCTTCTGTTCCAAAGATGTTCCAAGTGGAAGATGCCCGTCCGGTGGCAGAGAACATTGGTGGACGTGACTTGATTGTTCCGATAGAGAAGTATGGCATCAAGTTGCTTTCCATCGGTTTCTTTGTAGACCCCGACCAGGCCACTTTGTGGCGGGGAGGTATGGCAAGCAATGCCTTGAAGCAGCTGATTGGTGATGCCGATTGGGGAGAACTGGATTATTTCCTTATCGACCTTCCTCCCGGAACGAGCGACATTCACTTGACAGTGGTGCAGACTTTGGCACTGACAGGAGCTATCGTTGTCAGCACGCCGCAGGCTGTGGCGCTGGCAGATGCCCGCAAAGGCATCAATATGTTTACCAATGATAAGGTGAATGTGCCCATTCTCGGTTTGGTGGAGAACATGGCTTGGTTCACGCCTGCCGAATTGCCGGAAAACAAGTATTATATCTTTGGAAAAGAAGGCGCAAAGAGACTGGCTGAGAAAATGAACGTACCCTTGCTGGGACAAATTCCTATCGTGCAGAGTATCTGCGAGAGCGGTGATAAGGGGACTCCGGTTGCTTTGGATGAGAATACGGTGACCGGGCGCGCTTTCCTGCAACTGGCTGCTGCCGTAGTCCGTCAGGTAGACCGCAGAAATATGGAAATGGCGCCGACACGGATTGTGGAAGTGCATAAATAAACATGGATATTTTCCTTATGAAAAAGGAGCAGTTACCCGGCGACGGGTAACTGCTCCTTTTTCATTTAGACTTGTTTAGAGAGAAAATTAGTTTATTTAGTTGGAGTAACAGTGGCATTCTGGACAGCAGGGCTTTTCTCCGGTTCTTGCAGACGGAACATGATGGGGACTGTATATTTTACGTTTACAGCTTGTCCTCTTTGCATGCCGGGCTTCCACTTGGGCATGATAGTAGTCAGACGGATTGCTTCAGCGTCTAGCAGTGGGTCGGCACCACGGATTACTCTGGGGCAGATGATGTTCCCTTCTTTATCCACTATAAACTGTATGACCACTCTTCCCTGAATCTTAGCTTTTTGTGCGGCTACCGGATATTTGATATTTTTGCCGATGAATTCCATCATTGCGGACATGCCGCCGGGATATTCCGGCATTTTTTCTACGACTTCGAAAACGGTTACTTCCTCCGGGTAGGTTGCCTCTTCGGGAGCATAACCCACTACCACCATTTCATCTATTTTGCTTTCAATGGGAGCATACTTAACCTGTGTATTGTTTTCCGTCAGACGGAACATCACGGGAACTGTATATTTTACCCGCACGGCTTCTCCTTTTTGTGTGCCGGGTTTCCATTTGGGCATGGCACTGATTACGCGTACGGCTTCTTTATTCAATTCCGGGTCAATGCCGCGCAGTATTTTTACATTGGTAATACTGCCATCCTTCTCCACTACAAATTGCACGGTAGCCCGTCCTTGCGTACCTTTCTTCATGGCTGCTTCCGGATATTTGATGTTCTTGCTCAAGTATTCCATTAGTGCAGACATGCCTCCGTCGGGGAATTCGGGCATGTGTTCCACTACCTCAAAAATCGGATTGTCGAGAGTATCCTTATCCACTACCTTTCCTTTGTAAGTCACTGTTTTCGTATCTTGTTCCGGTAGGGGAGCTACTTGAGGGGCTTGAACTTCCGGTACCGCTTGTCCGGTTTTGGCGTCTACAGCCTCTATGACTTCCGCTGCAATCTTCTTTGTGGTACGTGCCACTGCTTCGATATTGCTGACAATCATAAGTAAGGCCGCTAAAGGAAGGAACATCAGATATTTGGTCCTTCCTATTTCTTTTGTTCTCTTTTTGTTCATCATTTTGATGCGTTTTTTTAAAGGTAAAACATTGAAACTGTTATAGATAGTTGCTGCAGCCTTTTGATGTGACAATCCTAACAGATGGTACTGGTAGGTTTTGGAGTCATAGCCGTTTTCCAATACGCGGGCGTCGGCCATATATTCCAGATTGGTGCGGATTTCCCGTTTCATGAGCCAGGCAAATGGATTGCACCAGCAAAAAATGCACACCAGTTCACTGATGATGACATCAATGGAGTGCCATTGCCGGGCGTGTGTCCGCTCATGAATCAATATTTCGTTGAATTCTTCTTCCGTATGCGAGGACGGATGGATAAAAATCCAGTGGAAAAAGGAGAAAGGCCCGTCTGCTTTGGGAAGCAGATGTATATTTGTGTTGCCTATTTGTACCTTGCGGCATCGGCATGCCAGGTGGATGATGCCCGCCAGTTGCATGATGAGGCGTATCATCAGCAATGCCACTATTCCCCAATAGGCGATATTGGCATATTCTGAAAGGATGCTTTTCCAGTCGGTAGGAGCCGCTTCGGTGCCTATTGTGAGTTCCGGTAGCACAACGCTAGCATAGAGGTCTGCCATGGCCACCATCGGTTCCTGCTCCGTAATCCACGTTTGTATGTTCAGCAGAGGTACGGCGGCAGAAACGGCAAAGAAACAGAGCAGTGCGGTTCTGCGCCAGCCGAAAAACGTGTCTTTGTAGAAGAACAGCCGATAGAATGCGTAAAACAGTACTATCGCTACATTCACTTTCAGAAAATAGGCTAACATGTTTACTCCTTTCCTTTCTCTATCATGTCTATAATGTCTTTCAGGTCATTGGCCGAAATCTTCTGGTCTTTGGCGAAGAACGAAACCATTTCCTTATAAGAATTTTCAAAGTAGTTGCGCACAAAACCGCTCATAAAGGTACGTTTGTATTCGCTTTCGCGTATAAGCGGGGTATACTGGTAAGTGTTGCCTACACGTGCGGCACGGATATACTGCTTGCGCTCCAGGTTTTTCACAATAGATGCTACAGTTGTGTAGGGAGGCGCCGGTTTGGGATATTTGGCAACAATGTCTTTTACGAAGCAACTGCCCAGTTCCCAAATGTACAACATTGCTTCTTCTTCTTGTATCGTTAACTTTTCCATGGATAAAGTATTTAAATGAATTCAATGCAAATCTACGAATATTTCGTAAATAAACATCAAACAGTGAGTTAATTAATCTAAATGTTCCTGCTGTGTGTATATTCTTTTGCCAGATTGAAAAGAACATGGCTGTTGATAATCTTCTTTTGGCTAAGATTGTCTATCTTTGCAGAAGAAGCGAAGACTGGCGGCACCTCAGCATAAAAAATGAACGGGTTCATTTTATTCTGCATTCGGTTTGCGCTGTCTTTGTTGCAATGAATTCTTTTACCTTAAATAAAGCAGAAATATGGGAACAGTTAAATCGTTGTTGCTGGGAATGTGCTTCGTATTGGGTGCATGCACAAGCCAGACTTCTACTGTGCAAACCACAGAGAAGGGAACTCAATGGGAATGGCAGAATGGTACCATTGTTGTCAAAACTCCCGAGCGTCCGGCAGGACAGAAGAGTGTATTGGGACTGACTACTCCGAAGTTGGAGGCAGTCCGTGTGGGTTTTGTTGGTTTGGGGATGCGTGGCCCCGGAGCAGTGGAGCGTTTCACTTATATTCCGGGTACGCAGGTAGTGGCTCTTTGTGATTATGAAGAGGCCCGTGCAGATAAATGTCAGGAGCTCTTGAAGAAGGCATCCATGCCCAAAGCCGCCGTCTATTCCGGTGACAAAGGATACGAGGAACTCTGCAAACGTGATGATATAGATTTGGTTTATATTGCTGCAGACTGGCTGCATCACTTCCCCGTTGCCAAGTGTGCGTTGGAGAATGGAAAGAATGTAGCGATAGAAGTGCCTTCGGCTATGAATCTGCAGGAATGCTGGGATTTGATTAACTTGAGTGAATCTACCCGTAAGCATTGCTTCATTCTGGAGAACTGCTGCTATGACTGGTTCGAGATGAATACGCTGAACATGGCGCAGCATGGCGTGTTCGGTGAAGTTATCCGTGCGCAGGGTGCTTATATACATAATTTGAGCCCGTTTTGGGACCATTATTGGAAGAATGGAGAAAATGACAAGCTGGGCTGGCGTTTGGACTACAACATGAAGCATCGTGGTGACGTGTATGCCACCCATGGCCTTGGCCCGGTGGCGCAAGCACTGGATATTCACCGTGGTGACCGTATGGAAACGTTGGTAGCCATGGATACCAAGTCTGTAGTGGGCAAGGAGCTGGTAGAAAAAAGAACCGGCGAGGAGTGCAAGGAATTCCGTAACGGTGACCATACCACGACCATGATTCGTACAGCCAATGGAAAGGTGATTGAGATTCAGCACAATGTAATGACACCACAGCCTTATAACCGTTTGTATCAGCTTACGGGTACCAAGGGATTCGCCAACAAATATCCGGTAGAAGGGTATGCGCTTGACGCTGACCAGCTGAGTGCATCGGGCGTTCAGCCCAAAGTGGATGATTTGAATTCACACGGTTTCCTGCCGGAGACGGAGATGGAGGCACTCGTGGAGAAATACCAGCATCCCATTTTAAAGAAGTACGGTGAGATGGCGAAGGAAGTAGGAGGTCATGGTGGCATGGACTTCGTGATGGACAGCCGTCTGGTATATTGCCTGCAAAACGGTCTTCCTTTGGATATGGATGTATACGACCTTGCTGAGTGGTGCTGCCTTGCAGAATTGGGAGAACTTTCTATGGACAACGGTTGTGCGGCTGTGGCATTCCCCGATTTCACCCGTGGTGAATGGAATGTGGTGAAGGGCTACAAGCATGCATATGCAACTCCGGAAGAGGAAGCGGCTGCTATGGAGAAGGCAAAGGCATTTACTGCTAAACTGAAAGAGCAGGGAGCCAAGGAATGGGCTGAAAAGTAATAGCGGTATACTGATAAAACAAAAAAACAGCAGGTGATAAGCCTGCTGTTTTTTTGTTTTATCAGTTTGTCATTTAGTCACTTTCAGCAACTCTTCCTTCATCTTCTCTACTCCCGGAAAGCCGGTTTGTCTGAACGTGGTGTTTCCTTCGCGGTCTACAATCAGATAAGTCGGTACCCCTTCTATCTTGAATGTATCCGATAGGTATTTCCATTGGGCATCTGTCAGACGGAAATGTTCGCCGTGGATGTCGGGAATCATATTCTCCCAGGTCTTCAAGGGGGAGGTTTCGCCGGTGATGTACAGATATAGGATATCCTTGTCTTTCAGTTCCTCCTTCATGGGGGCCATCGTCTTGTTTGCCATACGGCATGGACCGCACCAAGTGGCCCAGAAATCTACTAACAATACTTTTCCTTTGAATTTGCTGATGATAGAAGTGAACAAATCTTCGTTGCTGACGTTGGCGTCCACTTGGTTGATGGTATAGCCCGTCTTTTTCTTGTTGGCTTCGAGTTGTGCCAGCAGTTCGTCATTGGCGGCAGTCAGCATTTCACGGTATGCGGCGGGCATGGCGGCAACGGTGGCCTTTTGCTCGTCGGTGAGCGGGGTGAAGTTCTTGATACCCCGGTAGAGGGTGACATTGCGGGCTATATCGAAGAAGATACCTTTGTCGGTTCCCCAGGCTTTGGCCAATTCTCCACTCCGTTCGACATTCCTTGAAGCCATTTGTACATACTGGTTGGACAAGACTGCCTGCGGCACATTCAATATACTCATATCTTCGTCGGACACGTAGTTGGCGGGTACTTTCCGGGCAAGTTCCTGATAGTAGTTGTTTGCTTCCTCCCGTTTGATGAGATTGGCGTGTAGGGCAGCCGATGTCAAGATGCTGGCAACGGAAGACAGCATGGCATTTGTAATCAGTTTGTTATTGATAGTCAAAAGTTGTCGGGTAGAAGCACTATAAGGCAACTTGTCTATTGCTTCTTGTGTTTCGTCGGATATTTGAAGTACGTATGCTTTGGCTGCATCAATATCCTTGCCAGCCAGTGCAGCTATGTTTTGATAGAGCTTGTCTTGCATGTCGATGCTGAGGTGGTTTCCGTTCAACTCTTGTGCCACGGTTTCCAGCGGTCCGTTGATATATACCATTTCTCCATAGGGTTTCCCTTCGCTGTGGAATTTAGACTTGCGCCGGGAAGCTTCGCGTAGATTGACGTATATTTCTGTTGTCTTGCCGGGTTCCATGAAGAACTGGAGCATATGCTCTCTACCCAAATATATGGTACATGGGGTAGTGCCGGGCAATGTTACTTCTTTGGTGAAACTGCCGTCAGGCTGGATGTCGAGTGGTATGTCCGTGATGTCTCCTTTGATATTCTCCCACACGGCAATACTGATTGGCATTCCCATATTGGGGCGTGAATCCAGGAGTTTTCCTTTCAGCATGGCTTTTCCGTATTGGATGACCGGTTCGGGAAGTTCGGCATTAGGGTCGGCTTTGTGTACTACGGCGTTCTGGGGAAGTGCCAGTTCCGGCAGTTTCTTGCTTTTCAGTTGTATTCCCCAGATGCTGAATCCGTTTTCCACCTTTTCGCCTTCGGTGAAGTCGAAGGAGGTAGCATTGTCGGATAGGGGAGGAAAGACCAACTGGAATTCCGCTTCGCCCGATTCGGGCATCCAAAATTCTTTACCTGGTATGATGCCTATACCGGAACGCAGTTGGTAGGTTTCTCCGTTATTGTCTGTCAGGTAGCTGTCGGGTGCAATCTGTATCCAGTACTTGGGACGATACTTGGCATAGATGTGGAGCACGGTTGCCGTGTCACTGATGACTACTTTACTCACTTCGATGGAAGTCGTGTTTCTTACGATAAACGCTGGTTGGTCAATCACACGGTTTTTGGCTTGCAGGGTACAGCAGATGCACAGTAGGAAGCCTGCTAAGAGTAAATGAATGTGTCTCATATAAATTGTTTTTTGCGAAATTACGAATGTTTCGTAAAGAAACAAGCATGTGGGAGTTAATTGATGTAAAATACTTCCATTTCTTCGTTTTTCAAAGAAACCTTGTATCTTTGCCATCTGATACTTAACACTTAATATCTTGTCATATGAGAACCAGAATTCTTTTGATGGGCTTGTTGTTGGCCGCTGTTGCCAATGCCCAGACTATCTATCATGATGCTTCCGCCTTCCCCCTTCTGGGCAAAGCAACAGAATCTACCCTTACCCGCTATGAGCGTCTGCCGGACTCTCTGCAGAACATCTCCCGCAAGCCGTTGTGGGACTTAGGCCGCAACAGTGCCGGACTCGCCGTGCGCTTCCGTTCCAACTCTACAAGCATTTCTGCCAAATGGGAAGTAAGGAACAATATGAGTATGAACCACATGACACCGACCGGCATTAAAGGCCTCGACCTCTACTGCTTGCAAGACGGCAAGTGGATATTTGCCGGTAGCGGACGTCCGCAGGGCAAAATCAATAAGGCGACTATCGTAAGCAATATGTTGCCCGAGGAGCGCGAATACCTTTTGTACCTTTCTTTATATGATGGGGTTACCTCGCTTTCCATCGGCGTGGATTCTTTATCCGCCATTACCCCGCCGGCAGTAGACTTGCCGAAACGTGAGAAGCCGGTGGTATTCTATGGTACCAGCATCTTGCAGGGAGGCTGCGCTTCCCGTCCCGGCATGGTGCATACCAATATTCTGGAACGTTGGCTCAATCGTGAGTGCATCAATCTGGGATTTAGCGGCAATGCCTTGCTCGACCTGGAGATTGCCGATGTCATAGCCGGTGTGGACGCTTCTATGTTTGTCCTCGACTTTGTGCCCAATGCTACCGTGGAGCAAATGAGAGAGCGTGCCGATAAATTCTATACCACTATCCGCAGCAAGCATCCCGATACGCCTGTCCTTTTCGTGGAAGACCCTCTCTTTACCCACTCTCCTTTTGACACCAGGATTGCCAAGGAGGTAAAGGACAAGAATGAGACATTGAATGCCTTTTTCCGTTCTTTGAAGCAACGTGGAGAGAAAAACATCTATTTCCTTGCTTCCCGTGACATCATCGGCCACGACGGGGAGGCTACAGTAGACGGCATTCATTTTACCGATTTGGGCTTTATGAGGTATGCTGAGATACTTTACCCGATATTGGAGAAACATATGCGACCGTAATTAGGTATTACAACCGTTTGTCTGTTTGCTGCCTTGCCGATGCTGTAGGGCAACTATTTGTTTCCTTTAACAAAACAGTCTGTTTCCTATAAGGGAACAGACTGTTTCAATATGGCGAACAAACTGTTTTTATATATTGGAACAAATTGTTCTGATACGCTGAAACAAAGTGTTCAAACGCATGTGAACACTTTGTTTCGTAGGCTTGGAACAATGTGTTACGCTTCTATACTCTTATGCTTCTTATACTCTTCAATCACATGTTTCCTGCTCTGCAATATCTGCCAGCGATATACCAGGCACGTGGTGATGAAGTAGAAGCCCGTTTGTATCCATAGTGCTTGGTACTCGAAAGAGACTTCATTGAGTGTGGCTCCCATGCTGTTGATGCGTACGTAGCCGTTGATGCCGAAGGTAGAAGGGAAGATGTACGAGAAGTACTTCCAGAAAGCGGGCATAGCAGCTCCCGGCCATGAAATGCCGGAGAGGAACAGCAGCGGCACGGAGGTGAACACGAACAGCAGCATGCACGTTTCGCGGTTGCGGATGGCAATGGATGCTGTCATGGCAAAGAAAATACAAGCGGCCAGGTAGGGCAGGGTGAACAGAGTCAGGACACCGGGTATCGCTATTTGGTTGAGGCTGAAAAGCCATGGAACCACACACAGTATATATACCGATACCAGTGAATATACCATGAAGTAGCTCAGCCCTTTTCCCATCACAATGCGTAGTGTGCCGTTGTAGTGGCGGTTGATAGGCACCAGGTCGCGGAAGCGGTTCTGTTCGCGTGCCGTCCCGGCAGACAAGCCGATGCCGAGTAGCAGCGTTTGCTGGATAATCAATACCAATACTGCCGGAATCAGGAAAGCGGCAAATCCGTTGGTTGGATTATAGAGGGCGACATCCTCATACTCTATCGGGTAGGCGGTAATCTCGTCCTGGCGGTCGGTGGTATTGGCGCTTCGCTCCACTTTGATGTCTGCGTTCATGGCAAGCGACACGTTGGTGTTGGCAGTCAGCAAGGCTTTGTAATACAGCAGTCCGCTCATGTCGCAGAAGATGCTGACCTGCGTTTGCTTACCGCGTACAATGTCGTCGCTGAAGGTGGAGGGGATGTAGATAATACCGTATGCCCTGCGGTCCTTCAACATCAGTTTGGCTTCTTCCATATCAGCGCAGTAGCTCACGAGGCTCACTTCGGGACTGGAGTCCACTTTCCGCAGGTATTCGCGGCTCAACGAGGAGCGTGAGTCATCCACCACGACAGTGGGCACTTCGTGGATAGTTTCGTTGGTATAGATGAAAGCGTATATCAACGGATAGACCAACGGAACGAGCACGAAGAAGATGAGCACGCCCTGGTCGCGGAAGGTGGTGCCGAATTCCCGTTTCCATATATAGAACAAGTCATGAATGCCTTGTATCACTTTCTGTCTGAACGTCAGGTCTTTCATTAGGGCATGTATTTATAGTAAACCAACGCTCCTTTCAGCCTATGGGCTATAAGGAACGGGAGCATCATGAAAATAAGCAGCGCTACGTAGTTGACCCACGAGTAAATCATGGGGTATCCATTCAGTGCCTGGTCCACATAAATCAGGAAATAGTGGCGCAGGGGGAACAGATTTGCCAATGCCTGCAATACGGGGTGCATGCCCATGGCAGGGAATGACAATCCGCACATGGAGAAAGAGAGTACGCCCCATAGGGAAGCGAAACTGAGTCCCAGACGCAGGGTAGGCAGGGTTCCTATCATCAATATTCCCATGCCTTGCGATGCCAGCACCAGGCAAAGAGTGGCAAGCAGCATCGGCAGGATGCCGCTGTTGCAGGGAAAATGGAGGAAACCGTAGAGGTATACATTATATAATATTCCCATCAGGAAGAAGATGGCGGTATGCGGCAGCAGTTTGCCGGCAAGGGAAATCCAGATGGAGTTGTTGCCCATGCGCAGCCATTCGCGGGCGGTGCGGTCTTTTATCTCGACTCCGATGGAATAGACGGTTACCATGAAGATAAGCAGCATCAATACGCCCGGTGCAAAGGTGTTGCACAGATATACGGAGTAGTTCAGCCACGGGTTATTGAGTGGATGTGTATCTATGACGATGGGTTGGAGGAAGGCCATCGCTTGTTCCTCGGTAGCTCCTTTGGCATATAGGGTGCTACGTGCTGCGGCACCGGATGCCAATTCGCTCATCATCTTCATGTCCTTGAAGAGGAGTGAACCTGCGATGAGCAGGGTATTGTTTGTATAGAAAGAGAGTTTGGGCTGCCGTCCGGCCTGCGCTTTGGCAGAGGTACCTTCGGGAATGTAGAAGAAACCGTAAATCTCTCCGCGCTGCATGGCGGTACGGGCTTCGTTGATGGTAGGGTAGCGGGCGACGACGGCTGTCTGCTCAAAAGCGTCCAAGTTACGTATCAGCTGGCGTGAAGTGGCACTCATGTCTTGGTCCACCACACCTACGGGCATGTCCGTAGGAAGCCCGGAGTCCATCAGCGTGGTGAAGAATATGTAGCAGAACAACGGTGCTATCACCATACAGAACAGATAGAGCGGGCGGGAAACAAGACGGCGGCATTCGCGTCTTGCTACATTCCACAAAGCCGTATGTTTCTTATTTCTTTCCATCATCCTCTCCAATAACTCATAACTCCTTTACTTCTTCAATACAACACTCATTCCCGGACGCAGTCCTTCCACCTTCTCTTGCGGAGCGGCTTTTACTTCGAATGTTTTCAGGTCGAACTGGCCGGTAGTCTTGGTCGCTTTCCAGGCGGCATATGTGCCGAGGTCTTTCATATAGTACACTTTCAGGCGGATATTCTTATCGAGTGCAGGGATGAACGCCTCGAATTCGGTATTCATACCCAACCCTTGCAGCAAGTCCTCGCGTACATTGAAGGTTATCCACATATCGTCCAGAATGGCGATGTTCATAATGGGAGCACCCGTGCCCACGAGCTCGCCTACTTTGGGGAATATCTCGGATACCTCACCGGCAGTCTGTGCAATCAGGTAAGTTTCCTTGATGTACGATTCAACTTCGGCCACAGCTCCTTTGGCACGTTCCACCAAGGCAGCGGCAGCGGCTTTGTCCTCGCGTTCCGCACCGTTCTTGGCCATATCATACTGGGCTTTGGCGGCTTTCTCCGTAGCCCGGGCTGCATTGCGTTGGGCGGTAACTTCGTCAAGCTTTTGTGTAGACATCACGCCTTGGTCGTGCAGGTTCTTCACACGCGTGTAGGATTTTTCGGCAATCTCCAGTCCGGCCAGTGCCTTTTGCCACATTTCATAGGCAGCTTGTATCTGTTCCCGACGGGCGCCTTTTAGAGCTTTTTCGTTCTGGGCTTGGGCTGCCGATTCGGCGGCGCGTGCTTGTTCCAGTTTGGCCTGCACGTCCGGAGCCTCCAAAATGGCAAGGGTGTCTCCGGCTTGTACGCTTTGTCCCTCTTTTACACGAAATTCCAGAATACGTCCCGGCACTTTGCTCGATACTCGATACTCCGTTACTTCTGCTTGTCCTTGCACAATTTCCGGCCCTTTACGCAACATGAAGAAACCTACAAGGGCAACGATGGCAATCACTCCCGTCAGCGTGAGGAATGCCAACAACATGTTACTGTTTTGTGATTTTGTATCCAACATATTATTTACTATTTGACTGTTTACTATTTACGATTGAAGAAACTATCAATTATCAATTGTCAATTCCCCCGTTGCCTTTCTCAGATAGATTTCCGTCAGTTTTACGTCAATCTGTGCGTCTATCTTTTCCGATTGGGCAGAAAGCCATGCGGTGTGCGCTTCGAGCACATTGCTGGCAGGTATAACGCCTTCCTCAAAGCCAAGTGTGGCGTATCTCAGGTTCTCGTTGGCTTTTTCCAGGTTCTTTTCGGCCATGGTCAGTTTCTTGGCAGCTTCGTTCACTTGGAAAGCCGACTGGTTGACCTGCAGCTCTATCTTTTCTTTGGCGTCATCCAACTGGTATTGGGCGATGCGTGCTTCCGATTTGGCTGCTTTTACTTTATAGATGCCTTCGCCCCAGTGCCAGATGGGTACCGACACCATGACACCCACATTCCACATCCCCTTGAACTTTTTCTCGAAACTGTTGAAGACGGAAGGGTTGGTTGCCATATAGCTGCCCATTAGTGCTATGGAAGGAAGATATTCCGAACGGGTGACATTTACTTTCTGCTTATAAATCTGCGTGGCAAGTTCCAGGCTACGCACTTCGGGACGGGTAGCATAAACATTGTTGATGTCGATGGCACCGTTTTCCGGAGTAGTGGGAGCCAGGTCTTCCTTCTGTTCGTCTGTGAGCATGACGGGAGTGGAAAGGTCGAGACCACACAATTGGCACAGCAGCATCCGGGCAAGGCTCAGGCCATCGGTTACTTTGGTCAGGGTCATTTCGGCCTCATTCACTTTTACTTTGATGGAGAGTCCGTCTGCTTTGGTGGCAACGCCTTCGGCAATCATTTTGTCAACGTCGCTGTCGAGCTTCTGCAGTAGTTTCAGATAACCTTCTGCCAGCTTCTTTTTATGGGCAAGGGACACTACCTGCCAATATGCCTGGTCTGTACTCAGGATTACTTCCTGCATACCGGTGTTGTGCTGCTGGCGGGCCAGCTCTTCGGCGTATTTGGTAATTTTGTTGTAGGCACGTATCTTGCCGCCCATATATAGGGGTTGGGTCAAGGTCAGTGCGCCCGCATACATGTTGCGGGTGTCTGTACGAAAGGCGTCAACCAAGGATTGGCCTGCACCGTCGAGGGCACCTACCAGGCTTTGTCCTAAAGCCGGCAATTGGCCTGCCAGTTCTGGATGAAGCTGTGCGATGACTTGGGCAGCCTGCTGTAACGGTCCGCTGAGACTTGTACCCAATCCGGACAAGGCTCCTTTCTGAGCGTCGCTGAGGATGGACAACTCTTTTTGACTGCGCATATATCCGCCGCTGGCCGAAATGTTGGGAAGGTAATTAGTAAATGCCGCTTTCCTTTGATAGTGGGCAGCGTTGATTTTTTCCTGGCTTATCAGCAGTTCTTTGTTGTTGGAGATTGCCAATGCACGGCAACTATCCAAACTTAATGCTTCCTGGGCCTTCATGGGGAAGGATAGGTATGCCAAACAGATGAAACAGAAGAACTTTTTCATTGGGCTATACATTAATTAAGGTGATGAATCTGTTGTTTATACAGCAACAATAATTGCATAAACAACGATGCAAATGTATAGGCTTTCAATGATATTGCAAAATAATTTAGATTTTTTTGTATTAATTCAAGCTGAATGATTGCGAACCGATAAGGGTACCGTCAGCAAAAATGTCTACGCGGTAGGTGCCTGCATAGAGGTATTCTTCTACATCCCAATATACGGTGACGGCTTGCTCTTCTCCGTTGTATTCTATATACTTCTTGATGGAATATACCAGTTCCCGGTTCTCGTATGGGAAGGTGTTCGAGGAACTTTTGGTCAGCACGTCATTGTCCGGTTTGGTGATGCGGATGTAGAGGGTACGTTCGCCGGTCTCTGCAGTGATGTTTTTCACGATGGAGAAGTTTATTTTGAACTTCACGATGTCTTTCACCTTCTTGGCAGTCTTGCCGCGTTTGTTTGTGGGCTGCACAGAGATGTTGGTGGCGTCCAGTTGGGCGGCAAGTGTCACGGTCTTGGTCAGGTTCTTCTTCTCTTCGGACAAGTTGCTGATTTGCCGGGAAGCGGCGTTGTACTTCTTGGTGACATCGGCTATGATTTCCTTCTGTTGAGCAGTCAGGCGGTTTAGCGAGTCAATCTGGTTGATATAGCCTATCATGACTTTGCGGAGAGAAGCCAGTTCCTTCTTCAGACGGCGTATCTCGGTGGCATTGCTGCTCTTCACGGTGCGGAGTTCTTCCAATAAACGTTGGGTCTTCAATTGTTCCTGCTCTAAGAGTACGGAGAGGGAGTCGTTGGAGACTGTCAACTTCAGTTCGTCATATTGTCTGGCGAAGTCTGTGTATTGATTTTCAAGGTCTTCTTTATCCAGATTGAATTCCATCACCAGTTCCTTGTTGGTTTGCTTTTCGGAAATCAGCAGAATGGTAACTCCTATTAATAATAAGATAAGGAGGCTGCCTGCCACGATGAGAAGTGTATTCTTCTTAACTGCCATTTTTGATAATGATTAATGGTTAAGTGATTAATGGTTGGTGGCTGATTATTCGTCCTACATTCATTAATCGTCCGCAAAATTAATCATTAATCATTAATCATCGTCCACTAATCATTGGCTAAATGTGTATTTAACTAAAATTATTACGGAAATATTTCTCTAATTACGAAGTTCGCTGTACTTTTGCGTCATCTTTAAAGAACACTTATAAACAAAAAACTTTAGAAATTATGTCAAAAGTAACCGTAGTAGGTGCAGGTAACGTAGGTGCTACATGCGCTAATGTGTTAGCCTTTAATGAAGTGGCTGACGAAGTGGTAATGCTGGACGTGAAAGAAGGCGTTTCAGAAGGTAAGGCAATGGATATGATGCAGACTGCTCAACTGCTGGGCTTCGACACCACTGTTGTAGGTTGTACCAACGATTATGAGAAGACTGCCAACTCCGACGTTGTAGTGATTACTTCCGGTATTCCCCGTAAGCCGGGTATGACTCGTGAAGAATTGATCGGTGTTAATGCAGGTATCGTTAAGTCGGTTGCACAGAACATCTTGAAATATTCTCCGAATGCTATCCTTGTGGTTATCTCCAACCCGATGGATACCATGACTTATCTGTCATTGAAGTCTCTGGGCTTGCCGAAGAACCGTATCATCGGTATGGGTGGTGCTTTGGACAGCTCTCGTTTCAAATATTTCTTGTCTCAGGCTTTGGGCTGCAACGCCAACGAAGTGGAAGGCATGGTTATCGGTGGTCACGGTGATACTACCATGATTCCGTTGGCTCGTCTGGCTACTTACAAAGGACAGCCGGTAAGCACACTGCTGAGCGAAGAAAAACTGAACGAAGTGGTAGCTTCTACTATGGTAGGTGGTGCTACACTGACTAAGTTGCTGGGTACTTCTGCATGGTATGCTCCGGGTGCGGCAGGCGCTTATGTCGTTGAGTCTATCATCCACAACCAGAAGAAGATGATTCCTTGTTCAGTATATCTGGAAGGAGAATACGGTGAATCAGACATCTGTATCGGTGTTCCCGTAATCCTTGGCAAGAACGGTATCGAGAAAATCGTTGAACTGGAACTGACTGCTGACGAAAAAGCTAAATTTGCTGCCAGCGCTGCTGCCGTTCACAAGACAAATGCCGCTTTGAAGGAAGTAGGTGCTCTCTAATTGAGGGTAACTTAAAATGATAAGCAAACCTCACGGTCTTTTTCCGAAAGGAAAAGTCGTGAGGTTTTTTTATTCTCCAAAAACAAGAATCATTATGAAAAAACTACTATTAGGTATTGCTGCCGCTTGCCTGGCTGGTTTTACTTTTGCGCAGGATGCTCCGCTGTGGATGCGTCATAGTGTCATCTCTCCCGATGGGACCACCATTGCTTTTACGTATAAAGGAGACATCTATACGGTGCCGGTTGCCGGTGGACGTGCCATGCAGATAACTACCAATCCCGCATATGATACGGCTCCGGTATGGAGTCCGGACAGTAAGCGGATTGCTTTTGCTTCGGATCGTATGGGAAGCCTGGACGTCTACATTGTGGCCAAAGACGGAGGCGAACCACGACGGCTGACTACCCACTCGGGAAGCGAAACGCCGCTTGCTTTTACAGATGCCGGACATGTCTTGTTCTCTGCGGGCATCATGCCGTCTGCCGAGGCTGTTGTCTTTCCCTCTAACGGGCAGTTCAACCAGGTCTATCGAGTATCAGTGGAGGGAGGGCGCCCGACGATGATTTCGTCCATGCCTATGGAGTGCATCTCCATCAATAAGGAGGGAGCGATGTTGTATCAAGATAAGAAAGGTTACGAGGACTACTGGCGTAAACATCACGTATCGCCCATTGCCCGTGACATCTGGATGTATACTCCGGGAAAAGAACCGCAGTACCGCCAGCTGACCACTTTCGGAGGAGAAGACCGTGAACCGGTTTGGGCTCCTGATGGAAAAACATTCTACTATCTGAGTGAGGAAAACGGCTCTTTCAATATCTACCGACGTACTCCCGGAGATGCGAAGGCCGTGCAGTTGACGCACTATACCAAAAATCCAGTACGCTATCTCAGTGCCGCTACGGACGGAAGGTTGTGCTATGGATTTGATGGTGAGATTTACACCCTGCTTCCCGGTGGAGAAGCGCAAAAGGTGAACATCAGCATTGTTTCCGACAGAAACGACAAGGACATTATCCGCCAGATTAAGAGTAGCGGTGCCACGGAAATGGCAGTGTCTCCGGATGGTAAGGAAGTGGCTTTCGTTTTGCGCGGCGATGTCTACGTCACTTCAGTGGAATATAAGACTACGAAGCAGATAACGAATACTCCTTGTCAGGAACGTACCGTAGACTTTGCCCCCGATGGGCGGACACTGGTTTATGCTTCCGAACGTGGCGGGCTTTGGCAACTTTACACTTCGACGATTGTGCGTAAGGATGAAAAGCTGTTTACCTATGCCACAGAGCTGAAGGAAGAACGCTTGATAAACTCGGATGCCGCTTCTTTCCAACCCCAATACAGCCCTGACGGTAAAGAGATTGCCTTTCTCGAAAACCGCAGCACCATCCGTGTCATCAATTTGAAGACAAAGGATGTGCGTACCGTTATGGATGGCAAGTATCAATACTCTTATTCGGACGGTGACCAGTGGTTTCAGTGGAGTCCGGACAGCAAATGGATTCTTTCGGACTATATCGGTGTAGGTGGATGGAACAACAAAGATGTTGTGCTGCTGAATGCCGATGGCAAGGGTGAAATGGTGAACCTGACCGAGAGCGGATACAACGATGGCAATGCCAAATGGGTATTGGGTGGAAAAGCCATGATTTGGACCAGTGACCGTGCGGGGTATCGCAGCCACGGCAGTTGGGGAGCCGAAGACGATACTTATATCATGTTCTTTGATGCTGAAGCATACGACCGTTTTTTGATGAACAAGGAAGAAACCGCTTTACTCGAGGAAGCGGAGAAGGCAGAGAAGGAAAAAGCCGGGAAGAAAGACGAAAAGGATGCCAAGAAGAAAAAAGGGGATGCCGACAAAGATAAGGAGAAAAAGGTAGAGCCGTTAAAGTTCGACCTCGCAAACCGCTTTGACCGTATTGTACGCCTGACCGTCAACTCCTCGCATATGGCAGATGCCATGCTTTCTGCTAAAGGGGATAAACTCTATTATCTTTCTGTTTTCGAGGATGGGTACGATCTTTGGGAACACAATCTGAAAGAGAATGTTACAAAAGTTCTTTTGAAGAAAGTAGGTGCAGGCGCTTTGCAGCCTGACAAGGAAGGGAAGAATATCTTCCTTTGTGCCCGCGACGGAATGAAGAAGATAGAGATTGAAGGCAGCAAGATTTCTCCAATTGAATTTGAGGCTTTCTTCGATTACCGCCCTTATGGTGAGCGTGAATATATCTTCGACCACATCTGGCAGCAGGTAAATGATAAGTTCTATGTGGCAGACTTGCAAGGTACGGACTGGAATGGATACAAAGAAACTTATAAGCGCTTCTTGCCGTATATCAACAATAACTACGATTTTGCGGAAATGCTGAGTGAGATGCTGGGTGAATTGAACGGTTCTCATACGGGAGCGCGTTATTATGCTTCGGGCGCAGCACTTCCTACGGCTGCTTTGGGAGTGTTCTATGATGAAGCTTATGCGGGCGATGGACTGAAGATTAAAGAAATTATAGCTCAGAGTCCATTGACGAAGAAAAAGACGGATGTCAAGCCTGGCTGTATTATCGAGAAAGTGGATGGTGTTGCCATTAAGGCTGGCACTGATTATTTCCCGTTACTCGAAGGTAAGGCAGGCCGCAAGGTGATTCTCTCGGTCTATGATCCTGTTACCGGAAAGCGGTTTGAAGAAACCTTGAAGCCCATATCTTACGGTGCCCAGAATGAGCTGTTGTATAAGCGCTGGGTGGAAAACTGCCGCAAGAAGGTGGATGAATATTCTGGCGGACGCATTGCTTATATTCACATCAAAGGTATGGATAGTCCGAGCTTCCGTAAGATTTACTCCGATTTGTTGAGCGAAAGCAGTCGTAAGAAAGAGGCTGTTGTGGTGGATACCCGCCATAACGGAGGCGGGTGGCTGCACGAACAAGTAGCGACGTTACTTAGCGGCAAGGAGTATGAACGCTTTGTGCCGCGTGGCCAGTACATCGGCAGCGATCCTTTTGACAGATGGCTGAAACCTTCGTGTATGCTGGTTTGCGAGGATAATTACAGCAATGCCCACGGTACTCCTTTCGTATATAAGACGTTGAGAATAGGCAAGCTGGTAGGTGCTCCCGTGGCAGGAACCATGACTGCTGTCTGGTGGGAAAGCCAGATCGATCCAAGTATTGTATTCGGTATTCCGCAGGTAGGCTGCATGGATATGCAGGGCAACTATCTGGAGAACCGCACGTTGCAGCCTGATATCCTGGTCTATAATGAACCGGAAGCTGTTTTGAAGGGAGAAGATGCACAGCTGAAAGCGGCGGTGGACCACTTGCTGAAGGGGTTGCCGCAAAAGAAATAGATGGATTGGACTTTATAAACAAGAGGCTGAATTCAATCTTGAATTCAGCCTCTTGTTTATAAAGTCGATGGGGTGTCTTATTTATTTTACAGTTACTTCTGACAGTTTTAACCAACCAGAATTAGTGAAGGTTCCCTTGGCAGAGATATCCAGCCCCTTAACATTGCTTCCATTGCCTTTGGTTGTATCGACTAAAGCTACTGCCCAGGTATAGGTTCCTTTTTTTACCCCGTGAAGTTTGGGAGTGAACTCATAGGAAGTGGGATAGCCTTTTATCCAGACGGATAAATCAGTATTGTTGTCCAGATAAGAGTAGACTACTTGATTGTCTTGGTTCAATAATGCGAAAGCTACTTTATACTTTTGGTTCCATTGTGGTATATTGGTTGGGCAATATCCCCAGCCTAAGTTGTTCCAGCGATGTACTATCTTTATTCTTGAACCACTCTTCATTTCTTTGGGAACTACAATGGAATCGGGATATAAACGATAACCTCCTTCGGAGATGAAACGCTCAACCAAAGGATAGGCATCACGGAACCAACTCATGGTTTCGTCTCCTACACGGAAATCCATCATGTTGACATGAGCTTCCTGACCGTCTTCAAATTCTCCGATACGCACATCTTTGGCTGTTTTGTAACCGCTCGGGTCATTGTGATAAGGGTGCTTGCTCACAATCCATCCACCTTCCAGTAGAACCGGGCGTTTCATAATCCAAGGTTTCACATAGTTTCGCTCCCACTGGCCGTAATACTCTCTCATTCCGAAAGCATCATGACGTAAGGAAAAGCCTTTCTCGCAAGCGCTGTCCAACAAGCGTTTACTATCGGGATCAAAATTCTCCTCACCTGCCCAGTCTTTGCCTGCACCCATCCAACGATGGTAGTTGATAACTAAAGGTACTTTGGTGAAGTGTTTGACGTAGAGGTCTGTAATCCAATTGAACACAGCTTCCCGGTTCTTGGGGTCAATGTACTTCATAGTGTGTGCCTCACCCCATTTGCCAAGACCGTAGCCGTCTATAAATTCCACCAGGTCAGGGTCATTGTATTTTTGGGCAAATGCTTCTATGAACTTTGCATATTTCTCCTGGAAGATAGGGTCATCAGGATAGGGAGAGCGTTTTCCATTGTCTGTATAGTATTTGGCTCCTGCATCGAATACATAGGCCGGAGTGGCTTCATTTTTTCGGTCGCGGCTGTCGACAACTACACGGAAAGAGAGACGCATACCTCTGTCGAGTGCCCCTTGAATTACTTTTTTCAACTTTTCGTTGGTATCCCAGCCGTAGACTCCTTCGGCGGGATTGAAGGTACTCCAATGCGTACGGATATAGAGTGTGCGTGCATAATCGGAGATTTTCACGGTTGTTCCTTTTTCCGGTACATAGATATGGTCGTATTTCTTCCAGAAGTCATCGCTGACATTCTCATTTGCATAAACAACCCAACCACTTAAAGGGTTTCCCTGCATGGTTTTTCTGTCTGGCCAGATTTTTATATAATCAGCTTCCGTATCTACAGCCATCTTGTATATCTGGCATCCTGCTGCAAGAAACGCACCGACACCGTAAACTTCTGTCATGTCACGCGTCACTTTACGGGGGTCGGCACCGATAGGCTGTACCCAGCCAAGTTTACCGCTTGCATCTACAGCATCGGTCAGTGCCTTCCAGCCTTTTATAATGACTGGCATGAAATCGTCTTCATTCAAGAGTCCCGCATTTACGCCATAGGCCAACGCATATACAAAGAAACCGGTGGAACTGGTTTCGGGAGAAGGATAAGAAGCCGGATCCAGAAGGCTGGCATGCCAATAACCGTCTTCGTTCTGCAATCCGGCGATACGTGTGCATAACCGGATAAACAGTTCTTCGTAATAAGCGCGTTCCATCAAGCCTTTGGGCAACTCCTGCAATACTTCTGCCAGACCGGCCAGTACCCAGGCATTTCCACGTCCCCAGAACACCTTTTTGCCATTGGCTTCTTTTTTACCGAAATAATGCCAATCGCGGTAGAAAAGGTTCTCTTCCTTATCGAATAGGTATTCGTAGGTAGCCCGGTATTCATTGTCCATGAATTGGAGGTATTTCCGGTTGTTGGTTTCACGGTATAGCTTGGCATAAACCGGGGGGGCCATAAACAAGGCATCACACCAGGTCCAGCGTTCTAGGGTTTTGTTGTCACCATACTCCAGTTTGAATGTACCGTTGGATGGATGGTTGACAATCCATTCCGTACGTGCCAGGGTAGGAGCCAGTATTTCCTCTTTTTTATATTTACGGTATAAGTCAATGAATGATTGGGAAACGGTTATATCGTCTGCATGGTACAACCGCTGATGGGGTTGCCAGCAGTTTCGTCTTCCTATTTTATAGAGCCATTGATAGTAGGTGCTGTCATTGTACTCCTCTTCTGCCAGTTTAGCCCAATCTACCATACCTACATAAAGTGCTCCATTGGTCCAATCCAGGTCGTGGTGTTCGTGGGCAGTGTTAGGATTGGAAATTTGCCAGTCTGCCACTTGCTTCATTTTCTCTTTTACTTCCTTTTTGCTGAATGGCACTTGTGCCATGATTGCCATACTGATAAACAGAAAGGCTGCTGCTGTTAATTGTCTGTGTATCTTCATGATTGTTTATTGATAAAATTAAGGGAATTGCCTTTGTTCTCAATGGACGCGGACAATTCCCTTTATGAGAATCTTGAAAACTATCTTTTTACCTTTATTCGTGTTTTATTTTGTCTTTGTGCTGTTAATATCCTTCGTTTTGCGGGAATTCTGCACCCGTATTTGAATCGATTATGCTCTGAGGAATCGGCCATAATGTGTGGTAATCACGCATAACGGGCCCCGATTCTGTATTGTATTTGCGGGTACGCTCCAATAATTTGCCGGTACGGCATAAGGTAAAGCGGCGTGATTCTTCACCTACCAACTCGCGGATACGTTCGTCCAGCAAGAAGTCCATGGTCATTTCACTGTCCGTAATTTCAGGAGCATGTGCGCGACGGCGTACAACATTGATTGCTTCGCGGGCACCTGAAATATCGTTCAACCCCAACCTTGCTTCGCAGAGTAAAAGATAAGTCTCGGACAAACGGAACTTCATGCGGTCACGGTAGGAACCGGTCAAAGAAAGGTTTTCGGAACGGCCATAGAAGAATTTTGTCAGAGCCGGATAAAGACGGAAGGTGGTAAACCATGTTTCGTCTGTAATCGTGGCTTTTTTACCATAAAGGTCGGGCATGTTCTCGTTGTTGTAATACCAGTTACGTTTGATGTTGTATTCGGAATTACGAATGTCTTCTTCATCAAAGAAACCGGTATCTTCTCCAATCCACCATTTCATTGGTACCAATTGCGACAAGCCGCGGCCACCCAGTGAGTCTGCCAAAACAAAACCGGTAATTTCGAAGTATTTGGGTTCCCAGGCACGGCGTGTCCAGTCATCGGAATTTGTACCGCCACCAGTAGTGTTATATTCAAACTGCATGACCCAAATGCTTTCCATATTGCCGGATGTGCGATTTTGATTGTTTTCAACGAATAGGTCGGAGAACACATCGCCGTTTGCTTTTGCCTTTTCACCGAAGCGGTCTTCCATCAAGTGGAAATATCCGCTGTTGATGACATTCTCTGCGGCAGTTTCAGCCTTTGCATAATCACCCTGCATCAAGTAAACCTCACTTAGTAAGTGTTCTGCCGCCCATTTGGTCAGCTTGCCGACTTTTACGGCATCAGGGTCAGTAGGCAGGTTCTCGACAGCAAACTGAAGGTCTTCTACCATGTGGGCAATAACCTCTTCCTTCGGTGTACGGGTAAAATCGATTCTGAACTGATCTTGAATCTTGTCTACATAAGGAACGTCTCCATACAGATAAACCAATGTACGGTATGCATAGGCGCGGAAAAAACGTGATTCTGCCTGATAGAGCGCCTTGTCTGTGCTATTATCCCAGTTCGTGTTTATTTCCGAGTATTTCAACATCTCATTGGCTCCTGCAATCAGACTATAAGCCCAGTTCCAGTAGGAGCCTACAATACCGGTATTTGGAGTTAATGTCAAGAAACCGAACGGTTGGATAGAACCGTCTTTGGTACCCATGGTAGCAAGGTCAGTGGCAATCTGCAATGCTTCGTAAGGGCAAGCGGCATTGTGCATGAAGGCACCGTTTTCACCCCAAGTGTTGTATTCAGAGCGTGCTTCGGCATAAAGTCCGGTAGAACCTACTTCGAAACCATAGGAACTTGTATATGTGTTGTCCGGAGCTAGTTCACTTTTCAGTTTCTCATCCAGAAAGTCAGAGCAACCGGTAGCAGACAGAGCTACTAACAGAGCTAGAGTTGCTTTTGATATATAATTTTTCATTGTATATATATTTAAGTAAGTTTAGAATGATAAGTTCAGTCCAAGTACGTAGGAACGTGCAGTCGGGTAAGAGGCAAACCAACTGTTGTCATAGTTCAATACGCTGCGTATGTCACAGAATGTATAAGGATTCTCCACACTGATATTGACTCCCAAACCGCTCAGTCCCAATTTCTTTACAAAATTCTTTTCAAAATTGTATCCTAAAGTGATATTCTTTATTTGGACGTATGTAAAGTCTTTGTAATAGCTGTGTCCGTCGAAGTTGTTATATGCTGGAGAAGCATATTTGGAATTGGTGTGTTCCGGTGTCCAGTAATCGGCATTATGCAGATAGTTGTATAAGTTGTAACTCCAACTTCCGATATTGGCTTCGTTCAGCTCACGTGTAACTTTGAAGGTTCCATTCAGTAGGAATGACAAGTAAAAGTTCTTGTAAGTCAATGTATTGCTCATAGACATGAGGAAGCTTGGATTCTTTGAACCGATGATAACTTTGTCATTGGAGTCAATATAACCGTTTCCGTCTGCATCTTTCACTTTGGCAGAACCTGGTTTGGCACCTTTTTGGATCTCTTTTTCTGTACCGTCTGCTGCGGTATAGGTGAATTTGTCACCTTCCTGCCAGATGCCGTCGACGTCATAGTCGTAGTAAACTCGCAAGGGTTTGCCGATGAACCATTTATTGGTGATATCATCTTTTTTGTCACCACGTAGGTCTACAATCTTGTCACGGTTCAGTGAAAAGATGATTCCGGTGCTCCATTCGAAGTCCTTATTACGTATGTTGACGGTGTTCAAGGTAAATTCAACACCTTTATTGCGTGTTTTACCCACATTATCCCAAATGGTTTTATAGCCGTTCATGATAGGAACAGTACGTTTCATCAGCAAGTCTTTTGTGTTGGCGACATACATTTCAATGTTACCGTTGATACGGCCGTTGAAGAATGAATAGTCGATACCGACGTTGAATGTTTGGGTTGTTTCCCACTTTAGATTCGGATTTCCGACACCGTCGTTGGCCAGATAAGCACCGTTGACACCTGCTCCACCGTCACCCCAGATATAGTTTGTGAGGTGCAGACGGTCCAATGTCTGATAGGGGTTGATGGCTTGGTTACCGTTAGAACCATAAGATACGCGGAGCTTCAATTGGTCCAGCCAGTTTTGTGCATTTTCCATAAAACTTTCGGAAGCAATGTTCCATGCAGCAGCCACTGACGGGAAGAATGCATACTTGTTGTTTGCACCGAAGGCAGAATAGCCGTCGGAACGTCCGGTCAAAGTCAGCATGTATTTCCCTGCATATGAATAGTTCAAGCGAAGCATATAAGACAACATCGAGGTTTCTGATAAACCGGATCCTACAGTCTTATTTTTCTCACCTGCATTGATGTTATGATAACTGGAATCATCGTTTACAAAACTTTCGGCACTTGACTTGGAAGTCTTTTTCTGAGTTTGTTGTACACTGAACAAACCTGTAGCGTCGAAACGGTGCTTGCCAAATTCACGATTATATTTGAGCAGATTTTCCCAAGTGTAATCCCAGTAGTGTTCATTGTTGATGCTGGCTTTTCCGCTGGCTGTTCTACCGTCTTTGGTGTCACGGCCATAGTATGTGCCGGTAAAGTCGCTACGATAGTTGTAACCAAAGGTTGTACGGGCTGAAAGACCTTTTACCGGCAACAGAATGTCAGCATAGGTGTTGATGAAGAAGTTACGTCTTGTTTGATCTTGATCGGCATTGACATTGGCCATCGGGTTAATAATCAGAGATTGGTCCATAGGTTCTTCATAATACTTGCCGTTTTCATCTTTGTAGATACCATAAGGACTTTGCTTTACAGCATGTTCAATATTCGGGGTTATACCACCGCCATCTCTTTGAATAAATTGGGTCTGTATACCGATAGTCAGCCATTTATTTAATACTTGTGTGACACTCAAATTGATATTGTAACGTTTCATGGCGGAGTTGTAGACTACACCTTCTTGATCCAGATAGGAAACTGCCCCCATATAAGTGGTGCTTTCAGTACCTCCGGAAATGCCTACTTGATGTTCCATGGTAAATGCATTGCGGAAAATATAGTCCTGCCAGTCGTTTGTAACGCCTTTCTTGTAATTTATAAGTTCGCTGGCACTCAGAATATTCTCAGGAGCCAATTGGTCACCGCTCCATCCATCTTTCAGGCGTGCAATGTCTTGTTTAAATGTGATGTATTCGTCTGGAGTCATCACATCAATGGTCTGTTGGGGTTGCGACATTCTGAACTGCCCTTTGTATGTAACTTGGGGTGCACCTTTCTTGCCTTTCTTTGATTGAATCAAGATGACACCATTGGAACCGCGTGAGCCGTAGATAGCTGCTGCGGAAGCATCTTTCAAGACACTAAGGCTTTCGATGATGTTTGGGTCAATATCACTCAAAGAACCGTTGTAAGGAATACCGTCCAATACGATGAGCGGTGCATTGTCAGCACTTAATGAGTTTTCACCACGTACACGGAGGGTTTGGTCTGCACCCGGTTTCGCATCACCAGTAGTTACGCTTAAGCCCGGGATTTGTCCTGCAAGACGGTCCATCAAGTTACTGCTATTTATCATGTTCAGCTTCTTCTGGTCTACTGATACCAGACCTCCGGTCAGGTCGGACTTACGCTGTGTACCATAGCCGATTACCACGACTTCTGCCAGTGTTTTACTGTCTTCCACTAACTTTACGGTACTGTTTCTACCAGCTTTTACAGTCTGTGTTACATAACCGATATAGGAGATTTTGAGATTACTCCCTGCCGGTGCGTTGATTGTGTATTTTCCGTCAAGATCTGTAATGACACCAGTACTGGTTCCTTCCACCATGACATTTGCTCCGATAATCGGTTCACCACTTTCGTCAATTACTGTACCAGAGATGTTCTGTGGTTGTCCGGATATTGCCTTGTTATTCTTTCCGGTATATAAAATAATGTGTGTTGCGTCGATTTCAAATTTAACATTGGTCCCTTTCAATAAGGCTGCTATTGTCTTATTAATAGTTTCATTCTTAACATTCAAGCTGACTTTCTGTTTGATGTCTATTTGCTGCGATTCATAGAAGAAAGTGTATCCACTTTGCTTTTCCACTTTTGGCATAGCCTCTGATAATGGGATATTTGTGAACTTCAGTGTGATCAGTTTCTCTTTCTTTTGTGCAGAAACCGGGGCACATAGAAGTACCAGTATAAGAATGATGAGTTGTTTTCTTATATCCATAATTGTCTTAAATTTAAAGATTAATGTAGGTGTTTACTTTTCGTTAATTATTAAATAATGTGCATTTCTCATTTGTTTGTTTGGCATAAGTTTTTAATTTTGTTACTGTTTCATTTTACTTTTTGTTTTGTGTCTGCAAACGAAATTGTCAACTCATTCTCTTCGTTAAAGGTATATTTCATAGGTTGGATGCGTGCCATGATGCGGAGTATTTCGTCCAGCGGTTCGCTACGCAACGTAAACGTATAGAAATATTTATTGGATAATGTAGGATCCACGTCTATCTTTATCCGATACCATTTAGAAAGCAGTTTGCAAATGTCTCCCAATGAACGGTTTCTGAATACGAGTTGTGTATTTGCCCACGAAGAGGCAAAATGTACATCATCTTTTTCTACCTTAAGTGTAAGGGTTTTCCGATTAAAAGTAGCTGTTTCGCCCGGTTTGAGGAAACGGTTCTCTGTCTCGGTTTCCAAAGAGACGGACCCTTCTACCAAACTCACCAATGTATTTTCCGAACCGGGGAATGCATCGACATTGAATTTGGTTCCGTGAACTACGATACGCATACCTTCTGTCTGCACAATAAAAGGTTTGTCAGCATCGTGTGCTACATCGAAGTAAGCTTCACCAGTTACATTTACGATACGCTCATCCTTATTCATTTGTGATCCGTATTGCAAAGAGGTCTCTGTATGCATCCATACTTCGCTTCCGTCAGGAAGGAGAACCTTAGACTTACCCGACAAATTAGAGTATAACTGCGGCATGGCTTCAGGCTGTCCGTTAAGGAATCCTATGTAGAATGAGCAACCGATGGCAACAGCTATACATGCAGCTACTGCGTAGCGGTATATCCGTTTCAGTTCGAAGCGTTTCTTTGCAGGTTTTTCAGTCTGCTTAGGCTCGCTGGCGTGCATACGGTTGACAAGTTCATTCCAATAATATTCGGTATTGGGCGTGTAGTTTTCTACATTTGCCTGAATTTTTTCCCATAACAGTTGCAATTCCTTGAATAACGCTTCGTTGTTACTGCTGCGTAACCAAGTCTCCAATTGCCGCTCTTCGTCTGCGGAAATTTCCTGTTTCAACTTAGGAATGATTAAATTCCAAGGAACACTTTTTTTCATGATCATGATGTTTTTATAGGCCTTCACTTATATGACACATCACTTGGGTTTAACCCTTATTCCAATTCCAATTATTTTTTTAATAAATTTCGAGGAACAAATAATATTAGTATCTTTGCCGCTCAAGAAGCCCTTATCTAATATAACTTCGATATGCCTGCAGAAGATGATATCCTATTGTTACAGTTAATCAAACAAGATGACGAGAAGGCTTTCAAGCACCTTTTCGATACTTATTTTGTTTCACTCTGCCGCTTCATGTCCCTTTATCTGAGAGACAAGCAGGAGATAGAAGAACTGGCCCTTTCCATCTTTATGAATTTGTGGGAGGGTAGGGCCGACTTGACTCTTAAAATCTCATTCAAGGCTTATCTTTTCCAGTCTGCACGCAATCGTTGCCTGAATGCTTTACGCGATGAAAAGGATACGGTTCCCATCGAGGGAGGAGAAGAATATGGATATGCTCTTGCGGCTGATACTTCGGTGGAGATGGAAGAACTGAACCGATTGATTGAAGAAGCTGTTTGTTCCCTTCCGGACAAATGTGGGCAGGTTTATCGCAAAAGTAGGGAGGAAGGGAAGACTAATCAAGAAATTGCCGGGGAAATGGGGATTTCTGTCAAGACGGTGGAGGCCCAAATAACCAAAGCCTTGAAGCATATCAAGAAATTTTTAGGAGAACAGTATACTTATTTGTTCTAAAATAGAAATTGCAGGCCATCTGTCTTTTAGAAGGATGAAAGGAGGATGGCCTGCAATATAAAAAGAAGATTAATCTATAACCGTGAATTTTACTTTCTGGTCTTTCACTATTACATAATATTCTCCATTTTCAAGGAAATGTTCACCATTGGCATTTACAAAACCAAGATCACGCATCGGGTCTATTTCAAAGCGGAATATATGTGTTTCACCTGCTTTAATTAGTTGCTTTTCGAAGTGCTTCAATTCTTTGCATGGACGGGTAATCGTGCTAAATGGGTCTGAGATAAACCAATGCACCACTTCTGCACCGTCACGTTTGCCTACATTGGTGACTGGGATTTCCATTACCAACTTTTCACCGCGTCTGATGGTTTCTTTGGGCAAGTTGATATTACCATAATTAAAGGTGGTATAACTCAAGCCGTATCCGAATTCATACAGTGGGGAAGAGGAGATGTCTTGATATTTGCCACTTTGTGGACGGGCTGTTTTGCGCTGATTGTAATAGATTGGAATCTGTCCGGTGGAACGTGGAAAAGTAATGGAAAGCTTGCCCGAAGGATTTACCCGGCCGGACAAGACACCTGCCAATGGTTTACCGCCAGGTACTCCCGGTTGCCACATTTCAACGATGGCGTCACAGAGAGGTTCCACTTTAGAGAGTCCCAAAGGACGTCCGTTAGCCAGTACCAGAACAATCGGTTTGCCTGCTTTCTTCATTTCAGCAATGAATTCCTCTTGAATGGCAGGCAGTTCTATGATGGAACGCGATGCGTTTTCGCCACTCCACTTTTTCTTTTCACCCATGCAGAGTAGAATGACATCTGCTTTCCGGGCTACAGCCAGTGCCTCACTGAATTTGGAAGTGTCGTTACCGTCGAAACCACAACCCTCGGTATAAATCAGTTCAGCCTTGCCTGCAAATTCTGCATCCAGCGCCTTTTTGATGGGGAGGACATCTTCTGCATGTCCATGTCCATACCATGACCCCAGGAGCTCGGCACTGTTTTGTACCAGAGGCCCCATGACGGCGATAGTTGGCTTGTTCCCGTTTGCCAGAGGGAGTACCTTGTTTTCATTCTTCAGTAGAACAATGGTCTCCTCTGCCAGTTTCTCTGCAATAGCCAGGCTTTGTGGAAGGAGGAAGCGCTCTTTTTCTGTAGATGTCGGGGTGTAGGGATTGTCAAAAAGTCCAAGGCGGAATTTGATACGGAGCACGCGTTTCACTGCATCGTCCACCAATTGCATGCTTATTTTACCTTCTTCCACCAGCTTTGCCATATGCTTGTCATAGCAATGCCCCATCATGTCCATTTCCAGGCCGGCGTTGAAAGCCAGACGGGCAGCTTCTTTGCGGTCGGCAGCATGGCCTTGGTCAATAAGTTGCGGTACTGCAGACCAGTCTGAAACAACAAAGCCGTCGTGTTTCCAACGGTTCTTCAGAATTTCTGTCATCGTGTAATGGTTGGCGCTTCCGGGAGTACCGCTGATGTCATTGAATGAACTCATTAAAGTAGCGGCACCGGCTTTTACGCCAGCTTCATAGGGAGGAATATAGGTGTCCCACAGAGTCTGATTGGAGATTTCCGTATAAACATAGTCACGTCCTGCTTCAGAAGCGCCGTATCCGATATAATGTTTAAGGCAGGCGGCTACTCGCTTGCTGTCGGACATGTCTTCACCTTGGTATCCTTTGATAGATGCGACACCGAATACAGCATTGGTATAAGGGTCTTCGCCATAGCCCTCTGCAACGCGTCCCCAGCGTCCGTCTCTTGCCACGTCAATCATAGGGGAAAAAGTCCAGTCTACCCCGGACATGCGTGCTTCCTGGGCGGCAACGGCACATGCTTGTTCTACCAATTGGGGATTCCAAGAACATGCTTGTCCCAAAGAGATGGGATAAATGGTACGGAACCCGTGGATGACGTCGTATCCGAAAAGGATGGGGATACCCAGACGTGATTCTTCCATTGCTTTTCTCTGAGCCTCGTTACGCAGATTGGCATCTTCATCAAAATAAATGAGGGAGCCTAATGTGGCAGGAATTTTTTTTACTTCCTCACCACGATTGTTCTCGTTGTTATTCCGCCCCAAAGTGTACTGGTTGAGTTGTTGTACCTTTTCTTCCAGTGTCATTCTGCTGACCAGGTCATTCACACGCTCCTCAATGGGAGCTTTGGCATCTTTGTAGATGGGTTGCTTTTTGTTTGCAGCCATTGCTCCGGCCAGGCAACCACTTAAAAGGAGGCAACTGATAAATGTTAGTTTCTTCATGATATATATAATTATGCTATTCTCATTAAATAAGACACGTTTTTCGGAATCTGCTCCTACACAAAGGTCGTTTTTTTAAGGAATATAAACAAGTACATGCAAGGGCTTATTTGAAAATAGGCTTATCGGTTAGTGTCATGGAAGCTTGTTCGTTATTTTTTAGTTCAAATACCACTATTTCATTATTACCTGCTATCAGAGCACCAGCAGGTATCTCCAGGGTCTTTTCTGTATTTTCTTCCCAGTAGGCACCCAAGTATTGCCCGTTTATCCAGACTTCTCCCATTCCCCAGCCAGACACGTCAAGAAAGGTCTCTTGTGCCGGATTGCTTACTGTGACACCACCTTTACGGAAGCAAGGGATGGAGGAGGTACCTTCTTTGAAAGTTATTCCGGCCACATCGCATTCCTTAATTTCCAATGGGGTCATCTTCCAGCCTTCTAAATCTGTCTTTCCCAATGTTATGCTGCCGTAGATACCTTTTGAATTGTCCAGAATTTCAGGACCATAGGTAATACGTCCGATATTTTCAGTATAGATACTAAGTTTGTGTATACCTATCGGTAGATTGGTTTTCAAGCTTTTACTGCTATCTTTTAAATATCCTTGCAGTTTGCCGTCTGCATAGACCACAGCATAATCCCGTACGTTTTCAATAGTTAGTGTGGGATTCTCCTCTTCCACATCAACGGTTGTCTCATAGAGGGCATAGCCAAAATCCATATCCAGCTCATTCATGGGCAGTAAGGCATCATCTTCTACAGTTTCTCCATAAACTTGTTCCAATGGAGCTGTTTGTGACATTTTTATCTCTTGTGCTGCTGCCGGTCCGACCGGCAGCAACAAAAGAGCCCAAAGCAAGAATAATTTCATCATATTTCCTTTATTTATTTCTTTAAGAATGATTCAATGTAGGACTCGTCAACGGTAATTTGTGGAGCGAATTTGTCACTCTTTACGTAGCGGTCAATGCTTTCCAGCAATTGCTGGGTGGCAGGACGTTCGTTGATGTTTTTCTGGGTATCTACGGCCAGTACCAGTAGACTGCCTTTCTTCACTTTTGCTTCGAAACCAATACCGAGCTTTTCATTATTGTCGTAATGGTCTATTACTTGTATGAAAGGCCGCAGTGCTGCCGGAGCATCTTTCATCTCAATAACCTTGGCATTTTCCAGAATGTCCCACCACTGCCAGTCAGTATGGTAGGAAGTTATGAAATGCTCGAATATAGGCTGGTCGTCATGAATCAGACAGCCAATGGTCATAGGAGGCCATTTGAACATTATCGGATTCCAAAAGTGATTGTGGAACACGGATTTACGACCTTTTACTTTGGAAGGTTTGGGGCAGAGTACCACTTTCTTGCCATCGGCAAGGTGTTGTTTTGCTTTTTCATCGAATACTGTGGTGTAGAGCACTTCACTAGTGGACTGCATTAAGTTGCTATGACGGGGATATACCCAGATATCCCAGCTGTTTTTTACGTGTGCAACAGAAAGATGGACCGTCAGCTTCTGTGGTTCAGTGATATTGTTCAATGCATAACTGAAACTGCCAAGTGGAAATACCCCGTTCTTTCCGACAGTTTGTGTTTTCAGTTTTCCGCTCTTAAGGGTTTTACCGTTGCTGTCGGTGATACTCCAATTGATTTTTGCGTTTTTCAATAGGGTAGGTCCATAATTGTATATTTCCGCTTTTCCTTCAAATACCTCATCATTGTAAAGTGCGCGTTTGTCGAAACGGAGCAATGCAACAGTCGGTGCACAGAACTCGCGCCACTTTTCCGGTGTGATGAGCCCTTTGGTATTCCAGAAAGGATCGAGAATGCCTACCGGTGCATATCCTTGTCCGGTAAAATCATTCAGAGACAGTAATTGGAAACCGCCTTTCAGATAAGTGCGCAACTGGGCTTCTATGACATCCTTGTACTCTATGGCGGTCAAGGCTCCAGAAGCACGGAAGAAGTCATGTGCTTGGTCGAGCATGTGGTTTTTGTCCAGCAGTTCACGGAATATCTCGAAATTACGCGCTTGTACGGGGCCGGTGAAGTTCTTTATTTCCTCGAAATTGGGATAGATGCACCGCTGTCCGGATTCATGCGAGATGATGGGCAGGCCTACTCCCAGTTCCTTGTTTTTGTCCCAGTTTGTATAAGGACGTCCTTCGTAGATGGCCATGTGTCCTTTGGTAGTCTGATGGGTAATGTAGAACTGGTCTGATTTGACACGTGTGCGGGCTGTGGAACCGCTGTATAGACGGCGGTTATCCAACTGGCGGGCCGTGGCGGTAAGCTCTTCTATGAAACTGAAATCGCCGGTAATTTCGTTTCCGTTACAGTAGAGAATGAAGGAAGGGTGATTCCCATATTCTTTCAAGATACCCCGCAGCTCGCGACGGAAGAAATTCCAGCGCTTCTCATCGGGTTGGGCATCTTTACCCCACATCGGCATTTCCACCTCCAGATAGACACCCAGCTTGTCTGCCATACGGAACGCAGCGGCAGGAGGACACCAGGAGTGGAAGCGCATATGGTTCATACCATATTCTTTTAGGATACGGAGTACACGTTCCCAAGAGGCATCGTCCACGGGAGCATAGCCGGTCTTGGGGAACACTGCGTTTTCAACGGTACCGCGCAGGTGTATGGGTTCGCCATTAAGGATGATATGGTCCTCACCAGCCTCTACTTCGCGCATACCGAAAGTTGTGCTTTTCTCATGCGCATAGGATTGGCCCTCTACACTGGAAGTCAACTTACAGTCCAACGTATAAAGATTGGGATGGAACTCATTCCACAAATGGATATCCTTACCCAAAAACATTTCTTCCTCGATATAAGTAATGGAATCGGTCACTGTTACTGGTACTTCCTTTTGTAGTCTATAGTCCTTTCCTGTCACGTGGAAGGATATTTTGCCGCTGGCGGTATGTTCTGTACAGTTGCGGACAGTCATTTTGACTTTGATGCTTTTGTTCTTGATGTCCGGATAGACCTGCATGTCATCTACATAGACTGGGTCTACAGCTACCAGCTTAATTTCGCCCAATACTCCGTTCCAGTTTATTTGGGTAAATTCGGAGTGGGCATGGTCCCATTTATGGGTATCGTACTGGTAGCGGTTGTCTATACAGAAAGTTATCAGTTCTTTTTTGCCTGGATGTAGCCATTGGGTCAGTTCGTGGTTGTGGGGAATACTGATGTAGTCTATTTTACTCACTTCTTCTTTGCCTACATATACCGAACTGAGCCAGTGTGTACGTTCAAAATAGAGGAAAATGCGTTTGCCTTTCCATGCCACAGGAATTTCTATTTCTCGCTGGTACCATGCGGGGCCCATATATTCGTAGACACGGGTCAGCCTATCCAGGTGGCGGTAAGGAGATTTGTAGCCTATTTTATAGTCATCTGTAATTCCCGGCAGAACGATGCTTTCCTGCAGGCGATGGCAGTAACGTACGTCCAGTGAACCTCTCCGGAAGTCCATGACATCTGTCTGGAATGCCCATTCACCAGACAAGTCCATTTCATTCTTTTCTTGGGCATGCCCGCTCCAGACCATAGAGGTCAGGAGGAGGGCAGCCATGTAGTGTTTTATTTTGTGCTTCATTGTTCTGTTTTCTTTTGGTTATAGTAATCACGCATGATGTACCATGCTTTTTTGCGTTGTCCCTGGTCGGAAACCAGTCCTTTACGGTTCCATTCCCCTCCCTGGTGTGGATGGAAACGGAAGGGAGAACGGAAATCAAAAAGAATCCACGGCGATGTTCCGCGCAGGTTGGGGATATGCTTGAACATTTCCAGATTGTCCTTGTAGAGTTGTGCCTGATAATCCTCACTCCAAGAACTCTTGACTTCCGCGTCGCCATGTTTGCCATAGAGCGCTTCGCCTCCGAACTCGGAAATGAAAAGAGGTTTGCCGGGAGCTACATTCCAGACAGCCTGGTCCGGAGCCAGTGGCCAGTCATGATACCATCCCATATATTTGTTGATGGCTACCATGTCCAGGATGTTGATAATGGAGTCATTCATCTCAAAGTTCCGGCTTTCGCGGTTGAAGCGTACCAAATCGAAGGCGGCCGTAATCAGACGGGTTGAGTCGATGTCCAGGCAACATTGTTTCATGTGTTTCAGAAATTCATTGCGCGGGGCGGAAGTGGCTGTTTCATTGGCAATCCCCCAAAAGGCAACGGAACAACGGTTTTTGTCGCGCATCACCATCTCTTTAATCATTCTGCCTGCTTTCTCACGGGTAGCGGTATTTTTGAAGTCAATCCCTTGCCAGATAGGTATCTCTTCCCATAAAAGAAATCCCATTCTTTCTGCTAGGCGGACAGTATATTCATTTTGTGGATAATGTGCCAGACGAATCATGTTGGCACCCAGCTCTTTGGCTTCGGCCAACAGCATTGTTGCGTCCGCTTCAGAGAAGGCACGCCCGCGGCGTTGCGGAATTTCCTCGTGGAAGCTGATACTGCGCAGGAAGATGGGCTGGTCGTTCAGATAGATATCTTCGCCTTTTACATAAAGGTTACGGAAACCAATTTGCTCGTTGAGCCGGTCACTTTCCGAAGTGATGGTTACATCATACAGCTTTGGAGCATCCGGTGACCAACGTTGCAGTTTTTTGGTTTTGATAGTGGCCTGGGCAATTCCGTTGGCATCGGTAGTCATGTTCTGTCTGATGCCCAATTCGGGGATGGCGACTTGTACGTTGATGCCAGGCTTTGCTTCGGATAAGGTTACTTTGGCACGAATCAGGTTGGATTGTACCTTGTCCAACTGGATGAAATGGTCTTTGATGTAGCTTTGTGGAACGCTTACCAACATTACATCGCGTGTGATGCCGCCGTAATTCCACCAGTCAAAGGACATGGCAGGGATGGCATCCGTGGTGCGGGTATTGTTGACTTTCACCACCAGGAAGTTGTCCTTTTGCTTTACCTTATCTGTGATTTCCACCTGGAAGGGAGTGAATCCGCCTTCATGACTGGCTATTTTCTCCCCGTTCAGATATATTTTGCTACGGTAACTTACCGCACCGAAATAGAGAAACAAACGTTTGCCGTCAGTCTTTGGGGTATCGAAAGAGCGTCCGTACCATACTGTTCCTTCATAAAATTTCAACTCGGGCATTTGTGAATTGAAATCGGCAGGTACATTCAGGACCAAACCTCCGTCGAAAGAGTATTCATAAAATTGCTTGTTGTCTTGAGGTTTTCTGTTTTTGTACACCTGCATCCTTTCTCCTTGGTCATAAAGGTCTACAATGGCTCCCCACTTCCCATTCAGTAGCTGGTAATCGCGTCCGTAAACATTGGACAATAAGTCTTGTGCTTGTGACTTGCCTCCCAGTACAGACACTGCGAGCAAACAAGTAATCATTAATCTTTTAATTTTCATAAATCGTATGTATCAGTTAACGTTTAAAAAGCCTATGAATTATTCTTTGTATATTTTCAATGCGCATCCGCCTCCTTGTGCCATTTTGACGGTCAGTTTACGGGATGCAGGAATGTCTGTGACGGTCTTTTGGTAGTCGGAAGCCAGGCGGTTGGCATTCACTCCGTCATGAAACATTTCCGCTTTCCATCTGCCTGCACCGAGGAAAGAAAGGTCCAGTGTCAGAGTACGTGCATCCCAATTGGTTAGGGAGCCGACATACCAGACATCTCCTTTCCTGCGCGCCATTGTAATGTATTTTCCAATTTCTCCGTTCATGGCTATTGTTTGTTCCCAAACGGTAGGGATGGTAGCGATGAATTCCGTGCATTCTTCTTCACGGTCGTAATTGGTGGGACTGTCGCACAACATGTTCAATGGTGATTCAAATACTACATATTCAGCTAATTGGCGGCAACGGGTTCCCTGGCTCATTGGGGTATCCATTGAGGAGTGGTAACACCGTTTGTTGGCATTGTGCATGGCGCCTTGTGTATAGTCCACTGGTCCGGCCAGCATACGGATGAATGGCATGGTGACATCGTAGGTTACCTGGTCGGTATGGATGTCACTCCACTTCATCTGTTCCAGCCCGTGAACGGCTTCATAGTTGATGACATTGGGATAAGTGCGGTTCAGCCCGGTAGGTTTGTACGTGCCGTGAAAGTCTACCATCAACTTATATTTAGCGGCAATTTCGGCAGCCCGGTAGTGGAAGTCTACCATTTCCTGGTCATCCCTATCCATAAAGTCAATCTTGAATCCTTTGATGCCCATTTCGGAATAGTGCTTGCATACATGTTCCATGTCGCGGGCAAAGGCATGGTAACCTGCCCAAAGGATGAGTCCTACATTCTTTTGCCTGGCATAGGCCGTGAGCTTTTTTAAATCAATTTCCGGTACAATTTGGAAAAGGTCAGCCTTGAGGTTGACAGCCCAGCCTTCATCCAGAATCACATACTCGATGCCATGCCGGGAGGCGAAGTCGATATAGTGCATGTATGTTTCATTGTTTATTCCAGCTTCGAAATCCACGCCTTTGATTCCCCAATGGTTCCACCATTCCCAGGCCACTTTGCCCGGACGTATCCATGAGATGTCTTTCATGCGTGATGGAGCAGCCAGCTTATAAACCATATCGTTATCTGCCAGCTCCTTGTCATTTCTTGCCACAACAATGATGCGCCAGGGTAGTTTGGCTTTCGGCTGGCAGGAAGCAATGTAGTTTTCACGCTCTGTGACTAATATTTGCAGTTGGTTATGCCCGCCTTGTTTTTTTGTTTTGGGGACGGCGGCAAAAGCGGAAGTGAGTGCTGTTCCCCCGTTTCTGTTGATGAGGAACATGCCCGGATAGCTCTCCACGTCGGATTCGGCAATACAAAGTTTACGGCCGTTTTCCTGCTCTATTACTACGGGGGTAAACATCAGTCTTTGGGGGTTCAGTCCGGATAGCTCTATATGTGTATAGGTGTTTTCAAAAGAGTTGGAGAACTGGGCTTCTATCGGTTGTTTATCGCCATCTTTTACATAAGGAACAATCGATTTGTAGTCCTTGTTGAAGTTGAAGGCGGCTTCTTCGTTTGTAACTTTGAACGGTCTGTTTCCGGTCGCTGCGAACCGGTATGCCATTCCTTCATTGTACATTCTGAAAATGAGGTTGAAATGTTCCCGGAAACTTAACGTCATTTCATTATAGACATCCTTTACTTCACTGCGCTTGTAGAAAGGAGAGGGAATCACCTCATTTGCCTGGCGATGGCTGACTCTCTTAAGATGGGAGCCGTTGCCCCAGACTGTCCCATTATCCAGATGTACTGATAAGGGAGAGGGGGCTACCAATGTATGCCCTTCTTCCGTCAGCTCGTAAGTAATCCGGTCACCTATATATAAGGTAACCTCTAACTTGCCGTCCGGTGAGTTTAGGCGATATTCTTTTTGTCCGAACATGTTCGGGATGATGAAAAGCAATGTTGTGAGTAAGAAAAGTGTTCTCATGTCGTTATTTATTTTAGCGTTTGTTTTTAATTTCATACTTGTAGACAACATAGTCATTGATTGATGGCAGAGAGATTTCCAGCCTTCCTTTCTTTCCGGTTACTGCTGTCATAGCTTTGCCGTGTCCCATCAGTGGGATACATCTTACTGTGACACCTTCTGGCAGCCAGGTTTCGACTTCTGTAGTCCCTTCTGGATGATTTTCACGGTACACAATCAAGTATCCTCTATCTTTCTTTAGAGACTGGAAGCCGGTCCAAGAGCGTCCCGACGGTTCATCTCCTATGGGTAGGATAGTGCCGGAATGCATGTCATGCTGAAATTTCTTGTAGGCTTCTGTATGTTCTCGTAATGTAAATGCTTCCTCGGGTAGATTGGTACCTTCCATCCAGGCAAGCGGCTGTCCTGCTAAAGTCGTAGCAAACAGATATTCAAATGAATAGTTTTCCGGAGCGAAGACTTCTCCTTTATATTTATCCGTATTTCTCCATTTGTTCAGGAACTCTATTTGCAGCTTTTCTGCCGGAACATATTTGGAAAGCATCCAGAGGTTACGCAAAGTCCAGTAAGGATAGTAGTTCTGCCAGTCGGTATAACGGTTTTCCAGAAAGATATTTCCATATTCATTGAACATGTGGTAGCCTCCGCGGCGGCTGGCTGTCGCATCAAGGTTGAAAATCACTTCCTCGTCCGTCTCTTCCAGCACTTTGTTGAATAAGCGGTGCAGGTTTGTTTCGGCTTCTTTACTGGGAATGGTGAGTCCGTCTATCTTGAATACTTTGATGCCGTATTCGCGATAAAGGCTGATGAGTGCTTGCGCATCTTTCTGCCAATCGGCAAAATCATTTTGTATGCTGGGATTGAACCAAAGACCGATTTCAATACCTAATTCCTTGCCACGTTTTACGATGGGATGCAAACCACGTGGATACTTTTGCGGGTCGGGTTTCCAGTAGTCTTTATTGTCCCAAATGTTCTTGAATGAACCGCGGGCTACAGCTGAATTAGGGCTTTTACCTATTTGCCAGCCATCATCAATCTGGAAATGGGTGATTCCCAGACGGGCGGCGCGTTCCAGTTCTTTCAAACAGAAGGATTCGTTTACTTTTGAGTCCTGGCTACGGTCTCCCCAGGTGTTCATCATAATCATCTCGTCGCGGTCGGCCCGGTAAGTACGTATATTCTTCTGATATGAACGAAGCGCTTGTAGTCGGCTCAGTTCACCTTCTCCGTATATTCCCAATACGCATCCGTATGTTTGGGTCCAACGGTCGGGAGTCACGTCTTTCTCGGTAATGCCCAGGCCGGTTACTGTAAACTTCCCGAAATCAGTCAGAAAATCCTTTCCTTGATAGGCTAATTGTACCGAAGAGCAGGGAGCCTCTTTTAAAAAGAAGATGCCACAGTTGTCCTCGCCATTAAAGGCAAACAGCAGATTGCCGCGATATCCCAGTTTGCGATAGGAAATAATCTCTTTCTCGAAAACCAGGTTGTTGTGCCAGTCGGTCACATCGGAAAATTCCACGCTGCGAGCGTGCCAATGTTGTCCTTGGAAATGGAACTGGTCTAGTACAGCGGTTACTTCTTTAGATTTCATGTCTTCGGCGAATTCAATATTCTTCCGGTCGGCTGCACTAACTTCTCTGCCTCCGAAAATACTGTTTACTGTTCCTCTTAAATAGGTGTCGCAGGCTATGGCTGGACAATCATCATAAATACGATATACCCGTTTTATATCTAGCTTCTCCAGGCTGAAAGAAACTTCTACTTTCAGATAAGCGGGAAATATTTTAGTCTCTTTTACGGGAACTACTTTGAGTGAACCGTTTGATGGTTGCGGCAAATTTTTCGTTACTCTGAAATCTGGAGTAAGGCTGTGGTTCTTCCATGATTTTCCATTACTCTTGTCGGTCAGGCGGTAAGTTATGATATTTCCCCCGTTCCACAAAAAGGTACGTTCGACCAAGCTGTTTCCGATGGTTAAAGTGTCATTTTTCAGACGGCCGTAACAAGTATCTTGTGCGTGTAACGAATATCCTCCGAAAAGGACAAATAATAATGTTAGAATATTTTTCATGATATGCGTGTTTTATTAATACTTAAATTGTAGTATCAACGTGTTTCTTACTTCTTGTTTTTTTCAATGATAAATATACGAGGCTCTTTTAATAATTTTTGTTCATTGAACTTCTGATTATCGGGAATCCCTTCTTTTTTTCCTACTCCCTCTTTCATCAGTGCTTTCAATTCCGGTAGGTGTTTCTGATATACTCCTCTCGGAGTGGTGTTGTACTTTTTACATAAGGAAGCTGCCATCCCGACAACTTCGCCCATCATTCCGGTGGTACGCATTACGCGGACAGTGCCCAGTGCCACATGGGTAACACTGATATTGCGGCCGGCCATAAAAAGATTCTCGATATTTCTAGAATATAGGCAGCGGTAGGGCACTGCGTAAGGATATATATGGATGTGTTTGGTTGCTGCTTTGAAGGGCGCATCAGGAAAGTGTGACGCATTGAGTGAATCCGGGAAATGCAGGTCGATGCTCCAGGTTGTGACGAAGGAGGCATCTTCGTGATAGACATTTTTGTCTATATCATCTTGCTTTAGAATATAATCGCCCAACAATCGGCGTGATTCGCGTTTCCCGGCAATATAGGCTACCCAGTCCAATGCGCGGTTCTTATATTTCTTGTTGTCCTTTAATTCATTTTTCAGAAAACTCCAGTTAGAATAGATGACCATTAAGCCATAATCACGTATACGTTCGAAGTCGTCGATTTGATTGAAGTTCATGCCGGTTTCCCATTTCCATTCACCCATCGTCACTTTTTCGCAATTCTTTTCATTGAATTGCAGGCCGTACGAGAAAATAGGGAAACGGGTAGGTTTACCTTTGTCTGCAGAGTACCATTGTACGGATGAACCCATTGTCATTTTGTCCGGTTGAATCGGTGCCAGCTCTTCTCCGTATTCGGTACGGGATTCGCGTCCCATGTTGTAGTCTGCACCGGCCAGATACCCGATGGTGCCGTCTCCGGTACAGTCGGAGAACAATGGTGCTTTCAGTTCCACTTCTTTTCCATTCTCTATATGCTTGATGATGACAGATTCTATTCTGTTGCCATCGGTCTTTACAGATATGGCGCGGTAGTTGGCATAAAGGGTGATATTCTTTTCATTGGCGATAAAAAGCTCCTTCTTTTCATCTTCATAGTTTGCGGCAGGTTTGGCATTTCCTTCTTTAGAATGTCCGAATTCTCTTATCATACGTCCCAGTCCGGAATTGGGGCCTACTCCGATATTGCCCCCTAAGTGAACCCTGACTTCAGAGCTATTATTGCCGCCAAGTACTGGGCGGTCGTTGATTAATGCCACTTTGCATCCCAATCTGGAAGCGGTTGCGGCTGCACACATACCGGCTATACCGCCACCAGTTACAATCACATCATAGGAGTATTGCTCCGGTTCGGCTGGAATATCCAGCATCTTTTTACGGAAATCTGTCAGTTGTGTGGCCTGAGCGGGAGGGAGCTGCCCTTTTTCCGTAGTAAAATAAATGGCATCGCAACGGCCATTAAAACCGGTCAAATCTTTTAATGTCAGACTAGAGCTTCCTGCTTTTACAGAGACTGTTCCGGCAGGTTGCCACATCCATTGTTTGCCCTCGTCCCCTAAAACCACTGGCAACTTTTTATTGTCGACGGCTAAAGTGAATTTTCCCGGTCCTTTACCATCATACCAGGGAGAAGTCCAGTTGTAGGTGCGTACAAATACATAATATGTACCGTCTTCAGGAAAAGAAATGGTAGTGGAGGCATCCTCAACCGGGACTCCCATTCCATGAGCCATCAGATAAGGTGAACCCATGAGGTCCATGAATTGCTGGTCTACTACCCATCCCCCCTTTCTGTCAAAGCTTTCTGCTTCCACCAATAACTTGCTGGGTACTTGTTTCCTATTGCCTGAGGGCTTGTTGGCTTGTTGAAATAGTAGAACCTGCTTGTTGGGTTTTATTTCGAAAGTAATTTTGGTCCCTTTGAACAATTCCTTTAGGGTGGCTTCAAGTGGGGCATTGGATACCAGCAAATCTTTTCGGGTATCAAGATTGGGCAGTTTGTCGGTATAGAATACATTGTAGCCGCTAGTCTTTTCAATTTGAGGTATAATCTGCTTGATAGTCTGCTGGTTTATAGATAAACTGATTTGGGCAAAGCTATTTCCCCAGAAGAACAGCACTCCCAGTAATATTGAAAATCGCGTAATTATTTTATTTTGTCTCATGTCTTATCATATCAGGTTAATTACTTTTTTACTTTAAGGAAGGTACGACAAAGACTAACCCTAATTAAGCTATTAGGGTATATTAAAACTATATTTCTCGAATGTTTAAATTTTATTGTCGCTGCCAGAAGTAGGTCATTGTGTCTGAGGTAAAAATCCTATAAAATCTATTCCATATACTTTTTGTTTTAGTTAATATAAAGGGCTATTTTACACTACTAATATATTATAATCGTATTGTCAGATTCTATCTTGTAATTAATGCCGCCAGCTTGGCTGATGTATTCCAATACATTGTTTAAACTGCCGTTTTTAATGATGCCATGATAAGTATATTGTTTGGCTTTCTCGTTTTTGAATATAAATTTGCAATTATACATTCGAGTAAGCATGGTACAAATTTCTTCAAAGGATTCACCATAGAGTGCTAGTTCGTTGCTTCTCCACAGTAAGTTGCTTGCATTAGGATGAAGCTCGCTTTTTTCGAACTGTCCATTGGTCAGGTTGCAAACGAGCCTTTCGTTTGGCTTCATATATGCCTCGTGTCTGCCGTCGTCTACTTTAACCTTTCCACTTATCAGGATTACAGCTACTGATTTATCGTCTTTATGTGCACGTATATTGAAGCTTGTACCTAACGCTTGTACATTGATACCATTTGCTTTCACGATGAAAGGCTTTTCCTTGTCCTTTGCAACTTCAAAATAGGCCTCTCCTTCCAGGGAGACCATACGTGTTTTCTTGTTGTAAGTGTTGTCATATACAATTCTTGAATCGGAATTGATGTAGACCTTTGTGCCGTCAGCCAAAATGATGTCGGCCTTCTGCCCGTTGGATACGGACATGGTGACTTCTGTATTGGCGTCATCGGCCGGTCGTTTGACTCCTGCATAATAGGCTCCGCTTCCCACTGCCAATATGATGCAGGCAACTGCAGCATAGCGCCCAATCTGACGCAGGAAACGGTTCCTTGTTTTCAGGACCTTCGTTTCCGTGGTGGAACTTGCGTCTATCTGGCTTAAAAGTTCGGTGAACATTTCATTTTGTACGGCTTTGTCCATCGTGTCCGGAGCCAGTGCCCAGCATTGCTGATAGTATGCGGAAAATTTCTGTTGAAAATCCGGTTGCTTAATCCATGATTTCAACTGTACATCTTCTTCAGGGCTGGTCAGTCCTCGAAAGAAACGATCCAAAAGTTCAATATGACTGTCTTTTTTATCCATGTTCTGTAGTATATATCTGTATGCCTGCCAAAACACTCACGGATTTTCGTGCTTTAACAATTATTTAGAAAGTAGAAGGAGAGGAAAAGCATGATGAATTTGCGTAATTCTTCTTTCAGTAGTTTCATAGTACGGTAGAAATGAGCCTCTACGGCACGTTCCGTCAAATCTAGCTGTGAGGCGATTTCCTTGTTGGACAGTTTTCCTGCTCTTTTCAGCTGAAAGACTTCCCGTGAAACTTCTGGCAGGCTTTGCAGAAGTTGCTCTATCTGTTTTTCAATGATGGAGACGTCCATATCCATCGTATCTTCCTCGATAGCCTCTGCTTCTGTTTTCAGCTTGTTTTCTACAAATTTGTTGTGTAATAATCTTCGTTCGGTTTCTTTGTATACCATGTTGCGTGCGATGGTGCATAGATATGCCGGAAAACTTTTCTCGGTATCCAGATTACTGCGTTTTTCCCATATCGTCATGAAGCTGCTTTGGGTGATGTCTTTGGCTAATGATTTGTCATATACGAGAAGGACGATGGTGTTGTACAGCCTGGCACTGTATTTTTCGTACAATGCTTCAAAGGCAAATTTATTGCCTTCTCTCAACTTGGCTACCAATAAAGTATCATTTTCTTTCTGCATATTGATTCATCTTACATTTACGCATTCTGAATGGTAGTGTCTTTGTATAGTAAAGTACTATTCCACATAGACTCTGAAAGAATGAACTACAAAGGTGGTGTTTTTATTATTTATTTAAAAGTTTTTTGCTGAAAATATACTTTGTGTGATTATTATTCAATTCTATATTCCACGATGAAGGAGGATGGCAGAAATAGTCATTTGCAGTATAAGAAGTGGTAAACTGATGGATGGGTTTAGGGGCTTATTGTCAATACTGTCTTATCCTGCTGGAGTGAATGAAGTGATATAGGCTTATCTGATGTCCGCCCCCCACATTAGTTTATTGCGAAGGGTATCAAAGAAAATATGGTTGAACCGTTTCACTACCTTTATGCTATAGTCGGCACGTGAGATGTGCAACTGGGTCGTTTCTTTGCAGGACTCGCTACGGCCGTCGATGGCAACCAAGAAGTTGTGGCTGCGGCTTTCCACATCAAGTGTAATTTCCCAGTCGTCACAAATGACGATGGGACGGACGTTGAGGCTGTGTGGAGCCACCGGGGTGATGGCAATGGTTTTACTGTGGGGCACAATGACCGGACCGCCGACGCTGAGTGAGTAGGCGGTGGAACCGGTAGGTGTGGAGATAACTAGGCCGTCAGCTTGATAAGTGGTCAACGGAGCGCCATTGATGGCGGCGTGGATACTGATCATGGACGAACTGTCCCGCTTCAATACGGCTATCTCATTGAGGGCGTAAGGGGATTGCATCAAGCGTTCATCGTCGCACCTCAGTTGCAGTACACTACGCTCTTCCACCTTATAGTGGTTGTTGTAGATTTCATCGAAGGTCTCTTCCATCTCTTCCGGTGAGATGTCGGCAAGGAAACCCAGCCGGCCGGTATTGATGCCCAATATGGGGATATTCTTCTTTCCTACACGGCTGGCTGCTTTCAGGAAAGTGCCGTCGCCACCGATGCTGATAACCATGTCGGCACAGAAATCATCTCCGTCAAACAATTCGGCGTCAGGTATGTTTAAATGTAAATCGGTAGTCAGGAAGTGATGGAATTCCCGGCAGATGCAGAGCTGTGCATTATGCTGTCCGAGCAACCGGAAGAGGTTTTCTGCATGCGAGGATTTCTTTGCTTGGTAGGTATTTCCGAATATGGCAAATTTCATAATCAATTCTGTTGGATTGAAGTGCAAAGATGCTATTTTTTTCTCAGAATGCTGCCAATATATAACTATTATTTGTACTTTTGTCCCAAACTATAAACCGAATTATGACTAGATTAAGCGTTAATATAAATAAGGTGGCAACGCTGCGCAATGCCCGTGGAGGTGATGTCCCGAATGTTGTGAAGGTAGCGCTGGATTGTGAAGACTTTGGTGCTGATGGCATTACGGTGCATCCCCGTCCTGACGAGAGGCATATCCGCCGTAAGGATGTATATGATTTGCGGCCGTTGCTGCGGACAGAGTTCAATATCGAGGGTTATCCTGCACCCGAATTTATGGATTTGGTCTTGAAGGTGAAACCGCATCAGGTAACTTTGGTGCCCGACAGCCCTACACAGCTGACTTCAAACGCAGGCTGGGATACCAAGACCCATTTTGACTTCTTGAACGAAGTGTTGGATGAGTTCAACAATGCTGGTATCCGTACTTCCGTATTTGTTTCCACCGATGCCGAAATGATAGAATATGCTGCCAAAGCCGGTGCCGACCGCGTGGAGCTATATACGGAACCTTATGCTACGGCTTATCCCAAAGGACGGGAAGCGGCTGTAGCTCCTTTTGTCGAGGCTGCCAAGGTGGCCCGCAGCTTAGGCCTGGGGCTGAATGCCGGACATGACCTGAGCCTGGTGAATCTGAATTATTTTTATCAAAACATTCCGTGGCTGGACGAGGTGTCCATCGGGCATGCGCTGATTAGTGACGCGCTGTATCTGGGATTGGAGCGTACGGTCAAGGAATATAAAAACTGTCTTCGCTGATGAATGTAATGTTGTTATTGGCCCAAGTGGCTCCGGCACTGACTGACTCTATTGCAGGTGCCAATCCGGTACTGACACAAGTAAACGCTTCCGACGAAATGAATTTATGGAGCATGGCCGTCAAGGGCGGCTGGATTATGGTTGTCCTGGGCTTGATGTCCGGACTTTGCTTTTACATCTTGTTCGAACGCAACTATGTTATCCGGAAGGCGGGGAAAGAAGACCCCCAGTTCATGGATAAGATAAAGGATTATATCCTGGGCGGGGAACTGAAAGCCGCCATTGCTTATTGTCGCAGTGTGGATACTCCCTCGGCCCGTATGATTGAAAAAGGCATCAGCCGTCTGGGACGTCCGGTGAACGATGTGCAGGCTGCCATCGAGAATGTCGGCAATTTTGAGGTTGCCAAGCTGGAGAAAGGCATGACGATTATGGCTACCATCTCCGGCGGTGCGCCTATGCTTGGGTTCCTCGGTACGGTGACCGGTATGGTGCGCGCGTTCTGGCAGATGGCGAATGCCGGAAACAATATTGACATAACGATGCTTTCCGGAGGTATCTACGAGGCAATGATTACCACGGTGGGCGGCTTGATAGTCGGCATCATAGCCATGTTTGCCTATAACTATCTGGTGACGCTGATAGACGGCGTGGTCAACAAGATGGAAGCCAAGACAATGGCATTCATGGACTTGCTGAACGAACCGGCGAAATGATTGATTAAAGAATTAGGAATTAAAAAATAAAGGCGTGTTAAAACGTAGAGTTAAAATATCACCCAACTTCAGCATGGCGTCCATGACGGACCTGATTTTCCTGCTGCTGATTTTCTTTATGATAACATCTACCATGGTATCGCCCAACGCTATCAAGGTATTGTTGCCGCAGGGAAAACAACAGACTTCCGCAAAGCCTTTGACGAGAGTCATCATAGATAAGAATCTGAATTATTATGCTGCTTTCGGAAATGACAAGGAACAGACGTTGACGCTTGAAGAGCTGACTCCTTTCCTGCAATCGTGTGCAGCGAAAGAGCCTGAAATGTATATAGCTTTGTATGCTGACGAAACAGTGCCTTACCGGGAAATCGTGAAGGTGCTGAACATTGCAAACGAGAATAAATTCAAGATGGTGCTGGCTACACGACCACCGGAAAACTAAATCGTACATTGTACATGGCTAAATTGTAAATGCAATGGTGAATCAGAAGAAGAAAGGAAAATATATAGGTATGGCAGGTGCACTTGTGGTGCATGTTGCCATTATTGCCCTTCTGATACTGGTAGGATTCACACTGCCGGAACCCTCGGAAGAAGGCGGTGTACCCGTTATGCTGGGAGAGGTGCCCGATGCACTGGGCGCTGCCGACCCTTCTTTAGTAAAGGTGGATGTCATGCCGGAGGAAACCGCTCCTCAGGTGCAGGAAACGGTGGAGCAGGACATCATTACGCAGGAAACTGAAGAAACCGTTGCCATAAAGCCCAAAGCCGAACCCAAGAAAAAGGAGGAGGTGAAGAAACCGGAAAAGACGGAAGCCGAAAAAGCGGAAGAGGCCCGCAAACTGGCAGCGGCAAAAGCCGAACGGGAACGTAAGGAAGCCGAGGAAGCTGCCCGTAAACGGGTAGCTGGCGCTTTTGGCAAAGGTGCCCAAATGGGTAGTAAAGGCGATACGGAAGGCGAAGGTATTCAAGGAAGTCCTACGGGAAATGCTCCGTCCGGAGCCACTTCGGGTACGGGAGGCTACGGCTCGTTTAATTTGGGCGGACGTTCTCTTGGTGAGGGCGGATTGCCGCGGCCGGTATATAATGTGCAGGATGAAGGTAGGGTTGTGGTGACCATCACAGTGAACCCTGCCGGACATGTGATAGCAACCAGCATCAACCGCCAGACCAATACCGTCAATCCCGCATTGCGGAAAGCGGCAGAGGATGCTGCCAAGAAAGCCCGTTTCAATGCGGTAAGCGGCTTGAACAATCAGACGGGAACAATAACGTATTATTTTAATCTAAAATAAGAGGAGGAACAATTATGGGTACAGTTTATGTTTTTTTTGCCGACGGATTTGAAGAAATAGAAGCTTTTACTTCTGTGGATGTGATGAGACGCGCCGGACTGAACGTAGAAATGGTGACGGTAACCCCTGATGAAATAGTGACGGGAGCACACGATGTTCCGGTCTTGTGCGATAAGAATGTAGTGAACTGCGACTTCTTTGATGCAGAGCTTGTATTATTGCCTGGCGGTATGCCGGGTGCGTCCACTTTGGAGAAGTGTGGAGAACTGCGTAATCTGGTACTGCGTTTTGCCCAAGAGCAGAAACCGATTGCTGCTATTTGTGCGGCTCCTATGGTATTGGGTAAGCTGGGATTGCTGAAAGGCAAGAAGGCTACTTGCTATCCCGGCTTTGAACAGTATTTGGAAGGTGCCGAATGTACGGGTGCTCCGGTAGAAAGAGACGGCAATATCATCACTGGTAAAGGACCGGGCGCTGCCATGGAGTTTGCATTGGCCGTAGTGGAGCTGTTGCAAGGCAAAGAGAAGGTGCAGGAACTGAAAGAAGCTATGTGCGTAACGGATTTATGATTTAAAATCATAAATCATAAATCATAAATCATAAATCATAAATGGTTCAGTATGCTCTGATTGTTGCCGGTGGCAAGGGCTTGCGCATGGGGACCGAACTCCCCAAACAGTTTCTCCCGATAGGGGGGAAACCTGTTTTGATGCGCACTCTGGAGGCGTTTTATGACTACAATGCTGAGATACGGATAATATTGGTGCTTCCCCACAGCCAGCAGGATTACTGGAGGCAGCTGTGCAGGGAGTACTGTTTTTCATTGCCGCATGCCATTGCAGATGGAGGGGAGACGCGGTTCCACTCCGTAAAGAACGGTTTGGCTTTGGTCAAGACACCTGCTTTGGTCGGTGTGCACGATGGGGTGCGTCCGTTCGTGGCCCGGGAAGTGATTGCACGCTGTTATGACTTGGCAGCCGAGAAAAAGGCCGTAATTCCGGTAATCGGTGTGGTGGAGACCGTTCGCCGTATGGAAGGGGAAAGCAGTGTGACTGTCGGCAGGGATGATTATAGATTGGTGCAGACTCCCCAGGTTTTTGATGCGGAACTGCTGAAAGCGGCATACGAGCAGCCCTATACACCCCATTTTACCGATGATGCTTCTGTGGTGGAGGCATTGGGTGTATCTGTCTTTTTGACGCCGGGAAATCGGGAAAACATTAAAATAACCACTCCTTTTGATTTAAAAATAGCCACAGCTCTGATAGGTTCATGTTCGATTTAGCCACGCGTGACATAAAATATTTGTCGGGCGTCGGGCCGCAGCGTGCTTCGGTGCTCAATAAGGAATTGGGCATTTACTCCTTGCACGATTTGCTATATTACTTTCCATATAAATATGTAGACCGCAGTCGGATTTATTATATTCAGGAGATCGATGGGACGATGCCCTATATTCAGCTGAAAGGTGAAATACTAAGTTTTGAGACGGCTGGAGAAGGGCGCCAGCGCAGGTTGATTGCTCATTTCTCGGACGGTACGGGGGTGGTGGACCTGGTTTGGTTCCAGGGCATCAAATATTTGGTAGGGAAGTATAAAGTGCATCAGGAATATATTGTGTTCGGAAAACCGACCTTCTTCAATGGTAGAATAAATATGGCTCATCCGGATATAGACTCTGCTTCGGATTTGAAATTGTCGTCCATGGGGTTACAACCTTATTATAATACGACTGAAAAGATGAAACGGAGTTCTCTCAATTCGCATGCCATCGAGAAGATGATGAATACGGTGGTGCAGCAGTTGCGTGAGCCGTTGCCCGAGACCCTTTCTCCCGCTATACTTGCCGAGCATCATCTGATGCCGTTGACGGAAGCTTTGGTCAATATACACTTTCCCGCTAATCCGGATTTATTGCGTAAGGCACAGTATCGCCTGAAGTTTGAGGAGCTTTTTTACGTACAGTTGAATATCCTGAGGTATGCAAAAGACCGTCAGCGGAAATATCGCGGTTATATTTTTGAAAGGGTGGGCGAAGTGTTTAATACTTTCTACTCCCGTAATCTTCCTTTTGAACTGACCAATGCACAGAAGCGGGTATTGAAGGAAATCCGTAAGGATGTAGGCTCAGGAAAGCAGATGAACCGCTTGCTGCAAGGGGATGTGGGAAGTGGAAAGACGCTTGTCGCACTGATGAGTATGTTGATGGCGCTCGATAATGGCTTTCAGGCATGCATGATGGCACCTACCGAGATTTTGGCAAACCAGCACTATGAAACCATCCGTGAGCTGCTGTATGGAATGGAGGTACGTGTGGAACTGTTGACCGGTTCTGTTAAGGGCAAGCGGCGCGAAGCTATCCTTGCCGGTTTGTTGACGGGAGACATACATATACTGATAGGTACCCATGCCGTCATTGAAGATACGGTGAATTTTGCTTCGCTCGGTTTGGTTGTGATTGACGAGCAGCATCGTTTCGGTGTGGCCCAACGGGCACGGTTGTGGACAAAGAATGTGCAGCCTCCCCATGTATTGGTGATGACGGCAACCCCGATTCCCCGTACATTGGCAATGACGCTTTATGGCGATTTGGATGTGTCTGTCATCGATGAATTGCCTCCCGGACGTAAACCGATTGTCACTCTTCATCAGTTTGATAGCCGTCGGATAAGCTTGTATCAGTCCATGCACAAGCAGATTGCCGAAGGCCGGCAGGTCTATATTGTCTACCCGCTGATTAAGGAAAGCGAAAAGATTGACTTGAAGAATCTTGAAGAAGGGTATCTGCATGTTTGTGAAGAGTTTCCCGAGTGTAGGGTTTGCAAGGTACATGGAAAGATGAAACCTGCTGAAAAGGATGCTCAGATGCAATTGTTCGTATCCGGCGAGGCACAGATAATGGTGGCTACCACCGTGATTGAGGTAGGTGTAAATGTGCCCAATGCTTCGGTGATGGTGATTGAGAACGCCGAGCGTTTCGGGCTGTCCCAGCTTCATCAGCTTCGGGGACGTGTAGGACGTGGAGCTGACCAGTCCTATTGTATCCTGGTTACCGGCTACAAGTTGGCGGAGGATACAAGGAAGCGTTTGGAGATAATGGTGCGGACTAATGACGGCTTTGAAATAGCGGAAGCAGACTTGAAACTACGTGGTCCTGGAGATTTGGAGGGGACACAGCAGAGCGGCATTGCTTTCGATCTGAAGATTGCCGATATAGCCCGTGACGGACAACTGCTGCAATATGTCCGTGAAGTAGCGCAAACGGTGGTGGATGCAGATCCACATGGCATGTTGCCTGAGAACGAGGTCTTGTGGCGACAACTGAAAGCGTTGAGAAAAACGAACGTTAATTGGGCTGCCATTAGCTGAAAAAACGGTTAAACATGCACTTTTATTGCATTTTATGTTGTAAAACATGTTTGCTTGTAAATCTCCTATCTATAGGGGATTAAGACATCTTTGCGAGCTTTACAGTTTCCTCCTCTTCGAAAAAATAGTTAATGACTGATGTCGTTTTTCAGAGAGAAATGTTACCTTTGGGAGAATTTTTGAAAATCAATCTGGATATTCGCGTAGAACAAGTGGTGTTTGATTTGCCGAGATGCTTGCAACGGATATCAAAATGAATGACGAAACGGATGAATTTTAATTGGATAAAAACTGCTTTATTGGCTGCGACGGCAATGGTTAGCTTGAATTCTTTCTCGCAAGACCTGATTGCCCGCCAGGCCCCCATCGACAGAAAACTTAAGAGTGTAGATTCACTGGCTTTGCAAAAACAGATACGTGCGGAACAATCATTGTATCCGGGTTTGGATTTGTATCCCAACTGGAATAACGAATTCGTACAAGCCTATGGCAATGCGATTGTGCCTGAGAGCTATACATTTGATTTGACCGGTTTTTGTATGCCTACTCCCAATACCCGTATCACAGATGTATTCGGTTACCGTCCCCGGAGAAGAAGAGCTCATTATGGTTTGGATATCAAGGTGTATGTAGGCGATACAATCCGTGCGGCTTTTGATGGAAAAGTACGCGTTGTCAAGAATCAAGGTCGTCGTGGATACGGCAAATACGTCGTTATTCGTCACGACAATGGCTTGGAAACAGTTTACGGACACTTGTCTAAACAATTAGTTGATACAAACCAGTTGGTAAAAGCCGGCGAACCGATTGCATTGGGAGGAAATACCGGACGTTCTACCGGTTCACACCTTCACTTTGAAACCCGTTTCTTGGGTATTCCCATCAATCCTGCGCTTATGTTTGATTTTGAAAAGCAGGATATCGTAGCTGATTCCTATACTTTCCATAAGACAAAAGGCTCTTCCGGTACGGCGCGTAGCATGGCATCGGGTGAAGGTCTGTTCTATAAGGTAAAGAAGGGAGACACATTGGGACGGATTGCAGCACGTCAGGGAACCTCCATCGACAAGCTTTGCAAACTGAACAGAATTACGCGTAAAACAATCCTGAGACCGGGACAAGTATTGCGCTGCTCATAAAAACGTAAACAATCTCTATAGAAGAGGGTACTTTAATAGATTTTAGAGTGCCCTCTTTTTCTTTTTCTTTAATTATTCCTATCTTTGCAGCGCACTGTGAAAAAAGGAAATGAAAGATACCAAGCAACAATTTGAACATGTCATTGCGGTTTGCCGTGACTTGTTCTCTAAGAAACTTCATGATTACGGTCCGGCGTGGCGCATTCTTCGTCCGTCTTCCGTAACAGATCAGATATTCATCAAAGCCAACCGTATCAGAAGTATTGAAACGAAAGGGGTGACTTTGGTAGACGAAGGCATCCGTTCTGAATTCATAGCTATTGTCAACTATGGAATTGTAGGGCTGATACAGTTGGAACTTGGTTATGCCGAAGCTGCCGATATGACCAATGAAGAGGCATTGGTGCTGTATGACAAATATGCCAAAACCTCTTTGGAGTTGATGCTTGCCAAAAATCATGATTATGATGAGGCTTGGCGTAGTATGCGTATCAGTTCGTATACGGATTTAATATTGATGAAGATTTACCGGACAAAGCAGATTGAAAGCTTGTCCGGGGAGACTTTGGTTTCGGAAGGTATTGATGCCAATTATATGGATATGATTAACTATTCCGTATTCGGCTTAATTAAGATTGAATTTGGAGATTGACAAGAAACATATTGTCGGGAAAGTTTGGGTGAACCTCTGCCGTTTTCTGCTGGGGGCTTTGTTCATATTTTCCGGATTTGTGAAAGCTGTTGATCCGTTGGGTTTCTTCTATAAAATTCAGGATTACCTGACGGCTTTCGGCATGATTTCCTGGTTTCCTTCTTATGCGCCCTTGCTGGTAGGGATAGTGTTGTCTGCCATAGAGTTCAGTGTAGGTGTTTTCTTGTTTTTGGGTATACGCCGGAAGGTGGCATCTGCATTGGCATTATTGCTGATGGTTGTAATGACTCCGCTGACACTTTATCTGGCTTTGGCGAATCCGGTATCCGACTGCGGATGCTTCGGTGATGCGTGGATATTGACCAATTGGCAGACTTTCGGCAAGAACGTAGTATTGTTGGTGGCGGCAGTATCTGTATTCAAGTGGCAGGATTTACTGGTACGTTTCATTACTCCGAAGATGGAGTGGATGATTTCCATGTATACGTTTCTATTTGTGTTTGCGTTGTCCTTCTATTGCCTGGAGAATTTGCCGATACTTGATTTCCGACCTTATAGAATTGGAGCGAATATCAAGGCGGGCATGGAAATTCCGGAAGGTGCTAAACCAAGCGTGTTTGAAAGCCGGTTCATTTTGGAAAAAGGAGGAAAGCGTCAGGAATTTACATTGGATAACTATCCGGACAGTACATGGACGTTTGTAGAATCGCGTACGATACTGAAGGAAAAAGGTTATGAACCTCCCATTCACGATTTTTCCATGATGAGTCTGGATACATGGGAAGATATAACGGACAGCGTACTGTCGGATAAAGGATATACGTTTCTGCTGGTTGCCCATCGGATAGAAGGAGCGGACGACAGTAACATCGACCTTATCAATGAAATATACGATTACAGTGTGGAGCATGGTTATGGCTTTTATGCCTTGACTTCATCTCCGGAAGACGAGATAGAATTGTGGCGTGACAAGACTGGAGCAGAATACCCTTTCTGCCAGACAGATGATATTACGCTGAAGACCATTATCCGTTCAAATCCCGGTTTGCTGTTGGTAAAGGACGGAACAATTTTGAATAAGTGGAGTGACAACCGGCTGCCTGATGAATATGTGCTGACCGATAGCCTGGACAAGTTGGAATTGGGCAAGCAGAAGCAGGAAAGTGACTTACAAACAATAGGCTATGTGTTGTTGTGGTTCATCCTTCCTCTGATGATGGTGCTTTGTGTCGATATTTTAGTCGTAAGGCGCCGGGAGAAACAACGCCTCAGACAACAATAGTATCAAATAGTAAATAGTAAATTGTCAAATAGTAAATACATTAACCCTTTTAATAATAAAACAAAATGAGAAAAAACATTGTTGCAGGAAACTGGAAAATGAACAAAACCCTCCAAGAGGGTATTGCTCTTGCAAAAGAACTGAATGAAACATTGGCTAACGAAAAGCCTAACTGTGATGTAATCATCTGTACTCCGTTTATCCACCTGGCATCTGTTACTCCTTTGGTAGACGCTGCCAAGATTGGTGTAGGTGCAGAAAACTGTGCAGACAAGGAGTCAGGCGCATATACCGGCGAAGTATCAGCTGCTATGGTTGCTTCTACTGGTGCAAAATATGTCATTCTGGGTCACTCTGAACGTCGTGCTTACTATGGTGAAACAGTTGCTATTCTGGAAGAAAAAGTAAAATTGGCTTTGGCTAACGGTCTGACTCCGATTTTCTGTATCGGTGAGGTATTGGAAGAACGTGAAGCAAACAAGCAGAATGAAGTGGTAGCCGCTCAGCTGGCTTCTGTATTCTCTTTGTCTGCCGAAGATTTCTCTAAGATTATTTTGGCTTACGAGCCGGTTTGGGCTATCGGTACCGGTAAGACTGCTACTGCAGAACAAGCACAGGAAATCCACGCTTTCATCCGTTCCTTGATTGCTGAAAAGTATGGTAAGGAAATTGCTGACAACTGCTCTATCCTTTATGGTGGCAGCTGTAAGCCTTCTAATGCAAAGGAACTGTTTGCCAACCCGGATGTTGACGGCGGTCTGATTGGTGGTGCTGCCTTGAAGGTTTCTGACTTCAAGGGTATCATCGATGCCTTTAATTAAATAGTTGAAAGCTGAAAGTTGAAAATGGATTGCATGTCGTATCTGCATAACTGTTTTCCATTTTCAGCTTTCCATTTTCCGTTATATAAAGATATTGACTCATGAAAAAGCTTGGTTTACTTTTAGTTGCATGTTTCGCTTTTGCAACGATTTCTGTAGCGCAGAATAATATTGTGAAAAGCCTGGAACGTAATGTGCCGGGACAAGGCAAGGTGACTATCCATCAAGATGCACGCATTGCGGCATTGATAGGTTCGGAGTATGTTCCTGCCGGTTCGGATGAGCAGAAAGTGATTAAAAGTTCGGGTTACCGCATACAAGTTTATGCAGGGAATAATACCCGTCAGGCCAAGAACGAAGCTTATGCGGTAGCTACCCGCATCAAGGAACATTTTCCCGAACTTACAGTTTATACCTCTTTCAATCCCCCTCGTTGGCTGTGCCGTGCAGGAGATTTCCGCAGTATCGAAGAAGCGGATGCCATGATGCGTCAGTTGCGGGCTACTGGTGTATTCAAGGAAGTTTCTATCGTGAAAGAGCAGATAAACATCCCCTTATAAAGAATTATCATGTTAGGAAAAGAAGAAATTGTATCTCCTTCATTAGATGAATTGAAGGAACATTATCACCGCATCCTTACTCTGTTGGGTGAAGATGCCGGACGTGAAGGTTTGCAGAAGACACCTGAACGGGTGGCGAAGGCCATGTTGTCGTTGACGAAAGGGTATCATATGGACCCTCACGAGGTACTCCGTTCAGCCAAGTTTCAAGAAGAATACAGTCAGATGGTGATTGTGAAAGACATTGATTTCTTCTCGCTTTGCGAACATCACATGCTTCCCTTCTACGGAAAGGCACATGTGGCATATATTCCTAACGGCTACATTACCGGACTGAGCAAGATAGCCCGCGTAGTGGATATTTTCTCTCACCGCCTGCAAGTGCAGGAACGTATGACTCTCCAAATAAAAGAGTGTATTCAGGAGACGCTGAATCCGCTGGGGGTTATGGTTGTTGTGGAAGCCAAACACATGTGCATGCAGATGCGCGGAGTAGAGAAACAGAACTCCATTACCACTACATCCGATTTTACCGGAGCATTCAACCAAGCGAAGACCCGCGAGGAATTTATGAATTTAATCAGGCATAATTCTTGACGGAGAACTCCCCGAATTGAATTTAAAAATTCAGGATGACTCTGTCTCCCAGCCGCTTTGCCATGATGCTTTTTACTTTGTTCAATTCGTTGTAGCGCTCCATGATGCTGTTACACTGGGTTTCATCATTGGCTATGGCAGGGTTCTGTAACGCAAATAGGGTATGCTTCAATTCTTCGCAGACGATGGCATATTTGAAGTTTATCATTAACCGTGGAATTAGCTCATAGAGGCGTTCTTCGTCCGTCACCATTTGTTCTATCTGTGATTTCCTTAACTGATAGCGGTTGCTGATAAGTTCCACACTCAGCTTGCTGATGACGGGGTCGGGATGCGCCACAAAATACCGTTCGGCGGTAAAACCCTCATTGTGGATACGTTCGGTAGCCTCTGTCAGGATTTGCCGGTGAAGCGGATTGTGGAAGGCAAGCTCGTCCTCTTTTAAATCATTGACTATATATTCAGTTACAGTGATAGGGGTTTCCTGCCCCTCTTCATTGGTGACATTGCACATCACCCGCTCACCATAGAGCACTACCATCTTCAGAATAAGTCGTTCGTATTTATAGAACTCCTGGCCCTCCTTGCCCTCCTGTGGGATGAAGGATACATATTCTTCCTCGGGTGGAAAAGGTGGAGGTGTTTCGGAAGGGAGACCGGCAGGCAGTGATTCGGACGGATAGCCAGCTTGTTGTGCGTCGGGGCTGGTAGCTGTAGCTGCAGTATGACTGCCATTGACACCTGCTTCTGCATTGGCTCTTGCGGCATTGGCCGACCGACGCTCGCGTTCTGCTCGCTCAGCTTGTTGCTCGGCTTGCTTTTCGCGACGCTTGGCAACCTCAGAAACCAGCAGTTTATCTTCTACGTGCAATAATTGGGCGCACTCCTTGATATAGACATCACGCACAATGGCTTCGGGAATGATGGAAATGCTCTGCACAAGGTTTCCGATAAGCTCGGCACGCTTGATGGGGTCTTTTCCTGCATCTTCCAGCAACAGATTGGTTTTGAAGCGGATAAAGTCCGTTTCATTCTCTTGTATGAAGGCCTGGAACTCCGTCGCATTGTGTTTGCGTGCAAAGGAGTCCGGGTCGTCACCGTCGGGCAGGAGGCAGACTTTGACGTTCATGCCTTCTTCCAGCAACATATCAATACCTCGGATAGAGGCCTTTATACCGGCAGCGTCACCGTCGTAGAGCACTGTCATATTGTTGGTGAAACGATGAATCATCCGGATTTGTCCGGGTGTCAATGCCGTGCCCGAAGAGGCAACCACATTCTCTATGCCCGATTGGTGCATGGAAATGACATCCGTATAACCTTCGACCAGAAAGCAACGGTCTTGTTTCACAATGGCTTGTTTGGCAAAATATATGCCATACAGTTCATTGCTTTTATGATAAATTTCCGATTCAGGCGAGTTGACGTACTTCACCTTGACGCCTTTGGTGGCGCCGGCAAGCACACGTCCCCCGAAAGCCACCACCTTGCCGGAGAGAGTGTGTACCGGAAAGATGACCCGCCCCCAGAAGCGGTCGCGCAGTCGGTGGTCGTCCGTCTCGTAGCAGAGGCCGGTCTTGACAAGATAATCCTTTTTATAGCCTTTTTTCAAAGCTTCCTGGGCAAGGGCATCGTGGCTCTCGGTACAATAGCCCAACTGGAACTTCTCGATGATGTCATCCCGGAAGCCGCGGCTGCGGAAATAGGCCATGCCGATACTCTGTCCGTCTACGTGGTTCTTTAGGATATTCTGGAAGTAGTCACGGGCAAAGTTGTTCACAATGAAGAGGCTTTCCCGTTCGCTCTGTGCTATCTTCTCCTCGCTGGATAGTTCGCGTTCTTTGATTTCAATGCCGTATTTTTTTGCGAGATATTTCAGCGCCTCAGGATAAGACATCTGTTCGTGCTCCATGATGAAATGCACTGCATTTCCTCCTTTTCCGCAGGCAAAGCACTTGCAGAGCCCTTTGGCGGGGGATACATAGAAAGAAGGGGTTTTGTCATCGTGGAAGGGACACAGTCCTACATAATTCACGCCGCGTTTGCGCAGGGTAACGAAGTCCGATACGACATCGTATATTTGTGCGGCATCGAGAATTCTGTCTATAGTGGGTTGGTCTATCATGAAAGCGGTTCTATTAACAGTGCAAAGATAAAAAAAATCCCTCGTTGAGGACGAGGGAACCTGATGTTTTCACAATGGACATCTTTTCTATTTAATCTTTTCTCTGATTTTGGTCAGATACTTCTTCATGCCTTCCGCATCCTTGTTGTTGATGATTTCCAGCAGATTCTTCAGTTCCAGGCGGATGTTCTCCACTTGTGAGGGAGTGCGCGGGTTGAAGAGAATTTCTTGGAGCAAGTAGTCATCTTCACTCAGCAGTCCTTTGGCAATAGCCATGTGCTTCTTGAATGTAGTGCCTGGAGCTTCCTGGTGTTTCATTACCGCTGCAAACACGAAGGTGGATACAAACGGAATGGACAGCGAATAGGCTACAGTCTCATCATGCTCGTCGAATGTATATTCGAAGATGTTCAGTTTCATTGTCTGGTAGAGGTCCTTGAAGAAGATTTTTCCCAAGTGGTCACCTTCGCTGATGATGATGGCATTCTCTGTATTCAGATTGCTGAGACTGGCAAAAGTAGGGCCGAACATGGGATGTGTCGATACATATCGGAAACCGCTTTCTTCGTAAAATTTCTTCAATCCGGTCTTTACCGAAGCAATGTCACTGATGATGCAGTCCTTAGGCAGTACTGGCAGCACTTGGCGGAAGGCGTCCAGTGTGTATTTCACCGTAGCGGCATTGATGACCAGTTCCGGCTCGAACTCCTTGATTTCCTCCAATGTAGTGAAGCGGTAGGTGTTGTAGACAAAACGCAGTTGGTGCGGGTTGACATCGAACACAGCCGTCTCGTGCTGGAAACTCAATATATCTGTAAAGAAAGAGCCCATTTTTCCGGCCCCAAGTATAAGTATTCTCATGATGTTTAATGTGCTAATGTGCTAATGTGCTTATTGCCATGCGGCATCACTGCGCAGCCAATAAGCACATTGGCACATTAAATAATTACTTATTTATAATTTCCATTTGTTGCCTCACACTTTCTTCGTGTATCGCCTCAAATACCTTTTTGATGAATTCAGCATCCATGCCACACAATGCGCCTTGCGAGCCGCGTTTCTCGAGGATTTCGTTGTAGCGTCCGGTTTGCAGGATGGTCATGTCATGCTCTTTTTTGTATGTACCGATTTCACGTGCCACACGCATCCGTTTGGCCAGCTCCTGAATAAGATTGTTGTCGCATTCGTCTATCTGCTTGCGCAATTCGCTGAGGTTCTCGGTGCTTTGTGTTTCCTTGCGGATGACCAGCAGGTTGAGGATGTAATCCAGCACATCCGGGGTGACTTGCTGGGCTGCATCGCTCCAGGCACAGTCCGGGTTGCAGTGGCTCTCGATAATCAGTCCGTTGAAGCCCAAATCCATAGCTTGCTGGCAGAGTGGAGCAACCAGTTCGCGCTTTCCACCTATGTGGCTGGGGTCACAGATAATAGGAAGGTTGGGAATTCGGCGGCGCAGCTCAATGGGGATATGCCATTGGGGCAAGTTACGGTAGAGCTTTTTGTCATAGCTGCTGAATCCGCGATGGATGGCACCCAGACGTTTCAAGCCTGCATTGTTGATACGTTCCAAAGCTCCAATCCACAGCTCCAGGTCAGGATTTACCGGATTCTTCACCAGTACCGGGATATCTACGCCTTTCAGTGCATCGGCAATTTCCTGTACGGCGAAAGGATTGGCGGTGGTACGTGCACCTACCCAAAGAAGGTCAATTCCAGCCTTCAGGCATTCGTATACATGTTTGGCGGTAGCTACTTCTGTTGAAACGTACATGCCGGTTTCTTTCTTTACCTCCTTCAGCCATGCAAGGCCGTCTACGCCTACTCCTTCGAAGCCGCCCGGTTTGGTGCGCGGTTTCCAGATGCCGGCACGGAATAGCTTGAGGCCTTTGTCTGCCAATTGTTTGGCGGTGCTCATTACTTGTTCTTCGGTTTCGGCACTGCAGGGGCCGGCTATTACCATAGGGCGTTTGTCTTCAACACCAGGTAATGTGATAGGTTCTAATTCGAGTTCCATATTCTTTATTTGTTTAATAATATTCTTTAATTATGCTTTTTCTTCCTTGTGACGTTTCCTCCTTTTCAGAAGACTTTCTGAGCAAGGTCCCGGAGATTTAGTAAAACGTCGGAGAAGATTTACTAAATCGTTCCTCCCGTTTTAGTAAATCTCCGGTGGAGTTTTAGTAAACGGGATTCCGGCTTTAGGGTGTTCATCTCTTACTTGTAAGCATTTATTTCATGTCCTTGATACGCTTCAATGCTTCTGCCAGTTTATTGTCCTTACAGCAGAGGGAGATGCGGATATACCGTTTCCCGTTACTTCCGAAGATAAACCCGGGAGTAATGAATACTCTGGCTTTATGCAGCACGTGTTCAGTCAGTTCTTCCACGTCTGTACAGCTGTCGGGGATTTTGCCCCAGAGGAACATGCCTACCTGGTTTTCGTCGTAGGTGCAACCCAAGGTATGCATGATTTCTCCTGCCAACTGACGGCGGTTGCGGTAATTCGCGTTGTTGCCGTCATACCAGTCTTGCTCTGCTTCCAGGGCAGTGGCGGCTGCCAGTTGCATGGCACGGAACATACCGCTGTCGATGTTGCTCTTTACTTTCAATATCCATTGCACGAAGTCGGCATTCGAGGCAAGCATGCCGATACGCCATCCCGGCATGTTGTGGCTTTTGCTCATGGAATTGAATTCTATGCAGCACTCTTTGGCACCCGGAATACTGAGGATGCTGATGGGATGTTCGTTCAGGATGAAACTGTAGGGGTTGTCGTTTACGATGACGATGTCCTTGCGGCGTGCGAAGTCCACCAGTTTCCGGTACAGTTCCGGTGTTGCGTTCGCCCCGGTGGGCATATTGGGATAGTTGGTCCACATCAGTTTTACACGGCTCATGTCCATCCGTTCCAGTTCGTCGAAGTCGGGCATCCAGCCGTTTTCTTCTTTCAAGTTATAGTTCACGACCTCGGCACCCAGAATCTTGCTTAATGAAGTATAGGTGGGATAGCCGGGATTGGGAACCAATACTTGTTCACCGGGGTTGACAAAGGCCAGCGTCACGTGCAGGATGCCTTCTTTGGAGCCGATGAGCGGTTGTATCTCTGTGTTGGGATTCAATGCTACACCGTACCATTTTTGGTACCAGTCCGCAAAACCGCGGCGCAATTCGGGGATACCTACGTAGGGCATGTAACCATGTCCGTCCGGATTGCAGGCAGCTTCGCAAAGTGTCCGGATTGTCTTTTCGGAAGGCGGCATGTCGGGGCTTCCGATTCCCAGGCTGATGACATCCATTCCTTCGGCATTCATTTGTGCCACTTCTTTCAGCTTCTTCGAAAAGTAGTATTCGCTTACGCTTGCCAGGCGGTCGGCAGGCTTTATTCTACACGTTTGATTTTCCATCTTCATATTCTCCTAATATTTTCAGTTCTTTGGTCAGCGGTGTGATGGCCGCAATGGATTGTTTATATCTCAGCACATTGTCGAAGACGACATCTACGTAAAACTGGTATTCCCATTCACGCCCGATGATGGGCAGTGATTGTATCTTGGTCAGGTTGATGCGGTAGAAAGACAAAATAGACAATACCTGGGAAAGGCTTCCTTCAGTATGGGGAAGTGTGAATACCATGCTTGCCTTGTTGACGTCCTTGCTGCGATGCCGGTTCAGTTCATCTACTTGCCAAGGGTCGGCTACGACCAGGAAACGGGTGAAGTTATGTTTGTTGGTTTCGATACCTTCCTGCAGGACCTTCATGCCATAACGCTCTGCAGCAGCTTTGGAGCAGATAGCTGCATGGCCTTTCAGATGTTCCTGTTGGATGATTTCGGCACTGCGGGCGGTATCTTCGCCTTCCACCACTTTGATTCCGGGGTGTTGCCCCAGGAATTCACGGCATTGCATTAGGGCGATAGGGTGGGAGTTGACTTCGGTAATATCATCCCAGTCTTCATCGGGCAGGCAGACAAAACTATGGGAAATACGCAGCTTGTACTCGCCGACAATCTGTGCGCCACTTTGGCGTAATAGCTCATTGTTATGCAGCAAACTACCTGCAATGGTGTTTTCTATTGCCAGCATTCCTATGGTCTGACTGTCTTTTTTGATGGCACCGAACACGTCTTCAAAGTTGGCGCAACAGATTAACTCTATTTCTTCTCCTTCGAAGTACTTGTGTGCGGCGATGTCGTGATACGAGCCTAATGTTCCTTGAATGGCTACCTTTTTCATTATTTTTATTTTCTTGGTTATGCTATAAAAAAAATCCCGCTTCCATACGATGGAGCGGGATTCTGTATATTTACTTGTTTCTCTATTCAGTCCTTAAGCATCACTGTCACTTGATACATACAAACTCCCGCTCTACTTTCTGGCTAAAGTAAAAGTAAAAAAAGAAGTAATATGCATAAGTAAATGACTTCATACTTGTATTCTCTGTTTTTGAATTACGTGACAAAAGTAATGCTTTTCTTTTATATACAAACAAAAAACAATGTTTTTTTTAGGGATAGTAGCAATTTAACTTATTTCCCTTTAACTTGTACAATGACTTGAACCGGACGATGGTCGGATGAAATGGTGTCTTCTATGACTTTCCGGTATTGTACGTCAAACCGATACCCATTCTTGGAATAGCCGTAGATGTAGTCTATACATCGGTTGGGACGGTCTGCCGGGAAAGTATAAGAGGTTGTGTCATTGAGGGTGGCAAAATGTTTTGCCAATTCCAGCTGGGGAGCGCTTGCTGGTGCAGAGTTCATGTCGCCTGCCATAAAGATGGGCTTATCGACGTTTTGCAAGGCTTTTTCTATCAATGGTACGGCAAGGAGCTGGTCTTCTGGAGTGAGGGACTGGTGTGTGGCACAAAATACATAATCTTTAAATTCTGCAATAATGAGGGTACGTTTTTCTTCCCGTCCGGGCATTGGAATGATTTTGTATTTTATGGGTATCTCTCTGGAGAGGATTCCGATGCCGTAGCTTCCACCCTGAAAAGGAATGGCTGCTGCATAAGTCCCGTGCATTCCGGTCAGTTTTTCTAGTTCTCCGAGAGCATGGATTCCTTTGTTGCGCACCGTTACACTGTCAAGTTCCTGCAGGGCGACTATGTCCGGAGAAGTTTGACTGATAACATTGGCAATGCGTCGGTAATTGTACTCCTTGTCCATACCGATGCAATTATGTACGTTATAGGACAATATGTTCACTTGCTGTGCATGGGCAGGTGCGAACATCAGTACAAAAAGTACTGATAGAAATAAATTTCGTTTCATTGGCGGCAATAATTGAATTTGTTATAATCCTAGGATATTACTGGTACTTCCCCCCGGTTGGTTACCATATTGTCCGTTAAAGTTCTGTATTTCTTTAGGATTGAGTTCCAGTCCTTTCTTCATGTCTTCTGCAGAACCTTCCTTGTCGCCGTTCAGCAACTTGGCACGTCCGCGCTCATGATAGGCCTCTGCGAAATTAGGGTTCAGTTCTGTGGCTTCCGTAAAGAGCTCGATGGCTTCTGCCAGCTTGTTTTGGGTGATGTAAAGCTGTCCTAAGTAGAGGAAGGCTTGTTCGTTGAAGGGATTCAACTCCGTCACTTTCTGATAGCTGCTTTCTGCTTTTTCTTTGTCTCCCGTAGCTTCTTCTATCTTTCCGCGGAGCAAGATGGCACTTTCGTCTTCCGGGTCTTGTGCCAGAATGGTGTCTATGTCTTCCATCGCTTCCTTGTATTGCTGCATTTGGACCAGGGCTTCGGCACGGAGCAGACGTGCTTCGATGAAATCATCTTTCAGTACGATGGCTTTCGTAAGATGGGCGATGCACATGATGCCGTCCCCTTGCCCATTGTCTGCTTTGCCGAGCAGGTAATGTGCCATGGCGTTGCCCTCTTCTATTTCGATAGCCTTCTTTGCCGCTCCTGCCATGGCGGGATAGTCTTCCTGCATGTAGCATACGTTGGCTAGACTGAGGTAGGTGGAGGTATGTTCCGGCTCTATTTCGGTCATACGTTCCAGCAGTTTGTGTGCCTCGTCCAGTTCGTTGGTCTGGGTGTAGACTTGGGCAAGGTAGCCCATGGTCTCAAAGTCTTCCTGAATGGCAAGGGCTTCAGTGAAGCATTTGATGGCGTAGTCTGTACGGCCCATGCGTTGTGCACGCATACCGTCATACTTGAATATCTCAAAATTCTTCTGCTCGTTTTTTTGTTTCTCATTTGCCGGACTGTCTGACTTGCCGGAGAAAAAAGATTTAAAGAATCCCATAGGTGATTAAAGATTAAAGAATTAAAAATTAAAAAGGAAAAGGAGGGGCATGGCTGATAAGAGATGTTCCTCTCAGCGGCAGGACATTCTTTTCCAACGGCAAAAGTAATGAATTATTTTTTGATTTGAAGCATTCCGTTGACAGCAATTACCTTACCTTCGTCCAACAATTCATGTAACACATCGATGAGCATGTTTTTATCGTCCGGTATCTGTTCTGCCAAAGTGGCTGGAGTTTGTGGTTTATCAGATAGGGCTTGAAGAATCTTTTCAGAAAGTTCCTTTTCCGAAAGGTGGCCGGAAGGTTTCTTGTTCTTCAAATTGATGCAAGTGTCGCACTGCCCGCAGTTATGCTCGTTCTTCTCTCCGAAGTAGTGTAGCAGCATTCGACTACGGCACACGGTATCGCTGCTCACGTAATCCAGCATGGCACTTATGCGTTTCTCATACCGCTCTTTGCGTTCCTCGTACACGGCGGGAGAGATTTGCAGGTGGCGCATTTCAACCCTCTCTCGCGTGTATATTATATATGGTGTCTTTTTGCGGGGGATGTAACTGACGATACGTAGCTTGGCTAGGTGGATGAGCTGTTCATACACTTGCCGGCGTGTGAGTCCAGTGCGTATGGCCAGTGAATCTTCATTGATGAAAGCATGGTCTGTGAAGACCCCGGTATAGGAGCGGAGAATGGTTTGGATGAGTTTGTCCATATCTTCGCCGAGCTCTCTCAGTTTATAAAGTTCGTCTCGACGGATAGTGAACAGTAGCCGGGATGCATTGTCTTGTTCGTCTGTATATTCCAAGTATCCCGCTTGTGTCAGAATCTTCAAGGCACTGTCCACGGGAACGGGGAAGTACTTGAACTTTCGGCAAAAGTCTTCTATATTGAACTCGCGTACACAGCCTTGTCCATCTCCCATTGCCATCTGGTAATAGTATTGAAGATGCTCATATACTTCCTTTATATATTCTTTTTCAGGAAAGGTGTCGGGAATGCGTTTGTGCAGTGTTGCCTTATCCGACTTGGCGTAAAGGACGACCGCGTAGGCTTTTTGTCCGTCCCTTCCGGCACGTCCTGCTTCCTGGAAGTAGGCTTCTATGGAATCGGGCAGGTCCATGTGGATGACAATCCGTACATCCGGTTTGTCGATACCCATACCGAATGCATTGGTGGCGACCATGACACGGCTTTCTCCTGTTTGCCAGCGTTGTTGGCGGATGTCTTTGGTGGCGTCATCCAGTCCGGCATGGTAGAAATCGGCGGTGATGTCTTCGTTGTGCAGCAGTTCGGTAATTTCCTTGGTACGGCGACGGTTGCGCACATAGATGATGGCGCTTCCGGGCATACGGCGCAGGATGTGCAACAGCTCTCCCGTCTTGTTTTCCGTCTTGCGGACGATATAGGCAAGGTTTTTGCGTTCGAAACTCATGCGGAACACATTTTCCTCACGGAAATGCAGACGGGCCTGGATATCTTTCACTACTTCCGGAGTGGCGGTGGCTGTCAATGCCAGGATGGGTACGCCGGGCAGAAGTTCGCGTATTTCGGCTATCTTCAGATAGGCGGGACGGAAATCGTAGCCCCATTGCGATATGCAGTGGCTTTCGTCTACCGTAATCATACTGATTTTCATCTTCTGCAGTTTGGTGCGGAAGATTTCAGTATCGAGCCTTTCGGGGGAGATATAGAGGAACTTGAAATTGCCGAATATACAGTTCTCCAGTGTGACGATGATTTCCTGCCTGCTCATGCCTGAGTAGATGGCAAGCGCCTTGATTCCCCGCTTTTTTAGGTTTTGTACCTGGTCTTTCATGAGGGCAATCAACGGAGTGATGACCAGGCAAAGTCCTTCTTTAGCAAGTGCCGGAACTTGGAAAGTGATGGATTTTCCTCCTCCCGTGGGCATTAGTCCCAAAGTGTCCCGTCCCTCGGTAATGCTGTTGATGATATCTTCCTGGATTCCCCGGAAGGTATCGTATCCCCAGTATTGCTTCAGAAGCCTCACCCCCAATCCCTCCCCCATAGGGAGGGGAGTTTTGAAGTTACTACTGCTGCTCATGGTCTTATTGAACTTTCTTGCTACTTCTTATCGTTGAATTGATATTCTTTCCTTCTCTATGCTAATAGTAGTGATTACTTATCTTATAGCATCAACCAATTTTCATCATTTCCTTAATATAAGGAGACTATTCTTATTCCCCTCCCTGTGGGGGAGGGGTTAGGGGAGAGGCTTTCAGTTCGGCTTTATGTCTTCAATCTGCAACTGCACTTCACCCCTCTTATGGGTATTCTCTTCAATGGAATAGCAGATGTCGAAGGAACGTTTGGTCTTGATGAAGCGTACGTGGGAACTTTGCCCGAAAGCGATGCCGTTCATTACATTGTTCGATTTATTATCCACCAGTTCTAGCTTGATATGTTCCTGGTCGCGGCCTACGACTTTGCTGGTACCATAATCATAGACATTGTGCGTACAGAAAATGGGTTTGGCATTGTCCGGTCCGAATGGATTGAATTTCTTCAAGTCGCTGAAGAATTTCGGAGTGATGTCTCTGAAATCAATCTCGGCATTGATGTCGATGACGGCGCATGTCTGTTCCGGCAGGATATTTTGTGATACGAACTCTTCGAAGCGTTCGATAAAGGCCGGTACATTTTCCACCTTCATGGAAAGACCGGCGGCGTAGGTATGACCTCCGAAGTTTTCCAGAAGGTCGCGGCAGTATTCAATGGCTTTGTAGACATCGAATCCGGAGACGGAACGGGCAGATCCGGTTGCCATGTCATCCGTACGTGTCAGTACTACTGCCGGCCGGTAATAGATTTCCGTCAGCCGGGAGGCTACGATGCCGATGACGCCTTTATGCCAGTCTTCATTGTACAATACGATGGAACGTCGGTCGGCAAGTCCGTCCAGGTCAGCTACAATCTTGTTGGCCTCCTCGGTCATGGTCTTGTCCAAGTCCTTGCGTGTCTCGTTGTATTGGTTGATTTGTCCGGCTTTCTCCAGGGCAAGAGAGAAATCTTTTTCAGTAAGCAAGTCAACAGCTTCTTTCCCGTTCTGGATACGTCCGGAGGCGTTGATGCGGGGACCTATTTTGAATACAATGTCACTGACGGTGATGTCCTTGTCCGTCAGTCCGCAGACATCAATGATTGCTTTCAGGCCTACGCTGGGATTACTGTTCAACTGCTTCAAACCGTGGTAGGCGAGAATGCGGTTTTCACCCATAATGGGGACAATATCCGATGCGATACTGACGGCGCAGAGGTCCAGTAAAGGGATAAGGTGATGGAACTCGATACCGTTGTTGAGGGCAAATGCCTGCATGAACTTAAAGCCTACACCGCATCCGGACAGATGTTCATAAGGATAGGTGTTGTCTTCCCGTTTGGCATTCAGAATGGCTACAGCAGGGGGCAGTACATCATCGGGGACATGATGGTCGCAGATGATGAAATCAATGCCTTTCTCCTTGGCGTATGTGATTTCTTCGACGGCTTTGATACCGCAGTCCAATACAATAATCAAACCTACACCACTCTCTGCGGCATAGTCTACTCCTTGGATTGAAACTCCATACCCCTCATTGTAACGGTCGGGGATATAGTAGTCGATGTTCGAATAGAACTGTTGAATAAACTTGTAGACCAATGCCACAGCCGTGGTACCGTCTACGTCATAATCTCCATAAACAAGAATGCGCTCTTTCTTTCCCATTGCCTTGTTCAGGCGCTCTACGGCTATATCCATATCCTTCATCAGGAATGGGTCGTATAAGTCCGGTAGTTGGGGGCGGAAAAACTTCCGGGCATCCGCTGCCGTTGTTATTCCCCGCTCCACCAGCAATTTTCCCAATATTGGGCTAATTCCCAATTCTTGGGCCAGTTGTTGGCTTGCTTCTGCCTGTTCGGGTGTAATGGGTTGATAATTCCATTTGTGAGTCATTTTATATATTATTTTTTCTTTTTCTATCTCAAGATGTTGGGGGAGTAGAGGGGTTCAATACGTGCACTTTTCTCCAACAAGGTGTAAAGGTATGAAAAACTCTTGAAACGGAGGTGAATTCTGCGGAAAAACTTTATAAGTATATGTATTCTCCACTAAAAAACTTTATTTTTGTATCCATTAAAAAATATCGCTATGCTTGTTTTTATCTCTTGTGCAAAGACCATGGCAGCGCGCTGCTCTGTTGTCGTGCCCGAAGTCACAGTCCCGAAATTCGAAACGGAGGCTGTGCGGAATGCGTTGGAAATGTCGCAGTATTCAGTATCCGAATTGGAAAGGCTTCTTCGGGTGAATACCAAAATTGCTGCCGAGAACCGTTTGCGTTTTCATGATTTCTGTTCGGAGGAGAATCGTTCGATGCCAGCCGTTTGCGCCTACACGGGAGCTGTTTTTAAACGCATTCTTCCGAAAGATTTTTCAGCGGAGGATTTTCGTTATGCGCAAGAACATCTACGTATCACTTCTTTTCTTTATGGGTTGCTTCGCCCGCTGGACGGTATCAAACCCTATCGTTTGGAAGGAGATGTCCGTTTGCCCGAAAAAGGTGGAATATCCATGTTTGATTATTGGAAGCCTTTGTTGACGGATTACTTCATAGAGGAAATTAAAAACTGTGGCGGTGTTCTCATTAATTTGGCAAGTGCTGAAATGAAAGATTTGTTCGACTGGAAGCGGGTGGAGCAAGAGGTGCGTGTTATTACGCCCGAGTTTCAAGTTTGGAAGGCCGGACAGCCGAAGACTGTCGTTATCTATGCCAAGATGTGTCGCGGAGAGATGACGCGTTTTATTGTCAAGAACCGTCTGGAGTGTCCTGAGGAGTTGAAATCCTTTTCTTGGGAGGGCTTCGTCTGGGATGAGATACGCAGTACGGAGAATGTATGGCATTTTTCGTTAGGTACATTTATGTAATGAAAAGGTACATTACGTTTGGCTCAGATGTTACTATATGTTGCTTTCGATGTTTGCGCAAAATGAAGAACTAAATACGCAATTTAGGATGAGGGAAAAGAATGAACCCTCTACATTTGCATGCAGTAAACTTAAAAGCAATATACTATGAAGAGAAACGGATTAAGAACAGTTGTTGTATTAGCTTTGACCATATTTCTATTGAATGCTCCGGTTTGTGCTACAGCTTCCAGATTGCAGGATACTTGTGCGGAGGCGCGGGATGAGGTTGCACTGCGGCCTGAGTGGATGAGGATTCTCCATGATACGCTTCCTATATGTAAGATTTCTATTCCTGGTTCACACGATAGCGGTAGTATCAAAGGAGGGCATATGTTGAAAACACAAGCAACAGATATTCCTGCTCAATTACGGCAAGGCATCCGTGCTTTCGATATCCGTTTGGAAAAGAAAGGTAATAAACTGGGGGTGTTTCACAGTCATGCCTTTCAGGATATATATTGGGAAGATGATGTTTTACCTGCTTTTATACACTTTCTGCAAACATATCCTTCTGAGACTTTGATTGTTTCCTTGAAAAAGGAAGGGGGAGAATTGCGGGATTATGCTTCTCTGCTGTCCGTTTCTTTAAGCAGCCCTGAGTATCAAAGTTATTTCGTGATGGACTTTCGCCCTGAATTGACGCTGAAAGATTGCCGTGGAAAGATTCTTTTCCTGCATAGGGATCATGCTATGGATAATTATCCTGGAGCAGCATGTGTAGGTTGGGAGGATGACAGTACTTGCCTGCTCACTCTTCGCAATAAAGATGGTAAGGAAGGAGTGGCTTTGCTCGAAGATGAATATCAATATGAATCGGGTGAGGAGGCCGGGAAGAAGGTAGGGGTTTGTGTCCGTAATATTGAAGGGATGTCTGCTGAGCCGGTTTCCTCACGTCGGTGGGGAATTACTTTTGTAAGTGCGACGGGGCTGCCCTTGGGAACCCCTAAAGTCTTTGCTGATAAGGTGAACAAGCCTATTGCTGACTATTTAAAACAAAAGAATAGCCGGAATTGCGGTATTGTTTTTATCGATTTTGTCAGTGAACCTGGAGGAAAAGATTTGGTGGAATATTTGATTGACAGTAATGTTTGCGCAAAATGAAGATTTATATGCGCAATTGGGAATACTGAAAAAAAAGCATTTTCTTAATTTTGCACATGTTGAACACCTTAATGTTATATACTATGAAACTGTCAATAGATTTAGGAGGAACCAATATTCGAATAGCCCAAGTGGAAAAAGGGAACTGCTTGAATAAAGTGTCGGTTCCATGTTTAGCTCAGCAAGATGCTTCTACTGTGCTAAACCAGCTTTCCCAGCTTATTCGGAATATGATGAATGAGCAGGTAGATGGTATCGGTATCGGTGTCCCTTCAATTGTTGATCCGGAGAAAGGAATTGTATATAATGTAGCAAATATATCTTCTTGGAAAGAAATACACTTGAAGGAGATTTTGGAGAACGAATTCAAGGTGGCAGTTGCCATTAATAATGATTCCAACTGTTTCACTTTGGGGGAGAGCCTATACGGCGAAGGAAAATCTTATACCAACATGGTAGGCGTTACTATCGGGACCGGAATTGGAGCTGGCGTTGTCATTGGCCGTCGTTTGTATGGTGGGCAATATATGGGAGCCGGTGAGATAGGCTCATTTCCTTATTTGGACTCTGATTTTGAACACTATTGCAGTAGTTTCTTGTTTAAACGTTATGGCACTACCGGTGCGGTAGTAGCTGAAAAAGCCCAGCAAGGAGAACAAGCTGCATTGGAGATTTGGAAAGAGTTTGGGAGGCATTTGGGTAATCTTATAAAGGCAATTCTTTTTGCCTATGCTCCCCAGGCTATTGTTTTAGGAGGCGGTATTGTATCGGCTTTTCCTTTCTTTAAAAATGCTATGGAACAAACAATGCAAAGTTTTCCCTACAAGATTATATCGGATAATGTGAGTGTGGTGGCTTCGCATCAAAAGGATTCCAGTTTATTGGGTGCTGCCGCTCTTCTTGAGTAATAATCCCTATACGGTTTGATTGAAAGATAATAAATATTTACAGTTGTATTATTTTACGCATAAATAAGGACTGTTAGAGAATTGCTTCTTTTGTAATAACTATGTAATTCTGCTTTCTGACCTTTGTGGCGGAATTATAATTTTCTATATTATAAACTTTAAATTTTGAATGCATGAAACAAGTAAATCTTAGAATCTATCGAACGATTCTGACCCTATTGTTGGGACTGTTCTTGTCGGCAGGTGCTTATGCACAGCAGATTTCTGTGAAAGGAACAGTAAAGGATCAGACTGGCGAACCTGTGATTGGTGCCAATGTATTAGTAAAGGGGACGACTAATGGAGTGATTACGGACGTTGACGGAAACTTTAATGTTTCGGCCGATAAAAACGGCGTATTGGTAATCAGTTTTGTCGGCTATGTGACTCAGGAAGTACCAGTGGCAGAAAAACAAATGGTAATTGTGCTTAAAGAGGATACAGAACTTCTGGATGAGGTTGTTGTATTAGGGTATGGTGCGAATACACGTAAGCAGGACTTGTCTGCTTCAGTGGGTGTAGTAAGTAATACTGAAGAATTGGCTGCTCGCCCGGTAACTTCTACCGAAGGCATGCTGCAGGGACAGCTGGCAGGTGTTACCATTACGGCCGATGGTGGCGACCCAACTTCTTCTCCTAACATTGTGATTCGTGGTCAAGGCTCACAAGATGGAGACAATGTACTTTGGGTTGTGGACGGTGTTCCCGGTGCACCTATCTCATCCATGAATGATATTGAAAGTATCGTTGTTTTGAAGGATGCTGCTTCTGCTGCTATCTATGGCGCACAGTCTGGTGCAGGTGGTGTTGTGTTGGTAACTACCAAAAAAGCGAAACAAGGTGCTCCTTCGTTGACTTATGACGGCACTTTTGGTATTCGTCAGGCTACCAATTTGATAGAACCACTGAATGCGGAGCAGCAGATTGAGATGCGTAAGATATCTCATCAAAATGCAGGACTTTCGCTTCCAGTCGGTTGGGATGTTACCAAAAATCCATGGATAGGTACGACTCGTACTGATTGGATGGATGAGATTTTCCGCACTGCCTTCTACCAACGTCATAACGTAGCGTTGAATGTAGGTTCTGATAATTTTTCAAATCGTATATCTTTTGCTTACGATAATGATGAAGGTGTTTTGATTAATACTTTCAAGAAGAATCTTACATTACGTTATAATGGTAAAATGCAGCTGAACAAGTGGGTGAGCGTCAGTGAGGATTTTGTATGGCAGAACACTACCCAACGTTCCAAAGCTACGGATAACGATGCTTATACAGGACCTATCCTTTCGGCTATCTACATGCCGGCAAGTGCCACTGTCTATAATCCGTTGGACGGAAGTTATGGTGGTGTGACTACGGAAGATCCTGCCTATATTGAAAAATATGGTTCGAATTTCTCTGATATCCACGGGGATGCTGTAAATCCGGTACGTCTATTGGAAGCAGAGAATTTGTATGACAAGATAAGTGACATATGGAGCACTACCAGCTTGGAGATAGCTAATGTACTTCCTGGATTGAAGTTTACGAGTCGTTTTACTTATAATATGAAGACTAATCATTACAAGAAGTTCAATCCTATTCGTGATGAAGTAGGTAAACCGGCTTTGTCGAATAATCTTCAAGAAACTACTTACCGTAGAGATGCTTGGAAGACGGAAAATACCCTGACTTATGATAAGACATTCGGTGAACATACGGTTGGTGCCTTGTTCTCGACTACGGCAGATCATTCTGAAACGCGTGGACTGGAAGTGACGGGTAAGGATTTTGCGGATGAATCGGAATTTTTACAATACATGGCATATGCAGGATCAGTGACAGCATCTGACTATTTGACTGGACCTGATGCCAATGTGTCGTTGATTGCCCGTTTGGCTTATTCTTATAATGACCGTTATTTTGCTACTGCATCTTGGCGTCGTGATTATGCTGGACGTTTGCCTAAGGAAAATAACTATGGTGATTTCCCTGCAGTGACCCTTGGATGGAAAATATCTAATGAAAAATTCTTTAAGAAGAGTGATTTTATCAGTTTGCTGAAATTGCGTGCTTCTTGGGGGCGTGTAGGTAATTTGAGCTCTATAGGGCTTAATTATAAGTCTGCTTTGTTGAAGAAAAGCTCGTGGACAGAACAAGCACAATATGGTCCTGAGGCAAATAATATCTGGAATACTTTGATTTACAACGGCTCTGCGTTAAATCCTGATTTGACCTGGGAAACTTCAGAACAGACTGACTTGGGCTTGGATGTTGAGATGTTTAAAAACCGTTTGTCGGTATCATTAGACTATTTTGATAAACGTACTTTCAATTTGATTCAGACACAATCAATGGGGTGGCCTTCTACTATGGGACTCGATGCCATGTTAATCAATCAAGGTGAAGTGCGTAACCGTGGCTTTGAGATTCAAGCTAATTGGAGCGATAAGATTAACAAAAACCTTTCTTATTTCGTATCGGGTAACTTCTCGTATTTAAAGAACTGGGTATCAGATATAGGTGTGAAGGATGCGGATGGCAATCCGGGTTTGTGGCCTAATGATAAAAGGTTCCGTAGCATCCCTTATATGATGCAGAGTACGGAAGGGGAACCTCTGAATTCCTTCTACTTGATTAAGACAGATGGTTTGTTCCAAAGTGATGCAGAAGTTGCCGAGTGGAATGCTAAACATGGAACATATGTGACCAATGATAATGGTGAAAAAGAGTGGGTAGGTATTCAGCCGAATGCCAAGGCTGGTGACTTGAAGTTTGTGGATCATAATGGCGATGGTAAAATTACGGATGCAGACCGTCAGTATATGGGTAGTGCGACTCCGAAGACGACTTTTGCCTTTACATTGGGAATGACGTGGAAAAAACTTTCTTTCAGTGCCATGTTCCAGGGAGTAGGTGGAGCAAAAGCTTTATATGTAGGAAAGTACATGCTGTTGAGTGATGTAGAAGGAAACTTTAACCGTTCCAGCGAGATATTGAATGCTTGGAGTCCTACAAATACCGGTTCTGATATTCCTCGTTTGTCAAAGAATGACCCGAATGGAAACTTTACGACTGCATCTGATTGGTATTTGGAGAATGCTTCTTATCTGCGTTTGAAGAATGTAACCCTTTCTTATGATTTAAGCGATGTATTCCGCAAGTGGTCTCATTTGAATGACCGTAACAGCCGTTTGTCTGTGTACTTCAGTGGTGAAAATCTTGCTACTATCACTGGATATTCTGGCATGGATCCTGAATGTGGTGGCTGGGATGCTTTGAAATATCCGGTATCTCGCGTATTATCTGTTGGTGTAAAATTGACTTACTAATAATTAATAGAGAAGAATGATTATGAAAAAAAATATATTATTTTTTGCGATGTCTGCCACATTGCTTATGAGTTCTTGCAGTGACTTCCTTGATGTGCAACCAGAGGGAGATGCTACTACAACGACTTATTTTACCAATGACCTGCAGGCTATTGATGCTGTAGATGCATTGTATGAAAGATTTCATCAGGAAGCTGTATATGGACGCGAACTGTTTTGGGAACAAGGTGCCGCGTGCGACGTTGTGTGGGGAAAGACCCGTGATTTTCCAACACTTGCTACATTGAAATATACAGGAGACGAATCCCCTTTGCGTACTATTTTTGATACTATGTACAAAGTGATGGCACGTTCCAACTGGGTAATACAAGAGTTGCTTAAGAAAGGGAAAAGCACCACTTTGAGTGATATTGAAAAGAGAAGTCTCGGTGAAGCTTACTTCACTCGTGGATGGGCTCATTTCTTGATCGCTTATCGTTACGGTCTTGATACACAAGGGGTACCTTTTGTCCGTTATGAAGATTTTGAAGGTGGCTATGACAATTCTATTCCTCCTCAGCAAGCTTCGGTCATCGATAATTATAAATTGATTATCTCGGATATGGACAAGGCAATAGAGTATTTGCCCCGTTTTGAAGAGTATGGAGATAATGATAGAGGACGCGCGCACGATGCGGCTGCAGTAGCTTTTAAAGCTAAAGTTTATGCTTATTGGGCAACTTGGGATGCTACACAATGGGGAAATGTAATCAGTATGGTCAATGAACTGGAAACTGCTTACGGACGTGATTTAGCCGGTACTTATGAAGAGTTGTTCTCTTCTGATTTCTCTAAATGGTGGAATAAAGAGTATATTTGGACTATTCCTGGAAATGGTGGCTCTCAAGGTGGCGGTTCGGAGTTTCCGGGAGTTGTCCTTGAGAACAAAGGCTGGGGACAATATAATGGCTGGGGACAGAACAAGCCGTCTTATGATATTTACGAAGAGATGTTGAAAGACGGAGCTGGTAATGACCGTTTGGTTCGTACGGTTTTAGAGTATGGTCAGGAATTTCAATTCTTGGGTGAATCCCGTGCTTTTTATTCAAGCTCGGATATTGAATCCGGTTTTATGATTAATAAATACATGGATCCCTTTAAGTATGAAGATGCAGCCAATAAGGGGTATATCAATACAAACGGAGACTGGCCGACGGTACGTATTAATTTCCCGGTTATCCGTTTTGCAGAAATGTTACTTTTCCGTGCGGAAGCTTATTTGATGACTAATAAAGCGGACTTGGCTACGGCTGATTTGAATCGCATTCGTAAACGTGCCAATGTTGCATTATTGACGGGCACTGCTACTATGGCTGACCTATATCATGAACGCCGTTGTGAATTGGCATTTGAGTTTACAGACCATTTATATGATTTGAAACGCTGGTATCGCTCAGGCAATACTGAAATAAAGGCTTTGGCTGCTGCCGAATTGAATGCCCGTCCGCGCGTACGTCATTATGCCAACCGCCAGGACCCTGCTTCCACATTCGTTGTAGGTGAGTATGAGGATTATACGGATAAGATTGCTTATCAGGATTACATGATCGTATTCCCTTATCCTTCGGTTCAGATTACCAAATCTGATGGTAAGTTAAAACAGAATCCTCATTATGATTGATATTTTCTCTGAAAGAGATAAAATATAAAAAAAGACCTCATTGCCATTGGTCTAATCTGCAGGGGTTGGTATTTTCGGGTATTGATCCTTGCAGATATTTCTTCTTTTTCTTTCATTTGCAAAGGCTATTCATAAAATCATTTTAATATACGGAGAGACGGCATTCCCGACAGTCTGCAGCGCTCTTCAAATATACAGTCTGATGAAATTAAAAACTCTTATATGTGCAACTACTGCCTTTTGGGCTTGCTGCTCTTGTACATCCGGTGAACTATCTCCCGTAGACTATGTAGACCCTTTTATAGGTACCGGCTTTCATGGGCATACTTATCCGGGGGCAACCGTTCCGTTCGGGGCGGTACAGTTAAGTCCTGACACGCGTGCCGGAAACTGGGATGCTTGTTCGGGGTATCATTATAATGATACGACTCTAAAAGGTTTTTCACACACACATTTAAGTGGGACCGGATGCATTGATCTTGGGGATATACTGTTTCGTCCTACTACGCTGAAACCGGATTTGACTACGGAAAGCATTTACCAGCCAGCGGCTTTTTCCCATAAAGACGAAGATGCTTCTGCCGGATATTATTCGGTTGTTCTGAAAGAAGAAGGAATAAAAGCTGAATTGACGGTAACGGCACACGCCGGTATGCACCGCTATACGTTTTCTTCCGGCAAAGAAGCATCTATTATTATAGATTTGACTCATTTGCTTGATAACGAATATATTTATGAGGCTGAACTTGAACAGACTGCCGCCAACGAAATAACAGGTATGCGCAGAACCAGGGGATGGACGGACAATCAGTACGTTTATTTTGTAGCCCAGTTCTCGAAACCTTTTCAGGCCATAGACTTTATACAGAATAAAAAGATGGTTTCTGCAGGAGTTAAGTTGAACGGTACCGATTTGCAGGCTTGCTTGTCCTTCGATAATAGTAATGGAGAGCCGGTTATAGCCAAAGTTGGATTATCCATTGTCAGTGAAAAGAATGCACGTGAGAATTTGGAAACCGAGGTGATAGGTTTCGATTTTGATGCCGTGCGTAGTGCTGCCCGTTCCGCTTGGGAACAAGCTCTCTCTGCTATTACGGTAAAAGGCGGCAATACGGACGACTTGAAGAATTTCTATACAGCCATGTATCATTCTATGGTTGTACCCAATGTCGTGAGTGATGTCAATGGTGAGTACCGCCGTCATAATATGGAAATTGGGCAATTGCCAAAAGGCAAAGTGCAATATTCTACATTTTCGCTTTGGGATACTTTCCGTGCATGGAATCCGTTGATGACTTTGATTGATACAACTTTGGTCAATAATATGATAAATTCCTTTCTGGACATTTACGAATCTTCGGGTGAACTTCCTATCTGGCCGCTTTCTGCCGGAGAGACGGGAACTATGATTGGTTATCATGCAGTGTCCGTTATAGCAGATGCTTATATGAAGGGTATTAGAGGATTTGACGCGGAAAAGGCGTTGGAAGCTATGGTAGTTTCTTCTGAAAAGAACAAAAAGGGAGCTGATTACTATATTCAGAATGGCTTTATTCCTTCTAATATAAAGAAAGAGTCCATCTCTTGTTTGCTGGAGTTTGCCTATGATGACTGGTGTATTGCACGTATGGCTCAGGAAATGGGTAAGGATGATATTTATCAAAAGTATATTCAACGTTCCCAGAACTATATCAATGTTTTTGATGGTAATACAAAATTCTTCCGCCCCAAGCGGATGGATGGGAACTGGGAAACTCCCTTCAATCCTATTGAGATAGGTCGTGCCTATACGGAAGCCACAGCCTGGCAGTATCGTTTCTTTGTACCTCACGATGTAAGCGGTATGGCACAACTGTTTGGTGGTAAGAAAGAGTTTATTACCGCACTCGATTCTATCTTTACAGTAGAGTCGGATGTACATGGCGATTTAGTGGATATTACCGGACTGATAGGTCAATATGTTCATGGCAATGAGCCGAGCCATCATATCGCCTATCTGTACGATTACGTCGGACAGCCTTGGAAGACGCAGGAAATGACACGCCGTCTGCTCCATGAAATGTACGCTCCTACGCCTGAAGGAATCATTGGTAATGAAGATTGTGGACAGATGTCCGGTTGGTATATATTATCCAGCTTGGGTATTTATTCAGTTTGTCCGGGAAGCAATGAATTTGCACTGACTACTCCTCTATTTGAGAAAGCGGTTGTCAACCTGGCAAATAGAAAGACTTTGACCATCCTTGCCAACAATCCGAAGAAGAATGTCTATATCACAAAAGTAGAATTGAACGGACAACCGATAGATGTAAATTTTATTACTTATGCACAGTTGATGGAAGGTGGAGAACTTCGTTTTACTTTGTCCGACAAGCCGAATATGGAGAGAGGTGTTTCCTCTGAAGCATCCCCTTATTCCTATACTAAAGATGAAGTCGTTTCCATTCCCTATGTGGATAAGGATTTGAACTTGTTTATGGATAAGGTAACGGTTGCATTGGCCACAACAACCAAGGATGCCGAAATCAGATATACATTGGATGGCAGCGAGCCCACAGAGCAGTCGGCATTGTACGAGCAGCCTTTTGAACTGGACAAGACCACTTTAATAAAAGCCAAAGGATTCAAGGAAGGTCTCCGCTCAAGCAGAACATTATCCATATCGGCAACGAAAGCTGAATTAAAGGCTGCTCTTTCTGTAAATCCTACTCAGAATGGTACATCTTATAAGTACTTTGAAGGCACTTCCCAGAAAGTGGCTGATGTAGAAAAGTCACCGTTGCTGGAGTCTGGTGTCATGCCCGAACCTTCTATTAAGGGTGCTAAGCAGGAGGATCATTTCGGTTATATCTTTTCTGGATTGATAAATGTTCCCGAAGATGGGGTCTATACTTTCCAGACCCGTTCGGACGATGGCAGTGTCTTGTACATTCACGATGAGCAGGTAGTCAATAATGATGCTTCCCATGCTGCAATTCCTGCTACCGGAATGGTCGCGCTGAAGAAAGGTTTTCATCCTTACAAGCTCTATTACTTTGAAGATTATGAAGGTGAGTATTTGAGCTGGGCTTGGAAACTGCCTTCTGCCGAAAAGTTGGCACCCATCCCTGCATCGGCTTTATTTGTGAAATAATAGTTTAATATATATGCTATGAGAAAGTTATTTTTGTTATTTTTACCTTTGTTCGCTGCATCATGCGGACAGGTGAAGCAGCAGGCACCTGCACCAGAGCCCGTTAATGTCATGAGTTTCAATATTCGCTATGACAATCCGGAAGATAGCTTGGACAACTGGCAATACCGTAAAGACCGCGCGGCAAATGCCATCCGTTTTTATGATGTGGATATATTGGGTACGCAAGAAGTACTTCATAATCAGTTGGAAGACCTTAAACAACGATTGCCGGAATACGGAGTCATCGGTGTAGGTCGTGAAGATGGAAAGGAAAAGGGTGAATATAGTGCACTCTGGTATAAGAAAGATCGTTTCAACTTGCTGGATTCTGGCTATTTCTGGTTGAGCGAGACTCCTGAAGTTGCCGGTTCCAAGGGCTGGGATGGAGCTTGTGAGCGTATCGCTTCATGGGCAAAACTGCAAGATAAAGTAAGTGGCAAGGAGTTCTTCGCATTGAATACCCACTTGGATCATGTAGGTGTTGCTGCACGTCGTGAAGGTATAAGCCTTATGCTGGATAAAGTAAATGAGTTGAGTGGTAACTTACCCGTAGTAGTAACGGGCGACTTTAATGCTAGTCCGGAATCGGATGTCATCAAACACGTGACTGACCCTTCCAATCCGGAACACTTGACAGATGCACGCCAGGCATCGGCAATTGTTTATGGTCCGGCATGGAGTTTCCATGATTTCGGAAAGATTCCTTACGATAAACGTCCGCTGATTGATTACGTTTTTGTACGTAATGGACTGAAAGTTTTGAGGTATGGTGTATTGGCTGAAACAGAGAATAATGCTTTCCTCTCCGACCATGCCCCTATTTTAGTAACAGTTGAATAATAAAACAATAATTATGACTAAGATATTAAGAATATGTATCGTTATGCTCTTGGCAGTCTTGCTACTGCCGGTAGAGTTATCGGCACAAAGCCGCCGTGATAAAGAACAGACCTATGTTTTGGACCAACCTTATGAGGTGACAAAGATTACCCCTCCCCAGGGCAAGAAGATAAAGAATGTCATCTTGATGATTGGTGATGGCATGAGTCTTATGCACGTATATTCTGCCTGGACAGCCAATCGAGGCAAGTTGTTTTTGGATAACTGCCAGGTAGTGGGTTTGTCTAAAACCTATTGTGCCAACAAGCTGATTACAGACTCGGGAGCGGGTGGAACAGCCATAGCTACGGGGCAGAAGACAAACTATCATTCTGTGGGTGTAGATACCGAAGGACGTCCTTTGAAATCATTGGTAGACCTGGCTGCTGCTAAAGGTAAATCGACCGGTATAGCGGTGACTTGCCGTCTGTGGGATGCCACTCCTGCTGATTTTTGTTGCCATAACAAGGATAGAGATGCGGAAGCTGAAATCGTAGCAGATTACGTTAATTGCAGTGCCGATTATGTCTTTGGTGGAGGTGCCAAGCTTTTCGAAAACCGTGAAGATGGACGCGACTTGTTTAAGGAACTACGCGACAAAGGATTTCAGACTCCTCGTAGTTGGGATGAATTGGCTGGCATAAAGAGTGGTAAGGTATTTGCCGTACCTTATCCCGTCGATACTCCTCTTCCTGCTGAACGTGGCGACCTTTTGGCACGTGCTTCATTGAAAGGTATTGAATTGCTGGACCAAAATAAAAACGGTTTCTTTATGATGATAGAAGGTTCGCAGTTGGATGACTACGGACACTTCAATGACATTGATTTGCTGATGCAGGAAACACATGACTTTGACCGTACTATCGGTGCCATTTATGAATGGGCTGCCAAGGATGGAGAAACATTGGTAGTAGTTACTGCAGACCATGAGACCGGTGGACTTACATTGGTCGACGGAGATTTGGCAGAAGGCAGAATCGTATGTAAGTTCTCCACGGGCGGGCATAGCGGCGTGATGGTGCCGGTATATGCTTTCGGTCCCGGTGCGGAGGAGTTTACCGGAATTTTTGAGAATACTGCTATCTTTGACAAGATAAAGAAACTGCTCGATTTATAATTTAAAAAATAACTATTTCCTATGTTGAAACACATTTTATTGGTAGGCTTGCTTTCTTTTTCCACCCTCCCTTTGCTGAAAGCTCAAAGCTGCGGCAATGATGAAAAGTATCATTTGCCTTATAAAAATACGTATGTAAAGGAACCGCTGGTCACTGAAAATGAGTATCGTGTGGCAAAACCTGAGACGATTGTGCCGAAGAGCTTCGAAGAAGCCCGGCAGATTCTTCCCAATCCCATTTGGGGTGGACATGACAAGGAACTTGAAATGTATTGGAAGGCATGGGAAATAGCTATCGGCAATATTCGTGCTCCTCAAGCAGGCTCGGGTTTTGTCTCAAGCTATTTGGATACAGCTTATAATGGTAATATCTTTATGTGGGATTCTTCTTTCATTCTGATGTTTGCCCGTTATGGTACCCGTTTCTTTCCTTTCCAGAATACGCTGAACAACTTTTACGCCAAGCAGCATCCCGACGGTTTCATTTGCCGTGAAATAAAGGCGGATGGTGCCGATTGCTTCGAACGCTATGACCCGGTGAGTACCGGACCGAATTTGATGCCTTGGTGTGAGATGGTCTATTTCCATCAGTTTGGTGATACAGAACGCCTGCACAAGATATTTCCGGTACTTTGTGCTTATTATAAATGGCTGAAATTAAACCATACCTGGCGAAATGGAACCTACTGGTCAAGCGGATGGGGAACCGGCATGGATAATATGCCCCGTGTTCCGTCGGAATACAGCCCTATCTACAGTCACGGGCATATGATTTGGCTGGATACAAACCTACAGCAATTATTTACTGCCAATTTACTACTTGAGATGGGCTTTTATCTGGAACGTTGGCAAGAGATAGAAGAGTTTGAAGACGAAGCCAAAATGCTGGGAAAATATATCCATGACAATCTTTGGGATGAAAAGACCGGTTTCCTCTATGATCAGTATGCTGACGGTACGCTCTGTACAACCAAGGGAATAGGTGCCTATTGGGCTCTGTTTACTGATGTATTGGATTCTGTACAGTTGGACCGCATGGTGAAGGAATTGGATAATCCTGCCACATTCAATCGGAAACACCGTATTCCTTCTTTGTCTGCTGATAATCCCAAGTACAAGGAGAATGGCCGTTATTGGCAGGGTGGCGTATGGCCGGGAACTAATTACATGGTGATGCAGGGCCTTGTGCAGAAAGGTTATGGTAAACTGGCACGGGAGATTTGTTTGAATCATTATGCCCAGGTGTTTGAGGTCTATAAGAAGACTGGAACTTTTTGGGAATATTATGCTCCGGAAAGTGCTGAGCCGGGATTTATGGCAAGGGATAATTTTGTGGGTTGGGCAGGACTTCCTCCTATTGCTGAATTGATAGAATTTATTATCGGTATTCGGGGAGATTATGCCAAAAAGCAGATTATCTGGGATATGAATTTGACGGAGACTAACGGCATAGAACGCTATCCTTTTGGTCCCGAAGGGCTTATCTCTTTAAAAGCTGAGGCACGCCGTTCAGCAAGTGATGAACCTCGTATTACAGTAGATTCCAATATCGATTTTGAACTGTGTGTACTCTATGGTGGAAAAGAGAAAAAGATAAATGTGACATCCGGTAAGCATACCTATTAAAGAAGACATCAATCATGAAAAACAATATGTCAAGACGCCAATTTCTGAAGACTGGCGGGCTTGCCTTGGCTGCTATGACCTTTCAGCCCGCTTCCGTATTATCTTCATCCGGGACTTTGAGCCAGAGATATATTTCGTTGCGTCCTTCTGCAAGCAAAAGGAGCTTCATTTCGAAGGCAGTAGATACTGCCATTGAAGAAGCAAAGCCTAAAATAAAGGACGAGAAGTTGCGTTGGATGTTCGAGAACTGTTTTCCCAATACGCTTGACACTACTGTCAGATATAGAGTGAAAAATGGCCGACCAGATACTTTCGTCATTACAGGTGATATAGATGCCATGTGGCTGCGCGACTCTTCAGCGCAAGTATGGCCCTATCTGCCGTTGATGAAGAAAGATAAGGACTTGCAGCTGATGGTGGCAGGACTTGTCAACAGACAGACTGAATGTATCTTGATAGACCCGTATGCCAATGCCTTCAACGACGGGCCGTTGGGCAGCTATTGGGAAACCGACCATACACAACATATGGTTAAGGAACTGCATGAACGCAAATGGGAGATAGATTCTTTGTGTTATCCCATTCGTTTGGCCTATCATTATTGGCAATACACGGAAGACACGTCTGTGTTCGATGAAAATTGGCATAAAGCTATGCTGCTGGTGGTCAAGACCTTTAAAGAGCAACAGAGGAAACAAGACTTAGGACCTTATAGCTTTACGCGCGATTGCGACCGCCCTACAGATTCACAGATTAACAACGGATGGGGAGCACCGGTAAAGCCGGTCGGCTTAATCGTTTCTTCTTTCCGTCCGTCAGATGATGCTACACAATACGGTTTTCTGATTCCTTCTAATATGTTTGCGGTTGTGTCATTGCGCCAATTGGCTGAGATAGAGGATAAAGTTTATGGAAACAAGGACTTCTCTGGCAAATGTATAGCACTGGCAGATGAAGTGGATGCAGCTATCCGCAGGTATGGTACTTTCAATCATCCGGTTTGTGGACGTATTTATGCTTTTGAGGTCGACGGTTTTGGTAACGCGCTTTGTATGGACGATGCCAATGTACCCAGTTTGCTGGCTGCGCCTTATCTGGGTTATTGTTCTTTTAAAGATGCGATTTACCAGAATACCCGCAAAATGATATGGAGTGGCAATAATCCTTATTTCTTTAAAGGAAAAGCCGGCGAAGGGGTAGGAGGTCCTCATGTGGGATTGAATTATATCTGGCCGATGAGCATCATTATGAAGGCTTTTACAACGGATGATTCCGAAGAAATACGTGCTTGTCTGAAGCAACTTCGTGATACGGACGGAGGGACGGGCTTTATGCATGAGTCTTTCCATTCGGAGGATGCTGCGGACTTTACTCGTTCCTGGTTTGCCTGGACAAATACTTTGTTCGGTGAACTGATATTGAAGACAATCAAGGAATATCCCAACTTATTATCCCAAATACTATGAAGATAAGATATTGGTTACTGGCTATGTCATTCATTTTTCTCTCTTGTGGGAGAGTGGCTGATGATGTAGCGGCAAACTATGGTATTATACCCATGCCGAATGAACTTGCTCCAATGCAGGGAGTGTATGTCCTGCAAGGGGAAAAAACAGTGGCTGTCCCTTCCGGGGAAGCCGCGATGAAAGTTTTTCATTATTTGGAGGATGCGTTGAAAAACACTTCTGTAACGCTGAAGGGTATCTCGGAAACGGGAAAGGCCGATATTTGCTTATCCATAGATAATTCCTTGCCCGATGAGGCCTATACATTGGAGGTTTCTTCCGATAGGATAAATATATCTTCCAATGAAACTGCCGCAGGATTTTTTTATGGTGTCCAGTCTTTGCTGCAACTCATGCCGGCAGCCATTTATGATGGTGACCGGAAATACGAGGAAAAGATTAGGATTCCTGCTGTCAGCATTACGGATGCTCCCCGTTTTCCTCATCGTGGGGCTATGATGGATGTAGGACGTAATTTTCTGCCAAAAGAGGAAGTGCTGAAGTTTCTTGATTTGATGGCATTCTATAAATTGAATAAATTCCATTTTCATCTGACAGATGACCAAGGATGGAGAATAGAAATAAAGAAATACCCGAAACTGACTGAAATAGGTTCTTATCGTAAACAGACTCAGATAGGACACTCTGATTATTATTTTCCACGGCGTTACGATGGAAAAGAAAAGAGAGGCTATTATACGCAGGAAGAAATAAAGGAAATTGTGAAGTATGCATCCGACCGTTTCATTACGGTCATTCCCGAAATTGAAATGCCGGGACATGCATCCGCAGCACTGGCTTCCTATCCGGAACTTTCTTGCGGACTGGGAAAGACTTATGTGGTGCGTGATTATTTTGATGTTTTTGATGAGGTCTATTGTCCCAAAGAGCATACATTGGAATTCTTACAAAATGTGCTGACCGAAGTTATGGAACTCTTCCCCAGCCATTATATCCACATTGGTGGAGATGAGTGTCCCAAGAAAGCATGGAAGAAGTGTGCCCATTGCCAGCATTTGATGAAGCGGGAAGGTCTGCCCAACGAAGAAGCTCTGCAAAGTTGGTTTATCCATCGGATTGAGCAATTTGTGAACAGTAAAGGGCGTGACATCATCGGGTGGGATGAGATTCTGGAAGGAGGGCTTGCCCCTAATGCTACCGTCATGTCATGGCGTGGCGAGAAAGGAGGTATCGAAGCGGCTCGCCAACGGCATAAAGTCATTATGACACCCGGCAAGAAGTGTTATTTGGACTACTATCAGGAAAGTCCGGAATTTGCCCCGTTGGCTATCGGCGGTTTTCTTCCGTTGGATACGGTGTACAATTATAACCCGCTTCCTGCTGAACTGACTCCGGAAGAACAAGCTTATATAATAGGTGTACAAGCCAATATCTGGGGAGAGTACATACAGACTCCCGAGTATTTTGAATATATGGCTTTCCCCCGTTTGCTGGCTATGTCAGAGGTGCAATGGACACTGCCGGAACATAAGGACTTCGAGTCGTTTGCCCGTAGGCTGGATAAGGAGTTTGAACGATTGGATTATTGCGGAGTGAATGCTTGCCGCAACTTCTATGAAGTCAATCAGACTGGTGCGTGGAACAAGTCGCAGCAGACTTATGAGGTGACTTTGAACACCTTCTGTCCGGATGCCGATATTTACTATGCGGTAAATGATTCAACGGTCAACACTTCATCTTCCCTTTATAAGACTCCGATACCGTTGGACGAGGATGCAACTGTTTATTCGGCAGTTTACAGAAGCGGTAAGCCGCTAGGGAAAGTGACCCGCAAGAGTTTTGCTGTAAACAAGGCAACCGGATGTGACTATACTTGTAATCCTGAAGCAGGATGGGAACACCTGAATGAAGGCTTCGGGCTGACTGATGGACGACGTGGCTATGCCCGCGACATGCGTCGCTGGATTAGCTTCTACCAGGATACTGTACAGATTGTAGTGGAACTGAAGAAACCTCAAAAAGTCAAGGAAGTTGTCTTTTCTTCTTTATGGCGGCCGGTAAATGAGATATGGCCGGCAAGAGCGATGAGTGTCTCTGTTTCAATGGATGGTCAGACTTTTATTCCGGTGGGCACTAAACGGCTGACTTATGATTTTAGCTTGACGGAAGGCACCCGTTTTCCGGCATCTCTTTCATTTGCCGAAACGGAAGCTACATTTGTCCGCTTGGAATTATTGAGTGGTGGCTTGTGCCCGAAAGGATATTTTCATGAAGGGTTGCAGAGTGAGTTGGCAATAGATGAAATAGAAATATATTAATCTCAAGAAATTATGAAGAAAATAGTTGTTCTTTTAGTTGTACTGTTGGGCTGTATGCCGGTAACGGCTTTTGCGCAGAAGCAATTCTTTTTTAAGGATGGCAGGTTTGTAGTAGCACAGTTTACAGATTTGCACTGGATGCCGGGTTCTGCAAAGTGTGCCGAAACGGCAGCTACTATCCGTGCTGTCCTGGCAGCCGAACATCCGGACATTGCTATACTGAGTGGGGATGTGGTGACCGATGACCCTGCTATGGATGGATGGAAAAGTGTAGTGGATATTTTCAATGAAGCCAAGATGCCTTTTGTGGTGATGATGGGAAACCATGATGCAGAATACTTGACGCGCAATGAAATCTATGATTTCCTCTTGAAGTCTCCCTACTATGTGGGGGCAAAAGGCCCTGAAGATATTATGGGATGTGGTAATTGTGTGATTTCTATTTATAGTCCGGAGAAGAAGGACCAGGTAGAGGCATTGCTCTATTGCATGGATTCCAACGACTATCAGCCTAATAAAATCTATGGTGCTTACGACTGGATTCATTTCGACCAAATAGAATGGTACAGAAAGCAAAGTAAACACTTTGCAGAGAAGAACGGTGGTAATCCCGTTCCTGCTTTGGCCTTTTTCCATATTCCGCTGATTGAATACAACGAAATCAGAGGTGACGGGAAAACTTATGGCAATGACAAAGAAGGTGGAGTTGCCTCTGCTAATATCAATTCTGGTATGTTTGCTTCCTTCCTTGACATGAGGGATGTAATGGGAGTATTTGTAGGACATGACCATGATAACGATTTTATAGGAATAGATAAAGGTATTGCATTGGGATACGGACGGGTGACCGGTGCGGATGCGTATGGAGAGTTGACGAGAGGAGCCCGTATCATTGAACTGTACGAAGACCAATTCAAATTTGACACATGGATTTCCACTCCTTCGGGAAGGGAGGCTGCCTACTATTACCCTTCAGGTCTGAATTCGGATGAGGAGCAGAGTATGGCTTATTTGCCGGCTACGGGAACTTCTCCCAAGAAGCAGGGCGTGGCATATACCTATTATGAAGGCAAATGTAAACGTGTTGCCGATATTGCCGCCTGCAATAAAGTGAAGGAAGGGGTGATGAAGAACTTCTCGGTTGAAGAAGCAGCCGTCCCTGATCATTTTGCTTATGATTTCCGTACGTTGGTGAAAATTCCAGAAAGGGGAGTATACCGTTTCTATACTTTTTCCGATGATGGTTCTAAACTATACATAGACGGTAAATTGATTGTTGATAACGACGGCGGACACAGCGGACGCCGTGCTGAAGGGAAAGTCGCTCTCGAAGCAGGGTACCACGAGTTGCACCTGCTGTATTTCGAAGATTACATGGGCCAGGAATTGGAAGTCGGGTATTCGGGACGGAATGTTCTGGAAACCGTGTTACCTGATACCATGTTGTTTGTACCGGATTAAATCAGCGCTGGTAACTCTTTGTCTGGTACTCTTTCCGATATTCATTGGGGGAAACTTTCTTCAAAGCTTTGAATTGGCGGGACAAGTTCTTCAGGTTATTTATTCCGACTTGTTCCGCCACATCTGCAATCGGAGCGTCACTGGCCAACAGCAATTGGGCAAAGCGTTCCATCCTAAGGTTGAAGATATATTTGTGGATGGACTGCTGGGTGACTTGCTTGAAACGAATCTCCAATAAACGGCGTGATAATGGTACTTGTTTCACTATATCCGATACAGTGATATCAGCCGCTATATTCTGATGGATATATTTCAGAGCGGTTTGGATATGGGCATCGGTGGTAGAATAGAAGTCGGTCGAAAGCCGGTTGATTATATTAACTGGTTGGAGCACTACGTCCCGATAAGTGGCCTCCTCGTCATTCAATAGATGTTCTATGAGGGCGGCTGCCTCAAATCCGCCTCTTACAATGTTTTGGCTGATACTGGATAGGGGAGGGTCTGAAAGATTGCATATAATCTCATCATTGTCGACTCCTAATATTGCTATCTTGTCGGGCACTCTGATGTTGTTGACTTTACAGATTTCCGTAATGCGGTTACCTTGATTGTCATCGCAAGCCATGAGTGCCGTAGGTTGTGGCAATGACTTTAACCAATTGAGCAGGGGCGGTGCTTCATAAAACCATAAGTCATCAAGGGATTGGTCCTGGTAAGAATAGAAATTGTTTCCAAACCCTTGGGCTGCTATACATTCATAGAAACCCTCGCAACGTTCTTGTGACCATACCGTATCGCGATAACCGTAGAATGCGAAGTTCTGAAAGCCTTTACTCAGAAAAAACTCTGCTGCCATTCTGCCGGTTTTGCGGTAATCGCCGGTGATGTTTGGAATATTGCTGAACCTTGATTTATAATCCTGGGCCAACGCGATAATTCCGTTTTCACGGAATAGCTCCACATTGTCATCATTGTCAAATCTGCCGATGATTGCATCTGCATGCCATGTTTTTGCCCATTTCAAGACTCCTTCTATACCATGACTGTTTTTGTAGGAGGGTGGCATACGGCATACTACCCATGGCTCATGGCTTTTGGAATAGGCCAATACCCCCTTTAGCAGATTGTACGAAAAGGACTCTGTAAAATCGGTCAATAATATCAATCGAATCATAGCAGTTGACTAAATGTAACTGATTGTTACTTATACAAATGTTAGCTTAATTGACAAATATAGGATTTTATTTCTTTTTCTTCAAATCTTTTCCTTCATATTTGCAGATTGCTTCAATCCATTCTTCTTCCAATGGCTTGGATTCGTGTTTGGCGAGGTCGAAGGCTACCATGACGGAAGCACAAACGCATTTTACTTCTTGGGTTTCCGTATCGATGACACGCTGTGCTAGATGGAAACTCTTGGTTCCTATTTCTGTAACGGCAGTTTGCACGGCAATATGGTCCGAACCATAAATCTGCGCAAGAAAATTTGCTTCAATATGGACGACAACGATGCCATCCTTTTCCCAATCTACATCCGGGCATACAGAAGCGAAATATTCCGTTTTTCCCAAATCATAGAAAGAGAAGTAAACAGTGTTGTTTACATGACCGAATTTGTCGACGTCATTGAAGCGTAGTTGTATGGGCAGGGTGTGGTTAAATTGAATTTCTTCCATTGTTTTCTCTTAAACTTTGTTTATAATCGCTGCAAAAATACTATTTTTGCGTGTTAATCCGTGAACTTATATATCAAGAAATGATAGAAGACATTAAAAAAGCCTGCCAGGTAATGAGCGAAGGTGGGGTAATTCTGTATCCGACAGATACGATTTGGGGCATAGGTTGTGACGCTACCAATGAAGAAGCGGTGCGCCGTGTATATGAAATCAAGCAACGCTCTGACAGTAAGGCGATGCTGGTATTGGTAGACTCCCCGGTAAAGGTGGATTTCTATGTGCAGGATGTTCCGGAGGTTGCCTGGGATTTGATAGAACTGGCTGACAAGCCCCTTACCATAATTTATTCCGGAGCGCGTAATCTGGCTCCTAACTTGCTTGCCGAAGATGGCAGTGTAGGTATCCGCGTCACCGGTGAAGTATTTTCAAAACGGCTTTGCCAGCAGTTCCGTAAGGCGATAGTCTCTACTTCTGCCAATGTCAGTGGGCAACCGTCTCCCGGAAACTTCAGTGAAATAAGTGAAGACATCAAGTCTGCGGTGGATTATATAGTAGGATACCGCCAGGAGGAAACGGGACGCCCGAAACCGTCCAGCATCATCAAGTTGGGCAAGGGTGGAGTCATTAAGATTATTCGCGAATAAAAGGGAAAATGGCAGAGGACAAGAGGGGTTTGTTGCAGCGCTTCATCATATGGCGCGAAAAGAATATCAAGGAAAAGCAGTTCATACTGATTCTCAGTTTCCTTGTAGGTATCTTTACGGCATTTGCCGCACTGATACTGAAAGTCATCATACACTGGATACAGAACTTCCTGACGGACAATTTCAATGCGACGGAAGCCAACTACCTTTATCTGGTCTATCCGGTAGTGGGTATCTTCCTGACCGGATTGTTTGTCCGCTACGTGGTGAAGGACGACATCAGTCATGGCGTTACCAAAATCCTATACGCCATCTCGCGGCGGCAGGGACGCATCAAACGGCATAACACTTGGTCGTCCATCATAGCCAGTTCCATTACCATCGGTTTCGGTGGTTCGGTCGGGGCAGAGGCGCCTATTGTGCTGACGGGTTCGGCTATCGGTTCCAATCTGGGAACCATCTTCAAGATGGAGCATCGTACGCTGATGCTATTGGTGGGATGTGGTGCTGCCGGTGCGGTTGCAGGCATTTTCAAGGCGCCGATTGCCGGTCTGGTATTTACGCTGGAGGTACTGATGATAGATTTGACAATGTCCTCCTTGTTGCCGTTGCTGATATCTGCGGTGACGGCTGCAACTGTTTCCTATATCGTGACGGGTACGGATGCCATGTTCAAATTCCATCTGGACCAAGCTTTCGAACTGGAGCGTATTCCGTATGTCATTATGCTGGGTATCTTCTGCGGATTGGTTTCCCTTTATTTTACCCGGGCCATGAACTCTGTGGAAGGCGTGTTCGGAAGGTTGAGAACTCCCTATAAGAAACTGATAATGGGCGGTGCCATGCTGAGTATCCTGATATTCCTTTTCCCACCGTTGTATGGCGAAGGTTACGATACGATAGAATTGTTGCTGAATGGGATGAGCAATGCCGAATGGGACACGGTGATGAATAATTCCTTCTTCTACGGGCACGGCAATCTGTTGCTGATATACCTCATACTGATTATTCTGTTCAAGGTCTTTGCCTCGAGTGCCACGAATGGCGGGGGCGGTTGCGGCGGTATCTTCGCACCTTCGTTGTATCTGGGTTGTATTGCCGGTTTTGTCTTTTCACATTTCAGCAATGAAATAGAGATGACGGCTTATCTGCCCGAGAAGAACTTTGCCTTGATGGGAATGGCGGGGGTCATGAGTGGGGTCATGCACGCTCCGCTGACCGGCGTGTTCCTCATAGCCGAGCTTACGGGAGGATACGACCTGTTTCTGCCACTGATGATTGTTTCCGTCAGTTCCTATCTTACCATCATCATGTTCGAGCCTCATAGTATCTATTCCATGCGTTTGGCCAAGAAAGGAGAACTGTTGACGCACCATAAGGACAAGGCCATCCTTACCCTGATGAAGATGGAGAATGTGGTGGAAAAGGATTTTGTGACCGTGCATCCCGAAATGGATTTGGGCGAACTGGTAAAGGCCATTTCTGCCTCGCATCGCAATGTCTTTCCCGTGACGGATAAGGAAGGGGTGCTGATTGGCATTGTCTTGTTGGACGATATCCGGAACATTATGTTCCGCCAGGAGTTATATCATCGCTTCACGGTGGGAAAACTGATGACTTCGGCTCCGGCACGTCTGTATGATACGGACAGTATGGAGCAGGTGATGCGCACCTTTGATGATACGAAGGCGTGGAATCTGCCGGTGGTGGATGCGGAAAACAAATACTTGGGCTTCGTGTCCAAGTCGAAGATATTCAACTCGTACCGTGAAGTATTGGTACATTTTTCAGAAGACTGAGGACTTTTTGGTATTTACTATTTTACTATTTACAAGTTACTATTTGCCGTTCGGGGTGATGGGGCATTGTAAATCGCAAAGAAGATGCTTCGTACATTGTAAATGGTAAATTGTAAATGGGCAAATGAGTTGCCTCGCAAATGGTACATTGTAAATGGTAAATTGTAAATGAAATGGTGGAAAAGAAGAATTTGAGGATTGTATATATGGGTACTCCCGACTTTGCGGTGGAGGCTCTTCGTTGTCTGGTAGAAGGAGGTTACAATGTGGTGGGTGTCATTACGATGCCCGACAAGCCTGCCGGACGGGGACATAAGCTCCAATTCTCTCCGGTGAAACAGTATGCACTGGAACATAATCTTCCGCTTCTTCAGCCGGAGAAGCTGAAGGATGAGGCTTTTGTGGAGGCGTTGCGTGCATGGAAGGCCGATTTGCAGATAGTCGTTGCCTTCCGTATGTTGCCGGAGGTGGTATGGAACATGCCGCGATTGGGCACCTTCAACCTGCATGCTTCCCTGCTTCCGCAGTATCGCGGCGCAGCCCCCATCAACTGGGCAGTGATTAATGGTGATACGGAAACGGGCATCACCACTTTCTTCCTGAAACATGAGATTGATACCGGTGAGGTTATTCAGCAGGTACGGGTACCCATTGCCGATACGGACGACGTGGGTATCGTTCACGACAAACTGATGCTGTTGGGTGGTCGCCTGGTGGTAGAAACCGTAGATGCCATTCTTGCCGGTACAGTGAAAAGTATTCCTCAAGAAGAAATGGCCGTCGTGGGTGAACTGCGTCCGGCACCGAAAATCTTCAAAGATACTTGTCGTATTGACTGGAACCGCCCGGTGAAGCGTATTTACGATTTTGTACGCGGCCTTTCTCCCTATCCTGCCGCTTGGACGGAGCTGGTCCAACCCGGTGGAGAATCTGTTGTGGTAAAAATCTTCAAGACGGAGAAAATAGGGGAATCCCATCAGCTGGCTCCCGGAACCTTGCAGACAGACGGGAAGACCTATATCCGCGTTGCTGCCGAAGATGGCTTTGTCGGCATCCGCTCCCTCCAGCTTCCGGGCAAGAAGAAACTGAAAACGGATGAACTGCTACGCGGCTTCCGGTTGACGGAAGGATACGTGATGAAATAACTGATTGTCATTCAATAACTTCCTACTGCAAAACTACTGCACTCGTTTTGCAGCGTCACTGCAAACCGCTTTGCAGTGTTGCTGCAACTAATATGCAGTGTGACTGCAACTGCTTTGCAGTAGCACTGCAACACGTTTGCAGTGACGCTGCAAAAGGTATGCAGTAAGTTTGCAGTGAGAGTTTTGACTTCCAATGTTAGGCTGAATTAAATCTTTTCTTTATATTTGTACATAACAAAGTTCGTAAACTTTAGAACATAACATTATGAAACCAATCATATCCCCTTCTATTCTCTCTGCCGATTTTGGTTATCTGGCACGAGACATTGAAATGATTAACGAAAGTGAGGCGGAGTGGGTACATATCGACATCATGGACGGTGTGTTTGTCCCTAATATTTCTTTCGGATTCCCGGTACTGAAGTATGTGGCAAAACTGTCGCAGAAGCCTTTGGATGTGCATCTGATGATTGTACAGCCGGAGAAGTTTATTCCGGAGGTGAAGGCTCTGGGAGCCCATGTCATGAATGTGCATTACGAGGCTTGTCCGCATCTGCACCGCGTGGTGCAGCAAATTCGCGAAGCAGGGATGCAGCCGGCAGTAACGATTAATCCGGCAACTCCCGTGTCCTTGTTGAAGGATATTATTAATGATGTATACATGGTGCTGATAATGAGCGTAAATCCTGGCTTCGGCGGACAAAAGTTCATAGAGCATTCTCTTGATAAAGTGCGCGAGTTGCGTGAATTGATAACGGTTACCGGTTCGCAGGCCTTGATAGAAGTGGACGGTGGCGTAAACTTGGAAACCGGTTCGCGCCTGGTAGAAGCTGGAGCAGATGTACTGGTAGCAGGTAATGCCGTTTTCTCGGCTCCCGATCCGAAGGAGGCCATCCGTGCATTAAGGAATCTGTAATCCGTCTTCTGGATTGATAATCGACAGCTGGCAACGGCATCCTTTCCTTCGACTGTTGATGCCGTTGGTAGTTGGACTTTTGTGTGGAGATGCGTTTCCACACGTGCTTTCTGCATGGGAGTATGTGGCAGGTTTTCTGCTTTTTCTTTTTATCATAGGCAGATACAAGCATACCGGATGGGTGTATGGAGCGGCGGTATACCTTTTCTTGGGTGGTACGGGGTTCTGCTTGATGAGTTGGCAGCAGGGAAAGACGGTATTTCCCTTTTCGGGCAAACCTGCTGTTTATAGGGTTTGTATCTGCGAGCATCCCGAAGAGAGGGAGCGCAGCATATTGTGCAGGGTTGTCCTGCTGGGAGAGGTAGAGCAGGATGCAGTTACGGGTTGCCCCCGGAATCATCTTTTTCTGGCTTATTTTCCGAAAGATTCTGCTACGGCCACTTTGCGCCGTGGTGATGAGTTGCTGGTATCTGCCCGGCTTGTTCCTCCGGCAAACAATGGTAATCCCGACGAGTTTGACTATGCCCGCTACTTGAGGCGGAAAGGCTATAGCGGCACGGCCTACGTGGCTGACGGACATTGGCGGAAGACGGGGCATGATGCCTCCCGCACTGTCAGCCAGGTGGCACTGGATTATAGGGAGAAAGTGGTTGGCTTATACCGGAGTTTGGGTTTTGAAACTGATGAATTGGCGGTACTTGCTGCGTTGACAGTGGGGGATAAAGAGGAACTGAGTGATGATATTGTGGAGACCTACTCCGTTTCGGGAGCCAGCCATGTACTGGCACTTTCGGGGTTGCACATAGGTTTTCTGTATGCTTTGCTCTTGTTTGTGCTTCGTCCTTTGTGGAGGCGATGGCGGCGGTTGAAACCTTTGTTGCTCTTGCTTCTTGTCCTTTTTCTGGTGAGTTTTGCTTTTTTCACGGGATTGTCCTCCTCGGTGGTGCGGTCGGTCGTCATGTTCTCTTTGTTGGCGTTTGCCGGTTTGCAGCCGGAAAAGCCGCTGACTCTGAATACGCTGGCGGCAACTGCTTTCCTGATGCTGCTGTGCAAGCCGGTCTGGTTGTTTGATGTCGGTTTTCAGTTGTCATTCTCGGCGGTTGCAGCTATTGTACTTGTACAGCCTAAGTTGTATGCCCTTTGGAAGGTCGACAATCGTTTCCTGCGATATTTGTGGGGACTTATGACAGTGTCCATGGCGGCTCAGCTGGGTACGGCCCCTTTGGTCATTTTCTATTTCTCCCGTTTTTCCACTCATTTTCTGTTGACTAATCTTTGGGTAATTCCCATGGTGTCGCTCGTTCTGTATTCGGCTGTCTTTCTGTTGATGCTTACGCCGCTGCCTTTTGTACAACATCTGTTTGCAAGGGTAGTAGAGGCATTGGTACATGTCCAGAATGAAGTGCTCCGCTGGATAGAGCATCTTCCCGGCGCTGCTGTCGATGATATTTGGCTGGATATATGGGGTGTTCTGCTCGTCTATCTGTTCTTGGGGATGACATATTATGGCTTTCTACGCCTTACGGTACGTAGAATCTGCTTTGCGTTGCTGGCATTGTTGGCAGTGGTTTCCTGGCATTCCCTTTCCATCATGTCCAATGCTCCCCGGCAGGGGATTGCTTTTTATAGCGTGAGAGGTTGTCCCGTTGTCCATTGTATGGCAGACAACCGTCATTCTTGGTTGGCATGTGCCGATAGCTTGCCGGATATGCCGCGTCTGTGCCGTGCCCTTTCTCCGCATTGGAACCGCCTGCGTCTGGAGACTCCCCGATTGGTTGCCGGAGATTATACCACTTCCGGCTTATCCATGCGTAACCAGATTGTCTCTTACGCCGGTAAGCGCATCTGTCTTCTTTCCGACAACCGTTGGAGAAACAAGAACTCTTCCCATCCCCTTTCAGTTGATTATTTGTATGTCTCCAAGGGGTATCAAGGTGGGATAGAGGAACTTACTTCGCTCTTTTCCATGGGCATGGTGGTGCTTGACGCTTCTCTTTCAGACTATTATCAGAATAAGATTGCCAATGATTGCGTTCGCTTAGGTATTCCCTATCTTCTTCTTTCTCAAAAAGGTTCTTACCGCATATTGTTATAAATCACAAACTTTTCGTACTTTTGCCCCTTCAATTTGTTATAAACGCCAAATAGTAAATAGTCAATCGTCAAATAGTAAATAAAAATATGTTGACCAAAGTAATAGAACAATCCAAGATAGACCATTTCACCAAATGGTTTGACCGTGCAGACAAGATAGTAATCGTTTCACATGTGGGTCCCGACGGGGACGCCATCGGCTCTTCTCTGGGCTTGTGGCACTTCTTCAGCTCGCAGGGAAAGACGGCGAATGTTATTGTGCCGAACGCCTTTCCCGACTTCTTGAAATGGATGCCCGGGAGCAAGGACGTCCTTCTGTACGACCGCTACAAGGAGTTTGCCGACAAGCTGATTGCCGAGGCAGATGTCATTTGTTGTCTGGACTTTAATGCTATCCATCGTATAGATGCCATGGGTGACGCTGTTCTTGCATCCCCGGCAAGAAAAATACTGATAGACCATCATCTCCATCCGGAGGATTTCTGCAAGATTATCATTTCCCATCCGGAGATATCTTCCACTTCGGAACTGGTTTTCCGCCTGATTTGCCGTATGGGCTATTTCAGTGACATTTCAAGGGAAGGAGCGGAGTGCATCTATACGGGTATGATGACGGATACCGGCGGGTTCACCTATAATTCCAATAACCGGGAAATCTATTTCATCATCAGCGAACTGTTGTCGAAAGGTATTGACAAGGACGAGATTTACCGCAAGGTGTTCAATACTTATTCAGAAAGCCGTTTGCGCCTAATGGGATATGTCTTGTCACAAATGAAGGTCTATCCGGACTATCATGCAGCCTTAATTTCTCTGACTAAAGCCGAACAAAGCCAGTTCGACTATGTGCGTGGAGATAGTGAGGGGTTTGTGAACATTCCTTTAAGCATCAAAGGGGTGATTTTCTCTTGCTTCCTGCGTGAAGATACGGAGAAGCCGATGATAAAGATTTCTTTACGTTCGGTCGGTACATTCCCCTGCAATCAGCTGGCTGCCGAGTTCTTTGGCGGCGGCGGTCATTTGAATGCTTCCGGCGGTGAATTTTATGGAACGATGGATGAGGCCCGCAAGGTCTTTGAGCAGGCTTTGGAGAAATACAAACCGCTGCTGAATGCCAAAGGATAAAAAAAGTTCAGTTGTAAAGGTTAAAAGTTACGAACTTTCTATCCGCAGCTTTCAACTTTCAAGGAAATCAGATACTTTTGTACGAAATTACTAAATAACAGAAATGAAGAAACTTACTTTATTCTTTTTTGCCTTACTTGCAGTTTGTTTAGCCTTCCAGGCATGCGATAATTCTAAAACTTATGCCGAAATGCTTGAGGAAGAAAAAGATGCCATCAAAGCATTTATCAAAGATAGTAGCATTGTCGTTATTTCTCAAAGTGAATTCTATGCGCAAGATTCGACAACGGATGTAAGCAGGAATGAGTATGTGCAGCTGGCAAGCGGGGTGTATATGCAGATTGTGGATAAAGGTTCGACGAATCCTGCAGATACAGTTAAACCGAATGATTTGATTTTGGTGCGCTTTGAAGAACAAGGGTTGATAGCTGTTGGAGGGGTGAAATCGTATATAACCAATATGAATAGTCCGACTGTTGTGGATGAGTTTAGATATTCTGTTACTTCTTCGTCTATTGCCGGACTTTTCACTCAAGGCTATATGCTTATATATCATGGTTCGTCTGTACCTGCTGGCTGGCTGGTTGCGTTGAATTATATTCGTAACGGAGCACATGTGAAGCTGATTGTTCCTTCCAAGATGGGACAGTCGGATGCTATGCGGGACGTTCATCCTTATTATTACGATTTACATAAACTCCAAATTTGGAACTAACCGATAAATTTTAAATCATTAACCTATGACTCTAATCAAATCTATTTCTGGAATCCGCGGAACAATTGGCGGTGGTGCTGGCGAGGGATTGAATCCGCTCGACATTGTGAAGTTCACTTCAGCTTATGCTACCCTGATTCGTAAGACGTGTACTGTAAAAAGTAACAAAATCGTGGTAGGGCGTGATGCCCGCATCTCTGGCGAGATGGTCAAGAACGTAGTAGTCGGTACCTTGATGGGTATGGGCTGGGATGTAGTGGATATTGATTTGGCTTCTACTCCGACTACCGAGCTGGCTGTAACCATGGAAGGTGCCAGTGGAGGTATTATTCTGACTGCCTCACACAATCCCAAGCAGTGGAATGCGTTGAAACTGCTGAATGAAAAGGGCGAATTTCTGAACGCTGCCGAAGGCCAGGAAGTACTCCGCATTGCCGCCGCCGAAGAATTCGACTATGCCGAAGTGGACCAACTTGGCTCGTACCGTCAGGATTTAAGCTACAACCAGAAACACATCGACAGCGTATTGGCACTTGACCTCGTAGATGTGGCAGCTATCCGAAAGGCAAACTTCCGTGTAGCCATCGATTGTGTAAACTCTGTAGGTGGTATTATTCTGCCGCAACTACTTGAACAACTTGGCGTTCAGCACGTAGAGAAGCTCTATTGCGAACCGACCGGTAACTTCCAGCATAATCCCGAGCCTCTGGAAAAGAACTTGAGTGACATCATGAATCTGATGAAAGGGGGGAAGGCAGACGTTGCATTTGTTGTAGACCCTGATGTAGACCGCCTGGCAATGATTTGCGAAGACGGCAAGATGTACGGTGAAGAATATACGCTGGTTACTGTTGCCGACTACGTATTGAAACATACTCCGGGCAATACGGTATCCAATTTGAGTTCGACCCGTGCCTTGCGCGATGTAACCCGCAAGTATGGGCAAGAATATTACGCTTCCGCCGTAGGTGAAGTGAATGTAACTACCAAAATGAAGGAAGTAGGTGCCATTATCGGTGGCGAAGGAAACGGTGGGGTAATCTATCCGGCCAGCCACTATGGACGTGATGCCTTGGTAGGTATTGCCTTGTTCTTGAGCCATCTGGCACACGAAGGCAAGAAGGTGAGCGAACTCCGTGCATCCTATCCTGCATACTTCATGGCAAAGAATCGTGTAGACTTGACTCCTGAAACAGATGTAGATGCTATTCTTGCCAAGGTGAAGGAGCTGTATAAGAATGAAGAAATCAATGATATAGACGGTGTGAAGATTGACTTCCCCGACAAATGGGTTCATCTGCGTAAGAGCAATACGGAACCGATTATCCGTGTCTATAGTGAGGCTGCCACACCGGAGGCTGCCGAGGAAATCGGCCAGCAGATTATGAAGGTGATTGAAGACCTGGCTAAATAAGGCCGAACGAAATGTTATAATGAATGTCCCACTTTCCCGTGAAAGAGAAGTGGGACTTTTTTTAAACCTTCCCATGCACTCCTCCATCAAACTACTACTATGAATGGCATTTTAGATTCTATAGGCTCAGCAATAACCACTGTCAGTGACTTTGTCTGCGGGTATCCCTTATTTATCCTTCTGATAGGGGGAGGACTTTTCTTGTTCTTTTATTCCGGAGCTGTGTCCCTCCGCCGCATCGGATATTCGATAAAGGCCTTGCGCTATAAATCGGAAGTGGCGGGCGAAGGACAAATCAGTTCTTTCCAGGCCTTGATGAGCGCCATAGCGTCAACAGTGGGTATGGGGAATATTGCGGGGGTGGCTATCGCTATTACAGTAGGAGGTCCTGGAGCCATTTTTTGGATGTGGGTAAGTGCCGTTGTGGGTATGTCCACCAAATTCTTTGAAGGGGCTCTTGCCATTATGTACAAAGGGCACGATTCTGCCGGAGAACCGCAAGGGGGGACGATGTATATCATTCTTCATGGGTTGGGCGAACGCTGGAAACCGTTTGCTTATTTCTTTGCGGTGGTGGGGTTGATAGGTACGTTGTGTGTAATGCAAGCCAATCAGTTGGTCGAGTCTGTCACTACGGTATTTACTACTCCGGCAGGAATAGAGAATACACTCGGCCTGCGTTTTGTGATGGGTATTGTCATCAGCCTGGTGGTAGGGGCGGTCATTATCGGTGGCATCCGGCGCATTTCGGTTATCTCGGCTAAAATAGTGCCGGTGATGGTTACTTGCTATATGCTGCTTGTCTTCGTTGTTCTTTGTTTGAATTTTGATAAGTTGCCGGGAGTGTTGGCTTCCATTTTCCAGTCTGCCTTCAGCTTGGAAGCCGGTATCGGTGGAATTTTGGGAACTGCACTGACTGGTGCCCGCCGTGCTGCCTACGTCAATGAAGCAGGCGTAGGTACGGCCTCTATGATGCATGGCGCCTCCCGTAATGACAATCCCATTCGTGAGGGGCTGGTAGCCATGATTGGACCGGCCATCGACTCGGGGCTTGTTTGTACATTGACGGCCTTCCCTATTCTTATAGCTGGAAACTATGCGTCGGAAGGAGGCATAAAAGGCCTTTATATTGCTTTGAATTCTTTTGAGCAGCTCCTTCCCGGCTATGGGCATTATCTGCTGATGGTGATGGTCTTTTTCTTTGCCTTTTCTACCATGTTCTCTTATTCGTATTATGGACTGAAGTGCACCAACTTCTTGTTTGGTGCGGAGAATGCCAAGTATTATAACTACTTCTATTTGGTGATGATTGTTGTGGCTGCCATGATTCCGTTGGGAGCAGTGGTTGCCATCATGGATTTGGCTTTTGCCTTGATGGCATTGCCTACGATGACGTCACTGCTGTTACTTGCTCCACGGGTCAGGAGAAAGATGAAGGAATATTTTGCGAACTGATAGAAAGCAGCTTCCACTACAAGTTAATGACCTTTCCTATCTCTCCTTCAAAATTCGGGGTGAATACACCTTTGCCGATATTTGCCTTGATTTCATCGGGGCTCCAAAAACGTCCTCCGTCCAGCTCGTCACTGGGATGTATTTCACCGTCGTAGACAGTTTTGTGTACGAAGACCAGTTCCTTTTCGCGGGCAGACTCGAAGACGTAATGCATGACGGTTTCGGGAATAAAGTCGGTAATGCCGAGCTCTTCGCGTACTTCGCGTTTTAGCGCCATCTCTACACTTTCACCTAAATCGACGTGTCCGCCTACGGAGGTGTCCCACTTCCCCGGTTGTATGTCTTTCCATTCGGGACGTTTCTGTAGATACAACTCACCTTTGGAATTGAATACATGAAGATGGATTACCGGATGAAGCAGTTTGCTACCGTTATGGCATTCGCCACGGGTGGCGGCACCTGTGATGTTGCCTTGTTCGTCGACAAGGGGGAACATCTCTTGATTGTTATCGTGGTTCATTGTGCTTAGGGTATTAATAATGATGAATCTCCATAGCTCAGGAAGCGGAAATCATGTGCCAGTGCATAGTTGTAAATCTTCGGCCAATCACCGTGTACGAAAGCTGATACGAGCAGCAGCAAGGTACTTTGCGGTTGGTGGAAATTAGTCACCATAGCCTTCACGATTTTGTATTCATATCCCGGAGCGATGATGATTTGAGTGCTGGTATGCAGAGTCTCCATGCTATGTCTGTCCAAATAGGCAACAATGGCTTGCAGGGCTTCCACTGCAGAGGTGGCGGTGACCTTGGCAGACATTTCATAAGGTTGCCATTGGTGGACGTGCAAGTCTTCCTCTGTGGCTTCTGGATTATTCAGTAAAGTGACTCCGATGTGATAAAGGCTTTCCAATGTGCGCACTGAAGTTGTTCCTACGGCCACTGCCTTGCCGCCGTGTGCTATGAGTTTTTCCAATGTGTTGCGCGAGACAGAGATGTATTCCGTATGCATTTCATGCCCTTCTATTTCTTCACTTTTCACCGGTTTGAAGGTTCCGGCTCCCACATGGAGTGTCAGCTCTTCCAATTCTACTCCTTTATTGCGCAATGCGTCCAATACGCGTGGGGTGAAATGCAGTCCCGCTGTAGGAGCAGCCACCGAACCTTTGATTTTGGAGTAGACAGTCTGGTAAGTCTCCTTGTCACTTTCCTGGGTCTCCCGGTTCAAGTAGGGGGGGATGGGCAATTCACCGAAGACCTCGAGAATGTCGGCAAAAGTCACTTCCGGATTATTCCAGCGGAAATTTATCCAATGGCTGGTTCCGTGGCATTCGCCCCGTTCGGCGGTTAGGGTGAGTGGCTTGCCTTTCACGGTCATCTCACGTCTCAGCATGCCTTCCTTCCATTTTTTCAGGTTGCCGACCATGCAGAGCCAGGCGGCATGCTCGGTTTGCTGGAAGTTGAGGGCGTAGTCGTTCGGCTGTATGGGTTCCAGGCAGAATACTTCAATCAGTGCTCCCGTTTCTTTCCGGAAATGCAGGCGTGCTTGGATGACTTTGGTATTGTTGAATATCATCAGGCTTCCCGATGGCAGATACTCCGGCAGTGAAGTGAATCTGTCTTCTGAAACTTCTCCGTGGCGATACAATAACAGTTTGGACTGGTCACGTACGGACAATGGGAACTTTGCAATGCGTTCGTCCGGCAACGGGTAGTTGAATTCGCTGATTCTGATATGTCTGGGGTCTTCTTTCATGATGGCTTTCTCTTTATTATATCGGCTGCAAAGGTACGGATATTTGGGAAGATTTGAAGAATAAGGGAAATAATTCCTAACTTTGCAGGAAGAAAGTAGGAAAAGACAAACTAAAAGATAAGTTACTATGAAGATAGGAGATAAAGTTCGTTTCCTCAGCGAAGTTGGGGGCGGTGTTGTGACAGGATTTCAAGGGAAAAACATCGTGTTGGTGGAAGATGCCGACGGTTTTGACATACCGATGCCCATAAACGAATGTGTGGTGATAGAGACCGATGATTATAATATCCCCACTCCGGCAGCCAAAGCGGCTGCCAAAAAGAAGCGGGAAGAAGAGCAACAATTGCGCACGGCCGCTACTGCGGCACGGCCGTCTGCTATGGAGTCTCAGGTTTCGGAGCCTCAATCGGTCCGTTTGGAGAAACCGCAGATATCTGTTTATCGTCAGCCCGAGATGAAAGGTGGAGATATCCTGAATGTTTTTTTGGCTTTTGTTCCGGAGGATATCAAGGCTGTCAGCACTACACCTTTCGAGACATATTTGGTGAACGACAGTAATTATTATATGTATTATACCTATTCGAGTGCTGAAGGAAAGTCCTGGACAGTCCGTTCGCATGGTTTGATAGAGCCGAATACGAAACTTCTGCTGGAGGAGTTCGAAAAGTCCGAGTTGAACGACCGTGAACGTGTGATGGTACAGCTGGTGGCATTCAAAGATAACCGTGCGTTCACAATGAAACCGGCTGTCAGTGTGGAAGTCCGCATAGATATGGTAAAGTTCTATAAACTGCATACATTCCAGCAGACGGTTTTCTTTGAAACACCGGCTTTGGTGTATGATATTGTCCGGAATGACCAGCCTGCCAAGCAGGTGTATGTTTCGGCAGAGGAACTGAAGGAGGCTTTAATACAGAAAAAAATGGCAGATACTCCGTCCAAACCACAGACGGTTATCAAGCGTGGCGGCAAGAATGGGATTGTCGAGATTGACCTGCATATCGGCGAGTTGCTGGATGACACCTGCGGTATGAGCAATAGCGAAATATTGAATTATCAGTTGGATAAGTTTCGTGAAGTGATGGAACAATACAAGAAAAAGCGCGAACAACGCATCGTCTTTATTCACGGCAAGGGAGATGGAGTGTTGCGTAAAGCCTTGCTGGACGAGCTGAAACGTAAATATCCTGACTGCCGCCATCAGGATGCTTCGTTCCAGGAGTATGGATTTGGGGCGACGATGGTGACGATTAAATAAAATCAAGTATTTGAATAGTGAATAGGGCAGTTCAAACGTTGGAATGCCCTATTCATTATTTATAGTCTGACATTGACTCTTGTATTTTTTCTTATGTGTATTTCTTGAGTGGAAGGATTGGACTGCATCATTTCTGATTCTATTTGCTGGATTGCTCTTTTGGCTTTATGTACAAACCTGCCTTTGGGATATTTTCGCAAATATTCTTCGTAATCTGCTACTGACTGGCAACTATAGAAGAGGCGTTCTTCATTTTCTCTTCTGACTTCTCTTATATCAGTAATGGGAAGTTCTGGCTGTGAAGAAGATTGTGGATGCGGGTGGACAATCTGTTTTTTAGGTTCCTCTTGGAACTGTTCAAGTTTTGCAGTATCCGTTTTTACCGAGTCCATAACGATGTTTTCTTCTCTATTTATTGGGGAGATTGGATTTACCTTGTTTCCCAAAAATTGTTTTATAAAGTTTGCATGAGATGAGGAGGGGTATTCTTTTAGAAAATCTCTGTAGTCTTCTTCTGTACGGCATGCAGCGTACTTGCGCTCTTCTTCAAGGTGTCTAAAGTATATGGAACCTCCTTTGACAAGCAATAGAATCAATACTATACCAAGGCCGGTCCATCCTGCTATGCGTTTATGCATGTTCGAAGGACAGAACTTTTCTTTAAGGCGTGGTGATGTTGTTTTAGGAAAAAGTGGAGCAATAGGCTTCAGCTGTACTGAAGGAGAGTCTGTCTTTGTTTGTTTTAGTATGGAGCAAGCAAACTCATAGGCTTGTTGGGCTGTGGGGCGGTCCCAAGTGTTGAGGGCAAGGCATGCGTGAACAAACTGGGACAATTGGGAAGAATATTTCTCATCTAATGCTGGAATATGTGCACCATTCAGTTGGACACAACCTCCCATACCTTCCCATAATACAAGACCAGTGGATAATTCATAAACACTCATCCCTAAAGACCATATATCGCTGGTAGCCACAATCAGTGGTTTCTCTGCAAAACGTTCTGGTCCCATATAGGCAAGTGTTCCGGAACTTTCTACTTTGTTGATACTTTTACGAAAAGTATGCTCCAGTTTACGGCTGATGCCAAAATCTGAGATGATGAATTTGTCATCATCCCCTATCAAAATATTATCGGGTTTTATATCTTGATGAATGATAGGAGGATTCTGATTATGAAGAAACATCAATCCGCATGATACATCGCGTATGAAGCGCCAGATTTGCTTTTCAGACATTTTGCCTTTCAAGCTCGCTGAGGACCCTTTGGGACAGTAAGGCATTACCAAAAAAGGGCACTGTCCAAAAACATCAAAATGATTAAGGTGCAGTAGATTGGGATGGTGTAATTTGTAGGCAAGTTTGAATTCTTCCCGGAAATCTTTTATGCCGTTGTCATCCAACAGTCCGTACAACTTTATGGCAACGTCTACATCTGCCAATATATTTCGGGCAAGCCAGACTTCACCAAAGCTTCCGACTCCTAATAGTTTCTTCAGCTGATAGTGTTCAGCAAATATATCACCATTTTTCAGTTGCATAGTTTCACAATAGTAATCAATCTGTTAGGGTAGTGTTAGTAGTGTCTGTCTCTGTAACTAGAACCGTATCTGCCTGATATAGTATCGTTTTCCATTTTGCATATTGCTGTGGATTTCTATATAAATAGAAGCCTGCCGCTAAAGCCAGTACCAGGAGTAACAGAAGAATTTTCCGGATTTTGTGGTGGTTGGGTTTGCTGAACACTGTATTATTCAACTTTACTTTGGGCTCGGTATCCTGTAGCATGATGTGGCATAACACAATCGTAATATTGTCATATCCACCTGCTTCAAGAGCAGCTTCTATCAACCTATCCTTGCATGTCATTAAATCATCCTGGTTCTCTTCTATAATTTGCATTATCTCTTCGTCGTGGCATAAACCACATAACCCATCACTACACAGTAGGAGAGTATCGCCATCCTTTAAATTATAGGAACGGAAATCGGGATTGGAACGATTGGTCGGGTCTCCCAAACAGCGGGTAATGATATTACTGTAAGGATGGTCAAACGCATTTTCAGGATCTAGTTTTCCCTGATCTACTAAATCTTGTACATAGGAATGGTCTTTAGATAAACGGCAAAAACCTGAATTGCCATTGAATACATAACAACGACTGTCGCCACACCAACAGATATAGGCTTTATCGTTCAATATCCAAGCAATGACAATAGTAGTACCCATTCCCTGGGTACTACTATCTTCTTTACTTGCATTGACAATATTTAAATCAGCGGTTTTGACAGTTCTGCTCAGAAATTCTTCAACGGCTTCTTCTGAGGTAACAATGCCTTCCTGCGTAACGATATCTCCTAAATTCTCGGGGGTGAATGCATTTTGCACCGTCTCAATGGCTATGGCAGAAGCAACTTCTCCGGCATTGGTGCCGCCCATTCCGTCGGCCACTACCAATATGCTGCCATACCGTCCTAAAGAAATGGGTTCTATCGATTGGGGGATAATCCACTCTGATTGGCATAAATCACGATTGACAACAAAATTGTCTTCGTTGTTTTTCCTGACTAAACCAACATTGGTACCTGCCGCTAATTTAATGCTTATCTCGGACATGTTTAATTTTAATGTATTAAATTTCTGATTGGTACTAAACGATCCTTACCCTCTATGCTTCCTACCATGAAACCCACTACTTTGTAAGAACCATTTTCTAGAAGGAATGCTGGAGAACCATAATAACCGGGCTCTGCCACACGATTCTGTAATATGGTAGTCTCATATTTTGTGTCGGCTATATTGGTATGGTCATTGAAATGAGCCGGAGTAAGATTATGAATATCAGCATAACCTGCATAGCCCACCATTTGAACTTCTGTACCTCCACTCATGTTGTCTGCGGCGGTAATGTCGTAAGGCAATCCCTCACCATAAACGCCTTTTCCTCTAATGTATGCCCAACTGTTGGCAGCAGGGGTAACAATGCTGACACTGATATATTTCCTACGTGTATAGGTCAATTTTATCCCATGTTCCCTTAGTTGTACCCTGATGGATTTATCTACTTCTATTTCGGTCACTTGTACATCATTTCGTCCGTCTTTGGCAAAATCGCTACTGGTAAATGTCAGAGGCTTTCCAGTTCCTTTGGTACTGTATGCACGGTAATGGATAATGATATTACATCCTGCTCCTTTGTATACAGCCAATAGTTTACGCCATGGGTCTTTCCACTCTGTGTTGGAGTATATCCATGGCTCGACATTCTGCCTGTCTGTTACAAACATTCCGTTTGATAGCATGAAGCCAGTTCCGCAGATTATATCTGAAACTTGTATGCCCGGATCAAACTTTGTTCCATTATATTCGATTTCAATACGGTCGACTTTAATTGTATAGATATAATCATAATAATCTTTCAAATCTCCTGAAGCATTACTGTCTTGTTCATCTGCTATATCAGGGTCTTCATAATATTGGTCTTTGGAGAGTCTGGTGCCTTCTTGTATATTTGCGTTAATGGCATTGCTTGAATTCTCAATGCTTTTAGTGCTTATGCTGTTTGAGAGATTGTCCAAGTCTGATTTGACCTTATAGAAACTTGCATTGACATTCTTTAATTGACTATTAACGTTGTCCAACTGTGTTTTTAAGGCCTCTGCATTACCGTCACTGTTTCGTAATTTGGTCTCTAACTCCCGTTGCTGTGCTTCTAGAGATGCTCTTTCGGTCCCCAGTGAATCCAATTGGTTTTGGTATCCTTTCAGTTGAAGTTCTTGTTCTTCTGTCTTCTGTGCCAACAAATCATTTTTTACACCTAAACTGTAGTTCCAGGCAGCCAATCCTGCCACCGCCAGTACGAAAACAATTCCCATGATTGTTAATGCGGTCTTGTAGGGGCGTAAGGCTTGTTTGCGGAAAAGGCTCATTCTCTCAGTCAATCCAATGCTGGAAGTTAATGCTTGGCGACCTTGTGGAACAATGAATCCCAAGCGTGGTCCGCCAACGGATAATTGTATTTCATCTCCTGTTTGTAAATAGTAGGACCCATTTATAGGATGTCCGTTGACCAATGTCGGATTGGAGTGTGAAAGGTGGATAAGTTTCCAGTTTTCACCGTCGCGTACAATTGCAGCATGTTTGCGGCTAACTGTTTCGAAACTTTCATCAAAGCGTACTTGGCAGGAAGCGTCTCTACCTAATTCTACTTGGTCGACAATGATTTTTTGGGATTCTCCCGCTTGATGATACTTTGAAGAGGTCTTGTGCTCCAAAATAAAGTAAGTTCTACCGGAAGCACCCATTAATGCCCCCATACCAGCCCCTACTGAGCCGGCTAAGGTACGTTTGTAATTTTGTGTATCCATACTACTTGATATATAATTAATAGTTTTCAAATCTCATTTTTACATCCCCAATGGAGATGATATCTCCAATTTTCAGTATATGCCCTTGTTTGGTGACTTGGGTGGAATTGACATAAGTCCCATTACTGGACTCCTGCCACAACTTTAACTCCTTCTGCCATTGCCCGTCCCGAATAATCCATTTATCAGTGGCGGGATTTGTTTCTATTGTGCAATGATGGCGTGATATATAGGCACTTTGCTGTTCTGTTATATGTAGCAGATTGTCGCGTTCTCTCCCGATAGTAAGGATTCTATTGCCATATTTTATAAGTTCACTTAATTGATATATTTTTCCGTACTCTTCACCTTGCATAATACGTATACAGAAACCATTGACTGTTTGTGGTGGACAATATCCTCTTTCCATAGGGACTTGGCTTATTGCTGGCAGGTGTTCCAATACCTCTTGCACAGACTGGAAACGTTTTTTGAAATCTGGATTAAGACATCCTGCAAAGAGTTGCTGCCACTGCTCTCTATGTTTCAACTGTGTCAATTTCTGCCGGTTCCAATCTCCATTTTTCCCACGTTTCTGGTATAGTGCCAATTCATTATGACTGCTCAATTCGCCAAAGGGCAAACTGCCAGTCAATAATTGAAAGGCTAATACTCCAAAAGAAAAAATGTCCGTAGTGGGTAGGACAGTGGCCTCACCTCGCATGCGGTTCACTTGTTCTGGCGGCATATATGCATAAGTCCCGAAGATTTGGTTGGGTTTACCAAAAATATTGCGTTCAGTCATACGTTTGTTTCTATCCCCTGCTATACCGAAATCTGTCAACGCAGCAATTCCGTTACTCTTGAAAAGGACATTCTCCGGCTTTAGGTCACGGTGAACCTTGCCTCTGGTATGCAAAGCATGTAAACCTATTAGAATTTGTTGGCAAATTAGAGGAATCTTACTGCTTCCAGAACCTAAATAAGGTGTTAAATCTCCTCCGGAACAGTATTCCATTACAATATAAGGGTTGCCTCCAACTGTACCGTAGTCCAATGAACGCACTAAATAGTCACAATCAATTTGCCCAGTTTTGAATTCCATCTCGAAACGTTCCATTAATGGTTTACGTATTTCAGGAGGAACTTCCCATAATCTCAGTAGTTTAAGCGCATAATCTTTGCTTGCGCTGTCCGTAACCCGATATACTTTACCGAATGAACCTTCGCCTAATGTTTGGGAAACCCTATAACGGTTATTGATATATTCCCCTACATTATAATCACATCTGTCGACAGTCCGGTTATTCACAAGAGTTATATTTAGTCACATTCAAACTTGAATCTTCGGTCGCCTAGTACAATGATATCATCCGGTATGATTTCTATTTTTCTGTTTACCTGGATATAGGTCGTTTGGAGCATACTTCGGTCAAGCAGATACCAATGACCATCATCGAAAACTATTTCAGCTTGTTCCTTTGAGGTGATTGTACGATTAGACATTTCTGTATTTTCCCGGTTCAAGATGATGGAGTTCCCTTCATATTCAAATCTTTTCGGAAGAATGTTCTCTTCTTCTTCCGGTATAATTGTTAATGAACAGTGAGGTTTGGTTTCCGGTTCTGTCTCTGTGATGTTCTTTATTTGTCGGCGTATGGTTGGCCGATGTACGCGGACACCGCAGTTCGGGCAAAAAGAGCAGGTTATTGCTATCTTACTTCCACATTCATGACAGAGCATTTTCTCTTCAGAAACGGAAGGTGCTTCCTCTTCTACTCTTATTGTTTTGTATTCATTGTTTGTTGATATGTTTGCTCTTTTCAATGGAGTTCCGCAGCAAGGGCAACTTGTGAAATCTCCTACTACCGGGTAATTGCAATTGGGACATTCTATAATTGGCTGTACAACAGTAGAATGATTCTCTTCTTCATTTGTTGTGGAAAACACTACAGTTTTTCTGCATTTTTCTTCATTAGAGCTGACATTCAATACTGTCGGTTTGGGTATAGCTTCTCCATGACCTTCTTTTGAAATAAAAATGTCCTGACTGTTGGCATAATTCTCCGGCATTCGCAAAGGTTGCCCGCATTTCAGGCATACTGTTGTGTTGGAATGGTTGTCCCAACCGCAATTCATACATCTCATAAGATTTTACTTTAATAATGGAATTACTTTGTATAAATCAGAGTTTCTCACCATTGTCGGTTTACCATGAATTTAGAATAGACCTCCCTTTTTCTGGGAGAGAATAATTGAAGATATTTTTCCTCCTTTGCTTTTAACTATGAGAGTTCCTTCTCTGGCCTTCTTGGTTTTTCCCACTTTTAGAATGAGTTTGCCACGGTCTTTTGCTATAGCTTCACACCATTCAGGAATATCTGCAACTTCCCATTCGGCATTGGAGTCTACTTGCAGTTCCTTAATTTCTCCTTTGGAGCCGAATTCCAATTTATCTAATGCGATATTAATGAATTCTTCTTGGCCACCTTGGGTAACACTGACCGTAGCTTTCATCTTTTCATTACTGATTGTAATGGTGGCTTTACGTTCGGTAGTCAGCCAATTGGTCTGGCAGCTTATGGAGAGTTTCTTCTCACCGGGAGTCACTTGACACCAGTCTGCATCTGATATTGCAGTCCATTGTTCTGGAAGACTTTCTATTTTTATACTTTCTGCAGTCTTTGTCTCACACCCAAATTCCAGGCTTTTTCTGTCTATGGTAAGTCTGGCGATTTCGGCAGGAGGCGCTGGCTTGGGAGCGGGATTTATTTTTTCCTCACACTCTTTGATTTTATTTTTGCATGCTTGCTCCAGATTGCTGTCGCATTTCATGGCTGCTTTAAAACTTTTAATAGCGTCTCTGTATCTTCCTCTTTTCATGTATGTCTCTCCCTTTTGATAGATGGAGGCGCATTGCCCCCATATACTTATTGGCATAGAGAGAGCGAACGCTAAAACAATCAGTCTGATAAGTTTATTCATTTTCATTGTTGTCTATGTTTATATATGGTTCTATTTTTTTTGCACGGTCTTCAAAAGCCTGGGCTGCTACGGCTTGGTCAAGGTCTTTCATGATATTTGCCTTTTCTTTAAAAACATGATAGGCAGAATCCAGTATGGCCTCTACTTGCTGTTTCAGTTCTGTTGCATTTAAGTATATTTTCGCGGAGATGGAATCTTTGTAGTAATTTATTTGGCGGTATTTGCCAATGGCATTTATGTAAAAATCCTCAAATACGGAATCATTGTTTTGCTTTAAAGTGTCAATGTCAAATCGGAAAGCATCTCCTTGTATTTTAGAGTTTTCGCCTTCTTGAATGATTGACAGACACATTTTGTCGTAATCAATCGTTGGAGTCGGTTCCGGTATGGATTCCACTACTGGCTCTTTGCCGCTTATTAGCAAAAAGATGATGACAATTGTTGCGAATATAGCTGTGATTGCTGCTACGACTATGACTTTTTTGCGTTTCCCTTTGTCTTGATAGGGTGACATCTTATTTATGTCAGAAGAGTGTGCGCTAATGGAATCCTCATGGGTTTTGTCCTCTTCCTCTTGCAAAGTATCATGGCTGTTGTTTGACAGACTAAAGGGGACGGGACTTCCATTGATATGTTGGGAAGTGTAGTCTGCAATTTGTCTGGCTGTGGGTCTGTCCCATGGATTTAAGGCAAGGCATTTGTAAATGATATCCTTTAATTCTTGAGAAAAGTCTTCGTTGATAAGTGGAATGTCTGCACCGTTTTTTTGCAATACGCCTCCATGATCGCCATAGGGCGGCATACCGGTTAGAAGCTCATACATTGTTGCTCCCAATGACCAAATGTCACTAGCCATAATAGGGGCGGGAGATGGACCAAAACGTTCTGGTCCCATATAGGCCAAAGTTCCTCCACTGGATTCTTGGCCTTGGTTCCTGCGTAATGTACTTCTAATCCGTGCGCTGATTCCGAAATCCGTAATCATATACCTATTCTCATCATTAATCAGAATATTATCGGGTTTTATATCCTGATGGATAACCGGGGGAGTTTTTGCATGAAGATAAGCCAGTCCCTCTGCAACATCATGGAGCAAATGCCAGCTTTCCGTTTCTGTTATCCGGTTGTTGTCAGTAAGGTATTGGAAGGCCGAACCGTTTTTGCAAAAAGGCAAAATCAGGTATGGCATCCGTTCCCAGCAGTCATAATAAGTAGGATGCAGTAAATTGGTATGATTCATATCAAATACGAGGGAGAACTCTTGTGTGAAAAGGGATATCCCCGCATCGTCAAGCCCCATCCCCGGAGCATATATTTTTATGGCGACCTTAACATCCGTAAGTTTGTCTTGTGCCAGCCAAACTTCAGAAAATCCTCCTCTTCCTAGTTGTTTGAGTAGCTCGTATCTATCTGCTATGATTTGTCCACTGTCTAACATAGAACTTATAAATTATGTAAAAGAACTGTTTTCTTTTGGAAGCAGCCTTTCTTTGTGTGATTGTATTATTTTGTTTGATTGAGTATATTCGCAATTCTTTATCCACAAAGTAATTAATAAAAATGTAAATAAGAAAATGAGAAAAAGTTTGAAATGTACTAAAATGTTGTTTCAATGGTTTATGTAGCTAAATATTGTACTATGATGTGATTTTTTGTTTCGTTTTAATAAAGCGGTAGCGTATGCTCTTTTGTGGTTGAGAAATACGCCTTATGCTTGACGGTATTTCGCAAAAATATTTTAAGTTTGCAGATGTATTGAATAAATAATCTAATTACGAGAAACATGGGAGAGAGGATGGATAAGCGAATTCGATTTTATATTTATTGGATATTAGGGTTTGTGCTTCTAGGAGCTTGTGCGCCCGGAGATAAAGAGGACGTATACACAGAAATGAGAGCTTTTGAGGATTTTTCCCATATAAATGGAGATTCTGTGGCCATTGTGCCCCGAAAGGTAAGGCTGAAGGCTTTTCAAAAGATGGAAGAGGCAAAGGATAGCTTGGTCAAGTATAATTATCTGGCAATGACACTGAAAACATATTTGATTACTTCACAGCTTGATTCGGCACAAATCGTAATCCAGCAGATACATGACTTTATAGAAAGGCAGCATAGTTCTTCTCAAATGGCAGATTTGGAATCTGAATGTTTCAATATGAAGGGAAATATCTTTGCACGTGTTGGGAATATGGATTCTGCCGAAATTTGTTTCCGGAAGGCTTATGAATTACGGATGAGAGGGACTAGGATTGAAGTGGTGCCGGATATTTTGATGAATCTTGCAGATGCGAATAACCGTTTAGGAAAATTGGATATAGGGGCAGCTTGGTATAGGAGAGCTTTGTTGATGTGCGACTCTTTGCATATAGCTTCTACCAAGAAACCTCCCATTTATTATGGTTTGGCACAAGTATATGTTACCATGCGTGATTTTGAACAGTGTGATTACTATTATAATCTGGCAGGAGAAAGCTATGACAGTATGCTACCTTATGAAAAATATATTTATTTGAATAATAGAGGGACTTCTTACTATTATAGGGAGGATTACCAGACAGCGATAAAATATTTCCAAAAGGTTATTGATTTAGTCGAAGGATATGCTGATATGAGTTTTGAACTTAATCTGGGGAGGTTGAATTTAGGAGACTGTTATCTTCAACTGAATATGGTTGATTTGGCTGTTAAATATATAAATGAATGCCAACTTTTTTTTGAGGAAATGGGGGTGAGTACTGCACTATATTATATCGATACGCAGAAAATAGAATTGGCTCTGCTTCAGAAAGACTTTCAAGAGGCACGTCGTTTATTGTCCGAGAGTGTAGTCCCTCCGGGCATCGACCCTGATATGGTACATATCCGTAATAAATACCTTCAGCAGTTTTACGAGGAAACCGGCAACTACAAGAGGGCTTATCACTATCTGCAGAGGAACAACCAGCTTGATGATTCTATCAGGAATGAGCGTGTCCGGATGCGTACGGCAGACTTGACTTTGCGTTATCAGCAGGATTCTACCTTGATAGCACATCGGGTTTTGCTTCAGGAGCAGAAAAACAAGGTGCTGGTGCTGAGGCAGACACAGTTTGTCGTGTTTGCTGTAGCTGTTGTATCTATATTGACGGCGGTTTTCCTTTATCTGTACAGCAAAAAGAAACGTGCTTTGTTGCTTGCACGGAATCATCGCACAGTCTCTACACTTCGTCTGGAGAATATCCGTAACCGCTTGTCCCCTCATTTCATCTTCAATGTGCTGAACCGGGAGATGGTGGAGCGGAATGTGGAAGAAAAGCAAGAGCTTTCGTCGCTGGTAAAACTGATGCGTCGCAATCTGGAATTGGTGGAACAACTGTGTGTAACCTTGGCAGAGGAGCTGGATTTTGTGAAAACATATATTAATCTGGAACGCCGTTCTTTAGGTCCGGATTTTCATTCGGAACTGAAGATAGAAAAGGATGTGCAGCCGGAGCAAATAAGGATTCTGTCTATGATGATTCAAATTCCGGTTGAAAATGCAGTGAAGCATGCGTTGCGCGAGAAGGAAGGTGAACGTAATCTTTGGGTTTCGGTCTGCCGCCGGGGAAATGGTATCTGTATAAAGATAACGGATAATGGTGGCGGTTATCGTCCGGACAGTCGGAACCGGGGCACGGGGACGGGAATGAAAGTCATTATGCAGACCATTCGGATTCTCAACAATAAGAACAAGGAGGCCATTGATGTTTTGGTGCACAATGTCTCTCTACAGAGTGGTGAGATGGGCTGTGAGGTGACTTTCTGGCTGCCTGACAACTACGATTACAGAATTTAAAAGAACCGTTTAATCTTATTTTTTGCAAGGATAGGCATATTTACAGACAAATAGTCCGTAAATGACCTTCTATTGCTTTGTATGGGAGTAGGATTATGTATATATTCGCGAGAAGAAAAACATAAAAGGAACATGGATAAATATAAGGTTGCAATAGTTGACGACGATGAGGTGGCTCTTGAGAATCTGAGTTTTGAATTGGGAAAGGATGCACGCTTCTTTTTGAAAGGAACTGCCCGTAATGGTAAACAAGGGAAAAAACTCATTGCCAAGGTACAGCCGGATTTGTTGTTCTTGGATGTGGAACTGCCGGACATGACTGGAATGGAATTACTGCAGGAAATACGTGACAGTGTTTCGTGGAATATGCGGATTGTTTTCTATACGGCTTATGATAAGTACATGATTCAGGCTATCCGGGAGGCTGCGTTCGACTATCTGCTGAAACCTTTTGAAGAGCAGGAGTTGCGGGATATTCTTGCGCGTTTTGTAGAGCAGGCAGAGGCTGGGCAGAGAATGTCATATCCCATTGGTGCACCGTTGCATACAGGACAGACATTTATCGTATTTACGCCAACTAATGATATGCGTGCGTTGCGTCCGGCTGAAATCGGCTTTTTTCGCTATTGTTCCGAGCGTAAACAATGGGAGGTGATACTAAACAACCAGCCGCCGTTGGTGTTGCGTCGCGGAATGACTGCTGAGCAGATTACTCAATATTCATCCAGTTTCGTGCAGATACATCAATCGTATATTATCAATATTGATTATCTGATGATTATAAAGGATAGCAAATGCATGCTTTATCCACCATTTGACAAAGTGACGGAACTGCTGGTTTCCAGAAAGTATAAGAAAGAGCTGCAAGACAGATTCTGCTTGTAAAGTGATAAGAATTATTTGGTTAGGGAGTTGACGCCGCAGGTTTTGGTGGCGTTGACGTAAAGAAAAGGCATTGAACCTCTAAAGTCCAATGCCTTTTTATTTATCAAATACTATTTTCGTATTTATCAGAAGCGAAGTTTATTTCACTTCGATACCTTTGTTCTGCAGTGTGACGTTCAATACTCTGGCATAATCAGCATACTGCTTTTCATTCAGAGTCTTTTTCATCAACTTCAGATTACCATAAACTGCATTACGGAGTAACTTCTCCTGATTCTTCTTGGAATTTGTAGCGCGTTCCATCTGTTCTGTAAAATATTCGCAGATGTTTGCCACTTCTTCATGCTGGTTGGAATCCAGATTCAAATACTTGCTCAACTTTGTTATGTTGATGTTACCTTCCCATTTTGCAGTTGTAGGTTGGTTTCCTGCTGCAAATGTTGTAGCAGTCAGGCAGACTGCTGCCACTAATGTTAATCCTAAACGTTTCATAATACCTACTTTTTAATTGTTATTCCTAAAAACTAATCTCAATCTAATACCTATTGAAAACTCTCTAAGCGCTTAGCTTTTTCTTTTTACCTATGCAAATATAGGTATATGTTTTATAACACAAAAATGAATACGTAAAAAAGTGTAGTTTATACCTTCATTTCTTGACTTAAATCAATTTTGTAGTGTGAAAATGCTTTATTTGGATGCTTTTTGTAATACGAATGTAATGTAGGTTAAATGAAATTCAGTTTATTGTAATGGATAAAAGGATTTTTATTAGTCAAAATGTTATTGCCAAACAGTTTCGGGCAATTCTATGATTACTCTGCTTTCAGAGCAGACTCCCACAAAGCCTAATCCACCTATGACGTTGCAAGGCAGACTGATAGGTTCCATTAAAGTATCGTCGTAATCCCCATCATCCAGGCAGTTTAAGGCTTTTAGATAGCGGTATTCGGCTTCAGTGATGCTAAGCAACCGTACGGTGATGGTTTGTTTGCGGGATATATGGTCGTAGTAGTGTCCCTCTATCGGATAATAATCTTGGTAGAGAGGGGTGTATACTTTCAATGTGGCATAAGAGTTACGGAAAGTGTTATCATTGAATATGTTGTATTTGTTATTTATGGTGGGAAACAATTCATTTTCTTCATCATCATAGTTGCCAGGGTGGCCGTCAGTCAGTATAACATCTTCCCGGTTGATGATTTCGTTCTGTCGGGGAGCAAGGATGGTAGTGTCTCTGGGTATGGAGGCCCAATGCCAAGAGCCGTCCTCGTCTTCCACTTTGATGAGGCTGCCGTTTTCATCTTCCAGGTATTCTTTCCATTTGCAATAGTAACTACGGTCATTCCAAATGTCCAGCCGGTAGTAGTTCTTCTCGTTGGGGCGGTCTTGCAATGTAATTTTGTATTGACGGTAAAGGGTTTGTCCGCTGTACTCGCGCAGGTAGGCCAAGCAAGTGTCCACGTGCAGGCTCTCTATCGGTTGTGGCACGGTGACCTCGGCACTGGCATGGTATTTCCCGTTTTCGGCAGTGGCTTCCAGACGTATGTTGTCGCCGGGATGCAGTGTGCTGGTCAGACGATATTTCTTGAAACGTATACTTTTCAGTAATGATTCATAAATGTCCTTATCAAGTTCTCCTTCCAGATGCCCATAAATTTCTTCCGGGGAAACCGCTTTCGGAGTTTCTGCTATTTTGCCATTGATGTAGAGGAAAAGAGTTGCTTCGTTCAAATGTTCAATACTATAGCCCTCGCCTAAATGGAGATAGACATCATTCTCAGCTTGTCCGGTTTCGAGCAAGGCGTTCATGATGATTTGCGGATCTTGTTGTCCGGGATTGTAAGGAATCTCGTTTTCGCAGGCTGTTAGGAAGCCTACAATAGTTATGTATATAATAAGGTGTAATTTCATTTTTGTTTTCATATGCCGGATTTGTTTTTAAAATCTATAAGTATAGGTAACAGAAGGAATACAAGGCAGTATTGTTATTTTCTTGATGACAGTTTGAGCTTTCTTCTGCCCGGTATTTCCATGATAAATACTTTCGTAGAAATCATCGTAGTATACGTTGTATCCATTTTTGTATTTGCTGTAAACGATGTTCGGATTCATGGCATTGTATGCATTGTAGATACTGATATTCCAGGTACGCATACCATGTTTGGTCTTCTTGTTGAAGTTGACGCCGAGATTCAAACGATGGCTGGCGGGAAGGCGGTAATTGTTACGCCGGGAGATGTAACCGGTTTCCTCAATAGAGCCATCGGGCCGGATGATGATTGTTGCCTTTTCGGGGATAGTGATACATCCACCGGTATTGAATATCCAGGAAGCTCCTGCATCAATGCGGTCACTGAACTTATGGCTGAGATTGAGGCTGATGCTGTGGCGGCGGTCATATTTGTAGGGGAACCATCGGCCTTGGTTGATGGTACCGTTCTTAAAACGGTGATCGGTCTTGGATAGGGTATATGCCAGCCAGCCGGTAGTCTTGCCCAATGTTTTCTGTACCATCAGTTCCAGACCGAAGGAGCGGCCTTCGCCCATTTCCACTTTTTCTTCCCAGTTGGTAGAGGTGCCGAAGAAGGATACACCGTCTTGATATTCAAGTATGTGTTTCATCTGTTTATAATATCCCTCGACGGAGAACTCCCAACCCGGCAGTCCGGAATAGTAGCCTCCTATGGAGAACTGGTTGGCATACATCGGACTGATGTCTTTGGTAATGGGTACCCAGAGGTCGGTAGGCATAGACAGCGGAGTAGAGGACAGCAGATGCACATACTGTGCCATGCACGTATAGGATGCTTTGGCAGAATATCCTTGTCCGAGGTCATAGCGGGCGGAAAGGCGGGGCTGCAGCGAATAGTAGCTTTTCCCTTGTGTGTGGAACAGCGATGTGCGTACACCTGCATTCAGACTGAGCCTGGCGTTTACATTGAAATTGTCTTCGGCGTAAAGGGAGATTTCTTGTCCGCGTATGGCATGGCTGTTGCTGGTATTGTAAACCGTATCTTCCTGGAGGGCGCCATTATCTATATCTTGTATTTTCGAGGTAGCTATTCCCGGACGGAACGTATGGTGGATGTACTCTGCACCGAACTTGATGTGGTGCTGCGGCATGGGGGTGTAGTCAAAGTCCATACGCGCACTCCAGTCACGGATACCGGAGTTGAACTTGGAGGAGTAATAGTATCTGTCTTGTACTTTATTGGCGACAGTATAGGTATCTTCCATGTTTCCGTCCAGCCCCATCTCATATTTGTTGTATGAGACGGTGGTGTTGCAAAACAGCTTGCTGTTGAATACATAGTTCCAGCGGCCGTAGGCGATGGTGTTTCCCCAATTCAGATGGCTGTTGTCCTTGGAATAATTCTTAATGCTGTTGTCGTAATTGTCACCGTGGTAGTAACTGTCATAATGATAGTGGTCTTTCCCCTTGTAGAAACTGAGGAAGATGCGGCTACGGTCGCTGAACTTATGGTTGACCTTTGCATTGACGTCGTAAAAATAGTAGTTGTATTTGTCGGAATAGGTGTCGTCTTTGTCTACAATGAGATTTTTGAAGAATAGGGTGGGGATGGCTCGTGCGCTGAAACTGAAGGAGGTCCGTTCTTTCCAGATAGGGCCTTCGATATGCAGTTTGTCCGTCAGCAGGCCTATGCTGAATGCGCCGTGGTATTTATGCATGTCCCCGTCGTTGGTCCGTACATCTACTATAGACGAAAGACGCCCGCCGTAGCGGGCAGGAAAAGAACTTTTGAAGAGTGTGGTGTTCTTTACCGCTTCGGGCGTAAAGATGGAGAATACTCCCAGCAGGTGGTCTGCGTTGTAAACTGGAATTCCGTCCAGCATAACCAGGTTTTGGTCGGGACCTCCCCCTCGCACATACATGCCTGCAAAACCTTCCATACCGGCTTGCACACCCGGCATCAGCTGAATGGTCTTCAGCAGGTCGGCTTCTCCCAATATGGACGGGGTATGCCTGATTTGTGTCATCGGTATCTCATGCGCTCCCATGGCTGTGCTTTCTATGCCGGCCTCCCGCTTGTCCGAGAGCACCACGACCTCTGCCAGCTGGTTATTGCTGTCCAGCCTGACGTTGAGTAAGGTGTCTTTCGTCAGTTCGAACCGGCTATGCCGGCTTTCGTAGCCCAGGTAGGAGAAAACCAGTTCCGTTTCCCCTTCCGGCAGGGTGAGGGAATAGAAACCGAAAGGATTGGTGGCAGTACCTGTGGAACGACGACTCTCAAGGATATTGGCACCAATCAGCGTCTCGGAAGACGCTCCGTCGGTCACGTATCCGCTGATGGTGAACTTACGGCTAACGGGTTTCTGCGGCACGGGCCGCTTATGGAGTAGAATGTGCTTTCCGGATATTTCGAACGTTATGGGTTCGTTTTCAAAGGCACGTTGCAATATCTCACTGATGTTCTTTTGTTTCATCTCCAGTGTGATGCGGTGCGTGAGCTTTACTTCTTCCCCATAGATGAAGGAGAATCCGGTTGCATTTTCCAGTTGCTTCACGAAACTCTCTAAAGTTGCGTTACGGATATTCAGGTTTATACGTGTTTCCTTGTTTTGTGCCTGTGCATGGAGTGAGGCGCTTAAAAGAACCACACACATCAGAAGTACGGTTCTGATGCGGTGGTGCGAACAGATAGTAGAGCTGGTCATTGTCAGTTAAGTTTAGTAGTAAGGATAATAGTGTTGTTTTCTTTTTTATAGGTAAAGTTGCCGGCGTCCTTCAGTAGGTCGAGGATTTCTGTAAGACTCTCCCCTTCGCGGAAGGTAGCTGTCATATGATAGTTCTTCAGGCTGTCTCCTTCGATACGTATATCGGTACGGAACGTTTCGGAAAGTTGACGGACGATTTCCTGCAAGGGTTGCTGATCGAATGTCAGTACGCTATGAATTACTTGGGTTTCCTCGGTAGTATGTATGGCTTCTGTGGGAATGGCTTCCCGTGGTGGTGCTACGTATAAGAACTGATAGGCTGCCCAGCTCGTTACACAGAGCAGGACTACGGCTGCGGCACTGGCTGTACGCATCCAGAACCGCTTCATGCTGCGGCGCTTTAGCAAACGGCTTTCCAGCAGCCTCCAGCTGTTCTCTGCCGTAAAGCGTCCTCGTGGGGAACGGGTAGAAGCAACCAGTTTGTTCAGTACCTTGTCGAAATTCTCGTTATTCACTTTCATTTTTGGCAATTTATTAAGAGCCTATGACTCCTTTTCCGTATGTAAAGACAGCTGCTTTTCAGGAATTCCCTATGCCTATATCCTGAAATAATGTTAATCTGAAGCTCTTTGTCCGTGAAAGTCCGTCCTGCCTACGTATGACTTCCTTGCTTCTCTGTTTCAATCAATAGGGAAAGTCTGCATGAGATGTGCATCTCATGTTGTTCGAGATGTGCATCTCATGCGGTTCGAGATGTGCATCTCATATATGCATACGGGGCTTCTTGCGAGGAAGATGAAGCAGAGTTCACTCCGTCAGCAATGCTTCCTTGAGTCTTGTGAGTGCTTTTTGCAGTTGCGCGTCTACTGTCTTTGTGCTGATGTTCAGCTCCTCCGCCACTTGTGCATAGCTTTGTTTCTCTTCGCGCAGGCGGATGAATACTTCACGGCAACGCTCCGGCAGGCGGTCGAGCGCCTTGACATATCGGGCAAACAGTTCTTCGCTGATAAGAGTGTCTTCGGGAGAATCGGCCTGGCCGGAAAGTTCGGGAAGCTGTTCGGACGAGAGTGTAGGGTGTCGGTTCTCTTTTTCCAGGTAATTGAGGGAGGCGTTTTTGGTAAGGATAAAGCAGTAATCCTCTATGTTGTTCACTTCCGGCAACCGGGCGCGTTGTTCCCAAAGCTTCATGAAGACGTCGAGCACAATTTCTTGCGCCCACTCTTCGTGCTTCACGAAATAGCAGGCAATACGGAACAAGCGGTCGTAGCACAGATTGTAGAAACTGTGAAAAGCCCGTTCCGAGTCTTCTTCCTTCATTTGGCGCAAGTAGCGTCTGACTTCTTGTTCGGTCATGCAGTCTCCCGGTTTTGTTGTTATTCAATGAACATCAGGTCACTTATTATACCGTCCGAAACAAAGATGCCTTCCCGGGTCAGGTGCAGGCGGTCTGCCTGCATCTCCAGTTTGTGGCTTTGGAGGTAGGGGGCTGCCATCTTCGTGCAATATTGGCGCAACTCTGTGCCGAAGGCTTCTTCCGTATATGTCAGGGAGACTCCCCACATGGTACGCAGGGAAGTCATGATGTATTCATTGTAACGGGTCACTTTATCCAGGATTTCTGTTTCGGAGGAACGCTGTCCCTCTTCAATGGACTTTATGTATCCTTCCAGAGAAGCTGTGTTCCATTCCCTTGTCTCCGCATTGAAGGAGTGGGCGGAAGGGCCGCACCCCAAATACGGAATGCCTTTCCAGTAAGCAGTGTTGTGGCGTGAGTACATGCCGGGCTTGCAGAAGTTGGATATTTCATAATGCTCATACCCCGCGGCTCCCAGGGTGTCCATGAGCGCCGAGAAGAAGCGCACGCTACTCTCTTCATCTACTTCGCTGATGCGGTGGCTTTGCAGCATTTCGTAGATGCGGGTGCCTTTTTCGTAAGTCAGATGATAAGCGGAGATATGCTCCACATCAAGGCCGACGGCTTGTTGCAGGTCGCGTTCCCACCGTTGGTCTGTTTCATCCGGCAGTCCATAGATAAGGTCGATGCTGATATTCCGGAAGCCGGCTTGGCGGAGGCGGTGTATGGCTGCGATGGCTTGCGCGGCATTGTGCCGGCGGTTCAACAGTTTCAGGGTGGGGGCGTCGAATGTCTGTATTCCCATGCTTATGCGGTTGAAGGGGAGGGTACGCAGCATGGACACATATTCTTCCGTCAAGTCGTCGGGATTGGCCTCGAGGGTAATTTCTTCGGCATGTTCTGTTCCATACACCTCTTTGATAGTCCGGAATATCTGCTCGAAATCTTCGTGAGCGAGCTGTGAGGGAGTTCCTCCGCCAAAGTAGATGGTCTCTATCGGTTCTTCCTTCAGATAACCCTTGCGGGTTTTCAGTTCAGTGCACAAGGCACGGATGTACTGCTGCTTCAATTCGCTGCGAGTGGTGGAATAGAAATCGCAATAGATACAGCGTGTCTTGCAAAAAGGTATATGAATATAGATGCCTGCCATGGTATGCTTATGGATATTTGTTGCAAAAATAGTCTTTTGGCAGGAGAATATATCGGTTTTCGGGACATTTAATGTAATATGGAAGTAGTCAGTGTCTTGGTGGATATTCTCAGTTTTGTCTGTAATCCGGAAAAATAGAACATTTTTTGAGTCGTATGGAAATTCATTATTCCGAATAAACTCCTTTCCTTTGTTATCAGAAAAAGGAATGGGTGTCTATTAAAATAATGAGTAATATGTTTGAAGGACTTGACTTTTGGTTTGAACAGATTATAGCTTATTGCATTGCCCTCGTACTGGTGCAGTTCATGAAGAAACAAATATAGCGGCAAATACTTTATTCACTTCCGTCGTAGCACGGTTTAATCTTAGGCTTTTTCTTGTGATTTCTGAGCTTTTGGGGTACTAATGACCGATATTTACCCCTTTTTGAAACAATAGTGCCCCCGAAATTACCGGGAATGGGGTAATTTTGCAGTATTGAAAAACAAACTTAAATAATATCATGAGAAAAAGTAACTACTTATGGCTGCTGCTGGTGGCAGTTTTATTGCTGCCCGCTCAGGAAATGGCTGCCAAGAAGAAAAAAGAGAAGGAAGTGACAGACCGCGAACTTTGGGCCGGGGTGTTGTATCAAATGGCTGCTCCGGTACTGAGCAATATGAGTGAAGGGAAGCTCCAGGAAAATATGCAGGTGGAGCTTAGCCCCACTTGGGATGGACGCGACAAACGGGTGACCTATATGGAATGTTTCGGACGTCTGATGGCGGGGTTGGCACCCTGGCTCTCTTTGCCGGACGATGACACTGCCGAAGGCAAGCAGCGCAGGCAGCTCCGCGAGTGGGCATTGAAAAGTTATGCGCAGGCGGTAGACCCGGAAAGTCAGGATTACCTACTTTGGCGGAAAGAGGGACAGCCGCTGGTCGATGCCGCTTATGTTGCTGAAAGCTTCCTGCGAGGATACGATGCTTTGTGGGTGCCTCTGGATAGTTTGACTAAACGGCGTTACATTGAAGAGTTCACCCAGTTGCGCCGTGTGGACCCTCCTTATACCAACTGGCTGCTGTTCTCGTCTACGGTAGAATGTTTCCTGCGCAAGGCTGGTGCCAAGAGTGATGCTTACCGTATTGTCTCCGCTCTGCGCAAGGTGGAAGAGTGGTATGTAGGTGACGGCTTCTATAGCGACGGACCGGGATTTGCCTTTGACTATTACAACAGCTTCGTACTCCATCCCATGTATGTGGAGTGTCTGGAAGTCTTTACGAACAGTGGAAAAAATAAGATATGGAATGCGCCGGATTGCAATTTCCAGCGTGCCCAGAAGCGCATGCAGCGTTTCGGCATGATTCTGGAACGTTTCATCTCTCCCGAGGGGGCCTTCCCCGTATTCGGGCGTTCCATTACCTACCGCACCGGTACCCTCCAACCATTGGCTTTGTTGGCATGGCGTGGATGGTTGCCCAAGGAATTGTCGAACGGACAGGTACGTGCTGCCATGACAGCTGTCATCAACCGTATGTTCGGTGACAACCGGAACTTCAACGAGAAAGGTTTTCTGACATTGGGATTCAATGGTTCCCAGCCTCATATCTCCGACTGGTATACTAACAACGGCAGCCTTTACATGGCTTCCCTGGCATTCTTGCCCCTGGGCTTGCCCGCCGACCATCCGTTCTGGACAGATGCTCCGCAGGCATGGACCTCGAAAAAGGCGTGGGGTGGTGAAGAATTCCCCAAAGACCATGCCTATTATGAGTAAGACTGATTCATTTTTTATAGTATTTATATTAATTGTTTGGGGGATTGGTGGATTTCCGGTGGCACTCTGTGCACAGGGTGCTGCCGGTGTCCTTCCCGAAACGCATCTGGTGGAAGTGGGGAAAGGATACAGCCAGACTTCCGTCAACACTGCCGTATTCCGTAATAATTCGCTGGTGACGCAAGGTGACGAGCAATACATCAGTTACTATGATGCGGAAGGGTTCCTGACTCTTGGAAAACGGAACCTCCATGCCGGACAGTGGACACTGCACCGCACACAGTATAAAGGGAATGTGAAGGATGCCCATAACGTCATCAGCATGATGCTGGACGGTGACGGGTATATTCATGTAGCCTTCGACCATCACGGACAGCCCTTGAACTACTGTCGCAGCATTGCACCCCATTCGCTGGAATTGGGTGAGAAGGAGCCCATGACGGGCGTGGATGAAGGCAATGTAACCTATCCGGAGTTTTATCTGCTGTCCGGAGGCGACCTGCTGTTTGCATACCGTTCCGGTTCTTCCGGCCGGGGCAACCTGGTGATGAACCGCTATTCCTTGAAGGAGAAGAAATGGAGCCGTGTGCAGGATGTACTGATTGATGGCGAGAACAAGCGCAATGCTTACTGGCAGCTATATGTAGATGAGCTTGGAACCATCCATCTGTCGTGGGTCTGGCGCGAGACTTGGCATGTGGAAACCAACCATGACCTATGCTACGCCCGTTCCTTTGACAATGGCGTAACATGGTATAAGGCAAATGGCAAGAAATATGATTTGCCCATCCGTCTGGGTAATGCAGAGTATGCCTGCCGCATTCCTCAGAATTCGGAACTGATAAACCAGACCAGCATGAGTGCCGATGCAGGCGGCAATCCGTACATTGCTTCCTATTGGCGCGACCCGGACAGCGACGTCCCGCAATACCGGATTGTCTGGCATGACGGGCAGATGTGGCACAGCCGCCAGGTCTCCGGGCGTACCACTCCGTTTTCCCTGAAAGGTGGAGGCACGAAGATGATTCCGATGGCCCGTCCGCGCATCGTAGTAGATGGCGGGGAGATATTTTATGTATTCAGGGATGAAGAACGGGGGAGCAAAGTCTCTTTGGCGCACGCTACGGATGTGGCAAACAGTAAGTGGAGCATCAGCGATTTGACCGACTTCACTGTCGGTGCCTGGGAACCGTCTCATGACACGGAATTGTGGAAGAGCAGGAAGCGGCTGCATCTATTTGTGCAGCATGCCAAGCAAGGAGACGGAGAGCGGGTTGTGGAGTTTGCACCGCAATCGGTATATGTATTGGAAGTAATAAGATAAAAGAACAGTATTAGTATATGAAAACGACATGCTTATTTTTATTGGGTTTGGCTTTTTGCTGGGGACTGTTCTCATGCACCGCTCAGCAGCCGAAACCGGAAGAAGTGATTGAGATTATCAATCGGGTGAACAACTATTGGCAGGAGACCCATCCGCAACATGGGCGCTCTTTCTGGGACAATGCCGCCTATCATACGGGAAATATGGAGGTGTTCTTCCTGACCGGTAATCCGGAATGTTATGCCTATTCCGAGGCGTGGGCAGAACATAATGAATGGAAAGGCGCGAAGAGTGACAACAAGGAAGAGTGGAAGTACAGCTATGGGGAGAGTGATGATTATGTGCTTTTCGGTGATTATCAGATTTGTTTCCAGACTTATGCGGATTTGTATACCGTGAAGCCGGATTCCGGGAAGATAGCCCGTGCGCGCGAAGTGATGGAATACCAGATGAGTACGGACAAGAACGATTATTGGTGGTGGGCGGACGGACTTTACATGGTAATGCCCGTTATGACAAAGATGTACAAGCTGACCGGCAATCCGTTATATCTGGAGAAACTGCATGAATACTGGACCTATGCCAACAGTATCATGTACGATTCGGAGGAAGGCCTATACTATCGCGACGGCAAATATATTTATCCAAAACACAAAAGTGTGAATGGTAAGAAAGACTTCTGGGTACGTGGCGACGGTTGGGTGCTGGCTGCTTTGGCAAAGGTACTGAAAGACCTGCCCGAAACAGACCAATACCGCCAGGAGTACATAGACCGCTTCCAGACGATGGCCAAATCCGTGGCTGCCTGCCAGCAGCCGGAAGGCTACTGGACACGCAGTATGCTCGACCCTGAGCATGCTCCCGGTCCTGAAACCAGCGGTACGGCTTTCTTTACCTATGGTCTGTTATGGGGGATGAACAACGGCTTGCTGGACAAGGCTGCTTATCAACCCGTAGTGATGAAGGCGTGGAATTATCTGACTACTGTAGCCTTGCAGCCCGATGGCCGCATAGGGTATGTACAGCCGATTGGCGAGAAAGCCATTCCCGGACAAGTGGTTGATGCCAACTCTACTGCTAACTTTGGGGTAGGGGCATTTCTGCTGGCAGCTTGTGAGATGGTGCGTTTTTTGAATGCCGACTGATTGGAGAGATTAAATAAGTGTATATGTTACACAACATATACACTTTCTTTGTATTATAATGTATATAGTGTTAATTTTACACCCGTTAAAAGGTTTAATATAAAAAGATTATGATTGTACGGATGAAAAACACTTTCCGGATGCTTTTGGCGGCAATGTTATTGTCGTTGTTTGCACTTCCGGGATATTCCTGGCAAAAATCCTTTCCCGAAAAAGATTATGTAGCTTATTTGTTCACTTATTTCACTGGGAATAGTGGCGATGAAGAAGCTGTGCGCTATGCTGTAAGCATGGACGGTTATACCTACTGGGCATTGAATGATAATGAACCGGTAATCGACTCGAAAGTCATCAGCTCCACCGGGGGAGTCCGCGACCCGCATATCCTTCGTTGCGAGGATGGCAAGACTTTCTATATGGTAGTGACAGATATGGTTTCAGCCAATGGATGGAGTTCCAACCGTGCCATGGTTTTGCTGAAATCTACCGACTTGGTCAACTGGTCCCACTCCGTTATCAATATACAGAAACGTTATTCAGGTCAGGAGGATTTGAAGCGTGTATGGGCTCCGCAGACTATCTACGACCCGGAGGCGGGAAAGTACATGGTGTATTGGTCCATGCTGCATGGCGATGGAGCCGATGTCATATATTATGCTTATGCCAATGCGGAGTTTACGGATTTGGAGGGAGAGCCCAAGCCATTGTTTCTGCCGGAGAACGGGAAATCGTGCATCGATGGAGACATTGTCTATAAGGATGGTGTTTTCCACCTTTTCTATAAGACGGAAGGGCATGGAAACGGCATAAAGGTGGCCACCACCCGTTCCTTGACCTCCGGGGCATGGACGGAAGAACCCGATTACAAGCAACAGACTAAGGAAGCCGTAGAGGGTGCGGGCACTTTCAAACTGATAGGGCAGGATAAGTATATCCTGATGTACGACGTCTATATGAAAGGAAGCTATCAGTTTACGGAAACCACTGACTTGAAGAATTTTAAGGTGATAGACAGCGAGGTGAAGATGAACTTCCATCCCCGTCATGGGACCATTATCCCCATTACCCGCCATGAGCTGTTGCGCATTACCGATGAATGGGGCAAGCCGACAGAACTGGGCGCATTGCCCAACAATCCCGTATTGCCGGGTTTCCATGCCGACCCGGAAATCCTTTATTCCCATCAGACCCAAAAGTATTACATCTATTCTACTACGGACGGACAGCCGGGTTGGGGAGGCTGGTATTTCACCGTATTCTCCTCCACGGATTTGAAGACCTGGCAGGATGAAGGCGTCATGCTGGACTTGAAGTCGGAGCAAGTGCCCTGGGCAGATGGCAATGCTTGGGCGCCTTGCATTGAAGAGAAAAAAGTGGACGGTAAGTATAAATACTTCTTCTATTACAGTGGAAACCCCAAGAATGGCGGCGGCAAGCAGATTGGAGTGGCTACGAGCGATTCTCCGGCCAGCCCTTTCACCGATTTGGGACGCCCTGTCGTTACTGCTTCACCCGTCGGTGGCGGGCAACAGATTGATGTGGATGTGTTTACAGACCCTGTTTCGGGCAAATCCTATCTTTACTGGGGCAACGGCTACATGGCAGGTGCCGAGCTGAACGACGATATGGTGTCCATCAAGGAAAATACCGTTACGGTGATGACACCGGCGGGAGGCACCTTGCAGGACTATGCTTTCCGCGAAGCAGCCTATGTCTTTTATCGCAACGGGCTCTACTATTTCATGTGGTCGGTAGACGATACCGGTTCGCCCAATTACCATGTGGCATACGGTACATCCAAGTCGCCGCTCGGTCCTATCGAAGTTGCCAAGCAACCCGTTGTGCTGATTCAGAATCCGGAAAAGGAAATTTACGGTCCGGCACACAACGCTGTATTGCAGATTCCCGGTACAGATGAGTGGAGAATCGTTTACCACCGTATTAATAAATGGTACTTGAAAGATGGCCCCGGCGTTCATCGTGAAGTCTGCATAGACCGGATGGAGTTCAATGAAGACGGAACCATCAGGCCGGTGGTGCCTACCTTTTAATTTAATGATATAACATAATAATTTAATACCATGAAGAATAGATTGAAATTACTGGTTTGGTTGTTTGCCCTCTCAGGTCCGCTGGCAGCACAGAGTGTATCTGTCAATGGTCCGGATGGAAAATTGCAGCTTACGGTATCCTGCCCGTCAGCCAACGGCGAAGTGTCTTACGCCGTCACCTACAATGGAAAGCAAATGCTGGAATCTTCTCCCTTGGGGATGGAGACAAATGTGGGTGATTTCTATAGAGGATTGCAGTTGAAGGAACATAAAGTCACAGCTTTCGATACGGTTTATGAACAATCCCGAATCAAAGCTTCGCACATCCATTACCGGGCAAACGAATTGCTTTGTTCATTCGTCAACGGTGAGGGGAAAAATGTGCAGATAACTTTCCGCGTCAGCAACAATGACGTGGCTTTCCGTTACACCCTGCCGAGGGAGCAGGGAAAAGGAAGCGTCACGGTGAACAGCGAACGGACCGGCTTCCGCTTCCCGTCGCAGACCACCACTTTCCTTTGTCCGCAGAGCGACGCCATGATAGGGTGGAAGCGTACCAAACCCAGTTACGAAGAAGAATATAAGGCAGATGCCCCGATGAACGAACGTTCGGGTTATGGACATGGATATACATTTCCCTGCTTGTTCAAGGTGGGGGATGACGGCTGGGTACTGCTCAGTGAAACCGGAGTGGACAGCCGTTATTGTGGCTCGCGTTTGAGTGATTGGGATAACGGCGTGTATCGCATTGCTTTCCCCATGCCGGAAGAGAACAACGGCAATGGAACGGTGGCACCTGCCTTTTCCCTGCCGGGCTCCACGCCGTGGCGTACTGTGACGGTGGGGGAAACCTTGAAGCCGATTGTGGAAACCACCGTCCCCTGGGATGTAGTGGAACCACGCTATACCACCACCCATGATTACAAGCCGGGCCGTGGCACATGGAGCTGGATTCTCTGGCAGGACGGCAGCATCAACTACGACGACCAGGTGCGCTATGTTGACTTGGCAGCCGCCATGGGATACGAATATGTATTGATTGACAACTGGTGGGACAACAACATCGGTCGCGACCGCATGGAACAGTTTATCAAGTATGCCCGTAGCAAGGGTGTGGAGGTATTCTTGTGGTATAGCTCCAGTGGTTACTGGAACGATATAGAGCAGAGTCCCGTCAACCGGATGGATAACTCCATTGCCCGCAAGCAAGAGATGCGCTGGTTGCAAAGTCTGGGTGTGAAGGGTATCAAAGTAGACTTCTTCGGCGGTGACAAGCAGGAGACCCTGCGTTTGTACGAGGAGATTCTGAGCGATGCCGACGACCACGGTCTGATGGTTATCTTCCACGGCTGTACCTTGCCTCGCGGCTGGGAACGGATGTATCCCAATTACGTAGGCAGCGAGGCGGTGCTGGCTTCCGAGAATCTGGTATTTAGCCAGCATTTCTGTGATAACGAGGCGTTCAATGCCACGCTGCACCCTTTCATCCGCAATGCTGTGGGATGCATGGAGTTTGGCGGTGTGTTCCTGAACAAGCGTTTGAACCGCAGCAACGATGGCGGAACTATTCGCCGCACCACGGACATCTTTCAGCTGGCAACGGCAGTGCTGTTCCAAAATCCTATCCAGAACTTCGCCTTGGCACCTAATAACTTGACGGATGCTCCGCAAATCTGCCTCGACTTTATGAAACAAGTGCCCACTACTTGGGACGAGACCCGTTTCATTGACGGCTATCCGGGGAGATATATTGTTCTTGCCCGTCGTCATGGAAACACGTGGTACATAGCCGCTGCCAATGCAACGGTGGAACCGTTGAAACTGAAACTTGACCTTCCTATGCTGGCAGGACAAGAGGTGTCTCTGTATAGTGATGACAAGAAGATGCAGCCTCAATTAAAGCTACAGAGGATAAAGGCTGACGGCTCTCTGCAACTCACGGTTCAGCCGCAGGGAGGGGCGGTAATCGTGGAATAAAGAAGGCATGGAGCAACCCTTGTTTTGTAATGATATATCATAACGGATTACTCCTTTTGCAAATCTTTGATTATCAGAGGTTTATAATTGTCCTGATTCAGTCGTATACTGAATGGCATTCACTATACGACTGAACCCTATTCACTATACGACTGAATGGCATTCAGAATACGGCTGATTGTGACTATCGAACTAAATGTGAATGATTAATACCGACTTAATACCATGAATAGATTCTTGAAATTATTGTCCTTGTGTCTGTTCTTGACACTGACCGTTCCTTTGCAGGCTGTGACGAATGGAGTGGCGAATGAACCCGATTCAGTCTACCTCTTTTCCTACTCCCATGCCGACGGCAGTGGCGGTCTGAAACTAGCCTGGAGTCCCAATGGCAACCGATGGTTCAGCGTGGCAGAGGGCAGCTCCTTTGTCAACTCGGACTTCGGCCCCTGGGGGCAAATGAAGCGGATGCTGAAACCGCACTTGATGCAGACCCGTGCCGACGACCGTTGGCACTGTATCTGGGAACTGACGGAAAGCGGAAACTCCCTTGCATACGTCGAGTCTCCCGACTTGCTGCAATGGAAAGCGCAGAAATACTTTGACCGTTCTCGCCTTGCCGAATACCGGCCGGCGGAGGTCTATCCTAACGTGCGGAAGGAGGTTCTGCTGAACGGTACCGTACAGCAGGGTTGGATGCAGCGTGTACCGTATGCCACGGTGCAGCGTGTCATCTCCTTTGCAGAGCATAAGAAGTACCGCCAGGCACTCCATGCCGAACGTACCGAGCAAGACCCCGTACGTTTTGCCGGACTGAAACCGGTGGAGGCGACTATCGAAGTGGAGACGGAATGTGCAAAAACCATCAGCAAGCATCTGATAGGTATTTTCTTCGAAGACATCAACTATGCTGCGGATGGAGGACTGTATGCCGAGCTGGTACAGAACCGCGACTTCGAGTATTCGTCTAAGGACGGTTCACACCAAGGTTGGGACGGCACATATGCCTGGGCGGTGAAAGAGGGCGATGCTGCGGCTGCCGTTACCATTGCCGCTGCCGACCCCATTCATCCCAATAACCCTCATTATGCCGTATTGGAGGCGCGTCCCGGAGTGACATTGCAGAACGACGGTTTCGACGGCATCAGCTTGAAGAAAGGGGAGAAGTACGATTTCTCTCTCTTCGCCCGCGTGGCACCGGGCAGCAAGGGAGGCAAGGTGGTTGTTTGCCTGCTCGACCAGACGGGCCGTGAGATTGCCCGCTCTTCCGTCAATGTGTCCTCCAAAGAGTGGAAGAAACAGCAGACGGTGCTGACGGCAAACGCCGATGTGCGTGCCGCCGTGCTCTCGCTTCAGCCGCAGACGGTGGGGACACTGCATCTCGATATGATTTCCCTTTTTCCGCAAAATACATTCAAGGGCCATAAGAACGGCTTGCGTGCCGACCTGGCGCAGACGCTTGCCGACCTGCATCCACGCTTCGTCCGCTTCCCCGGCGGCTGCGTGGCTCATGGCGACGGCATTGATAATATCTATGACTGGAAAGGCTCTATCGGACCGCTTGAAGCGCGTAAGCCGTTGCGCAATCTGTGGGGGTATCATCAGACACGCGGACTGGGCTACTTCGAGTACTTCCGCTTCTGCGAAGATATAGGTGCCGAACCTCTGCCGGTATTGGCAGCGGGCGTGCCGTGCCAGAACTCGGGCACACACTCGCACTATGCCGACAACTGTCCGCAGGGGGCCAACAAGGAACTGATGCGCTACGGCCAGCAGGGTGGCATCCCGATGGAAGAGATGCCTGCCTATATCCAGGATGTGCTCGACCTGATAGAGTATGCCAACGGCGATGCACGCCGCACCGTGTGGGGCAGGAAGCGTGCTGAGGCAGGCCATCCCAAGCCTTTCAATCTGAAGTATATCGGCATAGGCAACGAGGATATGATTACCGAAGTGTTTGAGGAGCGCTTTGCCATGATATACAAGGCTGTCAGGGAGAAGCATCCCGAAATTACGGTTGTCGGCACTGTAGGTCCCTTCTACGAAGGCACGGACTATGCGGAGGGCTGGCGCCTTGCCACGGAACTGGGCGTGCCCATGGTGGACGAACACTATTACGTGGATCCGGGCTGGATGATTCACAACCAGGACTACTACGACCGTTATGACCGTACCAAGTCCAAGGTCTATCTGGGCGAATATGCCGCCCACCTGCCCGGACGTCCCAACAACATAGAGACAGCGTTGGCAGAAGCTCTCTATCTGACTTCGGTGGAACGTAATGCCGATGTGGTGGAGATGACCTCGTACGCCCCGTTGCTGGCGAAGGAAGGCCATACGCAGTGGAATCCCGACTTGATTTATTTCAATAACACGGAAGTGAAGCCTACCGTGGGCTACTACACACAGCAGATGTACGGACAGAATGCGGGTACGCAGTACATCACCTCGCACGTCACACTGAATAATGGGCAAGAGGCTGTCCGTAAGCGCGTCGGTGTTTCGGTGGTAAAGGATGAGGCCACGGGTGACCATATCGTAAAGCTGGTGAACCTGCTTCCGGTGGAGGTTTCCTCTACAGTGAAGCTGAAGGGCATCGACTTGCAGAATCCCTCGGCAGTGAAGACGCTCCTGACGGGTGACCCGAAAGACAAGCAGGCACGTTCCGTGACTTCCGCCTTCGACATCGGCGGTACGGAGTTTCCTTATACCTTGCCTGCCTATTCGTTTACGGTGATACGTATCCATGAGAATAAGGGGAAATAAGGATAAATCCGTGTAATTCCGTGCGTGGGAACTTAAAAACTTAAAAGATATGATACGATTATTGACTTTGGCACTTGTTGCAGCCATGACCGGCAGTGTGTCGGCACAAAAGCAACAGACTTTGCATTCCGGTTATCCCATCGACCCGGTTCCTTTCACTTCAGTGAAGGTGACGGACAGTTTCTGGGGACAACGCTTGAAGGCAAGCCGCGAGGTAACCATCCCGTTGGCTTTCAGTAAGTGTGAGGAAACGGGACGTTATGAAAACTTTGTGAAAGCTACTCATCCCAGTGATGAGTATAAGGTGGGAGGCTTCTCCTTTGACGATACGGATGTCTATAAGACGATTGAAGGTGCAAGTTACTCCTTGCAGACTTACCCGGACAAGAAACTGGAAGAATATATCGACAGCGTATTGGTCATAGTGGCCGCCGCCCAAGAACCGGACGGGTATCTTTACACCGCACGTACCATGAACCCCAAGCATCCGCACGATTGGGCGGGGCCGGAACGCTGGTCGGAGGTGGAGAATTTGAGCCACGAGTTCTATAATCTGGGTCACATGGTGGAAGGGGCTGTGGCTTATTATCAAGCTACAGGCAAGCGGAACTTCCTGGATATAGCTATCCGTTATGCCGACTGCGTATGCAAGAATATCGGTGAAGGCCCCGGACAGAAGCGTGTGATTCCCGGACATCAGATTGCCGAAATGGCATTGGTACGCCTCTATACCGTGACAGGAGATAAGAAATATCTCGACCAGGCCAAGTTCTTCCTCGACGCGCGCGGCACTACGGCACGCAAGGACATCTATTTGCAGTCGCACAAGCCTGTACTGGAGCAGGAAGAGGCAGTGGGACATGCCGTACGTGCCGGTTACATGTATTCCGGTATGGCTGATGTGGCTGCTATTACGGGTGACAGCTCCTACATCAAGGCTATCGACAAGATATGGGAGAATATCGTCGGCAAGAAGATATATATTACCGGCGGTATCGGTGCGCGTCATGCGGGCGAAGCTTTCGGTGATAACTATGAATTGCCGAATCTGACTGCCTACAATGAGACCTGTGCCGCCATCGGCAATGTTTACATGAATTACCGCCTCTTTCTGCTGCATGGCGATTCCAAGTATTTCGACGTGCTGGAACGTACGCTTTACAACGGATTAATCTCCGGCGTTTCATTGGACGGAGGCAAGTTCTTCTATCCCAATCCGTTGTCTTGCGATGGTAAGTATCACTTTAATGCCGACCATACGATTACACGCCAGCCGTGGTTTGGTTGTGCCTGCTGTCCTAGCAACATCAGCCGGTTCATTCCTTCTTTGCCGGGATATGTGTATGCCGTGAAAGACAATCAGGTGTACGTCAACCTTTTCTTGTCCAACCGTGCCGAGCTGAAGTTGAATGAAAAGAAAGTGGTGCTGGAGCAGGAAACCGGATACCCCTGGAACGGAGATATTCGTGTGAAGGTGGCTCAGGGCAACCTGCCGTTTACGATGAATATCCGTATTCCGGGTTGGGTGCGCGGCAGTGTACTTCCGAGTGACCTTTATTCGTATGCCGACGACCTGAAGTTGGGCTATCGTGTATTGGTGAATGGCGAGGAGGTAACCGGTGAACTTCGTAAAGGCTATCTCCGGATAGACCGGAAGTGGAAGAAAGGGGATGTGGTAGAGGTGCATTTCGACATGCAACCCCGTGTGGTGAAAGCCAATGAAAAAGTGGTTGCCGACCGTGGACGGGTGGCCGTTGAGCGTGGTCCTATCGTTTATTGTGCCGAGTGGGCCGATAATGATTTTAATATACAGAATATCATCCTGAACCGTCATCCGAAATTCCAGGTGACGGAGAAGCCCGAACTGCTGTATGGCATCAACGAAATTACCACAGAAGTGCAGGCTCTTGGTTTTGATGCTGCCGGAAAGTTGGCAACCAGAGATGTGACGCTGACCCTGATACCTTATTATGCATGGGCACACCGGGGTGAGGGCAAGATGGATGTATGGTTGCCGGTAAATAGGATTGATGTAGAATAGGTAAGTATGTCGTCATAATTTAGCTTATGCTATCGTTATAAACAGATTAAAACCATGAAAAGACTTTTATTTCTATTGACATTGTTCGTTGTTCTTGGCATGCAGGCGCAACAGCATGTGATGACTGTTGATGTATCAAAACCGACGGCTCGGATAAATCCTGCCATGTATGGAATCTTCTTCGAAGACATTAATTTCGGTGCGGACGGTGGTTTGTATGCCGAACTGGTAAAGAACCGCTCTTTTGAGTTCCCGCAGCCGCTGGTGGGGTGGATACCTTTTGGCGAGGTGACGGTACAGGACGAGCGGCCCTGCTTCGACCGCAATCCGCATTATGTGCGCATTACCAATGACGGCTGTCTTTTGCGTGCCGGACTGGATAATGAAGGTTATCGTGGCATCGGCCTGAAAAAAGGAGAAGATTACCGTTTCTCCGCCTATGTCCGTACGCCGGATACCAAACCAATGAAGCTTTCCGTCGAACTGGTGAATTCCAACGGAGAGAATCTCCTGAAGAAGGAACTGGAAGTGAAAGGCAGTGAATGGCAGAAGCTGACGGCTGTGCTGAAAGCTCCTTTTACCGATGTTCGCTCGCGTCTGCGTGTTGTGTTGCAGACGGAGGGTACGGTAGATATGGACCACATCTCTCTCTTCCCGGTGAACACTTGGAAGAAGCGTGAGAATGGATTGCGTGCCGACTTGGTACAAGCCCTCTATGACCTCAATCCCGGAGTATTCCGTTTTCCCGGCGGTTGTATCATCGAAGGCAACAGCCTTGCCACCCGTTATCAATGGAAGAATTCCGTGGGTCCGGTAGAGAACCGTCCTTTGAACGAAAATCGCTGGAACTATACATTCAAGCATAAAGCTTTCCCGGATTATTTCCAGAGTTACGGACTTGGCTTTTACGAATATTTCCTGCTGAGTGAAGACCTCGGTGCAGAGCCTCTGCCGGTACTGAGCTGCGGGCTGTCCTGCCAATACGAAAGCAACGAAGTGGTTCCCCTTGGAGAACTCGGCCCGTACGTGCAGGATGCCCTCGACCTCATCGAGTTTGCCAACGGTGCTGCAACCTCCAAGTGGGGAAAGGTGCGTGCCGATATGGGACATCCCGAACCGTTCGGTCTGAAAATGATTGCCATCGGCAATGAACAGTGGGGGGAAGTCTATCCCGAGCGTCTGGAAGTGTTCACGAAAGCCATCCGTGCGGAATATCCCGATATGCAGATTGTAGGTTCTTCCGGTCCGAGTGCAGATGGGGACAAGTTCGATTACCTCTGGCCCGAAATGAAACGCATCGGGGTGGATTTGGTGGACGAGCATTATTATATGGCTCCCGACTGGTTCTTTGCCAATGCTGCCCGCTATGATGACTATGACCGTAAAGGACCGAAAGTCTTTGCCGGTGAATATGCATCGCATGACCACCCCACCGGGAAAGCCAATAATTTCTTGGCGGCACTGTCCGAAGCAGCTTTTATGACGGGACTGGAACGTAATGCCGATGTGGTGCGCCTGGCTACCTATGCTCCGTTGTTTGCCCATGTGGATGCCTGGCAGTGGAATCCCGATTTGATTTGGTTCGACAATCTCCGTATGATGCGGACTCCCAACTATTACGTACAGCAGATGTACGGTATGAATGCCGGAACAGATGTGCTGAACCTGCAAATGGACGGAAAACCCGTGACGGGGCAGGACAGCCTTTATGCATCGGCAGTGCTGGATGCTCCTACGGGAGAAGTAATTCTGAAGCTTGTCAATGCGGGCAGCAGATCGGAGAAGGTACAGATAGAGTTCAGCGGATTGAAGAAGCGGCAGCTTGTCTCGGGTTCCTGCACCTATTTGCAAAGTGATGACTGGAAAGCCAAGAATACACTGGAGCAGGAGGCTATTGTTCCACGTATTCGTCCGGTGGAGGTGGCTTCCCGTTCTCTGAGCCTGGAGCTTCAGCCTCGTTCGTTCGGAGTCTATCGTTTGCGGATAAGTACTCAATCAAAATAAATTCCCATTTAGTCACCTATTTAATTATGTGAACTAGTTATGAACACTTATTTAAAGAATTAAATTCAGCCTTTTTTGAACGATTATTCTTCCTTTTAATTATAGGATAGGCGTATCTTTGTGACGGCATACCGGTTCTGCTTGTATGCCGTTGCTAATTTTTATAAACTATTTACCATGAAGAAACATTTCATTACCGGACTGCTTGCGACTTTTGCCATTGCCGCAAGCGCACAGTCCTTCACTGAATGGCAAAACCCTGAAGTGAATGCCGTGAACCGTGCTCCGATGCACACCAACTATTTTGCCTATGAGTCGGCAGATGCTGCGGCTCGTGGAGCAAAAGAACATTCTTCCAATTACATGACTCTGAACGGTATCTGGAAATTCTTCTGGGTGAAGAATGCCGATGCCCGTCCCACGGATTTCTGGAAAGTGGGGTTCAACGACAAGGGATGGAGCGATATGGCCGTTCCCGGTATGTGGGAACTGAACGGTTTCGGCGCCCCTATCTACGTGAATACCGGATATGCCTGGCGCAATCAGTTCAAGAACAATCCACCGCAGGTGCCAACGGAGAATAACAATGTAGGTTCCTACCGTCGTGAGATTGTAATACCTGCCGACTGGAAGAGTAAGGACATCATTGCTCATTTCGGTTCCGTGACTTCCAATATGTATTTGTGGGTAAACGGCAAGTACGTAGGTTATAGTGAGGACAGCAAACTGGAGGCTGAATTCAACCTGACACCCTACTTGAAGCCGGGACAAAAGAATCTGATAGCCTTTCAGGTATTCCGCTGGTGTGACGGGACGTATCTGGAAGACCAGGACTTCTTCCGTTATAGCGGTGTAGGGCGCGATTGCTACTTGTATGCCCGTGACAAGAAGCGCATTCAGGACATCCGTGTCACTCCCGATTTGGATACTGCTTATAAGAACGGTTCCCTGAAAGTACAGCTTGATGTGAAGGGTGGCGGCAATATCAGTCTTGAACTGCTGGACGCTGCCGGAAAACAGGTGGCTACAGCTGTCGCCAAAGGTAACGCTACTGCCTTGATAAATGTGGAAAATCCTCATAAGTGGACGGCAGAAACGCCCTACTTGTATACCCTGCGTGCCACTTTGCAAGGCAGCAGTGAAGTGATTCCCGTAAAGGTGGGCTTCCGAAAGATAGAGCTGAAAGGAAGTCAGATACTTGTCAACGGCCAGCCCGTTCTCTTCAAGGGAGCCAACCGCCACGAGATGGATCCGGACGGTGGTTACGTCATTTCTCGCGAACGCATGATTCAGGATATTCAGGTGATGAAGCAGTTCAACCTGAATGCCGTGCGCACCTGCCACTATCCCGACAATAATCTCTGGTACGACCTCTGCGACCAATATGGTATTTACGTAGTGGCCGAAGCCAATATCGAATCCCACGGAATGGGTTATGGGGAAGAGACACTTGCCAAACGTGAGGACTATAGGAAAGCACATATGGAGCGTAACCAGCGCAATGTGCAGCGTAGCTTCAATCATCCCAGCATCATTTTCTGGTCTTTGGGCAACGAAGCCGGCTATGGCGCTAATTTCGAAGCTGCCTACGATTGGATAAAGGCTGAAGACCCGAGCCGTGCCGTACAATATGAACAAGCCGGTAAAACAGGCAAGACAGACATCTATTGCCCGATGTATTATGGCTATGACGGATGTAAGAAATACAGTGAGGATGATTCTATGACAAAGCCCCTGATTCAGTGCGAATATGCTCATGCGATGGGAAACTCGCAAGGAGGTTTTAAAGAATATTGGGATTTGGTGCGTAAATATTCCAAATTCCAAGGTGGCTTTATTTGGGATTTTGTTGATCAGTCTGTACGTTGGACAGGAAAAAACGGTAAGATGATTTATGCCTACGGCGGTGACTTTAACCGTTTTGATGCCAGCGACGGTAACTTCTGCGATAACGGTCTTATCAGCCCCGACCGTGTGCCCAATCCCCACATGTATGAGGTAGGCCGTATCTATCAGGACATCTGGACTACTCCGGCCGACTTGAAGAACGGCGAAATCAATGTGTTCAATGAATACTTCTTCCGTGATCTTTCTGCCTATTATATGGAGTGGGAGGTACTGAAAGGCGGTAAGGTGATACGGACCGGTCGTGTGGATAATCTGAATGTAGCTCCCCAACAGACAGCCAAAATCAAGTTGGACTTGGGCAAGACTTGCCAATGCACCGAGTGGTTGCTGAATGTTTCCTATAAGCTGAAGAACCGTGAAGGATTGCTTTCCGCCGGACATGTAGTGGCAAAAGACCAGTTGACGCTCAATCCTTACCAAGCTCCTTCCATGGAATTGAAGAACTGCGAACAGAGCAATATCGAGATGACGGCTCCCCAAGTACAGGATAACGATTGGAACTACCTCATCGTCTCCGGTGATGCTTTCCGTGTAGAAATCAACAAGCACAACGGTTATCTGACTAAGTACGAAGTGAATGGCCGGGATATGATTAAAGACGGCGAGGCTTTAAAACCAAACTTCTGGCGTGCGCCTGTTGACAACGACTACGGTGCCAATCTGCAACGCAAATATATCGCTTGGAAGAATCCGGAAATCAAACTGACCTCTTTCAAACAGCGCACGGAGAACAATCAGGTGATTGTAGAATCTGCTTACGACATGCCGGGTGTTTCAGCTAAGCTGAACCTTGTTTATGTCATCAACAATGCCGGTGCCGTCAAGGTGACCCAGAAGCTGACTGCCGACAAGAATGCCAAAGTATCGAACATGTTCCGTTTCGGTCTGCAGATGCCTATGCCGCGCAGCTTTGAAACCGTTGAATACTATGGACGCGGTCCGGTTGAAAACTATATTGACCGTAATCATTGCGCCGACTTAGGCATTTATCGCCAAAGTGTGGCTGAGCAGTTCTATCCCTACATCCGTCCGCAGGAAAATGGAACAAAGACCGATATTCGTTGGTGGAAGATGTTGGATCAGTCTGGTAATGGCATCAAGATTGTGGCGGCCGCTCCCTTCTCCGCATCTGCCTTGCACTATACCATCGAGTCTTTAGATGAAGGCTGGAGCAAAGAGCAAGGACACTCGCAAGAGGTGGATGAAGCTGATTTGACTAATCTCTGTATCGACAAGGTGCAAGCCGGTCTGGGTTGCGAAGACAGTTGGGGACGTATAGCCCGTCCGGAATACCTGGTGCCATACGCTGATTATGAGTTTACGTTCATCCTTTTTCCCGTATGCCATAGTATCGGAATAGAATAATATTTCTTCTCAGTGTATTACATACTGAGAAACAGATTTTATAACACTGAAGCGGTCGCCTTTCCGATGGGGGAGGGTGACCGCTTTGTGTTGATGTTTTGCTTGCTTCTGTATATTTCTTTGTTTTATTGTTTCTGATTTCGGCAAATGCAATCCGTCAGATGGTCGTTGATAAACCCCGAAGCTTGCAGATGGGCATAGCAAATGGTAGAGCCGAAGAACTTGAATCCCCGTTTTTTCATGTCTTTGCTCATGGCATCTGATTCGGGAGATGATACCGGAATCTCACTCAATGACTGAAAATGATTGATAATGGGGTTCCGGTCGGGGAAGAAGGATAGCGTATAGTTGTAAAAGCTGCCGAATTCTTTCTGTATGACAAGAAACTGCTTTGCATTGGTGATGGTCGACTTGATTTTCAGACGGTTTTTCACGATGCCGTCAAAGTGCATCAGCCGTTCCACGTCTTCGTCGGTCATTTGCGCCACTTGCGTGGCATCGAAATTGCAAAAGGCTTTGCGGTAGCCTTCCCGCTTTTTGAGGATGGTTATCCAGCTCAGTCCCGCCTGGGCACTTTCCAATACAAGAAACTCGAATAGTGTCTTGTCGTCTGTTACCGTTTTTCCCCACTCTTCATCGTGGTATTTCACATACAGCTCGTCGGTTCCGCACCAGCCGCAACGTCCGTTTATAATGTCTTGCATAAGCGTTATTTTTGTAATGAGGTGCTAAGGTAGTGCTTTCATTCCGAATAAACAAATCTATCTATTCTAAATGGATAGATTTGTTTATTCAGAATGGAATGTTTATATTTGTATCTGAATATAAATGACATAGCCCTATGATAAGCAAATCGGATATAGTAGAAGCCATACGTGTGCAACGTGAACGGTTGAGGAAATTTCAAAGTTTCCGACGTGACCTATTGTTGTCTTTACCTCCCTTGGTAGCAGACTATGCACTGATTATATCTGGTATTCGCCGTTGTGGTAAGAGTACATTGCTGGCACAATTATCGGTGGATAGATACAAGCCGGAAGAGGTGCTCTCCTTGAATTTTGATACCCCTTTACTGTATGGATTTGAATTCAGTGATTTCCGTATAGTGGATGAAGTTATTAAGGAACATGAAGGGTGTATCGCTCTTCTTTTTGACGAAATACAGATTGTTGATGGTTGGGAGGTGTATATTCGGGGCAAGTTGGATGAAGGGTTTTATGTGGGAATCACCGGCTCCAATGCTTCGATGTTGAGTCGTGAATTGGGCACGAAGTTGACAGGAAGACATATTACGAAAGAACTGTTCCCTTTTTCGTATGCTGAATATTGCGGTTTTACGGGTAAGACTATCGGTGACAGTTCCTTGTACGACTATCTGCATCGGGGTGGCTTCCCTCAATACTTGCAACTGGATGATCAGGATGTTCTGACGGATTTAGTCAATGATATAGTATATCGTGATATTGCCGTGAGATATAATATACGTGATGACCACTCTTTGAAAAGTCTCTTGGCCTATTTGATGGGGAATGTGGGCAATCTGGTGTCTGCTACAAAACTGAAACAGATACTGGGAATGAAAAGTACTTCTACTGTGTCTGATTATTTCTCTTATTTCGAACAGACTTACTTGATAAACTTTGTTCCGAAATTTTCATATTCATATAAAGCGCAACTGTTGAACCCGAAGAAAGTGTATTGTGTGGACAATGGTGTTGTATTTGTCACCTCTTCATCTTTCACCCGTGATGAGGGGCGGAGGCTGGAGAACATGGTTTTTGCGGAATTGCGTCGCCGTTATTCTGAGATATTCTATTATAATGAGAACCGGAAGGAATGCGACTTTATAGTTGTACGCAATTCTGTGCCCCAGCTTGCCATCCAGGTATGCTATGCCTTGACCGCAGAAAACCGGAAAAGGGAAGTAGATGGCTTACTGGATGCCTTGTCTTTCTTCAAGATGGGGCATGGACTGATACTCACTTATAACCAACATGACAAATTTTCCGTAGGAGATAAAACGATAGAAGCATTGCCGGTGTCTGAATATTTTAAAGACTAATCTTCTTGTCTCTTGCACTCCACCACATGATACAGCGTGCCGAACCGTGTTCTGCGGGACGGCACTTCATGTTTCTGCAGTATCCTTCCGAATACATTCACTCTCTTGGTGGACAGCGGGATGGCGCTGTACCGGCGCAGGCGGTTCAGTATTTCGGCAGACGACAGCCATTCTCCCTCCTCGTCATTTCCGGCAACGCGGAAATAGTGGTAGAACAGTTGCTCTTCGGGCGGTATCTGTTCGAAATCGTGGTTGTTTTCCGTCATAATCCGTTCGTCCGACTGGTCGAACCAATAGCGTTCGCCGTGGTCCAGTTCGTGCATGGCCTGGGCATAAAGCTGGTTGTAGTCTATCGGGCGGTTGGTGTCTATTGCTTCCGTCACTTCTATGCAGATGAACCGGCGACTGCCGCTGGGGTCGGTCAGCAAGTCCTTCTGGTTGCTGGTGGCGATGAACGAGGCATATCGGCGCATCTCGAGCACGGCATTGGCGTATGGCTTGCGCACGTTGACCACCGGCTTCTGGAGGATATGTTTCAGGAATCCTTGCTGGGTGCTGCTTATCTGGTCGAATTCATCGATGTTGATGAGCGCAAAACGGTTGAGGTAAAGTTCGGCGTCGCGCTTGCGCGAGAAGTCGATGCTGTCCGTATAATAGGCACGCAGCTCGGGCGGGACGATGCTTCGGCAAAAGGTGCTTTTGCGGGTGCCTTGTGCACCTACCAATAAGGGGGAGACGCTGTTGGCATATTTCTTGTCGGTATTGCCGCGCCAGTGTGCCACCATGTTGAGAAACCAGCGGTGGAACAGTTCGGCCCAGTACGGGTTGTTGCAGGGTACTGTCCGGGCGAGTGCCAGGATACGGTCTTTCCCGTCCCAGTGCGGAAGGTCGTACAGATAATCTTCCAGCGGATTGAATACCGGGATGCGGTTGGAGTAGATGTACCGGCTGATGTCTCTGTCCCACAAGGGAATGCCTTCCGACTGTGCATCCAGTGCAATGCTGTTCAGCGTGCGCTTGTCGATGGGGGAGAAGCGGAAACGGAACGAGTGGCGTTCACGGTATTCCACTTCGCCCACCTGGGTATTGTAGCGGAAGTCGTAGCGGCGTTTCATGAACTCGTCCGTCTGTATGGCAAGTCTTTGCTCTTTGCTGAGGCTGCTTTGGGTATTGAAGCCTTTGTTCTCTTGGTAAACGCTTCTTACAATCTGCCGGATGACAGTCTCTTTTTGGCGCAGATAATAATGGAAATAGGTACGCTTCACGGTCTCTTCTTCGGGGATGCCCGAACGGAAACAGTTCTCGGCAAGGCGTACGGTCAGGGAGTGCAGGCTGTTGTCGGCACCGGCACCCGTCGCTTCGGCGAAAGTCTTCTGCAAGGCGGCTTCAAACAGCATGATGATGGCTTCTTCGGCTTCATATCCCGGCACGGCGCGCGTCAGGGGTGACTTCTCGTCTTGCAGGGCTTCCCGATAGGTGGTTTCGTCGGGCATGGAGACGGGCTGTGCAAGATAGAACTGTATGGAGTCCGGGCGGTACATGGCTTCGGGGTCGAAGGAGAGGCGGGAGTACTGTTCCAGCTTGGGCTCTTTCAGCAGAATGTCGAAAGGCAGTTGGGGCTGGTAGCATTTCACGGCAAGGCGGTAGGCATGGGCGTGGAATACTTCGGCTTCTTCCCGTTTGCCCGGCAGCGAATTGTTCGGACGGGTGAAGGTAGTCCAAATCTTTACAGTCCGTCCGCTGGAACCGGTGAATACGAGCCGCGTCTGGGGCTGTTCCCAGGCAAGACGTTTCACAAGGGCTATTTCGGACTTGCCGGAAAGCGGGCCTACGGTCAGTTCCACGATGCCGTTGTAGGTTTTCATCTGGCAGACACCGTTCGTCTTGCGGAATTCGGCTGCCGGGAGTACTTTGGGCAGTCGGTCTGCCTCGTTGCAGCGCTTGCCGGGCAAGCAGTATCGCAGTTGCTGGCGGAAAGTGGATACGGGCTGGGTTTTGGTCTCCGTTTTGATTTTCTGTAGGAAGGTGTCCAAGTCTGTCGTGCTCAGTGTCAGATTCCCGTCTTTTTCTCTCAGTTGGGTGATTTTCATTTCTATTTTTTGTTTTGTCACATGCAGGCAAAATGGTTTGCTTACAGTGTACTAAGGTACGACAATTAGGCTCTTTTTGCAAGTGATTCCATGCTTTTTTAGGTCGATTCCAGCGTTTTTCTGTGGAAAATCTGATGTTTTGAGTCGAAAAAGCTGGTGATTTGGGATGCTTTGTGCAGACTTCCACGCTGGTTTTGCTTGTCGGAACAATAGTTTCCGGCTATTGAAACAAAAGGTTTTACTTGTTGAAACCAATGGTTTTCCTAAGGGAAACTCTCAGTTTCTCTTGTTGAAACTTTTGTTTTAGAAGGTTAAAACCAATAGTATTTGCTTAAGAAACTAAAAGTTTCATACTGAGAACTAGGCATATAGCACTATTCTGTGGTGAATGAAGTAAGTATCGGATACTGCTTTTGTTATGGCGTGATGGATGGTTGTGAAGATTTTTATCTATCACGGGTATCTTTCACGCTTTAATCGGTTTATAATCAAAAGGATATCCCCCTCTGCGTGATAGCATGACAGATGTTTTTCAAAAATAAACTTTGTAAGAGCTGAGCTGTCCGGATGCTTCAATCGTTGTAGCTGTATTCTTCGCTGTATCTCTCGAATTTCGGTTCTTCGGCAATTCCGTATTGTTTGAAAACCTGACGGATATATGCTTGTGCCTTTGGAAACAAGCCTTGTTCCTGGCGGTAAAAGCGATAATAGGTGGTCTTGCCAAAGTGTCCTACAAGCTGGTTCCTCATCGGGGCTGCACATTTGTGGGGTACATTGTCCAGCAGATGCCGGATGCCCCATGCTACTCGGTACTTTTGGGCTTTCCGAAAATAAGGGCAGTCGGTGGTATCGGCAGGGATACGGTTCGGGTTGATGATACTTAAGGTGGGATATTGCGAGGTACAATTGATAGCGGCCAGATGGTGCAGGCATTCTTCCTTATGGATGCACTGGCTGTGGAAGCAATGCGCAAAGCCATAAGGCACAGACTGGTAGTCGAATTTATTTTTCATATGTTGTTTGCTTGTCTACGGTTAGGGTGTAGAACACGGCTGTAAAGGTAAGGAATAAAGTTGTTATAACAAGGCTTTTCTTGAAGGAGTTAGAGGGGGAGCACGGCTCTTTCATTTAAGGGAGTTATCGGGAGTTAGAAGGAGTTATCGCCCTCTAACTCCTTCAAGAAAAGCCTCGTTTGAAGTATTTGCAGACAAAAAAAGAGTATAATTCTTCTTTAAAGTGAGCTGAACTTGCTATATTTGTCATAATTCCTAATATCTGGTATATGAAAAATAGAGTAAGTTTTTTTTGTCTGCATACGTGTCTTCTCCTGTTCAGCTGTTGGACAATGTATCCTGCCTTGGGGCATGCGGCTGATGGGGATGTTATTTCCCGTTTGAAGTTCAAGCAGATTTCTACATTAGACGGATTACCGACGGATGAGGTCCAGAAAATATATCAGGATAAGGAAGGGTTTTTGTGGTTTGCCACCCGGTATGGTTTCTGTAAATACGACGGTTACCAGATTACTGTCTATAAATCGAGCTTGAATACTCCCGGTTTGTTGACCAGTAACAACATTTATTGTTTTGCCGATGACAATGACGGCTTCTTGTGGATTGGTACACAAGAGGGGTTGAACACACTCAATAAGAAAACCGGAGAAATCCGTCAATATACTGCGCCTGCCATTCCCAACAATGCGGTCTCATGCCTGTTGGTCACCCGGGAAAATGAGGTATGGATTGGTACGGATTCTGGCTTATGCCGGTATGTGGCAGAGAAGGACTCCTTCGTGATGTATGACGGCAAGTCCACCGATGGTATATTTCCCGCAGCTTCCATTAAATCGTTGTTCGAGGACTCGGATGGGGATTTGTGGGTCGGTACCTGGTCCAGTGGTCTTTTTCGTTATTCCCGGAAGGAGGATAAATTCTATGCATATCCCAAAATCAATGAACGGAACTCGGCACATGTTATCTATCAGGATTCAAACCGGAAAATGTGGGTCGGTGGCTGGGATTGCGGATTATTTCTCTTGAATCACCCAAAGGATATGGCAAACGTGTCTTATACGCATTATTCGCATAGGATAGGGGATGATGCCAGCTTGTCGGACAATATTGTTTATGATATTGTGGAGGATGTACACACCCATACCTTGTGGATAGGGACCCGGGTGGGGCTGAGCATTATGAAGCAGGAGAATCCCGGTACATTCATTAATTACAAGTCGTTGCATTCGGCATATCATATACCTTGTGATGAAATAAATTCACTGTTGCGCGACCGCTTCAATAATATCTGGCTGGGTTCCATTGGCGGCGGTGTCCTGATGATAGACACGAAACAATCTCCGTTTGCTTTCTATTCTTTGAATCTGGCAGAGGATGACGTGCCTACTACTGCCGTCCGCGCTTTGTTTGCCGATGCAGATAAAGACCTTTGGCTGGGTACCGGAAGTTATGGGCTGGCACGCAAGGATTATGAAACCGGTGTGTTGTCGTTCTTTTCCCATATCCCGGAATTCTCGGATATTCCCAGTGTACCCACGGTCAATTACATTATTCAGCGTAAGAATGGAGAAGTATGGTTCGCTACCTATGACGGTGGTATCTTGATTTATGAGAAAGGAGAGAAAGTGAAGGTGCTGACTGAATCCGACACGCCTTATCTCTATTCGGATTGCGTTTCGGCCTTGTGTGAGGACAGTAAGGGGAATTGTTGGGTAGGCTGTCGCGGCGGTATGGGAATCAGTTTGGCCGATGGAGGGCATTATAGGTTCGGAACACTTTCTTTTGCCGGAGGCGGGTTGGCGGATTGGTATCATGTGAAGGACATTGTGGAGGATGCGGATGGCAGCTTCTGGATTGCGACAGCCAACTATGGAATTATACATATTATGGGGGATGTGCAGCATCCCGAAACGCTGAAATATAGTAACTATAGTTATAACAACGGCCAGCTGGCAACGAACTCGGTGTTGTGTTTGCATGTGGATAAATCGGGAAGGCTATGGGCCGGAACTGAGGGAGGAGGGTTGTATCTATATGATTATAAGGAAAATGTATTTACGGAAAAGAATCAGGAATATCAGCTGTCTGCCGACATGATAGGGTCTATAGAGGAAGACAGGCAAGGGTGTCTATGGATGGGGACTAATATGGGGCTGGTACAGCTTTTTGTACCGATGGACGAGAATTTGGCTACGGTCCGTGTCTATACGACAGCAGACGGTCTGCAGGATAACTTTTTCATATCACAGTCTTCTTGCAGTAGGGAGGGCGAGTTATTCTTTGGAGGAAATAAGGGTTATAACAGTTTCCTTCCTGCATCTCTGGAGAAAGACAATGAAGCTGTGCCTTATCTGATTACGGATATAAAAATCTTCAACCGTTCTTTTGCGGTATTGGAACCGGAGGTCAGAGAACGGATTTCTTCTGTCATGCCTTCGTTTACGCGGAAGTTAGATCTGCCTTACGGATATAATAATTTCAGTATTGAATTCGCATCCCTTACTTATAAGAATCCCGGTTTAAATCGGTATGCTTATCAGCTTGTAGGTTTTGACAAGGATTGGCAATATACGGATGCCAACCGCCGTTTTGCCTATTATAATAATTTGAAGAGCGGTACTTATCGGTTCCGTCTGAAAGCCACCAATGAAAATGGCATTTGGAGTCAGGAAATCCGTGAACTTGAGGTGGTGGTATTGCCACCGTTCTGGGCTACATGGTGGGCTTATATCATTTATGCACTGATAGGGGCAGCTATTGTCTGCTTCATTCTCCGGACAGCAAAGAACAGGATGCAGCTGCGTAATGAGCTGCATCTTCGGGAGATGGAGAAGTCCAAACTGGAAGAACTGAATCATGCCAAATTGCAGTTCTTTACAAATATCACGCATGAACTGCTGACTCCGCTGACCATTATCTCGGCTACCGTCGATGAGTTGAAGATGCGGTTTCCCGGGCATGACGACCTTTATACGGTAATGGGTAGCAATATCAGCAGGCTCATCCGTCTGTTGCAGCAGATTCTTGAATTTCGTAAAGCAGAAACCGGCAATCTGAAGTTGCGTGTCTCTCCAGGAGATGTGGCGGCGTTTGTGAAAAATGAAGCCGAATCTTTCCTGCCGCTTGTCAAAAAGCGCAAGATACATTTCTCCGTACTCTGTAATCCGGAGTCGATTATCGGTTATTTTGATACGGACAAGCTGGACAAGATTCTCTACAACCTGCTTTCCAATGCCGCCAAATATAATAAGGAGGGTGGCTATATACAAGTCACGCTGATGTATGCCGAAGACAGGGACTTCGTCCGGTTGCATGTAAAGGATAATGGCAGTGGCATTTCAAAGGACAAGCAGAAGAGCCTCTTCAAGCGGTTCTACGAGGGGGATTACCGGAAGTTCAACACCATTGGTACGGGCATCGGCCTTTCTTTGGTAAAGGACTTGGTGGAGCTGCATGGAGGAAGCATTGAAGTGGAGAGCGAGGAAGGCCGGGGAACGGAATTCATCGTGACCTTGCCCGTAGACCGCTCTTACTTTAAGGAAGAACAGATTGATGAGGAAGCTGTACTTCCGGTACAGAAAACCGTTACCTATCTTGAAGAGGAGAATGCGGAGAATGTGGTTGCTGAAAAGCCCAAAGCGCATACCATACTGGTGGTGGAGGACAATGAGGAGCTTTTGCAGTTAATGGTCCGGCTGCTGAAACGTGAATACAATGTCCATACGGCCGAAAACGGTCAGGAGGCTGTGACTGTGCTTGACAATGAGGATATTGACCTGATTGTTTCGGACGTGATGATGCCCGTAATGGACGGCATCGAGTTTTGCAGGTATGTGAAGAACAAGTTGGAACTCAGTCATATTCCCGTGATTCTTCTGACAGCCAAGAACAAGGAGGAAGACCGTGCCGAAGCTTATGAAGTGGGGGCGGATGCCTTTATCAGTAAACCGTTCAACCTGGCCGTGCTGCATGCACGCATCCGCAATCTGCTGAAATACAAAGAACGCAAGTCGCATGACTTTAAGAACCAACTGGTGTTCGAAATCAAGGAACTGGACTATACTAGCATTGATGAGGACTTCATGCAGCGTGCCATTGACTGCGTAAACCGCCATCTGGAAGATTCAGACTTCGACCAGCCCCAGTTTGTGGAGGAGATGGGCACCAGCAAGTCCACCCTTTACAAGAAACTGAAATCCCTGACGGGACTGAATACTTCTGCCTTTATCCGTAACATCCGTCTGAAAGCGGCCTGCCGCATTATGGAGGAGAAGGGGAGTTCTGTGCGTGTTTCCGATCTGGCGTATGCCGTCGGTTTTAATGACCCGAAATATTTCAGTTCTTGTTTCAAAAAGGAATTCGGCATGTTGCCGACGGAATATCAGGAACGCTTCATACAGTCATAGATCAAGTCAAATTATGCTTCAATTAGGTCGAATAACTAAAATTCTACCTCGTAGAAGCATTATTGGAGGTCTTCCTATCAGCATTCGCCTACATTTGCCATTGTTTTCACGGTTAAAATGAAGAGTGAAAGTGAAACAATTAATGTTTAATCTTAAAGTTTATACAATGAAAAGACAGAGATTCTTTGAAGGACTCGGGCTGAAAGTGTATGTCACTTTGGCCATTTGTATGGCCCTTCTGTTGAATGTTCAGTTCTTGAACGCACAGAGTTCGACAATCAATGTAAAAGGTGTGGTTAATGATGCGATGGGACCGGTGATTGGCGCCAGTGTAGTGGAGAAAGGGAATGCGACGAATGGAACAATTACCGACATTGACGGTAATTTCTCTTTGAAAGTCCCTTCGGATGCCACTTTGACAATCAGCTTTATCGGTTATAAGACGGTAGAGCTGCCGGTGGCTGGAAAAACATCCTTTACTGTGACTCTGAAAGAAGACAGCGAAATGCTGGACGAGGTGGTAGTGGTAGGTTTCGGCACGCAGAAGAAGGTGAACCTGACAGGTTCTGTGGGGCTGGCTACGGCGAAGGAAATTGAAGCACGTCCGGTAGCGAATGCCACGCAGGCATTGCAGGGCTTGGTACCGGGCTTGCAGATTACGACCAATACCGGTGAACTGGACAAGAATATGTCCATCAATATCCGTGGCAACGGTACCATCGGTGACGGCTCAAGCGGAAGTCCGCTGATTTTGATTGACGGTATGGAAGGTGACATCAATACGGTGAATCCGCAGGACATCGAGAATATTTCTGTATTGAAGGATGCTGCCGCTTCCTCTATTTATGGGTCGCGTGCACCGTTCGGTGTTATCTTGGTGACTACCAAGAAAGGCAAATCGGGCAAGCCGACTATCAACTACAACAACAGCTTCCGCTTCAACAGTCCGGTGAATCTGCCGGAGATGATGGACTCCTATACCTTTGCCAACTACTTCAATGAGGCTGCACGCAACGGTCAGGACAATGCCCAGTTCTCTGATACAGTGATGCAGCAGATGCTTGACTTCCAGGCTGCGGGAGGTACTAATCGTGGCGGTTTGCCTACTGATGGCAATGTATGGGGTAAACCGGCAGGCGACCCGTTTACTACGGCGTATGCCAATACTGACTGGTTTTCCGAAATCTACAAGGGCTCTTCCTTCTCGCAAGAACATAATTTCAGTGTAAGCGGTGGTGGTGACAAGTTCAATTATTATGCTTCATTGGGCTATCTGGATCAGAATGGTTTGCTCCGTCATGGTTCCGATGACTTGAAGCGCTATAATGCTACTGCCAAATTTGGTGCCGAGCTGACCAAATGGTTGAAGTTCAATTACAGCTTGCGTTATGTCCGTCAAGACCTTGGCCGTCCTACCAATTTTGGTGGCGGTTTGTATGAGAGAATCGGCCGTCAGACTTGGCCTAATCTTCCGGTTTATGATGAAAACGGCTATTATTTTAATGGTAATGCCGATACGCCGGCGATGTCACTTGCATTGGGTGGTGAGCGCGATGTGCAGACAGATAAGGTTTATCATCAAGCAAGCTTGGTATTCGAACCCGTGAAGAATTGGATTACCAATGTTGAGTTCAACTATAGTACCAATTCTATAGATACACGTGAAACCGGACTTCCTTACTATAACCACGATGTGAGTGGAAATATTGTGGATACGCAAGGAACCTCAAGTCTCTATCAAGACTACAAGAAAGAGAGCTACATGAACTGGAATATTTACTCCACTTATTCTCTTGCTATCAATGATGATCATAATTTTAAGGTAATGGGTGGTTTTCAGTCCGAAGAAATGCGCCAGAAGTTTTTTAGTGCCAAAGGATATGGTTTGCAGGTGGAAGACCTTCCGGAACTGGACTTGATTTCGAATATTGACGGCGCCGGTAAGGATAAGGTGCCCGAGGTGGGTGGCTATCGTAATGAGTGGGCCACAGCGGGTTTCTTTGGCCGCTTGAACTATGATTATAAAGGTCGTTATCTGGCAGAGGCCAATTTGCGCTATGATGGTACCTCCCGCTTCCGCCGTGGCAATCGTTGGCAGTTGTCTCCCTCCTTCTCTTTGGGTTGGAACATTGCCCAGGAAAACTTCTGGGAAGATTTTGCGGATGTTTGCAATCAGTTGAAGTTCCGTTTCTCTTATGGTGAACTGGGGAATATGAATACAAACGGCTGGTATCCTACTTATCGTGCCATGACATTGAAGCAGGCAAACGGAAGCTGGCTGCAGAATGGACTGAAACCAAACACTGCTTATGTAGGCGACCTTATCAGTACAGCCTTGACTTGGGAGAAAGTGCGTACCTGGAATATCGGTCTTGACTGGGGGCTGTTCAACAACCGTCTGACCGGGTCATTCGATGCTTATATCCGTTATACGGACAATATGGTAGGTCCGTCTGTAGAGTTGCCCGCTACATTGGGTATTGCGACTCCCAAGACCAATAACTGTGACTTGAAGACGAAGGGTTGGGAACTTACCATCGGATGGCAGGACCGCACCAACTTCGGTATGGGCTATGGCATTAAGTTCAATGTTTCTGATGCACGTACTTATATAGACAGATACCCGGGTAACCCGACAAACTCAATCAATACTTATATCGCAGGCCGCGAGATTGGTGAAATCTGGGGCTTTGAAACCGTGGGAATTGCCAAGACAGATGATGAGATGCAGGCGCATCTGAATAAAGTGGGCGGACAAAGTGCCATCGGTTCCGGCGTTTGGACTGCCGGTGACATCATGTATGCCGACCAGGATGGAAAACCGGGCATCACCAAAGGTGCACAGACTTTGGAGGACCACGGTGATTTGAAGGTGATAGGCAACAATACTCCCCGTTATCATTTCGGTCTTGACTTGAATGCCAATTACAAGGGATTTGATGTTCGCCTCTTCTTCCAGGGAGTGATGAAGCGTGACTACTGGCAGGGTTCCAATATCTTCTGGGGCGTTGGCCAATGGGGTATGTGGTGGTCAACCGGTTTGAAGGAACACGAAGATTACTTCCGTGATGAACCCGTCGGGCTGGCCGGTCATGAGATTGCCGCCAATGTCAATTCATACTATGCGCGTCCGAGATTTGACAGTACCCAGAACCAGGAAACCCAAACCCGCTATCTGCAGGATGCGTCTTATATCCGTTTGAAGAACTTCCAGCTTGGCTACACATTGCCTGCTTCCATGATTCGCAAAATCGGTATCACCAACTGCCGCATCTTCGTATCGGGCGAGAATCTGTGGACGGGAACCAAACTGAGCAAGTTGTTCGATCCCGAAACCATCAGCGGTGGTAACACGGACAGCAATGCTTCTGCACCTATCAAGAGTGCCGGTAATGCATACCCGCTTTCAAGAACTTGGTCTTTTGGACTTAGCGTATCACTTTAATCCCATAAATAATGAAGAATATTATGAAATCGAATTATAGATATATTGTAAAAGCGTTCATGGCAATGGCAGTGATTGCCGGAACGACTTCCTGCGATGATTTTCTGGACAGAGAGCCGATGTCAAGCATTTCTCCCGAAACCTATTACTCCACTGCGGCCCAGTTGGAAGCCAATCTGAATGATGAATATCCCAATGTCCTTCCGTCATTCGGCCAGTGGACTTATGGCATCTTCGGTGAAGACAAAGGAACCGATAACCAGATAGAGGTGAATGCCAATGACCGCTATACCCAGGATCGCTGGAAAGTACCTCATAGCGAAAGTGACAATTGGAAGTTCGAACGCATCTATCGTATTAATTTCTTTTTGTCTGAAGCACTTCCCAAATTCGGTGAGGACATGAGCGGTTCACAAAATACAATTTCCGGGAGTGTAGCCACCATCAAGCACTATATCGGAGAAATGTACTTCCTGCGTGCTTACGAGTACTTTAAGAAGCTCCAGTTGTTCGGCGACTTCCCGATTATCAACCAACCGCTTGCCGATGAGATGGAAGCTCTCCGTGAAGCCAGCAAACGTTTTCCGCGTAATGAAGTGGCACGTTTCATCATTTCCGATCTTGACAAGGCTTATGCCTATATGAGTGATGTCGATATGGCGACGACCCGTATCAATAAGGATGTTGCGATGCTGGTTAAGTCACGTGTGGCACTGTTCGAGGCTACTTGGTTGCAGAATTTCAAGGGTACGGCATTCGTACCTGGTGGAGAAGGCTGGCCGGGGGCATCTCTTCACAACAATTATCAGTATCCGAGCGGAAACATTGATAATGAAGTGAAGTACTTCTTGGAACAGGCCGTAGAGGCTTCCAAACTTGTAGCAGATAAATACAAAGGGAGTTTGACGGAGAATACCGGTGTGTTGCAACAATCAGCTGATGACCCGTCAAATCCTTACTTTGATATGTTTGCACAAGAAGACCTTTCGGATGTGAAGGAAGTACTGTTGTGGCGCCAGTATGCCCGCGGACTCTCTACTCATAACATCAATGCCGCTGCCGGACGTGGTAATTACCGTATCGGTCTGACCCGTGGATTCGTACAGAATTTCCTGATGAAGGATGGTACTCCGGTTTATGCTCACGGTTCTTATGCGGATGGTGACGGCTATTATATGGGCGACAAGACGGTTGCTGATGTACGTGTAAACCGTGACCCGCGTCTCAGTATCTTCCTGAAAGAACCGGGACAGAAGAACATCCTTTTTGAAGTTGATAATAATGAAGGTACGGAAGTTGTGATGGAAGAGCCCTATCCGGCCATTACGAGTGGTGACGGTGAGCGTGGCTATGCTACCGGCTATGCATTGCGCAAGGGTGGTTCATTCAACCGTAAGTATTATGCCAATGGCGGTGGTTATACGGCAGCTGTATGTTTCCGTGCGGCTGAGGCTCTGCTGAATTATATGGAAGCAAGTTATCTGCTCAATGGAACGCTGGATGCTACGGCTCGTGAATATTGGACTGTACTTCGTCAACGTGCCGGCATCAGTACTGATTTTGACAAGACTATCGCTGCAACGGACATGAGCAAGGAGGCTGAAAATGATTGGGGAGCCTATACGGGTGGAAGTGTCATCTCTGACAAGACTCTGTATAATATCCGTCGTGAACGTCGTTGCGAGTTCCTGGCTGAAGGTCTTCGCTACATGGACTTGTGCCGTTGGCGTTCTATGGACCAACTGATGACTGCTCCCAGCCATCTGGAAGGTATGCATTTGTGGAATACTCCAATGGAGGACTGGTATCTGGATGATAATGGAAAATCCATTTTGGTTGCTGACGGGACAGACAAGGCTAATGTCTCATCGAAAGACAAGAGTGAGTATCTCCGTCCGTTCGAGAGAAGCAGCAACCAGTCTGCCTATAACGGCTGTACTTGGAAGATGGCACACTATTTGAATCCTATCATGATCAAGCAATTCCAGTTGACAGCCACTTCGGGAGCGGATGTATCGACTTCCATTCTTTACCAGAATCCTTATTGGCCGGTGGTAGCTGACCAGCCGGCTGAGAAATAAAGGCATTTTTCAATAGGTATTTGATTTAGGGGGTAGGATACACTTTCCGGTGAGAAGGCGTCCTGCTCCCTTCTTTATAAATAGAAACAAGACAGAGTATGACTAATTTTAATTTCAAGTTTTTAGGGGCATGGTTGGTTATCGTAGCGTCAATCACCGGCCTACAGGCACAAAATGATTTCACCTTAAAGGGAAAGGACGAAATGGTTCCGGCCGGAGTGTGGAACGATGTAAACGGGGAGTATATTAATGCACACGGTGGTGGTATACTGTTATTTGACAGTAAATATTATTGGTTCGGTGAACACCGTCCGGCAAAGGGATTCTCTACGGAAGTGGGAGTAACTTGCTACTCTTCTACCGATTTATGTAACTGGAGATACGAGGGGGTGGCCTTGTCTGTATCGGAAGAAGCGGGCAATGAAATAGAGAAAGGCTGTATTATGGAACGTCCCAAGGTGATTTACAACAAAAGGACGAAGAAATTTGTCATGTGGTTTCATTTGGAGCTGAAGGGTAAAGGCTATGAGGCTGCCCGTGCGGGAGTGGCTGTCAGTGATTCTCCGACGGGACCTTATCGTTTTGTTTCTTCGAGTCGTGTCTGCCCTGGAATATTTCCGCTGAATATGACGGAGGAAGAACGGGACATGCAGTGGAATATGGAACAGTTTGAAGAATGGTGGACACCCGAGTGGAGAGAGGCTGTAAATAAGGGGTTGTTCGTGAAGCGTGACTTGGAGGGCGGACAGATGTCCCGTGACATGACATTGTATGTTGACGATGATGGGATAGCTTATCATATCTACTCTTCGGAAGAGAATCTGACCTTGCAAATAGCCGAACTGACAGATGACTATCAAGGACATTCCGGAAAATATGTCCGTCTCTTTCCGGGGGGACACAATGAGGCACCGGCTATCTTCAAGAAAGACGGCACTTACTGGATGATAACTTCCGGTTGTACCGGCTGGGCGCCCAATGCGGCGCGTCTGTTCTCGGCTCCTTCCATCTGGGGACCGTGGAAACAGCATCCCAATCCCTGCCAGGGCGAGGGAAGTGAGCGGACTTTCGGCGGTCAAAGCACTTACATTTTGCAGCTTCCCGGCAACCGCTACCTTTTCATGGCCGATATTTGGCGGCCCAAGAGCCTAATGTATTCGGGATATCTCTGGATTCCGGTCCGGTTTGATGAAGAGGGGATGCCTTATCTTACCCTTTCCGGCAAATGCAATCCGTCAGATGGTCGTTGATAAACCCCGAAGCTTGCAGATGGGCATAGCAGATAGTAGAGCCGAAGAACTTGAATCCCCGTTTTTTCATGTCTTTGCTCATGGCATCTGATTCGGGAGATGATACCGGAATCTCACTCAATGACTGAAAATGATTGATAATGGGGTTCCGGTCGGGGAAGAAGGATAGCGTATAGTTGTAAAAGCTGCCGAATTCTTTCTGTATGACAAGAAACTGCTTTGCATTGGTGATGGTCGACTTGATTTTCAGACGGTTTTTCACGATGCCGTCAAAGTGCATCAGCCGTTCCACGTCTTCGTCGGTCATTTGCGCCACTTGCGTGGCATCGAAATTGCAAAAGGCTTTGCGGTAGCCTTCCCGCTTTTTGAGGATGGTTATCCAGCTCAGTCCCGCCTGGGCACTTTCCAATACAAGAAACTCGAATAGTGTCTTGTCGTCTGTTACCGTTTTTCCCCACTCTTCATCGTGGTATTTCATATACAGCTCGTCGGTTCCGCACCAGCCGCAACGTCCGTTTGTTATGTCTTGCATAAGCGTAATTAATATATGTAATGAAGTGCTAAGATATTGTTTTCATTGCGAACAAACAAATCTATCCATTCAGAATGGACAGTTCTCATATTCTTTCTTACTTTTGCAAAAAGGTAACGGGTCGTTTGAACGCCTGAAAAACAAGAAAATTAATAATAAAGAATGGAAAAGACTTGGAGATGGTTTGGCAAGAAAGACAAGATAACCCTTGCCATGTTGCAACAGATAGGAGTGGAAGGCGTTGTCACTGCCTTGCATGAAGTTCCCAACGGTGAAATATGGACGTTGGAAGCCATTGAAGATTTGAGGGATTATATTGAATCCTTCGGATTGCGCTGGTCTGTAGTAGAAAGTCTGCCGGTGTGCGAGGCTGTCAAATATGCGGGGAGTGAGCGTGACCGATTGATAGAGAACTATAAGATAAGCCTTGCCAATCTCGGCAAGGCAGGCATCCGGACGGTATGCTACAACTTCATGCCGGTGATTGACTGGATTCGCACGGACTTGCAACATCCCTGGGAAGACGGGACATCTTCTCTTTATTTCGACAGAATCCGTTTTGCCTACTTCGACCTGATGATATTGGAACGGGAGAATGCGGAAGCCGATTATTCTCCGGAAGAGCTGGACAAGGTGGCAGAACTGGATAAGGTGATTACGGAGTTTGAAAAGGCAGAGCTGGTAGATACGATTATCGTAAAGACACAAGGATTCGTAAATGGCAACATCAAGGAAGGTGACAAGGAGCCGGTAACCCTGTTCAAGCGTTTGCTGGCGCTATACAAAGGGATAGACCGGGAGGCTCTGCGCGAGAATATGCGTTATTTCTTGTCTGCCATCATGCCGGTATGCGAGGAATATGGGGTGAATATGTGTGTACACCCCGATGACCCTCCTTTTCAGGTATTGGGGTTGCCGCGCATTGTGACAGACGAGGCAGATATTGCCTGGATACTGAGTGCAGTGGACAATCCCCATAATGGCCTGACTTTTTGCGCCGGTTCATTGAGTGCGGGTGAACAGAATGATACCCGTGAACTGGCAAGGAAGTTTGCCAGGCGTACCCACTTTGTGCATTTGCGCAGTACGAAGGCAATACCGGGTGGAAACTTTATCGAAAGTTCCCATCTGGAGGGAAGGGGACACCTCATTGATTTGATTCGTATCTTTGAGAAAGAAAATCCGGGATTGCCGATGCGTGTGGACCACGGTCGCATGATGTTGGGCGACGAGGATAAAGGGTACAATACAGGTTATTCTTTTCATGGCCGTATGCTGGCATTGGCTCAAGTGGAGGGAATGCTGGCTGTGGTAGACGATGAATTGTACGGAAAATCTGTTTGATTGATTTTAAGTTAGGCACGGATTACGCGAAAAATCATGGATATTCTTCATTTATTATCCATGATTTTTCATGTAATCCGTGTCTAAAGAATCTATTAGTGTTGTAAATCCGGCTTAATAGTTGAAAGCCCTGGATTTTACGTAAACCTTGAAGTCTTTGATTCCACCCGGTACCTCGCTTTCCATTCTGGGTAGATATTGTATGCCGGTCAGGGTGCGGGTACTACCCAAGTCAATCACGACAGAATGCGGGTATGGAGTGTCTTTTGTTGTGCTCCAATAGGTTGATTCCTGGAGGTCGAAGATTTTGTCCGCAGAACAGTTGACGTGGGATACGTCTTCGCTGTCGGCATAATTGACAATCCAGGGTTCGCGTGACAGACGTTCCCCATTCTCATCCAGCAGATACATTTCGGCAATGCAAGCCAGGTCTTTTCCATCTTGTGCACTCAAGGCTTCCAGGCAGACATAACGTCCGGTGACGGGTTGGTCGAATTTGCGTTCCTGCCAACCGTTGCCGGGATTGAAGCTGCCGGAGAGGACGGGCTGCTCACCGGACAAGTCGAGATTTTCACCCTCATTGCGGTGCGTCAGCGGTTTGGTGACGAGCAACTGGTCCAGTAATGGCTCGCTCAGTCCTTCGGACTTAACTTCTTTGGGACCGATGATGTCGAAGACAATCACTTCATTCTCACCTTTCTTCAACCAGCATCCCGGGATGTAGAGGGTCTGTTGCGGGCCGATTTCCCAAATGCGTCCCATGGCGTGCCCGTTGACGTAGACAAGTCCCTTGCCCCAAGTCTCGAAGTTTAGGAATGTGTCGCTGGGCTTGTTCACCTTAAAGGTGGCACGGTAGCAACCCGGAATGCGTTGTCCTAACTCATCTTTCAGTGAGCCGATGGGCTGGAACTTCATGTTCTTATAGAAATCGTATGTATCTTCGAGATTATAGACTTCCCAATCCTTCAGGTTGCAGGTGAAAGGACGGCCGTCGATGTCTACGGTAAGTTCTACGCTTTGGGTGATACCCTTGAAGTCCTTGATGGCACGTCCAAAGTTGATGCGGCCCATGGCTTCTACCAGAATGTCGAGGCGTGCACCTTTGGGGCAGGCGGGGAATTCCAGTTGCTTTTCACCGTTGCGGCGGTCCAGTTTGCCGATGTATTTGCCATCCAGGAAAACTTGGGCATAATCGTGCGCATCGTTCACAGTGAGCAGGGACGGGGTTTTCATCTCGGGCAGTGTGGTGCGGTAGAGAATACTTCCGAATCCCTGGTTATATTCCTCCATGGTACGGATATTGCGGTCTTTCTTGGCAGCAGGAAGATTGTCGAACAAAGGAGCCATCTCTGTAAATTGGAAAGACGGAATACGGATGGGCTTGATTAAAGCGGGAACTTTAGCCTGCTTCTCGCCGTTCATGTATTTGGACAATGCTTTTCGCAATTCCCAGTATTTGGGAGTGGTCTGTCCCGATTCGCTGATGGGGGCGTCGTAGTCGTAAGAGGTTACGTCAGGGGCGAATCCGGGTGAGTTGGCTCCTGCCCAGTGTCCCCAGTTGGTCCCTCCGTGGGTCATGTAGAGGCTGAAGGAGATGCCTTTGGACAACATCTCGTCAATGCCGGCAATCATGTCGGCAGCCGGACGGGTTTCGTGGTTGGCTCCCCACTTGTCGAACCAGCCGCTCCAGAATTCGGAGCACATCAGCGGGCTATCAGGACGGAGTTTCTTCAGCGGTGCAAATTGTTGGTCGATGTTGGCTCCTGTACCGAAGTTCATGGTCCATACCAGGTCGTGGAGTCCGTTCTTGGTGAAGTTGGACGCCCAGTCGCATTGGAACAGTGCTACGCCGGGGTAGTTGGCGCGTACGATGTCGCGGATTTGCGATACGTAGCCTTTGTCTTCCCCGTAGGAGCCGTATTCGTTCTCTACTTGTACCATGATGATGGGACCTCCGTTCTGTATGGTCATACCAGCTACCTGCTCGGCAACGGCTTTTTCGAAGATACCTACACGCTCCATAAAGTAGGGGTCGGATTCGCGCAGGCGGATATCTTTTTTCTTGAGTAACCACCAGGGCAGTCCGCCCATTTCCCATTCGGCACAGACATACGGTCCCGGGCGCAGGATGACATACATGTCGTTCTGCTGGCATAGGCGGCAGAATTCCGCCAGGTCATTCTGTCCGGTGAAGTCGAACACTCCCGGCTGAGACTCGTGGGAGTTCCAGAATACATAAAGGCAGATGGTGTTCATGCCCAGTGCCTTGCATAGCTTGATGCGTTGGTCCCAATAGGCTTTGGGGATACGTGGATAGTGCAGCTCTGCGGCTTTGATGACAAACGGCTTGCCATTCAATAGGAATGTTCCTTTGCCGGCAGAGAAGTCGCCTTGTCCTTCCCATTGGGTACGCGGGTCCCAGCTGTCGCGCCAGGGTATCGCGATTGTGCCGTCCTTGCCGAATTCAAGCGGGAGCCATACGTAGCGTGAGTCCTCAAGGTTTTTCTTTTTCCAGCGGTCGAACATGGCAATGTAGGCATTTCCTTTTCCGTATACTTGCTGCACGTAAGTGCTTTGTGCATAGAAGGTCTTATCTGCATCAGGACCGGTACACGGATTGCCGATGGTAGTCCATTGCCCCATGATGGAGTCGGCCACAGCCAGTTCGGCAACATTGGGATCCCAGCCGGTACAACCGGAAGAGAGCATATAGTACTTGCCGTTATACTTGAATACGGCGGGTGCTTCGCGGCTTTGCTTCACGAAATTGCGTGTATAGCGACCAGTGGGCTTCAGGTAGTCATCCGTTAGTTCGCTTATATATAAGGTAGCGTTGTTTTCCGACGAGTAGAACTGATATGCCTTGCCGTTATCATCAACGAACACTGTTTGGTCGCGGCTCATCGCACCGTTGGGACGGAAGCTGCCTACATAGGTGAATGTCCCGGTAGGAGAATCGCTGACCGCTACGCCGGCACATGCCTTACTGTAGTCGGCGCTTTCCACATGCGCCCACATGACGAATTTCTTTGTCTTTTCGTTGTAAATCACTTTGGGACGTTCCAACACCTTGCTGGGGTGCAGGTCGTGTTTCTCGTCATCTTTCACGGCAGGAAGTACAATACCCTCGAACTTCCAGTTCAGCAGGTCTTTTGAAGAGTAGCAGCTGACACCGGTTACGTCGGTGCGGTAGCATTCCCACGTAGCCCATTCGGGCAGGATGGTTTCCCCTTTTTTGTATTCGCCATACCAATAGTAGGTCCCTTCGTGGTAAAGAAGGCCGCCGCCATGGGCGTTGATGGGATTGCCGTCGGTGTCTTTCCATACTTCCCCGGGTATGATTGCGGCATTTTTCGTTTGTGCTTTTGTTTTTGCAGATGGCAGGCAGCAAAGGCAGGCCAGCAATGCAAAACTCCAAATAATTTTCCTTTTCATTTAAGAATTCGGTATTAGATAATTAATAAATCGTTTATGTTTTGGGCAAAGATATGCGAAAGTTGAGAAATGGAGGGTATGTAAATGTGTCAAAAAGGAGAGATTATAGCTCTAATCTCTCCTTTTTGTGATGTTTTTCGGTCTTTTCTATTTGGTTTGTACTTGTTTCATCACCCGGAGGAAATTTCCACCCCATATCTTGGCGATGTCTGTTTCTGTAAATCCATGTTCCAGCAGACGGACGGTGATATTGATGAAATCATTGTCCCCATTGCATCCTTTGACCCCGCCTCCACCGTCGAAGTCCGAGCCAATGCCCACGTGGTCTATGCCTGCCACTTCAACCATGTGCAGCAGGTGTTTCATGAAGTCCGTAAGGTTGGTTTTCTTGGCATCCGGGTTCAGAAACTCGTCTACCAGGCAGGCTTGAGCCACACCGCCATGTGCGGCAAGGGCGCGTAGCTGTTCGTCGGTCAGATTGCGGTCGTGTCTGTAGATGGCGCTTGCAGAGGAGTGGGAGACTATGACCGGTGCTTTTGAATATTTCAGTACATCCCAGAAGGTGCTTTCGGCTGCATGGGAAAGGTCTATCATTATTCCCAGCCGGTTCATTTCTTTCACCACTTTTCTACCGTAAGGACTTAAGCCGTTCCAACGGGCAGTCGTGTCCGAAGAACTGTCGCAGATGTCATTGTTGCGGGTGTGGCAAAGGGTGATGTAGGTAACGCCTGCATCATGGAAACGGGTGATATTCTTCAAATCCTTGCTGATGCCGTATCCGTTTTCGATGCCAATATAAAAGGCTTTCTTTCCTTCGGTCTTGAGCCTGGACAAATCATCGGGCGTGCGGGCTATGGCACATTGCTCCCCGTTCATCTCCACTTGTCGGTAGATGTGGCGTATCAACTCATCCACTCGGTCAATGGCTTTCAGACTGTTCTCTTCATCGCACGGGCCTTGACGCACCCAGCATGCCAGGTATTGTCCATCCAATTTTCCTTCTCGCATCTTGGGCAGGCAAACCTGCGTTTTTTCGCGCGTACCTATATTATAGGAAACGTCAAAATCAAGTGGGGTGTCTGTATGCGTGTCGAGGGAGAGGATGCGGCGATGAATCTCTTTGGCATGCCGGTAGGTAGCTGCCTTTTGAACCAGAAAATAGAAGAATCTGGCAGAGATGCTGTCGCCTGCCGTAGCCAGAGCTTCGGGATGGAATTGCACACCCCATATCGGATATTCGTGAGAAGACTCTATAGCTTCGGGAATACTGTCTGACGACCAACCCGTTACGCTGAATCCCGGGGCAACTTGCTTGACCGCCTGGTGATGGTGAGTATTGGTGAAAAGTTGTGTCTGTCCGGTTATGGATGCCATGGCAGAACCGGGAGTGAGGTGGACGGTATGAGTTGGTATACTGCTCGGTTCCTGCTGCTGGTGGCAGACAGTGGTGTCGGGATGCTGGGTAGGGATATCCTGATAAAGGGTTCCGCCGAAAGCTACATTGATTAACTGTTCTCCCCGGCAGATGCCAAACATCGGAATGTTACGCCGGGTAGCCAGGCGGATGAGTGCCATGTCGTATACATCACGCAGGGAGTCCACCTCTCCCAGCTGTTCGATGGGCGATTCATTGAAATAGGAAGGGTGGATGTCTCCTCCTCCTATCAGAATGATACCGTCCAGCCGGTTGGCAATGTCTGTCAAGACAAGGCTATCGGTAGTGATGGAAATCAGTATAGGTGTTCCACCTGCCTGGATTACAGACTCGGTATACGTCATCTGTGTGGATGAGCTTCGGCCCGGATGTGAGCAGGAAATGCCGATGAGAGGGGCTTTCCTGGTTGTTTTTTGGTTGGACTGTCCCATTGCCAAATATGGACATAGAACGAGCAGTGTTGTTAACAGTAGTTTGTTCATGGTTTTCGGGGGGGATTCTTTTTCCTGCAAAGTTATAAGAAATATTTAAGCCGTCCAAGAAGTTGGATGACTTGTGAATTCGGGCAGTTTATTGGCAGAAGAACATTATATTCTTTGTTGGTGGAGGAAGTGTGTTATATAACATGCTTCCCGATGTTGCTTTTCTTTGAATTAATGCCTAATTTGCGCCTCACAAAAAGTTAACGGCATCATCGTATGTCAGGTTATTCACTTAAAATCTTAATATATCATGAAAGTATATCAGACGAATGAAATTAAGAACATTGCCCTCCTTGGCAATGACGGCTCGGGTAAAACCACTCTCACGGAAGCGCTGCTCTTTGAGAGTGGTATTATAAAACGTCGCGGCAGGATTACTGCCAAGAATACAGTCAGCGATTACTTCCCGGTGGAGCAGGAATACGGCTATTCTGTGTTTTCCACCGTTTTCCATGTGGAGTGGAACGGCAAGAAACTGAATATCATTGACTGCCCGGGTAGTGATGACTTTGTAGGGGCTGCCATGACGGCGCTCAACGTTACAGATACTGCCATTCTGCTGCTGAACGGGCAATACGGTCCCGAGGTAGGTACGCAGAACCATTTCCGCTACACCGAGAAACTGGGCAAACCGGTTATTTTCCTGGTAAACCAGCTTGATAATGAAAAGTGCGATTATGATATGGTGCTTGAGCAGTTGCAAACCATATACGGTCCGAAGGTGGTGCCCGTGCAATATCCGCTGGCTACCGGACCGAACTTCAATTCGTTGATCGATGTACTTTTGATGAAAAAATATTCGTGGGGACCCGAAGGTGGCGCTCCCATTATTGAAGAGATTCCGGCCGAAGAAATGGAAAAGGCTACAGAACTGCACAAGGCTTTGGTAGAAGCTGCAGCCGAACATGACGAAGGCCTGATGGAAAAATTCTTTGAGCAGGACTCTTTGACAGAAGACGAAATGCGCGAAGGTATCCGCAAGGGACTGGCTTCACGAGGTATGTTCCCGGTATTCTGCGTCTGTGCCGGCAAGGATATGGGTGTACGCCGTCTGATGGAGTTCCTGGGTAATGTGGTGCCGTTTGTGGACGAAATGCCACCGGTGCACAATACACGCGGTGAGGTGGTGAAGCCGGATTCTAACGGACCGACTTCCTTGTATTTCTTCAAGACTGCCGTTGAGCCGCATATCGGTGATGTTCAATACTTCAAGGTTATGAGTGGTAAAGTGCACGAAGGTGATGATTTTACCAATGCAGACCGCGGTTCCAAGGAACGCATCGCGCAGATTTATGCTTGTGCCGGTGCCAACCGTATCAAGGTAGAGGAAATGGTAGCCGGTGACATCGGCTGTACAGTGAAACTGAAGGATGTACATACCGGCAATACATTGAACGGTAAGGGCTCTGAAAACCGTTTCAACTTCATTAAATATCCGAACTCCAAATACTCACGTGCTATCAAGCCGTTGAACGAGTCGGATACAGAAAAGATGATGGTTGCTTTGAACCGTATGCGAGAGGAAGACCCGACATGGGTGATAGACCAGTCTAAAGAATTGCGTCAGACTATTGTACACGGACAAGGTGAATTCCATTTGCGTACCTTGAAGTGGCGTCTGGAAAACAATGAAAAACTGCAAATCAAGTTTGAAGAACCGAGAATACCGTATCGCGAAACGATTACCAAAGCTGCCCGTGCGGATTATCGCCATAAGAAGCAGTCGGGTGGTGCAGGCCAGTTCGGTGAAGTTCATCTGATTGTTGAGCCTTACTACGAAGGCATGCCGTTGCCCGAAACCTATAAATTCAATGGTCAGGAGTTCAAGATGAACGTCAAGGGTACCGAAGAAGTTCCATTGGAATGGGGTGGCAAGCTGGTATTCGTCAATAGTATTGTGGGTGGTTCCATTGATGCACGTTTCATGCCGGCCATCTTGAAGGGTATCATGTCACGTATGGAGCAGGGACCGTTGACTGGTTCGTATGCTCGCGATGTACGTGTCATCGTATATGACGGAAAAATGCATCCGGTTGACTCCAATGAAATCTCCTTTATGCTGGCGGGACGGAATGCGTTCAGCGAAGCGTTCAAGAATGCAGGCCCGAAGATTCTAGAACCCATTTATGACGTGGAAGTATTTGTTCCGTCGGACAAGATGGGTGATGTGATGGGGGACTTGCAGGGACGCCGTGCCATGATTATGGGTATGAGCAGCGAGGCCAGTTACGAAAAACTGAGTGCTAAGGTGCCTTTGAAGGAAATGTCATCCTACTCTACGGCACTTAGCTCACTGACTGGTGGACGTGCTTCGTTCATCATGAAGTTTGCCAGCTATGAACTCGTTCCGAGTGATGTGCAGGATAAACTGATTAAGGAATTTGAGGCAAAGCAAGCTGAAGAATGATTTTCAGGGGTTGGTAGTTTGGCTGTTGTAACTACCGGCTGCTAATATAACAATTGTTAAAGCCGTTGTTACTTCATGGCAAGTAATAACGGCTTTTTTCATTAACGTAGATTAAGAACATGCAGAATTGTGAATTGAATGATTAATTTTTTATTAAATTTGCAAACCAAAGGCTTGTGTTTTTGTTATAATGCTCATAATACAACCTAAAAAATGGTCTTCGGTTAATTTACGAGAACGTCCGGTTAAATCAGGTTAATTGGTTAGGAGTGTTAATTAGGGAGTGTTAATTTTGTGACTATGAAAAAGTCAACTATATGGATATTAGGTGTTGTTATGGGGCTTTCCTTCCTTAGTTTGCTGTATCTGCAGATAAGCTATATTGAGGAAATGGTGAAGATGCGTAACGGACAATTTGATGAATCGGTGAAGCGTGCGTTGATGGCTGCTTCGAAAGAGGCAGAGTCCGCAGAGGTTGTGCGTTGGCTGAATGAGGATATCTCCGAGGCAGAAAAGAAGGCGTGGGAACAATCGCAAAGCAGTAGCGGAGTGATGCGTACCCAGCGGTTTGTGATGACAGCTCCGGATGGCAGTGTCCGTTCTTCGGTGGAATTGAAAACTTTCAGTAACGAGCCTTCTGAATTGCCAAGAGCAATGATTTCACGCAAACACGGAGCAAAAACCATTCCTCAGACTTCACGCTCGCAGATAGAGATGCTTAAAAACCGCTATCTTTACCAGCGTGCATTGGTAGACGAGGTGGTGTTGCAGATGGTATACAATGCCAGCGACAAGCCGATTGAGGAGCGTGTTAATTTCAAAAGTCTGGACCAGTATCTAAAAGCAGGTCTGATAGAGAATGGTCTCGGTGATATGGATTATCACTTCAAGGTGATAGACCGGGAAGGTCGGGAGGTATACCGTTGTGCGGATTATAGCGATGCAGGGAGTGAAAGCTCTTATTCGCAGCCATTGTTTTTGAATGACCCACCAGCCCGTATGAGTATCGTCAAGATACATTTTCCGGGAAAGAAGGATTATATCTTCGATTCGGTCAGGTTTATGATACCGTCGATGATATTTACTTTTGTACTGCTGGTGACGTTCATCTTTACGATTTACATCGTATTCCGCCAGAAGAAGCTGACGGAGATGAAGAATGATTTCATCAACAATATGACGCACGAGTTCAAGACGCCGATATCGACGATTTCTCTGGCGGCACAGATGTTGAAAGACCCGGCTGTGGGCAAGTCTCCGACTATGTTCCAGCATATATCGGGTGTCATCAACGATGAAACGAAGCGCTTGAGGTTCCAGGTAGAAAAAGTGCTTCAGATGTCGATGTTTGACCGTCAGAAGGCTACTTTGAAGAATAAGGAACTGGATGCCAACGAGCTGATAGCGGGTGTTATCAACACGTTTACACTGAAAGTGGAGCGTTATAATGGAAAGATTGAATCGGAGCTTAAAGCTACCAACTCTGCCATTTTTGCCGATGAGATGCATATCACCAATGTGATTTTCAATCTCATGGATAATGCAGTGAAGTATAAACGTCCGGATGCGGATCTGCAACTGACGGTGAAGACTTGGAATGAGCCTGGCAAACTGATGATTTCCATCCAAGATAACGGCATCGGCATCAAGAAGGAGAATTTGAAAAAGATATTCGAGAAGTTCTATCGCGTGCATACAGGTAATCTGCACGATGTGAAAGGCTTCGGCTTGGGACTGGCTTATGTGAAGAAGATTATCATGGATCATAAGGGAACTATCCGGGCAGAAAGTGAACTGAACGTAGGAACTAAATTTATTATTGCATTACCTTTATTAAAAAATTGATTGATATGGACGAGAAACTGCGTATTTTATTGTGCGAAGATGATGAAAATCTTGGCATGCTTTTAAGAGAATATTTACAGGCAAAAGGTTACGCTGCCGAGTTATATCCCGATGGAGAAGCAGGATACAAGGCTTTCCTGAAGAATAAATATGACTTGTGTGTGTTTGATGTGATGATGCCGAAGAAAGACGGATTCACACTGGCACAAGAAGTGCGTGCGGCCAATGCCGAAATACCTATTATCTTCTTGACGGCAAAAACATTGAAGGAAGATATTCTGGAAGGTTTCAAGATTGGTGCCGATGACTACATCACCAAGCCCTTCAGTATGGAAGAGCTGACTTTCAGAATTGAAGCTATCCTGAGACGTGTTCGCGGAAAGAAGAACAAGGAGAGCAACATCTATAAGATTGGTAAGTTTACATTCGACACGCAGAAACAGATTCTGGCGACTGCCGAGAAGCAGACTAAACTGACCACCAAAGAATCCGAACTGCTGGGCTTGCTTTGTGCACATGCCAACGAAATTCTGCAGCGTGACTTTGCGTTGAAGACTATTTGGATTGATGACAACTATTTCAATGCACGTAGTATGGATGTATATATCACAAAGCTTCGTAAGCACCTGAAAGAAGATGATTCGATTGAAATCATCAACATTCACGGAAAAGGATATAAACTGATTACTCCGGAAGCTGAGTCTTGATGAGACTCGGCTCCTCTGGGGGAGAGAAAATAAAAAAGGCGGTCTGCATGTATATGCTAACCGCCTTCTTTATTTCTTTTCTTTTGATATTAGTCGACAATTCTCTTGTTGATGACAATGTAGGAAATCAATCCCACTACAACCAAAACGGCAGAACTGCCCAAGATGGCATTGTTGTTAACATTGCCGGTAAAAGAACATGCAACCAGGATTACAGCTCCTATTACGACTAATATCAATCCCAGATTTTTTAATAAGCCTTTCATGTGTGTGTATTTTAATTAGATTATTATATTCTTTCGTATTCTTGTCACAAAGAAAAGCATAATTCTTTAACAAGCGAAATTATTTTTGCAAAAAATCCATATTTTAATAAAGAATGGAAGATGAGGAATGAAAAATGACGCTTCATCCCCTTGTTTTCTCCTCCCTTAATCTCTAATCCTTAACCCCTAATCCCTATATCTTAGTCCTTCGTATTGAAGAAAATCTTCCTCAGTACCTCCTGGCTCACACTGAGCTCTTCAATGGTGATGCCTTTCAAGGCTTCTTTGAGGGTCTGGTTGGCAATGACGCGCGCGCGTTCTTCCAGCTCCTTGCCGTCCTTGGTCAGATGTATCAGATTGGTTCGGCGGTCTTTCTTGTCCGATATGCGCACGACGAGATGCTGACGCTCCATATTGTCTATCAAGCGCGTCATGCTGGGCTTGTCTTTGAAAGTTGCATTACACAACTCTTGTTGCGTCACCCCGTCCTTTTCCCATAAGAAGATGAGGACGGTCCACTGTTCCGGAGTAATCTCCAAACCGTTCTGGCGGAAGTTGCGGGACAGCTTTCGGTTAATGGCAGCCGACACTTTACCGTTCAGTATGGCAAAGATAAGGCGGATATCAAAGTTGAATTGCTCTATCATGAAATTATTGTTTAAACAACTTTGCAAAGATAGTGCAAGCCGAAGACAATTCCTATATCCCTACACAAAAAAACATTAAATGTTTGTAGTTCAAAATAAAATGTCTACCTTTGCACCGCATTTTTAAAACGAATAATTTATTTATTTAATTAAACGAGTATGAATCAATACGAAACCGTTTTCATTTTGACTCCCGTTTTGTCTGATGTTCAGATGAAGGAAGCGGTAGAAAAATTCAAAGGCATCCTTACTGCTGAAGGTGCTGAGATTGTAAATGAAGAAAACTGGGGACTGAAGAAGCTGGCATATCCTATCCAGAAGAAGTCAACCGGTTTCTATCAGCTGATTGAGTTCAATGCAGAACCTACTGTCATTGAGAAACTGGAAATAAACTTCCGTCGTGACGAGCGCGTTATCCGTTTCTTGACTTTCAAGCAAGACAAGTACGCTGCTGAATATGCTGCGAAGAGAAGAAGTGTTAAATCAACTAAAAAGGAGGATTAATCATGGCACAACAAGTTCAATCAGAAATCAGATATTTAACTCCGCCCTCAGTAGACGTTAAGAAGAAAAAATACTGCCGTTTCAAAAAGAGCGGTATTAAGTACATCGACTACAAAGATCCCGAATTCTTGAAGAAATTCTTGAATGAGCAAGGTAAAATCCTTCCGCGTCGTATTACCGGTACTTCTTTGAAGTTCCAACGTCGTGTAGCTCAAGCTGTGAAGAGAGCACGTCACTTGGCGTTGCTGCCCTATGTAACTGACATGATGAAATAATAGGAGGAGGAAAGTATGGAAATTATATTGAAAGAAGACATTGTAAACTTGGGTTATAAGAACGACATCGTAACAGTAAAGTCTGGTTACGGTCGTAACTACCTCATCCCGACTGGTAAAGCTGTCATCGCTTCACCGGCTGCAAAGAAAATGTTGGCTGAAGAGCTGAAACAACGTGCTCACAAGCTGGAGAAAATCAAAAAGGATGCTGAAGAACTGGCTGCTAAGCTGGAAGGCGTATCATTGAAGATTGCTACTAAGGTTAGCTCTACTGGTACTATCTTCGGTTCTGTTGGTAACATCCAGATTGCTGAAGAGTTGGCTAAATTGGGTCACAACATCGATCGTAAGATTATCGTTGTTAAGGACGCAGTGAAAGAAGTTGGTAACTACAAGGCTATCGTTAAGCTGCACAAGGAAGTTTCTGTAGAAATTCCTTTCGAAGTAGTTGCTGAAGAAGCATAAGAAAAGACTTCATAATGATAAGGAAGCCCGGTTCTGATAAAGGACCGGGCTTTTCTATGTTCGGAGCGTATGTGTGTGAGCTTATTGAGGGATACGTAAAGCTGCGGTTATAGAGGTTTACGAATCTGAAGTAGAGGTTTACGCGCGCGGTATAGAGGTTTGGCAAGAATACTCTTGTGTCTCTTTACGAGGTTACTAATGCAAAAAAAAGAGCATATCCACTCAGGGGTATGCTCTTTGCCTTATTGTCAGCCAATAATTCTTTTAGTTTCTTGGCAATGCTTCTTTCACTACCATTTGGCGGCCTACATATTCTGCTCCATTCAGTTTGTTGATTGCTTGTTGGGCTTCAGCAGCTTCGGGCATCTCTACGAAGGCAAAACCTTTTGATCTGTTTGTATTACGGTCCATAATCAGTTTTACTGATTCTACTGTTCCATACTCTTCCATTACTTGTCTCAAATCTGATTCCCTAACGTTGTAGCTAAGGTTTCCAATGTACATATTCATAAAATACAAAAATAAAAAATTAATAATTCAATAAAGGAGTCTTAGGAAGTTGTAGTCAGAAATGAAAATTCTCAATGTGGCTAATCGAGGAGAAACATAGTGAAACGTAGATCGTAATAAACCTCTTATTGTTTTGTTGATGCAAAGTAACGGCTTTTATTTGGTATATGCACTATACTTTATCATTTATCTGCCATATAATACCCTTTTTTGTGAAATAAGACCAAGACTTAACAATTGGAAGGGAACAGAAGGAGAGGATAAGACATAAAAAAAGTCTGGTGTGCTTGTATGCACGTCAGACTTTCAATTCTCTCGAGTGTTGTACTGAAATTATTCAGCTACAACAGCTGCGCTATCTACTGCTACAGTGTCAGCTGCTGCGGCTGCTGCTGCGGCTTCAGCTGCTGCTGCTTCTACAGCTGCGATTGAGTCAGCGATACGGATAGAATCTGCAGTTGCTTGTTCAGCGTTAGCTGCTTTGTTGCCACAAGATGCGAAAGATACTGCTACGATAGCTGCAGCCATCAAAACTAATTTTTTCATTTTCTTTACTTTTAAAACGTAATACAATCAATTGCTTTATTAAAACGTTGCAAAGGTATGTACTTTTTGAATATGTTGTTCTCGAAACCCCAACTTTTTTTATATTTTTTTTGGAGCTTCGGCTGTTTTTATCCCTATCTATATGTTTTACAACATATTAATCTTCGGCAATGCTGTTGTATAAGTATCTCTTGATACTTCTTTTGGGCGTTTTCTCAAATTCAGTCGGATAAAGTTGGATTTGGCTTACTTTTTCGTAGGCTGCCACGCTGTTATTCAGATTTTTGAGATTCTCATCCATGATGGTTTTAAGGTTATCCGGCTGGTTTAGTCCCAAGGAATCCAGGGCTTCATAGTCGGCATAAACCAGTGCTACCAGTCTTTTATTCCGTTCGATGACAAGACTTTCCAGGACGAAAGGCATGTTGTTGAGCCGTGCTTCTATCTCTTCGGGGAAGATATTCTGTCCACTGGAACTGAGAATCATGGTCTTGCTGCGTCCGCGTATGTATAGGTTGTTGTCGTCGTCCAGTGTACCCAAGTCGCCGGTGCGAAGCCATCCGTCTTCGGTGAAGACTTCTTTGGTGGCTTCGGGGTTTTTGTAATAACCCGTCATCACGTTCTCGCCACGTACTTGTATTTCGCCGAGTTTGTCGTCCGGGTTTTCCTTGCAGATACGGGCTTCCATGATGTCGAGTACCCGTCCGGAGGAAGTCGGGACGAATTCATTCCAGGGAGCATAGCTGATGAGAGGGGCACATTCGGTCATACCGTAGCCGATGGTGAAGGGGAACTTGATGCGGTGGAAGAATTCTTCCACTTCCGGGTTCATGGCTGCGCCTCCTATGATGACTTCCTTGAAACGTCCGCCCAGTGCGTCAATCAGTTTCTTGCGGATTTGCCCGTATATCTGTCCGTCGAGCAAGGGAATGCTGAGCGCCCATTTCATGGTCTTTTTGTTGATGATGGGCTGTATGACATTCTTGTATATCTTTTCAATGACAAGGGGGACGGTGATAATCAGGTTGGGTTTCACTTCCTCGAAAGCTTTCATCAGAATCTTTGGGGAAGGCACTTTTCCCAACAGTGTGACGTGTGTGCCGACGGCCGTGGCGGTAAGGAAATCGAATGCGCAGCCGTATGCATGTGCCAAAGGCAGGAAAGAGAGCACTTTGTCCCCTTTCTTCAGCAGCTCGGTACGTATGCCGAAGGTGACGTTGCCGGCCAGGTTGTTTCCCGTCAGCATGACGCCCTTACTGAATCCGGTGGTGCCCGAGGTATAATTCAGCAGCATGACCTTGTCGTTGGAAAGGTCCGTGTAAACGATGTCTTCCTTGCGGAACCCGTTCGGGTAGGTCGCTTCCATTTCATCGCCCAGATGCTTGAGGAAACGCTGGATGGTTTCGCCGTCCCGCTGATACAGACAGCGGAAGTCGCTCAGCGAGAACACACCGCGAATTCCGGTAAGCCGTTCTTCTTCCAGATGTTCCCAAATGGCATCGCTGGTGAAGAGGAACGTCGATTCGGAGTGGTTTACGATATGATGGACATCATTGGGGTTGAAGTCTTGCAGAATGGGGACTACGATACCGCCGTAGGTGATGGTGGCCATATAGGCGATGCACCAGCGGGCATTGTTCTTGCCGATGACGGCTATCTTGTCGCCGCGGCGCAGTTGGCAGTACTTGAAAATAAGGTGCAGTCTGGCTATTTCTTGTGCCACTTCGCCATAAGTATAGCTCTCGTTTTCTCCATAGTTGGTATAGCAGGGGAGGTCCCAATTCTCGCGGAAACTATGCTCGTATAGTTTGATAAAGTTCTCTTGTATCATTGCACAAATTTTAGTTGAGTGTGCAAAAGTAGGAAAAATAGATTAATAATGTATATATTTGCAGCATAAATGTGTTTATAAGCTCATGATAGATACCAATATATTTCAAGATAAGACGGCGGTTTACTATACGTTGGGGTGCAAACTGAACTTCTCGGAGACCTCTACTATCGGTAAAATTTTGCGGGAAGCGGGCGTACGTACGGCGCGCAAGGGTGAGAAAGCGGATATTTGTGTAGTGAATACCTGCTCGGTGACGGAAGTGGCGGACAAGAAGTGCCGCCAGGCCATCCACAAACTGGTGAAGCAACATCCGGGTGCATTTGTCGTGGTGACCGGTTGCTATGCCCAGCTGAAACCGGAGACGGTGGCAAAGATAGAAGGTGTGGACGTCGTGCTGGGAGCCGAGCAGAAGAAGGACTTGCTTCACTACTTGGGCAATCTGCAGAAGCACGAGACCGGCGAGGCCTACACTTCCGCTTTGAAGGATATACGTTCGTTTGCCCCGTCTTGTTCGCGTGGCGACCGGACCCGTTTCTTCCTGAAAGTGCAGGACGGCTGCGATTATTATTGTTCCTATTGCACCATTCCCTTTGCCCGCGGACGTAGCCGTAACGGCAGCATTGCTTCTATGGTGGAGCAGGCCAGCCAGGCGGCTGCCGAAGGTGGAAAGGAAATTGTATTGACCGGCGTCAATATCGGAGACTTCGGCAAGTCTACCGGTGAGACTTTCTTCGATTTGGTGAAGGCGCTGGACGAGGTGGAAGGCATTGAGCGTTACCGCATATCCTCCATCGAGCCGAATCTGCTGACAGATGAAATCATAGAATACGTGTCCCGTTCCCGGCATTTCATGCCTCATTTCCATATACCGCTGCAGTCGGGCAGTGACGAGGTGCTGAAGCTGATGCGACGCCGTTACGATACCGCCTTGTTTGCCTCGAAGATAAAGAAGATAAAGGAAGTGATGCCCGATTCCTTTATAGGGGTAGACGTGATTGTGGGTACCCGTGGAGAGACGGAGGAGTATTTCGGGCAGGCTTATGAGTTTATCGAGAGCCTGGACGTGACGCAGCTCCATGTCTTCAGCTATTCGGAGCGTCCCGGCACGCAGGCCTTGAAGATAGACCACGTGGTGGCACCCGAAGAAAAGCACCGCAGGAGCCAGCAATTGCTGGAGCTTTCGGACGAAAAGACCCGTGCTTTTTATGCGCGCCATATCGGGCAGACGATGCCGGTGTTGCTGGAACGTCCCAAACCCGGACTGCCGATGCACGGCTTCACTCCCAATTATATCCGTGTGGAAGTCCCTCATGATGCTGCCTTGGACAACCAGCTCGTGTCTGTGCGCCTGGGCGATTTCAATGCCGACGGCACCGCACTCTTGGGAGTAATGGAATGAGGAATGCCGCCTTTGCAACAAATAACTTATAACTCATAACTGACGAAGTGAAATCAAAAATTGTCTATTGGCTGACTTATGCGGGCATGTGGCTTGTGGCACTTCTGCCTTTCCGGGCGCTTTATGCATTGTCCGACGGGCTGTACTTCCTGATGCGCCACGTCGTGCATTATCGGAAGAAAGTCGTTCGCCGCAACCTTCGCAATTCCTTTCCGGAGAAGTCGGAAACCGAATTGATGGAGATAGAGCGCAAGTTCTACCATTATATCTGCGACTATATGCTGGAAGAGGTGAAGATGCTGCGCATGTCTTTCGAGGAGCTCTGCCGCCGGATGAAGTATGATAATAAGGAAGAATACCTTGCCATGATAGAGAAGCATGGAGGCATTGTACTGTTGATTCCCCATTATGCCAATTTTGAGTGGATTATAGGCATGGGGGCCATCATGCGTCCGGGCGACATCCCGGTGCAGGTGTACAAACCGCTAAGCAATAAGTATCTGGACGAGATGTTCAAGCATATCCGCGCCCGGTTCGGAGGATACAATGTGGCGAAACATTCCACGGCACGCGAAGTGATAAAGCTTCGCCGTGAAGGCAGGCAGATAGCCATCGGCCTGATTACGGACCAGTCGCCCAACCGCAGCGAGGCCCATTATTGGACCACTTTCTTGAATCAGGACACCGTGTTCATGGATGGCGCCGAGCGCATTGCCAAGCTGATGGACTTCCCCGTCTTTTATTGTGAATTGGAACGGACATCCAGGGGATATTGCAAAGTGCTCTTCGATTTGGTTACCGAAACTCCCAAGCAGACGGCAGATGGCGAGATAACCGAGTGCTTCGTCCGTCGTCTGGAGCAGACCATCCGGCGCGAACCGGCTTATTGGTTCTGGTCTCATAAACGCTGGAAAAATAAACGAAAAGAATCTGTGCAACATGGATAAGATTGCTGTTGTCATATTGAATTGGAACGGATGTGATATGCTCCGTTCCTTCCTTCCCTCTGTTGTGCGTTTTTCGGAGGTGGATGGTGCTGTGGTGTATGTGGCGGACAATGGCTCTACGGATGCTTCTGTGGCAATGCTCCGTCGCGAGTTTCCTTCTGTGCACTTGATTCTGCTGGAAGAGAACCACGGTTTTGCCGACGGATACAATCTGGCATTGAAGCAGGTGGAGGCAGAATATGTAGTGCTGCTCAACTCCGATGTAGAGGTCACCGAGCACTGGCTTGTCCCGTTGGCAGAGTATATGGATGCCTATCCGGAGACGGCCGCTTGCCAGCCGAAGATACGCAGTTGGCGTAACAAGGGGCAGTTTGAATATGCCGGAGCTGCGGGAGGTTTCATCGACCGCTATGGCTATCCCTTCTGCCGCGGCCGTATTATGGGCGTGGTAGAAGAGGACAAGGGGCAATACGACACGGTGATACCCATTTTCTGGGCTACGGGGGCGGCTCTGTTCATCCGTCTGGCAGACTACCGGGAAGCGGGTGGGCTGGACGGACGTTTTTTTGCCCACATGGAGGAGATAGATTTATGTTGGCGGCTTCGTGCCCGTGGCAGACAGTTGGCATGTATACCGCAGAGTGTGGTATTTCATGTGGGAGGGGCCACTTTGAAGAAGGAGAATCCGCGCAAGACCTTCCTCAATTTTCGTAATAACCTTGTCATGCTTTATAAGAATCTGCCGCAGGAGGACTTGGCGTCCGTGATGCGTGTACGTGCGGTGCTCGATTATGTGGCTGCGTTCAGTTTCATGCTGAAAGGCCAGTTACCCAATGCTTTGGCCGTATTCCGTGCGCGCCGTGCCTACCACTCCCTCCGCACTTCATTGGCAGCGTCCCGCAAAGAGAATCTGAAAAAAACTACGCTTGCCGTAATACCGGAACGGACAAAAAACAGTATATTGGCGCAGTTTTATCTGCATGGAAAGAAATTCTTTTCCCAATTGTAGGAACTGTTGCCTTTTATAATTGTTCAATCTATTAAAGGTTTTGAATTATGGAAAAACTAGTTAGAAAAATCGGATTAGTGGCACACGACGCCATGAAGAAAGACCTCATCGAGTGGGTACTGTGGAACTCGGAATTGCTGATGGGGCATAAATTCTATTGTACGGGCACCACGGGTACCCTTATCCTCGAAGCCCTCCGGGAGAAACATCCTGATGTGGAGTGGGATTTCACTATCCTTAAATCCGGTCCTTTGGGCGGTGACCAGCAGATGGGCTCGCGCATTGTGGACGGAGAGATTGACTATCTTTTCTTTTTCACCGACCCGATGACCCTTCAGCCGCACGATACGGATGTGAAGGCGTTGACCCGCCTTGCCGGTGTGGAGAACATCGTGTTCTGCTGCAACCGCAGTACGGCAGACCATATCATTTCCAGCCCGTTGTTTGTCGACCCGACGTATGAACGCACTGTTCCCGATTACAGCAACTACACCAAGCGGTTTGCAAATAAGCCGGTGGTGGCCGAAGCGGTGGAATCGGCAAAGAAGCGGAAACGGCAAAAATAAGGATGAAACTCGGTTCTACTGGGCATTCTTAATCTATCGCTACCCTTCGTTCATGGACAGCCCACACTGGTGCGATAGCCCACCCTTGCCGTTTGAAGTCATAGAGTTGCACAATAATGGTGTTGGTGAATCTGCCCATTCTATGTCGTTGAGGTATTGGTAGGGGAAGCGGAACTCTGTGAGGTTTATTTTCAATAGTTCATTCCTTCTGAAGTCTGCATAGTTGTATGGGTTTGTAAAGTCGTAAGGGGTGGGCAGGTAGAGGGCATTTCTTCAATGAAACTCGGAGCTGTATTTGATAGCAAGCGGCCGGTAGCAGGAAGAGAGCGACGATGGGGAGTAATGCCAGTCGTTGTATAGCGTTTCTCATTGACTTTTTGTTGATGATGGGGCAAAGGTACGGAATATTGGTATCAATGGTCGTATTCTACGGCAGAAAAGTTGCTGCATGCTCACTGCAGAACTTCTGTATACATTTTGCAGTGCTACTGCATATCTGTTGCAGCGTTACTGCAAAGCTGTTGCAGTACTACTGCAAATATATGTGCAGTGTTACTGCAAACCGTTTGCAGCGCCACTGCAAAAAGCATGCAGTGTCTTTGCAGTGGGAAGTGTCTGTGTATCAGTAGTGAATGGGGTGATTCGGCAATCTGTCATTCTCCGCGGCGTTGGCATATTTCCACTCCTGCAGCCTCTATATCCGCGCCCATCGGTGGATTGCGCTTTGCCAGCTTGAGGGTTATTTCCTCTATCTGTGGGAAGTCGTGGAACAATCGGTTTATAATTCGCCCGCATACATGTTCCAATAGTTTGGAAGGAATGTCCATCTCTGCCTTCACAGCTGTATGTACATCGGCATAGCTCACGGTGTCGGCTACGTCGTCCGTTTCTGCCGCACGCCGGATATCAACTTGCAGGCGCAGGCTGACGGTAAACTCATTGCCTACCACGGTTTCTTGTTCGCCCACGCCGTGATGGGCGAAGAAGCGAAGCGTGTCAAGGAAAATATAACTGGTCATTACTTGTAGATTGTTTTCTGCAAACTTACTGATATTTTGTGGTACGGGCAAATCAGTATCCGGTTATTACGATTCAGGTTGCGGATTGTATTCTGTAAAATATAAAAATAGCGCGAAATTGTTTTTTATAGAATACAATTATGTGAGGGTCGGAATGAACTTATCGAATTATTTTAGGCACGGAATTATACGGGTTATCACGGTTACTTTCAATATTATCCGTGATTGTCCATGTAATCCGTGCCTAAAATAACCCTTTGTTAAGAATCCTTTCTTATCTTCCGGTGCTTTCTATCATGCTCCTTATTTTCTCGTTCAGGCTTTCTGCCTTCATCAGTTGTTCCAGTGTCAGGTGCATGCGCCAGCGCCAGTAGTGCCGCGGGTTGGCAGGAATATTGATGCGTTCTTCCTGCACGTTCGGGTTGCGCCATTTGCCGTCCATGGACATCCAGTCTTGCAGGGAGAGGATGCAGAGGATGGAGTTGCTATGGAGGTGATTGCGAACCACTTCTTCGCAGAGCTCCGGCGTGGCCGTTGCCGGTGCGGCACCGTAGTGCCCGAGCATGGTGTTGTAGTAACGCTGCGTCTGTTGGAAGTCTTCTTCCCACCAGCCGCGCAGGGTAGACATGTCGTGCGTGGAGATGGTGCAGACCGAACGGTATGGATACCAGTCTGTGTGGCCGAATTCTTGTTTCGGGTCTTTCGGCATACGTTGTATCTCCAGGGAAAGGATACGCAGGTCGTTCATCACCCATGCCACGCAATCGGGAATCATGCCTAAGTCCTCACCGCATACCAGCATGCGCGTGGACTGTGTCAGTTGCGGCAGTTTCTTCATGGCTTGTTGTCCCCAGAAGTCGTTGTGGCGGTGATAGTAGTACTGGTCATACAGCCGGTTGAAGGCAGCCTTTTCCCAATCGTTCAGTGCGCGGTAGATGTAGTCGTGCTGCACGCCGATGCGCGGATGGTATTCGTGCGGATTGTTGCGGTCGGGCACGAACAGCACATCGCTGATAAGGGCGTAAAGCCCGTCACGAATCCAGATGCTGTCATCGTCCGTTTTTCCGGCAAAGTAGACTTCCACCTTGCGCTGGGTGTCGAACTCGGGACGCATGCGGTAAACCTCCCACGTGTCTGTCGGCTCTATGAAGGTCTGTTTCACATAGTCTGTATGCGGGCCGAAGATTTGTCCGAGGAAGTACTCATGGATATAGGGCTTCAGGAAGAAGTCTTCGCGGAATGCCAGCCCGTAGCTTTCTATCTCCTCGCGCGTCATGGGCAGGGCGGGGACGAATTGTCCCAACAGCCCGTGTACGGCGTGCATCGGTATCTCCCAAATGCGGAAGAAGCCGAGGATGTGGTCTATGCGGTAGGCATCGAAGTATTCTGCCATTTTGTGGAAACGTTTCATCCACCAGGCATAACCGTCTTTTTCCATGACATCCCAGTTGTAGGTGGGGAGGCCCCAGTTCTGTCCGTTCACGGAGAAGTCGTCGGGCGGTGCACCGGCTTGTCCGTTCAGGTTGAAGTAGTGGGACTCTTTCCAGGCTTCCACACTGTTGCGGCTGATGCCGATGGGGATGTCGCCTTTCAGCACTACGCCGTTGGCGCGCGCATGCTCGGTGGCGGCAAGCAGTTGCAGGTGCAGATTGAACTGGATGTAGTAGTAGATGGCAATATGCGGATAGTCGGCAGAGTCCGGCCGGCACAATGTCTCTATCTCTTTGGCATCGTAGGTGGCATACTTGGGCCACTCGTGGAAATTCGGGGTCTTGTAGGCATCACGCAGGTAGCTGAAGACGGCATATGGCTGCAACCATTCCTTATTGGCTTCGTAGAAATTACGGAAAGCATCCGATGCCAGCACCTTTTCCCCTTCCTGCTTGAAGATGAGGTGGAAGTATTCCCACTTTGTCTTGTTCACAGCTTCGTAGTCCACGGTGGGCAGGGCATTCAGTTCCTTCTGGCGTTTGTTGAATTCGGCCATCACCTTCTTGTCCTTCAAGCCGCCCAACTGCTTCAAGTCGGCGTACATGGGATGGAAGGCATAGATGGAAATGCTACTGTAAGGGTAGGAGTCTGTCCAGGTATGCGTCATGGTAGTGTCGTTGATGGGCAGAATCTGCACCGCCTTCTGATTGGTGGCAACTGCCCAGTCAATCATGCGCTTCAAGTCGCCGAAATCGCCTACACCGAAACTTTTCTCGGAGCGCAGGGAGAATACGGGTACGGCTACTCCGGAACCTTTCCATGCAGGAAGATTGAAGTATACATAACGGTCGCCGACAGCCAGCGTTTCGTTGGCGGCTATCTGCGGGTCGGCCATATAACGGTTGGGATTGTTCTCCCAGGCCACGGCACGGCGCTCTTTCTTGTTGTAAAGGACGAATTTATACTCCAGCGGGAAGCTGATTTTACCGGCATCCACTTCTACCTGCCATTCGGGGAAGTCGATGTCGCTCATAAGGGCAGCTTTGTCCGGGTTCCAGTCACCCAGCGCCTTCTGGTTTCCGCAGAGTGCCAGGCAATGGTCGCTGTCTATGCAGGGGGCGTACGCCTTTATCAGCAACCCCTTTTTGTAGCTTTTCGGGGCGGCACTGCGTTCGCGATGCGCCAGCAGGGATTCTGTGAAAGCGGATGTATAAAAATACTGCTGCTCGGGCAGATTCTTCCAACAATCTTCTATGCGGTAAACTTTCTTCGGATTGTCTGCAACGTGCAGGATGCGTGGCAGGCTGTTCCACTCTGTCCGTATGGTTCTGCCATCTCGATAGATGTGGTAACTGTATTCGACGCTTCCATTACCGGGAATCTGGATATCCACTTCCGCGGTCCAGTGAATGCCGTCTACAGTGTGCAGGGGGGTGGCTTTGTCGGGCTGGTTGTTGCCAAGTTCCGGGATGGAACCCAGGACTCTGACTTCTTCACCCCAGCTGGTGCGATACTCGATATTGAATATTAGTGTCATATTATATTAGATTTAGAAGTAGCAATAGCTGCAATGATTATGCAAGTATAGAAATTATTCCTCATAATCATGCAGCTACCGTTATCTAAGTCATTTAAATTCCTATGCAAACGTTTGTGCTTGCCGTGGGATTATCCACAGCGGGAAGCTCCGCACGTCTTGCAGATGAGGCAACCTTCTTGGTAAACCAGTGTTTCGTTACCGCAGTTGGGGCATTTCTTGCCTTTGGCTTCCGTGCCGTCCTGGATGTATTTCTTCAGGGCGCGTTCCACACCGTTCTTCCAGGTGTTGATGTTTTCGCTGTCCAGTTGCAGTGAACCTACCAGCTTGATGACCTGCTCGATAGGCATGCGGTAGCGCAATACACCGGAAATCAGCTTGGCATAGTTCCAATACTCTTTGTTGAACTTCTCGGACAGCCCCTCGATGGTGACTTTGTATCCGCGCTTGTTCTCGAACTGGAAGTCGTAACGCTTGTTTCCGTGCTCATCCACATTCTTGATGATGTGGCCCGACACCACATTCTTCGGCAGGATGATGCCTTCATCATCATCCAGCACACCGGTGAATATTTCGTAGGGATGATTGTCCAGCAAGCCGACGAATGCCACCCATTTCTCCTTGTTGTTCTGGAAGCGGACAACGTCTGCATCCAATATTCTAGGACGTGTTTCAACGACCGTAGGCGGTTTGCACGGGGGAAGTTCGGACTTCTTGTCACTCTTGGTAGAGATGAGCACGCCGGAACGCGAACCGTCGCGGTAAACCGTACAGCCCTTGCAGCCGGATTTCCATGCTTCTACATACAGACGGTTCACGAGGTCTTCGTCTACGTCGTTCGGCAGGTTGATGGTTACGCTGATAGAGTGATCCACCCATTTTTGGATACGTCCCTGCATCTTGACTTTCATCAGCCAGTCCACGTCGTTGGAGGTTGCTTTATAATAAGGTGATTTCTCTACCAGGGCATCCACTTCTTCCTGCGTGTAGCGTTTGGCGGGGTTGTATCCTTGTGCTTCCATCCAAGTCACGAACTTGGGGTGGAACACGATATATTCTTCAAAGGCATCTCCGGTTTCGTCGATGAAGTCCACATGGACGTTCGTATCGTTGGGATTCACTTTGCGGCGGCGCTTGTACACGGGCAGGAATACGGGCTCGATACCGGAGGTGGTTTGAGTCATCAGGCTGGTGGTGCCGGTCGGGGCGATGGTCAGACAGGCAATGTTGCGGCGTCCGTACTTCTTCATCTCCTCGTACATTTCCGGGTCAGCTTCACGCAGGCGGTTGATGAACGGGTTGTTCTTTTCGCGTTCTGTATCGTACACCTCGAATGCGCCGCGTTCTTTGGCCATTTCTATGGAGGAGCGATAGGCGTTGAGTGCCACCGTCTTGTGTACTTGCTCCGAGAATTCGGTTGCCTCTTCAGTGCCATAACGCAATCCCAGGGCGGCAAGCATGTCGCCTTCTGCCGTGATACCTACACCGGTACGGCGGCCTTGGGCGCTTTTCTTGTAAATCTTCTGCCACAAAACGCGTTCTGTATGTTTCACGTCTTCACTTTCGGGATCGGCATCTATCTTGCTCATGATGCGCTCTATCTTCTCCAGTTCAAGGTCGATGATGTCGTCCATGATGCGTTGGGCCAAAGCTACATGCTTCTTGAATAGCTCAAAGTCAAAGTAGGCGTCCGGCTTGAATGGATTGACCACGTATGAGTAAAGGTTGATGGCGAGCAGACGGCAGGAGTCGTACGGGCATAGTGGAATTTCGCCGCATGGATTGGTGGATACGGTACGGTAGCCCAGGTCTGCATAGCAGTCGGGCACGGATTCCTTTAATATGGTATCCCAGAACAATACACCGGGTTCTGCCGATTTCCATGCATTGTGCACAATCTTTTTCCATAATGCGGATGCGTCAATGTCTTTTTGAAATACCGGCTCTGTGGCGTCAATCGGATATTGCTGTGTATATGGTTTGCCTTCGATGGCGGCCTGCATGAAGTCGTCGGTCAGTTTTACGGAAACGTTGGCTCCGGTCACTTTGCCCTCAGTCATCTTGGCATCGATGAAGGCTTCCGAGTCGGGGTGTTTGATGGATACGCTGAGCATCAGTGCGCCGCGGCGTCCATCTTGAGCTACTTCGCGTGTAGAGTTTGAATAGCGTTCCATGAAGGGAACCAAGCCGGTGGAGGTCAGTGCCGAGTTCTTTACCGGTGAACCTTTCGGACGGATATGGGATAAGTCGTGTCCCACGCCGCCACGGCGTTTCATCAGCTGTACTTGTTCTTCGTCTATCTTGAAGATGGCACCATAAGAATCCGCTTCGCCGTCCACACCGATAACAAAGCAGTTGGACAGAGAGGCTACCTGATAGTTGTTCCCGATTCCGGTCATCGGGCTTCCTTGCGGAACAATGTACTTGAAGTGGTCGAGCAAGCCGAAAAGTTCCTCTGAACTTAATGGATTGGGGTACTTGGCCTCAATGCGGGCTACCTCATTGGCTATCCGCCAATGCATGTCTTCCGGAGACTTTTCGTAAATATTTCCGAAAGAATCTTTGACTGCATATTTGTTTACCCAAACTCTGGCAGCCAACTCGTCGCCTTGGAAGTATTTTAAAGATTCTCCGTAGGCTTCGTCATAAGAATAATTTTTCTTTTCCACAATGTTGTATCTCTTAGGATTAGTTACAAATAAGTAAAGTTGTAGAAGTTGTACTTATCGTTAACAAATGTATTTGCAAAGCTATGAATGTTTTTCAACTTGGCAAAATTAAAATGAATGTTTTTATTAACCGATATATAGTTTTCTATTGATTGCTATTAATTTATTGGTTTATAATGTTTTAATGATTTGAGTAAACGAATAAGTTTTCCAAAATGGAATTTATTAACAACTTGTTGGGCTGAAAGGTTCTCGGTTTAGTCGAACATAAGGTTACTTTTATCTGCTCGTAGAGATAATAATTGTTCATTTCTTGTTGAAAAGATGTATTTTATTCCGGATATATGATGATAAAAAAAGTGTGAACTCTTGAATGAATTGTTCGTGGATTACATTATCTTTGCAAAAAAAGAAAGAATGGAAAGCTTGAAACAAAGGAGAACAATCCGAAAATACCAGCAGAAGGATATTTCTGCTGATTTGTTAAATGATTTGCTTGAAACCTCTTTCCGGGCTTCTACAGTCGGGAACATGCAGGTTTATAGTGTGATTGTGACGCGTGATGCAGAGCGTAAAGCCAAACTGGCGCCTGCACATTTCAATCAGCCGATGGTTCGGACGGCGCCGGTAGTGCTTACTTTCTGCATAGATTTGCGCCGCTTCAGCAAGTGGTGTGAGCAACGTAAGGCTGAGCCGGGATACAACAACTTTGAGTGGTTTGTGACGGGGGCTGTCGATACCTTGCTGGTGGCACAGACTTTTTGTGTGGCTGCCGAGGAGAAGGGGTTGGGCATTTGCTATCTGGGAACTACCACTTACAACCCTCAGATGATTGTCGAAGCGTTGGAGTTACCGGAATTGGTGTTTCCCATCACGACAGTCACAGTGGGATGGCCTGCCGAACAGCCGGAACAAGTGGACCGTTTGCCGCTGGAGGCCATTGTACACGAAGAGGTTTATCATGATTATACTCCTCAGGACATTGACCGGTTGTATGCCTATAAAGAATCGCTTCCTGAGAACAAGCAGTTCATCTTGGAGAACAATAAGGAAACGCTGGCGCAGGTCTTTACAGATGTGCGTTATACGAAGAAAGACAGTGAGGCAATGTCGGAGAATCTTTGGAAGATAATGAAAAAGCAGGGATTTTGAAAATTAAGGATTAGGGATAAGGGATAAGGGATAAGGGGTTAAGCTAATGCATACTTAGCTGCATTTAATCCCTTATCCTTTATTCTTATCCTTTTTTCAGTGCGGCTTGAATCTCGTCGATTTCCGCACGGAATGATTTGTCCACCTCTTTCAGTTCTTTGATGGTTTTACATGCATGCAATACGGTGGCATGGTCTTTATGTCCAATTAGCGCACCGATTTTTGCAGTAGAGAAGTCTGTATGGTTTTTGGCTAAATACATGGCTATTTGTCGTGCTTGCACCACTTCCCGCTTTCTGGATTTTGTGTGGATGGTGGCAGTTTCCAATCCGAAGTGCTTGCATACGGTGTTGATGATTTCATCGACAGTCACTGCCTTGCTTTCGCTGTTCACTACCTTGCGGACGATACGTTGCGTCAGTTCCAGGTCTATTTCTTTATTGTATATGGTGGAATGCGCCATAATGGAAATGACGATGCCCTCCAGGTCACGTACACTGTCGCCCACGTTCTCTGCAATATAGTCAATCACTTCCTGGGGGAACTGCAGGCCGTCACGGTGTATCTTGTTGCGCAGAATGTTCTTGCGGAGTTCTACGGTAGGTTTCTCCAGCTCAGCCACCATTCCCCATTTAAAACGTGTAATCAGACGCTCTTCCATGCCCTGCAGCAATACCGGTGCACGGTCGGAAGTGAGGATGAGCTGCTTGCCGTTCTGATGCAGATGGTTGAAGATATGGAAGAATGTATTCTGCGTTTTGGTCACGCCGGCAAATTCCTGAATATCATCAATGATTAGAATATCAATGGTCTGGTAGAAGTTGATGAAGTCGTTAGTCGTATTGTTACGTACGGAATCGGTGTATTGCACTTGGAATAGGTGTGCAGATACATACAATACCCTTTTCTCCGGGTATAGTTCCTTGATTTTGGTTCCGATAGCATTGGCAAGATGGGTTTTGCCTACACCTGATGCTCCGTATAGGAACAGCGGATTGAAGATTGTTTTAGCCGGATTGAGAGCGACAGCTTCTGCAACGCTGCGCGACAGCTTGTTGCTGTAACCTTCGATGAAGGTTTCAAAGTTGTATTCTGGATTAAGGTGCGGGTCAAGTTCGGGGACGGGAATCTGCGGAATCCTTTTGTCCATCACTTGTTTTTGCGGTATGATGGTACGCTGTGTAGACTCCAGGTCGACGGTTTTCCGCGAGCTCTTGTCCACCATTACGTTATACATCAATTTAGTTCCCTCACCAATGACCTTATAGAGAGTCTTGCGCAACAAATCAACAAATTTGTCCTCCAAAAACTCATAGAAGAACTGGCTGGGCACTTGTACGACCAGCGTTTTGTCTTCATATTTTAAAGGTATGATGGGAAGAAACCATGTTTTGTATGTCTGCTCCGGAACATTGTCTCTGATGATTTCAAGACAGCGGTTCCACAGCCCGACATGATCTATTTCACTCATAACGGCTATAAATACATTTATTAATTAAGCATAACTTCTACGATTGCAAAATTGGCAATCTTATTCGAGAAAAACAAATCCTTTTTTTCTTGCGTTTTTAGGGAAAGTAATAAGCTCTTTACTTTCAGCTACTTATCGGTTACTATGAGTATACTCCTTATATAAGGTGTGTTGCATTTATCTAATACTTTGTCATATAGTGGTTTATGTAGCTTTGCGTCTCTTGTTTTCTTTCTGTGCCCAGAGCAGGAAAAAGCCCTTTTTCGCTCCTTGTATAGAGCAAATGAGGGCTTTCCTTTTAATTCCTTTATAGACTTATTATTTAGACAAAATCTATATAACGTCCATCTTTTACTTATCTTTCTTGCCGAATAGGGAGAAATGGACGTATCGTTTCGGATGCGATTTCAAGTCTTCCAATAAACTTGCTGCGTTGGCAGTGGTGGCGTTCAGATTATTATATAGAGAAGGGTCGTTTAGCAAAAGTCCGACGGTATTGTCTTTCTGGTTCAATTTGTCTGTAATCATTTTTACATTGTTCAAAGTTGCGTCTACCTTTTGCATGGCGGCAGCATAATCTATCTCCTTTAAGTTGTTGGAAATGAGTGCAAAGTTGTCTCCAATGGTATTGAGCTTGCCGGTCAGTTGTGGAATATCATCCTTCATTAGAGTTTGCAACTGGCGGCTTGTGACGGCCATACTTGCTGTTAAATCTTGTACGTTATGCAAGGTTGCAGGGATGGCGGGGTCGGCTAGTATGACATTTAAGGATGCGAGGATGGAATCCAGCTTGGGCAGCATCTTCTCTACTTGCGGCATCATGGTGGCAACTTTTTCCATCATTCCGTTGTTCAGCACGCCGGGGATTGTGTCTCCAATCTGGTATTTCTCCCGTGGGTTATTGGCAAGCAGCAGGTTCATCTTTACGCCGCCAAGCATTTCGGCTGCCAGTTCTGCCGTACTTCCTTTGGGAATGCGCAGCTCTGGGTCAACATCTATTTCGGCAACGACTTTGCCCGGTTGGGTATAGTCGTAGTACAAGTCGCGGACAATACCCACGCGGAAGCCGTCGGCAAAGACCGGGCTGGATTTTGTCAGCCCATTGACATTCTGGAATTTCACGTAGAAATAGCTGGAGGGCTTGAACATATTTATCCCTTTCAGGTAGTTGATGCCGTATACCAATATGCAAAGTGCAGCTATGCCTGCTATTCCTATTCTAACTTCTTTTGTAATATACTTCATGATGTATCTTTTGTTATTTATTTCTGTTCTTTTTAAATTCGCTGATGGCTGTGTTGACGTTTATCTTTTCTCCATTCTTGAACGCAATGATGAATGCGTCCTTGAATTTGTCCGTAATGCTACGTTTGCTGCGCAGCACCTTGTTGTAATCGGGTGATGCGCCGTACGTATATTTGTAGATTCCGCCTTCTTTATAATAATCCACGTCTTTCAGTCCTTTCAGTCTTTTGTCATTCTTGGCCAGAGGACGTGAAGAAGTGAGTATCTGTATCTTAAACACGATGCCGCTCTGTTCTGTTTGGGAAACGGCTGCATTTTCTGACCTTTGCGGGCGTTGGGCAGCTTGGTTACTCTCCGCTTGAGGTGCATTTTTCTTTTCCGGTGTCGCTGTAGCTGCGTTGCCTTCTTCTTGAACGGGCTCGGGTACATCCTCCGGAAGAATGGTATTGCTGCTTCCGTTCAACCGGATTTCCTGCTCGCGCTTATAGGTGAGGAAAGCGCGGAAGATACCGTTGGCAAGTGAGGTGGTTCCTGCTTCAGTGTTCAGGTACCGTTCCTCTTCCGGTGTGGAGATGAATCCGAGTTCCACCAGTATGCTTGGCATGGCACTGGCCTTCAATACCAGAAAACCTGCCTGGTGCACGCCCCGATCTGTACGTTTGCAGGTTTGGCGGAAATGCTTTTGTACGAGGGAGGCGAGGTGCACACTCTGTGACATGTATTTGTCTTGCATGAATTCGAAGATGATGTAGGACTCTGCCGAGTTGGGATTGAAGCCGGCATACCGCGTCTTGTAGTCGCTTTCGTAGAGGATAACGGCATTTTCGCGCTTGGCTACTTCCAGATTGGCATCCGATTTTGCCAGACCCAGTGTCCAGGTGGAGGCTCCTTTGGCCGTCCGGTTTTTGGCCAGGGCATTGGTATGTATGGAGATGAACAAATCAGCTTTGGCGTTATTGGCAATTTCAGCGCGCCGGTCCAGGGGGATGAATATGTCCCGGTCCCGCGTATAGATAACTTTTACATCAGGGCAGTTCTTCTTGATTTGTTTGCCAAGTTTGAGTGCTACATTCAGGTTGATATTCTTCTCTTTGGAAATTTTTCCCACTGCACCCGGGTCGTGTCCACCGTGTCCGGGGTCTATAACGACAACAAAGTCTTTCGCTTCAGCGCTGCCACTGCAAAAGGGGGAGATAAGCAGCCCTAAGCATATACTTATATATAATATGTATCGTCTGTATAGTTTCATATAATTGTAGCAAAGACAATGCTTCCTTTTCGCTTGGCAAATGTAGTGGAAATTTATAGAAAACTAATGGATTATGTTCAGTTTTATTGTTCTTCTTCTCATTTTTAGTGTAATTAATGTCTGTGTTTGAGTAATTAGTGGCTCAATGTATTGATAATATGCGTAACTTTGCGGCAGATAATTAAAATAGCAAATCAAGTATGCTGGTTCGTTTTATAAAGAACTGGACGTTGCCTTTGGCAATGCTTGCCGGTACTTTGGGATATTTCTTTTTTGCAGACATTCCTTTTGTGGCGCCTGCCAAACCTTATGTGAATGGGTTAGTGGCTTTCCTGACTCCGCTTTTGATTTTTTCCCAACTTCTGCTCACTTTCTGCAAGGTGGAGGTGCATGAACTGAAACCCAAATCGTGGCATGGATGGTTACTGCTGTTCCAGACAGTTTCTTGCTTGATTGTTGCGGTATTGTTGGTGTGTTGCCCTATGGAGGAGGTCTACCGGGAAGTGTTTGAAGGTGCAATGGTCTGCCTCATTTGTCCCACTGCAACCGCTGCGGCTGTCATTACCGGTAAACTGGGTGGAAGCGCATCCAGCCTGACGACCTATACGTTGTTGTCCAATCTTCTGGCAGCTGTGGCTGTTCCTTTGGTTTTCCCGTTGGTGGAGCCTCATGCTGACATTACTTTTTTTGTTGCATTCCTGAAAATTCTGAGTAAAGTCTTTCCATTGCTGCTTTGTCCTTTCTTGCTGGCATGGTTTCTGCGTGCGTTTGTGCCGAAGGTGCATCATTTTCTGTTGGGTTTCCATGATGCAGCCTTCTATTTGTGGGCGGTAGCTCTTGCCATTGTCTCAGGGCAGACGGTACGTTCATTGGTCAATAGTGATGCACCGGTATTTGTTGAACTGCTGATAGCCCTGGCGGGACTGATAACCTGCTGTATACAATTCTATTTGGGAAAGAGAATCGGCGGTCATTATGGTGAGCGCATCAGTGGAGGGCAGGCGCTGGGGCAAAAGAATACGGTGCTTGCCATCTGGATGGCATATACTTATCTTAATCCGTTATCTTCCGTCGGTCCGGGATCGTATGTGCTGTGGCAGAATATAATCAATAGTTATCAGCTGTGGAAGAAAAGGAAAAATGAGACGGAATAACTGCTGAGTATTTTACATCTTATTTGCTTTATGGACATAGAGGGCGGTTGCAACAATTATCAGTACAAATGCCATAATGAGGAATATTATCCGGATAAGGCGATGTTTTGAAAATAGGTTGGCCATGCAGGCAGAAGCCACGCTGAAACGGGCTATTATAGAATCAATTGTGGCGTTTTCGAAAAAGACTGATGCAATACTCCATAGTGCAATAATGGTTAATATAGCATTGGCTGATAAACAAAGAATTTTATCAAGTGGCATTCTAAATACTTTTCTTGTTCTCATATATAGGACTCTATGTTTAACTCCTTTCATTCCTGCCTTTCGCTGAATCAGCCAAAGGATAGGGCAAAAATAAAAGAGAACTTCCTGACAGAATCAATATTGTCTTGGAATATTGTTAAATGATTGAATTTCTAAACCTATGTTTATTCTTTGCTGTCAAAACTCTGTTTGTGTCTGATGCGGCTCATGTGAATAGAGGTTATTTTCAAGTAAGACGCAATTTCTTTTAGGGGTACCATTTGTAGGATTTCTGGACATTTTTTAAGAAGTTGGAGATAGCGTTCTTCCGATGTAAATCTGAACAAATCCAAGTAACGTGAATACGACTGAAAAAATAATTGTTCGGCTGCAATGCGGGCTATTCGTTGATTTTTTTTGTTCTCTTCAAATTCTTGTAGAAGTAATTCGGAAGAACAGATGTAGATTCTACATGGGGTTATTGCTTGTATATTCAATTCAGATTTTATGTTATATAAACAATTGGGATAATCAGAGATAAATTCATTGGCAAAAGAAAAACCTACATTATATGTTTTGTTTTCAGTTTGGTTGATGCAGGTATATTTGATTACACCGGATACAATAAACCCGAAGAAAGAACCGACTTCTCCCTCTCGGAGGATAAATTCATTTCTTTTATAATACCGTAGTTCTCCGTTTCTTAAACACAGTTCCCTAAAAAAGTCAGTGTCTATATTGCCCATGTATGAATTAAAATCTGTCATTTACAACACATGTTTTTCGAAAGGTACAAAATTATTGTTTTATTCCTGATTTTCTGTCATTGTTGGTAAGCTGGTCGTGGACTCTCTCATTATAATACTTTAAAAATTTAACTTCACCTACGTTTTTTAAAAGCTTTTGGTTTTCAATGAAGTTTTGTCCGTATTTTAGCCAACGTTTGGTAAATCTTTTGAATTTAGTACATGGGAAATCAGAACATTGGAAACAATGTGTTATTCTTTTTTCCAAGCAACATAAATGGAATGTTTTACATTTTTCACAGCGAGAACCATTCTGTTCTGCTCCTTTGCAGGGACTTTTTTCTCTTGTGTATATGGGACAACCACCACAAAAGACACCACAAGCAGGAATACGTCCGTTATACGATTTCATTCAGCCAGCCTTTTCGCCATCCAAAAATTGGTGAGATAAAGTTGGTTGGCTTTGCGTTTCTGTTCCACTTCTACTATATAGCCTCTTTTCTCAAAGAATGGACGGGCTGTCAGGCTTACTTCTGATGTAATTCGCATGATTCCTCTTGCGGTTGCATACCGTTCTATCTCATTTAGAAGTATGGTAGCAATGCCTTTACCTTGAAAATCTTTATGAACAAACATAGAATGCAAATATCCTTGGTGGGTAATGGATGAAAAGCCGACAATCTGTGACTGTTGATTGGTTGCCACAATAAAATAATGTGTCTTAATCATTTCTTTTATGCGGGAGAGGTCGTTTCCGCACGATGCCCAATCTGCCACTTCTGCTTCTGAATAGTCACGCTTGTTTATATGGAGGACTGTCTCTTGAAACAAACTCATAAGTTCAAGGGCATCAGACTGTTGGGCAATTCTAATTGTAAAATCTGTATTCATGTTTTTAAGTGCTAAAATGTATGCTTTTAGATGTTCCATGTTCTAACAGAAAGTTTTTCAATGTATTTATTGTGTTTGCAAAGATAATTTTTTCATTTCTAATTTATTGGTTTTGGAAACCAAGTTGTTGATTCTCTGCTTCGAATATAAAAAGTATGCGAATTTTTTATGAAGCATGGGAATCTGCTTTCAATCGCCAGCCAATGGCTGATGAATTTAACCGGGTAGATTTCTTGTCAATCGGTTTCAGACCTGCTTATAAGAACAATTTATAACAAAGTACTCCCAATAAAAGCAAGACTAAAGCACATGCTGCAAGAATCGTCTTTGCCCTGAATAGATGTTCTTTATCTGACAATTCCTTTTCAGTAGTATTTCTTCGGATTTTTTCTATTTCCTCAATGGTTACATCGGCTCTCTCAGGACCTTTTCTGTCTACAAGGTATTTGTAGTGCTCCCGCATCCGTCCTCTGCTCAGCTTGCGGAGAGCACGGTTCTCTTTATCCCTTTGTAGCATGTCATTGATGCAGCCTAATGTTCCCATAAGCAGATTCTTATCATGTGTAAGCAAAATGGTTTGCTTGCACGTGTACTAAGATACGGCATTTATGTCGCTTTCGCAAGCGATTTTGTGTTTTTTGATATAAACTGATGTGACGATACGATTTTGATAGTTATGTTAACTCATTGTCTGCCAGAGAGTAATTTTGCCAACCCATTGTCATGCTTTTGGCAAACTTTTGCCATGCCTATGGCAAAGTCTTGCCAATAGGGTGGCAAAATCTTGCCAACTTGTCGGCAAGAAAGACACACACTGTTCCCTATACCTTTATTATAGTGTGATAGTGTGAGAAGTGTTTTTCCTTTTTAAAACTTTTGTGTAGAATGATGATGGGCTTCTTTTATTCTGTTTTGCCGGACGGCATCAGCAGTTCTTCTTCATTGTAGCGCGGTCGGTCCTTCACCTCAATGTATATTTTGCCGATGTATTCGCCTACAATCCCCAGCGACACAAGTATCACACCTCCTACCAGCCAGACGGAAATCATCAGTGATGACCATCCGGGGACGGCGTTATGCTGTGTGTAAGAGTGAAGTGTCCATCCGGTGACACACAGTGCCACAAGAATAAAGATGCAGCCTATCCAAAAAATCATACGGACCGGTTTGACGGAAAAGGAAGTGATACCGTCGATGGCAAAATTAAGCATCTTCCGGAAAGGATACTTTGATTCTCCGGCAAAACGCTTGTCACGATTGTAGTACACGCTGTCCGTCTGGTAGCCGATGAGGGGAACCAGTCCCCGAAGAAAAAGGTTGCGCTCGCGGAAGCGGCATAGGTGTTGTACAGCCCGCTGGCTCATCAGGCGGTAGTCGGCATGATTGTAGACGGATTTTACCCCCATTGCCTTCATCAGCCGATAAAAGACCAAAGCGGTGTTGCGTTTGAAGAAAGTGTCGGTCTTCCGTTCTTTACGTACGCCATAAACGATGTCATTGCCCGCTTTATAGCTGTTTATCATGTCCGGAATCACTTGGATGTCATCTTGCAAGTCTGCATCAATGGAGATGGCTATCTCGCAACGCTCTTTTACTGCATTGAGTCCTGCTAGCAGGGCATTCTGGTGTCCTACGTTTCCTGCCAGGTTCAGTCCGCAGGCATAGGCCGTATTTTGGTGCAGTTCTTTGATGATAGCCCATGTCTGGTCGGTGCTTCCGTCGTTTACATATAATATATAGCTTTCCGGGGAAATTTGCCGGGCTTGTATCAGCCGGTCGAATAATTGGCTCAATCGTTTATGGGTTTCATGCAGCACTGCCTCTTCTTTGTAGCAAGGTACGACAACGGCGAGTATGGGAGAGTTTTCCATCATAGAACAAATCTTTTTGCAATATTCGTAAGAAATCGGGAGAAAAACAAATTATCACTCTTTTCTTTTGAAAACGAAACGTACGAGTAAGAAGTTGACCGGAATGGCGATGGCGAAAACCGGAATGGGGGCCAGAGGTTTGGGGATGCCCATCCAGAGAGAGAGGTTCAGCAACCCCATGTGTAGCAGATAGCTGCATAAGTGTGCCCCTCCAAATCCGAAGGCTTTTCTCCATGAGGGCTTCCGGCCGAAGGTAAAGTAAGCAGTCAGATAGAAATTGGCGATGAAGCTGAGAGCATATCCCAGTGTATAGGCTATGTTTACATTGATAACCCATTGTAATACAAAATACAATCCGTAGTGCAGAGCTGTCGCAAAGATGCCCACCATTACGAAGCGTACAAATTCCGGTAGTTGTTTCAGCCGCTTCATCTTAACATTAAATATCTACTCTCTGTTGCCATTATCATTGGGGCGGCAAAGTTAGGCATTGTTTCAGAATTATTTGTAATTTTGCTTTGCGAAATTAAGCTGCATCTCAGCAAATTGCAAATAAATTTGCATCTGCTTTCGGTTTGCGCTATCTTTGCGTCCAGAAAACATAAAAAACAAATAAGGTATGTCGGACAGAAAGAAGGCGTTCTGGTTTATTGCGCTGCTGAGTGTGCTTGTGGTTGTTCCCTTTCTGGGAGAAACCATTTTTTATTCCAAGGGGGAACCGCGGGAGGCGATTGTTGCCCTTTCTATGCTGGAAAGTGGAAACTGGATACTTCCGGTGAACTATGGTACTGATATTGCTTATAAACCCCCTTTCTTCTACTGGTCAATAGCCGCCGTCTCTTCCCTTTTTGGAGAGGTGACGGAGTTTTCTGCCCGTTTCCCGTCTGCATTGGCTTTTTTAGCCATGCAGTTGATGTTCTTTGCCTTTGTGGCAAAACGTAAAAACGTTCAAACGGCGTTTCTGGCCTCTATTCTTCTTTTGTCTTCTTTCGAGGTGCATCGGGCGGCTGTCGCTTGTCGGGTCGATATGGTTCAGGTTGCCTTTATCGTTATTTCCCTTTGTCTGCTGTTCCGCTGGGATGAGAAGGGATGCCGCGGAGTGCCTTGGCTTGCGGTGTTGCTGATGGGATGTGCCACGTTGACCAAAGGGCCGGTAGGCTCCATATTCCCTTGCGCGTGTATCGGTGTGTATCAGTTGTTGCGCGGACGTTCTTTCTGGAAAGCGTTTTTCTCGTTGGTAGGTATCGGCTTGCTTTCTTTTGTTCCTTATTTAGCTTGGGTATACGTAGCTTACAGACAAGGTGGACAACCGTTCCTCGATTTGGTTCTGGAGGAGAATACCAGGCGGTTTATGGGCAAAATGTCCTACGAGTCCCATGAAAATCCTATATGGTATAATTTCCTGACTTTGATTTGGGGATGGATTCCCTGGACGTTGGTTCTGGTAGTTTCCTTGTTTGGCTTGAAGTGGAAAAACATGCGTTGTCTGCCGGAAGGGGAGACCCTGCTGTTGCGGTTGAAGAAGGGCTGGACTGCTTTCCGCAACCAGTCTCCGGTACAATTGTTCACGTGGCTGGTCATTCTGATAATCTTTGTCTTCTACTGCATCCCCAAGAGTAAGCGGAGCGTTTATCTGCTTCCCATCTATCCGTTTATGGCAGTGCTGATAGCTGAGTATCTGTTGGCTTTGGTACAAAAGGGGGCACGAGTTTTCAGGATTTGTGCAATCATCTTTGCTTCTTTGGGCTTGTTGCTTACGCTTGTTTTTGTCGTAGTTCGTCTCGGCCTGGTTCCCGACAGCGTTTTTGGAAGTGGACGCCATGCCGCTGAGAATGTAGCCTTTATGCATGCGTTGGAGGATGTGGCTTTGTCTGTTCCCAAGTGGCTCCTGGTAGCGCTTCCCGTAGTAGCCGCTGTCTGCACATTATGTATGGTGGTAAAGCGTGCGGATAGCCGGTCATTATTATATGGTATAGCAGGATGTATGCTTTGTCTTTTCGTATCATTGGATTCGGTTTATCAGCCCACGGTGCTGGCTGTGAAATCAGATAAACATTTGGCTGAAAGGGTCAATACGTATGTTCCGGAAGGTGTGGTCTATTCTTACTCGAAAATGAGTTTCTATGGTGTTAACTTCTATCTGAAAGACCGCATGCGGCACATTGAAAAGGAACGTCCGTCCAGCGGGGAGGGCTATTTGTTGGTTCCCGTAAAGGAGGAGGAGAATATGTTGGGAGAGCTGGAACAGACGTATCATCTGGAAAAGATATTCCGTACAGACAGACGCAGTTGTGATATGCGTAATGAAATCTGCATGTATAAATTTAGGGCGATTGACATTCATAACCCATAATTTATAACTCATAACTTAAAATGAATCCGATAGATATCATTAACAAATATTATCCGGAAGAGAATGAGTTGCGGCATATACTGTTGACGCACAGCCGTTCCGTAGCCGACAAGTCGTTATGGATTGCCGACCGCCATCCGGAACTTTCATTGGATAAGGATTTTCTGTACGAGGCTGCCATGCTGCACGATATAGGCATTTTTCTTACAGATGCGGCAGGTATCCATTGTTTTGGCGACAAGCCTTATATCTGTCACGGTTATTTGGGAGCCGACCTGATACGCGGCGAAGGCTATCCCCGCCATGCTTTGGTTTGTGAACGCCATACGGGTGCCGGACTTTCATTGGAGGGAATCATTGCGCAGGATTTGCCCGTACCGCATCGTGAAATGGTTCCGGTCAGCTTGGAAGAACAAGCTATCTGTTTTGCCGATAAGTTTTATTCAAAAACTCATTTGGAAAAGGAGAAAAGTGTAGAAAAAGCCCGAAAAAGTTTGGAACGTTATGGTGAAGAAGGGGTACGGCGCTTTGATAATTGGTGCGAACAGTTCTTGTAGCAATCTAAATTTCTTTAAAAAGGGAGATTATCCGTATAAATTATGTACTTTTGCCCCTCCAAGCGTAAACTATTAGTTAATGACGCCATTGAAAGCAAATACATTCATATCATTCATACTACTATTCGTCTTGCTTCTTCTCTCCGGTGGGGCTGCTTCTCAGCGCCGTAGAGCGAAGGTCGCGCCTCCGAATATTCAGCGGACAGACACGTTGCAGGTAGGGGATAGTTTGCAGATGGGAGACTCCCTGCAAGGGGGAAAGGGGCTTCCTGCCGATTCGTTGCAACAAGATACGGTAGCGGCTGCGCCTCCCAAGAAGGATGCATTGGATGCTCCCGTAGCCTACGAAGCCAATGACTCCATTGTATTTACGCAGAGTGGCTTTGCCCATCTTTACGGCCAGGGAAAGGTGAGTTATCCGGGTGCTGACCTGGAGGCTGATGTCATCTCTATGGATATGGACAACAGTACGGTTTTTGCCCGTGGCGTGGTCGATTCTGTAGGAACAGCCAAGGGAAGACCGGTCTTCAAAGACGGGGACACCTCCTACGAAACCGATACTATCCGTTATAACTTCAAGAGTAAAAGAGGTCTTATCAGCAATGTTGTCAGCCAGCAGGGCGAGGGATACGTGACCGGTAATAATGCCAAGAAAGGGAATAATGATGAACTCTATATGAGGAGCGGTCGTTACACGACTTGTGACCATCATGACCACCCCCATTTTTATATGCAGATGACTTATGCCAAGGTACGTCCGAAAAAGAACGTGGTGACGGGACCTGCCTATCTGGTAGTAGAGGATGTGCCGCTTCCGCTTGCCGTTCCATTTTTCTTTTTCCCGTTTTCTAGCAGTTACCAGTCCGGTTTTCTGATGCCTACCTATATGGATGACTCCAATCGTGGCTTCGGTCTGACGGACGGTGGATATTACTTCGCCATCAGTGACCAAATGGACTTGAAGCTGCGGGCGGATATCTTCACGAAAGGTTCTTGGGCGCTGAATATGGAGTCGAACTATGTGAAGCGTTACAAATATTCCGGTTTGCTGCAGGCAAGCTATCAGGTGACCAAGACCGGTGACAAAGGCTTGCCCGACTACTCGGTTGCCAAAGACTTCAAGGTGGTGTGGTCTCACCGGCAGGACCCGAAAGCGAGTCCGAATTCTACCTTTTCTGCCAGTGTGAACTTTGCTACCAGTAGTTATGAGCGTACCAATATCGGCAATATGTACAACTCCCAGGCAATGTCGCAGAATACCAAGACTTCCAGTGTCAGCTATTCGCGTAACTTTCCCGACCAGCATCTGAGCATCTCCGCTTCAGGTAATATTGCCCAGACCATGCGCGACTCCTCTATCGCGGTGACTTTACCGGACATGACCATTTCCTTGAGTACCATTTTCCCTTTCAAGCGTAAACATGCAGTGGGAGATGAAAAGTGGTATGAGAAGATTTCCGTTCGCTATACTGGCCGTGTGAAGAACAGTATCAAGACGAAGGACAATCTGTTGTTCAAGAAGAACCTGATACGCGATTGGGAGAACGGTATGCAGCATGAGATTCCGGTAAGTGCCACGTTTACTTTGTTCAAGTACTTCAATGTGACGCCTACCGTAAACTATACGGAGCGTTGGTACACCCGCAAGGTGAAGAAGGACTGGGACGATGAGCAAGGCAAGGAGGTGAATGATACGACCTACGGTTTTCACCGTGTATACGACTACAGTGCCAGTCTGGGTATCAATACCAAAGTTTATGGTATGTACAAGCCATTGTTTATGAAGAAGAAGGAGATACAGATACGTCACGTCATCACTCCCTCCATCAGTTTCAGCGCTGCACCCGATTTCACTTCGTCCCGTTTTGGCTATTATGACTCTTATATAAAAGACCAGAACGGCATTCGCGATACCGTGCAGTATTCCTATTATGCCGGTCAGGTGTTCAGTCCGCCAAGTGGAGGAAAGCAGGGGCTTATCAGTTTCAATATCTCCAATAACCTTGAAATGAAGTTCAAGGATAAGAATGACTCTATCCGCAAGGTGAGCCTGATTGACGATTTGAGTATGGGTATCAGTTACAACACGGCTGCTCAGGTGCGTCCTTGGAGTGACTTGAGCTTTAATCTCCGTCTGAAGTTGAGCAAGAGTTATACGTTGAGTATGAGCTCTACCTTTGCCACTTATGCTTACGAGTTTGATGAGAACGGAAGGGTGGTGCCCGGTAACCGTACGGAATGGTCGTATGGCCGTTTCGGTCGTTGGTCGGGATATGGTACGTCGTTCAGTTGGACCGTGAACAATGATTCGTGGAAGAAAATAAGGAACTTCTTCACCGGTCAGAAGGATGACGAGGAGCAGGGCCAAGACCAGAATGCCTCGACGGAGGAAGACGGTGACATGGAGGGGGAAACTACCGAGGACGGCACTCCGAAGAAGAAGAAGGAAAAGGCTGCTGCCGATGCTGACGGCTATCAGGTATTCAAGATGCCTTGGTCTATCAACTTCAGTACCGGTTTCAATATTACGGAAGACACCAGTAAGCCCATTAATCGTAAGAACATGCGCTATCCGTACAAATTCAGCCTGAATTCCCTTAATATAAACGGTAACGTCAAGCTTACCAATAAATGGGCTGTCAGCTTCAATTCCGGTTATGACTTCAATGCGAAGGAGATAACGCAGACCGCTTTCAACATCACACGTGACCTGCACTGTTTCAGCATGACGGCTGCCATATCACCTTTCGGACGCTGGAAATACTATAACTTTACCATCCGTGCCAATGCAAGTATCCTGCAAGACTTGAAATGGGAACAGAGAAGCCAGACTCAGAGTAATATTCAGTGGTATTGATGTTTACCAAATTATTTCCGTCTCTCCATGTTCCCGCAAATACTCGTTTGTTTTGCTGAAATGCTTGTTCCCGAAGAAGCCGTTATAAGCGGATAGGGGAGATGGATGTGCCGAGGTGAGTACCAGATGTCGGCTACGGTCGATGAATGCCCCTTTACGTTGGGCGTAGGCTCCCCAAAGAATAAATACAAGATGCTCTTTTTCTTCGGCGAGAATGCGGATAGCCGCATCTGTAAATGTTTCCCAACCTCGGTTTTGGTGAGAACCGGCTTGGTGTGCACGTACGGTGAGGGTAGCATTGAGCAGCAATATGCCTTGCTCTGCCCAGCGTGTCAGATTGCCGGTAGTGGGGGCATCAGTGCCAATGTCATTTTTTATTTCCTTGAAAATATTAAGTAAGGAAGGAGGGAAAGGAACACCGTCATTTACGGAGAAACAAAGTCCGTGTGCTTGTCCCGGACCATGATAGGGGTCTTGACCGATTATCACGACTTTTACTTTGTCAAAAGGGCATAGGTTGAATGCATTGAATATCAGCTTTCCCGGAGGATATATTGCATATTTCCCATATTCGTCCCGTACAAAATCAGTCAATGTACGGAAATAATCTTTCTCAAATTCAGGTTGCAGATGTGCTTTCCAGCTTTCTTCTATTTGAACATTCATAATTGGATCTGTTAGTAGTTTCGGATGCTAAAGTACAAAATAAAAAATAAAGTCCAACCTTTTGAGGGGGTGAACTTTATATTATATGACGGGATAAATGTATATCAAATCAAGTGTATATTGTGTTCCTTGCACTCTTTGCGCATATCTTCCGGCCAGATACTGGCTTGTATCTCACCGATATGCGCCTTGCGCAGATAGAACATACAGAGGCGGGACTGCCCTATACCGCCACCGATGGAAAGCGGCAGTGTATCATTCATCAAGCGTTTGTGGAAGTAAAGTTCCAGGCGTTCCTCTTCGCCTTCCTCTTTGAGCTGGCGAAGCAGGGCTTCCTTGTCTACGCGGATACCCATGGAGGAAAGTTCGATGCTGCGTTGCAGGATGTGGTCCCATAGCAGGAGGTCACCGTTCAGTCCGGGGAGGTCGTTCAGCCCTTTGCTGGTATAGTCGTCGTAGTCCGGGGCGCGTCCGTCGTGCTTCTTGCCGTCGCTCAGCTTGCATCCGATACCGATGATGAACACTGCACCGTATTTCTTGCAAATGGCATGTTCGCGGCATTTGGGTTCCAAGTCCGGATACAGTTGGCGCAATTCTTCGGCATGGATAAAGTGAAGTTTCTGGGGCAGGCAAGGCTTGATTTGCGGATACATCTCATATACCATATATTCTGTGCGCACCATAGCTGCATAGATACGGGTTACTATCTCCTTGAGGAATTCCACATTGCGGTCTTCGGCAGTAATGACGCGTTCCCAGTCCCACTGGTCTACATAAAGGGAATGCAGATTGCCCAGTTCTTCATCGGCACGGATGGCATTCATGTCTGTGTAGATGCCATATCCCGGTTCGATATGGTATTCGGCAAGCGTGAGGCGTTTCCATTTGGCGAGGGAGTGCACCACTTCAGCTTTGGCGTCGCCCAAATCTTTGATAGGGAAAGTTACGGCACGTTCCACTCCATTGAGGTCGTCATTGATACCCATTCCTTTCAATACGAACAGTGGAGCTGTCACACGTCGCAGGCGCAGTTCGGAAGAGAGGTTCAATTGGAAGAACTCTTTAATTTGTTTAATCCCTAATTCAGTCTGTTTTAGGTCCAATAAAGGTTTGTAACCTTCAGGTGTTATCAGGTAGCTCATAAATTTATTCAGTATAACTTCTATTAAATTGCTCGGCAAAGATAGGAATAATATTGATACTTGCTTCTGTTTTGTGGGAAAAAAGAACAAAATGTTTGTGTAATTGCGGTTAGTCTTCTCAAAGTAATAATAAAAATATTCCTCGGTTTGATATAAAAAGCGTTTGAATGTTAGGAATCTGCTAATTTTTTTATACTTTTGCATCCACATTTGGCTCCGTAGCTTAGTGAATAGAGCGTCAGATTCCGGTTCTGAAGGTCGTGCGTTTGAATCGCACCGGGGTCACAAAGAAAGGAACTCCCTTTGCATGAATACTTTGCAAAGGGAGTTTCTTTTTATACAATACATCCAGAAAAGTCAACCATACGGTTCTCTTTCTTGTTATAATTTCCATAGAGTTAGAGGTATGAAACAAATAATATTTATTTTTGCAATGTTAATGACTTGTCTGTCCTATGCCGGTAAGCCGGAAGGACGGTCAGAAAGGAGAACAGACATGAAACCAATGAAAGAGATTTATCTGGCAGGAGGATGTTTTTGGGGTACCGAACATTTCCTGAAACAAATAGAAGGTGTGGAGGCTACCCAGGTGGGATATGCCAATGGAAATATAGCCAATCCTACCTATCAGCAGGTATGTACCGGTACCACGGACTTTGCCGAAACCGTAAAAGTACAGTATGATCCCGATGAGGTGGACTTGCCTTTCCTTATCGACCTTTATTTCAAAACGATTGACCCTACCAGCCTCAATAAGCAAGGGGGGGATAGAGGTACACAGTATCGCACGGGTATCTATTATACGGATACCGCCGACCTGCCCGTTATTCGTGAAACCGTTGACCGGCTGGCTGCCAACTACTCCCGTCCGTTGGTTGTAGAGATAGAGCCTTTGAAGAACTTCTATCTCGCCGAAGATTATCATCAAGACTATCTGGACAAAAATCCTGGTGGATATTGCCACATTAACCCCACCTTGTTCGACCTGGCACGTAAAGCGAAGATGAAGAAAGAAGGAGATGGCGAGTATTTAAACCTGGAAAAGTAACGGACAATGGATATACTGTTAATAAGTAATGAAGATACGTGCCGCAGCCGTATCGCGCAGGAACTCCTGCATGCATTTGGCAGGGGAATGAATATCTCTACGGCAGGAATTATGGAGGGGAACTGCGTTCCCGATGCCGTGTGCAATGTGATGGAACAGAATGGTTTCAGCGTGTCTCGCAAGAAACCGTCTGGTGTCGGGACCTATACGCACCGGTCGTGGGACTACGTGATTACCCTATGTAAAGAAGCCGGAGAAGAACTGAAGTTTATCACTCTGGATGCCAAGCAGCAGGTGCATTTTGATTTTGAAGATCCCTTTAAAAATCGTTTTCAAAATGAAAGTGAGCAGGAGAAACAAGTTGCCTCACTCTATGAAACCATGTACCGGCGGCTGTATGAATTTTACCGCGATGAACTGAGTGAGCAGCTGTTGCCTCGTTGTACGTGCGGTGCAAACACCTATTGCCGTTGTGAATAGTGAAATATGTGTTTTTTTTGAAGCAATCTCTTGACTCGTCCCTAAGGGCAGGACCTATCTTTGCTTCATAAACAAAATGCGCATGAGTTTATGAAGAATAAAATGAAGTTTAAAATCGGAGAGTTTTCCAAACTTTGCCAAGTGACCGTTAAGACGCTTCGTCATTATGAAGAGATAGGATTGATGATACCCGTTGAAGTGTATGAGTGGACGGGGTATCGCTATTACGACATCAGCCAGCTCCGGTGTATGAGCCGTATTGTTTACCTCAAGCAATTAGGGTTCAGCCTCGAAGAGATATCCGAGTTGTTTGCCGATGGCAAGGAATTTCCGGATGCTGAATTGTTGAAGGTTAAAATAGAACGTTGCAAAAACGAGATTGAACACTTGATATGGCGGCAGACCGAACTTGCCAAATTGGAAAATTTACTCCATAAACAAGAGAATGTTATGGAAAAAGTGTTTAAGAAATCCCTCCCTTCAAGAATTTTTGCTACCCATCGCCGTAAAATAGACTCTTATCAGGAACTGTTCAATCTTTGTCCGAATATTATCGGGCCTGAAATGTACCGTTTGGGTTGTGAATGTCCTGCCCCGGAATATTGTTTCACGGTGGAATATAATGAGGAATATGGGGTTGATATTGATATCGAGTTTTTTGAAGCGGTGGCTGAACGCAAGGAAGATTCGGAACTGATTAAATTCAAGGAACTTCCGGAAGTACCGGTTGCGCTCTGTGTCAACCATTACGGTGCTTATGAGCATATGCCCGAAACTTTCGCCGAGCTTTTTGCGTATGCCGAGGCAAATGGATACGAGGTCATTGACCGTCCCCGGTTTTGCCATATTGACGGCATTTGGAACAAAGAAACGGTGGATGAATGGATGACGGAAATTCAGTTGCCCATCAAACTTTCTTAATCAGCCTTTGATTTTTGCGGAAAGCTTTCAACCGTGAGAATACCTAAAAATAGGGATAGGTAGTCAACTTATTTTCTGCGAACTTTGCAGACTGAAAAAAGAATTGAAATGAGAAGCCTGCATATTCTGTTTATATTGGTAGTTGTCACTTGGCTCGGTTTTCCGCTGAGAGCGCAAGAAGCTATTTCTATCGGGACTCGCCACACTTTGTTTTCGCATGTCTTGAATGAGGCTAGAGAATATTGGGTGTATGTACCTGCAACCCGCCCGGGTGAAAAAGAGGAAAGTTATCCGGTTCTTTATTTGCTGGACGGTGATTCTTTTTTTCATTCGGTGGTAGGTTTTACTCGCTTGTTTTCCACCTCCAAAGTTTCTTCCTTACCGCCCTGTATCGTTGTGGCTGTCCTGAATACAAACAGAACCAGAGACTTTACGCCAACCTGTTCCGCTGCCCGGCGTGACGGAACTGTCCGTCCGGGCGATAAACCGGAAGGGGGTGGGGCAGGACAATTTTGCCGTTTTCTGACGGAGGAGCTACGCCCCGCAGTGGAACAAGACTTGCCGGTGAATGGACAACACTTGTTGGCCGGACATTCTTATGCCGGGTTGTTCACGCTGCATGTTTTGCTGAATTATCCCGGTGCATTTGATACATACATCGCCATAGACCCCAGTTTATGGTGGGATAAAGGATATTTTCAGAAACAGGTAGAACGGCAGGTGGATAAGGTTGACTTTTCAGGAAAGCAACTGTATGTTGCGTTTGCCACTCAGCCGCGTCTTGATAGGAAGCTGATCCACTTTCCCCTGACAGATGATTTTATAGGGAGTGCAGTTCCTCGTATGGAGAAGCGGCATTTGCGGGTGGTATCAAAAAAGTTCCCGGAAGAGACGCATGGAACGGTTGCTCTTCCGGGATTTTATGACGGACTGAAAACGTTGTTCTTCCGTTCTGCGGTTGGAATTTCTCTGCCGAACAAACCTCTCTGAAAAAAACTTTATTTTTCAGTAAGCTGAATGATATGCGCCATTGTACTAAGGGGACTACCTATACCATGGTGAGGTCTGCCGAAATCCTGAAAGCGTCATAGCCTGAGTCGCCTTCCGGCAGGAAGCGCCGAGAAGCGCCGTTTCCTTATAAATCAGTATTTTCAGCTCCGGAGAAGGTTGAGTGTCCTTCTCCGGACACACTGATTAAAAAACTGCAAAAGTGCAGCCGGGGCTTCGTTGACTCCGGGCAATTGGAATAGTAGTACAACCACTGTTGTACAATGAGCGCAGCACCATATGCCCTGCTACCGTACGGAAGTGCATAAAAAAAACAGTTGCCTGGAGAAACCCTCTCCAAGCAACTGTTTTCAGCTTCTTGATACTTTACTTTATAATCTACATATTCTAAATCTTTCTTGTCATCAATCGTCAATGTCAATCACCCTCATTTTAGAGTCAAATGTAATTTCCCAACGATTAGACAACTTTATCTCATACTCATTGTCATCGTACTCAATCTGAAGAATTCTTGCATCCGGATAATTGGTCTTTACATAGTTACGTATCGCTTCCGGTACAATCTGTGCAGGAACTTCACTTTGTCTGCATCGTACCTCCTTCCATTCTCCCGATTTATCAAATTCTACCTTCTCCCCATTCGTGAACACCACATCATAGCTTTTATAAAACATTCCCGACTCCAATTTAGCCATTGCCACCTTATGGTCTTTAAAATAAGTCTTGATAAATGTCTGCGCCTTCGCCGGCAACTGGCTCACCTCTATCGGCTTATCATTATCTGCCATTACCATTGTGTGCACTGCAAACATACAAACCAACATCATAACTAACTTTTTCATACTTTTCTATTTTTAATAATTAATACTTTATTTGTTTTCTGTATTGCAAAGATGGGAAGGAAATCTGGAAAGAATTGGGAAAAAAACTCTATTTTTGGAAATGAAAAAAAATCTATTTTTGAAAATGGGTGTTGCGGCTCTTCACCTATGAATTTTTGTTTGCAATGAATATTATTTAAAGACACAATAGACTATTATGGCTATGAAAATATTAAATCAGTTTATCGATGATTTTGTAGGTGTTTTCCAATATCGGTTTATGGATACCTTTCAATATTTTAAAGAAAGGAAGAAAAGTAAATATTTAGGAGATAGATTTGAGGAATGGGTTGTGAAGAACTCCAATATTAGTAAAGATGGTTATTCGGATCTATGTGATAAGAAAATATTTTGGCGGCTTTTAGATTGGAGAGGTGATAAATACATTGAGGGGTATAGGCCTCTGTCTTCATCATCTCCGGATTTGTTGATGGAGTGTGTTACCACAACGAGTACCATTCATGAAGTTGGAGATATTATAGCTGTAGAATGTAAATGGCGAAGTAAGATAGGTTTTTATCTCGATATAAAAGACATTGAAAAGTACGAGGGGTATATGAATTCCAATCTGTTGAACCGTCCGATAAAAAACTTGTTTTATGTTTTTGGCTTTGGATGGTGTGGTGACAGTCCGGAATCTGTTTATGTAGTTCCTGCCAGAGAATTGTATGATTATGATAAAGATACCTGTAGAATAACGTTCCCTATTAAAGAAACCGAGAAGGAGAAAATGGGTAGATTGGAGCGCTTTAAGAAGAAAGACAATAGATGTCTTCTGTATATCAAGTAATGGTATTACTTGGTTATATAAGCTCCAATCAACTGTTATATTGTTTGGGTCGCCGTCAATCTTTGTGGCGAAGGCTATTACTGGCATCTAATGCGGTTTGCAACCTTTCCCAGTCGTCACAAAGCGCCTGCATGGACGGAAACAATAAATCTGCTCCGGCATCCAGTAATACCTGCCTGTCCAGCGGACCGGTATTGACTGCCACAGTGAATATGCCGGCTGCTGTTCCGGCTTGTACTCCGATAGGTGCATTTTCTACAACTATAGCTTCGTTGGCTTGTACTCCGGCTTTTTCCAGTCCCATTAGATAAGGCTCAGGATGAGGCTTTCCGTATTTCACATCAAAGGCGGTCACCATGTGGTCGCGCTGAAACATACCAGGGAAGTTGTGGGCAAGGCGGTTCAGCAGGGAGTGTTGGCCCGAACCGGTGACAAGTACCGGAATAAGTCCTGCCGCTTTTACCTTTTGCAGCACTTCCCAAGCACCCGGCATACGTTCCGGTTCCGGGTGGGTACTGAATTCGGCGCTTTTCTCTGCATAGATGCTTTCTATCATCTCGGGAGTGGCATCCTTGCCATACTGGCGTTGATAAACGATGTTGATGGTGGAGGCTCCGGTACGTCCCTCGTGCATGTATGCCTCTTCACGGCTCAAGTGCAGGCCATGACGTTCCATTACTTTATGCCAGGCATCGGCATGGTAGGGCATGGAGTTGAATAACACACCGTCCATGTCAAAAAGAACGGCTTTCAGTTGGATGTAGGGGTGCCCGTGCTTTTCCAGATAACGGGCGATAGAGTTTTCGAACACTTGGTAGATTGGGGATTGAGAATTTAAAAATGCGGGGTAGATAAATAGAGAGTTGAGAATCGGGGAACGGTTCTCTTCGCACTTGTTGTGCAGCCATTTCTCAATTCTCAACTCTCAATTCTTAATTTATCAAAGTCTTGCCTGGATAGCTTTGGACTCTTCTTCGTAGCCGGGCTTGTTCAGCAATGCAAACATATTCTTCTTGTATGCTTCCACACCCGGTTGGTTGAACGGATTGACTCCCAAAATATAACCGCTGATACCGCAAGCTATTTCAAAGAAGTAGAGCAGACCTCCGATGCTTTCTTCATTCAGTGCAGGGATAACGATGCGCATGTTGGGTACGCCGCCGTCAACGTGGGCAAGCTGTGTGCCCAATTCAGCCATCTTGTTCACTTCGTCCACGTGCTTGCCTGCCAGGAAGTTCAGTCCGTCGAGGTTGGCTTCGTCCGAAGGTACTTGCAGGGAGTGCTGTGTCTTCTCCACGGAGATGACAGTTTCGTAGATGGTACGTTCGCCTTCCTGAATCCATTGTCCCATGGAGTGCAGGTCGGTGGAGAAATCTACGGCAGCAGGGAAGATACCCTTGTTTTCCTTACCTTCGGATTCACCATAAAGCTGCTTCCACCATTCGCTTACGTAGTGCAGTTTGGGATTGTAGTTTACGAGGATTTCAATTTTCTTACCGTTCTTGTAGAGCTCGTTACGCGTAGCTGCATAGATGGCAGCAGGATTTTCTGCAAACGGAACATCTTTTCCACAAGCCTTTTCCATGGCAACTGCACCTGCAACCAGTTTCTCAATGTCGAAACCTGCTATTGCGATGGGCAGCAAGCCTACCGGAGTCAGTACGGAGAAACGTCCGCCCACGTTATCGGGGATGATGAAGGATTTGTAGCCTTCGTTGTCGGCCGTTACGCGGGCAGCGCCCTTTTTGGCATCGGTGATGGCAACGATAACCTTCTTTGCCATATCCTTGCCGCGTTGGTCTTCGCATTGCTTTTTCAACAGACGGAACGCCAAGGCCGTTTCAGTGGTAGTACCGGATTTGGAGATGTTGATAACACCGAATTTCTTGTCTTTCAAGTATTCGGTGAGTTCATATAGATAATCTTCACCGATATTGTGTCCTGCATACAGAATGACCGGAGCCGTTTTCTTGTCTTGCAACCAAGTGAAGCTGTTTGACAAAGCCTCTATCACCGCACGTGCACCGAGGTAACTTCCGCCAATACCGGCAACTACTACTACCTCGCAGTTGTCACGCAACGTCTGTGCGGTAGTCTTTAGGTCGGCCAGGTGCTCTTTAGTGATGGAAGAGGGGAGGTGCAGCCAGCCTAAGAAGTCGTTGCCCTTACCGGTACCATTCTCTAATGCTTCCTGTGCAGCCTTTACTTGGGCTTCATAGGCGAAAACGTTTTCTTTGGAGATGAATCCAAGAGTCTTTTCAATGTTCAAACTAATCATAATATTCTAGGTTTTAAATTCAGTATTTCGTTTTATCTTTTTTCGCGCTTACCGGAATGAATCGGTAAGCAGCTTGATTTCAATCGTCGGCGAGATACGCTCATACAGAATGTTGTATACTGCATCTACAATAGGCATGTTGACATGATAATGCTTGTTGATTTCCTTGATACATTTTGTACCGTAATATCCTTCAGCAATCATTTCCATCTCAATCTGCGCGCTTTTCACGGAGTATCCCTTGCCAATCATCGTACCGAATGTGCGGTTGCGGCTGAAATTGGAATATCCCGTCACCAGCAGGTCACCTAAATAAACGGAATCACTTACGTTTCTGTTCAGCGGATGTACCGTTTGCAGGAATCTGTTCATTTCCTGTATGGCATTGGACATGAGCACAGCCTGAAAGTTGTCGCCATATTTCAGACCGCTGCAGATACCGGCTGCAATGGCATATACATTCTTCAGCACCGAACTGTATTCAATGCCGGCAACGTCATTACTGACAGAGGTCTTGATGAATGAACTGGCCAGTTTGCGGGCAATGGTGCAAGCCTTGTCGGTGTCGGGACAAGCAATGGTCAAATAAGAAAGGCGTTCCAGAGCCACTTCTTCCGCATGGCAGGGACCTGCCAATACAGCAATATTCTCAGCTGGGACGCCATATTCCTTAGTGAAATATTCCGAGACAATCAAGTTGTCATCGGGCACAATACCTTTAATGGCAGTGATGATGAATTTATCCTTAATCTTAGTCTTCAGTTTCTTCAAGTGAACCTTCAGATAAGGGGAAGGTGTAACGAAGATGAGCGTATCAGATTCTTTCACGACATCATTGATGTTGGAGTTGAAGTTGATACGCTTGGTATCAAACTTGACGCCCGTCAGGTAGGCAGGGTTATGACCAAGCCGTTTGAAGTCGGCAATACGGTCATCGCGTCGCATGTACCAATTTATAGACTCCGCTTGTGACAGAACCATTTTTGCAATGGCAGTTGCCCAACTTCCTCCGCCCATGATGGCTATCTTACCGGGTAGTTTCATATCGAAATTAATAATTAAAAATTAAAAATTAAAAGAGGGGAAAGGAGTACCTTCCTCCTCCTCTTATCTTTAATCTTGCCTATTTAATTCTTTAATTTTTAATTCTTAATTCTTCCGACCCAGTCAGCAACTTCGTTTACGGTCGGGTTTGCCAGTTCCAATTTATATTTCTTGTTGATACCGCAGATGTCCATGTGGAGTTTTTGCGGATTCACATCTTTCATGTCACTCACCAGGTTGTAGCCGGCTTTCTGGATTACAGCCACCCAGTCTTCGGGGATGCCCAGCTCTGTGTATCGTGCAGGAGCATCTTTGGGGATAACCTTTTCCGGACGCATCTGCGGGAAGAAAAGTACTTCTTGGATAAAGGATTCGCCCGTCATTAACATGGTCAGACGGTCGATGCCGATACCGATGCCCGATGTGGGAGGCATACCGTATTGCAATGCTTTCAGGAAGTCCTGGTCGATGAACATCGCTTCGTCGTCTCCCTTTTCGCTCAAGCGGAGTTGGTCTTTGAAGCGTTCTTCCTGGTCTATCGGGTCGTTCAGCTCGCTGTAAGCGTTGGCAAGTTCCTTGCCGTTCACCATCAGCTCGAAACGTTCGGTCAGTCCCGGCTTGCTGCGGTGCATCTTGGTCAGCGGGCTCATCTCTACGGGATAGTCGGTGATGAAAGTGGGCTGTATGAAAGTACCTTCGCAGAATTCTCCGAAGATTTCATCAATCAGCTTGCCCTTGCCCATGGTGTCGTCAATTTCCATATTCAGTTCCTTGCACACCTGGCGGATTTCGTCCTCGCTCTTGCCTTCGAGGTCGTATCCGGTCTTTTCCTTGATGGCTTCCAGGATGGGCAGACGGCGGTAGGGAGCTTTGAAGCTAATGCTCTTGCCGTCTATCTCGGTTTCTGTGCAGCCGTTTACGGCGATACAGATGCGTTCCAGCAATTTCTCCGTAAAACTCATCATCCAGTTGTAGTCCTTGTACTGCACGTACAGCTCCATACAAGTGAATTCCGGGTTATGGTTCTTGTCCATACCCTCGTTACGGAAGTTCTTGCCTATTTCATATACACCTTCGAATCCGCCCACAATCAGTCGCTTCAAGTAAAGCTCGGTGGCGATACGCAGGTAGAGGTCTATATCCAGAGAGTTATGGTGGGTGATGAACGGACGGGCGCTTGCTCCACCGGGGATGGATTGAAGAATCGGCGTCTCCACTTCCGTGTAGCCGGCTTCATCCAGCACAGCACGCATGGTCTTGATGACGGTGGCGCGCTTCAGGAATTTTTCTTTCACGCCGTCGTTCACGATAAGGTCTACATAACGCTGGCGGTAGCGGAGTTCGGGGTCTTCGAAAGAGTCGTAAGCCACGCCGTCCTTATATTTCACGATAGGCAGGGGCTTGATACTCTTTGCAAGTACGGTCAGCTTCTTGGCATGGATGCTGATTTCGCCCATTTGGGTACGGAATACGAATCCTTCAATGCCGATAAAGTCGCCTAAATCGAGCAAACGTTTGAACACGGTATTGTACATCTCCTTGTCCTCGTCCGGACAGATGTCATCGCGGGTGATATATACCTGGATGCGTCCTTTGGAGTCCTGCAATTCGATGAAAGATGCTTTACCCATGATACGGCGGCTCATGATACGTCCGGCAACGGACACTTGGCGAGGCTCTGCATCGTCGTTGAATTCAGCTTTAATATCGGTAGAGAAAGCATTTGTTACATACTCTGCTGCGGGATAAGGCTCAATGCCCATCGCGCGAAGTTCATTCATACTGTTGCGACGAATGATTTCTTGTTCACTTAGTTCTAATACGTTCATTTCGCTATATTTCACTCAATTTGGGTACAAAAGTACGAAACATTTTTCAGATAGCGAACCTTTTGACGGAAAATACGTACCTTTGCACCCGGTAAAAAGAAATAGGTATATAGTATGACAGCACAAAAGACACCCACAGCGTTGGGTACGGAGAGCATCGGAAAACTCTTGATGCAGTATGCCGTGCCGGCAATCATTGCCATGACGGCATCTTCTTTATATAATATGGTAGATAGTATTTTCATCGGTCACGGTGTGGGGACCATGGCTCTGTCGGCATTGGCACTGACTTTCCCGTTGATGAACCTCGGGGCTGCTTTCGGTGCATTGGTAGGCGTAGGTGCTGCTACACTGATTTCGGTAAAGCTGGGACAGAAGGATTATGATACGGCGCAACGGGTGCTGGGCAATGTGTTTGTACTGAATATTTTGTTGGGTTTGGCGTTTACCGTTATAGTCTTTCCTTTTCTTAATCCTATCCTTTATTTCTTTGGTGGCAGTGATGAGACGGTGGAATATGCGCGGCAGTTTATGGAGATAATCTTGTTGGGCAACGTTGTTACCCATCTCTATCTGGGTCTGAATGCGGTGCTGCGTGCTTCGGGACATCCCAAGCAGGCGATGTATGCCACTATTGCTACGGTGGCTATCAATACGATATTGGCTCCTATTTTTATATTTATGTTCGACTGGGGGATTCGCGGGGCTGCCATTGCTACGGTGTCTGCGCAGGTCATTGCCTTGCTGTGGCAACTCAAGCAGTTCAATAACGCCAATGAATTGCTGCACTTCCGCCGGGGTATCTTCCGTCTGAAGCGTAAGATTGTATTTGATTCACTGGCTATCGGTATGTCTCCTTTTCTGATGAACCTGGCGGCTTGCCTTATTGTAATCCTTATCAATCAGGGATTGAAGAAGTACGGAGGCGACTTGGCTATCGGTGCCTTTGGTATTGTGAACCGCTTGGTGTTTATCGTAGTTATGATTGTGATGGGATTAAACCAGGGAATGCAGCCCATTGCCGGATATAACTTCGGAGCAAAGTTGTACGACCGGGTGAACAAGGTACTGAAACTGACAATAATCTATGCCACCTGTGTGACAACCTTTGGCTTCTTGGTAGGGATGCTGGCACCTAATCTGGTGGTGGGTATCTTTACATCAGACGCAGAATTGACGGAACTTTCGGCTACGGGATTGCGTATTACGGTGATGTTCTTCCCCATTATCGGTTTCCAGATGGTAACCTCCAATTTCTTCCAAAGTATAGGGATGGCGGGCAAGGCGATATTCCTTTCACTTACGCGGCAGATGCTGATTCTGCTTCCTTGTCTGCTTATTCTGCCGCACTTCTTTGGCGTGGCCGGGGTGTGGTATAGTATGCCGGTATCCGATTTACTTGCAAGCTTGATAGCACTGGTGATGCTGGTTTATCAATTCCGTAAGTTTAAGACTGCTGCAGCACATTAAAATAAAATTTTTCATATGCTTTCTGTAGATATTCCGTAAGAATATTTATATTTGCTATCTGCAAACTAATAGATTAACAAGCATATGGACAATAATTTTATAGTCAATATAGGCCGTCAGTTGGGTAGTGGTGGACGGGAGATAGGCGAGAAGCTGGCTACCCGTCTGGGAATTGATTTTTATGATAAGGAGCTGATTAGGCTGGCTTCCGAAGAGAGTGGACTATGTTGTGAGTTTTTTGAAAAAGCTGATGAGAAAGCTTCACAAGGCATTATTGGAGGGCTCTTCGGCATGCGTTTCCCTTTTGTCAGTGACGGGGCTATCCCTGCTACGAATTGCCTGAGTAATGATGCTCTGTTCAAAGTGCAAAGTGACGTGATACGCCGATTGGCGGAGGAGAAGTCCTGCGTGTTCGTGGGACGTTGTGCTGATTATATTCTTCGGGATAATCCACGCTGTGTCAATGTTTTCATTTCCTGCTCCAATGAAGAGCGCATCAAACGCCTTTGCCGAATGCATTCCATTTCTGAGCGTGAAGCGGAGGAGATGATGAACAAAGCGGATAAGAAACGCGCCGAATACTATAACTACTACAGCTATAAAAAATGGGGGGCTGCCGAGACATATCATTTGTGTATCGATTCCTCTGTATTGGGAGTTGAGGGAACGACGGATTTCATCGAGGAATTTGTGAAACAGAAACTCAATCTCAGGTAAACTGAGTGCTCGGTATGTCACGATTGAGATTCCTCTTACTGTTGTGGGTGTTCTTTCTGCCGGGTATAAAGGTATACGGAAGTTCCGAGACTTCGGCAAGTGTGGACCGGATGTCTTTCAATGCACACTGGAATACTCCTATCGAATCAATGAATGGTACACTAAACCTGGTGGATGACTATTACCTGACGGACGGTACTCCGGTGACCGACCGTAACTACGGGGAAATGAACAATGGAGCATTGGATGTGACGCGCCCCAATGCCGCCCATTTTGCCAACCGTGACCCACGGCTTTACAGCACTTTGTTTGTACCCGGCATGTCGTGGAACGGCAAGGGCGGGGAAGGCAATTGGTACGGTGGCGCAGCCGCTTCTTTGTCCATGGTCTACGTCATGAAATATTTCGACCCTAAGGACACCGGTAACTCCTGGGACAATGGGCAGGACTTCTACGTGGTACGCTATAATATCAGTATCGGCGATGGTATTCGTCCCAAAGAAACCCGTGCAGGGATGTTTTCGCCGAGCATACATGTTGCCGGTCCTGCGAAACATACGCTGGTAGAACACAATATTATTCATGCCAATGCAAAGCTGGCTGCTAACGTGGACCGTACGATGATTACTTCCGATTCTTGGGATGGTTTGGCCGATGACACGTTTTTCAAACAGAATACTTTCTATGCTGCCGAGGCAAGCAGATTCTCTATGATAAGCTCTACAAACAATCTGTTTGACGGCAATTGGTACATTGGTACTTACCAGCAATTGCCTGCTGACGAAAAGGCGCATACCGTTTCAGAAACCTATCAGAAGGAGGTGCTGGATGTGGACCGGAATGGGTATGAAGGGTTGCTTATGAACAACCGCATGGTATGCGGGGTGAAAGGCTACTTTGTGGATAAGGAGGCGATAGAATCTTTCTTTGATCGTTGCCGTTGATGGATAATCTTCAAAATAAAACCTCCGGTCTTTTCATATTATAGTTTTGAAAAGACCGGAGGTTTTATTTTAAGGAGGTTATTGCATTTCCTATTACATCATTGTCAGCAATATCATCTGCCCCGCCAAGATACGCAGGAACATAGTCAACGGATATACTGTAGAATAACCTACTGCCGGAGCGTCATTGCCCGATGTCTGGTTGGCATATGCCAATGCAGGAGGGTCTGTGTTACTACCGGCAATCAGACCCATTAACGTGAAGTAGTTCACCTTGCAGTAGAAGCGGGAAATCATACCGATTATCAACAAAGGAATAACGGTTATCAGGAAACCATATCCCACATACAGCAATCCGCTGCCTTCTACCACGGTCTGCACAAAATGCTCACCGGCTTCTATGCCGACGCTGGCAAGGAAGAGCACGATACCGATTTCACGCAACATCAAGTTGGCACTCATGGTGGTGTATGTCACAAGATGCATTTTGTGACCGAAACGTCCGATGAGGATGGCCACTACCAGCGGACCACCAGCCAAACCTAACTTAACCGGTGTCGGCATACCCGGGAATGTGATAGGTAGACTACCCAGCAGGATTCCCAAAAAGATTCCCACAAAAATAGTTACGATATTCGGAGTGTCCAAACGTTTCAACTGATTACCCAATACGCCGGCTACACGTTCTACGGCATCCTGCTGGCCGACCACCATTACGCGGTCACCTACCTGAAGTACCAGATTGGGATCGGCAAACAAGTCCATACCCGAACGGTTGATACGGGTTACATTTACACCGTACATGCTGCGGAAGTGGAGGCTTCCCAACTTCTTGCCATTGATTTCGGACTTGGTGACGAGGATACGGCGGGAAACCATCGGAGTGTCCTGCTTTTCCCAGTCTACGTGTATTTCTTTTCCGATAAAGGCAGCCACCGCTTCGGCATCTTCTTCGGAACATACGATGAAGAGCTGGTCTCCTACGTGGAATATTGTTTCATGATTGGGGATACTGACGTGCCCCTCGTGGCGTATGCGCGAACATACAAACGGACGTCCCAGGAAATCCTTTATCTGGAGCAGGGTCTTTCCGGAAATTGATTCATTGCGTACTTCGAGGTGAAGCATGTGCGGCTGATGCTTAACATCGGCTTCCTGCGTGTTGAGTTCCTGTTCCTCTTTCTTGAGGTTCACCCGGCAGATATAGCGGATGGCTATGATGGAACCTATGATACCTACCACACCAAGCGGATAGGCGCAGGCATATCCCAGTGCAATGGGGTCTCCCGTATAGTTTATCTGGTTCAGGGCTTCTTGTGCGGCACCCAGACCCGGAGTATTGGTTACGGCACCATAGAGAATACCTACTATCATTGGCAAGTCTATTCCTCCGTCAATGAAGTAGATGCTCAATGCTACTGCGATATTCAGCAATACGATGCCGACAGCAAGCATGTTCAGCCGCATACCCCCTTTCTTAAAGGAAGAGAAGAAGGAGGGCCCGACTTGCAGACCGATACAGAATACAAATAAAATCAAACCGAATTCGCGGATGAAATGCAAAATGTGTGTTTCGCCCGTGAAGCCAAAATGGCCCATCAGGATACCGGCAAAGAGGACGAATGTAACCCCCAACGATACCCCGAAAATCTTAATCTTACCCAGCAATACGCCCACAGATATTACGAATGCATACAAACAAACGATGTGAGCGACAGATGAAGGGTCCCATAGCAAGCTTTCTAACCAATTCATAGTACCTTATTAATATGTCGTTTTTTAAATTTCGCGCAAAATTACTTAATAAAAAGGAGGTAGCAAAGGCTTTGTGGTACTTTTTGCTATATCAACTTTGCAAAAGTAGAGTATGCTTCCGGTGAATACGCTGAATCCGTATGGACACGGAGTCATCTGTAAGTGCAATTTTCTCTAAAAAAAGATTTTGTTCTAAGTATTTGTTTATATTTGCAAGTCTCTTGATGACAAAAATGAATAGTATTCATCTATTTAAATTTTAAATAAACTATGGCAGACAGTAAAGAAAAACTCTTCTCCGACTTTTCTCCCGTTTCCACTGAGCAGTGGATGGAGAAAGTTACCGCAGACCTGAAAGGGGCGGATTTCGAGAAGAAGCTCGTTTGGAAGACAAACGAAGGATTTAAGGTGAAACCTTTCTACCGTATGGAGGACCTGGAAGGTTTGAAGACGACAGATGCCCTTCCCGGCGAGTTTCCTTATCTCAGAGGTACCAAGAAAGACAACAATGAATGGCTTGTGCGTCAGGAAATCAAAGTGGAATGCCCCAAAGAGGCCAATGCCAAGGCGTTGGATATCTTGAATAAAGGTGTAGATTCACTCTCTTTCCATGTAAAGGCCAAGGAATTGAACGCAGAGTATATTGAAACTTTGTTGAAAGATATCTGCGCGGAATGTGTCGAGTTGAATTTCTCTACCTGCCAGGGGCATGTGGTGGAACTTGCAGAACTTCTTGTCGCTTATTTCCAGAAGAAGGATTATGACTTGACGAAATTGCAGGGCTCCATCAACTATGACTACTTCAACAAAATGCTGGCCAAAGGTAAAGAAAAAGGTGATATGGTGGCAACAGCCAAGGCGCTGCTCGAGGCTACCGCTTCCCTTCCGAAATACCGTGTATTGAATGTGAACGCGTTGACATTAAACAATGCGGGTTCTTATATTTTTCAGGAACTGGGTTATGCTTTGGCTTGGGGTAATGAATATATGAATCAGCTGGTTGATGCCGGTCTGCCGGCTGCAATGGTAGCCAAGAAGATTAAGTTCAATTTCGGTATCAGTTCCAACTACTTCCTTGAAATAGCCAAATTCCGCGCTGCACGTATGCTGTGGGCTAATATTGTGGCTTCTTACAGTCCCGAGTGTCTGCGCGACTGCGACAACAAGGGTAAGGATAACGAATGCCGCTGTGCAGCCAAGATGAAGATTCATGCGGAAACTTCTTCATTCAACTTGACTTTGTTTGATGCACACGTAAACTTGTTGCGTACGCAGACTGAGGCGATGAGTGCCGCCCTTGCCGGCGTTGACTCAATGACGGTTACTCCGTTCGACAAGACTTATGATGCTCCTAACGAATTCTCTGAGCGTATGGCGCGTAACCAACAACTGCTGTTGAAAGAAGAATCGCACTTCGATAAAGTTATTGACCCAGCTGCAGGTTCTTACTATATTGAGAATTTGACCGTCTCTATTGCCAAGCAGGCTTGGGACCTCTTCCTCACTGTAGAAGAAGACGGTGGTTTCTATGCTTCCGTGAAAGCCGGAAAAGTGCAGGCTGCCGTAAACGAAAGCAACAAGGCCCGTCATGCTGCAGTCGCCAAGCGTAAGGAAGTGTTGCTGGGTACCAACCAGTTCCCCAACTTTAATGAAAAGGCGGGAGATAAGAAACCGGTTGAGGCTACTTGCTGTTGCGGCGGCGGACATACCTGCGAAAAAGATGTTCCGACACTGAACTTTGACCGTGCTGCCAGTGAATTTGAAGCGTTGCGTCTCGAAACAGAGGCTTCCGGCAAACGCCCGAAAGCGTTTATGCTGACTATCGGTAATCTGGCCATGCGCCAGGCACGTGCACAGTACTCTTGCAACTTTCTGGCTTGTGCCGGATACGAAGTTGTGGATAACCTCGGTTTCCCCACCGTAGAAGAAGGTATAGAAGCAGCTATGGCTGCCAAGGCCGACATCGTGGTATTGTGTTCAAGTGATGATGAATATGCAGAATATGCTGTTCCTGCCTTCAAGGCTCTGAATGGCCGTGCCATGTTTATCGTAGCCGGTGCTCCTGCTTGCATGGACGACTTGAAGGCTGCCGGTATCGAGAACTTTATCCATGTCCGTGTCAACGTATTAGAGACATTAAAAGAATTCAACGCCAAACTTTTGAAGTAAGCAACTTCAATCGTAAATCGTAAATCGTCAAATCGTAAATAACATGATGCGAAAAGATTTTAAAAACTTAGATATATATGCCGCTTTTCAGCCCGTCAACGGTGCTGAGTGGCAAAAGGCTAACGGCATCCATGCTGATTGGAAAACGCCGGAACACATTGAGGTGAAGCCTGTTTATACAAAAGAAGACCTTGAGGGAATGGAACACTTGGGCTATGCTGCCGGGCTTCCTCCTTATCTGCGTGGTCCGTACTCGGTGATGTATACGTTGCGTCCTTGGACCATCCGCCAGTATGCAGGCTTTTCCACAGCGGAAGAATCAAATGCCTTTTACCGTCGTAATTTGGCTTCCGGACAGAAAGGTTTGTCCGTAGCTTTCGACTTGGCCACTCACCGTGGCTACGACCCCGACCACGAACGTGTAGTGGGTGACGTTGGTAAGGCAGGTGTATCTATCTGTTCCTTGGAGAATATGAAGGTGTTGTTCGATGGAATTCCTTTGAACAAGATGTCCGTCTCTATGACTATGAACGGTGCCGTACTTCCTGTTATGGCATTCTACATCAACGCAGGTCTGGAGCAGGGTGCCAAGTTGGAAGAAATGGCTGGTACTATCCAGAACGATATCTTGAAGGAATTCATGGTGCGTAATACCTATATCTACCCGCCTGCATTCTCTATGAAGATTATCTCTGACATCTTTGAATATACTTCCCAGAAAATGCCTAAGTTCAACTCTATCTCCATCTCCGGCTACCACATGCAGGAAGCGGGTGCTACGGCAGACATCGAGTTGGCTTACACCTTGGCAGACGGTTTGGAATATCTGCGTGCCGGAACGGCTGCGGGTATTGACATCGATGCTTTCGCACCGCGTCTCTCTTTCTTCTGGGCCATCGGAACGAACCACTTTATGGAAATTGCCAAAATGCGTGCCGCACGTATGTTGTGGGCAAAGATTGTGAAGCAGTTCAACCCGAAGAATCCGAAGTCGCTGGCTTTGCGTACGCACTCCCAGACTTCCGGCTGGTCGCTGACAGAGCAAGACCCGTTCAACAATGTGGGCCGCACTTGTATCGAGGCGATGGCTGCTGCATTGGGACATACCCAGTCACTGCATACCAATGCTCTTGACGAGGCTATTGCCTTGCCGACGGATTTCTCTGCACGTATTGCACGTAATACGCAGATTTATATTCAGGAAGAAACTTACATTTGCAAGAATGTAGACCCATGGGGTGGTTCTTATTATGTGGAAAGTTTGACTAATGAGTTGGCTCACAAGGCTTGGGAATTGATTCAGGAAGTAGAGAAGCTGGGCGGTATGGCAAAAGCCATCGAAACCGGTATCCCCAAGATGCGTATCGAAGAAGCTGCTGCGCGTACACAAGCCCGTATCGATAGCGGTTCGCAGACCATTGTCGGTGTGAACAAGTATCGTCTGGAGAAAGAAGCTCCGATTGATATTCTTGAAATTGACAATACGGCTGTCCGTCAGGAACAGATTGAGAACCTGAAGCGTCTGAAGGAAGGACGTAACCAGGCGGAAGTGGACAAGGCATTGGAGGCTATTACTGAATGTGTAAAGACCGGTAAGGGCAACTTGCTGGAACTGGCAGTCGAGGCAGCCCGTGTCCGTGCCACTTTGGGGGAAATCTCTTATGCTTGCGAAAAGATTGTAGGACGTTATAAAGCAGTAATTAGAACTATATCAGGCGTGTATTCATCAGAAAGTAAGAATGACAGCGACTTCCACCGTGCTTGTGAATTGGCGGAGAAGTTTGCGAAGAAAGAGGGACGTCAGCCTCGTATCATGGTAGCCAAGATGGGCCAGGACGGTCACGATCGCGGTGCCAAGGTTGTTGCAACCGGATATGCCGACTGTGGCTTCGATGTGGATATGGGACCCTTGTTCCAGACACCGGCCGAGGCTGCCCGCGAAGCGGTTGAGAACGACGTTCATGTAGTGGGGGTTTCTTCATTGGCTGCCGGACACAAGACATTGGTTCCGCAGATTATCGAAGAGCTCAAGAAGTTGGGACGCGAGGATATCGTAGTGATTGCCGGTGGTGTAATTCCCGCACAAGACTATGACTTCCTTTACAAGGCAGGTGTAGCTGCCATCTTTGGCCCCGGTACTCCGGTTGCCAAGGCTGCTTGCCAGATATTGGAAATCTTGTTGGATGAAGAATAATCCGACACGTTAAATGTTAAAAGAGGGACGGTATGTGTTTACATATCCGTCCCTCTTTCTTAATCTGTGTTATAGAACATACTTTTTTAGTTGGATAATTTGCAGATTTATCAGAAGTCCGTATCTTTGCAATGTGTTTTTCATAGTATTAGATTTAAGGTTAACAAAGGTTGGAGTACAGCGGTACTCCTTTTTTTATGTCCGTACGTCAGCTTTGGGGGAGAAAAATCACCTGGTCTATGTTATCGTTTCTTGCTTATAGTTTCGTTCTTGCCCCCTTTTTATTACCTTTGTCCCGCTAAAAGAATAACGAATGATAGTTTGTATTGCCGAAAAGCCCTCTGTGGCGCGTGACATAGCCGATGTATTGGGAGCGAAAGAAAAGAAGGACGGATACATCGAAGGAAACGGATACCAGGTGACCTGGACATTCGGCCATCTTTGTACGCTGAAGGAGCCGCATGAATATACCCCTAACTGGAAGTCATGGAGTTTGGGAAGCCTCCCCATGATACCTCCCCGTTTCGGCATTAAGCTGATTAGCAATCCCACATACGAGCGCCAGTTCCATACGATAGAGAACCTCATGCAACATGCCGATATGATTATAAACTGCGGTGATGCCGGGCAGGAAGGAGAATTGATACAGCGCTGGGTGATGCAGAAAGCCGGGGCACGTTGCCCGGTGAAACGTCTTTGGATATCTTCATTGACAGAGGAAGCCATCCGTGAGGGCTTTGCCAAGCTGCGCGATGCGTCGGATTTCCAGCCTTTGTACGAAGCAGGCTTGTCGCGTGCCATTGGCGACTGGCTGCTCGGGATGAATGCCACCCGCCTCTACACCATGAAGTATGGGCAGAACCGGCAGGTACTTTCTATCGGCCGTGTGCAAACGCCGACACTGGCGCTGATTGTAAACCGTCAGTTGGAAATACAGAATTTTGTTCCCAAGCAATACTGGGAGCTGAAGACCGTCTATCGAGATACCACTTTCTCCACCATCCTCCGGAAAAGTGAGGAGGAACTGGTATTGGAAGCCGAGAAGCAGAAAGAGGCTATAGCTGCCGGGAAGAAACCTAAAAAAGAAGAAGAGAATCGGGGTATCGACCCCATTACCGACCGCGAACGTGGGCTTGTTTTATTGGACCAGATTAAGAATTCTCTTTTTACCGTGACGGATGTCACCAAGAAAGAGGGGAGGGAGGCGCCACTCCGCTTGTTTGACTTGACTTCTTTGCAAGTGGAATGTAACAAGAAGTTTGCCTATTCCGCTGATGAGACGCTGAAAATCATCCAGTCTTTGTATGAGAAGAAAGTGGCTACCTATCCACGTGTAGACACTACCTATTTGAGTGATGACATCTATCCCAAATGCCCCGGCATCTTGAAAGGTCTGCGTGATTACGAGACATTTACAGCCCCTTTGACAGGAACTGCATTGTTGAAGTCCAAAAAGGTTTTCGATAACTCGAAGGTAACAGACCACCACGCCATTATTCCTACCGGTCAGCATCCGCAGAATCTGACGGATATGGAGCGTCGCGTATTCGATTTGATAGCACGCCGTTTCATTGCTGTATTCTATCCCGATTGTAAGTTTGCCACTACCACCGTATTGGGCGAGGTAGAGAGCATAGAGTTCAAGGCTACCGGCAAGCAGATTCTGGAACCGGGTTGGCGTATTATCTTCGGCATCCCCTCGGCACAATCGCAGGAGGAGAAAGAGGAGAAGGGAGAAGAGGAGAATGTGCTTCCGGCTTTTGTGAAAGGAGAAAGCGGACCGCACGTCCCCGATTTGTATGAGAAGTGGACGCAGCCGCCCCGGCCTTATACGGAAGCCACCCTGCTGCGTGCTATGGAAACGGCGGGCAAGCTGGTGGATAACGACGAACTGCGTGATGCGCTGAAGGAAAACGGTATCGGTCGTCCATCTACCCGTGCAGCCATCATCGAGACGCTGTTCAAGCGAAACTATATCCGCAAGGAAAAGAAGAATCTGATAGCCACCCCTACCGGTGTGGAGCTGATACAGATTATCCATGAGGAGCTGTTGAAGTCGGCGGAACTGACCGGTATCTGGGAGAAAAAGCTACGTGAGATAGAAAGGCGGACATATAATGCCGGACAATTCTTGGAAGAATTGAAGCAGATGGTATCGGAAGTCGTGATGAGTGTACTTTCTGATAACAGCAACCGCCACATCACCATCCAAGCGCCTGCTCCCGAAAAGGGCAGTAAGGCTTCTGCCAAGACAGAGGCTGCCGATAAGCCGAAAAAGGAACCGAAGAAAAGAACACCGAGAAAGTCTGCCGCCGCAGGTAAAAAGACGGAGCAGGCTTCGGGCGCTGTGGCAGCTTCAAGTACGGAGGCTTCCGTACAAGCTGACGATTTCGTCGGTCAGCCTTGTCCGCTTTGCGGAAAAGGTACCGTTATCAAGGGGAAAACGGCTTACGGTTGTTCCGAATGGAAATCCGGATGCACATTCCGTAAGCCGTTTGAATAAGGGTAATCACATTAAATAATTCTCTCCGCCATGTATTTCCAGAGGGGAGCAGCCATCAGCGCCTGGCGGATGCTTTCTTGCTGCAGCAATTCCTTGACCTCCTGCAAGGAAAGCAGGTGTACGGTCAGGTTTTCCGTATCTTCCAACTGTTGCTCGGAGATTTTCTCCACGTCCGTAGCCAGGAAACAGTAGGTAATGTTGGTGTGGGTACTTGGATTGGGAGAGATTTGCATGAACTCTTTCCATACTCCGTTTCCATAGCCGGTTTCTTCCAAAAGTTCCCGTTGTGCGGAAACCATCGGAGAGCCGTCCTCTTCTTCGCATACCCCTGCACAGAGCTCATAGGACGTTTCTTGTATGCCATGCCGGTATTGGCGGATAAAGACAAATTGTCCGTCACGGGTGATGGCAATGGTATTCACCCAGTTGGGATATTCCAATATATAATAGGAGGGAATGTGGTTGCCGTTGGGCAGTACTACATGGTCTTTACGCACAGTGAGCCATGGGGCCCGATGAAGGTATTCGCTGGATAAGACGGTCCAGGTGTCTTTTGATTTTTCCATAATGGTAGAATTGACTATATTTTAAACAGCATCCCTCCGATATTATCTGTCGTGGCTCCCGTCACCGAGGCGAGGCATCCGGGTGTGTCCGCCATATAGAGGGCACCCAGGAAAGCAAAGATTAGGGCTTCCTTGTATTCTATGATTTGCCGGCTGGGAATCACGATCTCACACGGACACAAGGCGTCGATACGTTCTATGAGGAACTTGTTGAATGCACCTCCGCCGGTAATCAGCAGTTTTCCGTTACCATCGGGCAAGGGGTGGGCGGTGATGATGCGTGATATTTGCCAGGCGGCATGCTCGTAAAAGGTACGTAGCATATTCTCCATACTCAAGCCATAACGCTCGAGCATGGGATATACCAGCGTTTCCACCCACTCCCGTCCCAATGACTTCGGTCCGGACTGATGGTAGAAATCCATTCCGTTCAGTTCGTCCAGCAGTTCTTGGCAGATGTTGCCTTGCCGTGCTATCTCGCCGTCACGGTCAAATTCCAATCCTATTTGCCGGCAGTAATGGTTGATGACGTAATTCACCGGACTGATGTCAAAAGCGATGCGCCGCTCGTCCTGCTCGAATGAGATGTTGGAGAAACCGCCGATATTCAAACAGAAGTCGTAGTCGGCAAAAAGCAACCGGTCGCCAATAGGTACGAGTGGAGCGCCCTGCCCACCCAGCATGATGTCCAGCCGCCGGAAATCCGAAACGGTAGGTATACGGGTTTCAGCGGCAATGGCGGCTCCGTCACCTATTTGGTACATGATTCTCTTTTGAGGCTCATGGAAGATGGTATGCCCGTGGGAGGCGATAATATCGGGGTGGACTCCAAATTCTTGCATGAACTCGTTGACACGTTCACCGAGAAACTTTCCATAGGAGCTGTGGAAAGTGATGAACTCCAAAGCACTCATTGTCTGTGCACCGGTACCCAATATCTGCTTCATGGCGTCGGGGTAGCTATAGCCTTTTGCACAGTCTATGTGGAAAGACCATTTTCCGGCTTGCTGCCGGAAAGTGCAACAACATACGTCCAGCCCGTCAAGGGAAGTGCCGGACATCAGGCCGATGGCTTGAATTTGGAAGTCTTTCATCCTGATTTTCTTGTTTTATTTATAATTGAGGTAGAATTCGACAACAGCTTCTATTCCTTTACGGAAGATGTCCAACGGTATATTCTCATTAGGTGAGTGGATGGCGTTGGATTCGAGCCCGAAGCCCATCAGAATGGTTTTGATGCCCAGTACTTGCTCGAAAGTGGAGATGATGGGGATACTTCCACCCCGACGCACTGCCAGCGGTTTCTTTCCAAAAGCTTTTTCAAAACCTTTTTCGGCGGCTTGGTAGGCGGGTAGGGTGATGGGACATACATATCCTTGGCCTCCATGCATCGGAGTGACTTTTACCTGTACTGAATCCGGCGCTATGTCCAGAATGTAGTCGGCAAAGAGCCGGGATATCTTGTGGTGGTCCTGGTGGGGAACCAACCGGCAGGATACCTTGGCGTATGCCTTGGATGGGAGCACGGTCTTGGACCCTTCACCCGTATATCCGCCCCAGATGCCGCATACGTCGAAAGACGGACGGCAACTATTACGTTCCAGCGTACTGTAACCTTTCTCTCCGAAAAGTGCTTTTACATGGATAGCCTTTTTGTATTTCTCTTCGTCGAAAGGAATGCGGGCTATCATGTCGCGCTCGGCTTGGGGAACTTCTTCCACATCGTCATAGAAGCCCGGTACGGTGATACGTCCCTCTGCGTCCGTCACTTGGCTGATTATCTGGCAAAGCACATTGATGGGGTTGGCAACAGCACCGCCGAAGTGACCGCTGTGCAGGTCGCGGTTGGGGCCGGTCACTTCTATTTCCCAATAGGCCAGTCCGCGCAGTCCGGTGGTCAGTGAAGGCAGGTCTGCACCAAGCATGCTGGTGTCCGAAACCAGAATGACGTCTGCTTTCAGCAACTCTTTGTGCTCCTGGCAGAAGCTTTCTAAGCTGGGCGAACCGATTTCTTCTTCTCCTTCGAAGATGAATTTTACGTTGGTTTGCAGCAGTTCGTTGCGTACGAGGTATTCAAACGCTTTCACTTGTATGAAAGATTGCCCTTTGTCATCATCAGCACCGCGTGCCCAGATATGTCCGTCGCGTATTTCCGGTTCAAAGGGGTCGCTTTTCCAAAGTTCGAGAGGTTCGGCTGGCATCACGTCGTAGTGGGCATATACCAATACGGTCTTGGCGTCCGGGTCTACGATTTTTTGTCCAAAAACAATCGGGTTACCTTTGGAGGGCATTACGAGGGCTTCATCCGCTCCGGCTTCGAGCAGCAACTGTGCCCAGCGTTCGGCGCAGGCAAGCATATCGTCGTGATGCTCGGGTTTGGCACTGATGCTTGGAATGCGAATGAGGCTGAACAAGTCTTCCAGCATTTTAGGCTCGTTCTCGGTGATGTATTTCTTTATTTCCATGGGTGAATATTATAGTTGTGTTGTTCTGTCAATCAGGTAATAATCCAACAATGTCATTGCTGTCATTGCTTCCACGATGGGTACTGCGCGTGGCAATACACACGGGTCATGGCGTCCTCGGGCTTTCAGGGTGGTGTCTACACCGTCAATGTTCACGGTGTGTTGCTCCATCAGTACGGTTGCCACGGGTTTGAAGGCTACACGGAAATAGATGTCTTGCCCGTTACTGATTCCACCTTGTATACCGCCCGAATGATTGGTGCGGGTCTCGATACGTCCGTTATTGTTGTAGAACACATCATTCTGCTCCGAGCCTTTCTGCTTTAATCCCTTGAAACCGTCTCCATACTCAAATGCTTTTGCTGCATTGATGCTGAGCATGGCTGCTCCAAGTGCTGCATGGAGCTTACCGAATACGGGTTGTCCCAGTCCGATGGGGCATCCTTTGACGACACAAGTCACCACTCCTCCGATGGTATCTCCTTCTCCCTTTATCTTGAAGATGAGTTCTTCCATTTCTTTTGCCTTCGCCGGGTCGGGGCAGCGGACCGGATTGGTCTCTATCAGGTCGAGGTCGTATGCGGTATAATTTTCTTCAAGGCGGATAGGACCTACTTGTGAAGTGTACGCCGTGATGTGTATACCCAGCTGCTTCAGCGCCAATTTGGCCAGGGCACCCGCTACTACACGCGAGATTGTTTCACGGGCTGATGAACGTCCGCCTCCGCGGTGGTCGCGGATGCCATATTTCACTTTATAAGTATAGTCGGCATGTGACGGTCGGTAGACTTCTTTCAGATTATTGTAATCGTCAGAATGTTGGTTTTGGTTCCATACAATGAATCCTATGGGGCAGCCTGTGGATTTTCCTTCGAAGATGCCGGAGAGGAACTCCACTTTATCACCTTCTTTCCGGGCGGTAGTGATACGTGACTGTCCGGGGCGGCGTCGGTCGAGCTCTGCCTGGACGAAATCCATATCAATGACTATTCCTGCAGGGAATCCGTCTATCACTCCTCCCACGCCCTTACCGTGCGATTCCCCAAAACTGGTAAGACGGAGAATATTTCCAAATGAGTTGAACATATCAAATGCTTTAAAGGTTTATATATGAGGTTAATGTGCCAATACGCTTTATAAGAAATGCTTTTGACTTTATAAAGATAACAACTTTTTTTCATAAAACGTTTAAGGAAATAAGATAAAAAGTCTTTTCCGCATAAAGTTGCCTGCCTTTGCCAGAGTTTGGCCAATGGCTTGTTCTTTATAAAAATGGCTTACTCTTTATGAAATCTGCATCCGAATTTCACTCGTAATGATGAAAAAAGGAACATTTATTTTTTAGAAAAGACCTTGTACTGTAACCTTAAAAAGTGTTACTTTGCACCTTCGATTTAAAATGGGAAATTAATAGCTCCCTTGGGAAGCTTTTTATTAACTAAACAAGTACTCAAAAAAGTATGAAAAAGAATTTATTTTATTTATTTGCATTGATCTGTTCAATGAGTTTATTCACGGCTTGTAGTGATGATGATGATGAAAATTGGAAGAAAGTGCCTAGTCAGATTATTACAGCTGAAAATCTGGAACTGGAAACTAATATTCCGACAAGTTCTGATGCTAGTGTGAAATTAGCGATGACCGATGCGCAGAATGGTATTTTGACGTTGAATAAAGTGGTTAGAGGTGCAGATGAAATAGAAATTAATGTGACTGTTGTTGAACAGACAGACGGTACTTTTAAGTTTCAAGGCGAGAAAAGTGTAACGCCTGCTACTAAGGCGGCTTGGGTGCTGCTTAGCTCTACGAATGTGAAAGTTTCGGGTACTATCACATTAGAAGGGAAAGCTACAGTTACGGTTTCTACGGAGTTTGTAGGAGATATCGTGAAGAAATATCAGTTGTGTGATGCTGTTTATTATGCTGATTCTAAAGATAGAACCAATATTTATGCTCCGGGAAGATTGACTTGGGTATCGCCTTATGGAGAAGGTGGTAATGCAGGGATTGCAGCGGATAATATCTCGACAGTAGGGACGAATGTCCTATCTGCGGCTATGATACAGCTTTTGAAAGATGTAGAGTTCAAAGCTGATGGTTCTATTGTAGCCAGCTATGCAGAAGAAATAAACATTACTATGGATCAGATGATTATGGCCGGTATGGGGCAGCTCCCTTCAACGGACGGCATTGTTTGGAAAACTTCTCCCACAAATCTGGCTTATTGGTATGTGAAGGGTGAGCATATCTATGTTGTGCTGAATATTCCTGCCATTGTAACCGAAGCATTGAAAGATGCTGAGGATTCTCAAATGACTCCGGAAGCTGTTTTGCAGATTATAGAAATGGTGAAGAGCATGAGTGGAGCTGACATCAAGAATTTGTTGGGTCAGTTGTTGGCTGGACTTGAAGATGATAATATGCTGAAAAAGTTAGATATTTCTAAAATTTCTGATAGTGATATTGAAAAGCTGATTAGCTATGTAATCGATGGTTTCCCCTTGAACTATAGAACCACCCAATTGGAGATAAAGAACGAGGAAGAGCTCGTAAGAACGGTAAATGATCTCTCTATCTATTTGGATAAGGATTTATTTGATATTTTTATGCCTGCTCTCTATCCGATGTTACCTGATGTAGATGCGTTGTTAAAGAACACGAACATTGAATTATGGGGACAGAGTATACCTTTGTGGAATATGATTCAGATGCTGACTGCCTTGAACTCAATGACTGAAATAGAAGGAATTTGGAATGTTACTACCAGATTCAATTTAGGTATAAGTCTTGGTGACAATTCTTATAAAAAATAAGAAAAGATTTTTCTTTATCTATAAAGAGGGTTCTGTGCTTGGAATCCTCTTTTTTATTTTTTTGTTCGTTTTATTATAGAATAAAATACATTATCTTTGCCTGCATCAAATTTGAATAAATATGACTGAAACGGAAAGACTGCAAATCATTGCCCTTGTCAAGAACGAGGTCGTCCCTGCCATTGGTTGTACAGAACCTATAGCAGTAGCATTGTGTGTAGCAAAGGCTGTGGAAGTGTTGAATAAGCGTCCCGAAAAGATAACCGTATTGCTGAGTGCCAATATTCTGAAGAATGCAATGGGAGTGGGTATTCCTGGTACGGGGATGATTGGATTACCGATTGCTGTGGCGCTTGGCGCTTTAATAGGCAAGTCGGTATATCAATTGGAGGTTTTGAAAGACAGTACCCCTGATGCAGTGGAGGCAGGAAAGCGTTTCATAGAAGAAAAGCGTATCCATATATCCTTAAAAGACGATATAGAAGAGAAACTTTATATAGAAGTCTGCTGTGAAGCCGATACGGACAAGGCAACCGCCATTATTGCTGGTGGACATACTTGCTTTACTTATATAACGCACAACGGGGATATCCTGCTGGACAAACAAACCGCTTCTTGCATCGAAGAGGAGGAGGATGTATTGGACTTGACTTTACGCAAAGTGTATGACTTCGCCATGACAACCCCATTAGACGACATTCGTTTTATTCTTGATACGGCACGACTGAACAAGACTGCCGCCGAACGTTCCTTCGAAGGTGAATATGGTCATGGACTGGGTAAAATCCTACGTGGCACTTACGAACACCGGATTATGGGCGACAGTGTCTTCTCTCATATCCTTTCTTACACTTCGGGAGCATGTGATGCCCGTATGGCCGGTGCCATGATTCCGGTGATGAGCAATTCCGGCAGTGGCAATCAAGGGATATCCGCTACCCTTCCCGTACTGGTCTATGCCGAAGAAAATGGAAAATCGGAAGAAGAATTGATTCGTGCCTTGATGTTGAGCCATTTAACAGTAATCTATATCAAGCAGAGTTTGGGACGCTTATCTGCCTTATGCGGTTGTGTGGTTGCTGCTACGGGTTCCAGTTGCGGTATAACTTGGCTAATGGGAGGAACTTATGAACAGGTGGCATATGCTGTGCAGAACATGATTGCCAATCTTACCGGAATGATTTGTGATGGTGCCAAACCCAGTTGTGCATTGAAAGTAACTACCGGAGTTTCAACCGCAGTGCTTTCAGCCATCATGGCCATGGAAAACCGTTGTGTGACTTCCGTAGAAGGTATTATTGATGAGGATGTGGATCAGAGTATCCGTAATCTGACAAAAATCGGTTCTAAAGGAATGAATGAAACGGATAAATTGGTATTGGAGATAATGACAAGTAAATAATATAGAATTTGAAAATTAAAGAATTAAAAATTAAAGAATTACCATGCGGCATGCTTAATACTGTGTAGTCTGATTCTTTAATTTTTAATTCTTTAATTTTTAATTCTTTAGTGGCAGCATCCGCCTCCACATTCATGGTCGCCGCATCCGTCGCCACAGTCACCACAACCGCAGCTGCCGCAACCGCCACCCATCATACGGGCAACTTCAGCAAGCTCTTCGTTCGTAGCCGGACGGCTTTCCACCACTTCTCCGGTAAAGTTCAAATCACAACCTGCGAGTGGATGATTCATGTCCATTACAACTACGTCTTCCTTTACTTCTACTACACTTCCATTGATGCGTTGACCTTCAGAAGTCATCAAGGGGATGACGGCGCCTTCCACTACACGGTCGCTGTCGAATTCTCCTTCTATCATGAAGATTTCTTTGGGGAGGTCAATAACATGGTCGTCGTCATATTCACCATAAGCTTCTGATGCCGGAATGGTAAAGTCGAATTTATCGCCTATCTGCAAGTCTTTTATCTGGGCTTCAAAGGGTTCGAGTGTCATTCCCAGACCTGAGATAAACTGAAAAGGATGCTCTACGGGTGCTTCTTCTTCGAAATCTTTTTCTCCGTTTTCGATTGAGTACAGCTTATATGCTACGGTGATGTACTTGTTTTCTACTGTTTCCATTAATTTTCTATCTTTATTTAATTAGTAAATACTTTTTTTTGAGTATTTGAAGAGACAAAGATACGAATTATTTGTTTCGGGATGTAGAGAGCCTTTGGTAATTTTCAGATTATTAAATGGTTTCAATGATTGGCAATACATTTACATTGGCTGTCTGAATGGTTCTATTTAGAACTGTTAAGTGATAAAATAGGATTTTAGGGCGATATTTTCTTACGATTATTCATATTTATCTTATTTTTTTCTTCAATTTGTTTGGAGATTATAAAAAAGCCCTTACCTTTGCAGCACGTTTGAAACAAAAAAGAAGAATTAAGTTATGAATTTACATACATCTATTAACCTGGCAGTCCTGCATATTATTCGCGTCGTGGTGGTGGCATCAAGAGCGTGAGAAAGGTTATGTATGTATTCGTACGTTAGAAGATAATTTATTAAGCCTTTCTCACTATAGTGGGAGAGGCTTTTTCATTAAAAGGAGATTTGAAAATGAAGCATCAGTTACGCAGCTCGTTCAGCACACAAGGTCGCCGCATGGCGGGAGCCCGTGCATTGTGGACGGCGAATGGTATGAAGAAGGAACAGATGGGTAAGCCCATTATCGCTATAGTCAATTCATTTACACAATTCGTCCCCGGGCATGTACATCTGCACGAAATAGGCCAGTTTGTAAAGGAAGAGATTGAAAAACTGGGGTGTTTTGCTGCGGAGTTCAATACGATTGCCATTGACGACGGTATCGCTATGGGACACGACGGTATGCTTTATTCCCTGCCTTCAAGAGATATCATTGCCGATAGTGTGGAGTATATGGTAAATGCCCATAAGGCGGATGCTATGGTTTGTATCAGTAACTGTGACAAGATTACTCCGGGGATGCTGATGGCGGCTATGAGACTGAATATACCGACTGTGTTTGTTTCAGGCGGTCCGATGGAAGCCGGGGAATGGAACGGACAGCATTTGGATTTGATTGATGCCATGATTAAATCTGCTGATGAAAGTGTGGGCGATAAAGAGGTGGCACAGATTGAGCAACATGCCTGCCCCACTTGCGGATGCTGCTCAGGCATGTTTACCGCTAATTCCATGAATTGCCTGAATGAAGCGATTGGATTGGCACTGCCCGGTAACGGCACGATTGTAGCCACTCACGAAAATCGCAAGAAACTATTTGAGGATGCAGCCAAGTTGATTGTAGAGAATGCCTTTAGATATTATGAAGAAGGGGATGAGAGCGTACTCCCGCGAAGTATTGCTACCCGCGAGGCATTTTTGAATGCCATGACGCTGGATATTGCGATGGGCGGTTCCACTAATACGGTACTTCATTTGTTGGCTGTGGCTCACGAAGCCGGAGCGGATTTTAAGATGGACGACATTGACATGCTCTCCCGCAAGACCCCCTGCTTATGCAAGGTGGCTCCCAATACCCAAAAGTATCATGTACAAGACGTTAACCGTGCCGGTGGCATCATTGCCATCATGGATGAGCTTGCCAAGGGCGGATTGGTCGATACGAATGTCCGCCGTGTGGATGGAATGACGTTGGCAGAGGCAATCGACCGGTATAGTATTACCAGCTCTAATGTATGTAAAGAGGCAATCAAGAAATACTCCAGTGCGGCAGCCGGAAAGTTCAATCTGGTACTTGGTTCACAAAATGCGTCTTATAAGGAACTCGATACGGACCGTGCGACCGGTTGTATCCGTGATTTGGAACATGCATACAGCAAGGATGGCGGTCTGGCAGTTTTGAAGGGAAATATAGCTCAGGACGGTTGCGTTGTCAAGACTGCCGGTGTAGACGAGAGTATCTGGAAATTTACGGGGCCGGCGAAAGTCTTCGACTCACAAGATGCGGCTTGTGACGGTATTCTGGCTGGAAAGGTGGTCAGTGGAGACGTCGTCGTCATCACTCACGAAGGGCCGAAAGGTGGACCGGGTATGCAAGAGATGCTTTATCCTACTTCTTATATCAAATCCCGCCATCTGGGTAAGGAGTGTGCATTGATTACCGACGGGCGTTTCAGTGGTGGTACTTCCGGACTAAGTATCGGACATGTTTCTCCCGAAGCGGCTGCCGGTGGTAATATCGGCAAGATTAAGGATGGGGACATTATCGAAATTGATATACCGAACCGTTCTATCAATGTGAAGTTGACGGATGAAGAGCTTGCAGCACGCCCTATGACTCCGGTAACCCGCAACCGTGAAGTCTCCAAAGCATTGAAAGCATATGCCAGTATGGTGAGTTCCGCTGACAAAGGGGCTGTGAGGCTGATTGATTAAAAGCCCCCCTTTCCGAAAGCGAGGGGAGGAAAGAATGAAACAAATTTTTCAAGCTACTATTGAGCTTTTAAATATAATGAATAGATAAAGTATGGCTGATAATAATAAAAAGAGTAACTTTTCCTCCCTCTCCCAAGGAGAGGGTCGGGGTGAGGCTCTAATAACAGGCGCAGAAGCATTGATGCGCTCTCTGGAGCATCAGGGAGTAAAGACCATTTTCGGTTATCCGGGAGGGAGCATCATGCCGGTATTCGATGCCTTATACGACCACCGGAAGGAATTGAACCACATCTTGGTTCGCCATGAACAAGGAGCAACCCATGCGGCACAAGGCTTTGCACGTGTATCAGGCGAGGTTGGCGTTTGTCTGGTTACCAGTGGACCGGGTGCTACCAATACTATCACGGGCATTGCAGATGCCATGATTGACAGTACGCCTATCGTTGTCATTGCCGGCCAGGTAGGGACGAACTTCTTGGGTACGGATGCATTTCAGGAAGTGGACTTGGTAGGCATTACTCAGCCTATCACGAAATGGAGTTACCAGATTCGTCGTGCAGAAGATGTGGCCTGGGCAGTGGCACGTGCTTTCTATGTGGCAAAGAGCGGACGTCCGGGACCGGTCGTGCTGGATTTTGCTAAAAACGCCCAAGTGGAGAAAACAGAATATGCGCCTACTAAGGTGGACTATGTCCGTAGCTATCTTCCCGTTCCCGAAATGGAGCCGGAGGCCATACGGAAGGCTGCTGAATTAATAAATGGTGCGGAACGGCCTTTGGTGCTGGTAGGACAAGGCGTGGAGCTGGGAGAAGCCCAGCAAGAGCTTCGTGCTTTCATTGAGAAAGCCGGAATGCCTGCCGGATGCACTTTATTGGGACTTTCCGCATTACCTACGAACCATCCGTTGAACAAAGGAATGCTTGGTATGCACGGTAACCTGGGGCCCAATATCAATACCAATAAATGTGATGTCCTTATCGCCGTAGGCATGCGCTTTGATGACCGTGTGACGGGTAAATTGGAAACATATGCCAAGCAGGCGAAGATTATCCACTTTGATATTGACCCTGCCGAAATAGATAAGAATGTAAAGACCGATGTTGCTGTCCTGGGAGATTGCAAAGAGACACTGGCTGCCGTTACCCAATTGCTGGAACCCGCCAACCATCAGGAATGGATTGACAGTTTCCGGCAATACGAGGAAGTGGAAGAGGAAAAGGTAATCCGTCCGGAATTACATCCGGCAGGAAAAGCGCTAAGCATGGGTGAGGTGGTGCGTGCTGTGAGTGAGGCTACCCATAACGAGGCGATATTGGTGACTGATGTCGGCCAGAATCAGATGATGTCCGCCCGTTATTTCAAATACAGCAAGGAACGTAGCATTGTTACTTCCGGTGGCCTGGGTACTATGGGCTTCGGCCTTCCGGCAGCTATCGGTGCCACTTTTGGACGTCCGGACCGCACGGTATGCGTATTCATGGGAGACGGCGGCTTGCAGATGAACCTGCAGGAACTGGGTACCATCATGGAACAAAAGGCTCCGGTGAAGATGATTCTGTTGAACAATAACTTCCTGGGCAATGTTCGTCAATGGCAGGCGATGTTCTTCAATCGTCGTTATTCGTTTACTCCGATGATGAATCCGGATTATATGAAGATTGCTTCGGCATATGATATTCCTGCACGCAGGGTAATGACCCGCGAGGAGTTGGCAAAAGCGATTGACGAGATGATAGCAACCGACGGACCATTCCTGCTCGAAGCTTGTGTGGAGGAAGAAGGAAATGTAATGCCGATGACACCTCCGGGCGGTTCGGTCAATCAGATGTTGTTGGAATGCTGAAGTCATGCGAAATTAAAGAATTTACTCTATCTATGGATAAAAAACTATATACAATCATTGTTCATTCGGAAAACTTTGCCGGTTTGCTGAATCAGGTGACGGCTGTGTTTACCCGCCGGCAGATAAACATCGAGAGTTTGAATGTATCGGCCTCCTCCATCAAGGGGGTACATAAATATACCATTACCGCTTGGACGGACAAGGATACCATTGAAAAGGTGACCAAGCAGATTACCAAGAAAATAGATGTGCTGCAAGCCCATTATTTCACGGATGATGAAATCTATCAGCACGAGATTGCCCTTTATAAAATAACGACCCCTACGCTGGAAGAAAAACCGGAGGTGTCCAAAGTAATCCGTAAGTACAATGCCCGTATTGTGGAGGTGAATGCTGTATTTGCCATTGTTGAGAAGAATGGCATGAGTGAGGAAATAACCAATCTTTATGAGGAGTTGCGCCAGTTGGATTGCGTACTTCAGTTCGTCCGTTCGGGTCGCGTAGCCATTACGACCAGCTGCTTTGAGCGTGTCAATGAATATCTGGCGGACCGTGAAGCAAAATATCGTCAAAGTAAACACCAGGAATCATGATGAGCGAGAACAATAAAATAGGTACCTACAAGTTTGTTGCCGAACCGTTTCATGTCGACTTTACCGGACGGCTGACAATGGGAGTATTGGGCAACCATTTGTTGAATTGTGCGGGTTTCCATGCCAGCGACCGCGGTTTTGGCATCGCGACTCTAAACGAGGACAATTATACTTGGGTATTGTCCCGTCTGGCTGTCGAACTGGATGAAATGCCTTATCAGTACGAAGATTTCTCCATTCAGACTTGGGTGGAGAATGTCTATCGCCTTTTTACAGACCGTAATTTCGCTATCATCGATAAGGAGGGCAAGAAGATTGGGTATGCACGTTCCGTTTGGGCGATGATTAGCATGAATACCCGTAAGCCGGCAGATTTGCTGGCTCTTCATAGTGGCAGCATTGTAGATTATGTTTGCGATGAGCCTTGCCCGATAGAAAAACCTTCGCGGATAAAGGTGGCCTCAAAGGAACCGGTTGCTGCTTTGGTAGCCAAATACAGTGATATTGACATTAACGGGCATGTGAACAGCATCCGTTACATTGAGCATATCCTTGATTTGTTCCCAATAGAGATGTATAAGGAGAAGCGCATCCGTCGTTTTGAAATGGCATATGTAGCCGAAAGCTATTATGGGGATGAGTTGACTTTGTTCATGGATGATGCCGGTGAGGGCGTTTACGATGTGGAGGTGAAAAAGAATGGCAGCGAAGTGGTCTGTCGCTCTAAAGTGATATTTACAGAGAAATAAATAAATTTATCAACGTTGGCGTAAGCCACAAATAAAAATTAAAACAAAAAATGGCACAATTGAATTTTGGCGGTGTTATTGAGAATGTAATGACCCGCGAAGAATTTCCTTTGGAAAAAGCACGTGAGATTTTGAAAGATGAAACAATTGCAGTAATTGGTTATGGCGTACAAGGCCCGGGCCAGGCTTGCAACCTGCGTGATAACGGTTTCAATGTGATTGTAGGACAACGTCCGGGCAAGACATACGAAAAGGCGGTGGCTGACGGATGGGTACCGGGTGAGACTTTGTTCGGCATCGAAGAGGCTTGTCAGAAAGGTACTATCGTCATGTGTCTGTTGTCTGACGCAGCTGTAATGTCTGTATGGCCGACTATCAAACCTTATTTGACTCCCGGAAAGGCTCTTTACTTCTCTCATGGTTTTGCTATTACCTGGAACGACCGTACCGGCGTGGTTCCTCCTAAAGATATTGATGTTATTATGGTTGCTCCCAAAGGTTCCGGTACTTCACTTCGTACCATGTTCCTCGAAGGGCGTGGCTTGAACTCATCATATGCCGTCTATCAGGATGCTACGGGTAAGGCTTTTGACAAGACGATTGCACTGGGTATCGGTATTGGTTCGGGATATTTGTTCGAGACAACTTTCATCCGCGAAGCCACTTCCGACTTGACCGGTGAACGCGGTTCATTGATGGGTGCTATCCAGGGATTGCTGTTGGCTCAGTATGAAGTATTGCGCGAAAACGGCCATACTCCTTCTGAAGCATTCAATGAAACAGTGGAAGAGTTGACTCAATCTTTGATGCCATTGTTTGCCAAGAACGGTATGGACTGGATGTATGCCAACTGTTCTACTACGGCACAGCGTGGTGCGCTGGATTGGATGACCCCGTTCCATGATGCCATCAAGCCGGTTGTACAGAAATTGTATGCAAGTGTGAAGTCGGGCAACGAAGCTCAGATTTCTATCGACAGTAACTCCAAACCCGATTATCGTGAGAAGCTGAATGCAGAATTGAAAGCCTTGCGTGAAAGCGAAATGTGGCAGACAGCTGTTACAGTTCGTAAACTTCGTCCGGAAAACAATTAATCAGCTTTATATAAATAGGTGAAATACCCTCTTCGGTGTTACCGGAGGGGGTATTTCTTTATTATTGATTCCCTATATTTTGAATAAACTCCAATAGCCTCCGGTAAAAACCGTGATGTTTCAGCGTCTCTGCCTCTCCCAATATCACCAGCTTCATACGTGCCCGGGTGATGGCTACATTCATTCTCCTTAAATCATTCAGGAATCCTATCTGTCCTTCTTCGTTGGTACGGACAAGGCTGATGAAGATAACATCGCGCTCTTGCCCTTGGAAGCCATCCACCGTATTTACAGTGAACAAGCTGCGATAAGGCTTGAGTGAAGCGTCTGCCTTTATCTTGCTGCGGAGATATTGCACTTGTGCCTTGTAAGGGGAGATGATGCCGATGTCTATTTTTTCTTCCAGAATGCGGTTGCCACCGATACGGTTGATGTAGATTTTCAGTTCTGATAGGAGCAGGTCCGCTTCCGCCTTATTAATGCGTCCGAAAGTCTCTCCCACAAATTCTTCTTTGAAATCCATTTCGGAGGTGTCAATCCAGTGGATGGGGGTATCCCAGTCCAGGATGCCCCGGTAACGCACTTCGGGAGCGGCTTCCAACTCGCCATTATAAAACCATTGGGAAGGAAATTTCATGATTTCCTCGTGCATGCGGTATTGTACTTTCAGCAAAGAGACAACGGCAGGTTTGTTGGACACCACTTTCTCCATCAATGTTCGTTCCAGACCTCCACGGGCAGCTTCGTAGCATTTTATGGTGGGCGGAAGTTGGCAGTGGTCACCCGCCAATACCACGCGGTCTGCTTTTCGGATAGCTATCCAGCAGGCAGCTTCTAAGGCCTGGGCTGCTTCATCAATGAAAAGGGTGCCGAAACGGCGTCCGTTCAGCAGCCGGTGATTGCTGCTTACTAGCGTGGAGGCTATGACATGTGCCCCATCAAAAAGCTCTGCATTGATTTGTATTTCCAATGCGGTGGCGCGGTCGCGCAGGCGGCTCATACGGCTGCGTACTCCTTCGCGTTCGTCATAGCTGCCACGGCGGGCACGGCTGCCCAGTTCACGGAGATTTTTCCGGATGCTCCACAGCTCCGGATAAAGCGGATGGTTCTCGAAACGACGCTCGTAGGTAAAGGAAAGCATCTTGTCGTTGACACGGGTCGGATTGCCGATACGCAGGACATTGACGCCACGGTCCACAAGTTTTTCCGAAATCCAGTCGACGGCAGTATTGCTTTGGGCACATACCAGTACCTGCGGTTCCCGATGCAGGGTTTCGTAGATGGCTTCCACTAAGGTGGTCGTTTTTCCGGTTCCTGGAGGACCATGTACAATGGCCACGTCGCGAGCACACAGCACTTTGTTTACAGCTGTTTCCTGCGTGGAGTTCAGCCAGGGAAACCGTACGGGATAGAGCTCTCGGAAACCGGCTTTCGAGGTTCCCAGCAATATGTCCCGCAATTCGGCCAGGCGGTTGCCTTTGGAGCGTAACGTATCTTCCAAGGCTTCGAACATGGTCCGATAGGATGTTTCGTCGAAATAAAGTTGCACGCCGAGGTTGTCCGTTTCCTGCACTTCCATCACGGCACCGGCTCCGGGCATTATCGCTACCATCCGTGTCTCGTCGGCATAGCTTACGGTAGCGGTGAAGTTCATATAGGTTATTTTTCCATCGGCAGACTGGCGGAAAAAACATACGGGACGGCCGAACTCAAAATTATGTTCTATATCGGTATTTTCTGTGTGTGTAATTTCTATTACTAATTGATTCAGTGAATTATAGTAACTTCGTCCCGGAGTGGCAGGATACCAGCAAAGTCCCCGTTTCACTTTCCGGGCAACCCCCATGTTTTCGGTTTGGCGTTTGAATTCCTCTTTTTCGTATTCGTATTCCATGCGCAGCAAAAGTTGCTGCTGTTGGAGGTGAATAATAGGACTATTTGAATCTTGTTCCTTCATGGTTGCAAAGGTAATCATTCTTCGCTTCCGACGGAAAAAATGCTTTATTTTGTTAAACTATTCAGCCTTTTTATTTGTTTATGATATTAATTTGTAATCTTTACAATAATGAAAAACTAAAAAATAGTGGTTATGGTATATGATTTAACGATGCTCAAAACGTTTTATGCCGCTTATTCGGAGAAGATAGAACGCGTACGGAACGTACTGCGGCGTCCGATGACTTTAGCAGAGAAAATTTTGTATGCTCATTTGTATGATGGGGATAAAGTGAAGAACTACAGACGGGGAGAAGACTATGTGAATTTCCGTCCCGACCGTGTGGCCATGCAGGATGCAACGGCCCAAATGGCCTTATTGCAATTTATGAATGCAGGCCGTGAGCAGGTTGCCGTGCCTTCCACTGTGCACTGTGACCATTTGATTCAAGCATATAAAGGTGCAAAAGAAGATATCGCGACTGCTACGAAGACCAACGAGGAGGTCTATAATTTTCTCCGTGATGTTTCTTCCCGCTATGGCATAGGTTTTTGGCAGCCGGGAGCAGGCATTATTCACCAGGTGGTATTGGAGAACTACGCATTTCCGGGTGGAATGATGGTAGGCACGGACTCTCATACGCCCAATGCCGGAGGTTTGGGCATGGTGGCCATTGGTGTGGGTGGTGCCGATGCGGTGGATGTGATGACTGGCATGGAATGGGAATTGAAAATGCCGCGTCTGATAGGCGTACACTTGAAGGGTAAATTGAGTGGCTGGGTAGCTCCCAAAGATGTTATTCTGAAGTTGGCGGGTATTCTTACTGTAAAAGGGGGAACCAATGCCATCATTGAATATTTTGGACCGGGAACCGCTTCATTGTCTGCCACTGGAAAGGCTACCATCTGCAATATGGGGGCAGAGGTGGGGGCGACTACCTCCCTTTTCCCTTACGATGAGCGCATGGGTACTTATTTGAAGGCTACCGGACGTGAAGAAGTGGCAAAAATGGCTGCTTCCGTAGCCGCCGACCTTCGCGCCGACGACGAAGTGCTGGCAAATCCGGAAAAATATTACGACCGCATCATTGAAATAGACCTCTCGCTGTTGGAACCGTATATCAACGGGCCCTTTACGCCGGATGCAGCAACACCGATATCGAAATTTGCCGAGGTAGTGATAACCAATAACTATCCCCGCCGGATGGAAGTCGGCCTGATAGGGTCGTGTACCAATTCGTCCTATCAGGATTTGAGCCGCGCAGCCTCCCTTGCCCGGCAGGTAAAGGAAAAGAATTTGAAGGTTGCTTCCTCGCTGATTGTCAACCCCGGTTCGGAGCAGATACGTGCCACTGCTGAACGCGACGGCATGATTGCCGCTTTCGAAGATATTGGCGCAACGATAATGGCGAATGCCTGCGGACCTTGTATTGGCCAGTGGAAGCGCCATACTGATGACCCTGAACGAAAAAATTCCATCGTCACCTCTTTTAACCGTAATTTTGCCAAACGTGCCGATGGAAATCCCAACACTTTTGCTTACGTCGCTTCCCCGGAGATAACGATGGCGCTGACCATTGCCGGTGACCTTTGTTTCGACCCGTTGAGGGATACGCTGGTCAATGCCAAAGGAGAGGTTGTGAAACTGTCCGAACCGGTCGGTGAAGAACTGCCGGCACACGGGTTTATAGGAGGAAAGGAAGGATACATTGCTCCAGGCAAAGGACAGACGGAAATTACGGTCAATCCTCATTCACAGCGCTTGCAACTGCTGACTCCCTTCCCTGCCTGGGATGGCATGGACTTGCTGAATATGCCTTTATTGATTAAAGTGCAAGGGAAATGTACCACCGACCACATCTCTATGGCGGGGCCATGGCTCCGTTTCCGGGGACATTTGGAGAATATTTCGGACAATATGCTGATGGGGGCTGTCAATGCTTTCAATGGAGAGACGAACAAGGTTTGGAACCGCTCCACCAATACCTATGGAACAGTGTCAGGCACTGCGAAGCTGTATAAATCAGAAGGCATCCCTTCCATTGTCGTTGCCGAAGAGAATTATGGTGAAGGTTCCAGCCGTGAGCATGCTGCCATGGAACCACGCTTCCTGAATGTACGCGTCATTTTGGCGAAAAGCTTTGCCCGTATCCATGAGACGAATTTAAAGAAACAAGGCATGTTGGCGCTGACCTTTACGGATAAGGCCGATTATGACAAGATTCGGGAACGCGACCTGATTTCTGTCATGGGGTTGAAAGATTTTGCTCCAGGACGCACTTTGAAGGTGGTTCTTCATCACGAGGACGGGAGTAAAGAAAGTTTTGAAGTACAACATACGTATAACGAACAGCAGATAGCCTGGTTCCGGGCCGGTTCTGCACTTAATGCAAGATAGAATATGGAAAAAATTACTGTACCTTTTATTACCGGCGATGGGGTGGGAGCAGAAGTGACCCCATCCATGCAGGCTGTCGTGAATGCCGCTGTCAAGAAATCCTATGGTGACCGGCGTGGCATTGAATGGAAAGAAGTGCTGGCAGGAGAACGTGCCTTTCACGAAACCGGTTCCTGGTTGCCGGACGAAACCATGGAAGCCTTCCGCACCTATAAGGTGGGCATCAAAGGTCCTTTGACAACTCCCGTCGGCAGAGGTATCCGTTCCTTGAACGTAGCCTTGCGTCAGACGCTTGATTTGTATGTCTGCCAACGTCCGGTACGTTGGTATAAGGGCATTGTTTCTCCACTCAAAGAGCCGCAGAAGGTGGATATGTGCGTATTCCGTGAGAATACCGAGGATATTTATGCAGGCATCGAATGGGAAGCCGGAACTCCGGAGGCTGAAAAGTTCTATCGTTTTCTCCATGATGACATGGGGGTGACAAAAGTCCGTTTTCCCGAAACCTCCTCGTTTGGCGTGAAGCCCGTTTCAAGAGAAGGAACAGAGCGCTTGGTGCGTGCCGCCTGCCAATACGCGCTTGAGCATCATCTGCCTTCCGTGACCTTGGTACACAAAGGAAACATCATGAAATTTACGGAAGGCGGTTTCAAGAAGTGGGGGTACGAGCTGGCAGAATGTGAGTTTGGTAAAGAACTGGCAGAAGGGCGTCTGGTCATCAAGGACTGCATTGCCGATGCATTCTTGCAGAACACGTTGCTTATCCCCGAAGAATATTCCGTGATTGCCACGTTGAATCTGAACGGCGATTATGTGTCCGACCAACTGGCTGCCATGGTAGGCGGCATCGGCATTGCACCGGGTGCGAATATCAACTATAAAACGGGGCATGCCATTTTTGAGGCTACTCACGGGACGGCTCCGAACATTGCCGGGAAAGACATTGTGAATCCCTGTTCCATCATCCTTTCCGCTGTGATGATGCTTGAATATCTGGGTTGGAAGGAAGCAGCCTCTCTTATAGAGAACGCCTTGGAGGAAAGTTTCACAGAAGCCCGTGCTACTGCCGACTTGGCCCGTTTTATGCCGGGTGGCGTCTCGCTGTCCACTTCGACTTTCACCCGGGAGATTGTAAGGAGAATAGAAAATGGGAATAACGAATAAAACGAAACGATTATGAAGAAGGAGTATCTGATTTACAAGCTTTCCGAAGATTTGAAGGAAGCTACCCGGATTGAGAATGAACTGTTCAGGAAGTTTGATGTGAAGCGCGGTTTGCGTAATGAGGACGGCACGGGAGTCTTGGTGGGGTTGACCAAAATAGGCAATGTGGTTGGCTATGAACGCATCCCCGGTGGAGGGCTGAAGCCTATTCCCGGCAAATTGTTCTACCGCGGTTATGATGTGGATGACTTGGCACACGCCATCATCAAAGAGAAGCGTTTCGGTTTTGAGGAAATTGCCTACTTGCTGCTTTCCGGCCGCCTGCCCGACAAGGAAGAACTCTCTTCTTTCCGTGAACTCATCAACGATAACATGCCGCTGGAGCAGAAGACCAAGATGAATATCATTGAACTTGAAGGAAACAACATTATGAACATCCTGGCGCGCAGCGTGCTCGAGATGTATCGTTTTGACCCGGATGCCGATGACACTTCCCGCGATAATCTGATGCGGCAGAGCATTGAGCTTATTTCGAAATTCCCAACCATCATTGCGTATGCCTATAACATGCTTCGCCATGCCACCCATGGCCGTTCACTGCATATCCGCCATCCGCAGGAAAACCTTTCCATTGCCGAGAATTTCCTCTATATGCTGAAGAAGGACTACACGGAGCTGGATGCCCGCACGCTCGACCTGCTGCTGGTTCTTCAGGCCGAGCACGGTGGTGGTAACAACTCCACTTTTACCGTACGTGTCACTTCTTCTACCGGGACGGATACTTACTCTTCGATAGCGGCAGGTATCGGTTCCTTGAAAGGGCCGCTTCATGGAGGTGCCAATATCCAGGTTGCCGATATGTTCCACCATCTGCAGGAAAACATTCAGGACTGGACGAATGTGGATGAGATTGATACTTACTTCACCCGCATGCTCAACAAGGAAGCCTATAACAAGACCGGCTTGATATATGGTATCGGACATGCCGTCTATACCATTTCCGACCCGCGCGCCATTCTGCTGAAAGAGCTTGCCCGCGACCTTGCCCGCGAAAAAGGGAAAGAACGCGAGTTCGCTTTCCTTGAACTGCTCGAGGAGCGCGCCATTGATGTGTTTGGCCGTGTGAAGAATAATGGCAAGACGGTTTCGAGTAATGTGGATTTCTATTCGGGCTTTGTCTACGAGATGATTGGACTGCCGCAGGAAATCTTCACGCCTTTGTTTGCTATGGCACGTATTGTCGGTTGGTGTGCACATCGCAATGAAGAATTGAACTTTGAAGGTAAGCGTATTATCCGTCCTGCCTATAAGAATGTTTTGGATGAGGTGGCTTATGTGCCCATTAAGAAACGGTAAGGATTAGACTTGTATCTTTTAAATCGTTCCATCACGGGGAAAAAATCGTTCCACCATGGTGGAACGGTTTTTTCTCCATGGTGGAATGAAATTTACTCCATGATGGAACGATTAGATTTTCGTATCTCTACTGCTTAATCTTCTCAGTAAAAAACACTGGTTTTTGCATGAAAAAACAATTATCCGGGGAAAACGATTTGTTTGTTGTGAGTTTTCTTTATCTTTGCTTCGCATAAATAAAGAACTATGAATCAGGAAACTTTTCAGATATTTCTGTGGGTAATGAGTGCTGTGGCATTGGTTGTCTTTATTGCACTCTATTTTGTCAAAGCGGGTTATGGCATGTTCCGTACTGCCTCGTGGGGAATCTCCATCAATAATAAACTGGCGTGGGTGCTTATGGAAGCGCCGGTATTCATCGTCATGTTTGGGTTGTGGGGGAAGAGTGGAGCGGGATTTGCCGTGCCGGTATATTTCTTCTTCCTGCTGTTTCAGTTGCACTATCTTCAGCGGGCCTTTATTTTTCCGTTCCTGCTGAAAGGTAAAAGCCGGATGCCGGTAGCTATTATGGCGATGGGTATCGTCTTCAACCTTTTGAACGGGATGATGCAGGCGGGCGGTTTGTTCTATTTCGCTCCCGAAGGCTTGTATGCCGATGGCTGGGCCTATTTGCTGAAACCTCATGCCTTGTTGGGAATCATTCTGTTTTTTGCAGGTATGTTCGTCAATTTGCATTCCGACTATGTGATACGTCATCTGCGCAGGCCAGGTGATACGAAGCATTATCTTCCCGGAAAAGGGCTTTACCGATACGTCACTTCTGCCAATTACTTCGGTGAACTGGTGGAATGGACGGGGTTTGCCATACTCACAGCTTCTCCCGCCGCCTGGGTGTTCGTCTGGTGGACGTTTGCCAACCTTGTTCCCCGTGCCGATGCCATTCACCGCCGTTATCGGGAGGAGTTTGGTGATGAGGCGGTAGGAAAGCGCAAACGCATCATTCCATTTCTTTATTAATGGAAAATGGAGAGTTGAAAATGGAAAATGAATAATTCATAACTCATAACTCATAACTCATAACGATGGAATCCAAGTTATTCACCCCCGTCACTTTCGGACCGTTGACCTTGCGTAACCGTACCATCCGTTCGGCTGCTTTCGAGAGCATGTGTCCCGGAAACGCTCCGTCGGACATGTTGCTCGACTATCATCGGTCGGTAGCGGCGGGAGGTATAGGTATGACTACTGTTGCCTATGCGGCAGTTACTCAGAGCGGTTTGTCTTTTGACCGCCAGTTGTGGATGCGTCCTGAGATTATCCCCGGACTCCGTAGGCTGACTGATGCCATACATGCGGAGGGGGCTGCGGCAGGCATCCAGTTGGGACACTGTGGCAATATGTCCCATAAGAGCATTTGCGGTTGTATGCCCGTCGGCGCATCTTCCGGTTTCAATCTTTACTCTCCTACCTTTGTGCGTGGACTGCGTGCCGATGAGCTGCCGGAGATGGCGCGTGCTTATGGACGTTCGGTGAATCTGGCACGGGAGGCCGGATTTGATTCTGTAGAGATTCATGCAGGGCATGGCTATCTCATCAGCCAGTTCTTGTCCCCGTCCACCAACCATCGGAAAGACGAGTTCGGAGGCTCGTTGCAGAACCGTATGCGTTTTATGGATATGGTGATGGAAGAAGTGATGAAGGCTGCCGGCAGTGATATGGCTGTGCTGGTGAAGATGAACATGCGCGACGGTTTCCGTGGAGGGATGGAGCTGGACGAGACGATGCAGGTGGCCCGGAGGCTGGAGCAGTCGGGAGCACATGCGCTGGTCTTGAGCGGTGGGTTCGTCAGTAAGGCGCCGATGTATGTCATGCGGGGCGAAATGCCTATCCGCAGCATGACGCATTACATGACCTGCTGGTGGTTGAAATACGGTGTACGCATGGTAGGCAAATGGATGATACCGAGCGTACCGTTTAAGGAAGCTTATTTCCTGGAAGATGCCTTGAAATTCCGTGCCGCCTTGAAGATACCGTTGGTTTATGTGGGTGGCCTGGTTTCCAGGGACAAGATAGATGAGGTGCTGGATGACGGCTTCGAGGCTGTGCAAATGGCACGCGCTCTGCTCAATGAGCCGGGGTTTGTCAACCGCATGCGTGCCGAAGAGAATGCACGTTGCAACTGCCGGCATAGTAATTATTGCATTGCCCGGATGTATTCCATCGAGATGGCATGCCATCAGCATTTGAAGGAGGAGCTTCCACCTTGTCTGAAAAGGGAGATAGAGAAAATCGAAGCGAAAGGCTGATTTTTAGTTTTTAATTTTCAATTTTTAATTATTAAAGTGAATTTAGCTGTTATAACCGGGGCAGACGGTGGCATGGGCATGGAAATTACCCGCGCAGTGGCAACTGCCGGCTATCAGGTCATCATGGCATGCCGTGACCCCCAAGCTGCCGAACCCAAGCGGCAACTGCTGATGCGTGAAACCGGTAATCCGCGTATTGAGACTGCTCCCATTGATTTGGCATCTCTGGCTTCAGTGGCCGCATTTGCAGAGCATCTGTTGAAGCGGGGAGAGCCGTTGGCGTTGCTGATGAACAATGCCGGAACCATGGAAACGGAACGCCGCATTACCGAAGACGGACTGGAACGGACGGTGAGTGTCAATTATGTAGGGCCTTACCTGCTGACCCGCAAGCTGCTGCCATTGATGGGAGAGGGGAGCCGTATTGTGAATATGGTATCTTGTACGTATGCCATCGGTCATCTTGACTTTCCGGATTTTTTCCTCCGGGGAAGGAAGGGTGGCTTTTGGCGCATTCCTATATATAGCAACACGAAGCTGGCATTGACTCTGTTCACCATCGACTTGGCCAGTCGCGTCAAACACAAAGGTATTGTTGTGAATGCGGCTGACCCGGGGATTGTGTCTACCAATATCATCACCATGCATATGTGGTTTGACCCGCTGACAGATATACTTTTCAGGCCTTTTATCCGTACTCCCCGTAAGGGAGCTGCAACGGCTGTCGGCTTATTGCTGGATGAGGATGCCGGTAAACGTACGGGGACATTGAATGCCAGTTGCCGTCCCAAGTCTCTTTCGGAGAAGTACACCCGGCATGTACAGATGGAAGAACTGTGGGAGAGGACGGAAAGTATAGTGAAAAAATGGTTGTAAAAAACAGAGAAGGCGCATATGTCGCCTTCTCTGTTTATGGGGTATCTGAACAGTCTGTCATTAGATAGACAGTTCTCTCAATACATTTACAAGGTCTTTCTTGATGGGTTTGTCATTCTTGATGGCCTTCGTGAAGGGAACGTATACCACTTCATCGTGGTCAATGCCTATCATGACATTGCGCTGTCCTTCCATGATGGCGTCGATGGCGGCTGCGCCCAGACGGCTGGCAAGGATACGGTCGTGTGCCGTAGGGCTACCACCGCGTTGCAAGTGACCGAGGATGGTTACGCGTACGTCATATTGGGGGTATTCGTTCTTTACACGCTCTGCATAGTGCATTGCACCGCCGGTCAGTTCACTCTCGGCTACCAGTACGATACTGCTGTTCTTGGATTTCCGGAAACCGTTCTTGATGAATTCTTCCAGTTGGTCCACTTCCGTACTGAATTCCGGGATAATGGCTGCTTCTGCTCCGGAGGCGATGGCGCCGTTCAGAGCGAGGAAACCGGCATCGCGTCCCATGACTTCTACGAAAAACAAGCGCTCATGGGAAGTGGCTGTATCACGGATTTTGTCCACAGCATCCAGGATCGTGTTCAGCGCGGTGTCGTAGCCGATAGTGGTATCTGTTCCATAAAGGTCATTGTCGATAGTTCCCGGCAGCCCGATACAAGGCACGTCAAACTCTTGTGCAAAGATACGAGCACCGGTCAGCGAACCGTCGCCTCCGATAATCACTAAGGCGTCAATGCCTTCTTTCTTCATGTTGTCGTAAGCAATCTGGCGGCCCTCGGGAGTCGTGAACTCTTTGCAGCGGGCTGTCTTCAGGATTGTACCACCCAGCTGGATGATGTTGCTGACATTTTGGCTTTTGAATTCTTTGATTTCGCCGGTTACCAGACCTTTGTAACCTCTATATATACCTTTAACTGAAAGTCCGTTGTAAATAGCCGAACGTGTCACGGCACGTATGGCTGCGTTCATTCCCGGAGCATCACCTCCTGATGTCAAGATACCAATGCACTTAACTGTTCCCATAACAATCTTTTTGTTTAGTATTAATAATCATGATGAAAAATAGATTTGGACTATTTTTTCATGCCGCAAAGATAGTAAAAAGCTGAGGCGGTGACTAATAAATTACGTTAATTTGCTGTTCCAAAAGGATGACAAACTGTTATTTAAGTTTTGACTTTATGGCTTCTGAAATTTCTTCCATCAGCCATTTGGGGGTGGAAGTGGCTCCGCAGACACCGATGGAATTGGCACCGGCTAACAGAGAACTATCTATTTCTTCGGCACTGTCTATCAAATGTGAATTGGCATTGACTTTTTTACACTCACTGAACAGCATCTTGCCGTTAGAGCTTTTTTTGCCGCTGACAAAGAATATTAAATCATGGGAAGCTGCAAATTTCCGGATATTAGGTATCCGGTTTGCCACTTGTCGGCAGATAGTGTCATAGGACTCGAAAGTGACTTTCGGTGAGATATGTCCCTCTATGTATTTCACAATGTTTTGAAATCCGTCCAGAGACTTTGTGGTCTGGGAGTAGAGACGGATGTCTTTGCTGAAATCCAGTTTCCTTGCCTCTTCCTGCTTTTCGATGACGATGGCCTTTCCGGTGGTTTGTCCTACCAGACCCAGTACTTCGGCGTGTCCATTTTTGCCATAGATGACAATTTGCTTGTCGCGGTTGTCTTCCTGGACGTACTCTTGCTTAATCTTCTTTTGCAGGCGGAGTACGACCGGGCAGGTTGCGTCAATGATTTCTATATTGTTGCGGCGGGCAATGTCATAAGTTTCAGGGGGCTCTCCATGAGCACGCAGCAGCACTTTGGCGTTGTGGAGGTGGTTGAATTCCTCATGGTTGATGGTAATCAGCCCCATTGCCTTCAGGCGTTCCACTTCACGGCTGTTGTGCACGATGTCTCCCAGACAATAGAGGGTTCCTCCTTTCGCCAGTTCCTCTTCTGCCTTGTTTATTGCGGTGACAACTCCGAAACAGAAGCCGGAGCCTTCGTCTATTTCTACTTTTGCCATATCCGGTTCAGTTCTTCTCCTTTATAACCCGTTCGAATTGTTCCGCCAGCCATTCCTTTTGTTGGGAAATGCTCAGGTGGCTGTTGTCCAACAATAAAGCGTCAGAAGCTTTGCGCAGCGGACTTACATCCCGGTTTTGGTCAATATAGTCCCGTTGTTTCACATTTTCCAGAATTTCGTCAAAGCTGGCTTCTTCCCTTTTGGCCTTTAGTTCGTCATAGCGGCGTTGTGCCCGTATCTCGGGGGTGGCGGTTACAAAAATTTTCAGCTCGGCATCCGGAAAAACGGTAGTGCCGATGTCGCGCCCATCCATAACGATACCCTTGGCCTTGCCCATCTCTTGTTGCTGTGCTACCATAGCTTCGCGTACGAAATCCAATGTTGCAATGGGGCTGACACGTGAAGATACTTCCATGGTACGGATTTTGTTTTCTACATTTACTCCGTTCAGGTAGGTATCTGGGCGTCCGGTTTCGGGGTTCAGGCGGAAAGAAATATGTATATCCTTTATTAGACTTTTCAGTTTTTCGGCATCTATGCGGTCACCCTGGAAAATACCATTCTCTATACTATATAATGTTACTGCCCGATACATGGCACCACTATCTATATATATGTAACCGATTTCGCGGGCGAGGTCTTTGGCCATAGTGCTTTTCCCGCAAGAGGAAAAACCGTCGATTGCTATTGTTATCTTTTTCATGACTTTTATGCTATAGTTATATAGGTATAACACCTGCAAAACAGAAAATTTCAATATTTCATTTAAAATTCTTGCCAAAGATACGGTATTTTTAAAATATCTCGTTACATTTGTGGCACAAAAGCACATGGAGGTTTTTGAAGGATTAAAAAAATGAAAATGGAGCGCCTATTGTGTAAAAAAAAACAGCAGAGCGTGAACATTCTTTGGAAAAGTGCTATATTTGCCCCAAATGAGAAACACTAAAATTATATTATAAATTATGGAAATTAAGAAATCACCTAAGGCAGACCTGGAGAGTAAGAAGTCGACTTGGCTGCTTGTCGGTTATGTAATCGTGCTCGCTTTCATGTTTGTTGCGTTCGAGTGGACAAAGCGTGACATCAAGATTGACACGAGCCAGGCTATTACCGACGTATTTTTTGAAGAGGAAATCATCCCTATTACAGAACAGCCGGAGCAGGTTACTCCTCCGCCTCCCGAAGCCCCTTCAATTGCAGAGACGTTGACTATCGTTGAAGACGATGCTGACGTGGAAGAAACGGCCATTGTATCTTCTGAAGAATTGAACCAGGCAGTGGAAATCAAATATGTTCCCGTAGCAGTGGAAGAGGAAGAACCGGAAGAACAGACTATTTTCGAGGTGGTAGAACAGATGCCTGAGTTCCCGAATGGTGGTATGGCTGGTTTGATGCAGTATTTGAGCAAGAATATTAAATATCCTACTATTGCACAGGAAAACGGAACTCAAGGCCGTGTAACTGTACAGTTCGTGGTTAATAAGGACGGTAGTATCGTAGATGCTAAAGTTCTGAGAGGCGTTGACCCGTATTTGGACAAAGAAGCTGTCCGCGTGATTATGGGCATGCCGAAGTGGAAACCCGGTATGCAGCGTGGTAAACCCGTTCGTGTTAAGTATACCGTGCCTGTAATGTTTAGATTGCAGTAATAAAATATCTATAAGTGGGAGAGGCTGCCGGAATGCAGCCTCTTTTCATTACCCGCTATTCCCTAAATTCTGAAAATGCCATGTTTACAGCTTCCGAGCTTTTAGAAAGAATAAATTCTCATATTGCAGAATTGCAGTTTACCCGTACTCCTCAAGGTTTATATGCTCCCGTTACCTATGTGTTGTCCATGGGCGGAAAAAGAATCCGTCCGGTATTGATGTTGATGGCCTACAATCTGTATCAGGAGGATATTACCCGTATTTTTAACCCTGCAACGGGGATTGAAGTGTATCATAATTATACTCTTTTGCATGACGACTTGATGGACCGTGCAGACCGTCGCCGTGGTAAGGAGACGGTACATAAAGTTTGGGATGACAATGCTGCCATCCTTTCGGGGGATGCAATGCTTGTATTAGCTTATCAGTTTATGGCTCAATGTCCGGTTGAACACCTGAAAGAGGTGATGGATATATTTAGCCTGACTGCACTGGAAATCTGTGAAGGACAGCAGCTGGATATGGAGTTTGAACATCGGAAGGATGTGAAGGCAGAGGAGTATCTGGAAATGATTCGTCTGAAAACTTCGGTATTGTTGGCTGCAAGCTTGAAGATTGGCGCTCTTTTGGGAGGGGCTTCTTCTGAAGATGCGGAGCAGTTGTATGATTTTGGCATGAACTTGGGTGTCGCTTTTCAGTTGAAAGATGATTTCCTGGATGTTTATGGCGATACTGCCGTCTTTGGAAAGAATATTGGAGGTGATATTCTGTGCAATAAAAAGACCTACATGCTGATAAAGGCTTTTGAACATGCGGATGAGGAGCAGTTGACCCGCTTGAATGCTTGGGTGGATGCTGTTGCATTCAACCCGGAGGAGAAAGTTGCTGCGGTGACGGAACTGTATAACCGGATTGGCGTCAAGGAACTGTGTGAGAAAAAGATGGAAGAGTATTGTGAACGCGCAATGGAAAGTCTGTTGGCGGTGAAGGTGGCAGATGAAAAGAAAGAGGAATTGAAGAACCTGATGGCTAACCTGATGCATCGGGAAGTATAACTTTAAATCCGGGAGAAAATGCCTTATAGAAGATTGCCTAATACAGATCAAGCGAGAATACGGGCGCTGAAAGCAGTGGTCGTCAAGGGTGATATATGTAATGTGTATGATTTGGCCGTATCTTTGAAGGCGTTGACTGATGCGCGGAATTTTCTTACAAAGTTTGAAGCTGCGCAAGCTTATTATGCCGACTGTTTTGAGCGGCAGGCTCGGGCGGGACGTAAGCATCAGGCTAATGTAAAGACTGCCCGTCTGTATATTTCTCATTTTATCCAGGTGTTGAATTTAGCTGTCATCCGTTCTGAAGTGCGTATTGCTCATAAGGAATATTACGGTTTGGACACAAGCAACAATAATGTGCCTGATTTATCGACAGAGCCTGCCTTGGCAGAGTGGGGGCGTAAAATCGTGGATGGGGAAAACAAACGTATATCCCAGGGAGGAATTCCCATTTATAACCCTACGATTGCAAAAGTGAGGGTGCATTATGATATTTTCATGGATAGTTATGAGAAGCAAAAGAATCTTCAATCTTTGACAGCCCGCAGTTTGGACACCTTGGCTTCGATGCGTGCAGAGGCGGATGGTTTGATTTTGGATATATGGAACCAGGTTGAAAAGAAATTCGAGGAGGTCACTCCCAATGAGAAACGTTTGGATTTATGCCGTGATTATGGAATAATCTATTATTACCGTACCGGTGAGAAACGCAAAGAGTAAGTTGAAGAATGAGATTGATTGATTCACATTCCCATCTTTTTTTAGAAGAGTTTGCAGAGGATTTGCCTCAAGTGATGGCTCGTGCCCGTGAGGCAGGAGTCACGCATATTTTTATGCCCAATATCGATAGTACCACCATAGGACCTATGCTTCGGGTGTGCCGTGAATATAAAGGGTATTGCTATCCGATGATTGGATTGCACCCTACCTCTGTGGGTGCGGATTATGAAAAGGAGTTGGAAATAGTGGCCCGGGAGCTGGCTTCACCGAATGAATTTGTTGCGGTTGGCGAGATTGGTATGGACTTGTATTGGGATAAGACTTTTCTTAGAGAGCAGCAAAGGGTGTTGGACAAGCAGATTGAGTGGGCTTTGGAATACGGTTTGCCGGTAGTGCTGCATTGTAGGGAAGCGTTTGACCATATATATAATGTGTTGAAACCCTATCAGCAGACTCCTTTGAAAGGAATTTTCCATAGTTTTACGGGAACCTCGGAAGAGGCCTGCAGGATTATGGAATTTGCGGATTTCATGATAGGAATAAATGGTGTGGTGACTTTCAAGAAATCAACTTTGCCCGAAGTCTTGAAGAATATTCCTTTGGAACGCATCGTGCTGGAAACCGATTCCCCTTATCTGACTCCGGTTCCCAATCGAGGCAAGAGGAACGAAAGCGCATATGTTAAGGATACTTTGGTAAAGGTGGCCGGAATCTATGGGAACTCTCCTGAAAAGGTGGCCCAGGTTACTTCTGATAACGCTTTAAAAGTGTTCGGAATGCTCAAATAAGCTCTTTAAGATTTTAAAGTTTATTAATTTTGAGATTTTATTTAATATAAAACGGGGAGAATGAGGCAGAACAACAAAAAAAAGAATACATTTGTAGCTGAAAACGCTGGTGGTTCGCATTTTTTTGTAATTTGCACCCGATTTCAGAAAAGGCGTCTATTGGAGAGATGCTCGAGTGGTTGAAGAGGCACGCCTGGAAAGCGTGTATACCCCTAAAGGGTATCCGGGGTTCGAATCCCCGTCTCTCCGCAGTGTGATAAAATGGAGATAAAACAACAAATTATAATAAATAAATTAATTAATTAATCTTAAAAATTAGACACACAATGAAAAAGTTATTTGCAATTGTTGCTGTGATGGGAGTCTTAACATTTGGCTCAACTCAACTTGCTCAGGCTCAAGATGCTCCTGCAGCTGAACAAACTGAACAAGCAGCTGTAGCACCTGCTGCTGACGCTGCTGCTCCTGCCGCTATGGAAGCTACAGAAGGTGGTATCCACAAAGAACTCAAAACTAAGTTTATTGAAGGTACTGCATCTTTCATGAGTTTGGTAGCTATCGCATTGGTTATCGGTCTTGCATTCTGTATTGAACGTATCATTTATTTGAGCTTGGCTGAAATCAACACAAAGAAGTTCTTGGCTGCTATTGAAGCTGCTTTGGAAAAAGGTGACGTTGAAGCTGCTAAAGACATCGCACGTAACACTAGAGGTCCTATCGCTTCTATCTACTATCAAGGTCTGATGAGAATTGACCAAGGTATCGACGTAGTAGAAAAGTCAGTAGTTTCTTACGGTGGTGTACAAGCTGGTTACCTGGAAAAAGGTTGCTCTTGGATTACACTGTTCATCGCTATGGCTCCGTCTTTGGGATTCTTGGGTACTGTAATCGGTATGGTGCAGGCATTTGATAAGATCCAGCAGGTAGGTGATATCTCTCCGACGGTTGTAGCAGGTGGTATGAAGGTTGCCTTGATTACAACTATCTTCGGTTTGATCGTTGCCTTGATTCTGCAGGTATTCTATAACTACATCCTGGCTAAGATTGAAGCTTTGACCAGCGAAATGGAAGATTCTTCTATCTCTCTGTTGGATATGGTTATCAAATATGACTTGAAATACAAAAAATAATTAAGATGGCTAAGTTATCATATAAAGTATCATACTATGCACTGTATGTCATGTTCGCTATCATCTTGGTAGTGTTGGGCATGTTCTTCTTCGGTGGAGATGCTCAGGGCGATGCAGTGTTGGCAAGCGTTGACGCAGAAATGTGGCAACCGGCTCATACAGACGCATTGATTTATTTGATGTACATTCTGTTCTTTGTAGCTATTATTGCTACCGTGGTTGGTGTTTTGTTCCAATTTGGAGCTGCACTGAAAGACAATCCGGGAGCAGCGTTGAAATCTTTGATTGGTTTGGTTATATTGGTTGCAGTTGTTGTTATTTCTTGGACTATGGGTAGTGAAGAACCACTTGTTATTCCGGGTTATAGCGGAACTGAGAACGTACCTTTCTGGTTGAAGCTTACTGACATGTTCCTTTATTCTATCTATATCTTGTTTGCTGGTACAGTCTTGGCAATCATTTTTAGTAGCATTAAGAAAAAATTATCATAATCAATTGAGGTAACTCAATTTAAAGATATAATTACAATGGCTAAAAAGAAAAGAGAAGTTCCTGAAATTAACTCAAGTTCTACTGCGGACATCGCTTTCTTGTTGCTGATTTTCTTCTTGATTACAACATCTATGGATACCGACCGTGGTTTGGCAAGACGTTTGCCGCCTCCACCGGAAAAGGACCAGAAGTTGGACGATGCAAAGAAGAAGGAACGCAACGTATTGCAAGTCTTCTTGAACATGCAGGACCAGTTAATGTGCGGGAATGATTATATTACTGTTGACCAATTGCGTGCAAAAGCAAAAGAATTTATTGCCAATCCGTATAACGAAGATACAAAACCGGAAAAGATTTCTAAGAATGTTCCTTTCTTCGGTACAGTACAAGTGACGGAAGGCCATGTGATTTCTTTGCGTTGTGACCGTAGTTCTTCATACAAAGCATATATGTCTGTACAGAATGAGTTGGTAGCAGCTTATAACGAGTTGCGTGATGAATTGGCTCAGGAAAAGTGGCAGAAGAATTATATGGAGTTGGATCAAGAACAACAAGATGCAATTCGTGAAATTTATTCTCAGAAGATTTCTGAGGCAGAACCTAAAAAGTACGGAGAAAAGAAGTAATGGGAAAATTTAATAAGACTGGTAAACGTGGAATGCCGGCGTTGAACACTTCTTCTCTGCCTGACCTTATCTTCACCTTGTTGTTCTTCTTCATGATTGTAACAACGATGCGTGAGGTAACATTGAAGGTTGAGTTTAAGGTTCCGCAAGCTACAGAATTGGAGAAACTTGAAAAGAAGTCTTTGGTTACGTTTATCTATGTAGGAAAACCTACTGCCGAATTTCGTAAGAAGTTAGGTAATGAGAGCCGTATCCAGTTGAACGACAGCTATGCTGAAGTTGCTGAAATTCAAGATTACATTATTGGTGAACGTGCCAGTATGAAAGAAGAAGATCAGCCGCAGATGACAGTGTCTTTGAAAGTTGACCAAGATACGAAAATGGGTATCGTAACAGATATCAAAGAAGCGCTTCGTAAGGCTTATGCTTTGAAGATTAACTATTCTGCGCAACCGCGTCAGTAAAAGTTAGTTTAATGATATAATAAAGGTCGTTTCATTTGTTGAAACGACCTTTATTGTTTTAAGTATATTGGGTTTTTAAGATTTCACATTATATACTTCGCGGTAGATGTGTTCCTTTACAGAGTCAAAATCCTTTCCACATTCTATATCTCCATAGGCCATGATGAGCATAGGCAGGTAGTTGTCGCCTGTTTTATAGGGTGGTTGTTGGTAGGGCTTTTCCCATAAGGAGAATCCTTGCCGTTGATAGAAGTTAATGCGGCGTTTAGCCATTTCTTCTTCGGGTATTTCCACTTCCAAGACGATGGGATGTTTTAAGAGTTGGCATAAATGGTTTAGTACGCTCTTTCCATATCCGCCGTTACGCTGTGCGGGGTCAATGGCAAAATGCTCTATATAGTAAAAATGTCCGAAATCCCAGTAAGTGATGAGACCTACCGGGGTGTTGTTATGGAAGATGATATTGTTATAGAAGTGCGTTTTGGTATCTGTATACTTGCGCAATTCCTCCAGTTCCCGGTACTCCTCTGAAGGGAACGATTGAGTCATTAATTTCTCCATGTAGCTGTACAAGTCTGTGTCAGCTGTTGTAATACGTTGAAGTCTGATCATAAGTTCTTTTAGTTTAGTTTGTTTTTATTCAGTATAAAATTCAATGACGCGGCAGATGGCCCGTTGGCAGACCGGGCAGAAAGTAGGGTATTCATTGGTGCGCATGCGGCAATTGTCTGCCGGACGGTAGATGCCTTTGGCAGAATAGCCAGCTCCTTCATATACGCCTACGGGATATGTTCCACTTTCAGAAGAGGGAGTAGGAACGGGAGTTCCTTGAGCAAGCATATCTTTCCATTTGGAAGTGAAATCGATTCTTGTGCTGATGTTCTGTTCCCAGGGTTCCACATCTAGTGGATAGGTATCTGTCATCACGTCATTGTCGTAGAAGTATTCATCGGCCAGTCCGCCAAAGCTATGCCCGAACTCATGTACCACAACGGGGCGGAACATGGGATGGTGGGCGGTAGTAAGGGTATAGGAATTATAGATTCCACCGCCTCCGTATTCTTCCGTATTGGCAAGGATGATGATGTGTTCATACGGTATTCCCGCCAGCGCATCGTGTATGGATTTGACACGGGAGGTTGTCAGATACCGGTCTGAATAGAATGTGCTGAAATGAGAGCTGAATGCTGTCCGTTTCCATTCTCCGAGGCGTGGTACGCTTACTCCGCTGTCTTCGGAGGGGCTGGCCACTGCTACAATGTTGAAGTGCTTTTTCATGGACCGGAAGGGTTCGTGGGCAAACAGACTTTCGCAGGCAATGGCTGCGTCTTCGTAGAATACCGGCATCTCTTCGGGAGTATATCCTTCTGCAAGGATGGCTACGTCGATGCATTTGGCCGTATTGCCGCTTTGCAGCAGATATTTATGTGGTGTGATGTGGGCAGTACCTTTCTGATGTATCAGGATGTCGTCGGGACTGACCGTATGTTTCATGCTTGCCCGTACATTTCTACGCGGGTCGAGAAGTGTTATTTCTATTTCTGCAGGACGGAGGGGATAGGGAAGGAGAAAGGTGTTTTCGAATCCTTTGGTCACCGCTTTGGCTTCATCCGTTTCCAGCCACTCCTGGAAGAGCGAAGAAAAGGATGTTTTGTAGATTACGCTGCCATTGGCTGCATCTCGCATAATGATTTGTCCGTTTCCTTGCAGGGGCAACTCAGATAAATGATGCTTCCTTCCTGCCCAAGAGGGGAGACAAGACAATCCGTCCAGGCATATCTCTTGTTTGGCTGCATTTCCGGTAAAGATATAGTCGACACGCAGGGTTTTATCTGCAAAATAATCTGCAAAACTTTGGGCATGCAAGGATATTGCTGCCATCAGGCATAATAGGAATAAGGAATACTTTTTCATAACGGTTCATTATTATTGCTACTACAAAGATAATATCTTTAAAGCTCATCTGCAATTTTCCGGTCGTGCGAGATGGAATTTTGCATATGCACTTTGAAATGCCTGATATGCGGTATTATTCTTTTTTTTGTAAGAAAAGTTATAAACCGTATTTTTATTGGCGAAAAAATAGCTAACTTTGCATGTTGCCGTATAGATATGCGGGAGATATAGTAATTTATTAATCATTAGAATTTGAAATGGGACATCATCAGTTGGATACTTTAGACGAACAGATTTTAAAACTTATAGCCGATAATGCACGCATTCCTTTCCTTGAAGTGGCTAGAGCTTGTAATGTATCGGGAGCAGCCATTCATCAGCGCATTCAAAAGCTGACAAACTTAGGTATATTGAAAGGTTCTGAATATGTGATTGATCCGGAGAAGATAGGATATGAAACATGCGCCTATATCGGTATCTATCTAAAGGATCCTGCTTCTTTTGATGCTGTAACGAGAGCATTGGAAGCTATTCCCGAGATTGTGGAATGCCATTTTACAACGGGCAAGTATGATATGTTCATAAAGCTTTATGCCCGCAACAACCATCATTTGCTGAGCATCATACATGATAAGTTGCAGCCGCTGGGACTGGCGCGTACGGAAACCTTGATTTCTTTCCACGAAGCCATCAAGCGGCAGATGCCTATAACGGTAGAAGAAGAGGAAGATTAATTTTACCGGTGGATATAATCGACGAATGCATAAGGGCAGGGATGCTTCTCATCTGCGGGATGGGACTCCCTGCTTTTTTCTTGCCATACAGTCGGAGCGACTTCGGGAAAGTAGGCGTCCACCTGAGGGGCTTCTGCATCCACTTCGGTCAGGCAGAGGGTATCTGCAAAGGGGAGTGCCTGGCGATAAACGCTTGCACCGCCGATGATGTAGACGTGTTCGTCGGGCTGGCAACTGCTTAGTGCTTCTTCCAATGAGGGAAAAACTTCTGTACCGGGACAGATCAAATCTTTTTGAGTGGACAGAACAACGTTGCGGCGGTTGGGAAGCGCACCTTTGGGGAGAGATTCAAAAGTCTTTCGGCCCATGATGATGGTATTTCCCGTGGTGAGGGCTTTGAAACGCTTCAAATCATTGGGAAGCCAGAATAACAACCGGTTCTGATAGCCGATACCTCTCTTTCTGTCTACTGCAGCAATAATACTAATCATATGTGTGTAAAATTCTTTTCTCTTTCTATCTTTTTATTGTAGGATTTATACTGACACTTTTCCTGCAATATGCGGATGCGGGTTATAGTTGACCAACTCAAAATCCTCGAACTTGAAGTCGAAGATGTTTTTCACATCCGGATTGATTCTCATCTGCGGCAAATCCCGCGGTTCACGAGATAGTTGGAGTTTTACCTGCTCCAAATGGTTCAGATAGATGTGAGCATCTCCTAAGGTATGGATGAAATCTCCGGCTTTCAGTCCGGTGACTTGCGCCATCATCTGCAGGAGCAGGGCATAGGAAGTAATGTTGAAGGGCACTCCTAAAAAAATGTCCGCACTACGCTGGTACAGTTGCAGGCTCAGCCGTCCGTTGGCGACATAGAACTGGAAGAAAGCGTGGCAGGGAGGGAGGTTCATGTTGTCCAAATCGCCTACATTCCATGCGCTGACTATAATCCGGCGTGAGTCGGGATTGTGCTTGATGGTTTCTACAGCTTCGCTGATTTGGTCGATGAATCCACCTTTATAGTTCGGCCAGGAGCGCCATTGATACCCGTAGATATGTCCCAGGTCACCGTTTTCGTCCGCCCATTCGTTCCAGATGCGTACACCGTTGTCCTGAAGATATTTCACATTGGTGTCTCCTTGGAGGAACCATAGCAGTTCGTATATGATTGATTTCAGATGCAGCTTCTTGGTAGTAAGGCAGGGGAAGCCTTCATCCATGTTGAAACGCATCTGGTGGCCGAATACGCTGATGGTGCCGGTACCCGTACGGTCGCTTTTCTCTACGCCTTCGGTCAGTACGCGGTTCAGCAGGTCTAAATATTGTTTCATGATGTAATGCTCTGTTTTTATCCGAACGCAAAGGTAGGAGAATTAATTATTAATTAATAATTAATAATTAAAAATTAGAGGAAGGGGGTCATCAAGTTTCCCACCCAGCCTACGAATTTCTTCCATCCGGAACGCTTTTTCCAGACTTCGGGAGTGAGTAGCGTACTGTTTTGCACGTCCCGTTCGAACATGGCATTCAGCTCATTGGTGGTCTTGGGGTCGAAGATGAAAGCGTTTGTCTCGTAGTCATAGCGCAGGCTGCGGCTGTTGAGATTGGCAGTACCCACCGTGCAGAAAGTGCTGTCTACCATCATTATCTTGGAATGGTGGAAGCCGCCGTTGAAGAGATATATCTTGGCTCCTTTCTTCATCAGCTTGTGTGCTATGTAGAATGAGGCATCCGGAGTAAAGGCTATGTCCGACACGGCAGGTATCATGATTTCCACTTCAGTACCTTTTTTCAGTGCGTTCTTGATTGCCTTGCGGATTGATTTGGTCGGAACGAAATAAGGATTCACGATTCGGATGCTCTTCTGTGCGGCTTGTATGGAAGCTGCATAGGCATGGCTGATGGAGCGTGGTGTTTCGCGTGGCGTGCGGTCCACGATGGCTATTTCTTCGGCAATACTGTCGGGCAGTTGCTGAGTATCCGGGAAGTAGGCAGGTCCACCTACGTGTTGTCCCGTTTCCCGGTTCCACATGGTCAGGAAGATGCCCTGCAGATAGCGCACGGCATCTCCTTCAAGATGTATGTGCATATCGTGCCATTTACCGATTTTAGGTAATCCGTTGATGTAGTAGTCGGCAATGTTCATGCCGCCGGTATAACCTATCTTTCCGTCAATCACTACTATTTTCCGATGGTCGCGGTGTATGGCATGATTCACCCAGGGAAAAGTGATAGGATCGAACTTAACGATTTCGATGCCTTGGGCGCGGATGGATTTCAGATGGCGTTCTTTCAATGGTTGGTTGTTGGACCAGTTGCCGAAGGCATCGAACATGGCGCGGACTTCAACTCCCTCCTTGACTTTCTCTGCCAGAAGGCTGAACAAGGCATTGGCTATGGAGTCGTTGCGGAAGTTGAAGTATTCCAAATGGATATGATGCCGGGCATGGCGGATATTCTCGAAGAGATCGACGAACTTGTCATGGCCGGTCATCAGCAATTTCACTTCATTGTTATAAGTGACGGGGGCGCCCATTTCCTTCAAGTAATTCATGACAATGGAATCGCTTGTTGCTTGCGCCCCGGCATTCCCAATAGAAAAAACGAATAATATGATGAATAGAATCTTTCTCAAAACTTTCTCCTCTTAGTTAGTTTTATGAGGGGACAAAGATACGATTTATCATTGAAAAACAACTATGCCATAGATGAAATCTTGCGGTAACCGAAATAGAGCAATACCACTCCGGCAATGATTAACGACTTGGGGTCAAGCTCCGAAGCTCCGCTCCGGATGGCAGTATCGAAGGTTTCGCGCAAGGTGTCCAGTATCAGCTGCACTCCGTCGAGGGAGACGAACAGTACGAGGGCCAGAGTAAAGCAGAATGCTGTCCATATCTGCGCCAAGTGGCGGCTACGGTCGGGCAGATGTCGCAGTACGCGGCGGCTGAACCCGTTATCGGCTATTTCCTGCCGGTGTTCGGCAAAGAATGAAGTCAGGAGTTTATCATCATTTTCCATCATAACCATTTTGTTTTAAGTAGGAAGCCATTTTGTCTTTCGCCCGCGAGAGGTGGCTTTTTACCGTTCCCGCCGGACATCCGGTGATACCTGCAATCTTTTCGATGCTTTGGTCTTCCATGTAGAAGAGCGTGATGCAGGTGCGTTCCATTTCCTTCAGTGTGGCCAGGGCACGGTAAATGTCCATGTGCTGTCCCACGTCCTGCTGCAGTGTGCTGCATTGAGCGTCCACTCGGTACGTATCCAAATCGTCCGTTTCTTTCCGGCTGCGAATATAATCATAAAAAACGTTATAGGCAATACGGTAGAGCCAGGTTGAGAAGCTGGACAGATTCTTGAACGAAGCGATGTTTGTATAGGCCTTGATAAACGTATCTTGTGCCAGGTCGTCACTCAACTCGCTGTCGCCGCAGGTCTGGTGCAGGAAGAACCGCCGCACGGGCGACTGGTACTTCTTTACCAACTGGTCGAAGGCCCTGGTGTTGTGAAACACCACGACCTGTGCGACTAACGATATGTCACCCATCTGACTCATTTTTCTTCGTTCTTCTTCTGTTGGCTGTAGAAAATCACCAATTGTCCGAAGCCGGTGAACATGACGAGTAAGCCGATACATCCGAGACCGAATTCTCCGGTAATGGCCCAAAGGAAGATGAACAGGCCGATGCCGACGAATATGTTGTTGATGCCTTTGCTGCGGATATCCGTTGCTGCGGCTTCTTTGAAGAAGTTTTCAGGCAGTTGCTGTCCGCTGGCCAGGGCCTGTTCCGCCAGGCGGTACTTGGCTTTCCGGTTTTTATAGCGGAAGAAGAATACTACGAATATGATGAGTAGCGGCAGTCCGAATACAAAGACGATGGCTGTTACGGCAATCACGGTCTCCGAGGTCTTGCTCCCGAGGTCGAACCCGTTCCAGTCCATACTGCTGTGGTGGGTTCTCCATTTTTCCGGAGCATCGCTACTGCCGGTACCGTTTTCATAAGTCATGATGCTGAGTGTGTCTGTTACGGTTTCTCCATTGATGACAGTGTCTCTCAATTCGATGACTCTTTTCTTGTTCCCCTGACCGTCGTTCTCTGTTACGGTTCTGTTTGCGCCTTGCACCAGTGTGCAGAACATCATGGCGAGCATTAATCCAAAAATGATACGTTTCATAATCTATGGTCTTTTAATTTGTTTCTTTGTCGGTTAGACGTGTCGTCACCTTTATAAAGTTGCAAAGAGAAGATATTTTTTTTAGAAAACCGGAAATAAGGCGATATTTTTCCGTGAAAATGTCTTATTGTCTTTTTTCCGGAATAACAAGAAGTAGGTATTTGCGACTGTAAATAGAGGTAAATATACAAACCGGGTTGTTTCTTATTGTAAATACTGTTATCTTTGCGCATCTGTTTTTATTGGGAAGTCTTGATGAAGTTGAGGAATATAATGAAGTGTTTCCTCCCTCTGCTGTTCATTGCCTATCTGGGAGGAATTACGCTGTTTACCCACTCGCATGTGGTGAATGGTGTTATCATTGTGCATTCCCATCCATTCAAGGGCCAGCATGAGCATACAGAGGTGCAGTTGGAAACCATTTTCTATCTAGCCTCTTTCGTCTCTTCTTCCCTTCCGTTGCTTCCGGTTGCCGCGACGGTTTTCCTTGTTTTGTTGTGTGTACTGAGCATTCTTACCACGGAATGCATCAAGTGTGTAAAGCTTCGTGGCGGTATTTGCCTGCGTGCTCCCCCTTCTTTTTTTCAAATCCGATAGATTAAGGCAATTCCGTTGTGGGATTGCGTCAACCTCATTGATTAACATATTATTTTAGAAGTACATGAAAAAATATATATTTTTTGTGGTGGGAGCAGTATGTCTGTTACTCTCATCAACCGTTTATGCCGAAGATTTGAAGAGTACCGATGCCAATATTGTCGGTCATGTAATAGAAAAAAGTACAAGGGAACATTTGCCTTATATGACAGTTTCGCTGAAAGGCACCACCATCGGGACCATGACCGATGCCACCGGTCACTATTTCCTAAAGAATCTGCCTGAAGGTGAGTTCACGTTGTCCGTCAGTGCCGTAGGTTATAAGTCGCAGGAGCGCAAAGTCGTTCTGAAACGTGGTAAGACCTTGGAAGAGAACTTTGAGTTGGAAGAAGACATGGTGGCACTGGACGGGGTGGTAGTCACAGCCAACCGCAATGAGACTGCCCGGCGCTTGGCACCCACTTTGGTCAAAGTGGTCACTCCTAAACTGTTTGAGCAGACAAACTCGCATACTTTGTCGCAAGGACTGGCCTTTCAGCCAGGTGTGCGGGTGGAGACCGATTGCCAGAATTGCGGTTATTCACAAGTGCGCATCAACGGGCTGGATGGGAAATATACCCAAATATTGATAGACTCACGTCCCATCTTTTCCTCTCTGGCCGGTGTGTATGGGTTGGAACAGATTCCCGCCAACATGATAGAGCGTGTGGAAGTGGTGCGTGGAGGTGGTTCAGCCTTGTTCGGTTCTTCGGCCATTGCCGGGACGGTGAATATCATTACGAAGGAACCGATTCGCAATTCCGGTTCTTTCTCGCATACCATTTCCAATTTCGACGGTTCCGGCTCGTTCGACAACAACACGACCCTGAATCTTTCCTTGGTTTCTTCGGACAGTAAGATGGGGGCTTATGTGTACGGCCAGAGCAGGCATCGTTCGGCATGGGACTCCAACGGAGACGGTTTTTCCGAATTACCGAAGCTGAAGAACCAGACTGTCGGTCTGAATGCTTACTACCGGACAAGTGCCTATTCCAAGCTGAGCCTTGAATACCATCATATGGAGGAATTCCGCCGTGGTGGAAGTGGCTTCAGCCTTCCCCCTCATATAGCCGAGGATGCCGGATTGAACGGTACCGGGGCGCCCGGACTGGTGGAACAGCTGAAACATTCCATCAACACGGGTGGGCTCAAGTTCACGGCTTTCTCCAAAAACCAGAAACATACGTTCAGTACCTATGCTTCGGCTCAGCACATCGTGCGCAATAGTTATTACAGCGCTTATGGAATGACTACGGACTTTACCGGTGTGCTGGGTGCCCAGTATATTTATCATTTTGACAAGTGTCTGTTTATGCCTGCCGATTTGACCGGAGGCATTGAGTTCAATCACGACAATCTGCATGACAAGGCAACGGACGTACAGAAGTATCGTGATGCTGCTTTGGCCGAAGATCCTACGGCAACGGGTGACCGCTTGCAACAACTGATTGAGAAATATACCCCCGCCCCGTTGAACCAAGTGGTGAATATAGCAAGCGTCTATGCCCAGAATGAGTGGAAGAACGAACAGTGGAGTTTCCTGATTGGCGGGCGCGTAGATAAAAACAGCATCATGGACAAGGCTGTTTTCAGTCCCCGTGCCAATATCCGTTACAATCCTACTCAGGATGTGAATATCCGTTTCAGTTATGCTGAGGGATTCCGTGCTCCACAAGCGTTTGATGAAGATCTGCATATCAGTAATGTGGGTGGAGAGTTGGTTTCCATTGTCCGCGCCAAAGGATTGAAGGAAGAGCGTTCGCGCAGCTTCAATGCTTCGGTAGATTGGTACCACTATTTCGGAGATTTCCAGGCAAACCTACTGGTGGAAGGCTTCTACACGAAACTTTCCGACCCGTTTGTCCTGACGCCTCCGGTGAAAGACCCGGATGGTAGCGCTTATCTGATACAGACCCGTATCAATGGTTCGGGAGCTAAAGTGTATGGCGGCACATTGGAAGGAAAGGTTGCCTATAAGGATAAGGTTCAGTTGCAGGCAGGGCTGACGCTTCAACGAAGTATCTATGACTCTCCCGAAGAATGGAGTGCGGATGAGGAGCACTTGTCGGAGAAAGAACGTTACAGCGACAAGATACTGCGTACTCCCGACGTCTACGGCTACTTTACAGCTACCTATATGCCGGTTAAAGCCTTCTCAATAGCTTTGAACGGCAATTATACCGGGCGGATGTACGTTCCCCATTTGCTTTCGGAGGTGAACGGTGAGGCGGATGTATTGGTAAAGAGTCCGGACTTCTTTGAGCTTGGAACAAAGATAGCTTACGACTTTGATTTTCAAGGGTTCTGTTTGCAGCTCAATGCCGGTGTACAGAATATATTCAATTCTTATCAGAAAGATTTTGATAAAGGAGCGAGCCGCGATTCCGGTTATATCTACGGACCGGGTGCACCGCGTTCCTATTTTGCAGGGGTGAAACTCAGTTTTTAAAAAGAGTATTGAACCGTGCTTTTTGTTTAGCCCCGTAGATTGGTGAAACGTATTTTGCACTATCTTTGCTGCCATAAAACAGTTCAAAGCATGAAGCTACCCTCATCTTTCACCGATTATACACGCGCCCTCTTGGGTGTGGAAGAATATGAAAAGCTGGCTGCCGCCCTGGAAGGGGAGCAGCCGGTCAGTATCCGACTGAATGAAGATAAATTACCGGAATCTTCATTCAGTCTTTTTCGTTCCTCTTTTAGGCATGTCCCTTGGTCTACTGCCGGATACTATCTGGATAAGCGGCTGACATTCACTTTTGACCCGCTGTTTCATGCAGGCTGCTACTATGTGCAGGAGGCTTCGTCTATGTTTGTGGAGCAGGCTTTGAGGCGGTATGTGGGCGAAGGACCGGTGGTGATGCTTGACCTCTGTGCGGCTCCCGGCGGGAAATCCACGCATGCCCGTAGCGTGTTGCCCGCAGGCAGTCTGCTGGTGGCCAATGAGGTAATCCGCAACCGCTCGCAGGTATTGGCGGAGAATCTTACGAAGTGGGGGCATTCCGGTGTGGTGGTCACTAATAATGACCCGGCAGATTTTTCTTCCTTGACGGACTTCTTCGACGTCATATTGACGGATGTCCCCTGCTCTGGCGAGGGGATGTTCCGTAAAGACCCCGTTGCGGTAAGTGAGTGGAGTGGGGAGAATGTGGAAATCTGCTGGCAGCGCCAGCGTCGCATCGTTACGGATATCTGGCCTTGCTTGAAGTCCGGAGGCATTCTCATCTACAGTACTTGTACCTATAATACAAAGGAAAACGAAGAGAACATCCGTTGGATACGGGATGAATTCGGGGCGGAGGTATTGCCGTTGGAAATTTCTACTGACTGGAATATTACGGGTAATCTATTGTCGGGAGAGGACTTTCCCGCCTATCGTTTCCTGCCCCATCGGACGAAGGGGGAAGGATTCTTTTTGGCAGTTCTCCGCAAACCGGGCGTGAGCGATGGGAATACCTGGGCCGGGCAGGTGAAATCCTGGGAAAAAGGAAGAAAACCTCAAGGAAAAGGAGCGAAAACTCCGGGTGTTTCCAAAGAACAGCTTTCGGCACTGCATGAGTGGTTTGCGGTTCCGGATAATTACGAATTTATCGTCAATGGCAACAACGTCAGCGCTTTCCCTAAAGCGTATCTCTCCGAACTGTCGGCTTTGCGTTCGTCACTCCGTATCGTGCAGGCTGGGGTAGATGTTGCCGAGTTGAAAGGAAAAGACTGGATGCCTGCTCATGGGCTCGCCATGAGTATAGCACTGAATCCGGATGCCTTTGCCCATGAAGAGATAGGCCGCGAGCAGGCCATCAGCTATCTGCGCAAGGAGGCTGTTGTCCTTTCGGAGACTGCTCCGCGCGGCATTGTCTTGCTCACCTACAAACAGATACCTCTAGGATTTGTCAAGAATATAGGTAACCGTGCCAATAATCTTTATCCCCAGGAATGGCGCATACGCAGCGGATATTTGCCGGAAGGGATGCTGGAATTGGCAACAATAACCGGGTGAAATCAATCACGTTACTGCAAAGCTGCTGTATATATTTTGCAGTAGCACTGCAGAGCTGTTGCAGTGACACTGCAAATATATATGCAGCGCGACTGCAACACATATGCAGTGGTGCTGCAACACATATGCAGTGCGACTGCAAAAAATATGCAGAACTTTGCAGTATAATAATAGAGTAGGAATGTACTATTTTTTATTGTTTCTTCAATGCAGTATTTTGTTTGTTCAAGCATTTTCTATATATAGATAACTGTTTTAAAACTAATACTATTTGCTTATGCTTAAAAAAACGATTACTGCCTTAAGCCTACTTTGTATCCTTGCAGCCTGCCAGAGTGACGACAACTCTTCACCACAACCCAAGCCTCGCAAAGACATTGCCTTGACCCGTGCCGAGCAGGAGATGATGGATTTAGGAACGGATTTCGCTTTCCGTTTCTTTAATCAGGTTTGTAAAACTGAGGTGGAAAAGCCCAATCTGTTCATCTCTCCTTTGAGCGCTTCGCTCTGTCTGTCTATGATTGCCAATGGAGCGTTGGGAAACACACTATCTGAGATGACAGATGTCCTGGGCTTTTCGGGCTATTCGTTGGAAGAAATGAACAACTATAATAAGAAGCTGGTGGAGGCGTTGCTCGATTTGGACAATACCACACATTTGGGAATTGCCAATTCCATCTGGATAAAGAAAGGGTTCGGTGTTCATGACGACTTTGTAAGCGTAAACAAAAAGATGTATGACGCGCAAGTGCAGGAGCTGGATTTTGCCTCTCCCAAGGCTCCGGACATTATAAACGGCTGGTGTGCCGGGAAAACGAATAATTGCATCCCCAAAGTCTTGAATGAGATTCCGGAGACGGCGCGTCTTTATCTGTTGAATGCGCTTTATTTCAAGGGGATTTGGAAGAATCAATTCAAAAAATCGGATACGGCAGAAGAGGCTTTTACGAATGCTGACGGAAGCAAATCGACTGTACACATGATGAATCTTCGTGACGAGAGATTCAACTATGCCGAGAATGAGTATTTCTCAATGGCAGAGTTGCCTTACGGCAATGAGGCTTTCAGTATGGTGGTGCTCTTGCCGGCAGAGGGAAAATCGTTGGATGAGTGCCTGCCGCAGCTGAATGACGAGCGCTGGGGGGAATGGAACAGTAGTTTATCAAGCTCTGCCTTGAACCTTAAGTTACCCCGGTTTGAAATGGAATATGATAAAGAACTCATTGACGATATGATGGCAATGGGAATGCAGGAGGCTTTTACTCCATCGGCCGATTTTTCCGGAATGGCGGATGAGGATTTGTTTATCAGTTTGCTGCAACAGTTCACTTATGTGAAAGTGAATGAAGAGGGGACGGAAGCTGCGGCTGTAACTGTCGGAGGAATGGACGTGGCCGCTCCCGGACCAAGTACGGTAATTCCGTTCTATGTGGACCGTCCTTTCATCTTTCTGATAAAGGAGAAGAGTACGGGAGTTATTCTGTTTATGGGTAAAGTCACAAAACTATAACTACAATATATTGAAATAGAAAGAGCTGTCTGTCAACCGCAGACAGCTCTTTCTATTTATAACCGGCTCTTGTATATCTGTGCCATTGCCTTCTGATACTGGTTTTCCAGTTGCAGGAGGTTTGTCTTGCTTTGATAGACAACCGATATTTCAACGAAGTATTCAATCATACTGATTTGTCCTCCCATAAGTGCTTGTTTCAGTAAAGAAAGGTCTTGCTGTTGATGGAAGGTGCGCTCGTATTCCTCCATGGAAGCGTGCAGGTTCTTGGCCTCTTCATAGAGTTGCCACAAGGCAGAGCTGGCTTGCAGTGCGGCGTTCTCCTTTTGGTAGTCAATGTTGAGCGCTTGTGTCTTGGCTATCTTGACCTTATTGCGGTTTTCGAAAAGCGGGAAAGAGAAGCCTACTACTACACCGTTTAGCGGATGCCCCGATTCGGTATTTCTACGGTAACCCAGTTCCAGTTTGGGCAGCCAGCCTTGCTTGCTTGCCGAAATCTGTTTCCGGGCGGCAGAACTTTCACCCTGCAAGGATTGCAGGGTGGGGTCTGAAGCCAGCAGTTCGTCGGCCAGCGGGTGGAAGTCGGCCGGCAACGGCACTGCCGGGTATTCTGTCAATCCGAGTGTTTGGGCGTCGGGTGTGGTATCGGGTCTGGGACGTCCCGGTGTGAGCGGCTGGTTTCCGTTGAGGACAAGCAGCTCTTTCAGTTTATTGTTAAGTGCCGTCTGGTTCATGCGGGCTTCCGTGCGTACATTCAGCAACTCCAGATTAATCTTGTTGGTTTCCAGTGCATTGGCATCTCCCGTTTCCAAACGCCGGGTGTACATGGCCGACAGTTCCTCCGCATTCTTCAACCGTTCGTCGAGCAGGGCTTGCTGGCGTTGCAGCATGATGATGTCCAAGCATACTTCCTTCGCTTGCAACAATATCTGCTGGCGGAAGGCGGTGGCTTGTGCATCCAGTGCATTTGTCTTGAGTCGGTTCATCTTCCCTCGGGTGGCGTAAAGCGTGGGGAAGTCGAAGCTTTGCGAGATGACCATTTCGCCGACTGTCTCGTCACTGTTCTTGGAGTCCCAAAGGTGGGCGTATGACAGTGTAGGGTCGGGGAGGTTGTTGTTTGTCTTGTTCTCCAGTTTTTGTGAGGAAATGAGGTGGGAGTTAGCCTGCAATTCCTTGTTGTTGGCCTCTATCTGCTGGAGCACGGCATCAATGCCGGACGTTTGTGCGCTCATCCCCGCAAAAGCGAGGATGGCGGCGCTGAATATGAAAAATCTTTTATTCATTGTCTGACGTTTTAGGTTGTTGGTTATGGTGCATCATCAGGTAAACAATCGGAATGATGAAACCGTTCAGGAACGTGGATGTTAAAAGGCCGCCCAAGATAACCTTTGCCATCGGGCTTTGTATCTCGTTGCCCGGCAGGTCGCCACTGAGAGCCAGCGGGATAAGTGCCAGTGCACTGGATAGGGCGGTCATCAGGATTGGATTCAGACGGTCGAGCGAACCGCGGATAACGCTGTCGTAGACGCCATAGCCTTCTTCCTGCTGCAAGTGGTTGTAATGGCTGATGAGCAGCATTCCGTTTCGGGTGGCGATACCGAACAGTGAGATGAAACCGATGATGGCGGGGATACTCACTTCTCCCGTTGTGATGAGCAGGGCGAATACACCGCCTATCAATGCCAGCGGCAGATTGATAAGGATGATGGCACTCTCCTTCACACTGCGGAATTCATGGTAGAGGAGCAGGAATATCACCACGATGGACATGAACGAAGTAAGTGCCAGCGTGCGGCTTGCTGCCTGCTCGCTTTCGAATTGTCCGCCGTATTCGATGTGGTATCCTTCCGGCAGTTTGATTTGTGCGTCTACCTGGGCTTGTATATCATTGACTACACTTCGCAGGTCGCGGTCGGCCACGTTGGCGGAGATGACGATTTTACGCTTTACATTCTCGCGGCTGATGGTGTTCGGACCCATGGCCGAGCGGATTTCCGCTACATAGTTCAGTGGAATTTTCTGTCCGTCGCCCGTATCAATCATCAAGTTGCGTATTTTTTCCATTTCGTCGCGTAGGTTGTCTTTCACGCGTACGGTCAGGTCGAAGCTCTTTCCCTTTTCGTAAACTTGGGAAACGGCTTCACCGGCCAGGCAGACATTGACAAACTCCGAAAATTCGGGCAGTGAAATGCCGTATTTGGCAAGCATTTCCCGTTTGGGTGAAATGACAAGTTGCGGACGCTCAATCTGCTGTTCCACGTTCAGGTCGGCAATACCGGGAATCCCCTGGATGGCACTCTTGATTTCATTGCCCAGAGTGAACATGCGGTTCAGGTCGTCGCCGAACAGTTTGATGGCGATGTTCGCCTTTGTACCGGATAGCATGGCGTCTATACGGTGGCTGATAGGCTGGCCTATTTCCACGTTTGCCCCTACAATGGTACCCAGTTTTTCGCGGACTTCTGCCACGAGCTCGCTGCGCGAGCGGTCTTTCAACTCAAACGGTGCCTCGATCTCAGAGACGTTTACTCCCAGAGCGTGTTCGTCCAGCTCTGCACGTCCCGTTTTACGGGCCACGGTCTGTATTTCGGGGATGGAAAGCAGCAGCTCCTCGGCACGGTGCCCCATCTTGTCGCTTTCTTCCAGGGAAATGCCTGGAAGCGAGGAGATATTGATGGTGAACGAACCTTCATTGAAAGGCGGCAGGAACGAGCGGCCCAGGGTGAAGAAACAGCCGAGCGCTACTACAAATAGTCCGATAGTACCTCCCAGTACCCCTTTCTTATGCCCCAATACGAAAGTCAGTGCAGAACCATACCATTGCTTCATCTTGCGTGCTACGGCAGAATCGCTGTTTTCGTTGTTTTGTTTTTTCGTTTTCTCTTTTCCCAATAGATAGGAGCAAAGTACCGGCGTTACGGTCAGTGCCACAACAGTTGAAGCCGCCAATGCCACAATGAACGCAATACCCAGTGGTACCAACATCCTACCTTCCATACCACTAAGGAAGAACAGTGGTACGAAGCTGACAATGATAATCAGCGTTGAATTGAGGATAGGCATACGCACTTCTTTCGAAGCATTGAACACCACTTCCAGAATAGGAAGTTGCTCGCCGGCAGGTTTCAGTCGGTTTTCGTGCAAACGCTTGTAGACATTCTCCACGTCCACGATGGCATCATCCACCAGCGAACCGATGGCGATAGCCATACCTCCCAGGCTCATGGTATTTATCGTAAAGCCCATATAGTGCAGGGCAAGGATGGAGGCAATCAGTGACAACGGCAGTGTCACCAGCGAGATGACTGTGGTACGTATGTTGGCAAGGAACAGGAAAAGCACGATGACAACGAAAATACCTCCCTCCAACAACGACTTCTGAACGTTTCCGATGGAACTTTCGATGAAACGGCTTTGACGGAAGATGTCTGTGGAAACCTTTACGTCCGCCGGTAGATTCTTCTGCAGGTCTTGCAGGGAAGCTTCCAGTTTGTCTGTAAGCTCCAGCGTGCTTGTGGCGGGTTGCTTGGTGACTGTCAGCAGTACGGCATGCTTACCGCGTTCCGAGGCGGTACCCAGTTTAGGAAGTTTGGCTCCGATTTGAACGTCGGCAATATCTTCCAGCAGGATAGGGGCGCCGGAGACTCCGTTGCTCCGCACCACGGCCTTGGCTATCTGGTCTACCTTGTCGGTAGAAAGTACGCCGCGTACGATATATTCATTGCCATATTCATAGAGTACTCCACCATTGGCATTCAGGTTCATTTCGCGGGTGATGTTCATCACTTCGCTCAATGTCACGCCGTAATGGCGCATCCGTTCCGGGTCCAGCTGCACTTGATATTCCTTGATGTCGCCGCCCAGTACGGCTACTTGTGCCACACCGCCCGTAGAGAGCAGGCGGGGACGTATGGTCCAGTCGGCAATGGTACGCAAATCCAGCATAGAGGTCGAATCTGCTGTCAGACCTACAATCAGCATCTCGCCCAAAATGGACGATTGTGGGCCTAGTGTCGGTTTGCCTACGTTGGCCGGTAAGGATTCGTTGACGACTGCCAGTTTCTCACTGACAATCTGCCGGGCAAGATAGATATCTGTATCCCAGTCGAATTCTACCCAGACTACAGAAAAACCGTTCGTTGAGGAAGAGCGTACACGGCGCACACCCGTTGCACCGTTTACAGCCGTTTCTACGGGAAAAGTGACCAGTTGTTCCACTTCCTCTGCTGCCATACCGTTTGCTTCGGTCATGATGACCACGGTCGGCGCATTGAGGTCAGGGAACACATCCACTTCCGTATGCATGGCGGTATAAGTACCGCCAATCAGCAACAGCACCGATGCTACCAGCACCAGGATGCGGTTCTGAAGAGAAAAACCAATTATTTTGTTTAACATCTTTCTATTTACTATTTACAATGTACAATGTACAATTGGGCTGCGCAATGTCAGCCGCACTTGCTGTTTTATCTAATATTTCTTGTTTATCTGACTTTACACTCCCATTCGTCACGTAACCCTTATACTGCATAGCGAAATGGTACTTTGTAAATTGTCAAATTGTACATGAGATTAGTGTTCATGGCTATGTGCCGGAATAGCATTCGTTGCCGATGCCAGCTTCACTTGATAGGCTCCTTGGGTTACGACGCGATCGCCTGCTTTTATGCCGGAAAGGATTTGTACACTCTCGCCATTGTCGGCACCCAGGGTGACAAGCTGTTTTTTGTAGCCCTCTTCATCCAGTTGCAGGTAGACAAAGAAGCTGCCTTGTTCCTCGGTCAGCGCACTGTGAGGAAGAGACAACACGTTCTCCATTGGTGAGGATAATAGGAATACTTCTACAAACGAGCCGGGAATAACGTCTCCCTTATTGTCGAATTCAAAAGTTACGGGTACATAATATCCGTTCTCACCCGAAGCCTTTCCATAAGAAAGCATGCGCCCGCCCAGTTCTTTCAATGTATATACCTTATTATTATAAGGAGTACAGAAGTTGGCGGAACCGATGCTGTTCAAGTAAGGATAGTACTTTTCGGATACGTCTGCACGCAGGAAAAGCTTGCGGTTCTGGGTGACGCTTACCAACGGCTGGCCGACGCTGACGTAGTCCCCTTCTTTCACCAACAGATTCTTTACATAACCGCTGATGGGAGAAACAACCGCCTGGCCGCTTGCCGAATGGTTCTTTGCGACTGCCTCGTAACTGATACGGGCATTTTCATAAATCTGTTCAGCTTGCGCGAATTCCTTTTCAGATACGATTTTGTTGCCTACAAGCGCTTTCATACGCTCATATTCCTTTTTGGAAACTTCGTAGGCTATCCGGGCTTTCTGCACCGGGTCTCCGTCGGCCATGTTTTTGGATGACAATACCACCAAAGGAGTACCTTTGCTGACACTCATTCCTTCGATAACTTTTCCCTTGAAGGAAACCACGCCTGCTACTGTAGCTACGGCTACGCTCTCGTCTCCCTGGGCTGCCATCACCTGGCCGCTGGTCTTGATGACTTGATGGAAACTACCCGGTTCAACAGTGCTGACTGCTACGCCGGCAGCTTGCGCCTTTGCTGGTGGCAGGATGATTTCATCGCTTCCTCCGGCATGGTTTTCCTGCTCTTCGTGCTCATGGTTGTGTCCCTCATGTTCGTGGTCATGTCCCTCGTGGTCATGTCCGTCATGATTGTGCTCTTCTGTTTCGTGATTATGTCCTTCGTGGCTGTCTCCGGACTTGCTGTTACAGGAGCCTAAAAGGAATAATCCCAAGACTCCCATGAAAATAACTTTTTTCATGATGATATTTGTTCTTACTTTTTGATTTTGAATACAAAGTTAGGGCATAGGGCGTGCAACCAAATTGCATTGTTCCTTATGCCGGATAGAAATCTGTCCCGGTGATGTTCCGGTAACAGTTAAGCAAGAAGAGACGGAGGGGCACGAAGTCCCGTAGCACATATGATAAATGTGCTATGAAGAGATTCCAGATAGATACACTCCTGCCTGCTTATGTCAAACTCGGGTAGGATGAGTAACTTGGAAAAAGGTTCAATGAGTAGGGTAACTGCCCACAAGGCATCCGGATGTGAACACACATCATTGGAAGAGCTGGGCGTCTGTTGTACAAAGTGGGTTGTCATGCATCCCGTGTCGCAACAGCAGTGCTCGTTGCCCGGGCTATGACGGTGTCCGCAGCAATCGGCGGTGATATCATTCTTCATGCATATCATTCCGTCGGCATGATGATGGTGGGGAATGACGGGTATCACCAGCATTATCAAGCTGATGAAAAAAAGAATATAGGTTATGTACTGTTTCTTTTTCATTCCTCTATCTTTGGACGGATGCAAAGATAGAGGTTAAGGACTTAATTACCAAATAGAAAATGCTAAAAAGGTTTGAATAACATATTCAATCCCTCATTCATGCTGGGGTGGGTGAAAATGAAGTCCCGCAGGAAATGGTAACGCTGTCCCGTTTTCATGATTGATGCTACGGTATTGATTACTTCTGGTGCATCGGCACAAAGTAGGGTACAACCCAGAATCCGTCCGGTATGGATGTCTACAATAGCTTTGAGCATACCGTCTATGCTGTGTAGCGTACGGGCACGTGGAATCATGGCAGCAGGGATACGTGCCACATGTATGGAATAACCGTTCTTCATCGCTTCCTCTTCCGTCAGTCCTATATGTGCCAGCGGTGGGTCGGTGAAAATGGCAAAGGGGATTGGATACCGGTCTTTTGTACTCCTTTTTTTGTTTTCAAAGAGTTGATTACGGATGATACGGAAATCATCGATGGACAAGTAGTCGAACTGTTCGTCTCCTTTTACGTCCCCCAGGGCCCATACGTGTGGGGCTGTAGTCCGTAATTGGTTGTCGACAACGATGGCTCCCCGCTTGTCTGTTTGTATACCCGCTTTTTCCAGATTCAGCTCTGCAGTCATAGGCTTGCGGCCGATGGCTACCAGCAAGGCATCTCCTTTCAGGTAGTAGGGAGTGCCGTTTGCACTGTCCGTATAGGTCAGAGTTATTCCTTCGGCTGTGTCGTACACGGATTGGACACGGGCGTTCAACCGGACATTGATACGCTTTCGGTTCAATGCTTCCAGCATGGAGGCGGCAATGTCGCGGTCCACTTTAGGCAGAAAGCGGTTTCCCGCTTCCAGCAGTGTGACATGGCTTCCAAAGCCTGCATACATAGTGGCAAACTCCAATCCGACAGCACCGCCGCCGATGACGAGCAGGTGTGCGGGCAGTTTGTTCGATTGCAGCAAGGTCTCACTGGTATATACGTACTTGCTCTCCTTGAGTCCGTCGATGGCAGGCAGGATAGGGGTGGACCCGGTGTTGATGAATATCTCTTTTCCCTCAAGAATCGTTTCGTCCTTGCCGGAGACTATACGGATTGTATTTTCGGACAAGAAAGAAGCAGTTCCGTCATAGAGGGTTATATTAGGCTTGTTTTTTACATTTTCATAATTTTTCTCACGCAGGAAGGATACAAGCTTGTCTTTCCGCGCCACGGCAAGTGCATACAGTTTGGACTGGTTCTTATAATCGTCATAGTATCTTTTTTCCGCATATTCCGATTCGTGAATCAGAGCTTTGGTAGGGATACATCCTACGTTTACACATGTTCCTCCGTACATCTGAGGGGAACGTTCCACGATGGCTACTTTCCAATTCCGTTCGGCCAGTTCGGCGGCCAATAACTTGCCGCCCTTGCCGAATCCTATTATGATGGCATCATATTGTTTCATTTTAATATCTCTTAGTTAAGTGTTTAGTAAAATGAAAACAATATGTATCGGCCATTTGTTCGGACGCCGGGTTTAGCAGATGCTTATCGTTCCAGTTCGCGGAGGGAGTCCATTTTCTTCTTTTCAAGGAATTCGTAGATGCCGCTCAAGTGCTCTTTCACTTGTTTGTTGCCGAATTCATATACCTTGCTTACCAGTCCGTCCAGGAAGTCACGGTCGTGGCTGACGAGGATAAGGGTACCGTCAAAATCCAGTAACGCTTGCTTCAGGATATCTTTGGTTTTCATGTCCAGATGGTTGGTCGGTTCGTCCAGTATCAGCAGATTCACCGGTTCGAGCAAAAGCTTTATCATGGCGAGGCGTGTGCGCTCTCCACCGGAAAGCACCTTGACCTTCTTCATGGACTCTTCGGGGCCACCGAACATGAAGGCACCCAGCAGGTCGCGTATCTTGTTGCGGATTTCCCCTTTTGCCACATCGTCGATGGTCTGGAATACGGTCAGGTTCTCATCCAACAATGAGGCCTGGTTTTGTGCGAAATATCCAATCTGCACGTTGTGTCCTATCGTGAGGGTGCCTTCATGTTCTATTTCCTTCATGATGCACTTCACTAACGTTGACTTTCCTTCCCCGTTCTTACCAACGAAAGCAACCTTGTCTCCCCGTTCTATGGTGAGGTTGGCATTCTTGAAGACCACATGGTCACCGTAACTTTTCCCTACTCCCTCCATGATGACGGGATAATTGCCTGAGCGGGGAGAAGGAGGGAATTTGAGGCGTAACGCTGAAGTGTCTTCTTCATCCACTTCCAGCAGTTCCAGCTTCTCCAGCATTTTTACGCGGCTTTGCACTTGCAGGGTTTTGGAGTAGGTGCCTTTGAACCGTTCGATGAATTCCTTGGTTTCGGCAATGAACTTCTGCTGGTCGTCGTAGGCTTTCTGTTGCTGTTCGCGGCGTTCCTTGCGGAGTTCCAGGTATTTGGAGTAGTTTACTTTGTAATCGTATATCCGTCCCATGGTCACTTCAATGGTACGGGTGGTGATGTTGTCTACGAATTTACGGTCGTGGCTGATGACGATGACAGCCTTTCCATTGCTGATAAGGAAATCTTCCAGCCATTGTATGGATTCTATGTCCAGATGGTTGGTAGGCTCGTCTAGCAACAGCACGTCAGGCTTTTGCAGCAACAGCTTGGCAAGCTCGATGCGCATGCGCCATCCACCGCTGAAGTCACTGGTCTGGCGGTTGAAGTCTTCGCGTACAAAGCCCAGCCCGAGCAGTGCTTTTTCTACATCCTCCTCGTAATTGGTGGAGTCGATGGCATAGAACTTTTCGCTTAAGGCGGAGACATTCTCGATAAGTTCCATGTAGCTGTCGCTTTCGTAGTCGGTACGCGTTTCCAGTTCCTTGTTGAGGCGCTCTATTTCAGCTTCCATTTCATGCAGGTGGGCAAAGGCTTGCGCCGCTTCCTGGAATACGGTACGTCCGTCTTCCGTCATAAGGTGCTGTGGAAGGTAAGCTATGACACTGTCTTTGGGGGCTGAGATTTTTCCACGGGTAGGTTGTCTTACACCTGCCAGGATTTTCAACAATGTACTTTTCCCCGCTCCATTTTTACCCATCAGGGCGATACGGTCTTTTTCGTTGATAACGAAAGATATGTCACTGAATAAAGTAGTTCCGCCGAATTCTACGGCCAGTCCGTCTATAGAAATCATTATATATTTTTTTAATGAGCTGCAAAGATAGTGCAAATCTATTATTTTTTATATCTTTGCCCCTATATAAACAAAACGCATAGGTCATGGAAATAGAAAAAGTGTCAGGAGATTACCGTCCGCTTATTCTGGTTGCGGAAGATGATGATAGTAACTTTAAACTGATAAAGGCTATTATCGGCAAGAAATGCGAGATACTATGGGCAAAGAATGGTGAGGATATTGTAAATTTGTTCGAAGAGAATCGCGACAAGGCGGAAGCTATTCTGATGGATATAAAAATGCCTATTATGAACGGGCTGGATGCTACGGTGATTATTCGCAAGAAGGATAAGGAACTTCCCATCATCATGCAGACCGCTTACGCCTTTACTGCCGACCGCGAAAAAGCCTTGGAGTGCGGAGCCTCGGAAGTGTTGGTAAAACCCATCACTCTGTCTGCTTTGCGTACATGTCTGAGCCGTTATTTACCCAAATTGGTTTGGTAAGGCTTTACTGATAATAAAAAGGGAACCGGATGACTAAGTAATGAATATATCATCCGGTTTCCTTCTTTTTATTCTTGTGCATTGTCTTTTCTCTCTTCCATCTTCTTTTTTACAAATTCGATTTTGAGATTGGCTTCTTCCATATTCTTCTTTATTTCCGTCATGGATGACAGCAGTTGTGCCAGTTCGTAGACGCTGGCAAGGGCCTGGCGGTCGGCGGCAGTCATGGTGATGGAATAGGGACGTTCCCCTTGATAGTTGACTTTGATATTCTTGTCCTTGTTCAGATAAAGGAACCCCATGACGTTTCCGTCTTCTCCCAGTTTGAAGTCTGCCTTTTCAATCTTTTCACCGAGGTCAGTGGTTTCGTAGCTGTCTTTGGCGGCGGGTGTTTCGGCAAAGCTACCATCGGGAGCAGTGACTTTGACGGCCACATGGTGGATATTATGGGCTCCGCAATAAATGGAAGTCATGCTCATGACTCCGTTTTCGTCTACCTGGAAGCGAAGGAAAGAGCGATGCAGATTTTTTTCTATCACTTGGGAAGGATGAAGGTAATTGCCGATATTCTGGTATTCGGCATCTTTTTCAAAGGTGTATTTCCCTTTGATTGCATCGAAATCCTTTTGCTTGGCTTGAAGCATACTGTCCAGATAGACCAGGCTCTTTTCCTGCTCTTTCAGTTCCACTTCCTGCATCAGGCCGATGCCTGCACGGCGAGTTTCAAACGCTTTGGGATAGAGCATCTTGATGCTGTCAATCAGAATCTTCGCTTCATTGTAGTTGCCGAGTTCAAACGCTTCGCGGGCAGCTTGTAGTTTTTCACCGGCCTTCTTCTCCACATCTTCGCAAGAGAAGAGTGTACAGCATAGGCATGCAAGGAGTATTACTTTTTTCATATTTGTTGTTCTTGGAGTTAGAGTCCACAAAAATAGAAATAATATCTTTATCTTTGCAGCATTTTAATGTGCAAATGTGCTAATAGACCATTAACACATTTGCGTATTCATTACATTAGCGCATTATTTATGATAGATTTGACGGCAGAAGAACTGAAGCAATATTTTAGTGATGATATATTCAAGCGGATATCCGAAACGGCTGATGAATTGGGATTGGAATGTTACGTAGTCGGTGGATATGTACGTGATATTTTCCTGCAACGTCCTTCCAAGGATATTGATGTGGTGGTGGTAGGCAGTGGCATTGCCATGGCCGAGGCGCTGGGTAAGCGTCTGGGGCGTGGGGCGCATGTTTCCGTCTTCAAGAATTTCGGTACGGCACAATTGAAGTACTATGGTACGGAAGTTGAGTTTGTGGGTGCAAGAAAAGAATCGTATACACACGATTCCCGCAAGCCTATTGTAGAGGACGGTACATTGGAGGATGACCAGAACCGCCGTGATTTTACCATCAATGCACTGGCTGTTTGCCTGAACCGGGTGCGTTATGGCGAGTTGGTCGACCCCTTTGGCGGTATTGGAGACTTGAAGGAAAAGACCATCCGGACTCCCCTCGACCCTGATATAACTTTCAGTGATGACCCTTTGCGCATGATGCGCTGTGTCCGTTTTGCCACCCAGCTGGGATTCTATATTGACGATGAGACATTCGATTCTCTGGAGCGTAATCGCGAACGCATCTCCATCATCTCCAAAGAACGCATTGCAGACGAACTGAACAAAATCATCTTGTCACCTATTCCGTCTAAGGGATTCATTGAGCTGGACCGCTGTGGTCTGCTGGAACTGATATTCCCGGAACTTGTTAGGCTGCAAGGCGTGGAGACGCGCAATGGACGCGCCCATAAGGACAATTTCTACCATACGCTCGAAGTACTCGACAACATCAGCAAGAAGACCGACAACCTTTGGCTACGCTGGGCAGCTCTTCTGCATGATATAGCCAAGCCTGCCACCAAGCGTTGGGAACCCCGTGCGGGCTGGACGTTCCATAACCATAATTTCATTGGCGAGAAGATGATACCCGATATTTTCCGCAAGATGAAGCTCCCTATGAATGAGAAGATGAAATATGTGCAGAAAATGGTGAGCCTGCACATGCGTCCCATTGTGATAGCGGATGATGTAGTGACCGACTCGGCAGTGCGTCGTCTCTTGTTTGAGGCAGGTGATGATATAGACGACCTGATGACACTGTGCGAAGCCGACATTACTTCCAAGAATATGGAGCGTAAGAAACGCTTCCTTAATAATTTTCAGTTGGTACGCCAGAAGCTGAAGGATTTGGAGGAACGCGACCGTATCCGTAATTTCCAGCCTCCGGTCAGTGGTGAAGAAATCATGAAGACTTTCGGCCTTTCTCCTTGCCAGCAGGTAGGTGCCTTGAAGAGTGCCATTAAGGATGCCATTTTGGACGGCATCATTCCCAATGAATACGAAGCCGCCCGTGCATTTATGTTGCAACGGGCGGAGAAGATGGGGCTTAAGGAGTTGTGAGTTATAAGTTGCATGTTATGTACCATGCGTTATAACTCATAACTTATAACTCTTCTTTTTCTACTTGGAACTTGCGGCTTACTTTCATCAGGTTGATGGTGTAGGTCACTACGTTCTGGGCTTCTTGTATCATAGTCAGGTATACCATGCTGACTTTGATGCTGCCGCTCTGGCTTTGGATGCGTTGCAGCTCTTCGCGTTTCAGGTGAGACAACTGTCCGTTGAGGTCGTTGGCTTTGCGAATCTCTGTTTCCAGTTCATCATAATTGTTCGTTTCCAGCTTGTGGCGGCATACTTGTAACAGATAGCAGATGTCTTCGGCTACGTCTGTAAATTCTCCTTTCTGAATGGCATCCAGCGGATTGAAGTTATTGTCTATGTGCTCTAAGCAAGGTTCGCAAAGACGGCCTACGCTGTACACCAGTTCGCTGGCAAAGTCGTTGCCTTGATAGTAATAGAGTCCTTTTTCCAGTACGGTATTGTTGTCGAGACGGCACATGGCAAGTGTTCCGGTACGCTTCATCTGCTTGATGAGTTGTTTTTCGAATTTTACTGAGCCCATGGCACGACGCAGTCCGCGTAGATTCTCGTGTAGGAAGGAAGTGACGGTACGTTCAAAATTCTCTTCTGTGAATTCTATAATCTTCACCAGTTCTTCACGGGTATGCTTGCGGAGCAATTCGATGACTTCATTGTTGTCCGTACTCTTCATCAACTGTTTCAGGGTCTCGTTGCCTTTTTCTTTCTCCTTGCGCTTTTTGTACATCACTTGGCTACGAATCAGCATGAAGACTGCCAGACCAATCAGTGCCAGGATGGCAACCGTACCGCCGAAATGGATAATCAGTGCTACGAAGAAACAGATGGTGAACGCTGCTCCGGCAGTGATGAACCAACCGCCGATAACGCTGAGTACACCCGTAATGCGGAATACCGCCGAATCACGTCCCCAGGCACGGTCGGCAAGCGATGTACCCATGGCTACCATAAAGGTGACGTAAGTGGTGGAAAGGGGAAGTTTCAAGGAAGTTCCCAAGGCGATGAGCAGACCAGCCAATACGAGATTGACGGAGGCGCGAACCAAGTCAAAAGCGGCGCCGTCGGCTATGATGGCTTCATCCTTCTGGAAGCGTGTGTTCATCCACCGCTTGCTGCTTTCAGGCATCGTTTTGGATATTCCGTTAGCCAGAGTCATGCTGAAGCGTACCAGCGTACGGGCTATCGGGGTACTTCCGAAGTTCTCTTCACCGTCATCCTGGCGGGCAAGGTCCACGGAAGTCTTGATAACGTTGTGGGCTTTCTTGGATGTGCAGAGTGCATAAACCATAATGGCGCCTGCACCGATAAGGAAATACCACGGGGTTTTGGCTGCACCGAGGAGTGAGGACATCAGGAATCCGTCGGGGCCGGCGGCCGTACCATTGGCTGTATAGTCAATAAATGAGGAATATCCTGCGAGGGGGACACCGATAAAGTTCACCAAGTCATTGCCGGCAAAGGCAAGAGCGAGGGCGAAAGTACCCATCAGAACCACTACTTTGAAGACATTTATCTTGCACCAATGCAGTATCTGCATCAGTATGGTGAAGAATACAAAGAAACCGGTTATCAGCAATGCGGTATTGTCGTGTATCCATTGCTTGTTTTCAGGGGTCATGAATGAGCTGTCTTTCAGCCCCTTTATCAGCATGAAGTAGATGATGCTGGTGGCAGCTATACCACCGAACAGCGCGATGCTGTATTTCATGTTCTTCTTGTAGTTGAAGGTGAACACGATACGTGCCAGCCACTGTACCAGCATACCGAAGAAGAAGGCAATGGCTACGGATACAAAAATGGCCATGATGACAGACAGCGCCTTGTCTGTATTGATGAGGTCGCCCAGTCCCAATGTATCGCTGTTATAGACCTTGATGAGCGCCAGTGCGAACGTACCTCCCAACAGTTCGAACACCATGGATACAGTGGTGGAGGTAGGCATTCCCATAGTGTTGAAGACATCTAATAGCACGACGTCCGTCAACATGACGGCAAGCAGAATGCACATGATTTCGGCAAAGTAGAAGTGCTCCGGTTGATAGATGCCGTGTCGTGCAATGTCCATCATGCCATTGCTGAGTGCCGCACCGATGAAGACGCCAATGCCTGCAATGAACAGTATGGTTTTGAAAGATGCTGCCTTTGCTCCGACAGCCGACTGAAGAAAATTGACCGCATCATTACTGACACCTACCACGAGGTCGAAAATCGCGAGTACGAACAGAAAGATGACGATACCCAGATAAATTGTTTCCATAGACATGTATTTTATTTCCGGCTGCAAAGGAAAGAGTTTGGTGTTGCAGGGAAATGTCATACATGTTACAGAAATGTTACAAAGCGATTGACGATTGATAATTGACGATTGATAATTATCGTTAATCCTTAATCCCTTGTTTCAAGTATTCGTAAAAGCTATATTGCGACCGTACCTTCTCCTTTTGCGGTCGCGACGACTTCCAGCGGTTTCGCAACCGGTCGTCCACAAAGCAGGCTTTCCGTTTGTCCGACAGTTGTATGGATAGCATATCGATGAGCTCTTGCTTCAAGTCCGGGTCCAGAATGGGGGTGACGGCTTCGATACGGCGGTACAAGTTACGCCGCATCCAGTCCGGCGAGCCGAGGAAGAGCTTGGGTGCGCCGCCGTTGCCGAAGTACCACACACGGGCATGTTCCAGAAAGGTATCCACGATGCGTGTCACGCGGATGTTGTGGCTGTACTCCTGCCCGGGGATGAGGCAGCAGATGCCGCGGACAATGAGGTCTATCTCTACACCGGCTTGCGAGGCTTCGTAGAGGCGGTCTATCATGGCGGGGTCTTGCAGGGCATTCATTTTTAGGATAATCCGTCCTTGCTTGCCTTGCCGGGTCAGTTCTATTTCGTGATTGATGAGGCGGTTCAGTTCAGGAATCAGGTTGAAGCGGGCCACAAGCAGGCGGTGGAACACTGGATTTTCCTTTCCCTGCAGAGTACGGAACAAGTTGTGCAGGTCGTTTACAATCACTGGGTTGCAGGTGAATAGTCCGCTGTCCGCATAGAGGGTGGCGGTCTTTTCGTTGAAGTTGCCGGTGCTGATGTAGGCGTAGCTTGTCAGTTTGCGCCCTTCCTTATCGCGGCGTAGCACGAGGGCTACTTTGGCATGTACCTTTAGTCCTGGTATGCTGAAAATGATGTTGATGCCGGCAGCTTTCATCATCTCGGCGGTGGCGAGGTTGTTTTCTTCGTCGAAGCGGGCTTTCAGTTCCACAAAGACGGTGACTTTCTTTCCGTTCTGTGCGGCGGCTATCAGGGTGTTGATGACGGTGGAGTTCTCTGCCACGCGATACTGGGTCACCATGATTTCACGCACGGTGGGTTCGTGGACGGCTTCATATAGAAAATGGATGAAGTGGTCGAAGGAGTGGTAGGGATAATGCAGCAGCAGGTCCTTCTTCTCCACATAGCGGAAGATGGATTCGCGTTCGTCCAGGCAGGTCAGCTTCATGGGCTGGGGTTTCTTGATGGGACGTACGCTTTGGTTGGGATTGGGCAGATGCCGCAAATCCTCCATGTTGAGGTGCTTGTCTCCCGGCACCAGCTCCCGGCGGTCTATGCGGTAGGCATCTACCAGAAAGTCGAGGAAGTCCTGGGGCATGGCGCGGTCGTATACAAAACGGCACACGGCGCCTATCTTGCGTTTCTTTACCTTCTTCTTCACCTGCTCGATGATTTCGGAGGTATTGGCGGCATCGTCTATCAGAATATCCGCATCGCGTGAAATCTTGATGCAATAACTGCTGTCCACTTCATAACCGGGGAAGATGGTATCCAGATTGGCCTTGATGATGTCTTCAATGAACATCAGATAATAGTCTTTCCCCACCTTGGGCAGCTGGATGAAGCGCGGCACTTTGCTGTACGGCAGTTTCATCACGAAATACTGGATGCAGTTTGGAGAACTGGCGGGAGCTCCTTTCAGATGAAGCCGTACGGCCAGATAGAGACGGTTGTCGCGCAGGAATGAAATCACCTTGTCCTTGCTTACGGGCACCGGGGCCAGATAAGGGAATATCTCTTCGCGGAAGAAGCTGCGCACAAAGTCGCGGTGAAACGGTTCTACGTTGCGGCTTTGATAAAATATGATGTGATGTTTCCGCAGGGCGGGCAGTATCTTCTGTTCGTAGATGCGGATACGTTCCTCCAGTTGGCGATTGACTTCTTGGTTGATTTCATCTACCAGTTCGGCGGCAGACTGCATAGTCTCTTCATCGCTTTGCGAGGCTCCGGTGGCTATGGCCTTATGGTCGGCTACGCGTATCTTGTAGAATTCTTCCAGATTGGAAGAGTATATAGAAATAAAGTTGATGCGTTCGTATAGCGGCAATGTCTCGTCTTCCGCTTCCAGCAGTACGCGGTAGTTGAAGGAAAGCCAGCTGATGTCACGTTTGAAATATCTGTTGTCCATGGTGTTAAGGTGTTAATGTGGCATATTAGCACATTACCACATTGTATTCTTCCCAAATATAATTACCTTTGTCTTAATAAACAAAGGAAAGATGACAAAAGTTGGTTTATTATCGGATACGCATGGCTACTGGGATGAAAAGTACCTGCAATATTTTGAGGGCTGTGACGAAATATGGCATGCCGGTGACATCGGTTCGCTGGAAGTGGCACAGAAGCTGGCGGCTTTCCGTCCCTTCCGTGCCGTGTATGGCAATATTGACGGGCAGGAGATACGGCAGCTCTATCCGCAGATTCTCCGTTTCACGGTGGATGGGGCGGAGGTGCTGATGAAGCATATCGGCGGTTATCCCGGCAACTACGACCCTTCCATCAAGGGCAGCATTCTGGTGCGTCCCCCAAAGCTGTTCATCAGCGGGCACTCGCATATACTGAAGGTGAAGTATGACAAGACGTTGGATGTACTCCACATCAATCCGGGCGCTGCGGGCATTCAAGGTTTCCATAAGGTGCGTACGATGGTACGCTTTGCGGTTGATGGGGGAACGTTTAAAGATTTGGAGGTGATAGAACTTGCTGACCGATGATGTAGTTTGTTTATTTTCAATGGATTGTATTTACCGATTGTTTACGCTGTAGTGTAAAAGCCGTTACATGCTAATGTAAAGGTCGTTACGCTATTGGGTAAAGGCCGTTACACTATTTGGTAAAGGTCGTTACACGCTGAGGTGAAGACCGTTTCATCAAGGGGTGATGGCCGTTACGCACTGAAGTAAGCAAAACAATGTACCGGAGTAAGCAAAGCAATGAAGTAAAAAGATGAAACCAAGCCTTCACTTAATCGAATTTTTCCATTATCTTTGTACCCGAATAGCAAGTAGAGCCGTGGGGCATCGTCCTCCTTCTTATTTTATTCTCCATTTTGAAGTATCACCGAAAAAGAACTGAAATATGAAAGGAATTATTCTTGCAGGTGGCAGTGCCACTCGTCTCTATCCGTTGTCCAAGGCTATCTCCAAGCAGATAATGCCCGTCTACGACAAGCCGATGATATACTACCCGCTCTCTACACTGATGTTGGCGGGGATTCGCGAAGTGCTTATTATCTCTACTCCACGTGACTTACCCATGTTCCGCGAGCTGCTGGGAACCGGTGAAGAACTCGGTATGTCCTTTTCCTATAAGATACAAGAGAATCCCAACGGACTGGCACAAGCCTTTGTGCTGGGTGCAGAGTTCTTGGACGGCGGACCGGGCTGCCTTATTCTGGGCGACAACATGTTCTACGGTCAAGGCTTCTCCGCCATGCTGAAGCGTGCCGCTTCCATAGACAAGGGTGCCTGCATCTTTGGTTATTACGTCAAGGACCCCCGTGCCTACGGTGTAGTGGAGTTTGATGCCAACGGCAAAGCCGTCTCGCTGGAAGAAAAGCCTGCCAATCCTAAAAGCAACTATGCCGTCCCCGGACTGTACTTCTACGACTCCACCGTGACAGAGAAAGCCGCCTCCTTGAAGCCCTCTGCTCGCGGCGAATACGAAATTACCGACCTCAACCGTCTCTATCTGGACGAGGGCACGCTGAAAGTGGAGCTCTTCGGCCGTGGCTTTGCCTGGCTCGACACCGGCAATTGCGACAGCCTGCTGGAAGCCAGCAATTTTGTCGCCACCATCCAGAACCGTCAAGGCTTCCGCGTGAGCTGTATCGAAGAGATTGCCTGGCGCAAGGGCTGGATAGATGTAGACCAGCTGTATCGCTTGGGTGAACAGCTTGGCAAGACCGAATATGGCAAATACCTGATGGAACTGGCTGAATCGAAGCGATGAACTCTTTGTTCCCCAAAAAGAGAAGGAGAATAGTTCTCCTATAAAGGCCCGCTGACTTTAATTTTTAATTTATAATTTTTAATTCTCATGAAGACTTATCTCGTAACCGGTGCCGCCGGTTTTATCGGCGCCAACTATATTAAATATATCCTGGCAAAACATAATGATATTAAAGTGGTGATACTGGATGCCTTGACCTACGCAGGCAATCTGGGCACCATTGCCAATGACATTGACGATGAACGTTGCTTTTTTGTAAAAGGTGACATCTGCGACCGCGTGCTTGCCGACGAACTGTTTGCCAAGTATAAGTTCGATTACGTAGTGAATTTTGCTGCCGAGAGCCACGTAGACCGTAGCATAGAGAATCCCCAGCTTTTCCTGATGACCAACATCCTGGGTACACAAAACTTGCTCGATGCCGCCCGCCGTGCCTGGGTCACGGGTAAGGACGAGTCCGGTTATCCCACTTGGCGCAAAGGCGTTCGTTACCATCAAGTGTCTACCGACGAAGTTTACGGCTCACTTGGTGCCGAAGGCTACTTCACAGAGCAAACCCCGCTCTGCCCGCACAGCCCTTACAGCGCCAGCAAGACGAGTGCCGATATGGTAGTGATGGCCTATCACGATACCTATAAGATGCCCGTCACTATCACCCGCTGTTCCAACAACTACGGTCCTTATCACTTCCCCGAAAAGCTGATTCCGCTTATCATCAAGAATATTCTCGAAGGCAAGAACCTCCCCGTCTATGGCGACGGCAGTAACGTGCGTGACTGGCTCTACGTGGAAGACCACTGCAAAGCTATCGACCTGGTTGTCCGCGAGGGTGTGGAAGGCGAAGTCTACAACGTAGGCGGTCACAACGAAAAGACCAATCTTGAAATCGTGAAGCTGACTATTGCCACCGTCCGCCGCTTGATGGAGGAAGAACCCCGTTACCGTGCAGTGCTGAAGAAACAAGTAAAAGCCGCCGACGGCACGATTGACATCAGCTGGATAAACGAAGACCTTATCACCTTCGTCAAAGACCGCCTAGGTCACGACCAGCGTTATGCCATCGACCCCACAAAGATTACCAATGCCCTGGGCTGGTATCCGGAGACGAAGTTCGAGGTCGGCATCGTCAAGACCATTGAATGGTACCTGAACAACCAGCCGTGGGTGGAAGAAGTGACCAGCGGTGATTATCAGAAGTATTACGAACAGATGTATGGAGGTAGAGGTTAAGGTTTAGGGATTAGGGTCTAACCGCTAATCCTTAACCTCTAACCTCTCAATTCAGCGCCACCGCTAACAGTAATCCTAAGAACAGCATATTGCGCGACGTCTCGCCCAGTATGCTGTTCAGCTTTTTACCGCTACCTATCTGTATCATTTTGCGCCACGTCAGTGCGTGCATATAGAGATAGACGCAGGGAGCCCAGATAAATTCCAGCGGAGTCAGCTTGCCCGTGTAGACAAACCAGAAGCAGAGCAGCACGGCGGCGATGCCCAGTGCCAGATACATATTCTCACCGAACTTCTTGCCGTAGCGTACCACCAGCGTACACTTGCCGCTCACGGCATCCTGCTCGCGGTCGCGATAGTTGTTCACCATCAGCAAGGTGTCTATGGCGAGGCCACTGACGAGCGACAGCACCACCACATCCATATTCAGCGTATAGGCCTGCACGTAGTAGGTGCCGCATACGGGCACGAAGCCGAAGAACACCAGCACCAGTACGTCGCCCCAGCCCCGATAGGAGAGCAGCGTGGTATAGAGGAAAGCAAACAGTATGCACACCACGCCCAGCACCACCAGTTCCCAGCCTCCGTGGGGCAGCTGCCCCCAGACGGTGAACAGCACTGCCAGCCCTGCCAGGCACGACAGTGTCAGTGCGATGCCGATGCCGGTTTTCATGGCTGCCGGCGTAATCCAACCTTCGGCGCAGGCGCGCTGTGGCCCCAGCCGGTCTTCCCGACGGTCGGTCCCTTTCTGGAAGTCGAAGAGGTCGTTGATAAAGTTGGCGGCAATCTGCATGCCGCAGGCAAAGAGGGCGCACAGCAGGGCGGGTGCGGTCTTGAACTGTCCGTCGCTGAAGGCAAGGGCACTGCCCAGCAATACCGGGATGATGGCTCCCGTCAACGTCTTGGGGCGGGCGGCGAGAAACCATGCGTAGGGTGAATTCTGTTTAATCTCGTTCATCGTAGTTCCAATTTAGTTCGGCATCTGCCAGCAAAAATACTGAAAATCCCTATATTTGTACCCACTTATGATGAAGAAGTTAGTCTACATATCCATTCTTTCTCTGCTGCTCTTGTCTTCCTGCCGTTCCAAGCGGATGATTACCGTGTCGTTGCCGCAGCCAGTCATGCAGGCAGACAGCACGCAGCTTGGCGATACTATCGGGTTGCCTGCCCGCCTTTCGCCGATGTTCACCTTTGACCAGTCTGATTTGCGTAATGTCCGCCGCCAGCCGGCGAAGGGCGAGGTAAAGAAACAGCAGATAAAGAAAACGGCACCGGTACAAAAGGTAATTGTGCAGCGAGGTACAAGAATCACATCGAAAACCACCCACGTAGGCTCGGCCTATAAGGGCGTCAGCCGCATTAAGACGTACGACTTCACGCATCGCGACGTGCCTGCCGCCTTCGAGGGCTTCCGCATCGCCTTTGTCTCCGACCTGCACTACAAAAGCCTGCTGAAGGAGGAGGGATTGAAGGACCTGGTCCGCCTGCTCATAGACCAGAAGGCCGACGTGCTGCTGATTGGCGGTGACTTTCACGAAGGCTGCCAGTACGTGCCGCCCGTCATGGCTGCCCTGGCGCAAGTGAAGACGCCGTTGGGCACCTATGCCGTGCTTGGCAACAATGACTACGAGGCTTGCTATGACGACATCGTGCGCGAAATGAGGCATTATGGCATGCATCTGCTGGAGCATAAGGTGGACACCCTGCGGCGTGGCGGTGAGCGGATTCTTGTGGCGGGCGTGCGCAATCCTTTCGACTTGGGCAAGAACGGCACATCGCCCACACTCGGCCTTTCGCCCGACGATTTCGTAATCCTGCTGACGCATACGCCAGACTATGCCGAGGACGTCCCGGTGACAAACTCCGATCTCATCCTGGCCGGACACACGCATGGCGGGCAGGTGACGCTGTTCGGGCTTTATGCACCGATAGTCCCCTCGCACTACGGGCAGCGGTTCCTCTCCGGGCTGAAGTACAACTCAAAGAACATCCCGATGATTGTCACCAACGGCATCGGCACTTCGCAGAAAGCCATCCGCATGTTTGCTCCCGCAGAGGTGGTGATGATTGTGCTGCACCGGCTGACGGACTGATTTATTCTTCGGGCATCAGCACCACTCCCAGTTTCTTCTTGCCATCCATCTTTACCACCATCGGCTGGTGGAAATGTACATGCCGCAGGTACTTCGTCTCGTGTACGGCAGGCTGTGCATTCAGGAATTCCTGGTTGTATACGCCGTCATTCATAAAGGCGTTGATGGTAAAGTATCCCACTCCAAAGGAGGTCAGGTTCTGGAAGAAGTGGGTTCCCTGGCTGGGGTCTACCCGGTAGTTGGTCAGTCCGGCTTCCACTATCACGCGGGCAGCGCTGATGTGCGGCCACTTCACGGGGATGCCGAGCCAGGTGTCACTGCTACCCCAGCGTCCGGGACCTACAAGGACATAGTTGCGGCCTTCGTCCAGGAACTGCTGGTTCAGCTTCTCTATCTCCCAGGCAATCTCCTGGTTGTGGGAGGCACTATAGTCGTCTGTCTTCACATAGATAATGTCATGTATCTCGTTCATGATGCCATGTCCCAATGAGTTGTTGGAACGGAGCAGTACCTGGTCGTCCGGAATGGCGGTAAGGTCTTCATCCAGCATCTCCTTGGTGTCGACTATCGGGCGGATTTGCAGCAGGTAGAAGGTGCCGGTTTTGTCCTTCTCGCGGCTCATGGTGGCGGCAAACTCTATCTCTACGGGACGGCGCATCTCCTGCTCTCCGTATTTCAAAGCCAGTTGCAGGATGCGTGGCAGGGGGAATACGTCGTGTTGCAGGATGTTGGCAAAGGTGATGACTTTGCGTCCGCCGGGATAAAGCCCGTCGCGGATAATCTGGTCGTAAGGGTCGTAGGTGGAGGCTATGTAGTTCAGTGCTCCGTCCTTTTCCGCTTCTTTGACGTGCAGTTTCAGCAGGTTGAAGCCGTCGTCGATGGAGAAGTCGTGACCGGCATTGCGCAGGTCGAGGGCATAGAAGCGGGTCTGAGTCTCTTTGAGGGCAATCTCCATTTCGCTGGTTTGCAGCACCTGGTTGGGGTGATAGGGCGAGAAGCGGAGCGTCATGCCACCGTCCACGATGTATTTACCTAAACCGAGCGCCAGATTGACGATACCTTCTTCTGCCTTCTCGTCGCCGATGGGGTAGTAGTTGAGCGAACGTGCCACACCGGACATGCTGGGGTAGTAGCGGTCACCATACTGGTTGCCCACTACCTCTTGCAGGATGACAGCCATCTTTTCCTGGTCGATAACGTTGCTCGTTGCCTGCATGTATGCCTTCGAGTCGCGGAAGTAGACCGAAGCATATACTCCCTTGATGGCATCGCTCAGCATGCGCAGCATCTCGTACTTGTCGTCCAGATAGGGAATCATATAGGTGTTGTAGATACCGGCGAAGGGTTGGTAGTGCGAGTCTTCCAACAACGAGGACGAACGGATGGCAAGGGGCGACTTCACCACGTCGAAGAAGGTGAAGAAGTCCTCCACCAGGCGGTCGGGCAGCTTTGCTTTGAGGAAGTAGCGCAGGATGACGTCATCGTCGGCATCGGACAAGGCTATCTGATACAGATTGTTGGTATCCATAAACTCGTCGAACACATCGGTACAGAGCACGATGGTCTTGGGGATGGCGACACGGGCATTCTCAAACTCTTCGAACTCGGGGTGATGCTTCACCAGGTTGTCGATGAAAGCCAGTCCGCGCCCCTTGCCTCCCAGCGAACCGTCGCCAATACGGGCAAAGTTGGAGTATCGGTCAAAGCGGTCGCGCCTGAAGACTGCCACTACTCCCTGGTTTTTCATCTTGCGGTATTTCACGATAGCCTCGAAGATAATTTTACGGTGGGCATCCACGTCTTGCAAGCTATTCCAGGTGATGGGCCGCAGGAACTCTGCCACGGGAAACATGGCACGTGAGTAGAGCCAGCGGCTGACGTGGTTGCGGCTGATGTGGTAAAGGAATGATTCTGCCGGAACAGCAAAAAGAATGTTCTGCAGCTCTTTGAGATTCTTTACGCGGGCAATCTCTTCCAGCGTGTCCGGGTTGCGGAAGATAAAGTCGCCGAAGCCGAAATTGTCTGATACAATACGGCGCAGGTCCACATCCATCTTTTTGGAATTCTTGTCGATGAAGGCGGCATCGTATTTGGCTGCATACGCTGCGTTGTCCGATTCGCTGGACTGTATGATAAGGGGTACAAACGGGTCTTCCTTGCGGATGGCGGCACAGAGCTTGATACCGGCCAGTCCGTCCTTCTCGCCCCGTTCTACGCGGGGGAAGCGTACGTCGGTGATGACACCTAATATATTATTCTTATATTTTTGGTAGATGCCAAAGGCTTCTTCATAGGTACGTGCCAGTACAATTTTGGGACGTCCCCTCATGCGCAGTGTGCGCTGGTGGGCATTCAGTGCTTCAGTAGAGAATTCCTGGCTCTGCTTCAATACGAATTTATACAGATTGGGCAGGATGGAGGAGTAAAAGCGGATGCCGTCTTCCACCAGCAGGATGAGCTGCACACCCACTTCGTTGACGTCGTGCTCCAGGTTCATCTTGTCCTCTATCAGCTTGATGATGGAAACCAGCAAGTCGGTGTTTCCCAGCCAGCAGAACACATACTCAAAGGGACTGAGGTCTTCATTGGCAATACGCTTGGTGATGCCGTGGCTGAAAGGGGTAAGTATCACCATCGGAATCTGTTCATACAGGTTTTTGATGTATCGTGCCACGTCGAAGCTGTCGTTGTCTCCCGTGCCCGGCATGCAGATGATGAGGTCGAAAGAGATGGAGGACAGCTGTGTCAGCGCCTCCTCGCAAGTGGAAACCTGCGTGAAACGGGGAGGGTAGCGCAAGGAGAGCGAAGTGTATTCATTGAATATCTTTTCGTCGATGCGGCCGTCATCTTCCAGCATGAAAGCATCGTAAGGATTGGCTATCAGAAGGACGTTGAAAATGCGCCGTGTCATGAGGTTGGCAAACTGTGTGTCCTTGAAATAGAGCTGGTTTAATTTGAACTTACTGAGCATGGCTTCTCATGATTTGTTGGTTTCGGAAGGCAAAAGTAATAGAAATCGAACCTATTCGGATAGTTTTTCGACCGTTTTTTTTATATTTATGCGTAATATTGCATCCGAAAAACAATATATGACCTATGTCTGCTCCATATCCGTTTCCATATAAATCCGTTGCATGTACATTTCTGCTGTTATGGGTGTTCGTTTTTTTGTCCGCTGACTTGTTTGCCGGTTCATTCCGCACCTTGGGTATCAAGGAGGGATTGGGCAGTCGGCAAGTATTCCAGATAAACAAGGATTCGGCCGGATTTGTCTGGGTGTATACTCATGTCGGGATAGATCGTTATGACGGGAATGAAATCAAGCATTACAAGTTGGACGGAATGGTTGATTCCAGGGACAATATCCAGTCTTCCACTACCATGATGTGTGATAAGGAGGGTATTGTCTGGGTTGCATTGAAGAATGGAAAAATCTATGCATACAACAAACTGACGGACTCTTTCCAATTGCGTGTGGACTTGGCCGATTACCTGCCTTCTCCGGTATTGTATAATATGCTGTTTGATGACGAAAACCGTTTGTGGTTGTGTATGTCGAAGGGGCTTTATTCTTGGGAAGAAAGTGCAGGACTGTCTTTTGCCGGATTGAAGGGGCAATCTGTCCGTTGCATGGTCCAAATGGAAGATGAAGTGTTTTTTGCAGGCACCGACAAGGGTGTCTTCCGGCTGACGAAGGCAGGAGCGGCAGGTTCTTCGTCTTTTGAGACGAGGCCGGTTGACCTGCATACAGAGATGCATGTGGAATCGCTCTATGTCTTCGGAGCGAAGCTGTTCATCGGTACCTTTTCAAACGGCGTATTTGTGCTTGACGGTCCCGAAGGGCAAATACATTCCTTGAATGACCGGATTCCTCATGTGCCTATCCGTTCGTTTGCAAGGACAAAGGATAATTTGCTGCTGGTGGGAGCCGACGGTGCAGGTGTTTTTTGCATGGATGTCGCTACCGGAGAACTTTTGAACCATTATATGAATAACGGGGATGATGACAAAAGCTTGAGTGGTAATACGGTATCCGATATTTGTGTGGATGAATCCGGAGTTGTATGGATTGGCACTTCTACGAATGGCATCAGCTATCTGGATCCGGAGATGCCGGATGTCTATAGAATCAGGCACGAACGCAATAATGATAATTCCCTGAAGTCGGACCATGTAAATGTGATGTTTCAGGACTCGGAGGGAGATTATTGGTATGGTACAAACAACGGCGTCAGCCTCTATCAACCTCGGTCACGCAAATGGACCCACTATCTGGACGGTACGGAATATAGTGGCAAAGTGGTATTGGCACTTGCCGAAGACTCCGGGGGAAACATCTGGGTAGGTGGCTATGGTATCGGTGTCTATTGTATTCATAAACAGACCGGACGGGTACAGAAGAAAGAGAAAAGAAATGCACATCCGGAGAAGGGAATGGCCACCGACTATGTTTATGCCATTTATGCGGAAGGGGATTATGTCTGGTTCGGTGGTATTGAAGGAGAGTTTACCCGTTACGATATACGGACGGATACTTATACATATTACCCGATTGATTGCATAGGTGACATAAAGCCGGGTAAGGGGGGCTCATTACTGATTGCCGGTTGCAGCGGGTTGGCCGTCTTTGATAAGAAGTCGGGAGACACGCAGTGGCATCAGACGTTTGGAGACATCTCTCTGCATTATCCTGTCCGTTGCCTGATGCAGTCCTCATCCGGTGATATTTGGCTGGCGACAGACGGGGAAGGCCTTATACGTGTTGGTCCGGATGGGAAAGAGGCGCATGCATATACCGTAGATGACAATCTGGTTTCCAATTCCATCAACAGCCTGCTGGAGGATAACGAAGGGCGTATCTGGTTCAGTACGGAGAAGGAATTGTATTGCTTGGACTGCTCCCGGGATATTATCATCAGTGCCAATGATTTTTTGGATGTCAGCTGGGGATATTACAACCCGAATGCTGCCCTTAAGTTGAAGAATGGATGTCTTGCTTTCGGTACTGCAGAAGGGGTTCTTTCCTTTCTCCCGTCTTTGGACTTGGGGACTCATGCACCCGTTGAGCTGATTCTGACAGACTTTAAACTGCTTTATGAATCGGTCAAAGCGGGAATGAAAGGCTCTCTTTTGCAAACGAATATCAATGATACCCGGAAAATAGATTTGAAGTATAATCAAAACTCCTTCTCTATTTCCTTCTCTGCCATCAACTTTGCAGTCCCGCATCGTATCAGGTATGAGTATAGGCTCGAAAATCACAATGAAGAGTGGGAACACTCCAATTCAGTGCGGAACGTGAGCTATATGAATCTCTCGTCCGGTAAGTATGTATTCCGCTTGCGGGCATTTGATAAGTACACCGGGCAGCAGGTGGGAGAAAGAAGTCTGGACATTGTCATTCATAACCCTTACTGGGTTTCGTGGTGGGCGCTGCTCCTCTATTTCATCTTGTTGTCTGTCTTTGTCTGCATGTTTGTGCAGTATAGGAGGCATAAGGTGAACGAAGGGCGTATAAGGGACAAGATACGTTCCTTTATCAGTATAGCCCATGATATCCGTACACCGGTTACTTTAATAAAGGCTCCGCTGAGCGAGCTCGAAGCGCAGGAGGGACTTCCGGAGCAGGGTAAGAAAACCGTTGCGGTGGCAATGAAGAATGTGGAAAAACTGATGGGAATGATTACTCAACTGCTTGAGTTGCAGAAAACGGAACTGCATGCCGAGGAGTGTCTGAAGGTTTCTCCATACGACATTAAGGCTTATCTGGAGGAAAAAATGGCGGAGTTTCACTTAGCCGCCATGCAGAAGAGCGTCGGGATAGAGTTGGAGGTGGAGCCGGATATGCCCAAGGTTTGGATTGACCGGGAGAAGATGGATCATATCATAGACAATCTGCTCTCCAATGCCTTGAAGTATACAGAGAAGGGAGTCATTCACATACTGGTGAAGACTGCAAGAAAGAAGTGGACTATTGAAGTGAAGGATACGGGTATCGGCATTCCGAAAGAGGAGCAGGGCAATATTTTTCACGAATATTATAGAGCCCAGAATGCCATGAACTTTGAGGAAACCGGTTCGGGTATCGGTCTGATGATTACGCGCCGCATTGTGAAACAGCATCACGGCACTATCTCTTTCAGTAGCGTGGAAGGGCAGGGAACTACGTTTACGGTAACTTTCCCGCAGAGGATAAAGGCGAGCGTGGCGGTGGAAGCGAAGGCTGACGGCCGGGAAGAAGCTCAGGCCGCTACCGGGGCTGTGCATGAAGAAACGGAACGTGCCGGGAAGAATGTCCTTCTTCTGGCGGAGGACGATGCGGATATGAGGGAGTATCTGGTGGACAGCTTGTCTTCCGAATATAAGGTAGTTGCCGTGCCCGACGGCGGAAAGGCATTGGAGACGGCAAGGGAAATCAATCCTGATATCATTATCTCGGACATTGTGATGCCGGTACTGGAAGGTGATGAATTGTGTCGGATTCTGAAGTCATCGGTAGATACAAGCCATATACCTATTATATTACTGACCGCACTGAGTGAGAGGGAAAATATCATCTTCGGACTGGAGGCCGGTGCCAATGACTACATCATCAAGCCTTTCGACTTGTCTGTGCTGAAAGTGCGTATCAGGAATATTCTTCAGAATAGGCAGCATTTGCGCGAAACCGTGTTGGCGATGGATGCGCAGCCCGAAGAGACAGACTATACCAGCCAGTTGGACAAGGAGTTCCTGGACAAGGTTATGAAAGTGATTGAGGAGGAGTTGTCCGATTCGGAATTCTCCATCAATGACTTCTGCCGGATGCTGGGCATGAGCCGCACTTCTGTCTACAATAAGATAAAGACGCTGACCGGGCAGGGACCGAATGACTTCATCCGCATTGTCCGTTTGAACAAGGCAAAAGAGCTGCTGGTTTCCCGGAAATATTCGATAGGGGAAGTGGCGAATATGGTCGGATTTTCTGACCCGAAATATTTCAGTACATGCTTCAAAAAGCAGTTTGGTACCAGTCCCAGCAAAATTTAGAGCCATGAAGACTGCTTTTGAACCACTGCTGACAAGTATTAAACCTTTTTTGTCAGAGAATAAACCCTTGTCTCCCTGATAGTGCGTAATATTGTGGACAGTAAACAATATTAAAAAACGCATATAAAAAATGGAAACGTATTTAGGTCTTGATTTAGGAGGCACGAAGTTGCTGATTGGCGAAATGGATAGCCGTGGCAACATTTTGAGGTATAAGAAATATGACTCCGGTTACTTTAATCAGCAGGCTGCGCTGGAAATCATCAAGTCGTCGCTCGATGATTATATCCGTACCGTGGGCTGGTATGACCAGAAACCGGTAGCGATGGGTGTTGGCCTGATAGGGCGTGTAGATCCCAACGAAGGTGTCTGGCTGCAGATTGACCCGAGCAGGACACAGCGGATTGAGTTGGCAAAGGAACTGTCGGACATATATGGCATGCCTTGCCATATAGACAATGATGTGAAGAGCGCTACAAGAGCCGAACGCGTCTGGGGATTCGGACAAATTTCCAAAAACTTCATATACGTAAATGTAGGTACAGGCATTGCCGTGGGTACGGTGATAAATGGGAGACAAATCCGTGGCAGCCATTTCAATGCCGGCGAAGTGGGACACGTGCGTGTAGGTGTGAACATAGGCATTAAATGCGGTTGTGGACGGATGGACTGTGTGGAGGCGATTGCTGCCGGCATAGGTTTTGACAATTGTGTCCGTCTGCTCCGCAATCAGTATGAAACCAGCCTGCATATTCCGGCAGAAAAAGGAGAACGGGTGATTGTGAGTGAGGTGTTTGCACTCAGTCAGAAAGGTGACCCTCTTTGTACGGTGCTGGTGGAGAATGCAGCTGAGGCGCTTGCCAATCTTATCATGAATCTGGTACGTGTGATTGACCCGGACACGGTGGTGTTGGGTGGAGGCATTGTGGCCGACGGGTATATGCACGAGAAGATTCTGGAGAAACTTCATCCTACGACCATGCGTTTTGTCAGCAACGGGGTTGTCATTACGAAACTGAATCCCGGATTTATCGGGCTTCTGGGGGCCGGCGCGGTGGCGATGAATATGTGATTAGGAATTAATGATTAAGAATATGAAAATAACAATAACAAAGAATGAAAAGGAGTTTGACTGCACGGCTGCATGGCGCATCATCGGGCAGATGTTGAATGAACCGGAGAGTGTGATAGGACTTTCGACGGGACGTACTACCGGCAATCTTCATCGGTTGGTGGGAGAAATCTATACTAAATATCCGTTTAAGGTGGATACCGTTACTTTCTTCGGATTGGATGAGGTAACGAATGTGCCGCGCGAATATGCCGGAGCATGTTACACGATGCTGAAAACGGAGTTGATGGATACATTGGGCATCAAGGAAGAGAATTTTTTGATGCTGCCTACCATTTCTGGTGATTTTGAACAGTCATGCAGGGATTTCCAGCAGGAAATTGCGAACCGTGGCGGTATTGATTTGCTGATTTTAGGGTTGGGTGAGAACGGACACCTGGGATTCAACCAGCCGGAATCTCCCTTTGGCGGTGAAGCATGGGTGACCCGGATGAATGTGGAACTGGAAGAACGCATCCGTAGAGAAACGGGTACTCCTCCCGATAAAGAGTTGGGAGGGGCTACTTTGGGAATAAAGAACATTATGCAGGCACGCCGGATTGTACTGGTTGCCAAAGGGACTAATAAAGCGGATATTGTCAAGCGGATGCTTGAAGGGCCTGTGACAACAGATGTTCCTGCTTCCATCCTTCAGCTTCATCCCAACTGTGAATTTCTGCTGGATGAGGCGGCGGCAAGCATGCTTAACTGCTAAGTCGCCTTGCAGGCGGCTGATAACTAATTATTTGAATTAATAATCAAAATACTATGACACAACAAGAAAAACAAATAAACTATATGGGGCCATTCATCACGATGGTGTTCTTGTTCTTTATTGTAGGTTTCCTTACGACTGCCAATACTCAGTTTCAGGGTCCTCTGAAAGAAACTTTTCTTTCGGAAGTGGGCGGGTTGAAAAATACTTTTGCTACTTTGATTACTTTCTCCTGGTTCCTTGCTTATCCGGTTTGTGGAGGGGTAGGCTCGTCGTGGATTAGCAAATACGGATATAAAGGAACATTGATGCGTGGATTGCTGGTGATGATTGTGGGGCTTGGTTTGTTCTTTGCCTCTTCCTATTTCACAGTACACTTTCCTGAAGCGAATTGGCATGCAGGAAATAATGTTATCCCTGGAGGGTTCTTGATTTTCTTACTGGGTTCTTTCGTGGTAGGGGCTTCGGCCACCATTCTGCAAGTGGTTATAAATCCTTATCTGACGGCTTGCCATGTCAAGGGTACCCAGTCCATTCAGCGTTTGGCTATAGGCGGTTCCGCCAATTCTGTGGGAACTACGCTTGCTCCTTATTTCGTGACTGGTGTCGTGTTTGGCGGTTTGTCTATGGAGGATATTCAGATTGACCAGTTGATGGTTCCGTTCCTGGCATTGATGGCTGTTATTTCTTTGATTGTATTGTTGTTGATGAAATTGTCTTTGCCCGATATCCAAGGAACCAGGGTAGAGAAGGGAGAAAAGCTGGAAAAAAGTGTATGGTCCTTCCGTCATCTGACATTGGGCGTGGTGGCTATCTTCTTTTATGTAGGAGTGGAAGTCTGTATCGGGGCCAATATCAATCTGTACGCCATCGAGATGGATTATGCTTCTCCGGCACTGATGGCTACGCTCTATTGGGGTGGTATGCTTGTGGGTCGCCTGGTGGGGAGCAGTCTGAGCAGGATTTCTCCCCGCGTGCAGTTGACGGTTACTACGGTATCGGCAGGACTACTCGCCCTACTGGCCATTCTTCTGAATAATCCGTGGCTGCTCACGGCAGTAGGTCTGTTCCATTCCATCATGTGGGGAGCTATCTTTACTTTGTCCGTTGCCCATTTGGGAAAATACACTTCGGTGGCTTCGGGTGTGTTCATGATCGGAGTGGTGGGCGGTGCCATATTGCCCTTGGTGCAAGGAGTGCTTGCCGATGTTCTTGGAGGCTGGAGATGGTCATGGTTCATCGTTCTTTTTGGAGAAACGTTTATGCTGTATTATGCATTGATAGGTTCACGGGTCCGTCAGACCTGCGATAATTTGTAATTAAAGATAGTACTTATGAAAAAAATTAAAATGATGATGGCTGCTGCTTTGGGCGTATTGGTTTCATGCGGTAGCGTTAAGTCGGGAGAAGAGGCCATTGCGGCTTCCCGCGAATCAAAGGTTGTGGTTGCTTATGTCACTTCGTGGAGTGAGGTGATGCCCGACCCGCAGTACATGACGCATATCAACTATGCGTTCGGTCATGTAAACGAGAGCTTTAACGGTGTCAAGATTGATAATGAGGAACGTTTGAGACAGATTGTTGATTTGAGGAAACAGAAGCCGGAGCTGAAAGTGCTGCTTTCCATCGGCGGCTGGGGAAGCGGACGTTTCAGTGAGATGGCTGCCAATGATGAATATCGCCGTGCTTTTGCCGCGGACTGTGACCGTGTGGTGAAGGAGTTCGCTTTGGATGGCATTGACATCGATTGGGAATATCCCACCAGCTCTATGGCAAATATATCCTCGTCACCGGACGATACGGAGAATTTTACACTTCTGATGCAGGATATCAGAGCTGCCATCGGCAATGAAAAGGAACTGACACTTGCCACCGTAGCTTCTGCCCGTTACATTGACTTCAAGGCTATCTTGCCTTCCGTCGATTTTGTGAATATCATGGCTTATGACATGGCTTCTGCTCCCAAGCACCATTCGGCGCTTTATCCGTCAGGACATAGCGGTGACATTACTTCGGACGGTGCCGTTACTGCACACTTGAAAGCGGGCGTACCGCCTTCCAAGCTGGTGATGGGTATGCCCTTCTATGGTCGTGGAGGTGACGGTTATCCCAGCTTCCAAGACTATAATAAGGTAGGGAATACGGATACCCAATATACTGAAAAGTGGGATGAGGTGGCTCAAGTGCCTTATCTGGCCGATAAGAATGATACGTTGGTATTTGGTTTTGAGAATCCCCGTTCACTTGCCATCAAGTGTCAGTATATTCTGGATAAAGATTTGCTGGGAGGCATGTATTGGGATTATAGCGGAGACAATGAGCAGGGTGATTTGCGCCGTACGGTAGCAGAAAACCTATTGGGCAAGCCGCACAAGGCGAAGGTACTGGTGTTGACGGAACGTGGCGGACAGCACGGAGGATTTACGGATGCCGGTTTGAGGTGGTTAGCGGCCGAAGGTGCAAAGGGGAATTTCAGTATTACCGAGATAAACAATGCCAGGAACATAACGGAGGCTTACTTGTCGCAGTTCAGCCTGGTTATTCAATTGGATTTCCCGCCTTATACTTGGCCGAAGGAAGCGGAAGATGCGTTCGTCAAGTATATAGAAGAAGGCCGTGGCGGCTGGATCGGTTTCCATCATGCTACTTTGCTGGGCGAGTTTGACGGTTATCCCATGTGGCAATGGTTCTCTGATTTCATGGGTGGTGTACGTTTCAAGAACTACATAGCTCCGCTGGCCAACGGTACGCTGATTGTGGAAGATAAACAGCATCCGGTAATGAAGGATGTTCCGGCCTCTTTCGTGGTGCCCGATGACGAGTGGTATACTTATGACAAGAGCCCGCGCCCCAATGTACATGTACTGGCCAATGTAGACGAATCGAGCTACACGCCTGCATCGGACATCAAGATGGGCGATCATCCGGTGGTTTGGGTCAATGAAAGCAAAAAGGCACGCAATGTTTATTTCCAGATAGGGCATAGCAGCAAATTGTACGAAACGGAAGGGTTTACGACCATGTTCAGAAATGCCATTAACTGGACTTTAGAAAGGTAATCTTCTTTATAATCAATGGATTTGGAAGAAAACGGGTACGTACAGAAACGTATCCGTTTTTTTATGGGTTTAAACTTTATCACTTTAAGTTTAAAATAAAACGTTTTTTATGGATGTGTTAGTAAATGAACTCCTTATGAGAAATATTCAACTTCCATTTCTTGTTTAGTACGTAATTTCGCTTATCGAAGTATTGGAATTTGTATCAATACAATATGAATAACTTCCTATTTTATAAACTAATACTATTATCATGAAAAGAAAAAGAGTCCTTTTGCTGCTTTGCATTCTCAATTGCACTTTGCAGCTCTTCGCACAACAAATTAATGTGCAGGGTGTCGTTTATGACCCTTCCGGAGAAACGGTTCCGGGTGCTAATGTCAGTATGAAAAGTAATCCGGCTGTGGGTACTGTGACGGACATTGATGGGAATTTCAGCCTGAAAGCTTCTGTGGGTGATGTGTTGGTCTTCACTTTTATCGGTTATGAGCCTATTGAGTATAAACTGACTGCTGCAGATACAAATCTGAAAGTCCGTTTTACTGATTCTTCTGAGTTGCTGGACGAGGTAGTTGTAGTAGGCTATGGTGTACAAAAGAAGAGTGTACTTTCGTCTGCTGTGAGCCGTGTTACCAGTGAAGAGTTGGATAAAGGTAATCCTACAAATATTCAGAATGCCTTGAAAGGTAAAGTTTCCGGTGTACAGATTATCTCTAATTCAGGTCAGCCCGGTGCGGAATCAAAGATTCGTATTCGGGGTACCGGTACGGTCAACAACTCCGATCCGCTTTATATAGTAGACGGCATGCCGTCTGAAAGTGGTATCAGTCATTTGAATCCTTCTGATATTGAGTCTATTGAAGTGCTGAAAGACGCAGCTTCTGCCGCTATTTACGGAGCCCGTGGTGCTAACGGTGTTGTGCTGATAACTACGAAGAAGGGTACTAAAGGAAAGGCTACTTTGAACTATGAATTTACGTATGGTATTCAGAATCCTTCCAAGAAGGTGGATTTGCTGGGTAGTGCGGATTATCAGATGTTGATGAATGAAATGGCTGCCAATGCAGGTAAGGACCCTTATTTCCCGACTGTTTCCAGCGTCAATACCGACTGGCAAAAGGAACTGCAGAACAAGAATGCTCCTATTATGAACCACAAGGTTTCGTTGAGTGGCGGTACGGACAACTCTACCTATTATGCTTCTTTCGGTTATGTAAAGCAAGAAGGTATTTATGCTAAAGGACATGCTGATTATGAACGCTACAATGTACGCTTGAATTACAATAATGTATTACTGGACACGAAATCACGAAATTGGTTGAATAAGATTAGTTTTGGTGCAATTGCAAGCTATTCCAAGTCAATCCAGACTGGTAATACTATTGGCAATAGTGAAGCAGCAGGCTTGATTACTTCCATGAATATGTTGCCTCCTACCGAGCCGGTTTATCAGACTGACCCTGCTATACTGGAGCAATATGCCGTAACTTATCCAAATCATGTCATTGCTCCCAACGGCCTGGCATACAATATCATCGAGATGCGTGAAATAACCAATCCGCTGGCAGCCATGCAGGTCAGTCATAACCAGAGGACTATGCCTCAGAATTTCGGTGCGAACTTTAACCTTGATGTCGACTTGTTGCCAGGCTTGAAGTTCAAGACTATCTATGGTGCGGAATGGGTGTTCAATTCCATTAAGAATGTAACTCCGGTCTACGAGCTAAATGCTACCAGTAAGAATGCCACTTCCAAGGTAGAGGATAAGAAAAGGGAGTCTTCCTATTGGCAGTGGGAAAATGTACTGTCGTATACAAAGTCTTTCGGCCGTCATAATATAGGTGCACTGTTCGGTACAAGTATGTCTTCCTACCATTACTCCAATTTGGAAGCGGAAGATTATAATCTGCTGGTGGTGGATATAGACAAGGGATATATAGACACGGCCACAGCGCCCGAAGAACAGTCCAAAGTATGGGGTGGGGCGGAAGATCACCGCATTGCATCCATATTCGGACGTATCAATTATAATTATGATGAAAAGTATTTGTTCGAAGCGGTAGTGAGACGGGACGGTTCGTCAAACTTCAGTCGCGAGCACCAATATGCTACATTCCCTTCGGTTTCTTTGGGTTGGGTGTTGACTCGTGAGAAGTTCATGGAGAACAGACCTTCCTGGTTGGATTTTGCCAAGATACGTCTAAGCTGGGGACAGAATGGTAACGAACGTATTGGCTCCTTTGCCTATACAAGTATGATGAGTCAGGGTAAGAATGCAGTCATAAATGGAAAGGTATATACGGGCATGCTGCCCAGTGGCTATGCCAATGCCGATTTGAAATGGGAGACCTCCGAACAGACCGACTTGGGTATTGACTTGCGTTTCTTCAACAGTGCATTGACATTCTCTGCCGACTATTTCGTGAAGAAGACGAAGGACATGCTGCTTTCCATGCCGATTCCTCTTTATACCAGTTATGGCAGTATGACGGTCAATTCGGGTACAGTGAAGAACGAAGGTATCGAGTTCGAAGCGTCCTATCGCTTTAAGGTGGGTGAAGTGAATCTGGGTATCAATGGAAATGCTTCTTATGTGAAGAATACCGTAACAGACCAGGGCCCCGACCGTGTCGGTCTCAATAATATCGGCGGTGGTATGGGCGGCCAGGTCAGTTGGAGAGAGAACGGGCGTCCGTACGGCTTCTTCTACGGTTACTTGCATGATGGTATTTTCCAGAATCAGCAGGAGATAGATAGCTATACCTACGTAGATTCTAACGGAAAGACTCAGTTGATACAACCGAATGCCAAGCCCGGAGATATCCGTTTTAAAGATTTGGACGGTAAAAATGGTCTTAATGGCGATGACCGTACTATGATAGGTAAGCCGAATCCCGACTGGACATATGGATTTACGCTCTCTGCCGATTGGAAGGGGCTGGATTTCAGTGCATTCTTTCAAGGAAGTATCGGAAACGATATTTATAAACTGTACAGACGTTCCAACGTGACTTTTGGTAACTACGACAAATCCTGGTTGAACCGTTGGCACGGTGAAGGAACTTCCAATTGGGTACCACGTGTGATAGATGGTGACAACAATAACTATCAGGTTTCAAACTTTTTTGTGGAAGATGGTTCGTATATGCGTTTGAAAGTGTTGCAGATTGGCTATAGTCTGCCCGGACAGATGTTGCAGCGTGTCGGCGTCAAGGGGCTGCGTTTCTTTGTGCAGGGCGAAAATCTGTTTACAATTACCAACTACAGCGGTTATGATCCTGAAGTGGGAACACGTGATGGATTTGACGGGGGAACATATCCGCAAGCACGTACTTATACTATCGGTGCGAATATTACATTTTGATTAACCTAAAAATTAGATACAATGAATAAGATATTAAAGGTATTGGCTTTGGGTGCGATGGCTTTGTCGACCACAGCTTGTTCAGATTTTCTGGAAGTGAATCCGAGAACTCAGGTGTCGGAAACCGAATTCTATAAGACGGAAGACGATATGATGAAGGGCTTGTATGCCGTGATGAATGAAATGCAGACCCGTATGCCGGAGGTTTGGTCTTACTCTTCTTTGCTGGGTGATGAGTCCGAAACCGGCGGTGGTATCGGTGAGGGGTCTTACAAGACGAAATGGGATACTTTTACCTATGACGCGACTTCTTGTTTCGGTGCATGGGGATATGGTTCTTGGTGGAATGAGTGGGATTTTGGCTTGTTCAATGGAGTCATTGCTGCCAATCTGTTGATTGACAAATTGGCCGGATGCAACCTCAGTGCAGACTTTGTCAATTCCATTTCTGCCGAAGCGCGCTTTTACCGTGCCATTTTCTATTACCATCTGTTTATGGGGTATGAGCAATTCCCGCTTATCAAACATTATCTGGCAGCCAGTGAAATGTATAGCGTTGCCAAAGGAACCCGTGAAGAAATTTATGAGTTTATGATGGGTGACTTGGATGACGAAGTGACTAAGTATCTGCCCCAGCGCAGTGCTACACAGCAGGGACGCGTTTGCCGGGATGCTGCCAAGCTGCTTCGTGCCAAAATTATTTTGTTCCATCGTGATGAGACTAAATATCAGGTGGCATTGAATGACATGAAAGAAATAATCACCAGTGGAAGATACCGGTTGAACCCTGATTATCAAAACTTATGGGTGAAAGACGGAGAATGGTGTGCGGAATCTATCTTTGAGGTATGTTATGCCGGCAATAACTCCGGTGAAGGGTTTGGGCTTGCACGTTCTTTGGGCGGTCGTAACATTGTTGACCCGAGAAGTGCCGAGCAGGGCGGCTTGGGCGAAGGTTATGGGCAGAATACCATGCCGAGTACTGTTTACAACATGTTTAAGGAAGGTGATACGCGCCGTGAGGGAACAGTCATTGTCTATGCGGACGAGGCTAAAAAAGTGGCAGAAATGGTGGCCAAAGGTGAACTACCGGCAGGAAGTGCTTTCCAAGTCAGTGACCAGCAGGAAAATTACGAGGGTCTGGGGCACTATAAGATTCATCCGAGAAAGGAGACGACGTCTACGGTGAATCCTACGGATAACTATTATAACTCTTGGCGTATTTACCGTTATGCCGATGTTTTGCTGCTGGCTGTGGAGCTTGATGTACGCATCAACGGAACTGCCAGTGCCGATGCGCAAGGCTGGTTCGACCAGGTCAGAGACCGCGCTTTCAAAGACAAAGAGCATCGTATCAACTTGGCCGGAAAGAGCAAGCAGGAGCTGTTGGATATTCTTTTTGAAGAGCGTGGGTATGAGTTTATGGATGAAATGCAGCGTTGGTTTGATATTCTGCGTTTCGATAAAGGAACAGAGATTTTAGGTAACAAAGGTTGGACGGAGAAGTTCAGATACTTTCCAATTGACCAGTCGGAAATGGATAGAGCTAAAGGTGGCTTGACACAGAACCCTGGCTGGTTATAAGTTTTGATTGTTTTTTTCTGAAGAGTCCCCGGTATTTCCTTGTGAATAATACCGGGGATTTTTTGTTCCTTCACAAAGTTTGTTTTGGCAAAACATCTGTCATGCTATCACGCAAATGGGTGTATTGTTTTGATTATAAATCAATTAAAGCGTGATAGATACCCGTGACAGATAAAAAACGTTACAACCATCTATCACGCTTTCCAATCTTTCTAAAAGATGATGCCTCCTATTTATTGGGTGAATCGTAAAAGTGGCTATTGTCTTAGTTCTCAACATGAAACTTTTAGTTTTGAGACTAAATACGAGAAGTTTTGATTGGGAAAATAATTGGTTTCATTAAGGGAAACCTTTAGTTTCAAAGGTTGAAACTAAGTGTTTTTCCACAGTTTGCAAAGGTAGCGAAAACCAATTAACAATCAAATAGTTATTGATTTCTGTTTTTGGTTGTTGGTAGAGAAAGCGAGCATTATAGGGCATGTTTTGCTGCGACTTCCGTTACTTATCCGTTACCTTGCAAATACGGATATTTCAAGGGATATAAACGATTATTTTTCAATGCATTGCGTTACTTTTCATAACTTCAAAAAGCTCGATATTTATTAATTTTGTAACTAAAAGAAGTGAGTTTATGAGAAGTACATTTTCCGTGTTGTTTTACACCAAGAACCAATCGTTGAAAGATGGCAAGGTGCCCATTATGGGACGTATAACCATCAACAAGACCACCGCCTGCTTCAGTTGCAAGCGGGAAGTTTCACTGGCATTATGGGATGCCAAGGCCAAGAGGGCGAAGGGGAAATCCGACGAGGCCAGACGGCTGAACCAGGAGCTTGACAATATCAAGGCCCAGATCACAAGGCATTACCAGTATGTCTGCGACCATGACAGCCTGGTGACAGCTAAAAGTGTCTACAACCGCTATCTTGGCTTCGGAGACGATTATCACACCCTTATGGGACTGTTCAGGGAGCAGCTTGTCTCCTACAAGGAAAAGATAGGCAAGGAAAAGGCGGCAAGCACCTATCGCGGACTGGTGGCCGACTATAAGAATCTGCTGCTTTTCCTCAAAGAGAAGAGGCGCATCGAGGATATAGCCATCGCCGACCTTGACAAGAAGTTCATCGAGGACTATTATAACTGGATGCTCGGGACATGCGCCCTGGCGAACTCGACGGCTTTTTGCCGGGTCAACACCCTGAAATGGCTGATGTATACCGCCCAGGAAAGAGGCTGGATAAGGCTTCACCCGTTCATCGGTTTCAACTGCCTGCCCGAATACAGGCGGCGCTCTTTCCTCACCGAGGAGGACTTACAAAGCATCATCCATGTCAAGTTGAAATACAAGCGCCAGCGGGCTATTCGTGACATGTTCCTGTTCATGTGTTTTACAGGTTTGGCGTATGCGGATCTGAAGGAGATCACGTACAAGAATATCCATACGGATTCCGATGGTGGTACATGGCTGATGGGTAACCGTATAAAAACCGGTGTAGCCTATGTGGTGAAGCTGCTTCCTATCGCTATCGAACTGGTCGAGAAGTACAGGGGGGACAATGAAAAGAAAAGTTCGCCTGACAAGGTGTTTCCCGTAGGCGAATACCAGGCCATGGTATCCAGCCTGAGGGTCCTGACCAGAATATGCGGCTGTTCGACCGGGATAACCCCGCACATCGGACGCCACACCTTTGCCGTTCTGGCCATTTTAAAGGGGATGCCGTTGGAAACCTTGCAGAAGGTATTGGGGCACAAGTCCATTCTTTCCACCCAGATTTATGCCGAGCTGATCAATCCGAAAGTCGGGGAAGATACGGACAGGCTGTGCATGAAGATCGGTGACACATACCGGTTGGCCAACTAAGCCCCGGAACTTATATAAAAAACTCCTTCAGCCTCGAATCCGGCCGAAGGAGTTTTTTTGTTCAGAATACGTGCCGTTTGTTTATCTGGCATATCGCCTGAAGTCCTTGTAGTTCTTTTTCAGTACCTCGTACAGTCCGCTTTCCGGGTATAGCAGCTTGCCTCCTGCGGCGGTAATGGAAGTGTACGGGATTGCCTTCTCGTCCCTGAGTGCCTGAAGCGTCCTCCTGGATACATGCAGTTTCTCGCAGACTTCCTCTCCCGTTAGATAATGCTCGTCGGCTATGCCCGGACGGATTCGAGCCGTCGCGTTTTCCAGTGCCCTTCCACATCTCTTGATCCATCCGGTGAGTTCCTTGAACTCCTCCGAATCCTTGGTAATGATTTCCGCCATCTGTTATTTTCTGTTTTTGATTAGTCCTTCTTCCAGGATTTGCTGTATGTCCGTCTCACGGTAAAAATATTTTCCGCCGATATGTGAGCAGGGAACCAGTCCCCTGTCACGGTAAGCCTGGAGACACCTCTTCGAGATTCCCAATGCCAGGCATACCTCCTGAGCGTCCATTCATTTGTCCGGAACAGGTGGAGCCATTTTCCGGGCGAGATCCTCCACTTGCACGGACAACGTGCTGAGCTGTCGCTTTAATTCCAGATAAGCGCTTGTTTCGATAATTGTCAGTTCCATATTTATTTTTTTAATGATTTCGGGTGCAAGATAGTAAAGAAAGAGGGATGTTACTTTCCCGTGTCATGCATTGTCATGTATAGTCACTAATAGTCATATGCTTTTCTGGAAGCCCGTCGTGAAACACTATACCCTTTCCAATCCTTGACGGGAAGATTATCCGGACGATATTTCGTGATTTTTAGAATAATTCCTATATTTGGAACGAAAATATGAGTTTGGGAAAAGAAGGAGTATTTTTCCTTCTTTCTTGAGATATATAGACATAACGTTCGCAGAACATCCTCAAGACGGAATCTGGTAAATTCAAAGAATAAGGGATTTCTGTGTAAGGCTATGCTATGCATTGTCATAGCGTGGCTTGCACAGTTCTTATTCTAGGCTTACCAGAGCCTCGTCTTGACACTGTGCAAGTCCACGTTTTTTTTATGGATTTTGCCTGCGAAGTAGACGGTATCATAAAACACATTCAGCTTATAGCCTTTCTCTCCCTTGACGGCTGCCTGTTGGAGCGGCAGTTCCTCTCCGCGTTGCAGGATTCCCGGGACAAATACGGTATCACCCGGATCAGGAAGAAGGCGGTACGGCACCTTGAGGAACCGGTATCTTTCGTCTCACTCTCCCGATGGAAAGAGGAAGGGGACGGTATCGCCCTTGTCGAGGCCTGCCCTGACACACTTCCGCTTGTTGACTGCCTGCTCAGGTTCTGGATGGTGGACGAGATGGTGATCTATCTTATCCCGAGACTGCAGGGAGGCATCAGGCTGTTCGGAGACGCTCTTGCGCCTTCCGTTTGGAAATTGACCGGAAACATACATTTCGATACGGGTGTCTGCCGTCTGGATTATTTACATACAGGATATTGAATGGCGATTGCGGCAGGAACTTCCTCATATCGTACCCTAAGGCCCAGCCTGTTCACTTCCTTACGGACAACAGCTCCTTAAACCATCGGCAATGAACTTTCCCGTGAGCGGGCCGCTGGCTTTTTCCGCTCCGTCACTTTGGACAGGAGGGGGTATGGAAAATCCCGGCCAGTCTCCGAAAAGAGCAGGCCGGGACATTTCCCTTGCGGTATCGGCCCTGTTACAGCTCCCGCTTGCCGTCGTTCTTGAATGTAAGCTCCACCTTGTAATTCTCGTCCATTCTGAGCGACGCCTCATAGGGCTTTCCCGCCTTGGTGGTGAATTTCAGGAAGGGGGTAGCTTCCCATGCCATCAGCCGTGTCATCTCTTCGTCTGTCATCTCCCGTCCGTTGAACATACGTGGAAGATGGAACGCGCAGTCGGGATCTCCGCATTTGGCCACCCTGTCGTAGAGTGCCACTGTTCCTGTCCCACATTTCGGGCAGGCGCACCTTGTCACGCCCGGGTTCCCGACCTGCAGGGCGAGCAGCTCCGATACGATCTTCCGTGCATACTCATGGACGCCCTTCATGAACTTTCCGGCACTGAGCCTTCCTTCCTCGATTTCACGCAGCGCCTCTTCCCAGGCTGCCGTCATAGCCGCATCGGCGATCAGCTTGTCTCCAACGATGCCGTATATCTCCAGCCCCTTCTTTGTCGGGATGAGACGGTTTCCGATACGCTCTACGTACCGTCGTGCCACCAGCAAGTCAATGATTCCCGCACGGGTGCCCGGTGTCCCGAGCCCGCACCTCTCCGTTGTTTTCTTGTTGCTTTCACCGTCCGCCGTGCCGCCGGCGTTTTCCATGGCAGCCAGTAGTCCGGCTTCCGTGAATGGTGGCAGCGGCTTTGTACTGTCTTCCAGTATTTCTGTTTCCAATACCGCCAGCGTCTCTCCCCGATGGAACTGCAGTAGGGATTTGCCTTCTTCCGCCATGTCCGGTCCGTTGTAAATGTCCCGCCATCCCGGATACTTCACCCGTGAGGTTTCGGCCTCGAATTCCATTCCGCCGTAATCGGCCTTGACACGTATGACTTCCCTGACGCATCCTTCGGAAAATGCTTCCAGCATCCTCCCGGCGATCAGGGAGTAGATGTTCTGCTCGTCCGGGGAGAGTCCTTCGGGCATCTCTCCCGTGATGAGAAGGGCATGGTGTCCCGCTACGCTGCTTTCGTCCACCGCATGAGGGTTCAGTCCTTTCTCAAGCAGCCTTTCCGCGTGCCTTCCGAAGCGGGGATGCCCTTTAAGGGTGGCGACGAGCGTGGGTGCCTGCTTGAAGATGTCTTCCGGAATGTGGCGGCATCCGGTTCTCGGATATGAGACGCACCCTCTTTCGTAAAGTCTTTGGACGACGGCGAGTGTCTGTCCGGCTGTCATGCCCAGGCGTGTATTGGCTTCCCGCTGCAGGCCGGTCAGGTCATGCGGCAGAGGCGGCTGCTCCACGATCTCTTTCTTTTCCACGGCAAGGACCGTACAGCGGTTTTCGTCCTCCAGTCCGGCCCGGGCTTTTTCCGCATTCTCTTTCCTTTCATACCGGAGAGGACACGTGAAAAGCACTTTCTGCCCGTCCTTGCAGACACCGGTCTGCAGATGGAAACAGCTCACGGGCACAAAATCCCTGTTTTCAAGATAACGGCGGCAGACCAATGCCAGCGTGGGAGTCTGTACCCGTCCGAGCGAGTGGTTGCCCATGCCGGCGGCTATCCCCAGGGCGATGCTTGCGTTCACGCCCAGTATCCAGTCCGCTTCCCTGCGTACCTTCGCCGCCAGGGCGAGGTTGTCGAAGTCGCTGTCCTCTCTCAGATTTTTGAAACCGTCCAGGATGGCCTTTTCCGTCAGGGAGGATATCCACAGACGCAGGGCCGGTTTACGGTAACCGAGATAGTCCAGGAGATCCCGGCTGACCAGTTCTCCTCCACGCCCCGCGTCCGTGGCTATGACAAGCCCGTCGGCGTTTTCGAGCAACCCGCGGAGCACTTCCAGTTGCCGGGTGGCTACCGGGTCGGTGACATACCCCTCCTCCGTCCTGACTTGTCTGACAACGAGACGGAACGGGACCGGAATGAGGGGAAGCGCCTGCCGTTCCACACGAGCGGGTCCGTAAGCGGACGGCGGTGCCTGTGCCAACAGGTGGCCGTAAGTTCATGTGACGGCATACCCGTTGCCGTAAAGATATCCTTCCGCCTTTTCACGGGCGCCCAGTACGGAGGCGATGCTCCTTGCCATGGCTGGCTTGTCTGTAAGTACGATTCTCATAATTTTTATTTTTATCAGGTGAATAATTGGTTACATGCTCATGCCTTTGTTTTTGGCCTTTGTCTTTTTGACTTTTGTGTTCCGGGCCGTTCTCTTCTCCCTTGCGGTATCCCTTCCGTTTTTTTCCGCCTTTTCGGAGAGCGGCACGGCCTCTTCCGCCCCATGGGGAATGGAAAGGGCCTTCGGGCTGTCGGGACGGTGGGCGGGAAGCATGTCGTACCCGTCCGGGCCGGCATCCAGCCTCACGTGTTCCAGGGGACGCAGATACTGTAGTCCTTTCCCGTCGGAGGTGAACTCGTAGATGACCGTCTCCCTTCCTTGCAGCAGGCTTTCGTAGTTCTGGTAATACAGGCTCTCCGGCGGCACGCCGTTCTGCCGCAGCATCCCGCAGATCCCGTCCGGGCAGAGGGCGCCGAACCGCCTGTCATGGGGAGCCATGAATATATACCTGTAGGTAGAGAGCAGCAGCCTCTCCGTGAGCAGGCTGGGACAATGCTCATAGCCGGTCATCCGGTTTATCATCCTCCCGACACGGTCCAGCCTTTTGGCAAGGTCACGGGGCTGGGAATGCAGCGGGATGCTCCCCAGCTCTTCCAGCGAGAGGTTGATACGGCCGATGACCGCCCTTTCCCAGTCCGCTGTCAGGTCCGCGCGGTTCTGCCGGAAGTTGTCGCGGAGAATCCGCAGCGGGTTTCTGGTGCCGAGGAACAGCCTGATACGTTTTCCGAGGGTCGGTTCCCTGAGGTTGGACGCGCTCCAGCGGATGACGTTGAAACGGTAGGCGTCCATGAACTGTCGCAGCGGGTTACGGTACGAGAAGATGTCCCTCAGTGTCCGCATCAATGCCCGCCGGCCGACAGCGCGGCGGCCCATGTCGACGGCCTCTTCCGGGGTAAGTGGTTTGTTGGTTGCCATATATGCTTGCAGTTTACAGTTTTACTTGTCTTCCTTCGGCATGTTTCCGTCTGGAAGAGGGTTGTTTTCTTTTTTTGCCGGTATCGGCCGCCCCCGGGATATCCGCCGGACTCTCCAGCATGCGTGATATCCTGTCGGCATACCTTGTTTCCGACCGTGGCATCCCTGTCCGGACTCCCTCCCTTGCCAACAGGGCGGCGGCGATCTTCCTGGAAGTCTCCCGGAGCTCCGCCATCCTCTCCCCGAGGGGAAAGTCCGGATGGAGCTCCTTTTCCCTGGATAGCTTTCCGAGTTCTTTTTCCACGGGGGCGAACTCCCTCCTGTAACGGAACGGCTCCTCCAGCGCCAGGTGGGCGTATCCCTTTTCCGCGATGTCCTGCAATGTCATGATATCCAGGTTGCGTCTGGAAAGTTCCAGGGAGCCGGCCGTAACGAACCTGTCGAGGTTGGCCGCCGTGGGTGAGAGGTCGAAGGAGGCTACCGGACGGTAACTTCCGAACACTTCCAGTCCGGGCTGGGAGGCGGGGAAGCACCGTCCGGGCTGCCGGGACATCTCCATCAGCCGTTTTGACGAGGTCTCGATGCGGAATATGGACAATGTCCCCGGTCCCTTTCCACAGGGTGAGTAGAAATTGTCGGCTATTTCCTGCAGGTATTCGTGCAGGTGGCGCGGGCCGTGCAGCCCCCTGTTGAACACCCTGACACCCTGGTCCGTCTTTACGGCGGTCACGAGGAACCGGGCGCTCCTTCCTTGAAGGATACGTTCCCGTGCGGTCTCGTATGCCACGAAGTCTTTGTAGCCAGCCGAGTGTTCCAGCCCTTCCAGGTTCCTGCGGTCCGTTTGCACACCGTGTGCCTCCAAATAGGCGGCCCGTCTCAGCGGGATGGAGTTGCCGTCCGTGATCCCGCCGTTTTCGATGATGAAACGCCATGCCTGCCTGGGTTCCTTCTCCTGCAGTCCGCTGGCAGGGGGCAGCTCCTCTTTCCGGATGCCGGCATAGAAGAGCAGCAGGTTGTCGGGGATGCCCCGGGCTTCCTCGAGTACGGCTTTACGTGCCGCTTCCTTGACGAACCGGATGAAGGGATTCCCGCTCCGGGGCGTATGGTCCGTTATCATGAAGGAGGCTATCCGGTTGTCCGGACACAGTTCCAGACAGAAGTCCTTCAACTCTTCTTTTTGGGGACGCGTTCTTTGCAGTCCCAGCTTTTCCAACCACGAGGCCATATTATCTTCCTATGTTAGTTCTTTTACCTGTCTTTTCCGGTTTCTTTTCCCGCCTGCGTCTCGTATCCGGGGTGGGCGATTCATATCCCCGCACGTCGTATTCGTTCTGCAGGATGCGTCGTGCCGTATCGCTGACGGCTTGTCTCATGGAATTTCCCAGCAACGTGTCCGCCTGTGAGGAGAGGAAGGAATGGTTCATCTGCGAGCGCAGGGAGGAAAAACTGCAGAAATGCCTGAAGTTTCTGTTTTCCGGTATCTCGTCAAGATTCCCCGTCCTGCACAGCCTGTCCAGTATGCCGATGTTGAAAGGTGTCTCATTTTCCATGAGCTTGAATGTCTTCAGCATCTCCCGGTATCGGGCGAGGTCCGGGGACATGTCGCACTCCACGGCGGGCTTGCATCCCCGCAGGATGTCCGCCCGGAGGAATTCCGCCCTGGCGGGGATGAAACTGCACCTGTCGTCGGGGGCAAACATCCTGCCGCACTCCCGCGCCTTTTCCACCAGCCTTGCGTTGTCCGTGCTGAAATAATAGACGCCCAGTTTGTCGGTATTTCGGTGTATCGGGCTGAAGAAGTTGTCCGCATTATACTGGAGATAGCTCTCCGCCCGCTCCAGTCCCCGGCCTGTGTCGTCGAAGAGCAGCACGCCCTGTCCGGTCTGTATGGCCGTAAGCACACGGTTGCCGGTATCCTTCTCGCGGCTTCGGTGGAAGTCGTGGTAGGCTTCCAGCAGCCTGCCCGCCCTCCCGTTGTGGAGCGCCCGTTCAAGCTCGCCGACGATAAAGTCCCGGCTGTCGGTCCTCCTGTAAGGGTCGGCCGTCTCATGGACAAATCCGATATCCCACAGCCTCTGGCAGTCGTCGGAGGGCCACGCGCCTCTGTCGATTATATCCCGCACAAGGGATTCCACCCGGTTCTTATCCCCACCGGCGGCCTCGATGCAATAGATCCTTTCCTCGGGCAGGTAGGCCCCTTTCAGCTGTTTACTGACCTGGCTGAAGCAGAACTCCCCGAACCGGCGGTCCAGGTCATTTACGTCAGAAGACAGCATCCGGCAGTATTCCAGGTTGTTCCTGCCGTTCAATATGAATCCGATATACATGGTGGTACTGTTTTAATTTATAATTTTCTGCCGGAAGGCTTCCGTCCGGTCCTTTTCCTTTTCTCCGATAACTCCTCACACTGCCCTGCCGGATGACGGATGCCGTCCTTTACCCGGTAGGTCCTGACAGGGAACGGTTCACCGGATACCAACAATTTGTGCCGTGTAAAATCCGCCATGCAGTAGAGCAGATGCCGTGAGGCGGGGCGGTCATTCTCCGGAAGGTATAGGGCGTGGCCTTCGGAGAGCACCCTGAACTGCTCGTTCTCCAGCTTCACGTTTCCCACGAGCAGGGCGGTGTCGGGATTACTGAGGAATTTCTCCAGTGACCGGTGCCCCCTTACGTCAAAGTCCCGGCGGAGGATATCGTCCGCCTTTTTCCTTATCTCGGATGAAAGTTTCCTGAAGGCCTGTGGGTCAAACAGCTCGGCGGCTTTCACCTGCGTCACCTCTTCGAACCGTTCGGCCAGGGGAAGCAGCTCCCTGTAATAGGTGAACGGCCGGTCATGGATATTCATGTAGCCGCGCTCCCTGATCGATAGCAGGCGGTATATGTCCTCGTTCTCCGCTCTGGAGGAGAGTTCGAAACCCGTATATCCCTTCACTTTGGAGAACAGCCCCCGGTATTCGTCGGCTGTCGGGTTCATCGCGTGGTAGAGCCTTGGCTCGAGGCTGTTGGCAAACCAGGCGGGAAGGGCTTCCCGTGGAATGTATTCCGCCTTTCCCGTCCCTTCCCGGCAGGACATGCCATGTCCGCCGCCGTTGATATGGGGCATCAGCTCCCTGCGCCGCCCGGAGTACTCGTAGATCTCCAGCACCCCGTCATGAGCATGCGGTTCGAAGTACCTGTCAGCGGCACGCTGGAGATATCCCCTGAGGGCCTCCTCACCGGCCTTGCTGCCGGAGAACAGCAGGTAACCGTGATTTCGGAGCACTACTTTTAGGGGTGCGGTCCTGTTGCTTTTTTCCATTGTCATATGTTTCTTATTTTACATTTTGGGACGTGTCCCGGTCCTTTTACGTGTTTTTCCTGGCGGGCTGTACAGCCTCTTCTCGACCTCCGGTCTGATCCTGACGGTTTTCCGGTCCACAGGCGGGTTGCCGCCGAAGATGATCCGGTCCGTAGCTTGGTCCACCCACGCGTAGGCATGCGAGGGGTTGTTCCCGCTTTCGTGCGGCAGATACAGCCCGAGGCCCTCTTTCAGTACGCTCCTGTGAGGTCCGTAGAGCGGGACTCCTTCCAGGGTGACGCGCTCCGCCGGGTCGTCCAGTATTCTTCCGGCCGTCCGGTGTCCCCGGACATCATAGGCGGAGTCCATCAGTTTCTGCAGCTGCCTCCTGGTCTCGAGGGTCTGCAGTAATTCCTCCCTGTCGCGGGCGGATTTTGCGGGTATCCGTTGCAACTCCTCCACCCGGCGGTCATAACGCTCCAGGGCATCCAGGGTGTCCGTGATATTGACGTTGCGGGCACTTATCTCACAGCCCGCGTTATGGCAGAAACTGCGGAAGTCCTCCGCAGTGGGTCTCATCTCACCTCTGTAGAGGAGTTCCATCCGGTCGCCATGAGGCTTCGGGCCATAGGGGTACTCGTCCGGCCGCATCCTCCCCGGGTTGACCCAGGGGCGGTTGCCAAGTTCCCCTTCGGCCCTGTAGACACTTAACGCTCCGGAATTGAATGCCGGATTGAAATAGGCGTCGGCCGTCTGTTGCAGGAACTGCCGCAGCTTTCTCCTGCCTTCCGCCGTGTCGGTAAAGGCGAGGAAGCCGCCCAAGGTCTCTATCGCTGTGTAGGTCTGCTCCATGATGTCTATAACTTTAAATTGTTTCCGTTCCCGTTCCTCTTCCCGTTTCTCTTTGCCCGCGCTTTATCCGTTTTTACTGCCTCCGACTCATAAGGGACGATCTTGCCGTCCTTGATCTGGTATACAGGCTTGAGCCCCGGGGGATTCTTATAGGCCATGACCCGGTCGCAGGTCTTATCGGCATGGATGTAACGGAGTCCGGGCATTTTTGCCGACAGTCCGGGGAAGTAAATCCATCTCCCTTCGAGCAGCGCCCTTCTCAAAGTGTCATCGGCCTCGTGTTCCCCGATGAGGAACGGCACGCTGCGGTCATTCAGGAGCCGTTCCAGGGTACGGTGCCCCCTTACGTCGAAATCCGTTTTCAGGATACGCCCCGCCTTGCCGTGCATGTCATCCAGTATCTTTCCCATGTCATCGCCGCCGGGATTTCCCCGGAGAAAGCTGTCCATGCGTTCCACGAACTCCCGGAACTGGTGCCGGTAGGAAAAGGCGGGGTCAAGAATGAGCTGCCGGTCGAAGTGGCGGGTAAGGGAGAGCAGCCGGTAGATATCCGCGTTGCACCCGCTCATCCCACATCCGGAAAACTCCGTGAGGTTGCGGTATCCTTCAGCGGAGGGCGTCATGTCGGTAAAGAAGACCGGCTCCAGTTTTCTTTCATCGGGCAGGTCCGCCCGTACCGGGGAGTTCGTGAACTCGTACACGTATCTTCCGGTATCGGGATCTTTTCTGCAGGAGGCGTCAATCAGCGGGGCCAGGCTTGCCGGAACGGAATGCATGTCATATTGTTTGACCGGTCCCGGTTCGCTGTGTATCCACCAGTAGTTGTCCGCCAGGTGCCGGTAGAACTCCTCCAGCCCTTTCCGGCCCGCCGGCCCGTCACTGAAAACAAGTATGCCCCTTGATGTTTCCACGATATGCAGGGGCAGCCTGTAGGCGGGCTCATAGCCGTATAGCCGCGCCTTCTCGTCCTGCTGCCGGCGGAAATTCACCAGGCGGTCGATCTCTGCGGCCGTCAGCCGCAGCCGTCCGCCCGGTTCCATGGACCGTTTCAGGACGGACCTCATGAACACCACGTCACGCAGGTTGACGCTCACCACCGGTTCCAGGCCGCACCTTTGGATATGGGGCAGCAGTTTGCCTGTGATGTATTCCTTCACGGGGATGTCCCGGGATATGGAAGGGACATCGGACATACGGGGGAAGCGGTAGATCTCCAGACGGGTATCGGGGACGAAAGCCGATATCCGGGCGGTCTCCATCCCGACATGCAGCAGGCTGAGGAACTGGTAGGTCATGCCGTCCTGATCCGGATTGACAGGGTAAAGCTGGTAGGAAATCGCAGCATGGGGCTTGTCCATGCCGGTTTCGTACCCGACGAGCAGGCACCCTCCGCCGTCCTGCCTGAACAGCTCCTCCAGTTGTTCCATGTTGTCTTTTATGGATGCCATGCCGTTACATTTTCGGGGTTATCTTTGATTTGCGTGCATAGGTCCTCTTTTCAGGCTTCTGCGTTTTCTCCGGCGAGCCGTCCTTCTGTTCCTGCCCCTGTCTGTTCTCCGGCTTCTTCGTGCTTCTTTCCCACAGGAACTCGGTCCCGCGTTCGGCGGCGCTCATCTGGATGGAGGTCCGCAGGATTTTTCCGTTTGAGGACTTGAACTCGATGGGGACCTCCTTGCCGGCCGTGTAGTCGGCGTACTCCTGCTGCGAGAGCGTGTAATTCTTGATTTTCTTGGGGCAGCGAGCCTGGTCCGCCGGGAGGAAGAACATCTCGTTGGTAACCGGGTCTTTTGAAAGGTAGCACGGTTTCGTCTCCTTGCTGCGGAAGTCGACGACCAGGTCTACCAGCCTTCCGGCGTTGCCCGTCCGGTTCAAGGCGTCCAGCACGTCCTCCTCCAGCTTGTATCCCCGGTATTCCTGTCCCACCTTGGGAGCCTGGCGGATAAAGTGCAGGTCGAATTTGGCCAGGCCGTTCTCGTCGCGGAAGAGCGAGAGCTTGGCATCCCCCTTCTGGCGTCCCAGCTCGGTGTTCATGGAGATGTCATAGGCTATGCCGGACTGTCTGCCCTGCAACAGCCTTTCCATGTCGCCCGTCTGTCTGAGCACGTCCGGGGTGAGCCCGTAACGCTCGGCCTGCTGCCAGTTGATCTCGCGCTCGTTGAAAAGGTGGTTGTTGTAGATCCGGTTATCCCGGGAGAGCTCGCGTCTTAAGGACTCGTTCTCGGGGAGCTGGGCCTGCTCGATCCTACGCTTGGCTTCCTCCACCGGGGTCTTCTCCTCCATCCGGTACAGCGCATAGCGTGTCGGATGGTTGTACTGGTACATGAAGTTCTTCCCGAAGTTGGTGAAGAAATTTCCATGCCGGTCCACGCGGATAAACTGGCTCTTGTTCGTTTCATTGGCCTCGAGCGTCTCCAGCTCTCCGTTTGCCGCGATGCCCTTGACACCTTTCGCCTTCTGTTCCTTCTTGTCGTAAGCCATCAGGTAACCCTGTTCCTGGGTGGCGTTTTCGCTGCCTGTAGCAGCCGGTTTTACCTCTTCCATACTGTTAAATTTTAAAGTGGATAAATCGTTTCGGGAGATAAAATTACTATCTTCGTCTTAAAATATTCTGATTATGAGAAAGTTGTCATTGATAGTCATGTTTTGTCACCTTTTGTCAGCCTCCTCCTGTATAAGGGGAGACGGTACGGCTGGCGGAAACGGGGGTGAATTGTTAAAGGGACATTCCACCGGTACTGCCGGAAAGTGAACGGTTCCTTGAAAGTCCCGACATGTCCCCATTCTCCTGACGGATTATCCCGTGCTTTTCCCCCTTGACAGAAGATACACCCGTTTCAGGGTCTCGTCCTCGTTCGGTATGAGGATGCATCCGGTAAAGGGAAGGAGGCTGTTCCACCAGGGAGTGGACCTGGCCGCTCCCTATGGCACCCCGGTATACAGTGCGGGGAACGGCAGGGTTGCCGAAGCACGCTACAGCCGGAGTTACGGTTGGTTCGTGCATGTCCGGCATGCGGAAGGATACTCGACACTGTACGCGCATATGAGCGGGCTGCATGTAAAGGCGGGCACTCATGTCCGTATCGGACAGCATATCGGGAATGTCGGACATACGGGAGTGGCGACCGGCAACCACCTGCATTTTGAGTTAAGGAAGGACGGTGTCTTGCTGGACCCGCTCTCATGGCCGCCTTTTAAATAACCTGTAAAACAAGCAAGCGATGAACATCGAGGAAGTAAAGAAGATTCCGCTGGAGGATTTCCTCGGGCGGGCGGGATTCTCACCTGTCAGAAGACAGGGAGACAGTGTATGGTACCTTTCGCCTTTCAGGCGGGAGCGTACCCCGTCATTCAAGGTCAGCCTTTCCCTGAACCTGTGACGTGATTTCGGGGAGGGAACCGGGGGCAGTATCATCGACCTGGCGCAAAAGCTGTACGGGGTGACGGATATCCCGACCGTATTGCAGAGGATTGAAAGCGATTTTCCGGCGTTTAGGCCGGTTTCCTCTCCCGCGAAAGGACGGGCTGTGGCATCGCCTTTTGAGGGGCTGCGCGTCTCACCTCTTAAGAACACCGTCCTGCTGGATTATCTCGGGACAAGGGGCATTCCTTCCGATATCGCCACAAGGGAATGCGTGGAGGTACATTACCGCATGCGTGGCAAATGGTATTTCGCGGTCGGTTTCAAAAACAGGAAAGGGGGGCTTGAAATACGCAACCCGTACTTCAAGGGTGCGGTTTCCCCCAAGGACATCACACATGTCAGCCATAATGCCGGGGATAGACGGCAGTCACCGGTACTGGTCTTCGAGGGGTTCATGGACTATCTCTCGTACCTGGCCTTGAAGGAAGGGCAAGCCGTGCCGGACTTCGTGGTGCTCAATTCTGTGGCCAACCTGCCCAAGGCAGTGGATATCCTTAAAAGTTACGGACAGGTCTGTTGCTTTCTGGATAATGATGAAACCGGCAGAAAGGCGGTGGAGGAGATCGGAAGGCTGTGTGAAAAAGTGGTTGACAAGGCCGTACACTATCTGCCACACAAGGATTTGAACGAATTCCTCCAGGAGAGGATAAAATCTTCTCAGGCGGACCGTACGAAGTCAGGGCAAGCCTGTGGATGAAAAATAAAGAGGTAGACAGATACGTAAATACGAAATTAAAGAAATACTGTAACTGCAGTGTTTTTGGTTTCTTGTATTTCTCTATGAATCGGAACTGGATAAAAAGCAAATACCGCCAATAGAACAACATTCGGATTTGAATGATATTTATTGCCAAACAGATAGTGTACGACTCTATACAAACCTATCAAAGACGGCTGGTATATTATGCTTGACCACGACCACTGAACTACCACAAAAAAGACGTTTGTCCTCGCAGTCATACAATATAAGGGCAGACGTCTTCTTAATGTGGATACAAAATCAAACAAGCTACAATCTACTGTTTGTAATGAAATACTTCCGCTTCATATACAATTAGTTCTCTAATCGGGCTTCCAAATCCTGAATGTTTTTTGCTACAAAAGCATACCCATCATTAACTATGCGCTTGTATTCCTCAACAGCTTTTCGTGCGTCCTCCGGATTTCCTGTGTAGTCATATTCTATTTGATGTGCATAACCTATGGCAAAGGGAACGACTCCATCTTTACCGCGCAACTTTTCTAATTCTTTTCTTCCTTCCTTACGTTCTTCAGCATCATCTGAGAATGTCTTATCTATAGCAGAATTCAACTGCTTAAAAACTTTCTGTTTTTCTTTTATGTAATCTTTGAGGCCCATAATTTATGATGGTTGATTTTCTGCAAAAAAAAATAAAAAAGTGAGACTATCAAAAAAAGAAGATAATTTTTTTTAAGACTCACAACTATTTTCTAACTTCGCATAAATGAAAGAATTAACTCATAAAAATACTTAAATGAAAAACTTGTATATTATAGGAAATGGATTCGATTGCCATCATGGAATAAATAGTAGTTATAGTGCGTACCGTCAATGGCTCGAAGAGAACGAACCGGAACTCTACGAAAGACTGAGAGAATTCTATTATGTGGATGATGATGAATGGTGGTGGCAGTTTGAAGTGAATTTAGGCGAAATAGAACTTGCAACCTACATACAGTATACTGCTTCGGAAAATCAGCCGGATTTAGCCAGTGACGAGTTTAGGGATCGGGATTATTATGCCGGTTCATATCAGGCAGAAAGTGAAATAGGAGATTTGGTCAATGATATTAAAGACACTTTCAAAGCGTGGATTAACTCTTTGTCAAGAGCGGATGGAAGTAAAAAGATAAAGTTGACCAGAGGAGATGACCACTTCATCAATTTTAATTACACTTCCACTTTACAGGACTTATACGGTATTCCTGATTCAGAAATTCTTTACATTCATGGTAAGGCTTCCGATGAAGTGCTGGTACTTGGTCACAATAAGACTTATGAAGAGCTGACCAAAGCTGCAGAAGTCGTCCAACCGGAGCCTCCGGCGGATTTGTCGGAAGAAGAGCTCGCCGAGTGGTACGATGGGGAAGACTACATAACTCAAACAGTTCGTGATGCCGCTGTCAACGAAATATATAGAATTCGCAAAAATGTAGAGCAAATTATCCAAGATAACCGGAGCATCTTCTCTTCAATGAATAAAATCGAGCATATTTATATTTACGGTTTTTCTTTTTCTCCGGTTGACGAGCCCTATATTGACGAAATAATCAGCCACATAGACAAAGAGAAAGTGCATTGGACAATTAGTTATTACAGCGATGAAGACCAACAGAAAATACAAGCCTATATGCAGTCCCGCAAAATATTACCGGATTTGTGGGAACTTATGAAATTGGAAGATATCCAAATGTACAAGCAACAACGATTGTTCTAAGCTTATTGTCAAGTCACCTGCATTTCCGTTTATATTCAGGAAGCGGATATGCAGGTGTCAATATACTTATAATTTATGTACACCATATAAAATACAAACGGTATCTCCATGTAATAATAAAGCAGGCAAAAAAGAATGATATTCCATTTATCTTTTCGTCTGCTTTTGATGAATACGGTTATATACTGTCAATTGCTCGGATTGAAATTTTTATTATACTCCAATAGGTATTTCACCATCGCCGGATCATTGAAATCAACCTTAAGCAGTCTCGTATCCAACTTTCGAATCATCTTCCAGTCTGTTTCTGTCAGTTCGAAACTCTCAATGTCCAAATTCTCTGTCATGCGTAACGTACGTACCGATTTGGGAATCGCTACAATACCTTCACCCGTCAAGAAATTTAGAACGACCTGGGCACTGGTTTTGCCATATTTCGCTCCGATATTTTTCAGCGTTTCATTTGTGAAAATCCGGTCTGTGCCTTGTGCCAGTGGTCCCCAGGCCATTAGACGCGTTCCGTAATCCTTTATCAGTTTCCTCATTCTGGCCTGCAGGGAAAACACGTGTGTCTCCAACTGCAGGACAGCGGGTTTGATTTCAGTGTTTTCCGCCTGATCAACAAACTGTGCATCATAGAGTATGACCGGTACTAATAATTTCTGATCAGCAGTTCATTGACCGTCTCCCTCTTCTCGGCTATGGAACATACCGAACGGAAGATGCTCAGCCGCTGGATATGGAAGCCGGCGTACAGGTCGTCGAAGAAGGTGTTCTCCGGGTTCTTCTGACGGGGATCGGAGTTGGAGAGCATTCATTTGCTTCCTTTCTCTCCCAAGTCCTTGCAGAATCCGGCCAGCTCTATCTGGCAGTCGTCATCGAAGTCGTCCGGCATGTAGGAGGTACAGGCACCGGCCTCGTTGACGGGTTTGTAGGGCGGGTCGAAGTAGAAGACCGATTTCTCTCCCGCGTATTTTTCCGTCTGGCGGTAGTCCCCGTCCAGGATGACGACGCCTTGCAGCAGCTTGTGGTTGAAGCGGATCAGTTCCTCCTCCAGTATCCTGGCGCGGCTGCCCGTACCGAAGGTTACCGAGAGCCGGCCCTTGCGGTTGACCGAATAGATGCCGTTATAGCAGGTGCGCATGAAGAAAATAAAAAGGGCGGCACGTGTGATGCCATCCGGGTGCTCTTCGTTGAAGACCCTGCGCTTTTCCATGAAATAGTCCCTTCTCTCTGTACGTCCCTGAAGGGCGTGGTATTCGCTCTGGATGCCGGCAAGCAGTCCGACCAGTTCTTCCGGCGTGTCGCGTATGACACGGTAGACATTCACCAGGCTCTCGTTTGAGTCGTTGATCACGCAACGGATATGCGGATAAGTCTGTCTCAGTCAGAAGAACAGGGCGCCTCCCCCGACAAAGGGTTCCACATAAGTTTCCATTTCCGTGATATTTTCCGGCAGTGACTGGATCAGTACCGGAAGCAGTCTTCTCTTGCCTCCCACCCAGGGGAAGCAGGGTTTGCCGGGCAGACAGCCCGCGCTGTTTTTCTTCTTTTCCATGATTCGATAAATTAAAATGAATGGTTAAAACTATTGTTGCCCGTCATCCTCCGTTTCCAGCAGATGTTTCAGGTCCGGGTCGTTCCCTATGCGGCGGAGCTCCTTTTGGATGATCCCGCCCACCTCCTCCTTGATGCGGTAGTAGTTACGCTCTATCTCTTCCCGCATATGGTCCTTGCCGTCCCTGCCGGTAAAGTCCGTAATCACGGGGATCGGTTTGTAGGCTTTCGTCTCTGCCGCCACCCTCGCGTTGTCCACAACGATCTCGCAGTGGAAGATTTTCTGCTCCATCTTCTCTTGGAAGCTGTCGCAGACGCTTCCCACGAACATGCCTTGGGAGAGGTTGGATATTTTCGAGGCCGGTATCAGCGAGTCCAGCTGGGTGCTGATGCTGGTCGATGTGTCCTCACGGGTCATGTTGACGGACTTGCGCTGCTGGAGCACCTTCCCGAACCGTTCCGAAAGGTTCTTGGCCGTTTCCCCCAACACTTGCCCGGCAAAGACATTGCCGACGGTGTTCTGGATGACGCGCGCCTCCTTTTCACCGTAGTCGCGTACCAGCTGGCTGAAATCCTGCGCGCCCAGACAGACGGCCACCTTGTTGCTGCGGGCCGTGGCTATCAGGGTGTCGAGCCCTTTGAAATAGATCGTCGGGACCTCGTCCACCAGGATGGAGCACTTGAGCTTTCCCTTACGGTTCACCATCTTGACGATACGGGCGTTGTACAGCCCCAGGGCCGCCGAATAGATGTTCTGCCGGTCCGGGTTGTTGCCCACGCACAAGACCTTGGGGGCGTCCGGGTTATTGATGTCCAGTGTGAAGTCGTCCCCGCTCATAATCCAGTAGAGCGAGGGGCTGATCATGCGTGAGAGCGGGATCTTGGCACTTGCGATCTGGCCCTGCAGCTGCTCCATCGCCCCGCCTTTCCAGGCGTCCATGAAAGGCGAGAGGTAGTTCTCCAGCTCCCTGTACGAGGTCAGGATGGTGAAGATGTCCGAGTAGGGCTTGTTCAGCAGCTCGATGGCATGGGGAAAGGTACAGTACTTCCCGTTCTCGTAGATTTTAAGATACCATATGATGGCGGCGAACAATACGATCGGACTCTCCACGAAGAAGTCACCCTGTTTCTGTATCCAGGTTTTATTTAAATTTAACATTATTACATAGGCTGACTCATAGGCGTCGGCGATGTCGGACATGAATGCTGGGTTGATAGGGTTGCAGCGGTGGCTGTGCCGCGGATCGTCGAAATTGATCACGTAGAACTGGACGTTCGCCTTGTACTTGTCCTTGTTCTTGAGCAGATGGTTATAGACGATAAGGCTCAGGTCCGGGAACTTGAAATCATAGCAGTAAAGCGCATAGCCTTTCTCTATCTGCTGCTTGATGAACTGGTTGATGACACAGTAGCTCTTCCCGCTGCCCGGCGAACCGACCACCATGCAGCCCCTTTGGGGCAATACGACGTTGATCCACCCATTGTGCCATTTCTTCTTGTAATAGAACCGTGTTGGCAGGTTCACCGAGTATTCATTGGTGATCAAGCGGGTCTCCTGCATGAAGGACTCGTTCTCCTCATTGAAGACGTCATCCATCAGGTGTTCCTTTAAAAGACGCCCGGTCCACATGCCTGCGGTGAGCAGGCTGATGTATCCGGCGGTAAGGGCGGACACATACGCAAGGGTGGTGAGCGGGACACTCCAGCCGGCAGTGAGGAAAAGCTCGCTTCCCCAATAGAGGAGCAGCCCGGCTGCCAGGTAACAGCCGATACGCCTTCATGTCATCTCCGGGACCCTCCGCCCTTTGGCGCCCATCGAGGAGAAGAAAAGGAACATCAGGCTGAAGCATTTGGTCACGGGGGAGCCGGTGAACAGCCCTGTGTCACGTTGGAAGTTCAGCAGTATCCTGTCCACCATGCCGTTGGTACAACCGGCGACATGGAAGAACGGATAGCAGAAATAATAGATGTTCATCACGAGAAGCAGGATGCTGACCGCCCGCATGAAGTCGATGGTCTTGCCGAGCCCTCTGGAATCTTCTTGTGCCATATGGGGTATGATGGGTTGTTATATGTGAATACTTCGTTAGTTGATCCGCGGGCCTTTCCGCCCTTTCCTCTTTTTCTTCTTTCCATAAACATTCCGGGGGATGTCCTCAGACGGGTAGGGACAGGATTCCATGGAGAAGAGATCCAGCAGGCCTTCCGCAAGCCCTGCCTCCCTTGTGTCCGTATTCACGGGCGGTTCCTGTCCTGAAGCCGGCTTGTCGGAGACGGACGGGAGCGTGCCGTATTTCCGGTTGATAACCGAAGCGGAGAATTCCTTGCCGAGTGCCGATCCCTTGAAGACCGTCCTGGTATTATGGTCTATATAGGTCACGCCGTAGATTACGCCCGCCCCGTTCTCCCAGAGTACGGGCACGATGCCTTTGCCTGCCAGCTCGTGCAGAAACCCTTCACGGGTATCCCGGCAGAGTGCCGTGCGGATGTTTTCCCTTGTCTTTTCCGGCAGGGGATGCTTTTTCATCCATGCCCTGCTTTGTGAGAACCTCTTTTGGAGGGCACGGTATCCCACGCTTTTCCCGATATCGCTGGATTTGATTCCGACCCCGGTACGTTTTCCCTTTCCGTCGGTCGCCGCATAGACCAGACCGTCGCAACGTTTCCCGTCCACGGCCTTGTGTACTTCCTCCACGGTCACGTTGAAAAGCCCGAGCAGCGCCCAGAACTCCTTGAACGACTGGAAGCGGTAATTCTGCACGGCCGGTTTTACCACGCCCGCAATCTGGTGTTTCAGTTCGCCTTTCGTGCAGTCCACCGCGGTCATCGGCCGGGAAATCCTGTATTCCTCCCCGCGTGACTGCAGCAGGCCGTATTTCCTTTCCAGCTCCCGGCAGATGTCCGTTGAGCGTTCCCATTCCTTGTAATCCCTCAGTTTTCTTCCCTGTTCATCAATACGCAGGGAGACGATGTGGATGTGAGGACGCGCGTTGTCGTCATGGCGGAAGATAACGTAAGGCTGGTCGCCATATCCGAGCCTGTCCATGTATTCCCGCCCGATGGCTTCCAGCTGTTCGTCGGAGAGCACGTCATCGGGATGGGGATTGAGCGAGAGATGGATCACCGGCTTTTCCGTCCGGCGGTTCACGGCAAGGTAAGGTTCGAAGCTGCGCATGCATTCGGCGATGCCGACCTTTCCATCCGGTGTCTCCATCACGCGGTTTCATGCCAGTGTCCGCGCTTTCCCTTTCTCCACTTTTTCCTGATTGTAATACAGCGCCCCGTAGATGGCGGCACCGGATGTTATCTTTGCAACCATTGTTCGAACTCTTTGGTAAGACGGATGATTTCCTTGTTCAGCGATACGAGCTCCACGGTCAGCTGTTCCAGCTTGTAAAGCAGGGCGAGGGCTTTCTTTTCGGTCAGTTCCCCACTGTGGACCGCCTTGACAACCTGGTTGTAGTTCACCCCGACGCGGCGGTACTCGCTCTGCAGGTTGGTGAGCTTGATGCAGTAGTCCGTGGCCGCCTTGTCGATTTTCACCACTTTCATCGGCTTGTCGAAAATGGCCGACAGGATGAACTGCGACTTGGTTACGGCACCGGAATTCTCATAGAGCCGCTCGAACTCGATGTTCTGGAACTCGTTCAGACGGAATCCGTAGTAAAAGGAATGGAGCTCGGAGGATTCCTTCGGACTGCGGCCGCCTCTTCATGTCCGGGAGGCGGCCGTTCTCTCTTTCTTGTACGCCTGTTTGATCTTAGCCATATTATTGATGTTTTTACCGGGGGCAAAGTAAATGATAATTCGAATACCAGCCTAATTTCGGAAGGTGACTATTCGTGACAGGGGATGACTATTCATGACAGGGGGATTTTCCGCTCTGTCATCCGTTCCCGATCCCGCAGTTTATGATGTTCTTTTCAAAGGCTTCCCGGAGTTTTGGGAGTAGTACCGAGAGGGTTTTCTTACGTCTGGCAAGGTCCGCACGCAAATCGTAGGGCTTGGGGATTCGGATATGCAGGAACTCCTCGAATGCCGCCACCAGGGAGGCGAATGACTGGCGATTGCCGTTACCGTCTGTTATCACTCCCAGGTAGTGCAGTGAGGCGATCAGTTCCATCAGGTTCACCAGGGAACCTTTCCAACGAAGGGAGAACAGGCCTGTCCGTCCCTTGTCGGTATCGGGAACGGTATCGCGGCATTCGGGATACCGAAGCGCGAAATGCAACAGTTCTATCTCCGTCCTGACAAGGCCGGATGCCTTCATCAGATAGATATGTGTCCGGCTGTCAGCCCTGCTTCCGGCCATATTCATATAGGCGTCCAGTTCCGTCTCCATGTGGCGTAGGCGGCGCAGCCTCTTGGGGATGGGAAGCCCGCTTTCCGCCAGGGAGGCCAGATGGTCTGAAAATTCATCGTAGGCGGATGACAATACGTTTTCCATAGCATTTTTTCCTTCCAGGACGGCTTCTTGGAGATGGTTCAGCAGGCGGTGTGTTGTTGATGTTTTCATATGCTCAAACTTTAGTTTAACAATTCATGCCTTACGACAGAATATTAAAGGCGAATATGATGCCATCCGGTGGATGCCTATTGCATTTTCTTGTTAATAGTCAGATATTCAGCATGATAAAAATATCAGTTGAAAACAGGCTCAAAAAAAGAAATGTACACCGCTTTACAATAACTGTAAGGCGGATGTACATTTTATGTAAACCATGTCCGGCCGCTTGTATGACACTCTCATTTCGCTGTGGTTCCGGAAGGAGACTCACGGAGCTGGCCCGTATTGTACAACGGCCCGCTCATATAATCCGATATTTTCTCAGTTTCTCGTACAGGGAAGTCCGGCTGATGCCGAGTATCCTGGCTGCACGGGCACGGTTGCCCTCCGCCTCTTCAAGGGTCCTGAGAAGCAGCTGTTTTTCCTTTTCCTCCGGAATGGGGGCGGTTTCCTCCCGTCCGACGGCGAGGTCCAGATTCAGTTCCTCCGGTGAGATCCATCCGTCGGCAGAGAGCAGGACGGCACGTTGGATGCAGTTTCTCAGCTCGCGTATGTTACCGGGCCAGGGATATTTCTGCAATGAGGCCGCGGCCAGGCTGTTGAACCCGCGTACGGGCTTACGGTGCTTTTCTGAAAAATGCTTCACGAAGAACTCCGCCAGCGGAAGGATGTCCTCCCCGCATTCCGAGAGAGGGGGGACATTGATGGTGAACTCGTTCAGGCGGTGGAACAGGTCCTCCCGGAAACGTCCTTCGGATATCGCCCTCTCCAGGTTCTCGTTCGTGGCGGCCACCAGACGGACGTCAAAGGTGTATTCCTGGGTGGAGCCGACGGGCTTGTAGCGTCTTTCCTGCAGGGCACGTAGCAGGAGCATCTGTGTCTCGGGGGAAAGGTTGCCGATCTCGTCAAGGAACAGCGTGCCCCCGTCAGCCACTTGAAACAGCCCGTACCTGTCACCGTAGGCACCGGTGAACGTCCCCTTGCGGTGTCCGAAAAATTCGGATTTGGCAAGGTCACCCGTGATGGTCCCGCAGTCCACCGCGACAAAGGGCTTGTCCCTACGGTGGCTTTGTTCATGCAGCTCGCGGGCGATATGCTCCTTCCCCGTACCGGAGGCTCCCCGAATGAGCACGGAAATGTCGGAACGTGCCACCAGCCCCACTAGCCGGTACATTTCCCGCGCTTTGGCACTCTCCCCGCGATAGAATTCGTTCCCGTCATGTCGGGGACGGCTGAATATCTTCCCGATGGCTTCCAGCAGCCTGTCCGGCTGGACAGGCTTGCACAGGTAATTGACCGCCCCCAGCTGCATGGCTTCCACCGCGTTCTCCACCTGACCGTAGTTGGTCATGATAAGGAACGGGGTGGCGTAGAACCTCTCGTTCATCCATTCCAGCAGGGAGGTGCTGTTCCCGTCCGGCAGGCGGAGGTCTGCAAGGACAAGGTCGAACTCCCTTGCGGAAAGGGCCTTGCGGGCAGCCGACAGCGTCGCGGCATGTTCGGTCGCCATCCCTTTCTTCTTCAGCCAGTTGCCGATGCTGCGGCTGAAAATCACGTCATCTTCCAAAATCAGTATCGTTTTCATTCCTTTCCCTCTTTCTGCATCAGTTCCGCATAGGATATCAGTTCCCTGACGGCACCGATTATTTTTTCTATTTTCACATATTCCTCTTCCTCCCATTGGCCCGCGTCGGATTTGACCAGCACCCACAGGTCCGCTACCGGATAGTTCAGACGCACCGTCTCCCACAGTGGCAGGCTCCTGTGGAGGATGGAAATGATTTCCCGGCTGTCCTTTTCTTTCACGGCGGCCGACAGCCTTTCGATGTCCTTGCGGCTTTCACTGACAAACAGCCCCAGCATTTCCTGCCGGTTGTCCTCTCCGGCAAGCAGGAGGGAGAAGTCCGGCCTCCACTCTTTCCCGGTCCCTTTTATGACCCGCATGATGGCGGTCACCAGCCCTTCCGCGGAGAAAGGCTTATGGATACATCCGGCGAAACCTGCGAAGAGGTATTCCTCTTCCCTGTCGGAATGTGCCGTGACGGCTATGGCCGGAATCTCCCTTGCCCGGGGGATGTTTGAGCCCCTCAGCAGTTCAAGGACCGAGAAGCCGTCCGCACCGGGCATCTGTATGTCGGTCAGCAGAAGGTCGTACTCCTGACTTTTCAGGCAGTCCATCAGTTCCCGGACATCCGTGCAGCAGTCACAGTGAATCCGGCTGCGGGAGAGCATCTCCCGGGTGATCCTAAGTTGGATGCGGTCGTCATCCATGACCAACACACGGATGACGCCGGGCAGTTCGCAGGTCGGAAACACCTTCTCTTCCAGACGGGAGGACTGTCCGGCCGGTGGCAGGGGAAGGAATACGGAGAAGCGGCTGCCTTCACCGGGGGCGCTCTTTACCTCCACGCGGCCCCGCATTTCAGATACGAGCCGGACCGTGATCGCCAGCCCCAGGCCGAACCCGGGAATGTTACGCGCGTTGTCCAGCCTTTCGAACGCCCCGAATATCCGTTCTTTCTCCTCAGCGCTTATTCCCACGCCGGTATCCCGGACAGAGATGCTAAGTTCCCCATACAAGTATTCCGCCTCAAGGCGCACCTCCCCGTGGGGTGTGAACTTCAGGGCATTGGACAGCAGGTTGCCGGCTATCTGCCGGATATGCGAGCTGTCACAGCAGACGACGGCATCCAGGCCGGAGAAAGATACGGTGAACGCCAGGTCCTTCTGTCTGGCGATAAGTCGATGACTGTCCGCTATTTCCTCGAACAGGGCTTTTAGGCTAAAGAGCGTGTCATTGGAGCGAACTTCGCCTTCATCCATCCGGTGGTATTCCATCAGCGTGTTTACCAGGCCGAGCATGTAATCGGCCGAGTGCAGGATGTTGTCCAGATAGCCACTCCTGCGGCTGACGTCGCTTTCCGAGGGTAACAGTTCCGCACAGCCTTTGACGGCCGCCAGCGGGGCGCGCAGGTCGTGAGCAACCGAGGCCATCAGCTCCTTGCGTGAGCGGAGCAGTTCCCTGTTCCGCCTGTCGGACTGTTCAAGCTCCCTCTCGTATTGGAGACGGCGGTTCAGGTCCCGGTGTATGACGGTATACAGCATGATCGCCAGAAGGGAGACGGACAGGGCAAGGCCGGCCACCATATGGTAGGAATTGTCCCGTTCAAGGACAAAGGCCCTGTAGCGTGCGGTAAAACGTTCGTTGTTTTTCCGCTCAAATTCGGAGATCATATTGTTCATCCTCCCGTTCAGCTCCACACTGCCGGCATACAGGCTGTCCATCTGTGCCAGCAGCCTGGCCCGCCTTTCAGCCTGTTCCCGGGTGACCCTTTCATTCAGGGAGCGGAGCATGCGTGTTGTCGTCCCGGTTGAAGAGGGAACGGACAGGGATTGCCGTTTACGTTCAGCCTCTTCCCTCTGTTGCAGGTAAGCGGATTTGTTTTCTTTTCTACGGAAGATATCCCGGAAACTCCTTTTCTTTTTGGGTACATCTCCCGCACCGGCTTCCGGAGAAGCCGTATTTTCCTTTTGCCGTGCAGCCTGTTTCCGGGCTGTCAAGACAATGGCAGGAATGCTTTCTTGTACAATGTCACCTATGTCCTGCAGTTCCTTGAAGGTATGTACCGCCTTGGATAAAAGAAGTTCCTTGTTCCAAAGAAGAAGGCACAACGAGTCGATATGGCTTTTTTGTAACGGGGTATGGACATATTCTTTCAGAAGTTGCAGGCTGTCGCAGACCCCGTGGCGTTTGCGGCTGTATTCCCCGAGGTCGTCATCATCCCATGTGACGGCAATCTCGGCATGGGTGGAAAGGTCCAGCAGGTCGATGTAGATTCTTTCAGCCAGACGGTGTATCGCCACCAGCTCTTTCTCCTTCTTACGTAGCATGTGTCTTTGCATTTGTTCCTGACGGAACTGATAGACAATGAATGCGGACAACAGAACCAAGATGGCATAACCGAACGATATTTTTAACTTCAACCATATTATACCATTGTTCATGATTTTTATTTATAAATACATACTTCTATATAATATCCACAAATTACACAGATAAAATAACCAGCAAAAGCATAAAATATTTGATATTGGCGTTCCAACATTTTAAGTTAAGAAGAATAACGTTCGCAGCTTGTTTTTATATTTCGTCTGCATTTATAAGGTACGCATTTTCTACTTCATTGCATGCTGATATTCATTCAGCGAGGGACAGGCTTGCAGGATCATCCTGTCCTGTTCTCTCAGCTTCGCCCTGACACTCGGGATATGGTGTCTTGCCATCCGCGTGAGGATGCCGGGCAGGTCACCGTCCACGATGGGCATGCTGGCGGAGAGGCACGCCGCCAGCATGTCGGATATGAAGCCGTGCACCGGGTCACCTTTCTTGGCGCTTTCCCATCTGCGAGAGTCCACATACGTGCCGTCCTGCTTGGAAAGCAGGGTGTGACACAGGAACTCGGAGAGCATGTCGTCACCTGCGCGGTCGAGCCGTTTGATGAGCTGGCCGGAAAGGCACATACGTCTCCGGTAATTCTCACGGGTGATCACACGTATGGGGCGATTGTCGATCTCCTTGCGTACCGACCTTAGAAGTTCGTCGCCTTCCTTTCCCTCTTCAGGAAGGAACACCCATACCGGTGAACCTGCCGTGAGGAATCCTGTCGGGCAGGGGCAGTCCTCATACCACCTCACGATTTCAGGGAATTTGTGCAGCAGGAAGTCACACACGGCGTTCTCGTAAAATATACGGCCCGTATCGGGGGAAAACGTTTTCATCATGATCCCCGCACTCACCGGGAAGCCGCAGCGCACGAGGGCGGAAGCCGCCCTACACGGCAAAAGTATGAATTTGTTCAATTTTAATGTTGCCATATCGTTCTTGTTTTTGAATTTATTCTGTCCATATAAAAAAACGGAAGCTTCGGACTGTAACAGGTGGAAGCTTCCAGACATTTTGAATTCTTTCACTTGTACCGCATCCGCTGATGCGAAGTGAACTAACTTTTGTTGAAAAATATCTCTATGACAAGCCTGCCGGGGTAAAGCTGGCAGGCTGCCATGCTAAAGTACAAGCTCCGGGCTTTCACAAGTGCGGGTCTTGTTTTCTCATGTAAAAAAGTGGTTTCCCACTTAATAAATCCAATCCCTTTTGGGGATTGAACTTTCCTAAAAATCAAAAAACTGTGTCCTACGGGCATTGCTACCCTTCGGCGGACATCTGGCGACCTTTCACAAGGACGCATTCCGTTTTCTTCATCGTAACTCTTCGTATATATGTCTGAATTGCACTTTTTCCTTTTTTATCTCCACGCTTTCCTTTTCCGCCCAATAGAGGAATGTGATGAAAGGAAGCGTTGGCTGCATCTCGTTTAATCATAAAGAAGGCCCCAGGATGCCCGAACACAACTTAAACAGACAGCAGCCCACGCTTGTAGTAGCTGTATAGGAGCCAGCCCTGTTCCTTTAGCAGAACCAGCTCCGGTCGATGGCCGGCAGCTTCTTTTTCCAATACCATTTGCTCCATGCAATGCGTTTTCTCACTACAAAGTAGCTTACTTCCTCGCTTTCCTTTTCTGCCTCGTAGTCAAATGCCGAATGGCCGACAGCCAACTGTTCCGCCCAATAGAGGATGTAATATATGAACAGTGGCAGGACGGCAAGTCCCCAGCACACCTGCCAGCCCAGAAGCAGGGACGGCAGTAGTGACGCAAGGAAGCATTCTGTATACTGGCGGCGGTGGATGCTCATCTCCATTTCCTCCCAAATTCCTTTCTCTCCGTAGGGGAGGGCGGTCAAGGTAATGATCGGGAGGGTCACGTAATCGTAGGGATTCAGCCGGCCTTGGAGCAGACGGGCGATTTTGCTGTCATAGATGATCATAGCTCTTTAGTTATTGGTGTTTCATGCAGTTTTACCAGTCCCTTTCGGCACGGATGAACGTACCTTGATAGCTGTAGTACAGTTCCCAGCCGGGGATGTCTATCTCGTAACCGCCCGGTTGTTTCTCCACCTTGTAAGGTACGGCATCGGGGTAACGGGCGGTGATGTCCGTCGCGATGGATTCCGGCAGGATGCCGTCCGGCAGCGCGGAGAACTTGCAGTCCACGCTCGTCCACTCGCCCTGTTCGTCGAACTCCAGTTCCGCTCCGTCCGAGAGCCATGCCTCATATTCGGTCGTGCCGCCGTCCTTGTCACGCACCGCACGGGTGCATTCCGCACCGGGGAAATACTGCGCGATGAACTGCCGCGCCTTTTGGGGCAGCGCGTCGTAGCCGATTTCCCTCTCGTCCTTGTCGCAGGCTGCCGCTGCCAGTAACACGAACAGCAGCAGCCATGTCTTGATAAATACCTGTTTCATTGTCCTTTTCTATTTAGGTTTCTGTTTGTTATTATTCAATTCTTATCCTTCTCAAAGCGTCTTTTTGTTCCGCCCTCCGGGGCGGTTGTTCAGCGGGCGGTTCATCCGCCTGAGCAGTGCGGCCTTCAGGCTGTCAAGGAAAGGCGTCTGCCGATTGCGGATGCGCAGGTCGCCGAATGTCCGGGACAGGTTCTTGTCCAACTCGATGTTGAATGCCCTCTGCACATACTCCGACAGCCTTGTCAACGGGACATCCCCGAATGCCTTGCGACTGTCCAATGCAAATAGCAGTTCGGTCAGTTCCGTCTTCGTCGCTTTCCACGTCAGGCGCACCTTCAGCAACGATTCTTCGGCTTGCCGCAGTTCGAACGCCTCTAATTCTTTCGTCAGGTAGCGGATCAGCCGCTCGTTGGCGAGAAGCCGTGCCGCCATGAAGTCACAGTTGGTCGAGAATGACGGATCACGCTCGTGATGGAACGACTCCAAGTAGAGTGCCGTGTCAAGGTTACCCCGCAGGTAATAGAGTGCGTCCAAGTGGGTCAGCCCGGAGCGGTAGTAACGCACGAAGTCCGAACGTTTCTCGTTGTAACGGTTGATGCCCCGTATCTCGTCTATCAGGTAGCTCCGCTGTGACTCGTTGCCTACGGGACGGTTCATCTCGATGTTGTATATCTTGCGGTAGTAGATGAGCCGGTGGCAGATTCGGGGTTTGACCGTCTTGAAGAACTCGATTTCCTCTGCCTCGTCACGGAAAGTATAGTCCGCGATGAAGGCTTTCAGTTGCAGGAAAGCGTCCGCGAGCACCAACGAGGCTTCGAATGATTTCTTGATCATGTTCAGGTCTCCGGCCTCTATCTTCTCCACCTTCTTTTCCGCCTCTTCCTCAAGCCTTGCGGCGAAGTCCTTCATGTCCGTTCGTTCAGCCATGCACGGGTATCTTCAGTTTCAATCTCTCGTCGTCCACCGCCACGCAGTAGTCGGCAAGGCCGTACCGCTCGAACTGTTCGGTGGTCACTTTCAGGTGTGTCACCTCTGTGCCGTCCAGCTCCGCTTTGTCCGTCAGCGTGCGGAGTTCCCGGTTGATGGCAAGGGCGTTTTCCGCCGATTTGCCGTAGGCGTTCCATGTCTCGTCCGCCTCGTTCCAGTGGAGGTGGACGGCATCCTTGTTGTTTCTTTCCCTTTCAAGTATCTTCGTTGTTTCCATCTGTCTTTTGTATGTATTAATAGTTAGGGAAACTTCCCGGTCTTTCACAAGTGCGGGAAGTTGTAGGGTTATTATACATAATCCCTCCCGCTGTGCTGGGGAGAGTCTTGATGTAATTAAAGTGTATATATAATCTTGTTGGTTATTAAAGCGATTTGCCACTATTCGTTAACCGATGTTCCGGGAATGGGAGTGCCGTCTGTAGGGCGTGCGTTCAATCCGCAATGGGAGTCAGTGTATACTACCGGAATCCATACTGTAAGAGGTCCCGGATAGTTTTGCCAAGATGACCATCTCCAGTTACGACCATTTACGCCAATGGTGATGAATCGGCCGCCATTATAGACATCATTGTAATTGGGATTTTCAGGATCAGTAATGCAGTTTGCCTGATTGCATGCAATGTATGACCATCCCCCAGACGTACTATTGCGGTAGATGCTTCCATTATTCCATCCGTTCCACTGTCTGGCACTGCAGAATATCATATATAGGGCGTTCCCCATTATATTTGCATCACCGTTGTCCCTCATTATAGACCATCTGTGCAAGCCAAACATCGGGTGTTTCTGATGCACTTCATAATAATCCCGGACTATTGGAAGTGCACCATTATCCCAATTATTACCTCTTCCGTGGTATTGGTTATATCCTATTGCAAAATTATTTCCCCACGTGAACCTATCACTCATCAATCCGTCAGGTCCGCAATCGTACCACTCGTCCATGCCGTCGTTCTTCACCTGCACGTTTACCTTGCGTGTGCCGTTATTGGCCGTATTGTTTTGCTGGTTGTCCCAACGCTTCTTCACGTAAGGAGTGGCGGACACAGCCATAGATGTAGTTTTGTTTACGACAATAGACACCGGTTCGCCATAAGTAAGATCACGTCCCTGATCGTTGATCAGCTCATCAGATACATCGGAGGAGATTACCACTCTGGCTTTCAGGTTTGTTACATCCTCCTTGAAATGTCCGCCGTTCAGCACGATGTTCCATTTCTCCGATTCGCGGGAAATATTTCGTTCGCAGCCCTTGAAGCCGAAATCGGCGGTAAAGGCTTTCTGCTCCACGCAGTACATCACATTTTGGTCAAAGTCCTCTTTGGTGGCAAGCAACGAGGCGAAGCGGTTCGCCGACGGGATGCTCAACGTCTGCAGGTAAATGTCGCCCTTTGAGGAGTTGTCATAAATGACCTGCGAATAATTGTCCTTCGTGTACGTAGGAGACGAGGTCATGGCTATCCAGTCCGATTCCGATGCGTTCTGCAAGCCGATGATGTCATTTTCCAAGTGCTGGCTGGTCGTCTCGGGCAGGGAATAGAGCCAATAGGCATCCCCTTCGGTGGGTGTCTGGCGGGACATAAGAATCCGTTTTTTCTTGCCAGCGAAAGAAATATCCATGCTTACATAATTCCCCATGTCCTTGGGCCAAGTGACCTTCACGGGGAGGTTGGACGCTCCGCTTGCAAAAGTGGTGGGTGTAACGGTTACTCCAGCCGGGGCTAAGATTTCACCCGTAGTCCCGGCAGTAGTTGCGGACGCACTCAAGAAGAAAGCCACCTGATCCGTCAGGGTTTCATCCGTAAAGGCAACGAACTTGTCGTTGGTGGTAACCAGCGACACAAAATTGTTCGAGATGTGGTAGGTATAGGTCTTGCCCATTTCCCATTTCGTGCCTCCAATGGATGCGCCCACCGTAAAGTCGGCAGTTCCGTCATTCAGCACCACCTCGATCTTCGCGTCGTCGGACAATGTCTGCGGCATCATGAAGAGGGTCTCGCCTTTGCCATCCTCCGTAATGGCTCCACCGTTTCCTGCCACCACTTTGTTTAAACGCAGGGTAAAGGCTTGCGTGTCATCAGTCAATGTCCATGCGTCCGTTCCTAACGTGTAAGTACCTTTGTAGCGCACGCCATCCAGCTTGATGGACTTCACCACGCAGTTGGGCAGGTCATCCCCTGCCACGAACTTCACGGCCGTCAGGGCGTGGTTGAACGTCAGGTCGGTGGTGGCGAAACCGTCTGCCGTCGGATTATCCTTTCCGATGGCTGCAGCACTCATCACGTCCTGTTGCTTCTTCACGTCATCGGGCACGGTATAGGTTATCACAGGTGCGCCAACATCGGTATTGCCAGTGAGCGTCATGCCGTCCGCCGCACTGGGGAACCATGCGTAGAAGCTCAACTGCTTCTTGCCGGGCCAATAGTATGTCCCCGTGGGATACCAACGGCCTTCGTCCTTATTCAAGGTGACCGTCTCGTTGTACATGAAGTCGGGCGTGCCGGTGGCATCGGTATAGGCCGATAAGGCAAAGGTCTCCATATCCGTCTTGTTGGTCTCGGAGATTTGCGTGCCGCGCGTCATCGGACGGTTGTCGCCGGGAAATCCGTCCGTCACTTCTGCGGTAAGGTAGACGGTCTTCCCGTTCACCTTGCCTTCCATCTCAATGGGTTTCAGCTCGTACGTACTCTCCCCTAAACCAGAAGCCGCACGGGTGCCACCTGTCGGTTTCCATGCGTTCGTGCCTCCCATGCTTACGGCGAAGCTCAAACGCTGGTCTCCCTTTCCCGGGTGAGTACCGTTCTCCACCTCGTCCGAACAGGCGGAGAATACTGCCAGCGCGATGAGAGAAAGGTTCATTAGTTTATTCCTGTAGTTCATATCTTGTCTTTTTTATTGTTCAAACTGTTATTGATCTTGCCTTGCCTGTTTCTCAATTTGAGACCTTTTCAATGGAGTAGTAGCCGAACTTGTTATTCTTGATGGTGTAGTAACCGGGATAGCGGAAAGTAGAACTACTATAGTCATACGCTTGGTCATATCCCCAGTTACCCATGGCAGTGCTTTGCCAAACAGACAAATCCATACCCATGTCGTCTACGTGAGTCTTCACATTATAGTTGTCTTTGGTCACCGTCCATGTGCTACCTACTGGATAGTAAGTTCCACCCCAAGTCATGAAGTTCTTTTCATCGAAAGTTGAACCGCCATAGTTCTCCAAGGTGATTCTGGAAAGGTTCACCACGATGGTCGAACCGTCAGCTTTGGCTCTGCGGATACCGAAGTAAGTGAAGACGGCCGGATCGCCATCATAAGAAGTTCCTCCAGTTCTTGTCGCTACCAGTTCGCGGCTATATGTCACATCGGCACCTACCACCTTGGCTATGGCCGTGGCAAAGTCGGCATTATCGGGCAAGGTGGGCGTATCGGTGGTCATCAAGTCGTGGCAACTCATAGACCCTTGGGACAGTTTGTACCAGATGTCACTTCCTGTCGGATATTCCACCATCAGACTGGAAGTCAGCGTCACCTCTTTCTCTACCGTCTTTCCCGGTTTGGAAGGGAACGTAAACGTGAGCTTCACCTTGCCCTTGCGCGTCTCAGTGTCGGTCGGTTGGATGGTTTCAAGGGTGAGTTTCGCGTTTTCATTATCGAAACTGTCCGACTGCACTCCGCTGGTGCTACCTTTCAGCGTCGGCTTGCACAAGGCCGGTGCGGCGCTGCCGGTGATGCCGTTCGGGTCGCTCAGTGTACACTCCCAGTCACAGTTGCTCTTCACATAAATCACGGCGTCGGCACCCGAAGCCACGAAGACATCCTTGTTCAATTCCAACTCGACATTCTGGTCGAGCGAGATATTATATGTAACCGTTGTTGTCAGATTCCAAACTGACGAACCATAAGCATTGGCAAGATCCTTCAGTTTGGCACCGATGGTCTGCTCCACGCCATTCATCTCCAACGTCACTTCCAAACGGGCTTCGCTGTCATCTCCAAATGTCTGCGGCATCATGAAGAAAGTCTCGCCCTTTCCCGTGAGTTCGGTCTCGGTATTCTCGGCTACCTCCTTTCCATTGGGAAAGTCCAAGGTGAAGTCTCTGGTGTCAGCATCCGGATCCCAAGGTAATATACCGCTGCCATGTGCTTGCCAGTTATGATAGCCTTTGTATTTCACTCCTTTCAGGGAGATGGACTTGACGGTGCAGGCAGGGATGTTGTTGCTCGTCTTGAACTTCACCGCCGTGAGCATATGTCTGAAAAAAATCGGCACGCTTGATGTCTCGCTCACTTCATAGCTGTTGGCCATCATAAAGTCCTCTTGGTCGGCTACCTGTTCGGGTATCTCATAAAACAGTTTCGTGTCTTTGACGTTGCTATCTTTCGGGATGGTCAGGTTCTTCGAGTTGTAGGGATACCAGGCAAAAAAAGTCAGTTTTTTGCCGGTAGGCCAGTAGTATGGTGTCCCGGTAGTCCATGTGGAAGAGGCGTTGTCCTTCGCCACCTTCACATTGTACATCACATCCAATGTCTCGGGTTCAAAAGCGTTAGCATCTAAAACAGTGGCCGACACGCTAAATTCATCCACCTGTGCGACCCCCGTCACCTGCGTGCCCCGTGTCAAGGGTTGGTCATCGCCCGGGAAACCGTCGGAGACTTCGGCGGTGAGGTAGACAGTTTTCCCGTCCAGTTTGCCCTGCATCTCCACGGAGCTGGTTTCGTATGATTTGGTGGCACCCGAGCGGCTGCCGTCCGCCCGTGTTCGGGCATCAGGGGCTGCCGTACCCACGGCAAAGGTGATGCGGTGGTCGCCCGTGTCCGAGTCACGGCCTCCCTTCTCCACCTCGTCCGTACCGGCAGAGAACATCGCCAATAGGATGAGCGACAAGCCCATCAGTTTGTTCTTGTAGTTCATATCTGTCATTCGTTTTTTATTCGTAATTCATTTTCTATCTTACTTACAGGTTCACGTCCTGATGGCGAACCGCCCAGCCGTTCACCGTCACCGTGAAGTGGATAGGTTGTCCCAGTATCGGTTCGCCGGGATCGGGGCCATCGGGGGGCGTTACCCCTGCGCCGTTACTCAAGTCAAGTGTGTAGACGAACTTGTTGCCCGGCTGCCAGAGGTTCTTCTTGCTCTCCGCATGGTCTCCGATGGGTACAGCCGCCCAGCCGTATTCACCCTCGGTGGAGGGATAGACCTGTCTACCCGCTTCAGTGGTTATCTTCAACAGCAGGGCAATATAGGAACCGTTCTTCTTGTTTTCCTTGTCGTCTTTCGTGTCCCATGCCGTAAGTTGTTGCGGAAGGAGCATCGCCGTGCCGCCGTCCTCCATCAGTCCTTTCGCGTCAGACGTGAGGCGTATCGGATCTGTCAGCTCTGCGGTGGCATAGGAGGCGTAGCTTCCGTCCTTCAGTGTCCAGCTGCCGTTGGCATTTGTTTCCGAAGGGAACGTGTAGTCGCCCGTGGAATGGACGGAACCGATGCGTACCGCCTTCACGTCGTAGCGGTAGGTCGCATTGGTGTTCTTGGCACGTACCTCTACCTGCGTGAGCACATGGCGCAACTCTATCTCCGTCTTGGCGGCATTGTTCCTATCGCCCGAGGCATAACCTGCCAGCAGGTCTTTTTGTCCGGTGATGTCCGCTGCCGGACTGAAGCCGGTCACTTTCAGTTCACCGGGCTTGTCACCCTCATAGGTGCCTCCCCAGTCCGCGGCTGCGGGACAGGCGGCCACAAAGCGCAGCTCGCTGCCGTCGTCCGGCCAATACTTCAAGGGGTCGGACGTCCAGTCGTTCTCCGTGCCCGCCTCGTACGTGAACAGCAAGCTCCGGAACCCATACTTCTCCTCATTGTCGGCCGTGGCGAACGCCGACACGCTGAAGCCGGTGGCTTTCAGCCCGGCGAGGTCAGCGGAGAGGGCACGGGTGTTCATATCCACCGCCATACGGAAACGGATGCCTTTCCCGGAAGCCACCTGCACCGTGTCGTCGTTGGAGCACGAGGCAAGAAGCAAGGCCGCTGCCGCCAATACATGAATCGCTTTATTTGCCATAGTTATTCTTTTTTTAGATTGTCTTTTCTGTGTGACCGGAAAGGGACATTCAACCCCGTCCGGCCTGGGGTGCACTTCCTGCCTTGGCTGAGTGTGCGGACAGCCACCGGGCGGAAGTGCGGTTTGGTTATTGATTTTTGATTAAATGGATATCGGATTACATATTGATATCGTTATCGGTGGGATTCCAAGGAGTAACCGTAACGGTGAACTTGATCGGGTCACCTAAAATCTTGTCTCCCTTGTCCGGGTCTTTTCCGTCCGGTTGCGGTTTAACGTCTAGTCCGGGGGTTACAGGGTCAACACGTCCGGCACCGTTGGTGAAGTCCAAAGTATAGACATACTTGTTGCCCTTTTCCCAAGTGAATGAAGCAGGAACGGCAGCCCAACCGTAAGTATCATCACCTTCAGCAGGGAAAACATTTTCAGTACCTTTCTTGATTTTCAACAGTACAGAGATGTATGTACCTTTGTTGGTATTTGTCTTGTCGACATCAACATCCCAAGCCGTAGTAGCTCCCTGCGGAAGCAGCATGGCATTGTCACTGTAGTCAGTGCCATTATCCTGCTTTCGTTCCATGATGCTTTGGGCAGTACCATTCAAAGTTACCGGAGTAGCATACTTCACTTCATAAATCTGGTCGTTTGCAGCGTTGTTGCTCCACGTACCATTTACGACATTGAAGTCGGCCTCTCCGTCAACATTTGAGATACGGATACCTTTCACCTGGTATGTGTAGACCGTATTGTCGCTCTTTGCAGAGATTTGGATCTGGGAAAGGGCGTGTTCCAATGTCAACTGAACACCGTTCGTTTCATTGGTAGCCTTGGTTCCGGTCGCGCCTGTAACATATACCATGTCTTTTTGGTCAGCTACTGTACTTTCAATCTTCACACCACCCACGTTGATGTTATTCTTGTCCGTGATGTTTTTCGTTCCAGTCCAGTTGTCAGAGAAAGCGGTGAAGCTCAATACTTCACTTTCGTCTTTCGGCCAGAATTTTGAAACGGCAGAATTAAATACACCACCAGCCTTTACATAATCAACCTCATCAGTAAAACCATCGTACTTGTCTCCATTCTTATTCCAAAAGGCTGTAACCTTAAGGGCACTCAGGTTTGTTGTTGTCACTTCGGAAGCACGTGTGTTCAGTCCGGTCACGGCACGGAAACTGATGCCTTTCTGCTGTGCCATTTCCACAGTCTCGTCATTGGAACATGATGCCAGCGCCAAAGCGGCCGCTGCGCACAAATAAATTGCTTTATTCATAATTGAAAAAAAATCAAAATTTAAAAAATGAATAATTAAAAAAATATTTGATTGATAATCTTTTGTCTCACTTTACGCACTCATTTCAGGGGAGCGTCCTTCTTGTCGTCCGTCCAGCCGTCCACCGTGACATCGAACTTTTCCGGGTCTTTCAGATCCACGTTCTTGTCATCGGTGCCCCACTCGCTGACCGTCACGCCGAAGCGTATCTTGCCACCCAGAATGGGTACCGCATAGTCAGGATCTTTGCTTGCATCCCAGTCAGGACCTGGGTCTAAAGGATCCACCATTCCTGCACCGTTGCTGAAGTCAAGCGTATAGACGAACTTCTTGCCCTGTTGCTTTTCCCAATAGTATCCCACAGGAACAGTAGCCCATGCGTAACCACCTTCCTTGTCTGGATAGACAGATGCTCCGGCTTTCATCCGGATGTTTATCAAGACAGAAAAAAAACCACCGTCTGTAAGAGTATAACCGGGTTTATGCGGTTGCACACTGGCCGTAAGCGTACCCTCTGGTTTATTCAGCTTCATGCTTCCATCCCAAGCCTCCAACTTGTACGGAATCAGCATGGCATTACCAGCCGTTCCCATGATAGATTGGGGTTGGGATGTCAATTCTATGGGAGTGTCGTAAGTGATTTCAAAAGTCGCCTCGCCTTTTGCTGTCCCCCATTGCTCGTTCTTCATGTCGAAGTCGGCAGTGGTTGCAACACGGTTGATTCGGATGCCTTTCACCTTATACACATAGTTAGCGTTCTCGTTCTTTGCATTGAGCTGAACTTGTACAAGCGCGTGCTTCATCTCCAGCGGTACGCCCACTTTTCCGTTCGCGGCTTTCGTTCCTATCACGTTGGATACATAGGTCATATCTTCCTGCTTGGCAATATCATCGTTGATGGTGACATTTCTCATCCATTGCTCCGTAGAGCTGCTGAAATCACGGGTACTGCTCCAGTTGCCTGAAAGTACGGTGAAAGTCAATTCGCCGGTTTCCGGCCAATAATAAGGCTTGGCAGAGTTGAAGAAGCCCGTACCGTCCTTTTGGAATATGACATTGTCAAAGAATAGGTCTGTTCCTTGATAGGCCGTCACGCAGAGGGTATTCAAATTACTAACGTCAGCCACCACGCCACGGGTATTCGCACCTATTATACTGCGAAAACTGATGGCATTCTCCTTCGCCAGTTCCACTGTCTCATCGTTGGAACACGAAGCCAGCATCATTGCTACCGCCGCACATATATAAATCGATTTGTTCATATACTTGTCTTTTTACTTTTCTGTTCTACTTGTTCTCTGCTTAGCTCATCGGCAGGCTGATGTGCACTTCCTCCCAGTCCTTCACGGAAGGCTGCAGACCTCCGCCGCCGGTGATGGGCTTCGGGAGCGGCAGCTTGTCTATCACGATGACGATGTGTGTCGGGTCCTGCGCCGCATCGTGCAGCTGGTCGGTCACGTCCGCCTCGAAATAATAGGTGCTGCCGTCCGACATCAGCGCGTAAATCATCAGCTTGTGCACTCCGGCTTCCTTCGGGCAGTGGCCGAAGAAGGTCAGGTTGCCCGACAGCTGCGTCTTGTCCTCGTTGGCGCGTACCTCGAACGGGATGGTCACCTTCTCGGTTGTCAGCTCGTCAATTCCTGCCAGCCAGCCGCCAGCCATGCCCGTCAGCGATGCGCTAAGGGCACTTACGTGACGCAGGTTCTCCACGTTCCTGACCTCCACCGAGCAGGTGTTCACCCGTGGCTTCGGGGTCAGGACGATCCGCTTCACGCCGCTCGCAGGACCGATGTCCAACCGCTCGGCATGGTCGCTCCAGAGGGCCTCGGGTTCCATCACGCTGCGCTCCTCTTCCGCGCCGCGTGCCTTCGGTGCCGTTTCCGACCTCGTGGCCAGTGTCCCACGCAGTGAACGGGTGTTCCCCGTTGTCACTTGAAATGTCTCCATACGTTCCTTGTCAACTATGCGGTGCGTCTCCTTGTCGCTGTTTACGCAAAGGGCATCGTACATACCCTCCGGAACGACGATGGTACCGCCCTCACGCTTGGTGAACTCGTAACGCATCGGCTCGGAACCGTCCTCCGGATAGAGGTAAAGGCTCATCGTGGCAGGGTAGGCGTCGGGAGCTTCCGTCCAGTCGAACACCACCTCCACGCTCGCCGAGTGCGGATGGTCGTAACACAGATCCTTGTGCTCACAGGCCGTGAGCAGGGGCAACAGCATTACCGCCAGACATCCTGCGATTGCCTTGTGCAGTTCCTTGTATATCCGTATATGTATCATTTCGTACCTCCTTTCTTGCTGTTCTCGTTGCCGCGACCCAACAACCAGACGAGCGAGATTTCCGCCTTCGTCGGGCCGAACCAGCGGCGTCTCTTCGTTTCCTTGTATACATAGCAACCGTCCTCCGGCTCATATACTTTGTACTTGCCACCGCTGTAACCGACACCGATACCGAAGTCGATATTAAGCCTCTTGGCAACGGGCAGCGAATAGCCGTATTCCAATCCGAAACCGTAGTTAAAATCGCTCAGGTAGCCCTTGCCGCCCGTTTCGAAGTCGTAGGTCAGCCCCTGCGCGTACACGCCCACATGATGTCCTTGCAAAGGCTTCTCGGCCGCCTTACTTCCGAAGTACTTGCGCACTTCCAACTCACCGCCGTAGATGCGCCAATAGCGGTGCTTTGAATCCTTGCTCCACCATGCGTACATCCAGTCGCCGCCGACGCTCCAGCCACCACCGAGATAGACCTCCAGTCCCACGTTCGGAACAAGGGCTGCATCATAGAGCAGGTTCGTTTTGACCGCCATATAAAAAGGTCTCTTTTCCATTTCTTCGTTCGTGTTATCCTGCGGAATCGTCTCGTCCTCCTTGTTATAAAGCGTGGCGGTCGTTTCAAGCTCCTTCCCGGCGGTGTCCACCGTGTCATCGGGGTTCATCACATTGTCGACTGCCTGTTCGGGTGCCGGCTTCAATTCGGCCTGTGCCGATTCGGGTTTGGGCTTCACGCGCTCGATGCGTTCCATCTCGCACACCACGAGTGCACCGCTGCGTAAGCTATCGAAGAGGTTCTCTTTCATATATTGCCATGCGCGACCGCCGGCAAGGTTCATGAGCTGTCGTTTACGTCCGTCCACCACCTTGCCCTCGCGTACCACCCATTCGGGAGTGTCACGGATGATGGCGATTGCCTTGTCACGCCAAGGGGCATCGGTACGTCCGAGCTTTTCAGCCAGTTCGCTCCAGCCCTCTCCCTGCGGTTGGAGTGCAAAGATGCTGTCGGGCAGCGAAAGGTTGTCTTTTAAATAATCCCGTAAATCCTCACCGCGTTTCCGGGCGAGTTCCTTGTTGTACTTCGTGTTGCCATCGGGAGAGGCGGACGCTTGGATAAGGATGCGCCTGAGCACCACCGCCGGGTCGCCCCCAAGAGAACGGATGCTGTCGCCCAGTGCCGCAAGGTGCCGGTCGTTGTCCATGTAGGGAAGCTCCAGCCGTGCGCTTGCCGTGCGGTAGTAGATCGTGGTGCGGAGGCTGTCCGACACGATTTCCGCTTGGGCGTTCCCGGCAAGCAAGGCCGCCAGCAACAGGGACGGAATGAATCTTTTTTTCATATCGTTTCTTTTTAAATTTTAGTTCTCGTTTCTCATGCGTTATCGCCCGTTTTAAACCAAGTATTCTATCTTATTGGTTTGCAGTATTTTACCCCCCCCCCAGTAAGTTGGTAGAAATTCTTCAGTTGCGGCATGGTCTTCGAGCGAAACACCCGACAGCCGCGACCGAAGCTCGTCCAGTATGTCCCGGAACACTCCGCATACCCGACAGTTATCCGCTTCGCACTGGCACTGGACGTTCGGGAGTACCGTGCGGCAGCAGTCCATGCGGAAGGTTCCTTCCAGTGCGCGTACCACTTCCAGCATCGGTATTTCGGCAGGGTCGCGTGAGAGCATATATCCCGGCTTCGGCCCTCCGACACGTGAGTGCAGGATACCCGCCTGTACCAGTCGCAGCAACGCCGGTGAGAGGGCACGCACGTTGATGCGGTAACGCTCCGCTATCTCCGGTGCGTTGAGCCATACACCGTAGTGCCATCCCCATGCGAGATAGCGGCAGGCGATCAGCCCGTATCGTGTGGGGTTCGTCAGCATGACCCGCCCCTTTCCTTCGTCATTTGTTTCATTTTATCGTCTCCTTATGTTTTCTTGCCTATTTGCCGTACATTTGCGAATAGTACGGCAAATACAACGGTTCACCGTATTTGGATGGGAAAAAGAAACAGGATTTGCTTTCCTGTCTATTTTTTCGCTTTTCCATACATCTTGGTGGCACTTTAATGAGCGTCCCTTTCTTAGCAAGAAAGAGACATTACGGGAAATAAACTTATATAATTCTGTGATACAGGCGGTTGAAAATGTGTTTCACATCGCATGGAAAGAATAGAGGGCGGAAAGGCAGGAAGAAATATCAGGTGAAACAGAGAAAAAAGCGGAAGAAAATTTGCTGCAAATGTATGAAATATATACCTTTGCAGCGAAAAATATTACGGTGTTCACGTGACACGAAACGAATGTCTCTTTCTTGCTAAGAAAGGGACATTTTTCGTTTTCGGGAGTTTGGGAAACATGGGGATGTGTGTTCCCGTTTTCCATCGGTTGCGGTGAGCCGGATTCGGATTTTCGATGGCAACCGGACGGGATGTCCCTTTCCTTTCTTTTATGTTTGGGCTTCCGTAGCATACGGTCGTACATGCCGTCCACAGCAGTATCAACCTTCCGGCTACTGATACGGGAAAGGTAGATCTGCGTGGTACGTATCGAGGTGTGCCCCATGCACTGGCTGATCAGTTCCACAGGCTGGCTGTCTTCCAACATTAATGTTGCCCACGTGTGGCGCAGCACGTAGGTTGTAAGAGGTACGGAGAGTCCCACTTTCCGCCCTATCATACGGGCTGTACGATTGATTCGCCGCAAAGCGGATTCCTCCGGCAGCTCCTTTCCGGGACATCCTTTCCTTGCCTCGTGCAGGAAAGGGAAGACAAAGGGTGAATCTTCCAGGTGGTAACGTTCCATGATTTCTTCCAGTTCCGGCACTATCTCCACGTCAATAGACACGTCCGTCTTGCTGCGTCTATAACGGATATGCCCGTCCGTTACCATCCGCCACGTCAGTCCGTACACATCCTTGAACACCATCCCCCGTGCATAGAGGATGAACAGCAATACATCCAATGCCTCGCGCTGGTTCTCCGGTAATGTCTGCCTTAAGTCGGGCGAGAGCAGACGTTGCACCTCCTCTTTTCGGAGCGCACGTTTAGCAGGAAAGTATCCGCCGGTACGATGTCCGCCGAAAGGCTTCCCATCCGTGCCCTCGGAAGAAAGAGCCAACGCATGACCGTACACCGCCCGGAACGTACGCAGATAGAAGTCCGCCGTCTGAGGCTTGTCGGCATGACGCTTTTCCAACCATGCGGCATACTTGTCCGTCCAGCATTTTGTGATGTTTTCCATTGTCAGGCTTTCCCAACCATCACCGGCAAATTCCTTTACCTTATTTATACTGCTGCGGTAATTCTCCAGTGTCCGCACGCTACGTTGTCCTTTCAATGCTTCCAGTGTCCGATCCAACAATGGAGAAAGTAATGTTTCCTTTTTCCTGTCCATCATTATTCCTTGTTTTTTAGTTTACTATTTTTCGTATGATAATGGAAAAGAAGAAAAAAGAATTTTGATAATTGGGATATTTAACATTTCATTGTACGGACATGGCGATAGCCGCATCCATGATTTTACAGTCATGCGGTACAACCGGGAGACTGCAAGGCAGTTAATGGAAATTAACGGTTCCCCTTCAGGAACGTAAAATCACGATCCTGACAGTAAAAGAACAAACTAATATATTTATTTGAATAACCAGTAATGATAAATCAGGCGACTTCGGAGCTTAGGAAGCGGACGGTTTAGCGGCTTAATTGCCGTTAAACCGTCCGGTTTTCGTTTAACGAAAACACAACTTGCTGTCCGCAGGAGCGGACCACGTTTTGAATATCACGCTATATCCTGATAATGCTATAAAGCCTTTTGTCAGGGGCAAAACACATATGTTTTTTGCCAGTTTTTCCGTATTTTCGGTCTTTTGAAGACAAATACTTCATATCGGCTATATGGTTATTTGCGATAGTACTATAACCATATAGCCATATAAGAAAGAACCGGAGGTGAAATATCATTGATTGGCAGTATAATTCACCTATTTTTGGGAAATGTCTTCCCCATAGTCTTTAATTCGCTATATCACTATCGGCGTAGCTTCGCCTATCCCAATATCACGTCCTATGTGGCTCGCCATATCATGATATATTACAATCCGGCTAACCCGTTATACCGCTATCAGCATAACCCGGTCTATCCATATTCCGATATCATGTCCTATGCGACTCGTCATATCATGATATATCACTATTCGGTTAACCCGTTATACCGCTATCAGCATAGCCCCATCTATTCCTATTCCGATATCACGCCCTATGCGGCTTATCATATCATGATATACTCCTATCCGGCTGTTACGATATATTGTCGCCTTTTGTCATCCTGAACTTGCGGCTGATAAGATTCAGAAACCTCAAATAAGGACTTTTAGCCTAAGATAAAGTAAGCTAATAGCATGATAATAAGGCTCTTATAATTACGACTTCTCCTATAAAAGCATTACCTTAGTAGTGTAATAATAAAGGAGTTAACAAGTTATGAACGAGCAAATTAGAAGCATTTTAGCACAAGAGACAACGAAGACAAGCAAGATCCAGCAGCTATTTCTTCTGGGGGTTCCCCGTGCGGAAATCGCGAGGATGGTGACCAACGGCAATTACGGTTTTGTAGTGAACGCCCTGCGCCGGATGAGGGAACGTGAGGAGGGTCTGAATATCCATCCGGCGACAGCCGCACTGGATTACACTTTCAACCGCAAGTTTGGTATTGAGATCGAGGCTTACAACTGCTCCCGTGAACGGCTTGCACGCGAGCTCAGGGAGGCCGGTATCGAGGTTACGGTGGAAAGCTACAACCATACCACCCGTCCGCATTGGAAACTCGTGACGGACAGCAGTATAAGCGGTAACAACACCTTCGAGCTGGTCAGTCCGATCCTGGTCGGCGAAGCCGGCCTGCGGGAACTGGAGAAGATCTGCTGGGTGCTCGACCTGTGTGACGTGAAGGTGAACGAGAGCTGCGGGCTTCACGTACATATCGATGCCGCCGGTTTCAGCATGGAAACCTGGCGTAACCTGGCCTTGAGCTACAAGCACCTGGAACCGGTCATCGACAGGTTCATGCCGGCATCCCGCAGGGACAACTATTATTGCCGTGGATTGGGCCATGTCTCTGACGGGATGATACGTTCCGCCCGGACGGTGGACGAGCTGAAAGGAAGGATCGGCGACCGTTACCATAAGGTGAACCTCGAGGCCTACTCACGGCATAAGACGGTCGAGTTCCGCCAGCATTCGGGAACGACCAACTTCACAAAAATACGTAACTGGGTGCTGTTTCTCCACAAATTGGTTACCTTTGCCACAAGGGGACAGGTACCCGCAGCCACCGCACTTCAGGACATCCCCTTCCTTGACAGTGAACAGAAACTATATTATAAATTAAGAACGAAAAAACTATCGGCATGAACAAGCATATGTATATTTTGGCGGATGGCGGCAGGATTGTCGCCTCCGACCCTTCCGAGTTTGTACGCATCCTGCGTGAGGGCAGCTGGTTTGACAGCGAGTGCACCGACGAGGAGTACATGGTAAATTTCTCCGGGCGGTACAGGGAACTGCACGGGGTGACGGTGAGGACCGACACGCCAGAGCATTTCATGGACGACCTGAAAAAGTACGGTTACATCACGGGTTGAGAAGCCCGCTCCTTTATTATTGCGATCCCCGTCGGCCTTGAAGTGTGCCGGCGGGGATTTTTCTTTTTTCACGGTACCGGATGTCCGCCGTATCCTGTTTTCCCCAAGGGAGGCTGGCTCCACGACTCCCTTCGGGAAAGCCTTTTTTCTTTTCACCGCCCCTTCCGCCATGACAAAAACTGACTATCCATGACAATACATGACAGGGTATTTGAGGTCATTCCGCTTGTTATTTCCTTTGTGGCATGAAACGGCAGGAATCCCCTGCAAGTATAAACCATCAGAATAAAAAGACAATGGAAAAAGAACCTTTATTTATCGCATTCGCCAGCCAGAAAGGAGGAGTGGGCAAGACCGCCTTCACCGTACTCACGGCCGGTATCCTGCATTACCAGCGGGGATACAATGTAGCCGTGGTGGACTGCGATGCCCCCCAGCACAGCATCACCCAGATGAGAAGCCGTGACATGGAACGTATCGGGGAGAACGATTCCCTGAAAGTGGCCCTTTACCGCCAACATGAACAGCTCCGGAAACTTGCTTATCCGATTATAGAGAGCGATCCGGAAAATGCGGTGGCTGACTTCAACCGCTACCGGGAAGAACGTGGCATGGAGTTTGACATCGTGCTGTTCGACCTTCCCGGCACGCTCCGCAGTATAGGCGTAATTCAGACCGTGGCCTCCATGCACCACATTTTCATTCCTTTAAAGGCGGACAATATCGTGATGCAGAGTTCCTTACAGTTCGCCGCCGTAGTCGAAGAAGAACTGGTTGCCCGCCGGAATTGTGATTTGAGAGGAATCCACCTGTTTTGGAACATGATCGACAAACGTGAGCGCAAAGAAACCTATGAATCATGGAACAAGGTCATGCGGGCCTCGAAGCTGCACCTGCTGGAAACATGCATCCCGGACACCAAGCGTTATAACAAGGAGCTGAGTGCCCTGCAAGGGAGTGTCTTCCGTTCTACCTTGCTGCCGGCCGACAACCGCCAGATAAAAGGATCAGGGCTTGTAGAGCTTGTAGACGAGATATGCGGTATCACCGGGCTGGGCAAGTATTCACCCTCACCAGACGCATAGTATGGAAAGTTCCGGAAGAAAAAAGATCAATCCCCGGCAGATTGACGAGAAGGCTATCCTGGAGAAGGTGGCTGCCTTGGGTGCGCAAGGGATATACAGCTCCAGCTCGTCCAAAGCAATGCCGGTCCGTAAGGAAGATGACATCCCTCTTCCGGAAGCCGGGGGAATATCTGAGGAACAGGACATCGGGGAATATATCAATTCCCACCTGAATGATTTCTCTTCCCCCGGACGTAATCCCCTGCATATCGATAAGGAAGCATACAGGCTCCTTTCCGACCTGGTCTGGATCGTCCGTCGCAAGGACTTTACAATAGCGGGAGTTGCCAGCCGGATCATCATAGACCATTTCAAGGAAAAAGCCGGCCTGATTGAGAAGATAAAGGAATTCTATAAAAAGCAATTATATTAAAATAATGGATATGAAAATGAAAGAAAACATCAGATCCACAAGGGAAAAAACTGGAAATGCAAATGCGGTTTCCTGCACCGTAACAATGAAACCGGTCCGTAAAGAGCATCCCGAAGAGATGGCGGAAGAAAGTCTGACGCGGCTCATTGAATCCTACCGACGCGCTTCCTATCCGTCAGAGACCACTATCCTGGATATCGACGAGGTAGTTTATGAACGTATGACCGGGCTTGTGCAGGCAATCGGACGCGAGGATGTCACGACAGGCAGCTTTGTCAGCCGGATGATATTCGAGCACCTGGAAAGACATGCCGACTTGATCCGGAAGATAGAGGAACAGGATCCGAAACGACAATAACAACGGTATGGAGTACGCATTCATTCTTCTGTTCCTGTATGCTTCCTACCTAAGCATAGAGAAGTATGTCCACACGGGCAGCATCCTTAAATGGAGGGGAAACCGGCGTTCTGCCTCCAGTTTCCCGATAAAGGAAAAACCGGCGGAAGCACAGGAAGAAGCGTCTAAGGAAGCTGTCATCGGCAGGAGCCGGTACCGGTTATGGCAATCCCCGCCTATGGACGAGGAATACGCGATGAGCGAAAAGCGGACGGATACGGACACGAAAGAGAAAATGGTACCTGTGCCCGAATTTCCCAATCCTTTCGGAAGACCGGAGGACGGGGAAGTGCCGGAACGCTACGAGATCACCGGTTATGTGGAACGCCCCGATCCGCATCGCGCCAGAGGCGTGACCTTTGACGACATGGACCTGCTCTCCAGGTTCATGACCACGGACCGCCTTTCAGAACAGGAACAATCCCATGCCCGCCAGACATTGGAACGGCTGGAGGGGACCAACGTGGAACGACTTCTGCAGACCGGCATCCTAGGCAGCGACGAGACATTGAAACGGTACATAAGACTGTACGTGGACAGTGGCAGGGAGCCGCCCCTGCTAGCGGGAAAGGACAGGGAAAGCATAATCAGGGATTTCGATATCATGGATTTCATACCCCGATAACCAATAATATAATGTATGGAGAAGTATCATGATTCAAGCTGATCCGCTTTGCGGACATTTTCCCAAGAAAACAAAAGCCGCCGGGCGGCACGGTCCAATTTTAAAGAAGGAGGTAACGATGACCGGATATTACGATTCGGGATGATCCGGCGGACATCCCGTCCTGAAGAGAGCAACACGAGTAGCAAACAATTAAAGAAGGAGGCAACGATGTACAGTTATCATGATTCCGGCTGATGCCGACAGTAAACATACGGTTACAAGAACGGTCCGCGGATATCCGGATCCGCAGCCCGTTAAAAGAAAAATTTGACATAATAGAATACAGGCATGAAAGAATATCATGACTCGGGATGATCCTTACGGACATCCCGTCCCGAAGAGAGAGCGATACGAGTAGCAAACAATTAAAGAAGGAGGTAACGATGTACGGTTATCATGATTCCAGCTGATGCCGGCAGTAAACATGCGGTTACAAGAACGGTCCGCGGGCATCCGGGTCCGCAGACCGTAAAAAAGGAAATCCGACATAATATATAGGTATGAAAGTGTATCATGACTCGGGATGATCCTTGCGAACATCCCGTCCCGAAGAGAGAGCGACACGAGTAGCAAACAATTAACACAAGGAGGTAACGATGTACGGTTATTATGATTCCGGTTGATGCCGGCAGTAAACATGTGGTTGCAAGGACAAGCCGCGGGCCGGATGCCCGCGGCCTGTCAAAAAAGAAAGTCTGACAAACATTTATTATAAATTGGTATAAGAACAATGAGACATTCAAGAACCCATTCATTTTTACGATTCTCCCCTATGGGCAAAGTGACGGACGTATTGGTATCCCTTATCGGGCGCATACCGGCCAGAACAGCCTTCCTGCTGGCATGACTGGCCACATGAGCAGCCCCCGCGTTCGCCGCCGGTGACGGGTCCGCCGGGCTGGTACAGGCCACGCAGATGGTGAACAGCTATTTTGACCCCGCCGTGAAACTGATTTATGCGGCCGGCGCGCTCTGCGGGCTGATCGGGGCCATCCGCGTGTATTCCAAGTTCTCGTCGGGCGATCCGGATACGGGCAAGACCGCCGGAAGCTGGTTCGGGGCCTGCGTGTTCCTGATCGTGGCGGCCACGGTGCTGAGGTCGTTCTTCCTGTAACCCCCATGCCATATGGAATACAAGCTGAACAAGGGCGTCGGGCAGGACGTGGAGTTCTGCGGCCTGAAGGCGCAGTACCTCTACCTCTTTGCCGGCGGCCTGCTCGCCGTCTTCCTCGTGTTCGTCATCCTCTACATGGCGGGCGTGAACCGCTGGTTCTGCATCGCTCTCTGCGTCGTATCGGCCACGGGAATCACCCTGGGCGTGTTCCGCCTGAACAGGAAATACGGCCCCCACGGGCTGATGAAGCTGGCGGCGGCAGGTTACCGTCCCTACTACATCATCAACAGAAAACGTATCACCTCACTTTTTAAACGAAGAAAATATGCGAAACATACTCAAAGCGTCCACCCTGGAAAGTAAGTTTCCCCTTCTCGCCGTCGAGGACGGGTGCATCCTCTCCAAGGACGCGGACGTGACCGTCGGCTTCAAGGTCCGCCTGCCGGAGATCTTCACCCTCACCTCCGACGATTACGAGGCCATGCACGGCGCATGAGGGAAGGCCATTAGGGTATTGCCCTGCCATACCATCGTCCACCGTCAGGACTGGTTCCTTGAGGAGGGCTACAGGGCACGCACCGACAGGGAGGAGCTGGGATTCCTTGACCGCAGCTTCGAGCTCCATTTCAACGAGCGGCCCTTCCTGAACCACTTCTCGTACCTGTTCATCACCCGTACCACGAAGGGGCGCATGCGGCAGCAGAGCAACTTCTCCGTCCTCTGCAGGGGGCATATCCTCCCCAGGGAGGTCCGCGACAAGGACGGCGTCCTCCGCTTCCTGGAAGCCGTGGAGCAGTTCGAGCGCATCATCCGCGACTCCGGGCTGGTCCGTCTGGAACGGCTCACGACGGAGGAGATCACCGGAAAGGGAAAGGAGGCCGGCCTGGTGGAGAAATACTTCTCCCTCTCGCAGGAGGACACCACCACGCTGGAGGACATCCGGCTCGGGGGCGCGGAAATGCGCGTCGGCGACAAACGGCTCTCGGTGCATACGCTTTCCGACGCGGATGACTTGCCCGCCGCGGTGCGGACGGACGGGCGGTTCGAGAAGTATTCCACCGACCGCAGCGACTGCCGCCTCTCCTTTGCCGCCCCCGTGGGGCTGATGCTGCCCCATAACCATATCTGCAACCTGTACGTGTTCATAGATGATCCGGCAGAGACCCTCCGGAATTTTGAGAAAGCGGCCAGGAATATGCGCTCCCTCTCGCGCTACAGCCGCGCCAACGAGATCAACCGGCAGTGGACGGAGGAGTACCTGAACGAGGCGCATTCCTTCGGGCTGGTCCCCGTGCGTTGCCATTGCAACGTCATGGCCTGGTCGGAGGACAGGGAGAGGCTGAGGAACATCCGGAACGACACCGGCTCGGCCCTGGCACAGATGGGCTGCAAGCCCCGGCACAATACCGTGGACGCGCCGACCCTTTACTGGGCGGGTATCCCCGGCGGGGAGGGCGATTTTCCCGCCGAGGAGTCTTTCCATACGTTCATCGAACAGGCGGCCTGCCTCTTCATCGGGGAGACGAACTACGCCTCCTCCCTCTCGCCCTTCGGCATCAAGATGGCGGACCGGCTCAGTGGCAGGCCCATCCATCTGGATATCTCGGACGAACCGATGAGACGGGGCATCACGACAAACCGCAACAAATTTATTCTGGGGCCTTCGGGCAGCGGCAAGTCCTTCTTTACCAACCATCTCGTGCGCAACTATTACGAGCAGGGTGCACACATCCTGCTGGTGGATACGGGAAACAGCTACAAGGGGCTGTGCCGGCTCATCCATGAGCGCACCCGCGGGGAGGACGGGATCTACATAACATATGAGGAGGACCGCCCGATCACCTTCAATCCCTTCTACAGCGAGGACCGGCAGTTTGACGTGGAAAAGAGGGAGAGCATCAAGACGCTGATCCTGACGCTTTGGAAGCGGGAGGACGAGGTGCCGAAACGCTCCGAGGAGGTCGCCCTCTCCGGCGCAGTGAACGCCTATATCCGCAGGATTACGGACAACCCGGAACTCCGGCCGGACTTCAACGGGTTCTACGAGTTTGTCCGTGACGACTACCGCCGGATGATGGAGAAAAAGAGGGTGCGCGAGAAGGACTTCGACATCGACGGGTTCCTGAACGTGCTGGAGCCGTTCTACAAGGGAGGGGACTATGACTTCCTCCTGAACTCGGACAAGGAGATCGACCTGACCCACAAGCGGTTCATCGTCTTCGAGCTGGACAACATATCATCGAACAAGGTGCTGCTTCCGGTGGTGACGCTCATCATCATGGAGACGTTCATTTCCAAGATGCGCCGCCTGAAAGGCATCCGGAAGATGATACTGATCGAAGAATGTTGGAAAGCCCTGATGTCGGCCAATATGAGTGCCTATGTCTTGTACCTTTTCAAGACGGTCAGGAAGTATTTCGGTGAGGCGGTGGTGGTGACGCAGGAGGTGGACGACATCATCTCGTCCCCGATCGTGAAGGAGGCCATCATCAACAACTCGGACTGTAAGATCCTGCTGGACCAGAGGAAGTACCTTAACAAGTTCGAACGGATACAGACCCTTTTGGGGCTGACCGACAAGGAATGCTCGCAGATCCTCTCCATCAACCGTGCCAACGACCCCTCACGCCGGTACAAGGAGGTATGAATAGGACTGGGAGGCGTGCAGTCGGCTGTCTATGCCACGGAGACCTCCACAGCCGAGTACCTTACCTACACGACGGAGGAGGGCGAGAAGCTGGAAGTGGAACGGATGGCGGCAAAGACCGGCAGCATGGAACAGGCCATACGGGTACTGGCCGCCGAAAAGAACAGCGGCAGGAAATAATCTTTGTAAAACATTTAAAAGAACGATTCAATGAGACGAAAAATTTTCAGCGCATTGTGCGCCTTTTTACTTACCGTACCGGCCATGCACGCGCAATGGGTGGTGACCGACCCGGGCAATCTGGCGCAGGGCATCGTGAACAGCGTCAACGAGATGGTGGAGACCTCCGAGACGGCGCAGAACGCCATGTCCACCTTCAAGGAGGCCTCGAAGATCTATGAGCAAAGCCGGAAATACTACGACATGCTCAAGAGCGTGAACTCGCTGGTGAGCGGGAGCCTGAAGGTCAAGGAGTCCGTGCTGATGCTCTCGGAAATCTCGGAGAGCTATGTGACGAACTACGGGAAGATGCTCACCGACGGGAACTACACGCAGCGGGAGCTGGAGGCCATCGCCTTCGGCTACAACAACATCATGAAGAAAAGCAGCGCGTCCGTGGCCGGGCTGAAGGACATCATCAACCCCACCGGCATGTCCATGACCGACAAGGAACGGCTGGACCTCATAGAAAGGGTGTACCGCGAGATGAGGCATTACAGGACGCTGGTGAACTACTATACCCGAAAGAACCTGCGCGTCTCCTACCTGCGGGCCAGGGAGAAGGGCGAGACCGAGCAGGTCCTGAAACTTTACGGGGAGAACGAACGCTATTGGTAAACCTTTAAAAAGATACAGACTATATGGTATTACTATCCCTATCTTTCGACAGCCTGCACGGTATCCTGCGCCGGCTGTATGACGAGATGACCGAACTCTGCCAGCCGATGATGACGCTGGCCACGGCCATCGCCGCCCTGGGCGCGCTCTTCTACATAGCCTACCGCGTGTGGCAGTCCCTCTCGCGTGCCGAACCGGTGGACGTGTTCGGCATGCTGCGCCCCTTCTGCCTGGGCATCTGCATCCTGTTCTTCGACGTGATAGTACTGGGAAGCCTGAACGGTATCCTGAGCCCCGTCGTGCAGGGAACGGGTGCCATGCTCCACGACCAGACCTTCGACGTGAGGAAGTTCCAGGAGGAAAAGGACAGGCTGCTTTCCGAGATGCCCCTGAAGGTGGCCGTGACCGGGGAGTTCAACCCCACGGACGAGGAGCTGGAGAAGGAGATCGCCGACATGGGCTGGAACGGGGAGGACTACGCGGTGATGCAGCGGATGTCCCACACCTGTTACTCCTTCTCCCTGCAAAGCATCGTGCAGACCATCATGCGCAAGGTGATGGAGTTCCTTTTCCGCGCCGCCTCGCTGGTGGTGGACACGATCCGTACCTTCTTTCTTATCGTCCTCTCCGTGCTGGGGCCTATAGCCTTCGCGATCTCGGTCTTCGACGGTTTCCAGGGCACGCTCGTGCAGTGGCTGGCCCGTTATATCAGCGTATACCTCTGGCTGCCCATCTCCGACCTGCTCGGGGTGATGCTCGCCAAGATACAGACGCTGGTGCTGCAAAGCGAGATGGAAATGATACAGGATCCCCTGAGCGTCTTCTCCCCGGACGGATCGACGGCCATCTATCTGGTGTTCATGCTCATCGGGCTGGTGGGATACTTCTGTGTCCCTACCGTGGCGAACTGGGTGGTACAGGCCGGCGGCATGGGGGCGTACAACCGGAACATGAACAACACGGCAAGCAAGGCCGCCAACGTGGGCGGGGCCGTAGCCGGGGCATCCACGGGCAACGTGGCCGGAGTGCTGCTGAAGAAGTAAGGACGAACCGGGTAATAACATTCATTCATTTCAAGACATGGAATTCAAGAGCTTAAAAAACATCGAGTCCTCGTTCAGGCAGATCCGCCTGTTCAGCCTCGTGTTCCTTGCCGCCTGCACCCTCCTGACCGTTTTCTCCGTCTGGAAGTCCTACCGGTTCGCCGAGGAGCAGCGGGAGAAGATCTACGTGCTGGACGAGGGAAAGTCGCTCATCATGGCCCTCTCGCAGGACGCCGCGCGCAACCGCCCGGTGGAAGCGAGGGAGCACGTGCGCCGCCTGCACGAGCTGTTCTTCACGCTGGCCCCCGACAAGGCGGCCATCGAGTCGAATATAAACCGGGCGATGTACCTGGCCGACAAGAGCCTGTACGGGTATTACCGGGACTGGAACGAGAAAGGTTTCTACAACCGGCTCATCAGCGGGAACGTCAACCAGACGGTGGTGGTGGACAGCATGAGCTGCGATTTCGACAGCTATCCCTACCGCGTCACCACCTATGCCCGGCAGATGATCATCCGGGGGAGCAACATCACCGAACGCTCCCTGGTGACACGCTGCCGCCTGCAGAGCACGGTCCGCTCGGACAACAACCCGCAAGGGTTCCTTGCGGAGCATTTCGAGATTCTGGAAAACAGGGACCTGCGTACCGTGGAAAGGTAACGGTGTCCCGCAGTAATCAATCATTCAATAATATCTGGAAAATGGATATAAAATCAACGGCAAGGGAAAGGCTGAAGGCATATTTGGACGGCCTTTCCGAGAAACAGAGACGGGGCATCCTCGTGGCGATGCTGGCCTTCACCTGCATCGCATCGGGTATCGTCCTGCTGCGCGCCGCCGGCCGGCTGACACCGGCAAGGGAGCGCATGGAGCTTCCCTTCGGGGAAGGCAGCCTCACGGATACCCTGCGCAGGCTGCCCGATCCCCTGAAAGGACAAGTAACAAGTATTTACCGGACCATTAAACAACCCCAGCAGAATGGAAAACAGGAAGAGTAACATGGAAGAAGGACACGTGCCCGCCGGGGAAGCCCCGGAAGGCACACGGCCGGCGGAAGCCGGGGATATCCCCTCCAAAGGGACAAAACCGGAAAAGCGGCTTAGCGGGGAGGAAATCCTGCGCCGCAGGAAATACATCGTCATACCGGTCTTCGTGCTGGTATTCCTGGCTGTCCTCTACTGGATATTCGCCCCTTCCGGTGACAACGGGGAAACGGTGGCGGGCGGTTCCGGATTCAACGTGAACGTACCGGACCCGGCAGCGGTCCAACTGGAAGGGAATAAAACGGACGTTTATGAAAGACAGCAGGTCCGGCGTGAGAAAGACAGACGGATGCAGTCGCTCTCCGACCTTGCCGGAAGGTTGTTGGAAGGTAAGGGGCAAACGGACAGCGTCACCGCTCCAAACGGCAGCATACGGCAGTCGGCGGACACTTACGAGAAGATCACGGAGCAGCTGGAAAGTTTCTACGAGACACCGCAGGAAACGGCCGGCGGCCTGGAACAGAAGGTGGATGAGCTGAACCGCCGGCTGGAAGAGGCAGAAGCGGAAAACCGGCGAGCGGAATCCCGCGAGCGGATGATGGAACAGTCCTACCGGATGGCCGCCAGGTACCTGACCCCCAACCCGGAAGGCTCGCCCGGCGAGGCGAAGGAGGAAGAAAAGCCGGAGCCTGTCCCCGTCAGCCGGGCGGAGAGCGGAACGACCTCCGCCCTGGAGCAGCCGCTGACGGATTCCGCGTTTGTCGCCTCACTGGCCGTGGAGAGGAACTACGGTTTCAACACGGCGGTGGGCAGCAGCTACCGGATGGGGATGAACACCATCCCGACCTGCATCTCCGAGAATCAGACCCTCGAGCAGGGAGGACGGGTGAAGCTGCGCCTGCTCGAGCCCCTGCAGGCCGGAAGTGTCACTGTGCCGGCCAACAGCCTGGTGACCGGTACGGCCGACATCCGGGGGGAACGTCTGGACATCCTGGTAAGCAGCATCGAATATGCCGGGAATATCATCCCGGTAGAACTGGCCACATATGACATTGACGGGCAGCGGGGCATCTTCGTGCCGGGATCGGAAAGCCGGACGGCCGCCAAGGAAGTATTGGGGGACGTGAGCCAGAGCATGGGAGGCAGCATCTCCTTCGCCGGTTCCGCCGGGCAGCAGGTGGCGATGGACCTCACGCGGGGTGTCCTGCAAGGCGGGACACGGTTCATCTCGCAGCGGGTCAAGGCGGTCAAGGTAAAGCTGAAGGCCGGGTACAAGGTGTTACTGGTCACAAAAAAGCAATAACAAGGTTTAACTGTAATTTTTAAGCAATCATTCAAGATGAGAACATTCATTCTTTTAATCATGGCTGCGCTGGCGGGGATGACCTGCCGGGCGCAGGAGCGCAAGCCGGAGGGCGGAGTCAGGATCCTGACCGCCGGCCAGCACATCACGCCCTACAGGATCGGCGTGCCCTTCAGCAAGACGGTTCATATCCTTTTCCCCTCGGAGGTCCGCTATGTCGACCTGGGCAGCACGGACATCATCGCGGGCAAGGCGGACGGCGTGGAGAACGTGGTGCGCGTAAAGGCGGCCGTCCGGGATTTCCCCGGCGAGACGAACTTCTCGGTCATCACGGGCGACGGATCGTTCTATTCGTTCCTCGTCTCCTACGAGGAGGAGCCGGAAGCGTTGAACATCAATATGGACAGCCGGTTTCCGACAGAATCCTCCACTGAGGGAAGCGCCGTCCGTGTGACCGAGCTCGGCGAGGAGGACCCTTCGGTCATCGCCAGCCTGATGTACACCGTACACCGTCTGGACCGCAGGGACGTGAAGCATATCGGTTGCCACCAGTTCGGGATGCAGGCCCTGCTCAAGGGCATCTATGTGCATAAGGACCTGCTGTTCCTCCACATCTCATTGGCCAACTCCTCGCATGTGCCCTTCGACATTGACTTCGTGCGCTTCAAGGTGGTGGACAAGAAAGTGGCCAAGCGAACGGCACAGCAGGAGACCTACATCGAGCCGGTGCGCGCGCTCAACGAGCTGAGGCGCATAGAGGGCAAGGGGAAAGGACGCATCGTCTATGCTTTCCACAAGGTGGTCATCCCCGATGACAAGCTCATCGAGGTGGAGATTTACGAAAAAGGCGGCGGACGCCACCAGCGGTTCCATATCGAGAACAGTGACCTGGTGGACGCCGGACTGGTGGACGAACTGATAAAGGAGTAATTCTATGAGGAAATATCTGTTTATAATAATGATGTGCGCCTTCCTGTCCTCTTTGGCGGGCAAGGTTTCCGCCCAACGCTACCTGCCCGGGCAGACGGGGCTTGAACTGAGGCTGGGCGGCGTGGATGACTTCGGAAGGAACGTAAGGCACCTGAGGGGGAATTTCCAAATCGGGATGGCCCTGAGCCGTTACAACCGCAACCGCTCGCGCTGGGTATTCGGGGCGGATTATGTGAAGAAGCATTACGCCTATAAGAAAATAGCGGTTCCCAAGGAGCAGTTCACCGCGGAGGCGGGCTGTCTCTTCCCGTTCCTCTCGGACAGGGGCAGGAACGTGTTCCTGTCCGCCGGCCTGTCCGCGCTGGCCGGTTATGAGAGGGTAAACCGGAACGGCAGGCTCCTTTATGACGGGGCGACCCTGCTGCACAAGGGTGCCTTCATCTACGGTTTCGCCCCGGCATTCGAGATGGAGGCGTACCTTACGGACCGCTGGGCTTTTCTTTTCAATGTCCGGCAGCGTGTCTTCTTCGGCTCGTCCGTAGGGCACTTCCATACGGTAGTGGCCGTCGGGCTGAAATATATCATCGATTAATCTTTTAAGAACTGGAAACAATGAAATTAGGAACATTCATCATGGGATGCGCGCTGGCCCTGCTGGCGTGCACCCTTGCCGGCTGCGACGACCGTCTGGAGGTGCGGCAGGCATACGACTTCTCGCTCTCTTCCTGGTACCTGCAGGAAGGCATCGCGCCCGACGAGACGGTGGAGATCCGTCTGACGCTTAACCGCGAGGGGGATTACCGCGAGGCCCGTTACCGCGTCGGATACATACAGCTGGAGGGTGACGGCGAGGTGTTCGCCGCGGACGGAACCAGACTGGTGAACCGCGAGCTGACGGACCTCTCCGGCATCGCGGGGCTGGACACGACGGACATCCTCCGTCAGGTATTCACCCTCTTTTACCGGAACACGGGTGGGGACAATCCCGGGATCCGCTTCGTGGCGGTGGACAACTTCGGCGTGGAACGGACACTGGACATCCCGTTCTCCATCGAGGATAAAGATATGACCGACATCGTTAAAAATAAGGAACCATATGTTGATTAGGAGAGTTTGGCAAATGCCCAACAGTCGTACATTCAGTATCAAGCCTATTCGGGAACTCATTCAAAAATACGCGAACGGCTATACCATAGATCCGTTTGCGGCCGGGAACAGGCTTGCGAACGTAACGAATGATATTGATCCCCAGTATGATACTGATTTTCATATGGATGCCACGGATTTCCTGAATTTATTTAAACCGGATAGTGTGGATACGGTTCTATATGATCCTCCTTATTCTCCACGGCAAGTTGCGGAATGTTATAAAGCGTTAGGGATCACGGTCAATATGCAAACCACCCAGGCTTCATACTGAAGCAGGCAGAAAGAGGCCATCGGCCGAATTGTAAAAAAAGGAGGCATTGTAATCACCTGCGGATGGAACTCTGGTGGAATAGGCAAGAAATACGGTTTTGAAATCATAGAGATTCTATTGGTCGCCCACGGCGGGTGGCATAATGATACGATCGTGACAGTGGAAAAAAAAGTATTATAGAATATGACGGAACAGGAAAAATACGGCATGGAGCAGCTTGCCGAGTATCTGGACATGCGGATACGGAACGAGGAAAAAAATATAAAGGAGAACCGGGATAAACTGGACCGGGATTATCTTTATCATTTTGCGTGGAACGGGGAGGAGCTGTTCAAGTCCCATTTCATGGTAAAGCAATACGGGGAACTCCGGCAGGTAATCAGGGTGGCGGAAGCTCCCGGGGAGGTGCATGGATATATACAGCATAAACGGGAGGAATGCCTGAAGGAGCTGGTCAGCGGGAGTATCCGCAGGCGTAGCACGGACGATATTTTCAATCTGGCACATACCTACCGGCTGGAATGTATGCAGGGACTGGTCAAGGATTATGCTGGCTTCGAACGGCTTCTGTCCATGAAGGCTCCCCAGAAGGAGATAAGAACGAAGAAGGCCCCTGAAAGAAAGAGGCCGGACGGATTAAAGATGTAACGTATATGAGGCAGGAAAACTGGAGCGTCCGCAAACTACGGAAATTGCTGGACAACAAGATCGCAGCCGTCGAGAATGTCATGCGCGAGGGGTTGGAGTCCGCCTCTACGGACTACTGCCGTTTCTTTGAGTGGAAAGCCGCGTACCTGTACAAGGGGGAGCTACTGCGCGGGCATTACCGCCTGTTACGTAATAAAGTCAGCAGGACGGATGACGTGGAGGATCTGAAGAGGTATTTCGGGGATATCGCCATGTACCACAGGGAAAGGCTGACGGGCGGAACGCCGGCGGGAAGCGGCACCCACCCGATGGCGGACACCTGCCGCGCGCTGTCGCTGGAATGCTCGCGGCAGGTGCTGAAAGATTGCATGGAGTTCTCGCGTATCCTTTCCCTCGGACAGCCGGAAGAGGACATGAAAAAGGAAAACAGACAACCCGTAAAACATAGGACGAACGGATTAAAACGATAAGGTATGGAAAGACAGAACCCAGGCATGGTCCGGTTTATGGACCGGCTGAATGAGAAAATGGAACTCCTGGACGAAAAGATCCAGAACAAGGCGGCAAAAGCCGGTGAGGATTACCTCTCCTTTTTCGAGTCACACGCGGAAGAGGCGTACAAGGAGTATTACCTGTACAAATGTTTCAGGGACTTGAGAAAGAAGGCAAGGGAATCGGGCAGTCCGGAAAAAGTGTTGGAGTATCTGAAAAAGAGGCAGAATGTCTGCCTGGACACGTTGCTCAGGCAGGACATCGCCGCCCGCAGTACAAGCCCGATGGCGAACATGGCGCACACGCTGCGGCTCGAATGCGTCCAGCAGCTCGTGGAGGATTACGGGCATTTCATCCGGATACTTGCCGACACGCTACGGCAGCAGGAGACGCGGCGGGATACCCGGACACTCAGGGAAAAGGAAAACCGGAGGGGGCCAAAACTATAGCCTTCCCGTTCCCGGATGAGTACGGGAATAAAGAAAAATAAAGTTAAGTTATGGATAATGAGAGTTGTATCATTATGAAAGGTCAGGATGGCCGCTTTACTTTGTAAAATAAAAACAATTGGACATGAGGATTGTGGAGCATAGCGTAAGACGTTGGGAGTCTTACCCGGAAGCAGACACGGAAACCTGCCTGTGGGAAGCCTGCGTGGAGCACGAAGGCGAATATTACGAGGTGCAAGTGGAAGCAAGGGAGGTCGGCGGTGACAAGATGTATTATATGGGGTATATCAGGAATACCCAATGTATAAAAGCGCATTTCAGTGACGGCTGGCTGGGCTTCGGCTTTTCCGATATACGTGGCACGTGCAAGTATATCCTGAAGTCAATGCGGAAAGTGATCCGGGGGGATTACAGCTCCATCAGGGGAGCGGGCCATTCGGTAGACATGCCTTGATAAATAAACCAGGTCCGGGACGGAGATTTCAAGGGCTGTTCTCCCAAATAACGGGGAACAGCCCTTTTTTTGTTGCCGCCAGCGGCGAAAGGTTAAAAGAGAGACAGGCTGCTGAAGAGGCAGTGGATGAACAGACGGCCCTTCTCGGTCCACACCGTATGCATGGCCGTACCGGTTTCCCCGCAGCGGCTCTGCCAGCTGTGCGTATGGGTCCGTGTGTATCCTTCCTTCTGATAACGTGCGGTAAGCAGCCAGGTTCCGCCAAGGCGGAACTGGATACCGAGAGCCTTCAGCCTCCGGTTCAGCTCCCTGCCGCTCATGCCCAACTCCTTGGCGATCTGCGTGACCGTGTAAGTGCTTGGAGAGTGGAGCACCTCGTCGAAATAACGTACTTTCGGGGCCTGCAGGCTCAATTTAAGGGCGTTCAGCGCGTTTTCCTTTTCCAGTCCGGATATGTACCGGTCACGCTCTCTCAGCTTGGCCTCCGCCAGTTGCAGGGTCCGCGAGAGCAGTTCCGCGTCCGTTTCCCCCTCTTTTTCCAGCAGGTAGCCGCCCTCCTTGAGCGTGCGGGGGACCAGCTCGTCGAAGATCCAGCTTTCGAACCTCTCGGCCGAGGGCAGGCGGCTACAGGCCATCAGGCGGTACAGGTTCCCCTCGTCGATGAACTTCACTTTCTGCCGGCCGCCTGCCGTCAGGAGGTCGTGGACGCATACCCCCTTCGGCCTGCAATGCCGGTTGACGGCATCCTTGGGATTGGCGTATCCCAATGCCGAGGCCACGTCCCTGGCGCAAAACCAGACCCTGCCTCCGGCTTCCACGGTCCGGACCTTGCCGAACTCGGGATGTTCTGTTATGACTAACGTGCGCATGTCGTTTACTGTTTATAGGTTGATTCTATCGCTTTGAATATCTCATGGATTACCTGGGGGACGATGGCGTTCCCGTATCCCTTGACGGACTGCTGCCGCCAGGAAGAAAAGGTAATACCGTCCAGCTCGTGGGGAACCCCATCATCTCGGCCACAAACAGGGGATTGAGTTGGAAACTCCTCCCAGTTTGGGCAAAGGAATCGGGAAGGCCGCCCTGCCGCGGGTTCTTCCCCTTCCTCCCAATGTGCTCCAAGGTCGGGAGCAGCCCGTGGAAGTCAAGGAAGTCCGTCAGGCCGTTGGGATTCTTCTCCCCGTCTTCCGTCTCGTGCATGGAGGTGCGCCCCTGACGTTTCCAACGTTCCACCCGTTGCCAGTGGTGTATCTCCGTTGCTGTCGGGGTGGGCAGCAGCATCTCGCGGATGATCTCCGGCAGGCCCTTCTGTTGGCTTCCGGGTCCCCTTACCTTGAAGTCCGAGGCTATCGGCGTGGGCAACAAACCAGACACGGTCCCTTCTGTGCGGGGCACCGACGGCACAAGCCGGAATAAGCAGCGGCTGGACGGTATATCCTTCACGCTCAAGATCACGGCAGATGGTCTCGACGACGTATTCCTCCCGCTTACGGTATACAGGCTGATCCTCTCCGAACAGAGAGGGCTGACATCCCACGTGAGCCGCCTTGCCGGGCTGTACCACCTGGAGGATGCCACCAACGTTCTCACCAACAATCCAACCGGGCCGGATCTCGTGAATGGCACGGAGCATGTGAGGCCAGAGGTAACGGCTGTCTTCCGCACCCTTTCGCCGGCCGGCAACGGAAAAGGGCTGGCATGGAAAACCTCCCGTGAGGATGTCGATCCGTCCCCTTCATCCCCGAAAATCCGTAGTTGTAATATCCGTATAACTTTTTGCATGGCTGAACCAGTAATTTAAAATTCGGTTACAAAACTCATCTATCTCACAGTGGAAGGCGTTGCGCCATCCCATTCATTCGGCGGCAAGATCTGCCGCACCAAACCCGCTGAAAAGCGAGGCGTGTACCAGCTGTCTCATATTTATTATCTGATTGAAGGTTCCGTTTCTTTTTTTTCTTTCTCCGCCACTTCCAGAATGAAGGCTTTCTCGTCTATCTTCCGGTAGACACCCCCCATCTCAAGCATGTTCTTGAGCCGGAGGATGTCGGTGATTTCATAGACTGTCATGCCGTTCCGGTGGACGAAGCGGATGTAGCCTTTTTGTCTTTGTCTTTCCACTTCCTCACGGCTTATCTGCAGCAGTTCGCAGATTTCTTCCAATGTGAAGGTCAGCTGCACTTCCTTCGTCGCGCAGGCATAGGCCAGGATACTCAGCATCTGCAGGCATTTGCGATGCGCCTTGACAAGAGACGCAAACTTGTTGCGCTCGATCATGATGACTTTACTTTGATTTTCCATCTTCTATGATTTTTTTACGGGTTTGTTATTTCTGATGTCCGGACTTTCGTCCCTGTATTCCTCACGGAGGAACCGGTATACATCGGAAGCCCAGAAGTATATCTTGCCGCTCAGCTTGAAATAAGGCAGCTTGCCCGAGTTACGCCAGCGGATGAGGGTCCGGTCACAGACTTTCAGCTGCAGGCGCATGTCACGGCTGTCCAGCATCTGTTTGCCATTAAAGCTGGTCATGGCATCCAGTGCCGTTTCCAGCCGGGTGATGAGCTCCCGCTGCTCGGAGAAGCTCTTCTGGATTAATGCTTTCAGCATTTCGATGTCTTCATTTCCTGCTTCCATCTTTTGTTCTTTTTCGTTCGTCATTTATCCTTCTTTCTGCCGCAAAGTTTGGGAAAAAGGAAATGTAAAAATAGGGCTGACGGATACCGCCAGCCCTATTTTTTATCTGTAATACACTTATTATCAATACCTATTTCTTTTATTTTTTTTGTTTGCCCGAATAAAATGCGGCAGGATTGGAAGTTGTCTTTAGATTTTAAAAAGTATCGATATGCCTTCGAATTTCCAATAAAAAAAGGACCAGCAAATAATGCCGGCCCTTAATTAAAAGTTTTCGATTGATTTGTTGCACCCGAAAATATTGACTATCTTTGTGATAGAGATATTTGAAATTATGCAGAGAAACGCAATATGCAGCAAGACTTTTGCTACTAATGTGTTACCTGTTACCTTTGAAATTAGCCCTTACTTTTTGATTTTCAAAAAGATAAAATCAATCACTTAGATTTAAAGGTTAAAACTAAAAGTTTCAGCAAGTGAAACTTTTGGTTTCAACGATATGAAACTGTCATTCCGGCCCGTTGGGAACCGGCAAGGGTATCTATATAAAACGACCGAAACAGATACTTTTCGAAGGAAAAGTATCTGTTTCGGCATAAAAACGTAGTGTTAACATAGGAAATAGGGGAATTATCCCCTATTTATTCTCTTGATTGCTGTTATGGAAACCGTTTTATTTGAGGAACGGGTTGCCGCTTTTGTCTTTGCTCACTACCCAGCGGAAAGCATTAACCAATAGCAGGTTCTGTGTACCGTCGATAAACTCTTCGTCACCATGCCCCATATTCAGGTAAATCATTCTGTAATTCTTGTTGGACCATACGATGGGGAAGTCGCCAAAATTCACTACATCCTTGATACCCAGTGGATAGTTCTTGGGAGATAGGGACAAGAGTACCTCTACGTCCTTGTTCTGGCGGGGGCTGGGAGTCCATTGGTACCATTCGCTGGCGGGAGCCACGAATGATGCAGGCAGATTCTTGGTAACGGGATGTTCTTCGTTGTCGACTTCGACCAATACCGGCTGGGGAGGCCAGTTGTTGCAATAGAACACCCCACCACCAAGAAACTTAACGAACCAGGGCCAATGCGTGTTTTTGTCGTTGTAGGCTGCTGCGTGGAAACCTACCCAACCGCCTCCGTTTTCCATGTATTGCTCAAAAGCATCGCGTTCGGCCTTGGTGTTGGGGGATGTGTTAAGCATGATAATGACATTGTATTCTTTCAGTTTCTCGTATGGGTATTTTGAAAAATCGGTAGTAATATCCAGAACAAAGCCGTCACCGTAATTGAGCTTCTTGAAGAAAGTGGTTGCTTGTTCTGCAAATTGTACGTGTGCTTCTTCCGCATGTTGCGTGTAATAAATCAAGGCCTTGAAGCGAGGAGCTTTGGCATAGTTTGCCGGATAACCTTCGGGGACTTGTGCGTACGTCAGCAGGGTGCAAGCCGTAAACAATAAAATAAACAGATGTTTCATAATTTGTAATTTATAATTTATAAGTTATTAATTCTCCATTATCTAATATTCCGCAATCAGAGACAGCCATTTGCCTGCCGAGGTAATCCATACCTCTTTATAACAGGCATTGTTGGTTTGCGGCCAATAGGGGACATCGTCGTTACCCAGGGTACGGATACCAACGGGCATCTCTCCTGTCATTTCTCCCGAAGAGAAGGTATTCAGTTGCGGATAGTTGTGTCCTTCTCCATAAATCAAGGATTGTCCGAAAGGATTCTTGCCTACGGTCCAGTACAACTGTTCCAGACCGATGTTGAGCAGTTCCTTGTCCTTCAGGAAGTTTCCGCAGATGGCGGCGGACTTTCCGTTGGAAAGATGGATGGCGGTATTGCCGTTGAAAATGTTGAACCACACGGGGAAACGTTTCATGTAGTGCTCTTTGTCCAGTTGTACTCCTCGTTTAATCTGTTCCGTGTACAGTTCCTTGGCATTGGCAGGGGGAAACAGATGGAGGGCGTAGAAGTTGGTGGTATCCTTATATTCCTCTGCATGGTAAACACCGCTTGGAATCATACCGTAGGGATGGGTATACTTCATCATTCCTTTCAGATACTCTCCATATAGTTGTATGGAATTCACCCATTTAGGATAATCGGGGTGCTCCTTCTGGGTTTCGCAAAGCATCACCATGGCCTGCATATAGACCTGCTCGCGCGACTGGTGTATGTAATGTACGATGGATTTGCGGGATTTGTCCCGGTAGAAGAATCCGCGTGTCCCGTCTTTGTCTTTCAGCGGTTCCGTGCGCTGGCAGTCGAGGGTGTAGCGGATGTATTCGGCGGCGATGTCCGCATAAGAAGGTTTTCCGGTCAGCTTGTATAATTGGCTTGCCGACCAGGAGATGGTAGCCATATACTGACTTTTCGAAGTGTTGTAACTGTGTTCGTAAGGCTGGACGAACTGGTCGAAGCCATCTTTTTTGAACTTCTCCATAGCAAAAGCGAAATCTTCTTCGGCCACGCGCAATAGGTATTCCTGCAGCATCGGGTCGTTGTCCAGCGTCATGGAGGCGTAAGCTTCGTATCCGGCATAGAGAAAGTTGTCAAATGCCATGTTCTGTACACGTACGGAAGATATGTCGTCCAATGTATTGAACACACCGTCTTGCCAGATAAGCAATCCCATGCTGCTGGCGCGGTAACCATCGCCGTAGCGGTTCTTTAGGATGAACTCTACTCCCCATTCCGCCTCTTCACGCAGGCGGGCGGCGAGGGCTGGGTTGATATTTCTTTGTTTATTATAGGCTTCGAGCAGAGCAAAGGTCACGTCTCCCGTCTGCAAGGTTTGCTGGGACAAGTCTCCTGCATCGTGCCATCCGCCGGAGTAGGAGATGCTGCGTCCGTCATGTCGGGACATGAGGTCTACGTGGCAGGTGGAATGCTTGCCGGGAACCGGATGTCCACAGCGCTGGCAGAAGATGAAGTTCAGCACTTTCCATTGTGAATCTTCCCAAAGTCTTTCTCTAATCCGGAAGGTGGGAGTTAGCGATGTTCCGACCTTCAGCTGATACTCTCCGGGATTATTGAAGGAGGTGAAATCAATAAGGCCAAATTCTCCGAGAGTGGTTTTCTCTTTTCGGATGTCTCCTTCGTAAGCTATTTCTCCGGTTGGGGTAAGCAGTTGGAAGCGCTTTCCGGCGTCTATGGTGAGGTTTGTGTTGATGAGGGCGGTTTTGGGGTGGTTGACGGCATAGCCGGTTGTCGAGTAGGAGATTTTTCCATCGGCAGGTATCCATCCGCTGACTTTCTCAGGGGCTTTCACCGTTTGCAGTTGTAGATTGTCCAGGTAGTAGATAGCTGAATCTCCTGTAGTCCGGTCTTTGCCTTTGAGGGCTGTGCTGAAGGTGATGGACATCACCTTGTCGCGCTGATACTCGTCTATTTCGAGGAAGCATTGGTTCCACTCCTTATTAATAAGGTTAATGAGGTGTGAACCCGAAGGCTGATTATATCCTTTCTTGGCAGGAGTATCTGCATTGCGAAACGTGAGGTTCATGTTGACGATGCGCGCGCCGTCGCAATCGGGATAGATGGAGAATACGATGCGGTTGTACTTCTCCAGATTGGCGCCGTCTAGATGATAGGTAACACTGCTGTTTCCGTAGGTGGCATAGTCTGGGTCGGAAGGAGAGCCGGTCGCCCTTTTCCCGGTGAATGTGGGGAATTGCAGTTTGATGCTGCCTTTGCCGGAAACGGTCTTTTCCGTACTGAAGGACATGCTTCCTGCGCCGGAATGACTCCATCCCTCTGTACCTGCCGAGCGGGTGAGAGGAGCGCTTTGCAAGACCTCCTTTTTCCATCCGTTGGTTTCGAAAGAGTTTTCAATATCCAGGGGGAGGGGTTGATGTATCAGTCCGCTTTCGTGGAGTTGTCGTTCCAGTTTGGGGTCTTGGGTCAGACGTGTCTGACCGTATGCGGCAATACTGCCGAGAGATAAAAGGTATAAAAATAATAATGTCTTTCTCATGTTGATGTCAACCTTTGGTTTCGGTTGCAATGTTAGCCATTATTAGGCAGAAGGAGGTTTGAAAACTGCCATAAAAGCTTTAAAAGCTATCCGAAGTAGAGGAAATATGAATTTCGGTAGATGTATAATCCCTATGATGTACGACTTATAATGCCAAAGAAAATACTAAAATCGTATTTTCATAACAGAAGAAAATTGTAACTTTGCGAAGTTATGTCACAATGTTAACCTATGATGCGTATCTTGATTTTAATAATAATGCTGTTGCCATGTTCGCTTGGTATGTATGCATCTGCAATAGATAGCCTTTTGTCTGTTCTGGATAAGACTATCGTAATGCGTAGACAATACGAGGAAGAAAAAGAACGGTATATTTCTTTGATAAAGGATGAGTTGAAGCAAGGGAGGCTTACTGACATGGAGCGTTATCTGATACAAAATCGTCTTTTTGCCGAATATAATTCTTATATTAGTGATTCTGCATTACATTATATAAATGAAAATATTCTTATTGCCACACGGCTAAATAATAGGCAATGGATAAATAGTTCTATATTAAATAAAGTACATATTCTAAATACTTCGGGCCTTTTTGTTGAAGCAATGGAATTGCTGAAATCGCTTCCTCGTAACACGTTGGAGGGTGAAAATATAGTGGACTATTATGTATGTTTTGAAAACCTATATCTCTATCAGGCAGAGTACGCCACTGATCGGAACTACGTGAACAATTATCTTCGGATAGCAAATTTGTATAGGGATTCTATAATCAGCCTAGTACCGGAAGATACTTATAGATATGTAGTCGTGCATGCACCTCAGCTCATTGACCAGGGAAAAAGTCAGGAGGCTATATGTTTATTGAAGAATTTTTTACCTCGGTTGAAATCCAATACGCGTGAGTATGCAGTAGCTACTTCAATTCTGGCTTTTGCTTATCATGTCGTGGGGAACAAGCAAAAAGAAATGGAAGCACGTATTAGCAGTGCCATTGCTGACATTAGGGCAGTGGTGAAAGAAAATTATTCTTTGTGCGCATTAGCGGAATTACTTTATGGAATGGGCGATTTGGAACGTGCTAATCACTATATCAAGATTAGTATGGAAGATGCTAATTATTATACTACTCGGTTGCGTAGTTCGCAGAATTCCAAGATGCTTCCGCTCATAGATCGTGCTTATCAGCAAGAAAAGGAAATACAGCAACAGCGGCAGAGAATGTTTATTACAGGCATATGTATCCTTTCTGTTTTCCTTCTATTGACAGTACTGTGTGTGCTATGGCAAATGAAAAAATTGTCTTATGCCCGTAAAAAAGTTGTTGCTGCCAATTCCCAATTGAGTATATTGAATAGTGAATTGAAGAAGCTGAACAAGTCTCAACATGAGGCTAATGAACGATTATTGCATACTAATCAGACTCTTACGGAAGCCAATCATATTAAGGAAGAGTATTTGGGACGTTTCCTCAGTTTAAGTTCCTCTTATATAAGTAAGATGGAAGAATATCGCCGCATATTGAACAAGCAGGCTGCTGCCGGTAAACTTGAGGAGTTATATCGTACATTGAAGTCCGACCGTTTCATAAATCAAGAGTTGAAAGAGTTCTATCACAATTTCGATGTATCTTTTCTTAAGATATTCCCTAACTTTGTAGAAGAATTTAATCGTTTGTTGCCAGTTGAAGAACAATTGCATCCTAAAAATGAAGAATTGCTTGTTACCGAACTGCGCATATTTGCACTGATTCGTTTAGGTATTACAGACAGTGCGCGTATTGCAGAATTTTTGCGTTATTCCATAACTACCATCTATACTTATCGTTCCAAGCTAAAAAACAAGTCTCTTTGTAAAGAGGACTTTGAAGAACGAGTGATGAAAATAACTTCTTTTTGATTTTATCCTCCTTTTGAGGCTTTCTTCTGCCTTAAAAAGTCTAGAAATGATTTAGAAATTAGTAGCAATAGCATTTTCGTAATGCGTTGTATTATAGTTGATTGCCTGTTGTAGGACTTTAGATTTTTATCTCAGCCCAAATCGTGCGTTTGTTTTGATAATACATTTGCATCAATCTATTTATTGTTTAACTAATTTCTAATAAGATGAAAAAGAAAAGTCTAAAGAGATGCCTTAAAAAGCGCATGATCCTTTTACTGGGTTTTCTTATGATGACTGGTGTTGCTGTTGCGCAACAACTTCAGGTACAAGGAAAGGTGACCGATGCAACGGGTGAAGGTCTTATCGGTGCAAGTGTATTGGTAAAGGGTACAACTTCGGGGGTGATAACTGACATTGACGGTAACTATGTGTTATTGAATGTCAATCCTGATGCAATACTTATTTTTTCTTATGTAGGTTACCAAACGCAGGAACTGAACGTATCCGGTAGAAACAAGATTGATGTTGTCTTGCATGATGACCAGCAGGTGTTGGAAGAAGTTGTAGTAGTGGGTTACGGTTCATTGAGTAAAAAAGAAGTTTCCAGTTCCATTGTACAAGTGGATAAGAAAAATTTTAATTTGGGGGCTATGAATAACCCGATGGAAATGGTATCGGGAAAAGTCGCGGGCTTGAATGTCAATACGCAGGCAGCTGCCAATCCTAACTCCAGTTCTTCATTACAAGTACGTGGTGCAACATCTGTTTCTGCAAGTAATAGTCCTTTGATTGTCATAGATGGTGTGGCAGGTGGCGATATCCGTAACATCGCTGCACAGGATATTGAATCTATTACGGTATTGAAAGATGCGGGTTCAGCTGCTATTTACGGAACGCGAGGTGCTAATGGTGTGATTTTAGTTACAACGAAACGTGGCTCGGGTGAAGCTGGAAAAACGGTAGTCACATATGACAGTTACATCGCTTTTAATGTAGCCAAGCCCTCTCCGGATATTCTGTCGGCTGATGAATTCCGTCGTTCGAGACGAGGTACAGACTATGGAGCCGACACTGACTGGTATGGACTGATTACTCGTGATGTAGCATACGACACAAACCAATATATATCTATTGATGGTAGCACAAAGAATGGTTTCTATGGTGCTTCCTTCAATTACAAAAGTGCCAATGGACTTGACATCGTGAGTGGTCGTGAAGAATTTGGAGGTCGTTTTTCTATGGAACAGCGTGTACTGGAGAATCGCTTACAATTCAACGGTTCGTTGAGTGCACGTCGTGTAAATGAAACCTGGGGAAATGATGGTTTCTTCGATAGGGCACTCACAATGAATCCTACAATGCCGGTATATAATGCAGACGGTTCGTATTATCAGCCTACTTCTCCTACGGGTGCAACCAATCCGGTTGCGGAGCTTGCTTTGAGAGATAACAACGGCCAGCGTATGTATTTGTTGGGTACGGCTGAGGCTAAACTGAATATTTTGCAGACAGAAAAGCATTTGTTGAATACAACATTAAGTTACTCATTGCATTACAATGACATGAAGCAACAATATTATGCTTCGTCTGCCGGTTCGGAGTCCTATTGGAATGGTTATAAAGGACGTGCGGAAATGAAGTATCAGAAATGGTACACCAATCGATTGGAGTGGTTGGGAAATTATGCACTGAACTTGGGCGACCACAATATTAAGGCTGTAGTGGGCTATACTTATGAGAAGTCTATCTGGGAACAGATTGGTGGTAGTAACAACGACTTCTCTTTTGATAATACGAAATATTGGGATTTGGGCAGTGGCTCTTATCTGAAGGATGGTTTGGCAAGTTTATATAGCGGTCGCTCTGAATCGACACTTATTGGCTTCTTTGGTCGGTTGAACTATAATTGGAAGGATATGCTTTTTGCATCGGCTTCGTTGCGCTATGAAGGCTCTTCCAAATTTGGTGCTAACCAAAAGTGGGGGTACTTCCCAGCAGCTTCTTTGGCTTGGGAAATGATGGAGATGGGCTTTATGAAGAATACCCGGAAAGTGTTGACCAGTTTGAAACCGCGTGTTTCTTTCGGAATTACCGGTCGTTCGGATTTTGATGCTTATAAATCACTTTCTACTTACAATACCAATGGTAGTTATCTCTTTGACGGGCGTTGGGTAACGGGCTATGCTCCCTCTAGTAATGCTAATCCGGATTTGGCTTGGGAAAAGAGCGTTGCGATTAATCTGGGTGTTGATTTTGTTCTATGGAATCGTTTACGTGGTTCAGTGGAGTATTTTGACCGTAGTTCTAAAGACTTGCTTTATACGTACACGGCACCTCAACCGCCTTTTGTCTATTCCACTATTTTGGTTAACGTTGGAACAACGAAAAATACCGGTATAGAAGTATCTTTGGATGGTGATATCCTTACTAAAACAGCAGTGAAGTGGACGAGCGGAATCAATTATTCTTATGGGAAGACTAAGTTGACCAAACTTTCTAACGATATTTACAAGGCATCTTATCTCGACCTTTACTTAAAACCGGGTACTGGTTCCAGCGAATATTTCTTCCGTGTGCAGGAAGGGGGAGAGATAGGGCAGTTCTACGGTTATGAATATGCAGGTGTTGACGAAAATGGCAATATGCTTATTTTGAATGATAAAGATGAGCAAATACCGATTTCTCAGGCTGATGCCAAGTATAAACGTTATATTGGCAATGGTGCTCCCAAGCACTTCTTGTCTTGGAGTAACAACCTGACTTGGAGAAATTTTGATTTGAGTGTATTCTTCCGCGGTACATTCGGTTTTGATGTATTCAATATGCGTAAATATGGTATGGGGCTTCAGGGATGTGGTACAGATAATGTTCTTCGCTCTGCGTATCTGGAAGATAAGAATATCCGTACCGGTGGTGGAGTAATATCTTCCTATTTCCTGGAGGATGGTAGCTTCATAAAACTGGAAAATGTAACCTTGGGATATAATTTTACTCCTAAGAACCGTAAGTTACTGGATAATATGCGCATATATCTGTCTGCCAAGAATCTGTTTACCTTGACCGGATATTCTGGTAATGACCCTTCAATTATAGACGTGAATGGTATCCAGCCGGGAGTAGATAGTAATAGTGCTTATCCTACAGCAACTCAATTGAGTTTAGGTGTGACTCTTCGCTTCAAATAAATGAGAAACAAATTATTAAAAATATGAAAGATATGAAATATATAAAATGTCGTTGGTTATTGGCGATGATTATGTCATGTTCACTTTTCTCTTGTACTAATTTGGACGAGGAAGTGTTCGATCGTGTGGATGCCGGAATTTATTATCAAGATGAGACGAGTGTTCAGGGGGCAGTGGCAGCCATCTATTCGAAAGCTGCATATAGTTATTTGGAATACTTCTGGTATTTGCAGGAGTTTTCTGCCGACCAGGTGGCATGGCGCAGTTGGAACGGTGGACTTTGGGGATGGGATGAGGCATTGAAGTTTGCTTTGTCTTCACATACCTGGACGTCAGAATCAACCATTATTCGCCAAACTTGGGAGAATGCGTGGACCACTATTGGGCTTTGCAATACGCTTATTACAGATTTGCAGGCAATCAGCCCCGCATCTATACGCATGACTGAGGATGCTTTGAATAGTTATATTGCCGAAGTACGTACCCTGCGTGCTTGGGCATACTACAATATCTTTGAGATTTGGGGTGGAGCACTTCCCTTGAACATTTCTTCGGGTGCGGAAATCCCTGGTTCTGCAGATACTGATTTTGATAAGGGGTGCAAGATTATCTACGATTTTATCAGTCAGGAATTAGATGAGTCAGTTACAGATCTTATGAAAGAAGATGGTTCTGGAAAGACTCGCAACCGCATGAACCAAGCTGCCAATCGTATGATTAAGATGCGCTTGTTGCTGAATTCTGAGGTGTTTATCAAACAAAACAGTTATAATGAGTGTGCCACTCTTTGCCAAAAAATTCTGAATGGCGATTATGGTACTTACAGCATTACCGATGACTATCGCGATATTTATTCGATAAACAATGTAGAATGTCCGGAAGTTGTAATGGCATTGGCGATGGAAGTCGGTCAGGTCAATACCGGTTGGATGCGTAACATGCCTTTCATGCCTTACAATTGTTGGGATTACTTTGGAGGTACATACAGCCAGAGCGGATGGAATTGTGTATGCTTGGCACCTTCATGGGATAATTCTGGAAATGTACAGCCGTATGGTGGTACTGACAATCCTAAGAGCTTTCTTACTGACTACGGTGATAAGTTAGGAGCAGTTTATGAACGTTTCCACGATAAAGATATCCGTAAGCAGAACTATGTGTATAATGAAACAACAGGAAACTATCAAGGCATTTTTTTGAAAGGGGCTATTAAAGCCAACTATGGTAAGGGTGCGGCTTTGAAAGCAGATGCCGACCGTGACGGTCAGGATTTGGTTTATGTGGATCAGGTGGGTACATTCCTTAATTTAGGACGTAATCTGGAGACTGTCATGTCACCTCGCTGGGGTGAAACGAATTCAGGTGTCCGTTTGGTAAGATATCCGGTTTATCCGGAGAGTGCAGGCATTGATTTCCAAAACATCGATGAGGTGGAATTCCGTTTGAGTGAAGTGGTCTATACTCTTGCTGAATGTAAAATGCGTGCAGGTGATACGGAAGGTGCTAAAGAACTGGTATATAGAGTTAAAACACGCTATTTTACAGATAAATCGGCTCTCGAGCAGCCCGGTCCTGGTTTTACATCCTTTGATATGGATTGGATGTTGAGTGAATGGGGACTTGAATTCTTGGGAGAGGGGCGTCGTCGTCGTACAGACTTGCGTCGTTTCGATAAGTTTACGCAAGGGCAATGGTGGTTCTTTGGCCGTGCCACGGACGACGGTTTAAGCTATCCGGCTAAACGTGACCGCAAATACGAGTGGTATCCCTTGCCCCAGTCTGCCCTTATGGTAAATCCGGGACTGGTACAGAATCCTAATTATTAATCATCCTATAATAATAGTAACAATGAAAAAATATATATGTAATCCGCTATGGCTTTTGTTGCTTTTTGTAGCTTTCATCAGTAGTTGTGACAAGGAGGAAATTGTGTTTGACCATGAGTTGCCGCAATTTGAACTTCGTAGCGATGCTATCTTGCTGGAGGTGATTATGCCCCAAGGAACTGGTGCCGATGAAATAATTTATATTGCAGGCGATTTCAATGGAGGTCAGGATGCTGCTTCCGGAGACCTTAAGTGGCAGATGGAGAAAGCTGCAAACAATGATGTTAAATGGGGCATATACCTCTATCCGGAAGATTTTGTTAATGGAAAGACACTTGCCGATGGCTTTTATTTCGTTTCTAAGACACAAGGTATAGAGCGTACTTTGCAGAATGGGGATGCTTTACATCAAATTTCGGCTAAGGTAGGTACTCGCACTGATATAACGGTAACCCGCTGGAATGCTTATTTTGAGGAGCCGGAAGACCCAAGTGAAGTGATTCATGACGGTTATGCTGTGTTCGTGATGGACAATACAGGTTGGGATGCACTGACACTTTATGCGTGGGGAAATGAT